>Ga0126362_10000031_pt1 | contig 198583 bp, 204 predicted proteins | sample ANMtaG_FD_126269 | JGI IMG/M metagenome (GOLD analysis project Ga0126362, IMG submission 126269) | Continental margin sediment microbial communities from North Pacific Ocean - ANME2c_DSS_Sorted | ecosystem: Environmental > Aquatic > Marine > Continental margin > Sediment | place: Pacific... | reverse complement strand
GCCTTGGGGCTTCATGCAGTTCCAGAAGAAGGTGTGGTTCCAGATCTGGGCGGCGTTGTTGTAGATGCCGCCGCTGGACTTCTTGACGATCTCTTCGAGCGTCAGCGATTCGAACTCGGTGCCCTTCTGCAGGTTGTTGAGGTTCACCACGTAGGCGTTGTGGTGCTTGCCGTAGTGGTACTCGAGGGTTTCCTTCGAATACTCGGGTGCCAGCGCGTCCAGGGCGTACGGCAGGGGTGGGAGCACATGTTCCATGGTTTTTTCTCGTGGGTTGGTTGTGGGAATCAGGGATTCTAGGAAGTAATTATTGAGGTGGCGTCGGACGCCTTCCCGTTGCGCCGCCCGGCGTGACGGTCAGGTCGACTTCGCCATCGGCGAGCCGCGCCTTGACAGCGTCGCCGGGTGCAAGTTGCGCGGTGCTGACGACCGCACGGCCACCTGAGTCGGTCAGCCACGCATAGCCACGTTGCAAGACCAACGCCGGATCCAGCAATCGCATGCGCAGGGCCACGCGCTCCAGCCGGTCGCGGCGCTGCACCACCGCGCGCCCCAACTTCAAGGGAAAGTCGGCCGCGATCAGGCGCGGCACCTGCGTCAGGCGCTCTCTTCTGGACATCACCGTGTAGCGAAGGCGCTGCGCGTGATGCGCAAGCCGCAACTGCTGGCGAGTCACGAGATTCGAAGGGCGGCCAAGGCGGCCCGCCGCCTGATCCAGACGCTGTCCGAGTACGTCGACGCGCCCGCCCAGCGCATCGCCGAGCCGCTCCTCGATCAGATCGAGCGCACCGAGCCACACGTCGCGCGGTGCGCTCACCAGTTCGGCGGCGGCAGTGGGCGTAGGGGCGCGCAGGTCGGCGCAAAAGTCGGCGATGGTGAAGTCGGTTTCATGCCCCACGCCACTGACCAGCGGTACCGGGCTCCGAACAATGGTCCGCGCCAGAGTCTCGTCGTTGAAGGCCCAGAGATCTTCGATGGAGCCGCCGCCTCGAACCAGCAGGATCACATCGACAGCCGGCGCAAGGTCATAGAGCGATTGCAGCGCCCGCACCAGTTCGGCCGGCGCGTTGGCCCCTTGCACCGCCGCCGGGGCAAGCACAACCGGAATGTGTGGAACACGTCTTCGTAGCGCGGTGACCACGTCATGCAAAGCAGCCGCACCCAGCGAAGTGACGATGCCGATCGAGCGCGGGATGGTCGGCAGCGCCCGCTTGCGCGCCGGGTCGAAGAGGCCTTCGGCTTCCAGCCGCGCCTTGCGCTGCATGAACTGCTCGAACAAGGCGCCCTGCCCGGCCCGCCGAAGGCTCTCGACAACCAGTTGCAGATCGCCGCGCGGCTCGTACACCGCGAGGCGTCCGCGGACCTCGACCTGATCGCCATCGCGCGGTGAGAAATCGAGCAGGCCGGCGGCACGGCGGAACATCGCGCAGCGCAGCTGACCGGACTCGTCCTTGAGCGCGAAGTAACAATGTCCACTTGGCGCGCGAGAGAAACCGGAAATTTCGCCGCGCACCGTCACCGGGTTGAAGCGGGCGTCGAGTGCGTCGGCGACAGCCCGGCACAAGGCCCCGACGGCCCAGACTCGCGGCCCCGGCGCGGAATTCGGTTCACGCTGGTTCACAAAACGCACGCTCGGTCGGATGCCACTCTTCCACAACGGGCAGCACGGCCCCCTTCTTCAGGCCCCAGGGCGGGACAAGCGCACGGTTTCTCGTGCAAGCCATTGATTTCATTGAAAAAAGTGCTGCTCAAAATTCAGTCGATCCAGCGAAAAGGCCGCCCCATGCGGGCTCGGGCGAGTTGCGCAGCAGGTTAGTCACAAAGTTATCCACAGAATCTGTGCGTCCTTGCCGACACAAAAACAAGGCGCGTGACGATGGTGGGCTCAGTGGATAATCGCCGCGCATTTGCAGTCTACGGGCCGTAGGATTTTCTTGTTTTCCATCATAGTTGCCGCGGGTTGGCCGATCTGGCCCTTGCTCGCATGTTCGATCATTGCGCTCGCGCTGGTTATAGAACGTTTCACGAGCCTCAAGACCGTGAGGGTACTGCCGCCGAAGCTCCTCGATGAAACCATCACGGCATCGCACGGCACCATTCCCGGTCCGGATATCGTGACAAAGCTCGAACGCAACTCGATGCTCGGTCAGGTCCTGGCTGCCGGCCTGCGCGCGCTGAATGCCAATCCGCGCTGCACCGAAGACGACCTGCGCGCCGCCATGGAGGCCTCGGGTCGCACCGTGGCGCACAAGCTCGAACGCTACCTGCCGGCGCTCGCCACCATCGCCTCGGCAGCCCCGCTGCTGGGGCTGCTGGGCACGGTCATCGGCATGATCGAGATCTTCGGCTCGCAGTCGCCCGGCAGCGGCGCTGTCGGCTCCGGCAACCCGGCCCAACTGGCGCACGGCATCTCGATCGCGCTCTACAACACCGCCTTCGGCCTCATCGTCGCCATTCCGACGCTGATCTTCTGGCGCTACTTCCGCAGCCGGGTCGACGAGTACCTGCTGAACCTCGAACTTTCCGGCGAGCGCTTCGCCCGCCACCTGAACGCGCTGCGCAAATGAGCCGTGCCCGCATGCAGTTCCGCCACGGCGCGCGCGACGAGCCGGAGATCAACCTGATCCCGTTCATCGACGTGCTGCTGGTGATCCTGATCTTCCTGATGCTGTCGACCACTTACAGCAAGTTCACCGAGATGCAGCTGCGGCTGCCCACGGCGGACGTCGACGCGCAGCGCGACTATCCGAAGGAAGTGATCGTGGCGGTCTCGGCCGACGGCCGTTACTCGGTCAACAAGAACGCCGTAGCCGACCGCAGCGTCGAAACCGTGACGGCCGCCCTCGCCGCAGCTGCAACGGGCGGCAAGGACAGCGTGGTGATCATCAGCGCCGACGCGACCAGTCCGCACCAGGCCGTGGTGACGGTGATGGAAGCCGCGCGCCGCGCCGGACTGATGCAGATCACCTTCGCGGCCCAGTCGACGGCGCAAGCCGGGCACTGAGTGCCTACCGACGGCGGCAAGGGCGGCAACACGGGTTCCTCGCAGCAGCTGCAGGACGCCTGGCTGCGTCGAGGCCCCCTGGCTTGCCTGCTGTGGCCGCTGTCGCTCGTCTACGCCGCGCTCTTCGCGGTGCGCGGCTGGCTGTATCGCGCGGGATGGCTGCGGACCGCGCGGGTGCGCGTGCCGGTGATCGTGGTCGGCAATGTGATTGCAGGTGGAGCCGGCAAGACACCAGTCGTCATGGCTGTCGTCCGGCATCTTCAGGCGCGGGGCGTGCAAGTCGGCGTGGTGTCGCGCGGTTACGGACGCCGCACCGATGACTGCCGCGAAGTGCTCGGCGACAGCGACCCACGGGATGTCGGCGACGAGCCCGCGCTGATCCACCATGCCACCAGGGCGCCGGTGTTCGTGGCGCGCCGTCGCATCGATGCAGCGCGCGCCCTTCTCGAACGGCACCCGGGCACGCAAGTCATCGTGAGCGACGACGGCCTGCAGCATCTGGCGCTCGCCCGCGACATCGAGATCTGCGTGTTCGACGACCGGGGCATCGGAAATGGCTGGCGGCTGCCCGCCGGCCCGCTGCGCGAGGCCTGGCCGCGCCGCTGCGACCTTGTGCTGCACAGCGGCGCGCGACCGGCCTTCGCCGGAGGCCATACCGCTACCCGGGCTCTCGCGGCTGAAGCCCTGCGCGGCGATGGCCAACGAGTGCCGCTGGCCTCGCTTGCAGGACGGCCCGTGATCGCGCTCGCGGCCATCGCGCGGCCCCAAGCCTTTTTCGAGATGCTGCGCGCGCGCGGCCTCACGCTTGCCGAAGCCATCGCGTTGCCCGATCACTTCGACTTCGAAAGCTGGCAGCAACCGCCGGACGCCACTCGAACCCTCATCTGCACGGAGAAAGACGCCGTCAAGCTGTGGCGCAAGGCGCCAGATGCGCTGGCCGTACCGCTGGAGTTCGCGCCCTCCGCGGAATTCTTCGCCGCACTCGACGCAAAGCTATCATCGCTCGATGGATACCAAGCTGCTTGAATTGCTCGTCTGCCCCGTCACCAAGGGGCCGCTGACCTGGAACCCCGAGAAGCATGAGCTGTGCTCGCGCAGCGCGCGCCTCGCCTATCCGGTGCGCGACGGTATTCCGGTGCTGCTCGAGAACGAGGCTCGCACGCTCTCCGACGAAGAGCTCGGGCTGTGAGCTTCACTGTTCTGGTGCCGGCGCGGCTGGCCTCGACGCGACTTCCCAACAAACCCCTGGCCGATATCGCCGGCGTACCCATGGTGGTGCGCGTGGCGCAGCGCGCCGGTGAATCCGGCGCGTCGCGCGTGGTGGTCGCGGGCGACGATGCTTCCATCATCGCGGCGTGCAAGACCCACGGCGTCGAAGCCATCCTCACCCGCCAGGACCACCCCAGTGGCACCGACCGGCTGGCTGACGCCTGCGAACAACTGGGCCTGGATGGCGACGATATCGTCGTCAACGTACAGGGCGACGAGCCGCTGATCGATCCCGCGCTGATCGACGCCGTGGCGTCCACGCTGGCCACGCACGCCGAAGCGGCCATGAGCACCGCCGCCCACGAGATCGATTCGGTCGGCGACTTCATGAATCCCAATGTGGTGAAGGCCGTGCTCGATGCACAAGGCAACGCGATGTACTTCAGTCGCGCGCCGATCCCGTGGTGGCGTGATGGCTCTGCCAATGGAGCCGCGCCAGCGGTGCTGCCTGCTCCTGCTCCGTTGCGCCACATCGGAATCTATGGCTATCGCGCGGGCTTCGTGCGCCGTTTTCCCTCCTTGCCGCCGGCCCCCGTTGAGGCGACGGAAGCGCTCGAACAGTTGCGCGCGCTCTGGCACGGCCATCGCATTGCCGTGCATGTGAGCCATGTCGCGCCGGGCCCTGGCATCGACACGCCCGAAGACCTGGCACGCGTGCGCGCGATCTTCGCAGCGGCCGGCTCCTGAGCCCCGAGGCGTCTCCAAGGCTGCAGGCAGCGGGAATTCCTCGGGGGCACGCATGCTATCCTCGAAGCAACTCCGCCTCGCCCAGCCTTGGGGCCGACGCTTGGCGCGACACAAAATCTAAGAACCGTCCGAGGACACCATGAGACTAATTTTGCTGGGCGCGCCCGGGGCGGGCAAAGGCACGCAAGCGGCCTTCATTTGCCAGAAATACAGCATCCCCCAGATTTCGACCGGCGACATGCTGCGCGCCGCAGTCAAGGCCGGCACACCGCTGGGGTTGCAGGCCAAGGCTGTCATGGACGCCGGCGCGCTGGTCAGCGACGACCTGATCATCAATCTGGTGAAGGAACGCATCGCGCAGCCCGATTGCGCCGCCGGCTTCCTGTTCGACGGTTTCCCTCGCACCATTCCGCAGGCCGACGCCATGAAGGCCGCCGGCGTCAAGCTCGACTACGTGCTCGAGATCGACGTGCCCTTCGGCGACATCATCGAGCGCATGAGTGGCCGTCGCTCGCACCCGGCTTCGGGCCGCACCTATCACGTCAAGTTCAATCCGCCCAAGGTGGAAGGCAAGGACGACGTGACCGGCGAAGACCTGATCCAGCGCGAGGACGACAAGGAAGAAACCGTGCGCAAGCGGCTCGACGTGTACAGCCAGCAGACGCGTCCTCTGGTCGACTACTACTCCGCCTGGGCCAAGACCGATCCCGCCGCTGCGCCGAAGTACCGCGCAATCAAGGGTGTCGGCACGGTCGACGAGATCACGCAACGTGCACTCGCTGCGCTGAGCAGCTGACCTGATTTCACGGCAACCGCCCCTTCGACAGGGGCGGTTTCATTTTTACCCCAGCAGTTCCAGCATCAAGGCGATGCGCGCCTTGACGGGCGTCAGCGCGCCTGCATCGCGAAGCGCATCTCCGGCCTTCGGCAGGATTCGCCCGCTCACGCACCGCGTGGCCCGAATCACCGAGACTCCGGCGTCCTGTGCCTTGAGTGCAGCCGCTTCCAGCGCATGGTGCAGGGTGCCGTTGCCGGTGGTGGCGAGCACCAGCCCGCGCAGGGGCTCCGTGCCTACAGACAGCAGGAGCGCGTCGATCACCGCGCCAGAGGCACCGGCATGGCTCATGACGATCTCGACCCGAGGCCACTGCACGCCAGCCGTACCCAGAAGCTTAGTCGCCGGCAATGCCTCCCCCTGCGGCCACGCCCGGACGAGGCGCACCTCACCCTCCTCCACGTAGCCGACAGGCCCGGCGTCGCCCGACGCGAAGGCGTCAAGCCGGTAGGTATGCACCTTCAGGATGTCTACGCCGCCATGGACGACACCGGCGCACACCACCGTCACGCCCCGAGCCCCCTGCGTCGCGGCAACGCTGATCGCGTCGCGCACGTTCTGCGGCCCGTCCGGCGACAACGCAGTAGCTGGACGCATCGCGCATGTGAGCACCACCGGCTTGGACGGCGCCAGCACCGAGTGCAGGAAGAACGCGGTCTCCTCGATGGTGTCGGTGCCATGAGTGATCACCACGCCAGCCACATCGGCCTGTGCCAGCCACTGCGCACAGCGCCGGGCCAGTTGCTGCCAGATGTCGAAGGACATGTCCTTGCTGTCGACCTGCGCCACCTGCTCGGCCTCGAGCGTCACGCCTTCGGGCGCTTCGATTCCGCCCAGCAGGTCGGCCACGCCCACCTGTGCGGCGGTGTAGCCGATGTTGTCGTCGCTGCTGGCGGCCCTGCCCGCGATGGTGCCGCCGGTACCCAGAACCACCACACGACGGAGCAGTTCAGGCGAAGAGGAATTGACCATGGCTTGTCAACTTAAAAAAACTGGTTAAAAATACAGCCACTGGATATCCAGCCAGTACCGCAAGGAACCACATATGCAGTTCGCCGTGAAGCTTACAGCCCGCCAGCAGCAGATCCTGGATCTGATCCAGAGCGCAATCGCACGTACCGGTGCGCCACCCACGCGCGCCGAAATCGCCAACGAACTCGGGTTCAAGTCGGCCAATGCCGCCGAAGAGCACCTGCAGGCGCTGGCACGCAAGGGCGTCATCGAACTCGTCAGCGGCACCTCGCGCGGCATCCGCCTCAAAGGCGACGCATTGCGCTCGCTCAACGAAACGCGGCATCGCGAAGGCGGACAGTTCTCGCTCTCGCTGCCCGGCATGGCCCAACTGGCGCTCCCGCTCATCGGCCGCGTCGCAGCCGGCTCGCCCATCCTGGCGCAGGAGCACGTCGACCAGACCTACTACGTCGAGAACACGCTGTTCCAGCGCCAGCCCGACTACCTGCTCAAGGTGCGCGGCATGTCGATGCGCGATGCCGGCATCATGGACGGCGACCTGCTCGCGGTGCAAGCCACCAAGGAGGCGCGCAACGGCCAGATCGTGGTCGCACGCCTGGGGGACGAAGTGACCGTCAAGCGCCTGAAACGCAACAAGCAGGTCATCGAACTGCACGCCGAGAATCCCGACTACCCGACCATCATCGTCCAGCCCGGCGAGCCCTTCGAAATCGAAGGCCTCGCGGTCGGTCTCATCCGGAACACCATGCTGATGTAGGCCCCGGGCGGCCTTTGCGGCCCGGCACCTCATCCCCCATCCGGCCTCGACAGGTGGCGGGCGTATGGCGAAGAGTCGCCATCACCCTGTCGCGGCCGATTCAAGAAATCCTGCCTGTGTTCAACCTCATACTTTCTTGGAGTTCACATGGGAATCGCCCTCCTCGCCATCGCCGATATCTGGATGCCGCTGCAATCGCTGGCCAGCCGCTTGATGCCGGCACGCCGCGCTCATCGCAGGAATCACCTCGACACCGCTGAGTCTTCTGCCGGACTGCGCTATGTGGCGGTGCGCCCCGCCTGTACTGCCCGATCGGGTAGCGGTGCCACGCCCGACGCAACGGCCAGTATGCCGGTTCGCCCCCTGCGCGTGGTCCGCGTGGTCGACGGCAAGGGCCGTCAGTGCAGCAATAACCGTGTGTTGATCTCCGGCCGCATGGCCGACGTATGCGCCGAACTCGACCGACTGGCCGCGCTCGAAGCCGCCGAAACCCTGGCGACTGCCCCGCATTCCACGCGGCTGCACTGAGCCCGAACGGCTCTGCGAGCGGCTTGGGGGTGGGTATCCAAACGTTCGCGGGCGCGACATTCCAATGCTGCGAGGCACAATGGCACGCCATGAACATTGTGATCCTCGACGATTACCAGGACGCCGTGCGCAAGCTGCGCTGCGCCTCCAAGCTGGACGCATACGCGGCCAAGGTCTATACCAACACGGTGAAAGGCATTGGGCAGTTGTCGGTTCGCCTCAAGGACGCCGACGTGATCGTGCTGATCCGCGAGCGCACGCAGATCTCGCGTCAGCTGATCGAGAAGCTGCCCAAGCTCAAGCTCATTTCGCAGACCGGGCGCGTCGCCGGGCACATCGACGTTGCGGCCTGCACCGAACGTGGCGTGGCCGTGGCGGAGGGCTCCGGCTCTCCCCAGGCGCCAGCTGAGCTCACTTGGGCGCTCATCATGGCCGCCATGCGCCGGCTGCCGCAGTACATCAGCAACCTCAAGCACGGTGCGTGGCAGCAGTCGGGGCTCAAGTCGGCGTCGATGCCACCCAACTTCGGAATCGGCTCCGTGCTCAAGGGCAAGACGCTCTGCATCTGGGGCTATGGCCGCATCGGCCAGCTGGTCGCGCGCTACGGGCAGGCCTTCGGGATGCAGGTCGTCATCTGGGGTCGTGAAGCCAGTTGCGCAAAGGCGCGGTCCGACGGCTTCCAGGTTGCGCAGAACCGCCACGAATTCTTCGCCGCGGCCGACGTGCTGTCGGTGCACCTGCGGCTCAACGAGGAAACCAACGGCCTCATCACGCTGGAAGACCTCTCGCGCATGAAGCCGACTGCCCTTTTCGTGAACACCTCGCGCGCGGAACTGGTCGAGGCAGATGCGCTGCTCGCCGCTCTCAACCGCGGCCGCCCCGGGCTGGCGGCCGTCGACGTGTTCGAGAGCGAGCCGCCGCTGCAGGGCCACGCGCTGCTGCGCCTCGAAAACTGCATCTGCACGCCGCACATCGGCTACGTCGAGCAGGAAAGCTACGAGAGCTACTTCGGCCAGGCCTTCGACAACGTCGTGAGCTACATCAACGGCAACCCCACGAACATCGTGAATCCGGGCGCACTGCAGGTCCGCCGGTGAGCCAGCCGGCGTCCCGGGGTGCGCTCTGGGCGCTGCTCGTCGGCAACTTCGTGATCGGCACGGGCGTGATGGTCGTGCCCGGCACGCTCAACGAGATCAGTTCCTCGCTCTCGGTCACGGCCGCCACGGCAGGGCAGCTCATCACGGCCGCCGCGGCGGTGATGTGCATAGGCGCCCCGCTGCTGGCCGCCGCTGTCGCGGGCTGGGACCGCCGGCAGCTCCTCGCCCTCTCCCTGCTCTGGTACGCCGCCGGGCACGTCCTCTGCGCGCTGATGCCTAGCTTCGGCGCCCTGCTGCCGGTGCGCATGCTCACGGTGATTGCGCCGGCCATCTTCACACCACAGGCGGCTGCCTGCGCCGGCCTGCTGGTGCCGCCCGAGCATCGCGGGCGCGCCGTCACCTTCGTTTTCCTTGGCTGGTCGATGGCCTCGGTGCTTGGCCTGCCCATCGGCGCGCTGATCGGCGGGCATCTGGGCTGGCGCATGGCTTTCGCGGCCATCGCGGTTCTCAGTGTCGCGAGCGCGACAGCGATCTGGCTCACCTTGCCGAACGGTATCCGCCCCGCTGCATTGACGGCCGCCGCATGGTCGCGCGTGCTGCGCAGCCCGGTGCTGATGGGCATCGTGTCGGTCACGGCGCTGCAGGGTGCCGGTCAGTTCGTGCTGTTCAGTTACTTCGGCCCGATCCTCAAGCAGAGCTTCGGCGCCGACGCCACCACGCTGAGCGTGATGTGGGCGCTGTTCGGCGTTTTCGGCCTGGCCGGCAACATGGTGGTCAGCCGGTACATCGACCGCGTGGGCGCGGGCCGCATGGTGCTGGTCACGACGGTGCTGATCGCCGCGAGCCTGCTGCTGTGGCCGTTGGCCTCCACGCTCGCCTGGCTGGCCGTGGTGCTCGTTCCCTGGGGCCTGGGTTGCTTCTCCACCAATTCGGCGCAGCAGGCCCGGCTGGTGGGCCTGGCGCCTGGGCTCGCGCCGGGCTCGGTAGCGCTCAACAGCTCCGGCATCTATACCGGCCAGGCGGTGGGAGCTGCACTCGGCGGCTGGCTGCTCGCCAACGACGCCGCGGCCTGGATGAGCTGGGTCGGCCTGGCCCTGGTGTTGATCGCCATTTCGCTGAGCGTGGCCATCGACCGCAGCCGCCGCACGCCCTGAAAGCGCGCCCCCGCGTAAAACCCGTCACGCCTCACCCGCGCGGGACTGCAAAATCGGAGCCTTCGACCGCAGCACCTGCATGCATGGCACCTGCGGCGACGCCTGCGTGGCAGGCCCGGATACCACCCAACCAGTGAAAATCTCCAGCAAATGACAGTGAACTACTCCCGAATCGGCGTCGTCGGCGCCGGCGCCATGGGGCGCGGCATCGCGCAGATCGCCGCGCAGGCAGGCAGCGAGGTGCTGCTGCTCGACAGCTTCGCGGGTGCTGCCGAACGTGGCCGCGAAGCCCTCGTCGCCCAATGGAACAAGCTGCACGAGAAGAACAAGATCGACGCAGCCACGCGCGACGCATACATCGCCCGCGTGAAGGCGGTCGATTCGATCCAGGCGCTGGCCGGCTGCGACCTGGTGATCGAGGCCATCGTCGAGGACCTGGAAGTCAAGCGCAAGCTGTTCCGCGAACTCGAAGGCGTGGTGGCCGAGACAGCCACGCTGGTGACCAACACTTCGTCGCTCTCGGTAACGGCCATCGCCGCCGGGCTCAAGCGCCCCGAACGCATTGCGGGCTTCCACTTCTTCAACCCGGTGCCGCTGATGAAGGTGGTCGAGGTGGTCGCGGGCTTCAAGACCGCGCCTGAAGTCTGCAAGCAGCTCGCAGGCTATGCCACGCAGATGGGCCACAGCGCCGTGCAGGCGCAGGACACGCCCGGCTTCATCGTCAACCACGCGGGCCGCGGCTACGGCACCGAGGCGCTGCGCATCGTGGGCGAAGGCGTGGCCGACTTCGCGACCGTCGACCGCATCCTCAAGGACCAGGCCGGCTTTCGCCTCGGCCCGTTCGAGCTGCTGGACCTGACCGCGCTCGACGTGTCGCACCCGGTGATGGAGTCGATCTACCACCAGTACTTCGAGGAGCCGCGCTTCCGCCCCAGCGTGATCACCGCGCAGCGCCTGGCTGCCGGCGCACTGGGCCGCAAGACCAACGAAGGCTTCTATCGCTACAACGACGGCGTGATGCAGCAGGTGCCCGAGGCGCCCGCGCCGGTGGTCGAGGGCACGCCCTCGGTCTGGGTGTCGCCGCGCGCCGCGCGCCGCGCCGAGCTGCTGCGCCTCGTGAACACGCTGGGTGCACAAATCGACAGCGGCGCCACGGCCGCGCCGCAATCGCTGATCCTCGTCGCACCGCTGGGCTTCGACGTGACCACGGTGGCCGCTGTCGAGCGCCTGGACGCCACGCGCACCGTCGGCATCGACATGCTGATCGACGATGCCGCCACCAAGCGCCGCGTGCTCGCCACCAACCCCGCCACGCGCCGCGACATCCGCGACGCCGCGCACGCCCTCTTCGCGCGCGACGGCAAGGCCGTGAGCGTGATCCGCGACAGCGGCGGCTTCGTCACGCAGCGCGTGATCGGCACCATCGTCAACATCGCCGCCGACATGTGCCAGCAGCGCGTGTGCACACCGGCCGCCCTCGAGACCGCCGTGCAACTGGGCCTCGGCTACCCGCGCGGCCCGCTCGCCATGGGCAACCTCTACGGCCCGACCAACATGCTCGAGGTGCTGTTCAACCTGCAGACGGTGTACGGCGACCCGCGCTATCGCCCGAGCCCGTGGCTGCGCCGCCGCGGCGCGCTGGGCCTGAGCCTGCTGCACGAAGAAGAATAAACAGGCACACGACAAAGCCATGACCGCCGAACTCAAGAGCACGAGCGAAGGCAGCACGATGGTGCTGACGATCGCCAACCCCACCCAGCGCAACGCACTGGGCCCCGAAATCTACGCCGCGGGCATCGAGGCGCTCAACGGCGCCGAGAACAGCGCGGAGATCCGCAGCGTCGTCATCGTGGGCGAAGGCGCGTGGTTCTGCGCCGGCGGCTCGCTGCAGCGCCTGCTGGCCAACCGGCAGCTCGACCGCTCGGTGCAGGCCGAGAGCATCGAGGGCCTGCACAACTGGATCGATTCGATCCGCACCTTTCCCAAGCCCGTCATCGCGGCCGTCGAAGGCGCGGCGGCGGGCGCGGGCTTCTCGCTCGCGCTGGCCTGCGATTTCGTGGTGTCGGCACGCGACGCGGTCTTCGCGGCCTCCTACAGCAACGTGGCACTGTCGCCCGACGGCGGCCTGAGCTGGCACCTGGGGCAGCAGCTGCCGCGCCAGCTGGCGAGCGAATGGCTGATGAACGGCGAACGCATCGACGCCCCGCGCCTGCACGCGCTGGGTCTCGTCAACGAGCTCACCGAAAGCGGCCAGGCGCTCGCGGGCGCACTGGCGCTGGCAACCCGGCTCAACGCACGCGCGCCGAACTCGCTGGCCAGCATCAAGGAACTGCTGAGCGAGGCGCGGGGCGCCATGCTGGCCTCGCAGCTCTCGCAGGAGCGCGACCACTTCGTGCGCAACCTGCACCACGCGAACGCGGGCATCGGCATCGCCGCGTTCCTCGAGAAGAAGCCGCCGCAGTACGAATAGCCCAGTCCCCGAGCGACGCCGGACGGCGTCGCTCCCGTGACACCCACCAGCTTTCCAGTCGCCGAGAGGACAGACCAATGGACGACCCCATTCTTACCATCGAAGAACGTGAAGCGATCAACAGTGGTCGCTGGTTTTCTTCCCTTTCTCCATCGCTGCGGCACGACATCCTCCGATGCGCCTTCGTCAAACGCTACAAGGACGGCGACCTGATCGCTGCCCGAGGCGATCCGCCCGAACACTGGATTGCCTGCGCCAAGGGCGCGGTGCGCGTGAGCTCGACGGCCGTCTCGGGCAAGCAGGTGACGCTGACCTACGTGGAGCCGGGCATCTGGTTCGGCGACGTGGCGATGTTCGACGGAGACCGGCGCACGCACGACACCTACTCGCATGGCGACACCACCATCCTGTGCGTGGCGCGCGCCGATTTCCAGAAGATTCTGGCCTCGCACGTGGAACTGTACGAGGCGCTGATGCGGCTGCAGGCGCGCCGCATCCGCACGCTGTTCGGGCTGGTGGGAGACCTCAACACCCTGCCGCTGCGCGCGCGGCTGGCCAAGCAGCTCATTCACCTCGTACGCAGCTACGGCGTGCCGAACCTGGAAGACGGCAGCCAGATGCGCATCGGCCTGCAACTGGCGCAGGAAGAACTGGCGCAGCTGCTGGGCGCATCGCGCCAGCGCGTCAACCAGGAACTGAAGACCATGGAGCGCGAGGGCACCATCCGCATCGAGCCGGGTGGCCTCGTGGTGCTCGACCGCGCGGCGCTGATGCGCGTCTCGGAAGCTGAAAACTAGAACGCAGGCAGACAAAGATACCGACATGAGCCAGGACTTCTCCAACTTCATCGGCACCCGTGCCGTCTCGCAACAGCACGCCTTCGACGTCGACGCGCTCGCGGCCTGGCTCGGGAAGAACCTCGACGGTTTCAAGGGCCCGCTGACGGTCGAGATGTTCAAGGGCGGCCAGTCGAACCCGACCTACAAGCTGGTCACGCCCACGCAGAGCTACGTGATGCGCGCCAAGCCGGGCCCGGTCGCGAAGCTGCTGCCCTCGGCCCATGCGGTGGAGCGCGAGTTCAAGGTGATGAGCGGCCTGGCCGGCACCGACGTGCCGGTGCCGCGCATGTACTGCCTGTGCGAGGACGAGAGCATCATCGGCCGCGCCTTCTACGTCATGGAGTTCATGCAGGGCCGCGTGCTGTGGGACCAGTCGCTGCCCGGCATGAGCAACGCCGAGCGCGACGCCCACTACGACGAGATGAACCGCGTGATCGCGGCGCTGCACACGGTCGACTTCGCCGCCCGCGGCCTGGCCGACTACGGCAAGCCCGGCAACTACTTCGAGCGGCAGATCGGTCGCTGGAGCAAGCAGTACAAGGCCTCGGCCGACGGTGCCGGCGAGCTCTCGCAGCCCATCGATGCCATGGAGCGGCTGATCGACTGGCTGCCCGCGCACATGCCGGCGAGCGCGCGCGACGAGAGCAAGGTGTCGATCGTCCATGGCGACTACCGCCTCGACAACGTGATGTTCCACGCCACCGAGCCGCGCATCATCGCGGTGCTCGACTGGGAGCTCTCCACGCTGGGCCATCCGCTGGCCGACTTCAGCTACCACTGCATGTCCTGGCACATGCCGCCCAGCACGGGGCGCGGCATCGGCGGCGTCGTCCTCGTCTCGCTGGGCATTCCCACCGAGAGCGAATACATCCGCCGCTACTGCGAGCGCACCCACATCAGCACACCCGAGGCGCTGGCGCCCGACTGGAACTTCTACCAGGCCTACAACCTGTTCCGCATGGCCGCGATCCTGCAAGGCATTGCCAAGCGGGTCGAGGCCGGAACCGCGTCGAGCGAGCAAGCCGTGGCTTCTGCCCGCGGCGCCCGCCCCATGGCCGAAATGGCCTGGCAGTTTGCCCAAAAGGCATAAGCCGCCCCACCCCACCAGGAGACGAAGATGGATTTCGAATACTCGGCCAAGACCAAAGACCTGCAGAAACGCGTCCAGGCATTCATGGACGACCACATCTATCCGGCCGAAGCCGAGTACCACGCCGAGCTGGCCGCCAACACGGTGGCCGGCAAGCGCTGGTCGGCGCTCAAGACCGTCGAGAAGCTCAAGGACAAGGCCAAGGCCCAGGGCCTGTGGAACCTGTTCCTGCCGGTCGACAGCGCCGCAGCATCGGGCTATGACGGTGCGGGCCTGACCAACCAGGAATACGCCCCGCTGGCCGAGATCATGGGCCGGGTGCCATGGGCCTCTGAAGCCTTCAACTGCTCGGCGCCCGACACCGGCAACATGGAGACCATCGCGCGCTACGGCTCGGAAGAGATCAAGGCACGCTGGCTCAAGCCGCTGCTCGAAGGCCAGATCCGCTCGGCCTTCGCCATGACCGAGCCCGAAGTGGCTTCGAGCGACGCCACCAACATCTCGACGCGCATCGAGCGCCAGGGCGACGAGTACGTCATCAATGGCCACAAGTGGTGGATTTCCGGCGCGGCCGACCCGCGCTGCGCGGTCTTCATCACCATGGGCAAGAGCGACCCCGAGGCGCCGCGCCACTCGCAGCAGAGCATGATCGTGGTGCCGGCCGACGCCAAGGGCATCCGCATCGTGCGTCCGCTGAACGTGATGGGCTATGACGACGCGCCGCACGGCCACGTCGAGATGTACTTCGAGAACGTGCGCGTGCCGGCCGGCAACATGCTGCTGGGCGAAGGCCGCGGCTTCGAAATTGCACAAGGCCGCCTCGGCCCCGGACGCATCCACCACTGCATGCGCCTGATCGGCCTGGCCGAGCGCGCGCTGGAGCTGATGTGCAAGCGCGCCTCCTCGCGCGTGGCTTTCGGCAAGACCGTGGCTTCGCAGACGGTGACGCAGGAACGCATCGCCGAGGCTCGCTGCAAGATCGACATGGCCCGCCTGCTCACGCTCAAGGCCGCGTGGCTGATGGACGTGGCCGGCAACAAGGTCGCCAAGAACGAGATCGCGATGATCAAGGTCGTCGCGCCGTCGATGGCCTGCCAGGTGATCGACTGGGCCATGCAGGTCCACGGCGGCGGCGGCATGTGCGACGACTTCCCGCTGGCGGCTGCCTATGCCGGCGCACGCACGCTGCGCTTCGCGGACGGTCCGGACGAAGTGCACCGCAACGCGATCGCCAAGTGGGAGCTGGGCAAGTACGCACCGGGCAAGGCCGATGCCGAAATGCCGGTGACGCGTTTCTGACTTGATTCGTCCCCTCCTCTCCTGCCGGGAGAGGTCGGACAAGAAACAACAAGGGCCGATGGCGACTGATACGCCTCGGCCCTTTGTCTTTTCAGCAAGCGGGCTTCAGAGCTTCTTCTGCAGGAAGACAGCGTTGCCGAATGCCGGATCGAGCTGGTAGCCCATGAATCCTTCGCGCTCGTAGGCGCGCAGCGCGGGCGCATTGCCCGACAGCACCTCCAGCGTGAGCTTGCAGGCACCGCGCCTGCGCGCCTCCTGCTCCACCTGCGTGAACATCTTCTGCGCCACGCGCTGTCCACGATGGCTGGCCAGCACCACCACGTCGTGCACGTTCACCAGCGGCTTGCAGGCGAAGGTCGAGAAGCCCTCGATGCAGTTGACCAGGCCCACGGGCTGCTCGCCGTCGTAAGCCAGCACGCTGAAGGCCTGCGGGCGTGCCGCCAGGGCCGCAGGCAGGCCCGCGAGCACCGCTGGGTCGAGCGGCGCACCGCCGCCTGCCGGGTCGCTGGCATAGGCATCGAGCAGGCCCACCAGCGCGGCGGCCTGCGCCGCATCGCGATAGTCGGCCATGCGGACCTCGATCTGCTTCATCGGACAGGCTCCAGCGTGGCTGCCAGCCTCCTGGCGCAGGATTCCGACTGCGCGGCATCGCGCGCCTCGACCATCACCCGCACCAGCGGCTCGGTGCCGCTCGCGCGGATCAGCACACGGCCGCTGTCGCCGAGCTCGGCCTCGATGCGTTGCGTTTCGGTCGCGAGCGCCTTGTTGGCCTTCCAGTCCTGGTCGGGCGCGAGGCGCACGTTGATCAGCGTCTGCGGAAAGAGAGTGACACCTTCGAGCAGCTGCGCCACCGTCTTGCCGCTGCGCACGCAGGCCTGCAGCACCTGCAGGGCACTCACGATGCCGTCGCCGGTGGTGTGGCGGTCGAGCGCCAGCAGGTGGCCGGAGCCCTCGCCGCCGAGCAGCCAGCCGCGCTTGTCGAGTTCCTCGAGCACGTAGCGGTCGCCGACCTTGGCGCGCACGAACTCGATGCCCTGCTTGCGCAAGGCCATCTCGACGGCCTTGTTGGTCATGAGCGTGCCGACCACGCCCACCGGCTTGTCGCCGCGCGCGATGCGCTCGGACACCATCAGGTAGAGCAGTTCGTCGCCGTTGAACAGGCGCCCGCTGGCATCGACCAGCTGCAGGCGGTCGGCATCGCCGTCGAGGGCAATGCCGTAGTCGGCACCTTGCGTCGTCACCGCAGCCACCAGTGCCTCGGGATGCGTGGCGCCGAAGCCCTTGTTGATGTTGAGCCCGTCCGGCGAAACGCCGATGCTCGTCACTTCCGCACCCAGCTCGTGGAACACGTTGGGTGCCACCTGGTAGGCCGCGCCGTGCGCCGCATCGACCACCAGCTTCATGTCGCGCAGGGTCAGGTCGTTGGCGAAGGTGCTCTTGCAGAACTCGATGTAGCGGCCGGGCGCATCGTTGAGGCGGCGGGCCTTGCCGAGGTTGGCGGAATCGACCCACACCGGGTCTTCTTCCAACGCGGCCTCGACGGCCAGCTCCCAGGCGTCGTCGAGCTTGGTGCCCTGCGCACTGAAGAACTTGATGCCGTTGTCGGGGTAGGCGTTGTGGCTGGCGCTGATCACCACGCCGAGGCTGGCCCGCTGGGCGCGCGTGAGATAGGCCACGCCCGGTGTCGGCAGCGGGCCGAGCAGCACGACGTCGACGCCGGCCGAGTTGAAGCCCGATTCAAGGGCCGATTCGAGCATGTAGCCCGAGATGCGGGTGTCCTTACCGATGAGCACCGTGGGGCGCGACTGGCTCTTCTTGAGCACACGGCCCACGGCATGCGCGAGGCGCAGGACGAAGTCGGGCGTGATGGGTGCCTGGCCGACGGTGCCGCGGATGCCGTCGGTGCCGAAATATTTACGGGTCATGTTGTTGATATTTGCTCTTGTGTTTGTTGTTGCGACTCTTGCGCCTTCATGGCGCGCCATACCGCGAGCGCCACCACCGTGTCGCGCACGTCGTGCACGCGCACCACGGCCGCTCCCCTGTCCACCGCCAGCACCGCCGCGGCGACGCTGGGCACGATGCGCTCGCCCGCCACCTCGATGCCGGTGACCGCGCCGATCGACGACTTGCGTGACCAGCCCAGCAGCAGCGGATAACCGCCAGCAAGCAGTTCACACTGCCGCGCGAGCAAGGCGAAGTTCTGCGCCACCGTCTTGCCGAAGCCCACGCCGGGGTCGAGCGTGATGCGCGAGGGATCGACTCCCATCGTGCGCAGGAGTTGCACCTGCGCCTCGAGGAACGACAGCACTTCGGGAATCACGTCGCCCGCCATGGGCACGGCCTGCATGGTCTGCGGGTCTCGATGCATGTGCATCAGGCAGATGCCGCACGAAGGATGTGCCGCGACGGCTTCGCGCGCTCCCGGCTGGCGCAGCGCCCAGATGTCGTTGACGATGTCCGCGCCCAGCTCGAGCACAGCGCGCATGACTTCGGGCTTGTAGGTGTCGACGGAGATCGGCGCGTTCAGCTTCACCGCCTCGCGCACCACGGGCAGCACGCGCGCCAACTCAGCCTCGAGCGGCACCGCGGGGCTGCCGGGGCGGGTCGATTCGCCGCCGATGTCGAGGATGTCGGCCCCCTCCTTCAGCAGCTGCTCGCAGTGCCGAAGTGCCGTCTCGGTGGAGGCGTGAGCGCCGCCGTCGGAGAAAGAGTCGGGCGTGACGTTGACGATACCCATCACGCGCGGCCGCGAGAGATCGATGCGGAAGCGGGAGGTCTGCCAGAAGGCGGCGCCGGCAGCCAAGTGCCCGCCATCGAAAACGGGGCCAGAGGCCCCGTTGTGGTTTGACGCCTGGCTCGCGCTCACGCTGCGTTGGGAGCCGGGTCGGTCGACACGGCCGGCGTGCCGCCGCTGCCACCATTGCCCGAAGGCGGGATGCGCGGCGTCCAGTCCTTGGGCGGACGCGGAGCGCGACCGGCCATGATGTCGTCGAGCTGTTCGCTGTCGATGGTTTCCCATTCGAGCAGCGCCTTGGCCATGGCGTGCATCTTGTCGCTGTTCTCTTCGATCAGGTGACGCGCCAGGGCGTACTGCTCGTCGATGATGCGGCGCACTTCGGAGTCGACCTTTTCCATGGTCTGCTCGCTCATGTTCGTGGTCTTGGTGACCGAACGGCCCAGGAACACTTCGCCTTCGTTCTCGGCGTAGACCATCGGGCCCAGGGCATCGCTCATGCCGTATTTCATGACCATGTCGCGCGCCAGATTGGTGGCACGCTCGAAGTCGTTGCTGGCGCCGGTGGTCATCTGGTGCATGAACACTTCTTCGGCAATGCGGCCACCGAACAGCATGCTGATCTGGTTCAGCATGTATTCGCGGTCATAGCTGTAGCGGTCCTGCGAAGGCAGGCTCATGGTCACGCCGAGGGCGCGGCCGCGCGGAATGATCGTGACCTTGTGGACGGGGTCGCACTTGGGCAGCAGCTTGCCGATGAGGGCGTGGCCGGACTCGTGGTAGGCCGTGTTGCGGCGCTCTTCCTCGGGCATGACCATGCTCTTGCGCTCGGGGCCCATGAAGATCTTGTCCTTGGCCTTCTCGAAGTCCTGCATCTCGACCACGCGCGCGTTGCGGCGGGCGGCCATCAGGGCAGCTTCGTTGCAGAGGTTGGCCAGGTCGGCGCCGGACATGCCGGGCGTGCCGCGGGCGATCACGCTCGGGTTCACGTCCTGGCCCAGCGGGACCTTGCGCATGTGAACGCCAAGGATCTGCTCGCGGCCGCGGATGTCGGGCAGCGTGACGTAGACCTGGCGATCGAAACGGCCGGGGCGCAGCAGCGCGGCGTCCAGGATGTCGGGGCGGTTGGTGGCTGCCACCACGATCACGCCGAGGTTGGTTTCGAAGCCGTCCATCTCGACCAGCATCTGGTTGAGCGTCTGCTCGCGTTCGTCGTTGCCGCCGCCGAGGCCGGCGCCGCGCTGACGGCCCACAGCATCGATTTCGTCGATGAAGATGATGCAGGGAGCGTTCTTCTTGGCGTTCTCGAACATGTCGCGGACACGGGCAGCACCCACGCCGACGAACATTTCAACGAAGTCGGACCCCGAGATCGAGAAGAAAGGCACCTTGGCTTCGCCGGCGATCGACTTGGCCAGCAGCGTCTTGCCGGTGCCGGGAGGGCCGACCAGCAGCAGGCCACGGGGAATACGGCCGCCGAGCTTCTGGAAGCGCTGCGGATCTTTCAGGAAGTCGACGACTTCACGGACTTCTTCCTTGGCTTCATCGCAGCCCGCGACGTCGGCGAAAGTGACCGTGTTGTTGTTCTCATCCATCATGCGGGCCTTGCTCTTGCCGAAGCTGAACGCCCCGCCCTTGCCGCCGCCCTGCATCTGTCGCATGAAGTAGATCCAGACGCCGATCAGCAGCAGCATCGGGCCCCAGCTGACCAGCAGGGTCATGAGCAGGGAGCTTTCCTCGCGCGGCTTGACGTCGAACTTGACGTTGTGGTCGATCAGGTCGCCCACGAGGCCGCGGTCGAGGACCGTGGCGGTCGTGCGGATCTTGCGATCGTCATTGGTGACGGCAATGATCTCGCCGCCGGCGGCGCCTTCAGGAATGACGGCGCTCTTGATCTGGTTGTTCCGGACCTGGTCCAGGAACTCGGAGTAGCTGACTGTCCCCGAGCCGACGCCACCGCGGGTGTCGAACTGCTTGAACACAGTGAACAACACCATGGCAATGACGAGCCATACGGCAACTTTGGAAAACCACTGATTGTTCAAACGAAACTCCAGGCTAAGGCGCGTGACAGGTGGATGAAAAAACGCGCTGTGGGTACGCAATTGCGCCCCATTTTAGGCTTTTCAAGCTACGAAAAGCGGGCATTTCCCTAATGCGGCCATAGCCTGGCATGGCTTTGTGCCGCCGGCCGTGTTGCTTGGCACGGTTTCAAGGCGTATCCACGGCCTTCAGTCCTACGCCGACCAGGAAAGTCTCGGCCGACTTGTCCCGCGACGCCTTGGGCTTGAAGGGCTTCGCCACGCGGAAATTCGCCTTGAAGAGCTTCACCAGCTCGTCGTAGCCGCTGCCGTGGAAAACCTTGGCCACCAGCGCTCCCTCGGGCTTCAGGTGGTGCTGGGCGAAGTCGATGGCGAGCTCGATCAGGTGCGACACCCTGGCGGCATCAGCCGAATGGATGCCCGACAGGTTGGGCGCCATGTCCGAAACGACAAGATCGGCCTTGCGGCCCGCCAGGACGCCCAGCAGTTGCTGCAGCAGCGCGTCTTCGCGGAAATCCCCCTGGAGGAAAGTCACGCCCTCGATGGGCTCCATCGGCAGGATGTCGAGCGAGATGATGGTGCCGTTCAGCTCACCGGACGCGGCGCCGCCGGGCGACATGCGCCGCCGCAGGTACTGGCTCCAGGCGCCGGGGGTGGAACCGAGGTCCACCACCAGTTGGCCCGGCCTGACGAGGCCGAGCGCCTCATCGATCTCCTTGAGCTTGTAGGCGGCGCGCGCGCGATAGCCCTCCTTCGTGGCCAGCTTCACGTAGGGGTCGTTGATATGGTCGTGCAGCCACGCCTTGTTGACTTTCTTGCTTTTGGCTTTGGTGCTCATGGGGGTCTTCGTGTACGGGTCGATAATACGGGGATGCCCGCCATTCAACTTACCCCTGCCGAGCGCAAGGTGCACCGCGCCGAAGCTCACCACCTGGATCCGATCGTCATGGTCGGTGGAGACGGGCTCACCCCAGCCGTGAAGAAAGAAGCCGACGCGGCGCTCAAGGCCCACGGCCTGATCAAGATCCGCGTTTTCTCCGACGACCGCCTGGCCCGCGACGCCATGCTGCGCGAGCTGGCCGAAGAGCTCGACGCCGCCCCGATCCAGCACATCGGCAAGCTGCTGGTGCTGTGGCGCCCCAAGGTCGAGAAGGAACGCGTGGTCGACGAAGACCGCATGCCCGGCCCGCGCGATGTGAAGATCGTCAAGTACAGCAAGCGCGGCGGCCAGCGGCCTGAGATCAAGACCCTGCGCGTGCTCGGCAACCAGCGCCTGACGCCCGGCGGCACCATCAAGCGCGCCAAGGCGAAACGGCCCCTGTCGGCCAAGAAACGCAACCAGGCGGATTGAGCCTGGTGTCAGCAGTGCAAGGCGCCCAGCGCCACATCCTCTGCATGAAGTGGGGCACGAAATACGGCCCCGAATACGTCAACCGGCTCTACGCGATGGTCCGCCGCAACCTCAGCGGCGACTTCAAGTTCGTGTGCCTGACCGACGACGGCAACGGCATCCACCCCGAGGTGAGCTGCCTGCCGATTCCTCCGCTCAATCTGCACCTGGCCCCCGGCCAGCGTGACGGCGCCTGGAAGAAGCTCACCACCTTCGAGCAGGACCTGCACGGCCTGCGCGGCCCCGCCCTCTTTCTCGACCTCGATGTGGTCGTTGTGGGCAGCCTGGACGCCTTCTTCGAGCAACCGGGAGAGTTCCTGATCATCCACGACTACGACCGCCCCTGGCGGCGCGGCCGGATCACAGGCAACTCGTCGGTCTACCGCTTCGAGCTGGGCGCCCATGCCGACGTGCTGGCGTATTTCCGGAACAACATGGACAAGGTCCAGGCCGAGTACCGCAACGAGCAGACCTACCTGTCGGACGTGCTTCACAAGCAAGGCAAGCTGGCCTACTGGCCCGACGGCTGGTGCCCGAGCTTCAAGTACCACGGCATTCCTACCTGGCCGACCAACTACTGGGAAGAGCCCTTCGTGCCGGAGGGCGCGCGCATCATGGTGTTCCATGGCGAGTGCAATCCACCTGACGCCCTCGCGGGCCGCCGCAACCGAGCCTTCCGGTTCATCAAGCCGGCACGCTGGGTCGCGGAATTCTGGAAAGAATAGGTAGCGCGAGAGGTAGAAACGAAAAAGCCGACCTTCGGGTCGGCTTTTTCTTTGCCATGTCGCCGTCTTCAGCCCGCCGTGCGGCCTCCAATGCGCCACAGCACCACGCCGGCGCAGAGCCACTGCACGAAGTACATGCCGGTGCCCATCGCGTGCCAGAGCTTCAGGTTCTCGCGCGCCACGATGCGCGGGGCCACTGCGTATTGCTGGAGCAACGCCAGCAGCAGCGCCCCCAGGATGAAGAAGATGGTCGTCATCGCCGGCCCGCTCATGCGCTCATCGGCCTTCGACCTGAAATGGATCAGCAGGATCACCCCGCAGGCGATGGCGATCCAGCTCTGAGCCTCGAACAGCTGCGCCGCGAAATTGCCCGCCACCGCCGGATTGCCCAGCTTCGCGAAGAGCATCGGCACGACCAGGAAGCCGATCGTCGTCAGGCTGCCCCACCAGAAGGCAGCCAGCATCAGCGCAATACGGTCCTTCAGGTCCATCATGCGCGCGGCAATCAGAGGTAGCTGACCGCCACGATCTCGTAGCGCTTGAGGCCGCCGGGCGTCTGCACCTCGGCGGTGTCGCCCTCTTCCTTGCCGATGAGCGCGCGCGCGATCGGGCTGGACACGTTGATGAGGCCGTGCTTCAGGTCAGCCTCGTCCTCGCCCACGATCTGGTACTTGACAGCATCGCCGCTGTCTTCTTCCTCGAGCTCGACGGTCGAGCCGAACACCACCTTGCCGCCCGCATCGAGTTCGGTCGGATCGATCACCTGGGAAGCGGAGAGCTTGCCCTCGATTTCGAGAATGCGGCCTTCGATGAAGCCCTGGCGATCCTTGGCCGATTCGTACTCGGCGTTTTCGCTGATGTCGCCCTGCGCGCGCGCCTCGGCGATCGCATTGATGATGGCAGGACGGTCCACCGACTTGAGCCGGCGCAATTCTTCGCGCAGCTTCTCCGCGCCGCGCTTGGTGATGGGGATGGTCGCCATATCTAGTTCTCCATAAAGCGAAACCGCCGAACGCTGCCGTTCGGCGGTCGATGGGGGACGGCGCTCAGACGAGCGTCCGTCCAGTCAGCCGGCTCAGGATGGCGAGCGGGCTCGAAGCGGGATTGTATTGCTTGGAAGCGTCCAGGTGGAGCGTCTGCTCGAGCATGTACTGACCCGCCATCACGGCGTGCGAGGTCTGGTCGGAGAAGCACACCCACACCGAACCCGGCGGAAACTTGGCGGTTTCCTGCGGCGAGCTTTCCTGGTATGCCATGTCCGACTTCATGCCGTCGTGCAGTTGCAGCATGAGGTGGTCGTACTCGCTGCGGAACGACTTGGTCACGTGCAGCGCCTGCAGCAGCTTCGCCTGCCAGCGCGAATACGGCTTGGCGCGCGGCAGGAAGCGCTTGGCGATGTCCTCGAAAGGCTCGCCCACACGCCACACGCGCGGCGCGCCTTCAGGATTGACGTTGGTGAACACGCGCAGGATCCGCTCGCCGTAGTTAGGCCGCGACGGGAACGAATCGACGTGCAGACGCCGGTCGTCGGCGCGCCACGACTGCACCCGCGTCTCGACTTGCGCCGGCCGGTAGCTGGAGGGCGCGAGCCGCAAGGCCGGCGCGTAGTGCGGCAGCAGCCCATGGATGAGCCGCGTGGCCTGCGCCCGGAAGCGGCCCACCATCGCGGCCGCCGTGCGCTGCACCGCCTCGTCGCCCACGGCGCCCTTGAGCTTGCCGTTGGCGTCGAGGCTGATGTTGCGCACGTCCGGCGACAGCAGGTTGGGCGTCAGCAGGCTGCGCTCCTCGGGCAGCAGCTCGAAGCCCAGGCGCGGAAAGTACAGCACCTTGCCCGCTTCCAGTTCCGCGATCCACGCCTCGTTGGGCGTGGCCGCGCTCCAGTCTGTCAGGCCGAGTTCGACGAGCTGCGTTTCCATGATGGCGATGCCGCTCAGGCCGTGGCCAGTTGCGCGTGCATTTCCTGCACCGAGATCACGCCGAGCTCGTCCATGAAGCCCATGCCCTCGACTGCGGCTTCGGCGCCGAAGATCGTGGTGAAGGTCGTCACGCGGGCCTGCAGAGCCGAGGTGCGGATCTGGCGCGAATCGGTGATGGCGTTGCGGCGCTCTTCCACCGTGTTGATGACCAGTGCAATCTCGTTGTTCTTGATCATGTCCACGATGTGCGGGCGGCCCTCGGTCACCTTGTTCACCGTCGCGCACTCGATGCCGGCAGCATTGATGGCGGCGGCCGTGCCCTTGGTCGCGATCAGCTCGAAGCCCAGCTTGGCCAGGCCGCGTGCCACCTCGACGGCGCGCGCCTTGTCGTTGTTCTTCACCGAGATGAAGACCTTGCCCGACTTCGGCAGGTGCGTGCCAGCACCCAGCTGCGACTTCACGAAGGCTTCGCCGAAGGTCTTGCCCACGCCCATCACTTCGCCGGTCGACTTCATCTCGGGGCCGAGGATGGTGTCCACGCCCGGGAACTTGACGAACGGGAACACGGCTTCCTTCACGCTGAAGTACGGCGGCGTGACTTCCTTCGTCACGCCCTGCGACTTCAGCGACTGGCCGGCCATGCAGCGTGCCGCTACCTTGGCGAGCTGGATGCCGGTGGCCTTGCTCACGTAGGGCACGGTGCGCGATGCGCGCGGGTTCACTTCGAGCACGTAGATGACGTCCTTGCCGTCCTTCTGCTGGATGGCGAACTGCACGTTCATCAGGCCGACCACGTTCAGCGCGGCCGCCATGGCGGCGCTCTGGCGCTTCAGCTCGGTCACCGTCTCGGCGCTCAGGCTGTAGGGCGGCAGCGAGCAGGCGGAGTCGCCAGAGTGCACGCCGGCCTGCTCGATGTGCTCCATCACGCCGCCGATCAGGGTCTGGCCCTCGGCGTCGCGCAGGCAGTCGACATCGCACTCGACAGCGTCGTTCAGGAAGCGGTCGAGCAGCACCGGCGAGTCGTTGCTGACCTTGACGGCTTCGCGCATGTAGCGCTCGAGGTCGCGTTGCTCGTGCACGATTTCCATCGCGCGGCCGCCCAGCACGTAGCTCGGGCGCACCACCAGCGGGTAGCCCAGTGCCGCGGCCTTTTCAAGCGCCTCGACTTCGGTACGCGCGGTGGCGTTCGGCGGTTGCAGCAGCTTGAGTTCGTGCAGCAGCTTCTGGAAGCGCTCACGGTCTTCGGCAGCGTCGATCATGTCGGGCGAGGTGCCGATGATCGGCACGCCGTTGGCCTCGAGGTCGAGCGCGAGCTTCAGCGGCGTCTGGCCGCCGTACTGCACGATCACGCCAAGCGGCTTCTCGCGGTCGACGATCTCGAGCACGTCTTCGAGCGTGAGCGGCTCGAAGTACAGGCGGTCCGAGGTGTCGTAGTCGGTCGACACGGTCTCGGGGTTGCAGTTGACCATGATGGTCTCGTAGCCGTCCTCTCGCATGGCGAGCGCGGCATGCACGCAGCAGTAGTCGAACTCGATGCCCTGGCCGATGCGGTTGGGACCGCCGCCGAGCACCATGATCTTCTTCTTGTCGCTGGGGTCGGCCTCGCACTCGTCTTCGTAGGTCGAGTACATGTAGGCCGTGTTGGTGGCGAACTCGGCCGCACAGGTGTCCACGCGCTTGTAGACCGGGCGCACGCCCAGGGCGCGGCGCTTCTCGCGGATGGCCGTGTCGGTGGTGCGCAGTTGCTTGGCCAGGCGACGGTCGGAGAAGCCCTTCTGCTTCAGCAGACGCAACGTGGCGGCGTCGATATCGTCGAGCGACTTGGTTTCGAGTTCGAGCTCGATCTTCACGATCTCCTCGATCTGAACCAGGAACCAGGGGTCGATCTTGGTGAACGCGAACACTTCGTCCACGCTCATGCCCTGTGCGAAGGCATCGCCCACGTACCAGATGCGCTCGGGACCGGGCTCGCCCAGTTCCTTCTCGAGCACTTCGCGGTCCTGCGTCTTCTCGTTCATGCCGTCGACGCCGACTTCGAGGCCGCGCAGCGCCTTCTGGAACGACTCCTGGAAGGTGCGGCCCATGGCCATCACCTCGCCCACCGACTTCATCTGGGTGGTGAGGCGCGAATCGGCCTGCGGGAACTTCTCGAAGGCGAAGCGCGGGATCTTGGTGACCACGTAGTCGATCGAGGGCTCGAACGACGCCGGCGTGGCGCCGCCCGTGATCTCGTTGCGCAGCTCGTCGAGCGTGTAGCCCACGGCCAGCTTGGCCGCGACCTTGGCGATCGGGAAGCCCGTGGCCTTGGAGGCCAGTGCCGACGAACGCGACACGCGCGGGTTCATCTCGATGACGACCATGCGGCCGTCCTTCGGGTTGATCGAGAACTGCACGTTCGAGCCGCCGGTGTCGACACCGATCTCGCGCAGCACGGCCAGCGAGGCGTTGCGCAGGATCTGGTATTCCTTGTCGGACAGCGTCTGCGCGGGAGCCACGGTGATCGAGTCGCCGGTGTGCACGCCCATCGGGTCGAGGTTTTCGATGGAGCAGACGATGATGCAGTTGTCGGCCTTGTCGCGCACGACTTCCATCTCGTACTCTTTCCAGCCGAGCAGCGATTCTTCGATCAGCAGCTCGTTGGTCGGCGAGGCTTCGATGCCGCGCTTGCAGATGGTCTCGAACTCTTCCGGGTTGTAGGCGATGCCGCCGCCCGTGCCGCCGAGCGTGAAGCTGGGGCGGATGACCGTCGGGAAACCGACGTTCTTCTGCACCGCCCAGGCTTCGTCCATCGAGTGCGCGATGCCGGAGCGGGCCGAGCCCAGTCCGATCTTGGTCATCGCGTCCTTGAACTTCAGGCGGTCTTCGGCCTTGTCGATGGCCTCGGGCGTGGCGCCGATCAGCTCGACGGGCTTGTTGGTGGCTGCGCCCGTGTACTTGTCGAGCACGCCGTTGCGCCACAGGTCGAGCGCGCAGTTCAGCGCGGTCTGGCCGCCCATGGTCGGCAGGATCGCGTCGGGGCGTTCCTTGGCGATGATCTTCTCGACCGTCTGCCAGGTGATGGGCTCGATGTAGGTGACGCCGGCCGTGGCCGGGTCGGTCATGATCGTCGCGGGGTTGCTGTTGATCAGGATGACCTTGTAGCCCTCTTCGCGCAGGGCCTTGCAGGCCTGCACGCCGGAGTAGTCGAACTCGCAGGCCTGGCCGATGATGATCGGGCCGGCGCCGATGATGAGGATCGATTTGAGGTCTGTGCGCTTAGGCATTCTCTTTCTCCGTCTTTTCCGTCTTGTTCTTTTCCATGAGTGCCGTGAAGCGATCGAACAGGTAGCCGATGTCGTGCGGGCCCGGCGAGGCTTCGGGGTGGCCCTGGAAGCAGAACGCGGGCTTGTCGGTGCGCGCCAGGCCCTGCAGCGTGTTGTCGAACAGGCTGATGTGGGTGGGGCGCAGGTTGGCCGGCAGCGACTTCTCGTCGACCGCGAAGCCGTGGTTCTGGCTGGTGATGCTCACGCGGCCGTTGTCGAGGTCCTTCACCGGATGGTTCGCGCCATGGTGGCCGAACTTCATCTTGAAGGTCTTGGCGCCCGAGGCCAGCGCCATGATCTGGTGGCCCAGGCAGATGCCGAAGGTGGGAATGCCGGTCTCGATCAGTTCCTTGACGGCGCTGACGGCGTAGTCGCAGGGCTCCGGGTCGCCGGGGCCGTTGGCCAGGAAAATGCCGTCGGGTTTCAGCTTGAGCACGTCGGCCGCGGGCGTCTGCGCCGGCACTACGGTGATGCGCGCGCCGCGCTGGGCGATCATGCGCAGGATGTTCTTCTTGACGCCGTAGTCGAAGGCGACGACGTGGAAGCGCGGCGTGATCTGCACACCGTAGCCCGACCCCAGCTTCCACTCGGTCTCGGTCCATTCGTAGGTCTGCTTGACCGACACGACCTTGGCGAGGTCGAGGCCCGACATGCTCGGCGCGGCCTTGGCTGAGGCGATGGCCTTGTCGATCAGCGCCTGCGTCACGGTCTCGCCCGCGGCCAGGCCCAGGATGCAGCCGTTCTGCGCGCCGTTGGTACGCAGGTGGCGGGTGAGCTTGCGGGTGTCGATGTTCGCGATGGCCACGGTGTTGCCGGACACGAGGTACTCGGTCAGCGTCGCGGTCTTGCGGAAGTTGGAGGCGACGAGGGGCAGGTCCTTGATGATCAGGCCCGCGGCATGGATCTTGTCGGCTTCGATGTCCTCGCCGTTGACGCCGTAGTTGCCGATGTGCGGATACGTGAGCGTCACGATCTGCTGGCAGTAGCTCGGGTCGGTGAGGATTTCCTGGTAGCCGGTCATGGCGGTGTTGAACACCACTTCACCGGTCGTGGAGCCGGCGGCTCCGATCGAATTGCCGAGAAAGACCGTGCCGTCTGCGAGCGCCAGGATGGCGGGCGGGAAACTTCCCTTGAGAGACAAAAGCACTGGGTTCTCCGGATGGTTACGGTCGCCCGGAGCCTCAGGCGTGTAGCCTGGGGACTGCTGCTTAAGGGGAAGATGGCGTTGTAGGCGGCCGGGCGACGCTGATTTGCGAGTAAGCCCCCGATTGTAGCCCGGACTGGGTGTGTTATTTGGCCTGCAGGGCTGCTCCGCTCGCATGCAGGCAGATTGCGGCGGCGGCGGCCACGTTGAGCGACTCCTCGCCGCCCGGCTGCGCGATGCGGATGTGGTGGGTGGCGCGGGCCTCCAGCACGGGCGACACGCCCTGCCCTTCATGGCCCATCAGCCAGGCGCATGGATGCGGCAATTCGGCCTTGTGGAGCCATTCGCCGCGATGCGAACTGGTTGCCACCAGCGGCACTTTCAGGCCCTCGAGCACCTCGGCATCCACGCCCTCGATCAGCCGCAGGCCGAAATGAGCGCCCATGCCGGCGCGCAGCACCTTCGGAGCCCACAGCGCTGCCGTGCCCTTGAGCGCGATCACCTGGGTGAAGCCGAAGGCGGCGGCGCTGCGCAGGATGGAGCCCACATTGCCCGCGTCCTGCAGGCGGTCGAGCACTACGCTGGAAGCGTTGGGCAGCAATTCGGGCCTGGCTGGCACATCGAGCACGAAACCCATCGGCGCGGGAGATTCCAACCCGCTGATGCCACGCAGCAGATCGTCGGCAACGACTACTGCTTTGATAGCACCAACCGACCATTCGGCCGGCGCCTTGGGCCAGAAAGACTCCGAGAACACGGCGATGGCAGGCTTGACGCCCCGCTCGAGCGCCGCCCGGCACAGGTGGTCTCCTTCGAGCCAGAGGCGACCGAGCTTGCGATAGGCACCCGGATCCTGCGCAAGCTTGCGCAAGTCCTTGAGCAGCGGGTTGTCGCGCGAGCTGATGTGGCTGGCGCCGGTATCTGCAGTCATCGTGGCGAATTTCAGGGCACAGCTGAGCCGGCCATCTCTGCCGGCTTTCCGGATTCGGCGGGCCGCATCACGCTCAGCACGCCACCCGTACGGGCCAACGCCGCCGCCACAGGGCTGAACGACTTGCGGTGATGCACGCAGGCGCCATGGCGCTGCAGCGCCTCCAGGTGCTCGCGCGTGCCATAGCCCTTGTGGCCGGCAAAGCCGTAATGCGGAAATTCGGTGTGCAGCTGCTCGCACAGCCGGTCGCGATGCACCTTCGCCAGGATCGACGCGGCGGAAATCGCCTTGACCCGCGCATCGCCCTTGACGATGGCTTCTGCCAGCACGTCGAGCGTCGGCAGGCGGTTGCCGTCGACCAGCACCTTCACCGGCTTGAGCCGCAGCCCCTCGACCGCGCGGCGCATCGCGAGCATCGTTGCCTGCAGGATGTTGTGGGTGTCGATCTCCTCGACGGTGGCTTGCGCGATGGAGCAGCACAGCGCCTTGGCGAGGATCTGGTCGTGCAGGCGTTCGCGCTGCAGGGCGGTCAGTACCTTGGAGTCCGCGAGGCCGGGGATGGGCCGCATGTCGTCCAGGATCACGGCCGCCGCCACCACGGGCCCGGCCAGGGGGCCCCGGCCCGCTTCGTCGACGCCCGCGATAAGGCCGGGCGCATCCCACACCAGCGGGGCCTGCTCAGCCTTCAAGAACTTTCTGGATCGCATCGGCGCAAAGTGTGGGCGTATCGCGCTGCAATTGCACATGCAGCTCTGAAAATCTTTGTTGCAGGGCCTGCGTCTTCTCCGGCGCGTCGAGCCAGGCCAGCGTGGCTTGGGCCAGTGCCTCGGGCGTGGCAGCTTCCTGCAGCAACTCCGGCACCACGAACTCGCGGCACAGGATGTTGGGCAAGCCGACCCAGGGCTGCAACTGCTTGCGCTGCATGAAGCGCCACGACAGCGAGTTCATGTTGTAGGCGATGACCATCGGCCGCTTGAACAGCGCCGCCTCGAGCGTGGCAGTCCCGCTGGCGATCAGCGTGACATCGCAGGCGGCCAGCGCGGCGTGCGATTGGCCGTCGAGCAGTTTCACCCGCCCAGCCATGCCGCTGGCCTGCAACAAGGCTTCGACCTCTGCGCGCAAGCCCGGGATGATGGGGGCGATGAACTGGAGTGCCGGCCGTGCCTTCTGCATCAGCGCTGCGGCAGCAAAGAAACGTGCGGCCAGGTAGCGGATTTCGGAGCGGCGGCTGCCCGGCAGCAAGGCGACGACCGGCGCATCGGGCGACAAGCCCAGCGCGGCGCGCGCACCGGCCCGGTCGGGCGTCATCGGGATCACGTTGGCGACGGGGTGGCCGACATAGCTCGCAGCCACGCCCTGCTCCGCCAGCAAGGCAGGCTCGAACGGGAAAATGCACAGCACATGGTCGGCCGCCGCCCGGATCTTCTCGATGCGCTCCGGCCGCCAAGCCCAGATCGACGGGCAGACGAAATGCACCGTCTTCATGCCCTGGCTGCGCAGGCCGGCTTCGAGGTCGAGGTTGAAATCGGGCGCATCGACGCCGATGAACAGCTCGGGCCGCTCGCGCAGCAGCCGGGCCTTGAGTTGGCGGCGGATACCGGCGATTTCCGCGTAGTGCCGCAGCACCTCGATGTAGCCGCGCACCGCGAGCTTTTCCTGCGGCCACCAACTCTGGAAGCCGTGAGCCAGCATCCGGGGGCCGCCGATGCCGGCAGTCTGGAGATCTGGCCAACGAGCCAGGAGGCCGTCGAGCAGCAGGCCCGCGAGCAGGTCGCCGGAGGCTTCGCCCGCGACCAGCGCGAAGCGTCGCTGTCCGTCGTTCTGCATCGCCGTCACTTCAGCGCGCGATGCCGCGCGTCGAGTTGGCGAGGAAGGCTTCCATCAACGCGACATCGCCGGCAGCTTCCGGCATTTCCGTCGCAAGCTCGGCGATGCCGGCACGCGCCTCTTCGAGCGTCTTGCCCTGGCGGTACAGCAGGCGGTGCATCTGCTTCACAGCCGCAAGCCGCTGGGCGGAGAAATCGCGCCGGCGCAGGCCGACGATGTTGAAGCCACGCACGGCCAGCGGATTGCCGTCGACCAGCATGAAGGGCGGCACATCCTGCGTGACAGCGCTGGCAAAGCCGAGCATGGCGTGGGCACCGACCGAAACGAACTGGTGAATGCCCGTGAGTCCGCCGACCGTTACCCAGTCGGCCAGGTGCACATGCCCCGCCAGCGTGGTGTTGTTGGCCAGCGTAGTGTGGTTGTCGATACGACAGTCGTGCGCTATGTGCGTGTACGCCATGATCCAGTTATCGCTGCCCACGCGCGTCACGCCCCCCGCCCCCGGCACGCCGAGGTTGAAGGTGCAGAACTCGCGGATCACGTTGCGGTCGCCGATGACGAGTTCGGTCGGCTCGCCGGCGTATTTCTTGTCCTGCGGCACGGCGCCGAGAGACGAGAACTGGAAGATGCGGTTGTCGCGCCCGATGGTCGTGCGCCCCTCGATCACGCAGTGCGCGCCGATGGTAGTGCCCGCGCCGACCCGAACGTGCGGACCGATCACGGTATAGGGCCCGACCGACACCGAGGCGTCGAGTTGTGCCTGGGGGTCGACGATGGCCGTGGAATGAACCTGGGTCATGCCTATTGAAGAATCGGCTTCGGCTGTGGCCGGATCAGTTGATCTGGCGCATGGCGCACATCAGCGTCGCCTCGCAGGCGAGTTCGCTGCCCACCAGGGCCCGCCCCTTGAACTTGGAGATGCCCGCCTTCATGCGCTCGATCTCGACCTCGAGCGTCAGCTGGTCGCCGGGCTCCACGGGGCGCTTGAAGCGCGCGCCGTCGATGGCGGCGAAGTAGTAGACGGTGTTGTCGTCCGGCACGATGTCGAGCGAATGGAACGACAGCAGGGCCGCGGCCTGGGCCATGGCTTCGAGCATCAGCACGCCCGGCATCACCGGCCGGTGCGGGAAGTGACCATTGAAGAACGGCTCGTTCATCGTCACGTTCTTGAGCGCCGTGATGCGCTTGCCCTTTTCCATGTCCAGCACGCGGTCCACCAGCAGGAACGGGTAGCGGTGAGGCAGCAGCTTGAGGATTTGATGGATATCGAGCGTCGTCGTCATGATTTTCTGGTCCTGCATCGTCGTCATTTTTTCGAGGGAGCCTTCTCCAGCGCCTTCAGTCGTTCGCGCAGGCTGTGCAACTGCTTGAGCGTTGCCGCATTCTTTTCCCAGCTCGCATTGTCATCGATGGGAAACATACCGGTGTATTGGCCGGCCTTGTGGATCGAACGGGTGACCACAGTCGCGGCCGACACATGCACGCCGTCGGCCACCGTCAGGTGACCCAGCACGATGGCGCCGCCGCCGAACGTGCAGTTGGCGCCGATGGTCGCGCTGCCGGCCACGCCGACACAGCCCGCCATGGCGGTGTTCTTGCCGACCCGCACGTTGTGGCCGATCTGGATCAGGTTGTCGAGCTTCACGCCGTCTTCGATCACGGTGTCGTCGAGCGCGCCGCGGTCGATGCAGGTATTGGCGCCGATCTCGACGTCGTCGCCGATGCGCACCGCGCCCAGCTGTTCGATCTTGACCCAGCGCCCTTCGTGCGGTGCAAGGCCGAAACCGTCGGCGCCGATGACCACGCCCGGATGCAACAGGCAGCGCTCGCCGATGGTGCAGTCCTCGCTGACCGTCACACGCGACTTCAGCACGGTGCCCGCACCGATGCGCGCGCCCCGCTCCACCACGCACAGCGCACCGATGCGCGCCGTAGCGTCGACCTGCGCCTCGGCGTGGATCACTGCGCTGGGATGGATGCGATCAGCCTCCGGACGCGCGTGATGCGCCTTCCAGAGCTGCGTGAGACGGGCAAAGTAGAGATACGGATCGGGCGTGACAATGAAGGCCCCGCGCGCCGCAGCGGCCTCGCGCATGGCGGGCGACACGATCACGCAGGCAGCCTTCGAGGTCGCCAGCTCCTGCTGGTATTTGGGATGGCTCAGGAAACTGAGCGCATCGGGCTGCGCATTCTGCAGCGGCGCAAGCCGCTCGATGGACAGAGCCGAATCGCCATGAAGCTCGCCCCCGAGGGCGTCGACAATGGCTCCGAGCTGCAGTGACACGCCGGTTCGCGGCGTTACTTGCCGGCCGCGGGGGCAGGAGAGCCGACCGACGCGTTCAGCGCCTTGATCACCTTGTCGGTGATGTCGTGCTTCGGATTGATGTAGATCGCTTCCTGCAGGATGGCGTCGTACTTCTCCGCCTCGGCCACCTGCTTCACCACGCGATTGGCCCGCTCGTAGACCTGCTGGAGCTCTTCGTTCTTGCGCGCGTTCAGGTCTTCCTGGAATTCACGGCGCTTGCGCTGGAAATCGCGGTCCTGGTCGACCAGTGCACGCTGACGGGAAACCCGCTGGCTCTCGGACAGAGTGGGCGCCTCGCGCTCGAACTTCTCCGATGCGGCCTTCAGAGCGTCGCCTTGCGCGGTCAGATCCTTCTCGCGCTTCAGGAACTCGGCCTCGAGCTTTGCCTGGGCGGTCTTGGCCGGCTGCGCTTCGCGCAGCACGCGGTCCGGGTTCACGAAACCGATGCGAAAGGTTTCCTGCGCCTGGGCGGGTGCCACTGCAAGCGCAAAAGCGGGAATCAACAACGCACCGGCCGCGGCGCGAATCAAATGCTTCATTTAGAAAGACGTTCCGATCTGGAATTGGAGGCGCTGAATTCTATCCTTCGGGATCGTGACCAGGCCCGTCTTGGGGTCCGTGACCTCCTTCTGGGACCTGATGGGGAAGGCATAGGCAAGGCGCAGCGGGCCCAGCGGGGAGATCCAGCTGACGCCAAGGCCGACGGAGGCGCGCAGCCTCTTCTCAGCCTTCCATTGCTCGTCACTCACGTTGGGAGCACGCGAACCGAACACGTTGCCGACGTCGAAGAAGCCGTACAGGCGCAGCGTGCGGTCGTTGCCGGCGCCAGGGAACGGCGTGCTCAGCTCGGCGTTGAAGATCGCCTTCTTGGTGCCGCCGATAGCCGCGCCTTCGGTCTGGAACGGAAGCGGCGCGTCGCGCGGACCCAGCGAGTTCTGTTCGAAGCCACGAACCGAACCCAGGCCACCCGCGTAGAAGTTCTTGAAGATCGGATACACCTTGCTGCCGAGCGCCTTGGCATAGCCCACTTCGCCGTTGATCGAGAAGGTGTACTGCTTGTTGATCGCGAAGAACTGCTGGTACTGGTAGCTCGTCTTGAGGTACTTCATGTCGCCGGCGGCACCCAGCTCGAGGTTCGCGCGCTGCAGGCGACCCGTGGTCGGAACCAGCGCACTGTCGCGATTGTCCCGGCCCCAACCCACGGTCAGCGGAACACCCCAGACGCTCTTCTGATCGCAACTCGTCACCAACAGGCCCGTGGCGTCCTTCTTGCACTGGAAGTAGTTGAGGTATGTCGGCGGCGTATACAGGCCGGAGAAGGCCGTGACGCTGTTGGGATCGAAGGCGTAGCGCTCGAGGCCGACGCCGAAGTAGACCGTGTCGACTTCGCTGAACGGAACGCCGAAGCGGATCGAGGCGCCCTGGTTCACCAGCTTGTAGTCGCCGTCGATCGTCGTCGAGTACGGTCGCGTCGTCGTGTGATAGAGGCTGATCGTGCGCGAGATGCCATCCGGCGTGAAGTACGGGTCGGTGGTCGTCAGCGACAGCGTGCGGTTGTACTTGCTGGTGTTAACCTGCACGCCCAGGAAATTGCCCGAGCCGAACACGTTTTCCTGCGAGATACCGAAGGTCAGCGCGACCTTTTCCGCGCTCGAGTAGCCGGCGCCAAGCTGCAGGCTGCCGGTGGGCTTTTCGGCCACGTTGACGGTCAGGTCCACCTGGTCGGGCGAGCCGGGCACTTCCTGCGTTTCGACATTCACCTCGGTGAAGAAGCCGAGGCGGTCCACGCGGTCGCGCGAGAGCTTGATCTTGTCGCCGTCGTACCAGGAGGCTTCGTACTGGCGGAACTCGCGGCGAATGACTTCGTCGCGCGTCTTGTTGTTGCCGCCGACCGAGACACGCCGCACGTACACGCGGCGCGATGGCTCGGCCTGCAGCGTGAGCGCCACGCGATTGTTGACGCGGTCGATGTCGGGCCGCGCCTGCACGCGCGCAAACGCGTAGCCGAAGGTGCCGAAATAGTCGTTGAAGGCCTTGGTCGTCTCGGTGACCTGCTCGCCGTTGTACGGCTCGCCCGGCTTGATGGTGATGAGCGACTTGAACTCGTCATCGCGGCCGAGGTAATTGCCATCGAGCTTGACGCTCGACACCACGAACTTCTCGCCTTCCGTGATGTTCACGGTCACCGTCAGGTCCTTGCGGTCTGGCGAGATGGCGACCTGGGTCGAGTCGATGCGGAACTCGAGGTAGCCGCGCGTGATGTAGTACGAGCGCAGGGTTTCAAGGTCGGCGTTGAGCTTGGCGCGCGAATACTGGTTCGATTTCGTGTACCAGCTCATGAAGCCACCGCTGTCCTGATCGAACAGGCTCAGAAGCGTCGACTCGCTGAAGGCCTTGTTGCCGACCACATGCACTTCACGGATGCGGGCCGAATCGCCTTCGGTCACGGTGAAGGTCAGGTGGACGCGATTGCGCTCGATGGGCGTGACGGTGGTCACGACCTGCGCGTTGTAGAGGCTGCGACTCACGTACTGGCGCTTGAGCTCCTGCTCCGCGCGGTCGGCCAGCGCCTTGTCGTAGGGACGACCATCGGCCAGGCCGATTTCGCGCAGCGCCTTCTGCAGCGCAGCCTTGTCGAATTCCTTGGCGCCGACGAAATCGACGTCCGCGATGGTCGGCCGCTCTTCGACGATGACCACCAGCACGTTGCCGTTCACGTCGATGCGCACATCCTTGAACAACCCCAGGTCGAACAGCGCACGGATCGCGGCGGAGCCGCGTTCGTCGCTGTAGGTGTCGCCCACGCGCAGCGGCAGCGACGCGAAGATCGTGCCGGCTTCGACGCGTTGCAGGCCTTCGACGCGAATGTCGCGCACCGTGAAAGGCTCTACGGCCCAGGCTGCCGTGGCTGCGAGCGCACTGGCAACCACCGCGGCAACGCTACGCAGGCGAAAGCGACTGAAGTTTTTGTTCATCTGTGAATTGAGCCGGCACGGAAAGGGCCGGGCAGAAAGTTAACCAAAGAGCCGCGTGACGTCGTTGAAGAGTGCGACCGACATCATGACCAGCAGCAGGGCCACACCCCCGCGCTGAAGCCGTTCCATCCAGGCGTCGGAGACGCTCTTGCCGGTCAGGCCCTCCCAAAGATAATACATCAGGTGTCCCCCATCGAGGACCGGCAGCGGCATGAGATTGAGGACCCCGAGGCTCACGCTGATGAGTGCCAGGAAGACCAGATACTGAGTGAAACCGAGGCTTGCGGACTTGCCCGCGTAGTCGGCGATCGTGAGCGGACCGCTCAGGTTTTTGAGCGACGCTTCGCCGATGACCATCTTGCCCATCATGCGCACGGTCAGCGCCGACACCTCCCAGGTGCGCACCACGCCACGCCATACGCCGTCGACCACACCCTGGCGCACCGTCACCATCTCGGGCGGTGCACCGACGTACGCACCGACGCGCCCCACCTTGACACCGCCCTCTTCCCGCACCTCGGGCTTCACGTCGATGACGAGCGACCGTCCACCGCGCTCGATCTGCCAGGCCTGGGTACGCGGCTGGTCGCCGTCGACCGACGCCCGGATCACTTCGCGCAGTTGCTGCCCGTCGATGATCGCCGTGCCGCCGATGGCGCGCACGACGTCGCCGTTGTGCAGCCCAGCCGCCTCGGCCGCGCTGCCCTTCATGACTTCACCGATCTCGGGCCGGGTCAGGGGAGCCAGCACACCGATCTTGCGGAACATCTGCGGATCGGCGTCCTTCGCCTGCATGCGGCTCAGCGGAAGCACCAGCTGTTGCGCCGGCCGACCGCCCTCGCCCGCGACTTCGAGCGTCAGGTCGTGGCCGTCGAGGGCGCCGCGCGTCATGCGCCAGCGCAGATCCTGGAAGGACTGGACCGGCGACAGGTCGCCGTCGAAGCCTGCCCGCGTGATGTGCTCGCCGCCCTTCAGGCCCGCCACCTCGGCCAGGGAAGCCGCCACAGGCCGAGCCAGCGTGGCGACCGGCTCCTGCACCCCGATCCAGTTGACCGCCGTGTACAGCGCCACTGCCAGCAGCAGATTGGCAATCGGGCCGGCGGCCACGATGGCCGCGCGCGAACGCAAGGGCTGGGTGTTGAAGGCGCGATGGCGCTCCTCGGGCGCCACGGGGCCCTCGCGCTCGTCGAGCATCTTGACGTAGCCGCCGAAGGGAAATGCGCCGATGACGAACTCGGTCTGCTGGCCCGGATGCTGGCGCTTGGGCTGCCAACGGAGCAGCGCCTTGCCGAAGCCGACGGAAAAGCGCTCTACCTTGACGCCGCAGGCCACCGCGACGCGATAGTGGCCATACTCGTGCACCGCGATCAGGACACCGAGTGCAACTACGAAGGCTATGGCGGTGAGCAGCATCGGGATCCTTGGTTTCCGGGGAGAGCGTCAGGCTGCGAAACGCAGCGCCGCGGCATTGGCCGCCGCGCGCGCGCTGGCATCGATCGCCAGCAGGTCGGCCAGCGATGCCGGCTTGGAGGGAGCGACCCTCTCCAAAGTTTCCATGTTCACCGCATGTATGCAATCAAAACGCAGGCGGCGGTTAAGGAATGCTTCAACTGCGACCTCGTTGGCGGCATTGAGTACCGCCGTCGTGCCAGGCGCGGCGCGCAGCGCGTGCCACGCCAGCCCCAGGCCGGGAAAGAGCGCTGCGTCGGGGGATTCGAAAGTCAGCGAGGCCATCTGCCGGAAGTCGAGCCGGGCCGCGCCGCTCTCGATGCGCTCGGGCCAGGCCAGGCCCACCGCGATCGGCACCCGCATGTCGGGCGTGCCCAGTTGGGCGATGACCGATGCATCGGTGAACTGCACCATCGAGTGCACCACGCTCTGCGGATGGATGACGACCTCGATCTGGTCGGGCGAAATACCGAACAGGTGGCGCGCCTCGATCACCTCGAGCGCCTTGTTCATCATCGTGGCCGAGTCGACCGAAATCTTGCGGCCCATCACCCAGTTCGGATGGGCACAGGCCTGCTCGGGCGTCACCGCACTCAGGGTTTCCGGCGCGCGGGTGCGGAACGGGCCGCCCGAGGCGGTCAGGATGATCTTGTCGACGCGCCGTGCCCAGGTGGACGGGTCTTCGGGCAGCGACTGGAAGATGGCGGAATGCTCGCTGTCGATCGGCAGCAGCGTGGCACCACCTTCGCGGACAGTGCGCATGAAGAGTTCGCCGCCGACGACGAGCGCTTCCTTGTTGGCCAGCAGCAGCCGCTTGCCAGCGCGAGCGGCGGCCAGGCACGGCCCCAAACCCGCAGCGCCAACGATGGCGGCCATCACGGAATCAGTTTCCTCGTGGGACGCTATCGTTTCGAGAGCATCATCCCCCATCAAGACGGCCGTCTTCAGGCCGTTCTGCTTCAGTTTTTCGGCCAGCAGCACAGCGTGCGGCGCACTGGCCATCACAGCGAACTTCGGCGAGAACTGCGCACACTGCGCCAGCAGTTCGTCGACCTTGGTTGCGGCGGAAAGCGCGAACACCTCGAAACGCTCGGGGTGGCGCGAAATGACGTCGAGCGTGCTCACCCCGACCGAACCGGTCGAGCCGAGCACCGTGACACGTTGTCTTCTGGAAGGGTTCACAGGAAAGCCAGCATCATGGCAATGGGAAGCGCCGGCAAGAGGGCATCCACGCGGTCGAGGACGCCGCCGTGGCCGGGCAGCAGCCGGCTGCTGTCCTTGGCGCCGGCACTGCGCTTGATGAGAGATTCGACGAGGTCGCCCACGACGCTCATGGCCGCGAGGAACAGCGCGGCGAGCAGCAGCAGCCACCATCCTCGCTCGTTGAGACGGGTATACAGGCTGGCCACCGTCGCGCCCGCAGCCTTGTCGGCCCAGACCCAGGCAAACGCCAGCACCACCACGCCGATCATGCCGCCCCACACGCCTTCCCAGCTCTTGCCGGGACTGATCGCGGGCGCGAGCTTGCTGCGGGTGAACTTCAGACCGAAGGCGCGGCCGGCGAAATAGGCGAACACGTCGGCCACCCACACCAGCACGAGGATCGACAGCAGGAAGTTGATGCCGATCATGCGTGCCTGCACAGCAGCCAGCCACGCCACCCAGAGCGCCAGCAGGCCGCCGACCAGCCGCAGCCCACGTGGAATGCGGGGCCAGCCCGGCACCGCGACACGCAGCAGCGCGGCACCGCCCAGCACCCAGGCCGCGCTGGCCAGGGTCCACATCAGCACCAACGGTTGCTCCAGCAGCCTCAGCCACCAGGACAGCGCGCACAGCACCACCATCTCGACGCCCAGGAACAGAGACAACCCCTGGCCGTACCCGTTCAGGCGCCCCCACTCCCAGGCGGCGGCGCCGATCAGCACCAGCATGACGCAGGCAAAGGGGATGTAGCTTGGATAGAACAGCGCCGGCAGCAGGATCGCGAGAAGCACGACCGCCGTGATGATGCGTTGCTTGAGCATGCGGAAGGGGGTTGCCGCGCCTTCAGGCCGCGGCGGTGGAAGAGACTTGCGCGGAGGTCTGGCCGAAGCGCCGCTCGCGGCCTTGGAATGCGGCAATGGCCTCGTCCAGCGCGGCCTCGTCGAATTCGGGCCACAGCTTGTCGCTGAAGAAAAGCTCGGCGTAGGCGCTCTGCCAGAGAAGGAAATTTGACAACCTCTGCTCACCGCCGGTGCGGATGAACAGGTCGGGATCGGGCACGTGCGCCAGGGCCATGGCCCGGTCGAGGCTCAACTCGGTGATTGCTTCGCCCTGCGCCGCCAGTCTCGCTGCGGCCTGCGCGATGTCCCAACGACCGCCGTAGTTGAAGCAGACGTTGAGCACCATTCGCGTGTTGTGCGCCGTGGCGGCCTCGGCTTCGACGAGGCCTTTCACCATCTTCGGCGACAGACCGGCACGCTCGCCGACGAAATGCAGCCGTATGCCATCGGCGCTGAGCCTCGGGACCTCGCGGGCAAGAGCGCCGACCATCAATTCCATGAGCCCCGAGACTTCCTCGACGGGACGGTTCCAGTTTTCGGACGAGAAGGCGAACACCGTGAGCACGCCAACGCCGCGTTCGGCGCATGCCTTGACGCAGCGGCGCAGCGATTCGACGCCCTGCTTGTGCCCCGCGATGCGGGGCAGGAAGCGCCGCGTGGCCCATCGGCCGTTGCCATCCATGACGACGGCAACGTGGTGGGGAATGCGCGGCGCTGACGAGGCCATGGCAGGCCTCAAACGGCCATGATCTCCGCTTCCTTGGCCGCGACCAGACGATCGATTTCCGCGATGTGGCGGTCGGTGACCTTCTGGATCTCGACTTCGGCGCGCTTCTGGTCGTCTTCCGACGCCAGCTTGTCCTTGACCAGCTTCTTGACCGACTCGTTCGCGTCGCGACGCAGGTTGCGCGTGGCAATCTTGGCGCTCTCGCCTTCGTTGCGGACCAGCTTGGTCATTTCCTTGCGGCGCTCTTCGCTCATCGCAGGCAGCGGCACGCGGATCAGGTCGCCCATCGAGGCGGGATTCAAGCCCAGGTCGCTTTCGCGGATGGCCTTCTCGATCTTGGCGCCCATGCCCTTTTCCCAGGGCTGAACGCTGATGGTGCGCGAGTCGAGCACCGACACGTTGGCCACCTGGCTCAGCGGCACTTGCGAGCCGTAGTACTCGACGTGAATGGAATCGAGCAGCGCGGAATTGGCGCGGCCCGTACGGATCTTGGTGAGGTTGTTCTGGAATGCGGCGAGCGACTGGTTCATCTTCGCATCGGTCGCATTGCGGATGTCTGCAATGGTCATCTCAAATACTCCTAGGCATGCACCAGCGTGCCCTCGTCCTCGCCCATGACGACGCGCTTGAGCGCACCGTTCTTGAAGATCGAGAACACCTTGATCGGCAGCTTCTGGTCGCGGCACAGCGCGAAGGCCGTGGCGTCCATGATGCCGAGATTCTTCGCGATCGCCTCGTCGAAGGTCAGCGTGGCGTAGCGCGTTGCATCGGGGTTGGTCTTGGGGTCGGCGGTGTAGACGCCGTCGACCTTGGTCGCCTTGAGCACCAGCTCGGCGCCGATCTCGGCACCGCGCAGCGCGGCGGCGGTGTCGGTGGTGAAGAACGGATTGCCCGTGCCGGCCGCGAACACCACGACCTTGCCCTCTTCGAGGTACTGCAGGGCCTTGGGACGCACATAGGGCTCGACCACCTGCTCGATGGCGATGGCGGACATCACACGGGCCACGAGACCCTGCTTGTCCATCGCATCGGCCAGAGCCAGAGAGTTCATGACGGTAGCCAGCATGCCCATGTAGTCTGCAGTGGCGCGATCCATGCCGACCGAGCCTCCCGCGACGCCGCGGAAGATGTTGCCGCCACCGATCACGACCGCCACCTCGACGCCCATGTTCACGACCTCGGCCACCTCCTGCACCATGCGCACGATGGTCGCGCGGTTGATGCCGAAGGCATCGTCGCCCATCAATGCCTCTCCCGACAGCTTCAACAAGATTCGCTTGTGGGCTGGGCGGGCATCAGACATGGGCAATTTCCTTTGGTTTGGGCGGGACGAGTGTAAAACGTAGCGATGAAAAAGCGACGGTACGCGCGAGCGCACCGTCGCTGGAGCCGTAAAGGCTTAGGCAGCAGCCTTGGCGGCCGCGACTTGTGCAGCGACTTCTGCGGCGAAGTCGTCAACTTTCTTCTCAATGCCTTCGCCGACCACGTACAGGGTGAAGCCCTTGATCGTGGTGCTGGCGGCCTTGAGCATCTGCTCGACAGTCTGCTTGTCGTTCTTCACGAACGGCTGGTTGTGCAGCGAGACTTCCTTCAGGAACTTCTGCACGCCGCCTTCGATGCGCTTGGCAACGATGTCGGCCGGCTGCGGCTTCTTGCCCTCGGCCTCGGCCGTCTTGCGGTCTTCTTCCGCTTTGCCGGCAGCCACGGCGCGTTCCTTTTCGATCAGCTCGGCAGGCACGTCAGAAGCGGCGATCGACACGGGCTTCATGGCGGCGATGTGCATCGCGACGTCCTTGGCGGCGGTGTCATCGCCTTCGAACTCGACCATCACGCCGATGCGCGTGCCGTGCAGGTACGAAGCGAGCTTGCCGTTGCCGGCGAAGCGCTTGAAACGGCGGAAGCTCATGTTCTCGCCGATCTTGCCGAGCAGGCCCTTGCGCACGTCTTCGAGCGTGGGGCCGAAGCCGTCCTGCTCGTAGGCCAGCGCGCCCAGCGCGGCGATGTCGGCCGGATTCTTCTCGGCGATCAGCTTGGCGGCGGCGTTGACCAGGGCCAGGAAGCTGTCGTTCTTCGAGACGAAGTCGGTTTCGCAGTTGACTTCGATCATGGCGCCGGCGGCGCCGTCAACGTACGCAGCCACCACGCCTTCAGCGGTGATGCGGCTCGATGCCTTGCCAGCCTTGTTGCCGAGCTTGATGCGCAGCAGCTCTTCGGCCTTTTCCATGTTGCCGTCGGCCTCGGTCAGGTCCTTCTTGCATTCCATCATCGGCGCGTCGGTCTTAGCGCGCAGCTCGCCAACCATGCTTGCGGTGATTGCAGCCATTTTGTATCTCCGTGAATTTCAAAAATCAGGTTAAAAAAAAGGGGCACCAAAGCCCCTTCTTCAGGCTCGCGGGCGCGCCAATCAGGCCGAAGCGCCCTCTTCGACTTCGACGAATTCGTCGCTGCCTTCGGCGATGGCCTTGACCACGTCGCCGGTGGCGCTGTTACGGCCTTCGATGATCGCGTCGGCGATGCCGCGGGCGTACAGCGTGACAGCCTTCGACGAGTCATCGTTACCGGGAATCACATAGTCGATGCCTTCGGGCGAGTGGTTGGAGTCCACCACGCCGATCAGCGGAATGCCAAGCTTCTTGGCTTCGGCCACGGCGATCTTGTGGAAGCCCACGTCGATCACGAAGATGGCGTCGGGCAGCGCAGCCATGTCCTGGATGCCGCCGATGTCCTTCTCGAGCTTCTCGATTTCGCGCGTAAACGTGAGCTGCTCTTTCTTGCTCAGGTTGTCGAGGCCGGCTTCTTGCTGGGCCTTCATGTCCTTCAGGCGCTTGATCGAGGTCTTGACCGTCTTGAAGTTGGTCAGCATGCCGCCGAGCCAACGGGTGTCGACGAAGGGCACGCCGGCGCGGCGGGCTTCAGCCGCCACGATTTCACGAGCCTGGCGCTTCGTACCAACCATCAGGATCGTGCCGCGATTGGCGGTGAGCTGCTTGGCGTACTTCATCGCATCCTGGAACATCGGGAGCGACTTTTCCAGGTTGATGATGTGAATCTTGTTGCGATGGCCGAAGATGTACGGAGCCATCTTGGGGTTCCAGAAGCGGGTTTGGTGACCGAAATGGACACCTGCTTCCAGCATTTCGCGCATGGTGGTAGACATTGAAATTACTCCAAAGGTTGGGTCTAAAATCCAGCCCGTTTTGCGCTCTTTGAACTGAGTCACAACACCTTGATTGGGCCGGTTTGCGGATGTGTTCGACTGGATGCAACGGGAGCCGTTGCTCAGCCAGCGAAACCCAAAGAGTATAGCACGGCCGCCGCCCTCTCCCTTGAACCCGGGCTGTCCACGCAGCCTACTGCCCCACACATGAACGACCTTCACGCCACCCGTCTCGACCTTCTGGCAGGTGGCTCCGATGCACGCACCGAAATGGAGCATGCCATCGACGTCGCCCGGTCCCCGGCCTGCGCGCACGTCTTCACCCGCACCATGTTCGACGAAGCCCGTCAGGCAGCGGCTGCGTCAAACTCCGAGAGCCGGCTTTCGGGCCTCCCATTCACGGCCAAGGACCTGTTCGACATCGAAGGCCAGCCTACCCCTGCCGGCTCCGCCGTCCTGGCCCACGCGCCTGCCGCAAAGGCCGACTCCCCTGCCGTGGCCCGGCTGCGTGCCGCGGGCGGCGTACTGACCGGCCGCACCAACATGACGGAATTCGCCTTTTCGGGCGTCGGCGTCAACCCGCATCACGGCACGCCGGCCAACACGAGTGACGCCGCCACGCCACGCATTCCGGGTGGCTCGTCGTCCGGCGCCGCGATCTCGGTGGCCAGCGGGGCCGCGTTCATCGGCCTGGGCTCAGACACCGGCGGCTCGATCCGCATCCCGGCAGCCCTGAACGGCATCGTCGGCTTCAAGAACACGGCCCGGCTGACGCCCGCGGCCGGTGCGCTGCCGCTTTCGACCACCCTCGATACCGTCTGCGCCATGACGCGCTCGGTGCGCGACGCCATCACCGCGCACGAGATCCTTGCCGCACGCCGGGTGACCGCCGGTAACGCCCCTTTGGCCGCCTACAGGCTGGCGGTGGTGAAGAACGTGTTCTTCGACGGCATCGAGCCCGCCGTGGCTGCCGCCTTCGAGCGTTCGCTGAAGGCGCTTCGCACCGCCGGCGCCCGCATCGTGGAGATCGAACTGCCTGAACTCGCCGAACTGGCGGCCATCAACGCCACCGGAGGCTTCTCCGCCGCCGAGTCGTACGCCTGGCATCGCCTGCTGCTGGAGCGCAGCGGCGCGGGCTACGACCCGCGCGTGGCACAGCGCATCCTGCGCGGCGCCACGATGAAGGCGCATGAATACATCGACCTGATCCACGCCCGCCGCGACTGGATCGCCCGCGTCGAAACCGCGCTCGCGCCGTTCGACGCCGTGCTGTCGCCGACCGTGCCGATCACCGCGCCGTCCATCGCCAGCGTGGCACCGGGTGCCGAGCGCGACGAGGAATTCTTCCGCGTCAATGCCCTGCTGCTGCGCAACCCGTCGATCGTCAACATGCTCGACGGCTGCGCCATCTCGCTGCCCTGCCACGCCGCCGGCGAACTGCCGGTGGGCCTGATGCTGTGGCACGCCGCGCTGCACGACAACGCCATCCTCGCGGTGGCGCTCCAGACCGAGCGCGCGCTGCAAGAATAAAGGCCGACGCGTCCGCTTCCGCGGGCGCGAGCCACATCTCCTATCCTGAACATTCAATGAAAATCGCGATCGTGGGCGCCGGCATCATCGGCGTCACAACCGCCTGGGAACTGGTCTCCGACGGCCATGAAGTGACCGTGTTCGAGCGCCGGGGCGCCGCCGCCGAGGAAGCCAGCTTCGCCAACGCCGGCGTGGTCGCTCCCGGATACGTCACGCCATGGGCCGCCCCCGGCATGCGCGGCAAGGTGCTGCGCTCGCTGCTGTCCTCGCACGGCGCAATCAAGCTGCGCTGGCCGCTGGCCTCGCGCGACCTCGGCTGGCTCTCGCGCTGGCAGAAGGCCTGCAAGCTCGAGACCTACCTGGCCAACCGCGCCCGCATGCAGCGACTGGCCTTCTACAGCCGCAACCGGCTGCACGAAGTGACCGAGGCTCGCGAGCTCAGCTACGAACGCAGCGACGGCTACATGGTGCTGCTGCGCTCCAAGCGCGACAGGAAACTGGTGCAGCCCGGCCTGGACGTGCTGCGCGCGGCCGGCAGCGTCTTCAAGGAAATCGACGCCGACGAAGCCCGGCTGATCGAGCCCGCCCTCAATCCCGACACCCCGCTGGTCGGCGCGATCCACCTGCCCGAGGACGAAGTGGCCAACTGCCGCCAGTTCGCGCTGCTGCTCAAGTGGGAAGCCGAGTCCTTCGGTGCCCAGTTTCATTTCAACTGCGACATCGCACCGCTGAGCCGGGCGGCCCCCACCTCGCTGTCGCTGGCGAGCGGCTCCGACCCGGTTCGCTACGACGCGGTCGTGGTCTGCGCCGGCCTGGCTTCCGCAGCGCTGCTGCGGCCGCTCGGCCTGCGCATCCCAATGGCGCCGGTCTACGGCCATTCGGTAAGCGCGCCGATCCGCGAGCCGCTCAACGCGCCGCGCAGCGCCGTGATGGACGAGCGCTACAAGGTCGCCATTTCCCGCCTGGGCCAGCGCGTGCGGGTGGCCGGCAGCGCCGAAATCGGCGGCTCGCTGGACACGATGAATCCGGCCGCGGTGCAGACGCTCTACAAGGTGCTGCACGACTGGTTCCCAGGCGCGGCCACGCTGCAGTCCGGCGTGCAGCAATGGAAAGGCGCACGGCCAATGCTGCCCGACGGGCCGCCGGTGCTGGGCGCCAGCGGCATTCCCGGCGTCTGGCTCAACCTCGGCCATGGATCGAGCGGCTGGGCACTGTCTTGCGGCAGCGCGCGCGTGCTGGGCGACCTGATCGCCGGGCAGGATCCGGGCATCGACCTCGAAGGGCTCGGGGTCGAGCGGCTCAGTCTTTAGGATCCCAGCGGCGCAGGGCCTCGGGGCTCGCGGGCCGCTCGACCGGCAGTTCGGGTTCCGGCGGGGGCCAGAGCCTTTGGGCGATCCACCCGAGCAAGGCCGGAGCAACCAACGCAAAGAAGACCAGGCACAGCACGCCGGCGCCCAGCAGCATCAGGCGCATCGGGCCGGACACAGTTTCGGCCGGCAGATCGAACCAGCGGATCACGCTGAAACCGAAGCCGACATTGGCGGCCCAGGCCGCGTCTCGCAGAGGCACCCAACGCTTCAGGTCGGCCAGCACGAAGACGGTCCACACAGCGCCCAGCAGGCCAAGGACCCAGCCCGCTCCGGCAATCCATGCAACCGCCCCGGCCAGGAAAGCGGCGAGCACCGTAAAGAGCAGGACAAGCAGCCAACCGATGCTCTTGAAGTTCATCCCCGGATGATAGGAACACGACGCGACGGCACAATGCGCCGATGCAACGCATCACCTCCGCCACCGCTGCCGACCTGTTCGACATCGCCGCCACGCGTCGCATCGAGCAGGCTGCGGCGGCCGCCCTGCCCGCCCACGCGCTGATGCAACGCGCAGGGCTCGCAGTCGCGCGGCTTGCGATGGCGATTGCCCCCCACGCTCGCACGATCTGGGTAGCCTGCGGACCGGGAAACAACGGCGGCGACGGCTTCGAGGCCGCGGCCCAACTGCGGCATCGAGGTTTCTTTCCAGTAGTCACATTCCTGGGAGACGAGAGCCGCCTGCCGCCGGATGCCAAGACATCGCTGCAGCGCGCCCGCGACGCGGGCGTCACCTTCGCGCCAACACCCCCATTGGCTTATGAACTGGCGATCGACGCGCTGCTCGGCATCGGATCGACGCGACCACCCGAAGGCACGATGGCCGAATGGCTGGCGAAGATGCACGCAAGCGGCCAGCCTGTGCTCTGCGTCGATGTGCCATCCGGCCTGAATGCCGATACCGGCACGCGGCCCGACGGCACCGACCGCGCGCAGACTTCGTCGGTCCGTACGTGCATCACCTTTCTCACGCTGAAGCCCGGCCTGTTCACCGCCCAGGGCCGCGACGCAGCCGGCACCGTGTGGTTCGACGATCTGGGGTGCAGCGCGTTCAAGGATCAGCCAGTCGCCCGGATCGCCGGCGCACCCGATGCGCAGCCGCGCGCCCACGCCTCGCACAAGGGCAGCTATGGCGATGTCGCGGTGATCGGTGGAGCGTCCGGCATGGCGGGCGCCGCCTTGCTGGCCGGCTCGGCGGCATTGCATGGCGGTGCGGGACGTGTATTCGTCGGATTGCTCGATCCGGATGCAGCCCCGGTCGACACTGCACAACCCGAGCTGATGCTGCGCGACGCCCGGGCACTCGACCTCTCCGGCATGACGGCTGTCTGCGGTTGCGGCGGCGGAGAAACCGTGCGCGAACTACTGCCGCGCGTGCTCTCGACAGCCACGGCCCTGGTGCTCGACGCCGACGCCCTCAATGCCATTGCGACCGATGACGCGCTGCAAGCCCAGCTGGCATCGCGGGGAAGAAGCGGAATGCCCACGGTGATCACGCCGCATCCGCTGGAAGCTGCACGCCTGCTGGGCCGCACAGCCGGCGAGATTCAAGCTGACAGGCTGGCTGCCGCTCGGGAACTCGCCACGCGCTTCGATGTAGTGGCTGTGCTCAAGGGCTCGGGCACCGTCATTGCCGGCACCACCGATACCCCACCGGTCATCAACCTGAGTGGCAATGCCCGCCTGGCGACCGCAGGCACCGGCGACGTGCTGGCCGGCATGATCGCCTCGGCACTGGCCGCGGGTCGGCCGGCCTTCGAAGCGGCGCGCGAAGCCGTCTGGCTGCATGGCCACATCGCCGACACATGGCCGGCCGACGCGGCCCCGCTCACCGCCGGCGCGCTGGCCCGCCGCGCGCCCATCTGAAAAGCGTCAGCCGCGCCCGACGAAAGGCATCTTCGTCGCCATGATGGTGTGGAACAGCACGTTGGCCTCCAGCGGCAGGTTCGCCATGTAGAGCACCGACTGGCCGACGATCTTGACGTCGATCAGCGGCTCGATGGCCAACTCGCCGTTGGCCTGCGGCACGCCCTTGGCCATGCGCGCGGCCAGCTCGGTCATGGCGTTGCCCACGTCCACCTGGCCCACGGCGATGTCGTACTTGCGGCCATCGAGCGAAGCGGTCTTGGTCAGCCCCTCGACCGCATGCTTGGTCGCCGTGTACGCAGCCGAGTTCGGCCGGGGCGCGGTGGCCGAGATGGAACCGTTGTTGATGATGCGGCCGCCCATCGGCGTTTGCGCCTTCATCGTGCGGAAGGCCTACTGGATGCAGAAGAACATGCCGGTCAGGTTGATGTCGACCACGCCCTGCCACTGCTCGGGCGTCCAGTCCTCGAACGGGCCCGGCGGGTTGCCCACGCCGGCGTTGTTGAACAGCAGGTCGACGCGGCCGAAGCGCTCGACAGTGGCAGCGAACAGCGCCTGCACCGAGCCGGCATTCGACACGTCGGTCGGCACGGCGAAGGCGCGCGCGCCAGCGCCCGACTCTTCCGCCACCTGTTCCAGCGGCTCCAGCCGGCGCCCCGCCAGCGCCACGCTCCATCCGTCGCCCAGCAGCGCCAGCGCCGCGGCGCGGCCGATGCCGGAACCGGCACCCGTGACGATGGCTATACGGCCCTTGTTGTCTTCAGCGCTCATGCTGTCTGTCTCTTTCTCTTTTCGGTTTGTCGATGGGATGGTTCGTACGGTGGACGGAGCGTCATCAGCGGCGCGGCTTGCGCCCCTTGCCCTTCATCTTGCTCGCGGCCTTCTTGACCGCCGACTTGAAGGCCTGCATCGCCGACTGGGCCCCGGCCGCGGCCGAGGTGGGGCGCTCCGCGCGCGGCTCGGCCTTGCCGGCTTCCGCCTTGTGGCGCGTGCTGCGCTTGGCCGAGGCCTTGACCGGAACGCCCGATGATGCGGCGCCCTTGTCCTTCATCGCGCGGGTCGTCAGTTCTTCGCCTTCGCGCACGAGGCGGAAGTCGATCTTTCGACCGTCCAGGTCGACGCGGCTCACCTGCACCCTCACCCGCGTGCCGATGGCATAGCGGATGCCTGTGCGCTCGCCGCGCAGCTCCTGGCGCATCTCGTCGAACTTGAAGTATTCGCCGCCGAGCTCGGTGATGTGCACCAGGCCCTCGACGTACATCGCATCGAGCGTGACGAAGATGCCGAAGGTGGTGGCCGCCGTGACCACGCCGCCGTACTCCTCTCCGAGGTGCTCGCGCATGTACTTGCACTTGAGCCAGGCCTCGACGTCGCGGCTTGCCTCGTCGGCACGACGTTCGTTGGCGCTGCAATGCAGGCCCGCGGCTTCCCATGCCAGCACTTCCTTGCTGGGCGCGACGGTCGCTTTCTGCGGCTTGGCCGTGGGTGCCTTCACGCGCGACGCGAGCCGCTTGGCCAGCTTGGCATGCGCTTCGCCGGGTGTGGGCAGCATGGGCAACTGGTAGCGCGTGTTACCCAGGATCGCCTTGATCACGCGGTGCACCAGCAGGTCGGGATAGCGACGGATCGGGCTCGTGAAGTGCGTGTAGGCCTCATAGGCCAAGCCGAAGTGGCCGCTGTTGATCGGCGTGTAGATCGCCTGCTGCATCGAGCGCAGCAGCATGGTGTGGATCTGCTGCGCGTCAGGGCGCTCCTTGGTGGCCTCCGCAATCGCCTGGAACTCGCCCGGCTTGGGGTCGTCGGTGATGCTCAGGCCCACGCCCATGGCCTTCAGGTAGCCGCGCAGGATTTCCTTTTTCTCGGGCGTGGGGCCTTCATGCACGCGATACAGGCCCGGGTGCTTGCCTTCGGCGATGAAGTCGGCGCTGCAGACGTTGGCCGCGAGCATCGCTTCCTCGATCAGGCGGTGCGCCTCGTTTCGCGTACGCGGCACGATCTTCTCGATGCGGCCGGCGTCGTCGCAGATGATCTGCGTCTCGGTGGTCTCCAAATCGACCGCACCACGCTTGCCGCGCTGCTTGAGCAGCGCCTTGTAGACGTCGGCGAGGTTCAGCAGGTCCTTGACGCGATCCTTGCGCTTCGCCGCTTCGGGGCCGCGCGTGTTGCCGAGGATGGCTGCCACCTCGGTGTAGGTGAAGCGCGCATGGCTGAACATCACGGCCGGGTAGAACTGGTAGGCGTAGATCTCGCCGTCGGCCGCCACCAGCATGTCGCACACCATGCACAGGCGCTCGACCTCGGGGTTCAGCGAACACAGGCCGTTCGACAGCTTCTCCGGCAGCATCGGGATCACGCGACGCGGGAAGTAGACGCTGGTGGCACGGTCGTAGGCGTCGATGTCGATGGCCGAGCCGGTCTGCACATAGGCGCTGACGTCGGCAATGGCCACCAGCAGGCGCCAGCCCTTGCCACGGCCCACCTTTGCGGGCTCGCAGTACACGGCGTCGTCGAAGTCGCGTGCGTCTTCGCCGTCGATGGTGACGAGCGGAATGTCGGTGAGGTCGACGCGCCCCTTCTTGTCGGCGGGACGGACCTTCTCGGGCAATGCCTTGGCTGCCGCCAGGCATTCCGCGGAAAACTCATGCGGCACGCCGTACTTGCGCACGGCGATCTCGATCTCCATGCCGGGGTCGTCGATCTCGCCCAGCACCTCCTTCACCCGGCCCACGGGCTGGCCAAACAGTGCCGGCGGCTCGGTGAGTTGCACGACCACGACCTGCCCCACCTTCGCGGGGCCGGTTGCCCCCTTGGGAATCAGGACGTCCTGGCCGTAGCGCTTGTCTTCCGGTGCGACGAGCCAGATGCCGCCTTCGTGCAACAGGCGGCCGATGATGGGCTGCTCGGGGCGCTCGACGATTTCCACCACGCGGCCCTCGGGGCGGCCGCGGCGGTCCTGGCGCACGATGCGCGCCTTGACGCGATCCTTGTGCAGCACCGCGCGCATCTCGTTCGGCGGCAGGAAGATGTCTGCTTCACCATCGTCGCGCTGCACGAAGCCGTGCCCGTCACGATGTCCCTGGACAGTTCCTTCGATTTCGTCCAGCAAGCCGCTGGAAGTAACATTATTTTTGATATGATCTCCTTCTTTCCTGAAATTCAAAACGCAGTTGCTTCTGCAACTACGTGGGCCCAGATGGCGGAATTGGTAGACGCACTAGTTTCAGGTACTAGCGAGTAACATCGTGGAGGTTCGAGTCCTCTTCTGGGCACCAAGTTTAAACAGACCTTTACCGGGTCAATCGATTCAAGCCACCGGCCTCCGGTGGCTTTTTTCATTGCCGATCGAATCCGCATCGAAAGGCCAGCGCAACCGGACAGGCAAGAGCCGGACAAGTGCCAAATTTTTTCCGCGCGACCCGTTTTTTCCAGGCCACCTCGACAAATTGTGTATACTCGCAGTCTTTGCTGAAAAGCAGAGTCAGCCCAGATGGCGGAATTGGTAGACGCACTAGTTTCAGGTACTAGCGAGTAACATCGTGGAGGTTCGAGTCCTCTTCTGGGCACCAAATCCGAATTGACCCCCGCCAGGTCATCCGAAAGAAGCCACCGGTCTCCGGTGGCTTTTTTCTTGTCCATCCGGATCGGCATCAGATGGGCAGTGCGATCAGGTCGTGGCCCTCGGCACCCACGATACGCGCGCGGGTGAACTCACCCACCTTCAGCGTCTTGCTGATCTTCTCGGGCGGCAGCAATCGAACGGTGCCGTCGATTTCCGGCGCATCGGCATACGTGCGCCCCACCCCGCCCTTGCGACCCATGCCTGGAGCCGAATCGACCAGCACCTGCATCGTCGAACCGATGCGCCTTTGGAGCTTGGCGATCGACACAGCCTCTGCAACCTCCATGAAGCGCGCCCGACGCGCCTCGCGCTCTGCCTCAGGCAGCATGCCCGGAATGTCGTTGGCAGTGGCGCCCTCGACGGGGCTGTAGGCGAAACAGCCAGCGCGATCGATCTCTGCCTCGCGAATGAAGTCGAGCAGGTGCTCGAATTCCTGCTCCGTCTCGCCAGGGAAGCCTGCGATGAAGGTGCTGCGAATCACGCGCTCCGGGCACACCTCGCGCCAACGCGCCAACCGCTCCAGGTTCTTCTCGCCGCTCGCCGGACGCTTCATTCGCTTCAACACATCGGGATGGCTGTGCTGCAAGGGCACATCAAGGTACGGCAACACCTGGCCGCTCGCCATCAAAGGAATGACCTCATCGACGCTCGGATACGGATACACGTAATGCAGGCGGACCCACGCACCGTACGGCTCGGCAATCTCGCCCAGCGTGCGCACCAGTTCGAGCATTCGAGTCTTGACCGGCTTGCCATCCCAGAATCCGGTGCGGTACTTCACGTCGACACCATAGGCCGAAGTGTCCTGACTGATCACCAACAGCTCTTTCACACCGCCTTCGAACAAGGCCTTGGCCTCGCTGAGTACGTCGCCCACCGGCCGCGACACAAGATCGCCGCGCATCGAAGGAATGATGCAGAAGGTGCAGCGATGATTGCAGCCCTCACTGATCTTCAGATAGGCATAGTGCCGCGGCGTCAGCTTGAGGCCGGCGACACCGAAAGTGTTCGGCACCAGATCGATGAAGGGGTCGTGCGGTTTTGGCAGGTTGGCGTGCACTGCATCCATGACCTCCTGCGTCGCGTGCGGGCCGGTCACGGCAAGCACGCTCGGATGCATCTGGCGCACCAGATTGCCACCCTGGTCGCCGGTCTTTGCACCAAGGCAACCGGTGACGATCACTCGGCCATTCTCGGCCAGCGCTTCGCCGATGGTGTCGAGGCTTTCTTTCACGGCGTCGTCGATGAAGCCGCAGGTATTGACGATAACCAGGTCGGCGCCTTCGAAGGTCTTGGCGGTTTGATAACCCTCGGCGCTCAGCTGGGTCAGGATCAATTCGGAATCGGTAAGGGCCTTGGGGCACCCTAGCGATACCATACCTATACTGGGAATGCGGGTGCGCGGACGCTCTTCTACGGTACTCATGGGGGAACTCATTGTCAGGTCTTGTTTATAGCTACAGCCGATTTTCCGACCCGCGTCAGGCAAAGGGGTCCAGTCTAGAGCGTCAGGCGGCCTACGCGGCGCGCTGGGCAGCAGAACATGGATTAAAACTTGACGAGTCGTTGACCTTGCGGGACGAAGGTCTCTCGGCCTATCACCAGAAGCACGTCAAGTCGGGTGCACTGGGGGTGTTTCTGGCAGCGATCGAAAGCGGGAAGGTTCCGCCCGGGTCCGTCCTGGTCGTCGAGGGCCTGGACCGCCTTTCGCGCGCCGAGCCGATTCAGGCTCAGGGCCAGCTGGCACAGATTGTAAATGCAGGCATCACCGTCGTGACGGCGAGTGATGGAAAGGCCTACAGCCGCGAACGTCTCAAGGCCAATCCGATGGACCTGGTCTATTCGCTGCTGGTCATGATCCGTGCACACGAGGAATCGGACACGAAGAGCAAGCGCGTCAGAGCCAGTATCGCGCGGCAGTGCCAGAACTGGCTCGCCGGCACGTACCGGGGTCTGATCAGGAATGGCAAGGATCCGGCCTGGCTGGAGCTGGTCGACGGCAAATGGGAACCGATCCCCGAGCGCGTCGAAGCCGTGCGCGTCGGACTGGATCTCTATAGGCGCGGCTACAGCGCCACCCGCATCCTCACGGCTCTGACTGAGCAGAAGCTATCCCTCACTGGCCGAGGGCCGCAGACTCTGCAGATCTACCGTCTGATCAAGCAGCGCGCCCTGCTCGGCGAAAAGGAGATCGAGGTCGACGGCGAAACCTTCCAGCTCCCAGGCTACTACCCCGCCCTGCTCACCGAGACCGAATGGAATGACTTGCAGACCCTGGCATCGGGGCGCGGTCGACGCGCTGCCGCCGGCGGCAGCGTGCCGGGGATCGTGACGGGCTTGGGCATCACCACCTGCGGCTATTGCGGCCGGGCCCTTGTCGGCCAGAACATCGGCACGCGCAACCGCCGGCCGGATGGAGGCATCCTGGACGGCCACCGGCGCCTCCATTGCACAAGCTACAGCAACGGCGGCTGCCCCGTTCCGGGATCCAGCTCGGTGGCCCCCGTGGAACGCGCGCTGATGGCCTACTGCAGCGACATATTGAACCTGCAGGCCCTCTACGGCGGTGACCGAGCTGCAGGCCCTCGCGCCAGGCTGGCCAAGGCACGAGCCGAGCTGGCAGATCTCACGGCGAAGCTCGAGCGTCTCACCGACGCCATGCTCGAGGCGGCCGAAGATGGCGGCACGCCGGCGACCTTCGCCAGGCGCGCACGCGCACTCGAGGTCGACCAGCAGCGCGCTGCCGTCGACGTGGCCACCGCTGAACGTGAACTTGCATCTGTGGCACGCACCGACCTGCAGGGCGCCGATGCGACGTGGCGTAAGCTGGCCGCCGGCGTCGAGGCACAGGACGCCGATGCACGCATCCAGGCCCGGCAGCTCGTGGCCGACACCTTCGAGCAGATCATTATCTACATGCGAGGCGCTCGCCCAGCTGAGACTCCGAAGGGAATGATGGACATCACCCTGCTCGCCAAGGGCGGGACATACCGCAGCCTGCGGATCGACAAACAAGGCAACTGGATCGACGCAGAGGAAGGCGTCGACAAAGCCGCGTAGGAACGCTACCTCCACAAACGACAAAAGGCCCCCAGCGCCGAAGCGCTGGGGGCCTTGATCATGGTGGTGCAGGCGTGTGCACCAGGCTTTCGCGAAGCTTGCTCCTGCTCCAAGGTCGATGGCGGGACGATCGAGGGGTTCCGCACCAACGAGTGCGACAACAGGTAAAGTGCCCGCACAACGATATGGAGCGGATAGACGATGGATCAGAGAAAAAGGCACAGCCTGCCGGTACGCATCGGAGACCAGACTTTCCAGGTCACTTCAGACGACGACTACCTAGGCAACCTCAACGGAACTTTCGAGCCGGCGACAGTAGAGTTGTTTCATACGCTCGTGAGGCCGAACGACGTGGCACTCGACATCGGCGCAAACATCGGCTGCACGGCGCTCCTGCTGTCTCAACTCGCCGGCAAGACCATTTGCTTTGAGCCCTCGCCAAGCACGTACGCCCTACTGCAGTCCAACGTCGAGAACGCGGGCGCGGCCAACGTCGTTCTGGTCAACGCCGGGCTCGGCGCGAAGGCTGCAGACCTTTCCATCGCATTCAACCCGGCGAACCGATCGGGCGGATTTGTTTCTGATAAGCCCGTGGCAGGCCATGCCATAGAGGCGATCAAGATCGTCCACGGCGATGAGCACTTGAAGGCGGCATTCCCCAGCACCAAGATCAACTTCGTCAAGATCGACGTCGAGGGCTACGAGCTGAACGTGCTGAATGGTCTCGCGGACACGCTCGCCAATGACAGGCCTGTCGTCACACTCGAACTCAACCACTGGTGCCTGAACGCCTTCCAGCGAATGAGCGTGCCGGACTTCTTCGACGCACTTCGCGCGAAGTTTCCTGTTCTGTATGCCGTCGGCAAGCGAGGCGCGCGCGATCTCCATACTCCAGCAGACTCCTATTTCGTGATGCATGAGCACATCGTGAAGTTCGACTTCCCTGTGATCGTGGGAGCCTTCGATGAATCGCAGTTAGGAGCCTTCCTCGATCGCTACGTTCGCAACCCGCCAGCGTACGAGGAACCTGTGCCGGCCGAAGTTCGGATCGCCGAGCTGCAGGCGGCCCTCTCACAGACAGAGCAGGTGCTCGCCACGGAGCGCGCGGCTCGTGCACGGGAGCAAGCCGCAGCAATAACCCTGGCGCGCGACGCCGCGGCGCGTCAGCAGCAACTGCAGGCAACCATTGATGCCGTCCACGCCTCGCACAGTTGGAAAGTGACGGCACCGCTGCGCGCCGTGCGCAACTTACTCAACTGACGAACGAACGAGAAAGCCCCCCAGCGCCGAAGCGCTGGGGGGCTTGATCATGGTGGTGCAGGCGTGTGCACAAGGTTCGCGTAGCTCACTCCGGTGCCGAGGTCGATGACGTCTCGCCGAGCTTCTCCCGCCACTGCCTGATATTCCGCTGCGCACGCAACGAATAGTCCTCTTGCGTTTTCAGCCGCTCGCCGGCTTGCCGCAAGCTCGCGGGGATAGGCGGCGGCGCTGGGCAGCCCACCACTTCGGGCGGCGGCGTCGAGCCGGGCGACATCGCGCCGCAACCCGTCAACATCATCACGATTGCTGCGATCGACAGTGCCCGCAGCCAGCTTGGCGGTTTGATTTGCATTTTCCAGATCCGCGGCCGAAGCCGCCTGTTGATGTTCGAACTTGCGGAAATTCGCGTTGGCCGCCGACGCGACCTGCGCGCGTACGGACTCCTGCTCCGCCACCTTCGCCTGCAGGTCGCGCAGCCCGTTGACGGCGCCGTCGCGCTGGTGGCCAACCCAGCACCCATGGAGGACGCTGGCGGCCATCAGGCCAGCCCAGAGCCAACCGGGCACCAGGCCGAAAAGGCCCGCGATCGCACTCATGGGAATTTCGCGTCGCCCGACACGATGGCCGAGCTGGCGTCCATGCCGAGGAACACGAGCCGCGTCGCCTCGCGTCGACGCTGCAGGCCCTTGAGTACCTGACCACCAGCGCGAACCCACCTCGGGAGTTCGGCGGCCGCGCCGGCGTAGTCCCCGAGATTGAGTTTGCGCAAGAACGTAGACGGCTGGCCATCAGCCAACCACAGGATGCCATCACGGCCACCACCGCCGGGGCCAGTGTTGTAGACCGTGGAAACGATGGCATCCCACTGCCGCTGATTGACGGGCACTTGCACAGCGCGCCGAGTCGCGGGCTCGAAATCGCGCACCAGGCGCTTTGCATAGCGCCCGTCCGCCTCAGCCTGGCTGATGACCATGCCAACGGTCACGCCCTCGGTGTCGCCCCAGCCGATCGTCCAGGGCTTGCCGCTCAGGTGCGCGAACTGCAGCGGCACCATGGTCAGACTGTAGGGATCGATGCGGGCGGCCTGCAGCGCCTTGAACAACGGCGAGCCGGGATCTGGATAGGCCCGCAGCTTGCAGGCCTCGTAGTGATGATTGAGCTCGTGGCCATCCGGCCCGGTGGAGAGGTCTTCGTGCATGAGAGATCCTTCAGAGAGGAGATCCGTCAGCCTTGCGCAGGCCTCCGGTTTCGGTTTCAGCGGGCGGCCCCTGACGCCAAAGTTTTCGGGTCAGCGCCATGTAGAGCAGCACGCCGCCGACGCCGGCGCCCTCGTACCAATCGACCGGCCTCGCGGCAAGAAGGTCGAGCAATACGCCGAGGGCATAGACGGCGAACAGCAGATACATGGCGAACCATGCGGCTCGGTTGGTGTGGAACCGCATCAGGTCGATGCGGCAGATGCAGGCCATCAACACCAAGGCGCAGACAGCCATTCCCAAACAGCGGATTGCGGCTTCCATCACTGTTCCCCCTGCTTGTCGATGTCGGTCACGCCGCCCAGCTTGTCGATACGGTTGATGCCTGCCCTCAGGAGTGCCGTGACGATCAATTGCGCCCCGAAGCCAGCGACCAGGCTGCACACGATGAGCAGCGGCCGCGATTCGCTCTGGAACGTCGATAGCGCACCTGTGCCGCAGGCAGCACCCACGAGCGTCGACAGGCTTACGAAGATGACGGAGCGGACGCGCCCCATCTTGGCCGCCTGGTACAGCGCCAAGAGGGCGCCGACCATGCCCCAGATCAGGCTGTAGTAGTCAACGCCCAGCAGAGCGAGCGATATGGCAGAAGCGCCGGCGGCGATCGCGCCGGCGACGGTGGTCGTAGGTTCGGGCAATGCGAGCTCCAGAAAGACAAAACCCGCCGAAGCGGGTTACTGTTTGGGAATCTCGGTCAGGCTGGCATTGCCGGCCACTGAACCGCCGCCGGGAAGCCCGCCTGCTGCTCGATGCGGCTCAGGTCGACCCGGTACTTTTTCCACTTCCTCAGCAGCGCGGCTTCCTCGACGGTAGCCTCGTCCAGGTCGACCGCGTCTTGCAGGGGCGCAATGCGCAACGTCGCCTCTGCCAACAACGCATCTCGCTGAGCCAACACCTGTGCGTCGGTCGGCGGCAGCGGCGGCGGCGCCGGCGGCGCCACACGCGACAGCGCGCCGTCGATCACATACCAGCCATCGGTCGACTGGTTGATATCGAAATCACCAGGCAGCGCAAGCAAGGCAGCTGGATCGGCGTCGAGGTATAGGAAGGCAAGCCGATCCTGCCACTGCATGACCGCTTTCCCTTCCAAATCGAACAGCGCGAACTTGGCATGCGGCACCTCTCGTGTGAGCGCGCCCTGCACAACGAACCAGCCGATCGGCGATTGGTCCAGATCAAAGTCGTCGGGCAACCGATGCAGCGCATCGGGATCCAAACCACCAGCCTCCAAGGCTGCATCGTCAAGAAATCGAGCGACCGCCCGTGTCAGCGGATGGAAGTTTGCGTATTTCATTTCTATGTCCTTCATCACCATTCGAAGATTGCGAGGGCTGGGGCGCCACCGGCGCCAGTGCCTCCCGACTGCGTGCTGCCGGCACCCTGGCTGTAGTAGCCGCCCCCACCACCGCCGCCAGCACCAAAGCCATTGCCTGCTGTGCCAGGAAGGCCGTTTGCACCGCTTGCTGCGCGCCCACCTGGGCCTCCGCCCCCAAACGGGCTGCTTCCCCCTGCCCCGCCCGCGCCAGTTCCCGCCAGCTTGTAGCCATCGCCACCATTCGCGCCCGGCGCCTGCCCCGCGCCGCCGTTAGGTCCCGCCACGGCGCTTGTCGAGCCATTTGAGCCTCCGCCACCACCAGTGCCTCCGGTGAGAGTCAACGTCGCACCGTTCAGATTTGTGATCGTGAAGTTGCCGCCAGCCTGGCCAGCGGTTCCACTGGATCCTGTACCAGGAACAGACGACCCCGCAGCCCCCATCGTTCCGGTGATGGTCTGACCAGGGACCACCGTGTAGGCCTGACGAAGCACCCATTGGCCTGCGCCACCGCCGCCACCGCCGCTCCCGGTGAAGGTGGAATCACCGCCACCGCCGGAGCCGCCGCCAGCGCCGGCAGCGATCGCCGAAACCCACAGAGTGGTAACGCCAGGCGGCACAACGAAGGTAAAGCTTGTCGTAAAGCGAGCGATGCCCTTTAGCCCCCCAAACAGCTGATTCATTGCGACGGCCTGCTGCCCTGCCGTCGCGTTTGCAACCTGCAGAGGCGCACCCGTGCACTCGATCAACACGAACGAGTCCAATGTCGCATTCCACACGACCAGGCACTTGCCATTGGCCAGAATTTCACCGCCCTGCAGCGCCGCGTGCGCACCACCGACAAGAGCCTTCGCTCCCAGGCCGCTCACATTCAGCGTCATAGGCCCGGTATTTGTTGCCCCAGCCTTGAACCAGAGCACCATGCCATCAACCAATGCTTTGATGGCCGGCGTATAGGCAACCGTCTGCACGTTAGCCGTGCCAGCGCCTGCCGCATAGATCAGCCCGTTAGTTCGAAAGGCATGTACGAGTTGGGCCCAGTCGCTGTTATCGATCGGCAGACCCGAGGCCTCGATAAGAGCCGCACGCGAAAACAGAACCCGGTTGTAGATCTCCGCCATGTTGCGCGTCGCGTTCGCCGGGCTGTTGCCGTCGACCGCGCCAGTGATCGGCACGTTCCAAGGCGAAGGCGTGTTCGCACCTGGTGTGAATAGCCCGGAGTTCGCTATCCCCGGGATGTGGGTTATCAGGTCCATGATTTCCTTTCAGCCAAAAAAAAGGACTGCCGGGGCAGTCCTTGAGAAAAATCGAATTGCAGGGGTCAGGGGCACACGCTCCAGGCGACATGCGCCGGCAGGTGCTTTTTCAGCAAGCACACCAGCAGGCCCCACTTGACCGGATCGGCCACCATCAGCGGCTCGCCTACGCCACCCGTCCAGCCCCCCATAGTGCTGTGATAGATGACGGGACACATGGGCGGTTGGACGAAGTCCGGATCGTTGAGCGTCAGCGGCTGCCCCACGCTCGAGCCCGCGCCGTCGCTGATCACGCCCCAGCCGCCGATGACGTTGTGAATCGTCGTCTGGAGGTCCGCCGGACCGATGCCGCGTACACAGATCCCGCCGTACACCGTGAGGGGCTGGCCCATGGTGCTGTTCATCCAGCTGTGAACGAAGATGTGCTCGAGCGTCAGGAGGGGGCAGTCGAGCGCGATCCGAAGCAATGCCTGCAGCTGCTCTCGAGTGCTGATGCCGGTGTTGCGCCGAGCCGCGCAAACCTGCGCCCGTCGGCCCGGCAGATCCGTCGGATATGCACCAGCAGCGCATTCACCTGGCAGGCCATACTCTTGCTCCCACTCGGCCAGCAGCTCGACCGATTCGCATGCCAGCGCCTCGGTGAAGAGGTCGCACAGCCGCTGCTCGAAGTCCGCCAGCAACCGCCCGAAGGCACGGTAGAGTGCTGCTTTCGTCGTCGTGTAGAGCTTGCACCAGGCGGCGCCTCGCGGCTCGAGCGCGAGCGCCACCTCCGCAAACTGTTCCGGCGTATGGCCGCACAAGGGTGCGTCTGCGGCGACAGGCTGATCCTCGCAAAGAGGTGCGGCCTCGACCGAGCACGAGGTGTTGACTGCGTCCACAGTCAGCCCCACGTGATGGCGCCCATCACGCCCACCTCGAACAGTGGCGCGAAGGCGCTGAAGACGAGCGGACCACTGGGCACTGTCATCGAATGGTCGTACTCGCCTTGCGCGCCGCTGATCGCCTCCGAGACGTGTGTCAGCGGAATGGTCTTCCCGGGACCCGCTTCGCGATAGAGCAGATCCTGCAGCTCGTTCGAAATGTTCTGACGCACGGCGGGGTCACTGTTCGGGATCTCGTGGATCGTGAAGGGCACCGGCTTCAGCGTGGGCGCGAAGACGTAGAGAACCGTGCCTTCCGGCGTGAATTGGGCAAGGTGATCGCGCATCTGCTGCACGACCGTGGGCGGCGGGACGATGCCGTCGTTGTCTTGCGCGAAGACGACGGCCACCGTGCCGTTGCCGTAGACGGTCGGCACGACCCATACCCGCGTGACCCCAGAACTGAGCTGCCGGGCCCAGCGCTCCCAGTCGGTCGACGTCCCGGCCCCCGGGGGATTGCGAATCCGCTGCAGGGTCCGCACGCGCAGTCCGTCGTCCGTCTCCTCGTCGGCACCGCCGGCGATTGCCCCGCCAGCCACCACTGCGCTCTGAAGGCCCGCCACCGGGCTGGTGGACTGCAGTTGCACCTGTGCAGGGGCATTGCCAAGTGCTCCTGCCGTCAGGGCAACGGCGGGCAGCTCGAGATATCCGGCACCTGAGATGAAACCACCGCCCGTGATCTGGTACTGCACGCCATCGGACCGCTGGAAGACGGTGCCCGCGACGATCGGGCTGTTGGGCAGGCCCTGAAAAGCGATGCTGCCCTGCGCCGCCGTCGGCGGCAGACGGTAGATCCCGTAGCTCTCTGCGATGAGCTCCAGGAAGCGCCGCGTTGCCGTCATGACGAACAGCTGCCGGCTCAGAAACACCAGGGCGCTGTAAAGGCCATCGGTCAGCGCCGCCCAGACGCGCGCGAATACGTTGAGCATCGAGAAGCGCAGGCGAGCGTCGGCGTTCGGAATGAGCGCGTTGATCTCGGCCTCAGCCGTGCTGATCAGCTGGCCGAGCGTGGGTCGGTTGAATGCCATGAGTACCCCTGTTTCAAGTTCGTTGTGTGTCAGGCCATCGCGAGCGCGCTGGCGCAATCCAGCGCTTCCCAATCCTGTACCGCCCTCAGATCCCACGCGTAGCGGAACTTCCACCGCAGGCTCCGCCCATCGGGCTTGAAGATCTGCACGGTCAGCATGAGCACGTTGTGACAGCCACCGACCACGACCGCTGTAGCAGTTACCTTGCGCGCCACACGGTCCTCGATCAGCCACGCCAGCGCCTCGAGCGCGTACTCCTCGGCCAGTCGCACGACCTCTGGCAGGTTTCGAGCACGCTCGAGGAGCCACAGACGGGAACCGATGCGCAAGCCGTCCATCGCATCGGACCACCAGCCCCGGGGATCGCTGCCATCAGGAAGCACGTCGTCTTCGTTCGCGCGCCGATCCGTGAACAGGCTGATGAGGATCGCCGTCGACAGCTCGTTGGCTGCAACGAGGTCGCCGCATGCTGTGCGCACGTCTGCACAGGCATCGGGGCCGCAGCCGTAGAAGAGTTCCACGTCCATCAGATCGGCTCCAACGAGGTCCCGGCCCCGATGCTTCCGCCCGGATGCCGATGGTGCAACGCACTGATCGCAGTCCCATCGCTGTCGGCGACCATGTCCTCGGTCGCCTTGGCATTGCCGATGACCTGCACTACGCCACTGGCAGGCTGCATGACGATGTCCCCGTTCGGGTTCATCCCGATGCTGCTGCCGCCATAGGAGGCCGTGAGGTAGCCGTTCACCCGGAACTGGGTGGACGCCGGCGTCACGTCGACATCCCCATTCGCCAACATCCTGAAGGTGCTGCCGGCCTTGTCCGTGATCACCACCTGGCCGGTCTTGTCGAGCAGGACGGTCTGCCCCTGCTGTGCGCGGATCTCGACCTCCCCGTCCTTGTTGAAGAAGAGCCGCTGCCCGTGCTGAGTCGCCTCGAGCGTGATCTGACCGTCTTCATCGAACAGCTGGTTCTGCCCGTGCACGCTGTATTGCTGCGTTTCGCCCGCCTTCAGGCCCGTAGGGCGATGCGCCTTGTCGAACCACCCGATGACGATGCCATGGTCGCTCTCGCCATTCGGAAACACCGCCAGCCCCTCCGGGACCGAGGTCGGCGGGTGCGCGGTGAAACCGTACGTCTCGAGCACCTCCACATCGTTGTGCACGTCGTCGGCAGCGCTCTCAAGCTGCACCTGCACATTGGGCGTGTCCGTGTTGGTCGTGATGCGCATCACGCGCCGAACCAGTCCAAAGATTCGATCGGCCGACATCAGCGTCCCCTGCTCACACCGCTGAGCTGCCGCGAGCCCGCGCTGCCCCCGCCCTGCCCGGCTTCGATCTTCGGGATCTCCTTCAGCACGTCGTATGCCTCGGGACTGTAGAGCGTCATGATGCAGACCGTGCCGCCGGAAAGGTCCAGCGTGTACTCGATGTTGCTGACCAGCATGTCTTCGTTCTCCCCCACCCTGCGATGCTTCAGCAGGTTCGTCAGCGTGTTGATCTCCCAGATGCTGCCGTCGCTCTGGCGCCAGCCCTGCACCTGCACCACGAATTTCCGGCTCCTGGCCTCGCGCGTGCCCGCCTCCCACTCGGCGCGATCCCGGCACCGCTTCGCGTCCGCCTGGTCTTCCGCGTTGATGATGAGCGGGCGATACCGCTGAATCGACTTGCTGCCGACCGTGATGGATCCGGGCGCTGCAGCGCCGCTGCGCTTGACGGTGGCCACAGGCTTGACCGACGCCGCGCCGCTCAACACCGGAAGGCCCCCGCTCGATGCGCCGTGCGCCTGGCCCTTGACCGTGATCTCGGAGAAGAGGTTGGCGAAGCTCCGCTCGTAGTTGATCGGAGACTTCAGGTTGCGCCCGAGCTCGAGCTTGTCGGTGGCGCGCCCGTTCAGGCCTGCCCGCGTCACAACCAGCCCGCCCTTGCGGTCGCTGATCAGCAGAACACCCTGAATCTTGGCGAGCTTCTCGAGAAGCCTGTGCACGGTCTCGCCGCTGTTGCTGGCCTTCCGGGGCAACCTGCCGCCCCCCTTGCCGGCCTTCGCCGCGGGCGCCTTGTGCTTGCCTGGCTTCTTCGCCACGTAGCCGCCTCCCGACGTCTCCACCTGCGTCAACAGCTCGATGTTGTAGGGCTTCAGGAGCTCGGCCGCGATGTACTCGAACGTCAGACCGGTCCATTCGGTGCTGGGCGCGCTGCAGTCGACCAGATCGCCCGTCCGGTCTCGGCCCTCGACCCGGATGGTGTGCTCCTCGGTGCCCTCGACCTCGCCGACGATATCGATGTAGCCCGTGATCATCACGTCATCCCCAATCTTGAGGGTGCAAGCCTCGCCGGGCTCGATCGGGAAATCGACAGCCTGGTCGGGCCACTTCTGGGTGACATCGAGCGAGAAGGTGCCGGCGAGCTGCTCGATCCCTTGCGTGATGCGCACACCCTTCCAACCTTCGTATCGCACTCCGCTCACCTCCAGGCTCACCCGGTTGTTTGCGTCGATCGGACTCAGCCGCTCGGAAATCATTCAGTCACCTCGTGTAGGAGCTCGATCGCGGCGCGCGGCGGCACGAAGAGCGGATTCGGGATCTCGTTGCGTTCGTTGATCACGTCATCAGAGAGCACGCCGTAGTGGCGGTAGGCGAGCACCAGCGTCGGCATGAACCCGTTCCACCCCGTGCCGTCGCAGCACGTCGTGACGAAGGTTCGTGCCAGGTGCTCCCCCGTTGCCGTCATGTGCTGCACCGCGGCCGTTCGCAGCGCGACCAGCAGCTGCTGCGTGTTGGGGAACATCTGCAGCCCGGACAGGTCCAGGAGCTCGGCGGTGAACGCTTGCGTGATCGCCGTGCGCTGCGCCTGCATCTCGTTGTAGGTGATGAGTTTCGGCGTGCCGCGAAACACGGTGCTGTCCGCCGCGAAGCGATCGCTCGAGCTCGCGAAGTCCACGCTGAGCTCGGCAGTCCTGATCAGGCCGGCGGTCTGAACGAGATGCGTGAACGCCACGCTGTTCGCCCGCTGCGCGGTGCGGCCCCGCGTCGGGATGTCCGGTGTCTGCGGACGCAGGAACTGGTGGAAGGCCTGCGGCTGGCTGACGTCGCGCATGATCGCGACGACTTGCTGCGCCAGCACCAGCGGCTGCGAGTAGATACCCACCGCGCCCAGGTTGAGCTCGGCAACCTGAGCCGCCAGGCTCTCCGGCCTGCGCCACTGCGACAGAACACCCAGGAACTGGCCGACCATGTCGACGGCATCGGCCAGGACGAACCCGGGCAGGTCCTCGACGCTGAAGGCCATCGAGAATTCGTCCATCAGCGCGTCATAGCTGTCGTCGGCCGCCCCCAGAACGGTGCCGCCCGTGTCGTCGACGGCGTCCGCACGAAACTCGACTTCGCCGGCTTCGACGAAGTCCATCGACAGCGAAATAAACCCGCCCAGCTCGCTGCTGGTCTGCTTGATGCCCAGCGTCGTGATGTGGCCTCGCAGGCTTCCGTAGAACGGATGCACCAGCGTGCCCACGCCGCCCTGCTCGACCGCGGCGACCAGCGCGTCGCGCTGCGGCCACGGATTGAAGCCGTTCTGCGCGCCGGCGCAGATCCAGCCATCGATGCGGAATTTTCGGGTCTTGCGTCCGAGATCCTCCACCTGCGGCTTGTCACGCTGCACGAACTCGTGGATGGCGACGTTGCGGCCGAACTCGACCTCGTCGCCCACCACCTCGAAAGGCACGCCGCGCCATGAGGCCGGCCGGAGGAGCTGCCGCCAGCTATTCGTTGTCATTGCGTTGCGAACATGCCGCCCGAGCGGGCGTCGATGTTGAAGTTGGGATTGCGGGACTCCACACGCGCAATCTCGGCTTTGCCGTCCGCGGTCACGCGGACATCGAGCCGACCGCTCACGTCGACTTTCGGTGTCGGGATGCTGATCGAGGGTGCGCCGGCGCCGAAGCGCTGCACCGGGCCGGAGCTCGAGGTCGCCGCCGGGCCCGAGGAAGAATCCACCGCCGCAGTTGCAGCCGATGCGGTTTGCACCGGCAGGACGGTCTGCAGGCGCTGGACTTCGGCCGTCTGCGCCTGCTGTTCCTGGAACAGCTTCGCGGTCGACGAGTCGAACTTGAATTCCTTGCCCATCGCCCAGTCCATCACCGATCCGAACAGCTTCACCGCGTCGATCACTGCGGTGATCGGCGTGAGCATCAGCTTGAACGTGGTCGCGATCATGTCGCCTGCGCTCTGACCCGCCAGACCCCACGCCGCGAAGCTTTCCTTGGTCTTGTCGACCGGAGCGAAGAGCTGCACGACCCAATCGATCGCGCTGCCGATCATGCTTCCCATCGCACCGAACGCAGAGCCGACCACCGAAGCGATGCCGGACAGTGGTGACAGCGCGTCAGCCACCGGCGCGATCCCGCGCATGAAGCCATCCCACACGCCCACGAAGAACGCTTTGATGCCGTCCCACTTCTGGTAGATCAGATAGCCGAGGGCCGCAACTGCAGCGACAGCGGCAACAACGATCGTTACCGGCGCAAGAGCCAGCGCCCACGAGGCTGCGGCCGACAAACCGAAAGAGCGCAGCCCGATCTGGAACAGCACGAGGCTGCGAAGGGCCGGCGCGAAGTTCATGGCAGCGAAACTGGTCGCCGCAGTCACGGCGCTGATCGCCATCCGCCCCAGTGCGAGCGCTATGCCCCCCGCGCTCAAGATGAAGGGCGACGCGATCGCGATCAGGCCGCCGAAGACCAGGTTGTCCCAGCCGACCAGGCCAGCCACCCTGTTGAGGATCTTGAAGAGACCGCTGGTCTTGTCGGCCATCCGGTCCATGTCGTCCATGAAGGGCTTCAGGTTCTGGCTGAGCACGTCGGCCAGAGCCTTCACGCCCGGCATCATCGCACTGCGATTCGCCTTCATGCGCGCTTCCATGATGTTCGAGAACTGCTCAAAAACCGGAAGCATCTGCACACCGAAAGCCAGCTTCAGGCCATTCATCGCGCCCTTCGAGCGCTGGTAGGCCTCGTCGGCAGAATCGCCGATCGCGGCCATCTCGTCGGTCATCAGCGTGCCCGAAGCGCGCATCTTCTTCGCCAGGATGTCGTAGTCCGTGCCGATGGCCTCAAAGATCGGGATGAGCGTCGCACCTGTCTTGCCGGCCAGCGCGCGAAACTTCTCGATCTTGAGCATCTCATCGGCCTCGGTCGTGCTCTTGCTCGACACCAGGCCCATCGTCTTCATGAGATCCAGCGGCTTCATCTGCTGCGCCTGGGCGGCCGTCAGGCCGAATGCGCGGAGATCTCCGTCGAGCTTCTCCAGCTTCTTCCCTCCCTCGGAGACAGCCGACTGGATGTTCAGCTTGAACTTGAGGAACGCGCCACCGGTCTCCTCGATGCTGGCGCCTGCATCCTTCGAGATCTTCTCGAAGATCTGGAACTCCTCGGCGTTGAGGCGAAGCCGGCCGCCAAGGTCGTGAATTCGACCGGCCTTCTCGGCGGTCTCGGCCACCGCGTCGAAGCCCGTCTTGATCGCGGCGATGCCGCCAATGGCCAGGCCGGCGCCACCGGCGATACCCAGCGCCGCCATCTGGCCTCGCAGGTTCCCGAGATGCGTCTGCAGGCGGCCGAACGACGTCGCGCCCAAACCTCCGACCAGCCGGTTTTTGAGAGAGTCAGCAGCCGACGAGATGCCCTGGAAGCGCTGCTGAAGAGACTGGAAGGCCGAGCCGGCATTGTCCTGAGCGTTCAGGACGACCTTGGACTCTTGAGTGACTGCCATGTGATTTACCTACCTGTCTTTGCAGCTGCCGCCTCGCGCTCAGCTTCTGCGATGACCTCGGACACCTCGACCCAGAAGGCAAGGCGCCCGAGAGTCATCTCTTCGATTTCAGAGGGCTGGACTCCGCGCGCCAGAAGCGCGGCCGCGGAGTCCCTTATTTGTTTGGGCCGATGAAGATCGCAGTGATGGCCGCAATAGCTGGTTCGAACGCCCGGTAGTCCATCTCGTCGATCTCCTCACGGGACATGCCACTGAGCTGCAGCACCTGGGCCGCAAAATCGACGCGCTGCGCATGCGGATCTGCCGAGATCCGAGCGATCAACGACTTGACCGGCTTGATCTCCGGCACCTTGAAGCCCGGCTCCTCACTCGGCGTCAGCAATCCCAACGCCTGCAGCTCGTTGGCATAGTCCAGAGCATCGGGCGTCGTGAGCTTGGACGCCTCGATCTGGTTCAGGCCGGCGCACTGCTCGGCCAGCACGTGCGCCGCCAAGAGCGTTTGCGCCATGGGCACCTTGCGCATCATCTTCACGGTGATGACCTCGGGGAAAGGCAGCTCCGTGAACTCGATGTCCGCACCGTCTCGGCGGGCCTTGAAGGGGGTCTTGAGTTGGTACATGGTTGAGAAATACTCAGTAGACGACCGCCGCGTCGCCCTTGAAGGCCAGCTTGACCTTGCCCTCGGCGTCCTTGACCTCGATGGCAGCCGACAGCTGCGCGTTCGTAGAGAGGTAACTCATGCCCTCGACCGTCAGGAACATCAGGTCGCCGCACTGGCCACGGTAGTTGTCCGGGTTGAAATCGACCGTGAGCGGAAACTCGAATTCGATTTCCGCGGGCTCGACGGTCGTCGTGCCGAACCATCGACCCTTGTTGTCGGTCACGCCGTCGGATGCGACCTCGCCGCCGAGCTTGATGAGAGCGGTCTTGTTGACCGGTGTGTGGTTGATGTTGTTGAAGACAACGGTCGCCACGCGAATAGTCTTCGATGCGCAAGCCATGTTGGATGCTCCTTCGTTTCAGGGGATAGATGACTGCGATCAGCAGACGATGTAGGACAGCTTGCCGGCCTTGACCGTCAGGATGTTCACGATGTCCGGCATGGCCTGGAACTTGATCGTGTTGCAGTCCTCGATGCTGCGCTCGACCACGAGCGTCGCCTTGAACCGCTCGAAGTTCTCCACGATACCCAGCGGGACCCAGACGTTCTGGCACAACGACAGGATCGAGCCCTGGATCATCTTGGGCGTCGCCACGTCGGGCGGCAGGCCGGGCGTACCGTCGTCGGCCAGACGGTTGCGCGGGTACGTCGTGTCGCGCATGGTGCGCACGCTCCAGCGCATGTAGCTCTTGGCCAGCTGCGTTTCCACGCGGCGCTCCGCATCGGTCGCGACACCCGTATCGGTGGTCGTGCGCTCGGTGATCGCGGTCTCCAGCATCACCTGGTCGGCATCGTTGCACTTGCAGGTGGCGTTGCCCGTGTTCAGGATGAGCCGGTTGCGCACGTTCCACATGAAGCGGCACGGCATGGGTGCAGGCTTGAGACAGCTCAGCACCACGTTCTGGTGCGGGTTGTTCGCGACTGCACTGGCCAGCGCAGCGCTGATAGCACAGTAGACGGCTGCGACCTGCCACGCGCTGGACATGAGGCCGCCATATTGGATGCCGTTGATGACCTGGCCGGGCTCGACCGCCATCGTCGTGCGGTACTCGCTGTTGCGCGTCGACATGAACGTCCCGATCTGCGCCTCGGTGCCCCGGAAGGCGCCAAAGATCTCGAAATCGTCCTGTCCGTTGCCGAGGCTGGTGGCCCCGGGCAGCGGGGCCCAGCGGTCCTGCGCTTCCGCCAGGATCAGGGCCGCATTGGTGGCATCGTTGTACGGCACCGTCACGTGCGTCATGTACATGGTCGACGCACTGGCGATGCCGGCGGCAATGCTCGGGTTCTGCACGCCGGCGGTGACGGTGGCGAACGTGACAAAGGTGCCAGCCGGGCTCACGTCGCCCGCGTTGTACTGCGCCACGATCTGCACGTCGTTGGCCAGCTCGCCCTTGTTCTTCGCCGTCAGCGTGAGCACGGCAGCCGGCGCGGTCGCCGTGAAGAGCGCCGCCTGGTCGGCGTTGATCACGGCGGCGAGAGCAGCGGCGACGGTAGCCCCCGTCGCACCCACGGCCACGGCCACGCGATATTCCAGGTCGCCGATGTAGATGCGTTCGACGCCGGCCTGCGCGGCGGGCGTCGCGTACGGCACCGCATAGTCGGCCGTCACGACACGGGCAACGCCCGCCGCGTCGTCGTATTGCGGGCAGAACCACACCTCATTGATGCTGTTCGTCTTGAACAGATCCCGCGCCATGTGCGAAAGGATCGAGCCCGGCCCGAAGAGCTGGCTCGCCTGCGGCGCGCTGTTGACCTGCACCGGGATGTTCGGCTGCGCGGTGGAACCGAGCGGATACGGGCCCGTCTTGGCCTTGTCCATCTGGCCATAAACGAAGATCCTGTAGGGCTTGCCGGCCTGCGTGGTCCGCGCGCCGGTGCCGTCGAACTCGACGTAGGTGCCGGGCACGCCGACCGTGCTCGGGATTTGCTGGAATGTGAGGGACATAGGGCCTTCCTTGGCTCAGAGCCCACGGTGCGCGGGCGGGTGGAAACAAAAAGGCCCGCACGTCGGCGGGCCCAGAAACGAAAGGAGAGCGGTGTCAGCTGGCAGACGCCGGCGTCGCCCTGCCGGAGCGGCCAGAGCGCACCTCGGAGGCAGGAACGTCCTGCAGCGAGCTCGACGGCGTCTCGGATGCAGCAGGCTCGGCACCCGTTGCCGCACCGGCTTCGGGCGGCAGTTCTTCGATCGAGAGATCGCCGGTGCGCGCGGCATAGTGGTCGGGCGGCAGGAGGACCTCGCGCCGGATGCCCTCCTCGGGGATCAGGTCGCCGGTCAGGGCGTCCTTGACGCCTGGTCGTTGGGCTTTCAGCAGGTACATGGCATTTCCTTGGAGTGGACGAAAGATCGGCGCCGGGTTCAACCCTTGCGCGTCGGCCAGGCCGGGTTGGTGGGACGCTGTGCAGACGTCTGCACACGCGGTGCTGGCGCCGGCGCTGGCGTGTTGAAGGTCGGCAGCCCGAAACGGCGCAGCGGCACGTTGACGAGATGGCGGACGGCAGTGCAGGTAGAACAGGCCATGGGCTTCTTTCAGCAGGCGCCTTGCGGCGGTTGGGGGGTATAGGCAGTCACGTGAATGCCCCGCCCTTCGACACCGCACACGCGGTGCCGCTGCTCGCCCAGGATCTTCTCGAGCGGGCAGGTATTGACGTCGGGCACCGGGTAGCAGGCGCGATAGATGAGCTTGAACTCGATTTGCGCAAGCACGTAGGGCACCTCGCCCTCTGCGCTGCGCGCGATCTCGGTGTTGACCTCGGAGATCTCGTCGGTCGTGATCTCCTGCCCTTCGACCACGACAGACGTGTTGCTGAACTGGCTGAAAACGATCGATTCGATCGCCTCGCAGCAGTCATCGAGCTCACGATCGGCCGCAGTGGTTTGAGCCGGATGCGATGGCAGGCCGTCGACATGGCGCCAGGGCTGATGCGCGTCCGGGGTCCGCGCTACGCGGATCTCGATCAGCAGCGAGAGCTCCTGCTCGAGCAGCTGCTGCCCGAGTGCGTTGCGCGTGCGCTCGCCGTCCGTGTAGACGCACACGTGCGGGAAGTGGTCCTCGTCGGAGAACGGCGTCGACCGGCTGACGAACACCGAGTCGGCCCAGGCGCCCCGGCGCACGAGCTCGCGGGCCATGTGCTCGCGGATCAGTGTGCGCGGGTGCGTCACGTGCGGTCCCTCATGTGTGCAGCGTGCCGGGCGTCGACGACCAACAGCAGGACGTCAAAGGATGCATCGAGCTTCACCTCAACAGCCTTTACTTCGTACGTGACACTGCGCCGGATGATCAGGTCGCCCTGGCGCGGCTTACGCTCCAGCACTCCCTTGCGGATGTTGCACATGGGCTGCCTGCTGGAAATCGGCACCTGCCCACCCATGCTGACGTCGGTGGTCGCCATCGTGAACTTCGCGCAGATGTCGACCAGGTGGCCCTCGAGGTACTGGAAGCGGATCGGCTCGCCGAACTCAGCTTGGACGACGGCGGCCGCCTCCTGCTTGATCTGCTCCCAGTTCATGACTGGCTCGCAAGCACGGTGACGAAGCCGCGGGCCAGCGTGCACATGCTGTTGCTCGGCAGCTTTCCCACCACCTCGCAGGTGTAGCGTCGCACGCCGGCAGCCAGCTTGATCGTTTCCGCCCTGGGCAGGTCGACCGCGATGATGGCGGCGCTGGCGCCCACCGGAGTGAAAACCCCGGCCACCGAGACCACCGCCAGCGGCGCGCTCCCGTTGCCGACAAGCCCGCAGTCGGCAACGGGATTCCACACGCTGAACAGCACCTCGGTCACGGCCGCCGGCCAGCAGACGCCCGCGCCGACGAACTGCAACGCGCGGCTATCGGCCGCGAGATAGTCGTCGCCCTGCACCAGCTCGAGGTGCAGGTTTCGCAGGTAGCTGTCGCTCATGGCCTGCGCTTACTCGGCGGACTCGTCGTCCTCGCTGCCGACGCGCACGGCGAAGCGGGCGTCGACGAGCGGATCGAGCTCCTCGGCAGTGGCATCGAACTCCTCGCCGGGCGCGATCTCGACGACCTTGCCGTTGCGCTCGAGCTGCACGACGCCGAGGGCCTTGGCCCGCAACCCCCTCTTCGCCCGCGCACCGCCGCGGCCCCGGCCGGGCTCCTTGGAGCCAGCGCTGCCACCAGCGCCAGCACCTGCCCCCGCGGGGATCGCGGTTGCGTTGGTCCCGGCAGCACCCGCGCTGCCGCCGGCGCCGGTGCCTGCACCGGCTTGGTCTGCGCCCTCACCGGCGCCCGAGGTGGTATTAGTGGTATCGGTCATGGCTTACAGCACCTTTGCACGGAACGTGGAGTTGGTGACCCGCGGCACCAGCAGAGGGGCCGACTGGACCATGGTGTAGATGAGGCTCGGATCGTGCTGCGGCCACATCTTGGCGAAGTACTTCACTGCAGCCAGACTTTCCAGATCCTGAATGGCCCCGAAAGCCTGCACGCCGCGCATCGTCTGCTTGGCCACGAGCTGCACTTCGTCCGGCGGGAGGTAGAACTGCGTCACGCCGGCCGGGTCCGTGTAGGTCGCGTTGTAGGACCACAGGCGGTACTGGCCGAACACGCCGCGGTACACCTTCTGGTCGTTGTCCTGCACGCCGGGCAGCAGGCTCGGCAGCTGGCCGCCGATCGGCTGGACGTTCTTGTACAGGTCCTTGAACTCCGGGTTCTGGGACAGCGGCGCCCAGACGTTGGCCCCGAGCAGCACGTCCGTGACGGAACCACCTTGGTCCTGGGCCACCGTGCCCGACCAGCTGTCGAGATTGCTGACCGGCTTGCCGGTGGTAGCACTCCACAGATTTGCGCCGGCCAGCACCACACTGTGGCCAGCGCTGCGCTGGAAGTCGACACGGACCAGAGGATAGTCGTCGCCTGCCACGTCGACATATCCGTAGACGAGTGCCTGCGCCGCCATCCATTCGAGGCGGTTGTCGATGATGTCGATCAGCTCCTGCAGGTCCGCAGCCAGCTGAAGGTCGCGGCGCTGAGCGAGCGACAGCGAGCCACCGATGCGCTCGCCAGGCCGGCGCGTGGTGACGTTGCAAGGGGTCAGCGCCATCTTGGGCTTCACATAGGCCGGCGAGAAGCTGTCGGTCGAAAAGCCGCGGCGACGGATGGGCCGGCCTTCGACGCAAGGCGAGACGAAGGGAGCGAGGCGGCGCGCACCGCTCAGGCGATCGAAGCTGATCGCGGGCGTGTCGAAGGTTTGCACCTCCGGGAAGAAGGTGTTCGTGAGGAACGTGGTCGGCCGATACGTCAGGTCGATGACGTCCAGCAGCTCCTGGGGCGAATAGATGTCCATGGCTCAATCCAAAGTGAATGGCCCGCGGGTTGGCGGGCCGGAAATGAAAAAGCCCGCTCTCTGGCGGGCCCCGAGCTCGGCAAGCGAGCGATGACGAAGGAGAAGCGCGCCTTACAGCACGCGGCGCAGTTCGATCTTCTGCGGACCGAGGGCGGCCTTCGCGGCGACGATCTGCGGAGCGGTCAACGCCGCACCGGCCAGCTTCACGAGGTCCTGCGCGAACTCGCCCTGGCTGTAGAACTGCAGCTGGTTGCCGGTCGCGGCGTGAGCGGTGGCCTCGGCCGCCGTCAGCGTGAACGGCATGATGTACTTGGCGTTGACCGGATCCGCCACCAGGCTGACGGTATTGGTAGCGTCGACGCCGAGCAGGTCACCACGTGCATACGCAACGCCGCCCGTCAGCAGCGCCTCGGCCGTTTGCACATGGTCGCCGACGATGAGGCCGTCCGGCGTGAAGACGTCGCGGGTCACTCCCGCGGCATTGCAGCAAGATTGCATGGTGATGCTCCTGAAGTTGTGGGATGGGTGTGCCTGTCGGATCAGGCCTGGGTCTGCGCCTGGCGGGCGCTCGCGACGCGCTGGGCGAGCGTCGGCTTTTCACCGCCACCGCCGCCCTGGCCGGAGGCGTCGGGGCGCACGAGCTGGACATTGCCCATCTGCTCGAGCGTCGCGGCGGCAGCAGCCGCGGCAGGATCGACTGCGGGGACCGTGGCCAACAGCTTCGCGGCAGTATCGGCAGCCATGTCGGTGCCGAGGGCGCACTCGCGTGCCGTGGCTTCGCGGCCCTTCGCAGCGTCGCAGCCGAGGATCGCGCCGATTCGCGTGCGCTCCGCGGTCGCGCCTTCGCGCAGGCCTGCAGCGTGGCCTTCGGCCCGGCCGGCTTCGCGCGCCTGGGCGAGCTGTTCGTTGGAGATCTCGCCAGCACTGGGCGAGGCGTTCGAGCCATTCGACATGGATTTGCCTTTCGAGAATCCGCCTTGTTTGGCGAGGGTTGCAGAAAATGCGCCGAGCGCGTCGTCGAACGACATGACCTCGTCGGCCAGTCCGATCTCGACGGCGTCACGGCCGCGGTACAGCTGGGCTTCGGTGGAAAGCACCTGCGCTGTGGAGATGCCCCGGTTGCCGGCGACTGCCTCGGCGAACTGGGAGCGAAGTTCTTCGATGTCCGCCTGGAACGCGTTGCGGACCGCTTCCGGCAGCGCTTCGTACGGGTTGCCGTCGACCTTGTGCGCGCCGGCATAGAGCAGCGTGACCTTGACCCCTTCTTGGTCGAGCATGCCGCTGTAGTCGGCGTGGGCCATGAGCACGCCGATACTGCCGACCTCTGCCGTCTCTGACAGGACTAGGCGCTGCGCCGCGCTTCCCAGCCAGTAGGCGGCGCTCGCAGACGTCTCGTTCGCGTGAGCCCAAACCGGCTTGGACGCGCTGCCGATCATTCGCGCGAGGTCTCGCACGCCGGCGACCTCGCCGCCGGGGCTGTCGATGTCGAGCAGGATGCCCTTAACGCGCGAGCTGGCGAGCGCGCTCACGATCTGCGCCTGGATGCCGTCATAGCCCATTGCGCCCGAGCGGGTGCCGATGTAGCCGCTCTTGTGCATCAGAGAGCCCTGCACCGGGATCACGGCCACGCCGTCGACCACCGCATAGCTCTGATCGGTGACATCCGCTCCGCTCCAGGGATCGACGGCGCGCGGCAGGTAGCTTTCGCACAGGGCGGCCATCGCCTTCTGATCGAGGGCCTCCCCCTTCGCGTCGACCAGGCCGGAAAAGTTGAGTCGGCCGCCAAGGGCCGAGAAGAAGATCCGGGCATAGCCGGGCTCCAGCAGCAGCGGGCGATTGAGCGCCCGCGCTGCGATGTGCGCATGCTTCATGGTCAGTCCTGTTCTGCCGCCGCCGCGTCGTCGGCTGCGTTCTGCTCGGGCGTGCGAGCGGTCTTCGGTGCGCCGCCGAGGTACTCGGGCAGCGGCAGGCCACGCTCTTCGAACATCTCGCGCGTACGGACATGGCCGTCGAGAAGCCGCTCGAGGTCGTTGCCGCTCTCGGCGAGGATGTCATCCAGCGCGACCTGATGAGTGGCCAAGCCAACCTCGTTGGCTTTGGCCTGCTTGAACTCGTCCAGCACGATCTTGCCGGCGCCGATCCAGGTGCAGCTCGTGAGCCACGCGAAGATCTGCCCCATCTGCGTGCTGTTGTCCGGCCAGTACTTCACGCCCGGTGGCGGCGCGATTGTGCCGCGCACGATGGCTTCGTCGAACCACAAGCGGAACATCAGCGTCGCGGCCTTGTCGGCGATGGCGGCACGCTTGGCCAGCACGTACTGCCAGGCGATCTGCATCGCGGCACGAGCGCTGCTGTAGCTGGTCTTGCTGAAGTCGCCGCTGGCCTCTTCGAAGCTCATGCCCCAACCGCGAGCGTTCTGGCGCATGAGGCCTTCCTTGAACTGCTCGTGGTTGGCCGCCTGGTTGTGCGGCTGCAGCACGCCGATCTCGTCGTCAGGGTAGAGCGTCGGCAGCTTCACGCCGTTGATGTTCACGCCGGCGCTGCCGTAGAAGGCCTCCTGCGCCGCCATGCACATCTGGGTGAACTTCATCATCCCCTCTTCGTCGTCAGCGCCCATGATTTCCTTGGCGCGCTGACGGCCGAGCGGCGTCTTGATGTACATGGCAAAGGCCGTGCTCAGCTGCGACAGCTGCAGCTCGAGGTCCTCCTGCATGTCCATCATCTTGAGCTTCTGCAAGGTGCTGGCCATTGCGCTGAAGCCACGGGTCTGGTCAGCCTGCTCGACCTCGAAGAGGTGAATGACCTGGCGCCAGCCGAACTCGTTCAGCTTGGTGACGCGATCCCACTGCCCCACCGTGGTCGACGCGAGGTAGCCGAAATCCTGCTGGTGCTTCGTGCGAATGTGGTACGCGACCGCTGCGCCCCACGCATCAAGCTCGATGCCGGCGCGCACACGGTTGCCGTTGGGCAGCAACTCCTCCTGATTGTTCAGGAGGCCCTGGACGCCAGGCGTCGACACCCGCTCCGGCTCCACTGTGGTGAAACAGGTGGCATAGCCCGAGGGGGACGGTCGCCATTGGCGCACGAGAAAGCCCTCGCCCTGCACCATCTCGGTCCCGGACATCTCCCGCACGAACTGGCTGAACGTGCGTTTGCGCTGCGCATCGATCCAGCAATCCGGGTCATCGGCCCAGGCATGGAACGCCACCTCGACCTGGCTGGCCCACGCGGCGGCGACCTTCGCGGTGATGCCCAGCAGCTTGTAGACCGGCTGCAGCTGCAGCTTGTAGCTGGCGCCGACGATGCGGTCTTTCTGGTTCTGGACTGCGCCGCGCGCGTAACCGTTGTTGCGCACCAGATCCTTGGCGCGTCCTTCCGCCCTCGCCTTCTCCGGCAGCATGGATCGGTCGGCGCTCTGCAGCGGCGGCTGCCAAGATCCGAGCTCGCGGCTGATGCTGTCGCTGGCCTTGTAGCTGGCCGCGCTGGGCATGGGTCTCCCGTCGGCGTCCAGAATCCGGATGCCGCTTTGCGTGTCGAGCATGGCGATCTCAGCAGCCGCAGCAGCGACGGTTGCGCGGGCCGAAGGACACCGACAGAGGCCCGCCACCGCCCAGGCCCAGCACTGCAGAAGCTGCAGCGCTCGGGCAGGCGATGTTCAGACGCCGGATGTGGTCCAGCAGGTTCGGCATCGACTTCGGGTTGTACTTGACCCGCTCCTCGCCGAACTGGACCTCGACCACCTCGCGCCCGGACATCAGCGCGTTGTAGGCGTTCACGGCCGCGCACAGCATCTCCGCACACGTCGGCGTCACGCACGGGGAAGCCGAGGGCGGGGCCGCAGCCTGATCACAGGGATTGCAGTTCGTCATGGTCTTTCGTGGTTACTCGCCGTTAATGCGACGGCCACGCTCGCGCAGCCATTGCAGGTACTTGTCATTGCCGGTCTTGCCGACGGTGTCCTTCTCCGCCATCCGCTCGCCGAGGGCACGCCCGGCCCACTCGGGAGGCTTGGCCCAGTTGATCTTTTCGCCGCCTACCAGCGTGTAGGCCACGCGGTTGTAGCCGCACAGGTCGAAGGCTTCGTTGTTGTCGCCCTTGCGCTTCTTCACCCAGCCTGTCGCGGTCCGCGTCTCTGCCGTCAGCTCGCGGAAGAACCACTCGCCGACCCAATCCGGCAGGTTGATCGAATTCGGGCCTGGCTCTTCACGCGCCAGGCTCGCCGCCACTTCATCCTTGAAGATGTTCGGGTTGATGATGTACAGCGGCACCTTGATCCGGTCGTCGCCGGGCTTGCCCTTGACGATCCGTTGTGCAGTGCGCGAGCTCGCCCCCTTGATGAGCGCGAACCGGTCGGCACGAGATTGGCGCTTGAGCCGCAGCGCGTACGCGTACGCGTTGTTGGTCGCCTGGTCCTGGCCGCCGGAGTCGCAGACGATCATCCGGCTCTGGACCTTGATGTCCTCGTTGCCGGCCACCGGATACTCGTCGTCCAGCAGCTTGTCGAGCGCGGCCCAGTCCTCGGCGTGTGTGAACGGCGAGATCTTCAACCGCTCGCCGCCATCACCAATGCGATCGCTCGACGTCAGGTTGAAGCGGTCGATGATCCAGCACTGCCCATCGACGCCCCACGCGTGCACCTGAACCACGAACCGATGCTTCTGCACGTCGACCGCCGTGGTCACGAAGCGCGCCTCGGCCGGCACGTGGCGCTGCGGCGCGTAGTTGTCGGCACGTTGCTTGAGCAGCACCGCGTCCAGCCCGTCGCCCTTGGCGCTCAGCACCGTGTAGGGCCTCCCCTGGTCGGTGTTGGTGGTCGCCTTCAGCTTCTCCTGATTGCCCGTGAGCTCGAAATCCTTGAGTGCGGACAGGTAGTTGTAGACCAGACTCTCCCAGGTCTGGAAAGCGGCGGCCGGCCCTTGCATCCAGTAGCTGGCGATCTTGCTCTGGTAGCTGTCGCCGAATACCTCCGCTTCACTGCGCCACCGCCCGCGCCTGTTCATCGCCTCCTTGTGCTCGGGCCCCACCACTCCCTCACACTCCGGGCACCGCATGTGCGCCGTCCGACTGGCCATGACCGGATCGTCGATCGTGGTGTCCCATTTGAGGTTGTCCCACTCGGCCAGAAACTCTGCCCCGCAGTGCAGGCACGGCCAATACCAGCGATGCCGGTCGCCCAGGTTGTAGAGCCCGAGGACTCCATGGGTCGGCGGCGCGCCATGGCCCCGCGGCTTCCATTCCGGGTCAAGCACCTCGTGGCCGGGCGAGGACTCGATCAACGTCCTGCCACGGCTCATGAAGCTCTTCGTCCGAGTCTTCAGCAGCCCGAAGCCGTCTCCTTGCTTGTCGATGTTCAGCGGGATGCGGTCGTAGTCCGTCGCAGCCACATGCCGAATCGGCTTGCCCGAGAGCTGGTTCGCGGTCGGCCAGCCAATGTTCAGCATCGCGCCGTTGCGGAATTGCTTGTCGAGCACGTTGTCCTGATGGCCCGCTCCTACCAGCGCGCGCAGCTTCGGCGAGGCCCTCAGAGAACGCTCGACCCGACGCTTGCTGAAGTCGCGCGCCTGCTCTCGCGTGGTCTGCACGATCATCATGTCGCACGGATCGGACACGATGCTGTGAGCCATCCAGCCCAGCAGCAGCCCGTCCGTCTTTCCAGACTGCGCGGGCCCGGCGAACACGACGGCTTCCACACTACGATCCGCGAGCCGGTCCATCGGCGCTGGCATGTACGGCGTCAGGGCGGGATCCCACAGCGCGTCGTCGCCACCGGCCGCTCCCACGTGCAGGAACTGCGCTGCGCTCTCGCTAACCTTGATGCGCCGAGGCGGCTGCAGCAACGCGACCGCGTCGCGCATCACCTCCTCTGCGCTGGCAAACCCCTTCGCCATGTTCAGAGCAATGGCGGCGTGAAGGAATCGCCCCGCTTTTTGCGAGGCCGGCCGATCTTCTTCTTCGGCGGCTCCGCCTCGAGCTCGTCGGGCCGATCTGCAGACGTCTGCACGGCAGGGAGCTGGTCCGCAATGACTTCGCCTCCGAGGACTTCCGTCGCCCGCTTGAAAAGACGTGTGCGCCATTGATCGACGACTTCGCCGACGGCGACGACGACATTCCCGGGAATGCCGCTCTTACGCTCGAGCAGGTCGGGGAGCGTGTCAGCGCCTTCCGTCAGCACCTTCACCAGCTTCACTGTCGCGGCGCGCACCGACTCGACTGGGATCAGCGCACCGCGCTTCTCGTCGAGCACCAGCTGCGCCGAGTCCCGTTGCGTCTGCAGCAGGTCGATCTGCGCACGCTGCTTCTCCTTGGCCTCATCGCTAACGGCCTTGCCGGCGGCGGCCTGCTGGATGAGCTGCAGGTAGCCCTTCACGCTCGCGAGGAAGAGATACTGCCCATCCTCGCCCGGCGGGATCACGCTGTCGGCGGCCAGCTGCTGCACGCGCCGCTCGGTGAGCTCAAGGAACGACGCGAGCTGCGCCACCGACACGCGCCAGTCCGCAGTGCCGAGCAGTTCTTCCATCACAACCTCCGGCCCACAGGCCATCAGCCCGAAACGAAACCCGCTTCAGGCGCCACAGATAATTTCTTTTTTTTCGCGGGTCGTTTTCGTGCCCGCAGTTCTCGGAGGGGGTCCGGGAGTACCTTTTTCACAACGTTGCGGGGGCGCAACGTCACCGGAACCCGAGGCGCCGGAGCTCGAACTCCATTTCATGGGTCACGACGCGGGCCACGTTGTCATTGATGGCCTTCATCACCGCTGGCCGCACGCGCTTGCCGGCAAACATGTGCGTGATGTCGACGCCGACAACCTGCTTGATCTTGCGAGTGCCAGGCACTCGCATGAAGACCCCCATCTTCCCGCTCTTCATCGTGGCGACGAAGGCATGCCGCAGTTGCCCTCTGCCTGCAGTCTTGCGAACCTTGAACCTCACGCCGTTCTTCTTCGTCGCCTTGGCCGCGAATTCCATCAACGGAATGCGATTGCGCGCACGAGCCTTCGCGAACAACACCGCCTGCATGCCCTTGGCCTGGAGCCGGACGCCGAGCCGCTTACCCACCTCGCCCGACTTCACGTTGTACTCCGACGTGATCTCTCGCTTGGCCTGCGTCTGCGCCTGCTTCATCACCTTCGAGAGTCCGCGCCCAATGGCCTTGGCCCGCGTCTGCTCGCCGAACCGCGCCAACTTGCTCCCGAGGACAGCGAACTGCTTGGTGTCGATGTCAATCTTGAGCATGAAAAAACCCGCTGCGATTGCTCGTAGCGGGTCCAGCTGTGCGTGTCACTCAGAATGCCAGAAATCTACCAAAAAGAGTCATGTCGTAAAACCCCCTCTCAGGGCACCGCGCGCGGCCGCCTGCCTGGCCGCACGCTCGGTGAACCAGACACCAAGCACCCGATCAGCCGCATCGAGCAGCGCCTTCACATTCGACTCGCTGCACTCGAGCGCTCGTGCCGTCGCCTTGACTCCAATGCCACGCGCGTGAACACATTGAAGGACCTGATACAGGCTCGGCCTCGCATCCTTAAGCGACTCGACGGCCTGGTCGGTCACGGATGCGTCGACCTCGTCGATCGGTATCCGGGATTGCCGGTATCCGCCGGCCGGCTCGTTGAGAAACGCTGATTGCGATGACCAGCCCAGCCCACCGGCCTCCCCTCGCGCCTTCCACATTGCCCAGTTCTCCAGCCGAGCCTTCACCCATTCAATCCGTGCCATATCGTCGCGAGCTCAGAACGGGAACTCGTCATACCCCAGCGCCTTGAGGCGATGAAGCGCAAGGCTTGCAGGCGGATTCGTATAGCACCGGAAAGCCCCCAGGCGGAACTGGTAGAAATCGCGTCGACTTGGCCTGGGGAATGCGCGCCCTCGGCGCCGGCGCGGCATAAGCCAACCACCGATTGGCTTGAGAGTGCTACGTATGCGGCGCACTCGGTCGCTCGTTCCCCATACCCAGTCAGCGTAGAACCGAGCGCGCCCCGCCGCCCCAAACCGCCGCCCCGCCTGCTTCATTCGAAGTCCGGCCTTCCGCGACCTCGTCCATTCAACGCGCTCCATCGGGTGCCTCCTGCTTCGTCGGGTCACCCCACATGCAGACGAACGACATGCCGTACCGCTCGACCAGCAGCGCGACGTCGGTCGTCAGCGCGACGTGCCAATACGTGCCGACCTTGATGTCCTTCTCGCACGCGTAGAAGCAACCCGTTTCGCCTCGGGCGCCACGACGGACAAGCTCGTAGGCTCGCCCCCCAATCTCCGCCGCTTTCGCCTGAATCGCGGCATAGACCGACGGCATCTGGCGCTTGATCGTCTGGATCTGCTGCACCGCCGGATCAACCTGCTTTTCTGTGGTCATTGCTGGCTCTCCATTCCTCGGACGTCCATCCGTCCATTGACTTCTACTGAGAGAAACACACACAAGGCCCCGCGCGCGAGCGTGCAGACGTGTGCACACCTGCCTGCGCGCCGCATTGAAGGCGCGCGAGACCCGAAAGACAATGCAGCGGCCTGAACTGGCAGTTCCCCAGGAACCGACAGCACCATGCGCTCCATGCAAAAGCTGGACGCGTGGACGTCACCGCACATGTGCAGCGCGAACGCCCAGCCTCCGGCCATGCCTCAAATGAGCTGGACTACGTCATGGGCGCGTGCAGTGACTTCCCCACTACCGCTGCGCACCTGCTGCCGCGAATCTCGCCTCCCGCAGCTGGTGCCCCACGGCGTGTTTCTTGCGCCATGACCTTTTCCGCTGTTGCCCACAGCGATCGCTGGTCAGAAAGGCGCATCGTCACTGCCTCCATAGGGATCGTCCGCCGGTGCAGGCGGGCCTCCCCGTTCATCGTCATCGTTGCCCGACGGGCCTTCGGCCCGCGGCTGCTCATCCTCGTCGAGCGGCGGCCAGACATCCGGCCTCGCGTATCCCCAAGGGCGCGAACCTCCCGCCACGGCAGGCTTGCCAGCGCGCGCGCGCTGCCATCCGTTCTCGACAAGCCAGTCGCGGACCTGCGTCTCCAGCAGCGCCGTCGACTTCGCCGGGTCAGCGCCCAGGGCAGCAGTCATCTGTGCGATGGTCACAAAAGTTGTGTGCTGGCTGAGCTCGCTCGTCAGGCGCCCCTCTGTGCGTGCAGCGCCCTCGCGTGTAAGCAGGTCGTAGAGCTTGGACTGGACCGACGTCTCCACCAGTCGCTTCTCCTGCTCAGGCTTGAAGTACAGCCGCTCCTCCTCGTGCGTCGGGAAGATGCGCTCACCCGCCTGCAGCATGACCAAGGCCTCGGCGAAGAGCTGCCCACGCCACTTTCGCAGCCATTCGATGTTCAATGGCTGATAGACCCACACGGGCCAGAAGCGGCGGTTGCCGGTCAAATCGTAGAGGTACTGCCTCTTGTTCGTCGTGCACCAGATCACGCATTGGCGCGGGTGGTCGGTCACGTACCGCCCGTACGCCCCGCGGTATCGATCCTTCCGCGTGCTGAAGAACTGCTTCACTGATTCGCTGTCGGCCCGCCGAAAGGCCGTCATCTCGGAAAGCTCGTAGGCGATGATGCCGCTCAGCTGCTCGAAACCATCCTTGCCTGCACCGATGTCGAAATGCGTGTCGCTGAAGAAGGCCTCGCCCACCAGCGTCTCCGGCAATGTCGACTTGCCCATGCCTGTCTTGCCCTCGAGCACGATCGAGTAATCGAACTTGCACCCGGGCTGCATTACGCGCGCCACGTGGCCCAGCAGGATGAAGTGCCCGACCATCTCGAGGTAGATCCGCTCCTTCTCTGGCAGCGCTGCAACGTCTCGCCCGAGGACATGGATCAGCCACTTCCGGGTGCGCGGCTTCTCGTCCCACTTCTGCGCCTGGACCCAGTCGCGAAACGGGTGGAAGTGGTTCTCGTCGGCGACAGTTTCGATCGCCTCAGACAGCGCCCCGCGCGAAGCCCCCTTGATCCTGTACTTTTGCGTCAACCAATCACCGAGCCGAAGATCGTCGGCATCGGTCATCGGCGCGGCGTCCTGGCGCCAAGGCCACGGCCGCTGCGTGCTCGGGGTGCTGCGAAGGTCGTCGTACCCGACGATGCCGGCCAGGGCTGGAGCCTTTCTCAGCGCTGCGATCACCATGTGGCGATTGACGCCCAGCTCCCACGTCTTGCACTTGGCCTGCTTGCAGATGAAGTCGAGATAGCCCTGGAAGGCATCCTCGCCCTCGTCCGGCGCATCCGATTCGCCGCCGGCATTCCCGCCAGCCGACGGCTTTCCGTCGACCGGCGGGGATGCCGGCGAAGCCGTGTCCTCGACCAGGTCGGGCAATGGCTGCGCGCGCGCGAAGAACTCGAGCACGCGGGTGCCGTCCCAACCGTCGACCTCAATCGCGTCTCGGCAGTCCCACCCGTCTTCCACTTCGCCGGGCTCGGGAATCGGCAGCATAGAAACGGCCGCCTGGTGCGCATCCCGCAAGTGAACGCCGATGCCCAACATCGCCGACATGCCCGGCTGCTTCCGAGTAGGGAGGAGCGGCTTCGAGGCCTTGAGCTCTTCCAGCGCCGCGTCATCGGCACAGGCTTGGCGCTCCTTCGGCGTGGGCAACACGCGCTTCGCATCACAGTCGGGCCACAGCAAAACCGTGCAGCCCTTGAGATATGCCCATGAGGCCTTCTTCCAGGCCTTGCTGCCACCCGGCCAGCTGACGACGCAGTACACACCCGGAGCGTGCCGCTCGAGCAGCGCCTGCAGTACTTCGGCCTTGATCTCGCCCTCGACCAAAATGACTGTGCGCCCGTCGGGGTGCTGTCGGCCAGGGTAGTACAACGGCCGAGGCACGTCCCACTGGCGCCAGTGCCATTTGGACCCACCATCACGCGCGCTCGTGCACCAGGTATAGGGCAGCGTTTCCTTGCCACCGTCGCTCGTGCGGAAACGAACGACGTAGCCCAACAGATGCTCCCCGACGTAGTACGCCGCCTTGTGAAGGATGTCCTCCACCTTGCGCTCGAAGTGCCAGAACGTCGGCTGTGGCGCGATGGCTGGCACGGGGATGACTGTGGTCCAGCCCTCCGACTCCTTCGGTCGCGACGCCGGCGGTGCTGGCGGGCGTGGGGGCGGCGGCGGAGGTGCATCACCGCCCCTTCGCGACACGATGCCGGCCACGTCCTCCAACCCCTCCGACCGTGCAAGCTGCAGCGCGGCCTGGCCGTTGTCCAGCATATGGATCGCGGCATAGAGGCTGATGAGGTCACCGCCTTTATCGCGATCATCGCCAGCGAAATCGGCCCAGGCCCCGGTCGTCAGGTTGACAGAGCAGCTGGTGCCAGCGCCGCCAGCGAGCGACCCACAGACGTATTCGTCGCCTCTACGCGTGCCGCCAGGCAACCATTGCGCTACGAGATCCGCCGCACGAGCGAGCAGCGCCCTACCCAGCGCCCCGAAATTGATATCAGGCAGCTTCTTCGACTGGTCGGCCATCTTCTAGACCGCCGCCGTGGGCCAGGTTGCGATCGCGTCGCCCAAAGGGCATGAAGACCTGGAGGGAACGCCACGCCGCCTGCACGGGCTGTACTCCTTCACCGGCTTGTGCCGGTAGTCGACCTCCCGGTCGCGCACGGGCTCGAGCACCCCTGCCCTGCGCATGTTGGAGACTGTGCGACGCGCGGCAGCATAGCCAACACGCGCGTGATGGGCGAGCTCGAGCAGCGTCGGCGCGCGCTCGGGCGTCGTGAGCACGAGCGCAGCGTTGAAGAGGGCCTCGCGCACCTCCCCCACCGGCCTCATGCCGCCCCCCTCGGTTTGCCCGACTGGTTGCGCCTCGCTGCTGCGGCCATCAGCGCATTGATCGCGCTGATGGCCTGTCCTGCCTCCGTTTGGAGCTTCTTCAGCTCGTTGTCCGAGACCCATCCGTCGTCGGCGAGCGATGAGCAGGTGCTGGCGACAAGCTCGCTGTACTCGCGCGACGACTCGGCCAGCGCACGCATGCAGTCATCGCCCTCGACGTCCAGCATCTCCGGCAATGGGATCGACATCCGCCCGCATGTCGCATTGAACGCATCGAGGATGCGGAAGTCCTTGGTGCGCAGCGTCATCTTCACTGCGTCGAGGAGGCCGAGCTTGGCGCTCCCGATCCCAGCCACCTCGGCATTGAGCGTGTTGTGGTTCTTCCCGATCTGCGGGGCGAGCTGGACAACACCGCCTTCGAAGTCATGCGCCACGTTGAACGCGGCGACCCTCACATCCATGGCCATTACGACGGCTCTCTTTCGTAGTTACTGACGGTCATGCTGCAGCGCACGAAACTGCCGCCATGACGACAACACAAAGACCCCGCCGCCTCGGCGCACCCAACACCGTGCACCTTCCCGCGCACGGCGAAGGAGGAGGGATTTGGGAAATGGCAAGCACGCCGACGATTGCGGCGGCGGGGAGAAACGTAGGCCTCGCACTCGGTCGATCAGGCTGCCTCATGTCGGGCACCTTCACTCTCGACAGCCGTAGCGTCGCCCTTGACCAGTTCAGGCCAGATGCGTTGCCAGGTGTCCGGCCAGAGGTCCTTTCGGGTGTAGGCGCGATTGCACGCGCTTTCGATTTCGGCCCCATGCTTCTCCGGCACGGCGCGATGGCCATCACGCCAGAAGCACACGGCCTGCGTAGTGACGCCGAGCCGCCGCGCCAGAACTGCTGGGCCACCAGCGGCGTCGATGGCTCGAGCAACTACAGGAAGCTCGGCCGCATCCTGATCTACGACTTGAGATTGATCCATGCGCGACATTCTACAGTTGTAGAAGTGCAAGATCTACAACTGTGTTTGTTTGTAGATCAACAACTGTTTAACGTTGCCCCATGGCATTAGGCAAACAGGTTCGGCACTACCGCTCTGGCCTCGGCTGGACGTTGGAACGCCTATCCGAAGAGTCTCAAGTCGATGTAGGCACCATTAGCGCAATCGAGCAACGCGACAGCCGCCGCTCTCAGTTTGGAGTCGCCTTGGCCCGCGGACTCGGTCTTTCTCTGGAGCAACTACTCGACGAGAGCGTAGACCATCTACCCGCGTTGCTCGCTGGCGCTACCCCGAACGCTCCTTCCCCGACCAAACCAAGCAATAGCCCGTCGCCAATCACCCAATGGCCGTTCGAACGCATCACGCCTCATGAGTGGCGCGGCCTGAGCGACGCCGACCACGGGCTCGTAGAGGCATACGTCAGAGGCCTGATCGACGCGAATCGCTCGCCTCGAAAAAGCCGCAAGACCGGTACGACCGGTTAACGCCCCCAGCGCCAAGATCTATCAGTTCACCCTCTTCGACCCGCGTTGATCACTGACTTGCGGTCGCCTCGCTGCGGCCTCATTTTCTACAGTTGTTGACACTAGCATTTCTACATTTGTAGAATCCGGCCCGTCATCACAGACGGAGGCCGAAATGGTCATTTCCTTCCCCGCCGCATCCGTGGCGCCCACATCGATCGGTGTACTGCTCGACCGGTGCATCGGCTTCCTCGAAGGTTTCGAGGGTGACCCCGAGCAGTGTGTGGCACCACTGCTTCAGCAACTGCGCCGCGCTAACCGCCCGGGCCTGCTGCAGTTGCAGATCCCCGATACCACCGCGCCGCGCGTCCCAATCGGCAGTGACTTCGCTTACGCGATGCACGCCAGCACCGAGGAAGTCGCGTTCACCCTGGAGCGCCACGGCCACCACGGCCGACGGGGCCTGTATTACTGGTCGACGCAACGTTTCGATGAAAACGGCCGTCTCTGGCGCACATCGGGGCACGGTGTGGCCGACGACTTCGGCAACTTGGTCGAGGTCGCATCGTGATCCGCACCGTGGCAAACGTCATGCAGCGATACGGCTGCGACGCGGAGCGAGCACAACGCTACATCGACCTGCGCGATGAGGGCTACTCGCAGCACCAAGCGCTGCTGATGGCTGGCCTCGCAGACCCACCAGAGTTCGATGTCGGGACACGCGCCGCCCACTCCGAGCCCACCGGGAGGCAGGCATGACCCCGCGCACCGTCCTCCTGATCTGCATCGCCACAGTGCTGGCGGCGATCGCCGGCTGCGGCCGCCTACTCTTCCTCGGAGGCGGCCTGTGAGTGCCGAGCGTGTAGCGCTCATCGAACTGCTGTTTCTGCAAGAACTGCAGGCCAGCTACTCGCGCCGCAAGCAGCGCCGAGACTGCGCGATCAGGCGAGAGCCGGCCGCAGTAGCCGAAGCGGCCGAAATGAAGGCCGAGCTGGAACGACGCTTGCCGGCTGCATGGGCGGCGGCGCGGGCAGCCATCGCTCAAGGTCCAGCCAACCGCATCACGGGTGCACAGGCCACGCCGGCTAGAGAAAACACGCCCAAAGAGGGCTGGCCCTCGTATCCCGGCGACTGCCGCTTTGTGGTGGCGAAGGGCGCCGGCCCAGGCATCTGGAACAGATGGGCTCGCATCTGCGGCGGTCAACGCTATCACCATGCGCCGAACTGGAGGTACGCATCGTGAGCGCGCAGCACACGCGAGCGACCGCGAGCCTGCAGCGACGCTTTGAACGGTGGGAGCTCGAGCACCTGCGCGTGCTTGCCGCCGACCTGGCCGCGCGCCTCGAAGAGACAGAGCGCCGCCTGGCCGGTGCAGAGGACAGGGCTGACTTCTGGCATGACCAGGCCATCGAGATGCACAACCAGGCGGCCGACGACGCCGGCGGCATGCCGGGTCTGACCATGGGCGGCCAGTTGGTCATCGTGCCGGCCATCGAGGGAGGGCTGCACGCATGAAGCCGCGCACCCTCTTCCTCATCTTCCTGGCCGTCGAGCTCGTGCTCGCCGTGCTGATCGTGTGGACCCTCAAAGAAGGCGGGGCGCTATGAGCCGCCCGATCGCTGGCGACGCCCTGAGCTGGGCGCTCGACGCCCTCACGCTGATCGCCAATCTCTTCGCCGACCCGGGGAAAGGTTCCACGCCTGCCATCGCCGTGCATCAGCCCTCTACCTCGACGTCCCACGAGCAGGACGCACCGGAGAAAAAGCAGTGAGCCGCGCCGCAGCACTCGCCCAGGCCGGCTTCGCCGTGCTCATGTTCCTCCTGTTCGCGCTTCTCCCGTCGATCGCCTACATGCTCGGAGGCCCGCCGTGAAGCGCCCCCTCTTGCGGGATGAGCTCGACCAGCTTGTGCAGCGGCACGAGCAGTTGACGAGTTCGACGCGCACGCTCTACGGCCTCGCGCCCACAGACGAACAGGCTTCGACGCCCTTCGACTGGTTCTGCGCGGCCGCCGCCCGTGCCATCGAGATCTTGGCCTTGGCGGTCCTGCTCGTCGTGCTCGTGTCGCTGGCCGCCGGCGCCGGAGGGCCAACACCATGACGGCAGCAACTGTGCACACGTCTGCACAGGCTCCTGAGCCCGACATGTTCGGCAATCACCCTTGTGTTCCCCAGGCGGTCGAGGGCTTGATCTTCGAACTGCACGGGACCATGGCCGCAGCCGCCGAGGTGCGCGTGAAGATGACACGCGACGGCAGTTCTGCGCTGCCGGTCTTATGCATGGAAGTGCGCCCAGCCCACGGTGGCCACGGGCGCACGCTGCACGCAGAGCAGGTCTATCCCGAGACCGGCCGCGAGGCCGCAGAGGCGAAAGCCGCCACCCTGAAAAAGGGGGCCCCCGTCACCCTGCTCGCCAGCCTCAAGGACATGCGCACGATTCTGCCGCACGTCCAGGCCGTCGAGCTCACTCCCTCCACTTGAAAGGCTCGCATGACCAACGTCACTTCTCGCGCTCCGTACACCCGGCAAGCGCCCTCCCCTGTCGCCAAGCACACCATGAAGTCCGTCATCGTGTATGGCCCGCCCGGATGCGGCAAGACGCGGAACGCCAAGAAGCTCCTCAAAGGTTTCGGGCTGGATCGACTCGTGGACTGCTGGGACGGCAAGCACCGCGAGACCATCGGCGTTCTCTACCTGACCAACGAGGTGCCTGCACGCTTCTCGAATGACCGCCGCGTGTTCACGCTCAAAGAAGCACTCGCCTACGTGCGGAGCAAGGCGTGATGGCAACGACCACCATCACCCTGATCGACCTCGAGGACGGCCGCGTCAGCGTCCGTACCGACGCTGATCGACCGACGATCGGCCAGAGAGTCACCCCAGCGCAGAGCCTTGCCATGGAGCTGCTGGGCACGTCATTCAAGCGCGGGGCCGAGGTGCTCTACGACGCCCAATCGGTGCCGGCCGTGGCGCTCGCGCTGGACCTGATCGACGCGGAAGGTCTGGGCCACGCAGTGTCCGGCGAGGTCCGTGAGCGAGCCAGCCGCGCCCTCGGCCGCGACGACGAAGCACACAGCGCCTCCCGTGGCGTCGACATCGATAGCGTGCACCGCACGCGCGCGAGGCAAGCATGAGCGCGTTGTGGCTCCTGCTCAGCACCTTCGGCCTGGTGTTCGCACTCGGCCTGCAGAGCCAGCTTGTGAATAACGGGCACTTTGTCGCTGCCTTCCTGAACAGCGGTGCGATCGGCGCCTGCAACCTGGTGCTCTTCAAGCTTGCCCCGGACGCCAACGGCATCGAGATCGCGGCCTACCGCGCCGGCGGTCCATTCGGCATCGTCGCAAGCATGTGGGTCTACCGCCGCACACGCGACGTGCTGCAGGATCTTTCCGAGCTGGGCCGGTCGATCTCAGGGAGCTCGAAGCGATGAATGACCGATATGCGACCCAGCGCGTTCCCTACGCGCGGCCGGCCGGCACTGTTCATCCGGCGGAGAGTTACGACGGCGCCGAGCTCCTCCCCAGTTGCCCGCGCGCCGGCGCTTACGACGCCATGTGCCTGCCCAGCAGGCTCAATGGCCGAACGACCACGCCGCCGCCGATCTTGACCACGAGCACCACGCGACGCGTTGTCTCAACGCGGGCCCGGATCAGCGTCTCGGAAGTCACCGAGCCCACCGAATGCGCCGAGGCCGCGGTGGAAGTGCTCCACACGCCGCCCGAGATGGCGCCCATCGAGGGCGCCGACGGCTACCGGCCCCGGCCAGGCAGCCTCGCCGAGTCCGTCATCCAAGACCTGCGCGCGATGCCCGCCGGCGTCGCATACACCTGCGACGAGATCGAAGCGATCTTCAGCGCTCCGCGCGTCTCTGTGGCCACGTGCCTCGCCCGCTGCCTCGAAGCCGGCCTCCTGACTCGCGTCAAGAAGGGCCGCTGCCTCGCCTACACCCTTCCGGCCGCCCCGGCCACCTCTTCCCCCGTCTCAACCACTGAAAGGAGCCATCGTGCCCGCTGAATCCGCAACCACGCCCATCGTTTCCCTCGCCTCGCTGCCGCCCATCGGCGACCAACTCGAGGGAGGCGCTTTCGCCGGCCTCACCAGCACAGCGGACGGCAAGCATGTCGCCGTCGTCCTGTTGCCCGCCAAGGCCCAGGACGTAGATTGGAAAGCCGCGATGGCGTGGGCCGCCGAACAGGGCGGCGAACTGCCCTCCCGCCCCGTCGCCGCCCTCCTCTACGCGAATCTGAAGCCGCAGCTCACGCCTCGCTGGCACTGGACCTGTGAAGCCGATGGCGCCTCCTACGCCTGGCATTGCCACTTCGGCCACGGCTACCAGACCAGCAGCCACAAGAGCTACGAGGGTTGCGCCGTTGCCGTCCGCCGGATTCCCCTCGCCGCTTAGTCCTTCAGTCCTTTTCTCCGAAAGCCCATCAATGACCACCACACTCGAAGCCGTCAAGGCCCGCCAGGCCGAGCTGGACAAGATGATCAAGGAGCTGCAGCTCCGCGCGGAAGCGATCGTGACCACCATCACGACGCCCGAGACCCACATCGAGCTGCGCGCCGGTGAGCACTACGCCGGCGCCGTGCTCGACGAAACCGGCCGGATCGAGCACCACCTGGTCCTCATGGCGGCGCGCCCCAGTGAGCGTCTCAACTGGGACGACGCCATGAAGTGGGCGACCGAAGTCGGCGGCGTCCTGCCGGACCGCCAGGAACAGGCGCTGCTCTTCGCGAACTGCAAGCCTCACCTCGAGGCCGCATGGCACTGGTCGAGCCAGGCACATGAAGAGGACGCCTCCTACGCCTGGTATTGCGACTTCTCCACGGCAACCAGCTCAGCACCCACAAGAGCTACGAGGGTTGCGCCGTTGCCGTCCGCAGGGTTTGAACCCTTCGGTCCTTCAATCCTTTTGAGCTGAGCCCACCCATGGCAATGCACTCCGATACCCCCATCCACCGCACCGGCATGCGGCTGCTCGATCTCGCAGTGAGCGTGCAGGAGCAGATGCCGCGCAGCCTCAAGCGCATCCTGGGCGAAAAGATCACGCAGCACTGTGTCGACCTGCTCGAGCTCATGGCCCTCGCCAACGCCGCTCAGCACGACATGCATGCGCGCGCGGCCTACCTCGAGGAGGTGCTCACGAAGCAGCGCGCCGTGACGGTGATGCTGCGCGTGACGTTCAATCGCAAGCACCTCTCTCCGAAGCTTTGGGCCGAGTCCATCGAGTTGCTGGGCAGTATCGGAAAGCAGGCCGGCGGGTGGCTCAAGAACGCCAAGAACAGGGCGCCTGCAGCATGACGGTCAAGGCCCTCACGCCCGTGCGCATAGTGAATCTGGTCGCGCCGCTGGACCACAAGTCCACCGACATGCACGAGACGGATACGGGCACGCCTGCGCGCGCCGCGTCCGGTGCAGCCTCCCCACTGATCGGCCTCGGCCTTCGGCGGGACGGCCTACATAGCGCGACGGGCGCGCCTCCTACGCCTGGAATTGCAACTTCAACAACGGCAACCAGAACAACAACCACAAGAGCTACGAGGGTTGCGCCGTTGCCGTCCGCAGATTCCAACCTGTTCCCCCTGCTCATCGACGCCTATCTCGACTGCCGGCGCACAAAGCGGAACAGCGCCAGCGCGCAGGCCTTCGAGGCGATGGCCGAGAGCAATCTCTACCAACTGCACGACGAGCTGGCCAGCGGCCGCTATCGGCCCGGCCGCTCGATCTGCTTCGTAATCACACGGCCGCGCCCTCGTGAAGTCTGGGCGGCGCGGTTCCCCGACCGCATCGTCCATCACCTCCTGTACAACCGCATCGCGCCGCGCTTCCATGCCGCCTTCACTGCCGACAGCTGCGCCTGCATCCCGGGCCGCGGCACGCTGTACGCGGCCCGGCGCCTCGAGCACCAGGTGCGCAGCGTCACGCGCAACTGGAGCCGGCCGGCGTACTACCTGAAATGCGATCTTGCGAACTTCTTCGTGAGCATCGACAAGATGGTCCTGCGCGAGCAGCTCGCGCGCCGAGTCTCGGAACCATGGTGGCTATCGCTGGCCGAGGTCCTGCTGATGCACGACCCACGGCAAGAGGTCGAGGTCCGGTCTCGGCCGCACGAACTCGCCCTCGTGCCACCACACAAGAGCCTGTTCAATGCACCGGACGGCCACGGCTTGCCGATCGGCAACTTGAGCTCACAGTTCTTTGCGAACGTGCTGCTCGATGACCTCGACCAGTTCGCGAAGCACCAGCTGCGGGCACCGCACTACGTCCGCTACGTCGACGACTTCGTGATGGTGCATCCGGATCCGCAGTGGCTCAACCAGGCACGCGAGCGCATCGAGGCGAAGCTCCAGGAACTCCACCTGCAGCTCAACCCGAGCAAGACCATCCTGCAGCCCGTGGCGCGCGGCATCGACTTCGTGGGCCACCTGATCAAGCCATGGCGTCGCACCACCAGGCCGCGCACCCTGCGCTCCGCACTGCGCCGGATCGAGGCGGCAGCGCCTGCAGACGTCTACACGACCGGCAACAGCTATTTCGGCCTGGTGCGCCAGGCCGGCGCCAGTCACAAGGAACAAGCCGCCATCGCGCGTGCGCTGCTTAAGCGTGGCCACGCAGTCGACGGCGACCTGACCCGAGCCTTCAGGAGAAAAACATGAACCTGACCGGCGCCCATTTTTCATCCACCCCCACCGATGCGGCCGCAGCCGCGGAGATCTCCATGTCCCAAGAATCCACGGTTGAAGCCGCAGCACTCGCGGCAGCGCAAACAGATGCAGGCGAGCTCCTGCTCCTGGACGTCGACGCGGTCGTCGCCAGCCTCACGAACCCGCGTACCGTCTTCGACGATGAAGACCTCGCGGAGCTGGCAGAGAGCATCAGAGCGGGCGGCATCCATCAGCCGATCCTGGTGCGCCCGCTGCCGGCCTCGCGGCTGGACGAAACCAGCCGCAAGCTGGGCCGCACCCAGCGCGAGACACACGAGCTCGTCTCAGGCGAACGGCGCTGGCGTGCCAGCAAACTGGCCGGCATGTCGAAGGTCCCGGCAGTCGCTCGCCGTCTGACGGACGCAGAGGTCCTCAAGATCCAGCTGATCGAAAACCTCCAGCGCGTCGATCTAAGCGAGCTTGAGGAGGCCGAAGGCTTCCATCGGCTGGTGACCGAGACCGACATTCCGAAGAGAGAGCTCGGCGCTGCAGTCGGCAAGAGTCGCGAGTATGTCTACGCCCGCCTCAAGCTACTGGACCTCAACCCCGCCGCTCGAGAAGCGTTTCGACGCGGCCAGATCGACGCCAGCAAGGCGCTGTTGATCGCCCGCATTCCGGTCGACAAGCTGCAGATCAAGGCCCTCGGCCAGGCCACCGGCTCCGACAACTACGGCCGGGCTCTCAACGTCAAGGAATTCCAGGAGTGGCTGCAGACCAACGTCATGCTGCCGCTGAAGCGTGCGCCCTTCGATGTGAAGGACGCGACCCTGTGCGAAAGCGCCGGCGCATGCGCAGACTGCCCCAAGCGTACCGGCGCAAACCCGGACCTCTTTGCCGACGTCGAGAGTGCAGACATCTGCACCGATCCGACGTGCTACCAAGACAAGGAGAAGACGACGGCCGAGCGGCGGTTCGAAGAAGCCCAGCGCGAAGGCAAGAAAGTCATCGACCAGGAGCAAGCGGCGGGCATGCTCAAGGCCGATTCGAACGAATGGCTGCGCGGACACTACCTGCTGGACCGCTATCCGGACTACAGCCTCGAAATCGACGGGCCGACCCTGCGCAAAGCGCTCGGCAAACACTGCCCCGAGCCAGTGCTGGCGAAACACCCCGAGACAGGCGACATCGTCGAAGTCCTGCCGATCGACCAGGTCAAGAAGATCGTTCGCACGAACAACCTCACGAGGTCTGCCAAACGCAAGCAGAAGGAAGCGGCTGCGGAGGCCAAGAACAAGGCCGAGCAGGCCCAGCTTCCCATCGAAGAACGCCCCGAGTTCGAGGTCCGCTGGCAGGCCACTGCGCTGAAGCTCGCTGACGAGTACCTACAGCGCGAGCCCGCCGCCGGCACGCCGGACCTTCTGCGTGCATGGATGATCGATGAAGATGGCGAGAACTGGGAAGCGTCCCAGGCGCTGCAGGCCGTCCTCGGCGAGAAAAAGGGCGACATCAGCAAGCTCATCGCGAGAACACCCGACGAGGAGGTCCCTCGCCTGCTGCTGCGCTTCATGCTGCACCTGGCCGCCGAGCGCTATCGCGCATGGTCTCCCGAGAATGCAAAGCGCCAAGGCCCTCGCAGCGTGCTGCACGAGATTCTGCACATGACGAAGGTCGACCTCGCCGAGGTCAAGGCCGAGGCCAAGCGCGAGATCGAGAGCGAGGAGCGCGCGGCCGAGACTGAAGCCCAGGCCAAGCAAGCGGAGAAGACCGCGCCGAAGCCCGCGAAGGGGCAGAAGGCAAAAAAATCGACCGCCCCGCCTGCGGCGCAAGCACCACGCGCGAAGAAGATCTCGAAGGAGCAGGCCCAGCGTGATATCGCCGATGCGCTGCAGGCGCACGAGGACGAGAAGAACAGCCAGAGCCAGGCGCCTATCGGCGCAAACGAAGAGAAAGGCGCGGCACCTGCCGCGCCCGCGCCTACTTTCAGCATCGGCCAACTGGTCAAGGTGAAGGCCGGCAGCAAGGGGCCGGGTGGCAAGTTCCTTAAATCCATCGGCCGTGTCGGACGTGTGTTCGGCCTCGGCGACGACGGCCGGGTCCACATGAAGCACGGCGAGCGTAGACACGAGCTCCTGGTCGTCGAAGCTGACCACCTCGAGCCTTACGCGGCCCTGCCGACGATCGGCGACCAGGTGCGCATCCTTCGCACCGGCATCGCTCCTGGCCAGGACAAGCTGCTCTGGCGGAGCGGCACGGTGGAGACGTGCGATCAGGATGGCTGGGGCGTCAGGTTCCCACCGCTCGACAAAGGAGACATCGTCGGTGCCTTCGCCCACTTCGAGAACAACTGCCTCGAGGTGCTGGCATGACCACAAAGATCACGCTCAGGCAGGCAGAGGCGCTGCTGGCCTTCTTCGGTGGCCAGGACGCGGAGGTGACAATCGCAGCGGAGTCACCCGGTCTTTCCCCAGGCCTCTATGCCTGGCTGACGGACTACCCCGATGAGGGAGCGCAATACCTGGGCCCCACCGAAGTCGACGAGGATCTCGCGGACAAGGAGCGCCTCCCGGCCCCAGCAGTTCAACCCGGCTCCATCACTCAGGCGTGGGTACTCTTGCAGGCCCTTGTCGAGGCCGTGCGCGTCTTCAGGAACGAGGCGGCTCTCGCGAGACTCGGAGGCCTGCGCGGCACTCGCGGTTACATCGGTCTGTGCCAAGCCTGGGATGACGCTCGCGACTGGCTCGAGGCCACATCTGCACCGGAACGCCCCATCGGCGAGGTAGTCGTCTCCACCTCACTGACGGGCGAAGATGGCTTGCAAGTGATCAAGTGGGCCGCGGATGCCCCTCCAATCTCTGTCGGCATGAAGGTTTATGCAGCGGCGAGCGTAGGGGCCACCGAGCCCACGCTGACAAATGCCGAACGCGATGAACTGCAGCGCTTGCGGGCTCTTATCAACACTCCGCACACCAAGGACTGGATGGCCGCCACCGAGCTGGAGGCTGCACACCAGGTCGAGCGCTGGTCGGCCGCACACGACGCCGGCAAGCAGCCGGAGGATTGGTTCTGGCTGTTGGGCTATCTCAGCGGAAAAGCTCTCGCAGCGCTCCGGTCCGGTGACCATGAGAAAGGTCTGCACCACATCGTGAGCAGCAGTGCCGCCCTGCTGAACTGGCATCGCAACGTGACAGGCAAGAGCACCAGCATGCGGCCGGGCATCGAGGCGCCGAAGGGAGGCCTGTGATGGAAGGACTGATCACCCCGGTCCCCAACGAACGCCTGATTGACGCCTCGTTCGTTCTCGCCTTCAGCGGCGAGGGTGCCGCCGCTTACGTGGTGCACGGGTGGAATGCTCTGCTTCGCCGGTTCGCTAGCGAGACCATCGACTACACCGGCGCGATCGTCGACGATCCGGAGGCCGCCAACCGCGACGAGTGGGAGGAGTGGCTGGCCATGTTCTCCGACCCTGACCAATGGATTGCCGATGAGGATGGCGTGGCGTACCACTTCGCCAGCGATGTCGGCGAGATCTCGCACGTCAGCATCCATCGGTTGTCCGACTCGAACGCGCACGGTCTCGCGATCCTCAATGACGACCTGATCGCCATCCTCGGCCGGCCCAACTTCGCCTGCATCCAACTTGCCCAAGCTCTGCGCCTGTGTGACGTCGAAATCAAGACGAAGGCTGAGCACGAGCAAGCCGCGGTGATCCACTTCCTGCTGACGCGCTACGTGCGCCACGGCAAAGACTGGGCGAAGCAGGCCGACGCAGATCTGCGGGCGATGCTGGACGAGGCCGAGGCCAAAAACAAGGCCGCAATGTCATGACGCACGGCCGCCCTCCCCGTCGACCACGCCGCGTATCACTCGCACCGATGCGTCTTGCCAGGAACGGCGCCACGCTGCTGACGCCGGCGGAGCTCGCGAACACGCTCGACCCGCTGCGCGCTGCAGCTCGAGCGCTGCGAGAAGGCGTGGCCACCGAACTCGACTGGTCGATCGTGGCCAGCGCGCTCAACGTGGCCCAGGCCATCGAGCAGCTGGGCGTCGTGCGAGGCCTGGGCGAGCACTTCCGCAGCGCCGAGCTCGCCCTGCACGGCATCGAGCAGCGCGCGATGGCCAGCGGCGAGTGGAAGGCCACCGCCCTGTACTACCAAGAGCTCGACCACATCAATGCGGCCGTCGACCTCCACGAGTTCCAGCTGAAGCGGCTCAGCTACAGCGAGGTCAGCCGGGCGGTGAAGAAAGCCGCCGGCGAGATCCGGTCGACCGGCGGCCGGATCATCACGCCAGCGGCGCAACAGGCAGACATGCTGCAGGAGGCATCCACATGATCGGCACGCAACCTACCGGCGCCATCGAGGGCGTCGTGATCAGCGCGGTCTCTCATGAAGGGCTCACCGTCACGGTCAACGGCAAGCCGGCCAAGCTGGCGATCGTGACCGACGATGGCCAGGTCATCGCCGCCGGCGCCGACGTGGCCCGAGAGGCAGAGGCGGTGGCCGTCAACTGCTACCGCGGATTCCTCAAGGGCAAAGGCTTCCTCCGAGTGCTGAGCAAGCCCATCGAGTCGCGATAGCATTGGCACCATGAAAACCTCTGAACTCACCGGCGTACTGCTCGACTTCTATGTTGCAAAGGCAGAGGGACATGCACCCAAGCTCCTACGAAAGCTGAACTCGCCAGCCGGCGAACTCATGTGGCATGCTGACACGATGCACGGAAGTCTGAGCGGCATGCGCCACAAGTTCAGCGAACAATGGGAACTGGCAGGCCCGATCATCGAGCGAGAAAATCTGCTCGTCGCCCCCAACGGCGCGCCAGGCGACGGGTGGCATTCTCGAGTCAAATCCGCCGGAGGCTTCCTGTCTGACGAGAGCTACGGCCAGACGCCACTTGTCGCCGCCATGCGTGCTTACGTGGCCTTGAGGTTCGGCGAGGAGGTGCCGGCCGGAACCGAGATCCAGAACGGCTGATTCCGAGCGTTCGGCCCCGTACCCAAAGAAAAAAGGCCCGCAACTCAGGCTGTGTAAAAAGTAAGGCCGACCAACTCTCACAGGTTGGTCGGCCTCTTTAATGGCCTTTGGAGCCACGATCACAAGGTGACGAAGGGGTCAAGCACCGCCTAAAACGGACTCTTCTCGACTATTTACACAGCCTGAACTGCGGGCCCTTTTTATCTTGGAAAGACGCTGTCAGAGATCCACGTGATAGGACCTGGCCGCCCTTCGCGCGCCGCCCTTAACCTCGATGCTGCACATGCTGGCCTCGAATGCTTTGGCCAGCTTCGTCCCGGCCGCCTCGTTGCCGTCCCAGCCACTTTGAGTGCTGTACATCGACGCGAATCCTGTCCAAACCATCACCTCCTGGCCCGGCCAACGGCCGCCGCAATGACGCTCAAACCAACTCTGCGCAGAGGAAAGGCGCTTCGCGAGATCTTCGACAGACACAGTGTCGATATCCTGAAGCAGCGTCTTCCAGTGAGCGTGTGCAGTCGCGTAGTGACCAGGAACAGCCTGATCTCCCGCCATCAGCTTTTCGATCGTATCGTGCATTGCAATGAGTCTCCTCTAAGGTTTAGTTAGAGTATCGTTCGCGCAGCCCAGGCTCACGAAGCCGACCTTGGGGGCGGTCGGCGCGGTCGTACGTTCGGGGGAGGCAACTTCGCTCATATGCCTCTATTGTCCCAGCTATCGGTGACGGCGGGGCATCCGCCGGATAGCCTTCGCTTCCGGAAGACCGCGTTGCACTCAGGGACGCTTGATGCCAAAGGCCCCCAGCACCTGCTCGGTGTTCTTCTGCATCTGCTCTTGCATCTGCAGGAAGACATTCTTCGATTGCTCGACGTAGCTGCCCATCAGCCCCTGCAGCATGGGCGACTGCATGGTCATGAAGCGCGACCACATCTCGGGCGTCAGGCCCTCGGCCTTTTCAGCGAGCTGCGCCTGCACCTCGGTCATGGCCTGGATGTTCTTCTCGAGATACGGCCCCATGTAGCCCTGCATCGCCTGTCCGTAGAACCGGATGATGTTGGCCAGCACCTGCTCGGTGAACATCGGCGCGCCGCCCGCCTCTTCCTCAAGGATGATCTGCAGCAGGATGCTGCGCGTCAGGTCGTCGCCGGTCTTGGCATCGCGCACCACGAACTGGGCACTCTGGATGACCAACTGCTTCACCTCGGTCAGCGTGATGTACGTGGATGTCTCCGTGTCGTAGAGCCTTCTGTTCGGGTACTTCTTGATCACACGCTGCACCGGCTTAGCCCCGGACTTCTTGCTCTGCACTGCGGACTCCTTCACATGGACGCCCATGTCATCGGATGATTCTAGGGAGCGGTTTTGCTGCGCCGCGACAAGGTTTACCCTGACCAGCCCGGACACTTTCCTCAATCCGCCGATGTCGCGTACTCCGCGCCACACGCCTGGCAACCCGCCACCTCCGGCCGCTCTTCAGCGGCCTCACGGAATCGCAGCGGGCTTTTCTGCCCATACACGACCCAGCAGCGTGGACAGTGCTCCTGGCCCACCGTCGGCAGATAAGCGCGGGCGCGCTGCTCGGCACGCTCTTCGGTCAGCGGCATGCCATGACGTTGGGCACGCACAACTTCGCGCGCCGCCATGGTGTCGGTGCGCCCGCTTTCGTAGTCGTTGATGCCGTAGACAGCACGCGCAAACTCGATGGGAGCCTGCTTTAGCAACGCGGCCAGGCGCCTGTCGGCATGAGCCCGATCAACGAATGTTGATCGCGTATTCATCAGATCGCTTATCAAGAAAAATGGAATGGAGTTGCAGAGCGACCAAGGTAGCACGAGAACATGGCTAGGGTCTTTGCTTGCATCATCACAAGGGGATGAATAACGCACCGGGGAACCCGGTGCATGCTCTGTTCAACTGAACCGGTGGTTGGCCGGGATTGAAACAGAAATTGGTAGGCGCGATTGGACTCGAACCAACGACCCCCACCATGTCAAGGTGGTGCTCTAACCAGCTGAGCTACGCGCCTAAGGATGTGTCCGAGAAGCAGCTATTGTAGCAGGAGAAATCGCGTTTTTCAGCGACGACGTGCAGATCGCACACCAATAACTGCAGTGACCATTCCAAGAACCTGCGTGAGACGCGCTGCATCCGCGATCTCGACAGTGAACGTCATCCATGCAGTGCCCTTGATCGACTGCGTCTGCACGCCGATCACATTCATTTTCTCGCGCGCGAACACATCGGAGATATCGCGCAGCAGGCCCTGGCGATCGGCCGCCTCGACGGCCACGTCCACCGCATACACAGGCGCGTCGGCTCCCTTCTTCGCAACGCCCCACTCCACATCGATGACGCGCTCGCCATCCTTCGCGGCCATTGTGCGAAAGTTGCTGCAGTCACTGCGGTGCACGCTGACGCCATGGCCTCGCGTGACGAAGCCGCGAATGGCATCGGGCGGCGCCGGCTTGCAGCACTTGGCAAGCTGCGTCATCAGCGACGACACCCCCACCACGAGCACGCCGCCCTTGCCCGACTTCTCGCTGCCGCGCGCCTTCTTGATGAGCACACCATCGTCGGGGCCCGGTGCGGGCTCCGGCGGACGCAGCAGCGTCTCGATGTTGCGCAGCGAGAACTCGTCCTTGCCCACCACTTCGAACAGATGGTCCGCCGACTTGAAGCCGAGCTGCGAGGCCAGGTCTTCGAGCCGCACCGCCGTCTTGCCCTCGCGCTGCAGCAGCTTCTCGACCGCCTCGCGCCCGCGCGCCACGGTCTCGTGCGTGATCTGCGCGTTGAACCACGCGCGCACTTTCGCGCGCGCACGATGGCTGGCCAGATAGCCCAGCTCCGCATTGAGCCAGTCGCGCGAAGGCCCGCCTTCCTTGGCCGCGATGATCTCGACCGTCTGCCCGTTCGACAGCGGCGTGTTCAGCGGCACCATCGCACCGTCGACACGCGCCCCGCGGCAGCGATGGCCCAGCGTGGTGTGCACCGTATAGGCAAAGTCGACTGGCGTAGCGCCCTGCGGCAACTCGACGATCGCTGCGTCCGGCGTCAGCACGTAGATGCGGTCGTCGAACAGCCCCTGCCCCTGCAGGCCGCCCGAAAGATCGCGCTCCCACGCCAGCAGTTGCCGCAGCACCGCGATCTTCGCGTCGTATTCGCCGCTGGCCCACACGCCCGCGTAGCCTTTATGGCCCGCTTCCTTGTAAGCCCAGTGCGCCGCCACGCCGTGCTCGGCGTGATCGTGCATCTCCTCGGTGCGGATCTGGATCTCGATCGGCTTGCCCGCCTTGCCGTCCACCAGCTCACGCACCACCGTGTGCAGCGACTGATACCCGTTGGGCTTCGGCCGCGCGATGTAGTCGTCGAACTCCTCGTCGATGGGCTGGAAGTGCGAATGCACCCACGCGAGCGCGGCGTAGCAATCCTTGACGTCGGGCACCACCACGCGCAGCGCGAGGATGTCGAAGACCTGCTCGAAGTCGAGCGACTTGCCACGCATCTTCTTCACGATGCTGTAGATGTTCTTGGGCCGCCCCTGCACCACGGCCTTGACGCCCTCGGCCTGCAACTCGCGTTCGAGCTGCGAGCGCAGTTGCTCGACGTGTCCTTCGCGCTCGATGCGCTTCTCGTCGAGCAGGCGCGCGATCAGCTTGTAGGTTTCGGGCTCGAGGAAGCGGAACGACAGATCCTCGATTTCCCACTTCACCTGCCAGATACCCAGCCGGTTGGCCAGCGGCGCGAACACCTGCAGCGACTCTCTCGCCACGCCTTCGGGCGCCGGCTGCTTGCTCGCAGCCGCATGCCTCAGCGTCTGCAGGCGCGATGCCAGCCGCAGCATCACCACGCGCAGGTCGCGCGAGAACGCAAGCAGCATCTTGCGCACGTTCTCGGTCTGCGCACCGGCGCCTTCGCTGTGATGCCCCTGCGAGGCCGAGCGCGCCTGCTCCTGCACACGCACGAGCTTGGTCGTCTCGACCGCGAGCGCCGCGAAGTTGTCGCCGAACACCTTGGCGATCACTTCCTGCGGGCGGTTCAGGTGCTGGCATGAATAGACTAGGTAGCTCGCAGCCTGCATGGCCTCGGAACCGCCCATCTTCGCGACGATGGCGGCCACCGCGTCTGCGTGCGCGAGCGTGTTCTCGCCGGTGTCGAGCTTCTCGTCGGCGATCAGAGGCTCGGCGAAGGCACGCGCGCGCGCCAGCATGTTCTCCATCACCGGCGTGCGCTCGGCCGTTGCCGCGGACAGCGGATAGTCGACCATCATCGCGTCGGACGCGGATGTCGTCTGGAGACTCGAAGAATCGCGCTTCACGCTTCGCTCACTCAATCGCTCGATCAGTCGAAAAGGAAGTTGGTGACGGCGGCGATCTGTGCGGGGTCGACGAAGGTCGGCGCATGGCCCACGCCCTCGAACTCGACCAAGGTGGCACGCGGGCCGCGCTGCGTCATGGCCAGGGCCGTTTCGCGCGACAACAGATCCGACTCGGCACCGCGCGTCAGCAGCGTGCGCGCCGTGATGGCGTCGTACAGGCTCCACATGATCGCGCCGCCCTGCGCCGCGGCCTCGGGCGTGATGGCGCGAAGCGCCACGCCGATGGCCGGGTCGTAGTGAAGCAGCCAGGAGCCATCTTCACCGCCGTTCGCCTCCATCTTTGCAGAGCCGTCGGCAGTGCGCTGCGAGGCAGGCACGACCATGTGCCGCGACAGCGCCAGCCACTGGGCCGGTGTATGGGGGCCGAAGGTGGTCGACAACGCCCACATGGCATCGGCCGCCGCCTGCACGCTCTTGAAGCTGCCGTTCTTGCCGACATAGGCACCGATGCGCTGCAATGCGACCGGCTCGATCGTCGGGCCGACATCGTTCGCGACGAAGCGACGAATGGAGCGGGCCAGCGGCAACTCCTTGTGCCCCGCCAGCACGAAACCGATCAGCCCGCCCATGCTGGTGCCTAGGTAGTCGAGCGTGTCGATGGCCTGTTCGCGCTGCAGTTGCGCAATCAGCGCAACCATGTCGGCCGCGTACACCGGCACCTGATAAAGAGACGGATCGCGCAACCAGTCGCTGCGCCCGCGGCCCGCCACATCGGGGCAGACCACGCGCACCTTGCCGCCGGTGCGCTCGACGACGGCCTGCGCCAGCAGATCGAAATCGCGGCCCTGCCGGGTCAGCCCGTGCACGCAGATCACGACGTGTGCGCTGCCCGCGTCGCCCCATTGCCAATAAGCCATGCGATGGCCGCCTTGGGCGTCATCGCACGCCACGTAATGAAGCGTCGGTTCGGTCATGGAAACGATGTTGTTCTGGTGCGGATAATTGTCTCGTCGCATCCTAATTCATCCGGAGATTGATCTTCATGCTCAAAGGCAAAACCGCGCTTGTCACGGGGTCCACCAGTGGCATTGGCCTCGCCATCGCCAAGGCTCTCGCCCAACAGGGAGCAAACATCGTGCTCAACGGCTTCGGGGACGCCGAAGCACCCAAGGCCGAGATCGCGGCGCTCGGCGTGCGCGCCGAGTACCACGGCGCCGACATGAGCAAGCCCGACCAGATCGAGGACATGATGAAGTTCGCCGCGTCGAAGTTCGGCCGCGTCGACATCCTCGTCAACAACGCCGGCATCCAGCACGTGGCCAAGGTGGAAGACTTCCCCGTCGAACGCTGGGACGCCATCATCGCGATCAACCTCAACAGCGCGTTCCATACGACGCGCCTGGCGATCCCCGCGATGCGCGAGGCCAATTGGGGCCGCGTCATCAACATCGCGTCGGCGCACGGCCTCGTGGCTTCGGCGCAGAAGTCGGCCTATGTGGCGGCCAAGCACGGCGTCGTCGGCCTGACCAAGGCGGTCGCGCTCGAAACCGCGACCACCGGCGTCACGGTCAATGCCATCTGCCCGGGCTGGGTGCTGACCGCACTGGTACAGAAGCAGATCGACGACCGCGCGGCACGCGAAGGCATCACGGTCGCACAGGCGCAGAACGACCTGCTGGGTGAAAAGCAGCCTTCGCTGCAGTTCACCACCGTCGAGCAACTGGGCGGACTGGCCGTCTTCCTGTGCTCGCCGGCGGCCGACCAGGTCCGTGGCCAGGCCTGGGCCATGGACGGCGGCTGGACTGCCCAGTAATGGGTAGCCCGCCGGTACGCGCCTCTCTTATTTGAGCTGCACCGAGCCCGAGACGTTGACCATCACGCTGGTCTTGCCGGCCTCGACCGGCACGGCCGAATCGGCGGACGAGAACGACTTGGCCTGCACCGCCATCATGCGCGGGCGGATCGGGCCGTTGTCGTTCGCATTCACCGACACCTCGCGCAGTGTGTAGCCGCTGAAGCCGAAGCCCTTGGCGAGCTCGTCGGCCTTCTGCTTGAAGTTCTGGATGGCGATGGTCTGCGCCTCGGTCTCGGTCTTGGCCCGCTGTTCGCGGCTCAAGCCGAAGCCCACGTTGCCGACGCTGAGCGTGGTGATGCGCCCGGCCGTCTGCGTGATGCGCGGGAAGTCGCGGCCCTCGAGCACCAGCTCGGTCGAGCCCTGCCAGCCGTTGATCTTGCCGTCCTTGGTGTAGCGCGGCGACAGGCTGAAGTTTCCGGTGCGCACGTCGAGTTGGCCGGCCTGGGCGCTCTTCTTCGCTTCGGCCAGCGCGGCGTCGAGCGCTGCCTTCAGTTGCGTCTGCACGGTGGCCGCGTCATTCGCGTCGCGGGTGGTCACGAGCGTCATGCTCAGCATGTCCTGCTGGACTTCGACCGCACCCGATGCCATGAGCTGCAGCACGTTCTGGGGCGCCGGCGCAGCGGCGTTCTGGGCCAGTGCGGTGCCGGCAGCAGCCAGGGCAGTGCAGGCCGCGAGCAGTTTGATTTTTTTCTTCAAGGCGAATCTCCCGATGTTGGTATGAAAGGACTTGGCCTGCGCCCGCAGGCCGGCTCATCAGCGCTGCGCTGCGTCAGCGGCGCTGGCTGGACGGCGCGATGGGCAACGGGCGGGCCGCAGCCGGCGGCACCGGCACGATCCGCTCGGCCGGCTGCGATTCTGCCGAATTGAGCAAAGCACCCGTGGCGGGCGGGGTCCATTGGCCGCGAACCTGCTGTCGCAACTCGAACAGCTCGGCGGGCGTGAGGCGCCGCCCGGCAATGGCCTCTCCGCGGCGGACCTCCTCGCGCTGTGCGGCCCGGTGCGCCGCCACGGCGTCTCGTACTTCGCTGCGACGCGTTTCGCCCACCCTGAAAAAATCGCCGGACATCGCCAGCGAGGACCCGCAGGCGAAAACAAGGATGAACGGCAAGGCGGATGTAGGACGTCTCATTGATCGGAAGTCGGCAGGAAGCGCGACTTTGCCACCTCCCGGCTAACGTCGGATGACCAGACCGCGAGCGTCCGCAAGTTTTGTAACTTAGTGTCAAACCATAAGTAAATCCGGCTCAACGACCCCTCAACGCCTTCAGAATCGGCCCTGTTACAAATTCAACGTTGTAGAAATGACTCAAGTTCCCGCTCGCACCGACAAGATCGTGATCGTCGACGACGACGCCCGCATCCGCGACCTGCTGCGCCGCTACCTGACGCAAGAAGGATTCGAAGTGATCGTGGCCGAGGACGGCAAGGCGCTCAACCGCATCCTGTTGCGCGACACGGTCGACCTGATCGTGCTCGACCTGATGATGCCCGGCGAAGACGGCCTCTCCGTCTGCCGCCGCCTTCGTGCCGCCAACGACCGCACGCCGATCATCATGCTCACCGCCAAGGGTGAGGACGTGGACCGCATCGTCGGTCTCGAAGTCGGCGCCGACGACTACCTCGGCAAGCCTTTCAACCCGCGCGAACTGCTGGCCCGCGTCCATGCCGTTCTCCGCCGCCGTCCGCCGCTCGAGGCGCCGGGCGCCCCCTCCACCGAGAACGAGACCGTCACCTTCGGCCCGTTCGCATTCGACCTCGGCTCGCGCACCCTGAAGAAGGATGGCGAAGAACTCTCGCTGACCACCGGCGAGTTCGCGATGCTGAAGGCGCTGGTGCGCCATCCGCGTCAACCGCTGTCGCGCGAGAAGCTGGCACAGCTGGCGCGCGGCCGCGAGTTCGAGCCCTTCGACCGCAGCCTGGACGTGCAGATCTCGCGCCTGCGCAAGCTGGTCGAGTCCGACGCCGCTGCGCCGCGCTACATCCAGACCGTCTGGGGCGTGGGCTACGTGTTCGTGCCGGACGGCACGGCCTGACGCCACGTTGACAGGTGGCCGTCGGCCAAACCACCGGACCAGGCTCTGCCCAGGAGGACGGCGCGCAGGTCACGATGCCGAGCCCGCTCGAAGCGAGCGCGCAACGTGACCGCCGCCCCGGCCTCAAGCTGGGCTTCAGCCTTTTCTGGCGCACCTTCTTCCTGCTCGCTTTGCTGCTGATCGGCTGCACGGTCGCCTGGCTGCAGACCTTCCGTTCGCTCGAATACGAGCCACGCGCCATTCAAACGGCGCACCAGATCGCCTCGCTCGTGAACCTCACGCGCGCGGCGCTGGTGTATTCCGACGCCATCACCCGGGTGTCGCTGATCAAGACGCTGGCCGACCAGGAAGGCGTGCGCATCCTGCCGCGCGAACCCAACGACCGCTTCCAGCCCTACACCAGCGGCGCGCTCGACCTGCGCGTGACCGAGGAGCTGATCGACCAGCTCGGCGAAGGCACCACGGTTGCAAGCCGGGTGAACGACGAGGCCGGCCTGTGGATCGGCTTCACCATCGAGAGCGACACCTACTGGCTGCTGCTCGACCCGACGCGCTTCAGCCGCGTGGGCGGGCGAACCTGGCTGGTGTGGCTGAGCACCGCCATGGCGCTGTCGCTGGCCGGCGCGGCATTGATCACCCGGCTCATCAACCTGCCGCTCAAGCAGCTGTCGCGCGCGACCATGCAGGTGCGCGAGGGTGAATACGAGGCGCACCGGCTCGACGAGCGCGCCCGCACCAACGAAATTCGTGCGGTCAACATCGGCTTCAACCGCATGGCCGACCAGCTCGCCAAGATCGAGCAGGACCGCGCCATCATGCTGGCCGGCATCTCGCACGACCTGCACACGCCGCTGGCCCGATTGCGGCTCGAAACCGAGATGAGCGTGGCCGACGAGGACGCGCGCGACCACATGGCCGCCGACATCGCCCAGCTCGACGCGATCATCGACAAGTTCCTCGACTACGCCCGCCCCGACCACGTCGACCCCAAGCCGGTGCTGCTGCGTGACGTGGTCGACGCCTGCACCTACGCCGTGCAGGACTACGAGGAGATGAACATCAAGGTCGAGGTGCCGCCCGACCTGCGCGTGATGGGCGACGAGGTCGAGCTCACGCGCGTCGTTTCCAACCTGGTCGAGAACGCGCGGCGCTACGGCAAGACGCCTTCCACGGGCGTGGCCGACGTGACGATCCAGGCGCAGGCCAACAACGACGCGGTGTTGATCAAGGTGCGCGACCACGGCGCGGGCGTCGAGCCCGCCCTGCTCGCCCAGTTGACCAAGCCCTTCTTCCGCGGCGATGCGGCGCGCACCTCGGCCGCAGGCGCGGGGCTGGGCCTGTCGATCGTTGCGAAGAACATCGAGCGCATGGGCGGCACCTTCGCGCTGACGAGCACGCCAGGGCGCGGCCTGGCTGCGCACATCCGCATGCCCCGTGCGATGCCCCCCGGCGCCAGGCCGGGCGAGCCGCAGGGCAGCGGCGCCAAGAAGCCGGCCTGAGCGCCGGCCGCTTCCTTCTCTACTTATTTGTGGAGAAGAACGGCCGCGCGGGCTTCCATCGCGCGGCCCTCGCCCACCGGGCCCAGCTTCTCGGCCGTCTTGGCCTTCACATTCACCTGTTCCAGTGCCACGCCCAGCGTGTCGGCGATGCGCTGGCACATGAGCGGGATGTGCGGCGCGAGCTTGGGCGCCTGCGCGATCACGGTGCTGTCGACGTTGCCGATCTCCCAGCCAGCCGCGCGCACCCTGCGCGCCGCCTCGGCCAGCAGCACCGCCGAATCGGCACCGCGAAACTGCGGATCGGTGTCCGGAAAGTGCCGCCCGATGTCGCCGAGCCCCGCGCCGCCCAGCAGCGCGTCGGTGATGGCGTGCAGCAGCACGTCGGCATCAGAGTGGCCCAGCAGCCCGGTGGTGTGCGGCACCTCGACGCCGCCCAGGATCAGCTTGCGCCCCGCCACCAGCTGATGCACGTCCCAGCCTTCGCCGATGCGGATATTGAAAGCGCCGGTCATGCCAGACCCTTCCTGCGGCCCAGCAGAACCGCTTCGGCCAGGGCGAAGTCTTCGGGAAAGGTCACCTTGAAATTCTGGGCGCTGCTCGGCACCAGCAGCGGCGACAGGCCGATGGCCTCGATGGCGCTGGCCTCGTCGGTCACGGCGTCTCCGGTGCGCTCCAGCGCATCGAGCAGCATGCCGATACGGAACATCTGGGGCGTCTGCGCCAGCCATTTGTCGGCGCGAGACAGGGTCTGGGCCACGCGGCTTTCGGCGGTGGACGACTTCAGCGTATCGGCCAGCCGCTGCGCCAGCAGGCCGCCGACGGCGTCGTGCTCGCAGGCGGCGATCAGCGCCTCGATCTGGCTGGAGCTGACCAGGCAGCGCGCCGCGTCGTGCACCAGTACCCAGTCGTGCGCGCCCGCGCCCTTCTGCCTCAGCGCCACCAGTCCGTTGCGCACCGTGGCCGCCCGGGTCACGCCGCCAACGCGCAGCAGGTATTCGTTCTCCGAGGGAAAGCGCGGTAGCACCGCATCCACGTCCCGGTCGTCCGGCGACACCACCAGCGCCAGCCCGGCGAAGCGCCCCGCCAGTGCGCGGAAGGCCTCCAGCGTGTGGGCCACCATCGGCAGCCCGGCCAGGCGCCGGTACTGCTTGGGCTGCGTGGACTGCGCATGCCCCGCGCGGTGGCCGGAGCCGGCGCACGGGATCAGCACGAATAGTCGGGAAGAGGACATGAGGGCCCTGCGTCGGCTGCGGCCGACAAGCGGATAAAGGGCCGCCATTCTAGAATTGCCCGCTACGCACACCCCTCGCCAGCCGGCGCGGGGTGTTGTGCATTTCCATCAAGCGTTCCATGGACCTCCCCCACCTCACGGCGGGCAAGCGTTTCACGCTGCCGCGTCCCCCGTTGTCGGCCGATGCACTGCTGCTGGCGCAGCTGGCCATGCGCGAGAAAGCAGCCGGACGCGCCACCGCGATGTTCACGGCCGACGCCAACGACGCCCAGCGCCTGATCGACGAGATCGCCTTCTTCGCGCCCGACCTGCGCTGCGCCCTGTTCCCCGACTGGGAGACGCTGCCCTACGACAGCTTCTCGCCCCACCAGGACCTGATCAGCGAGCGCCTGGCCACCCTCTGGCGCATCAGCCAGAAGGAGGCCGACGTGGTGCTGGTGCCCGCCACCACTGCGCTCTACCGGCTGGCGCCGCCGTCCTTCCTGGCCGGCTACACCTTCCAGTTCAAGGCCAAGCAGAAGCTGGAAGAGTCGAAGCTCAAGGCCCAGCTCACGCTGGCCGGCTACACCCACGTGACTCAGGTGGTGAGCCCCGGCGAATACGCGGTGCGCGGCGGCCTGATCGACCTGTTCCCGATGGGTTCGCCCGTGCCCTTCCGCGTCGACCTGTTCGACGACGAGATCGACAGCATCCGCACCTTCGACCCCGACACCCAGCGCAGCCTCTACCCCGTGCCCGAGGTGCGGCTGCTGCCGGGCCGCGAGTTCCCGATGGACGACGACGCGCGCGGGCGCTTCCGCAGCCGCTGGCGCGAGCTGCTCGAAGGCGACCCGACCAAGAGCCGCATCTACAAGGACATGGGCAACGGCGTGGCCACCGCCGGCATCGAGTACTACCTGCCGCTGTTCTTCGACGAGACGGCCACGGTTTTCGACTACCTCGGCCCTGACGCCACCGTGGTGCTGCACGGCGACCTCGAACCCGCCTTCCAGCATTTCTGGCAGGACACGAACGAGCGCTACCGGCTGGTGCGCGGCGACCCCGAACGCCCGGCCCTGCCACCCGAGGCGCTCTTCCTGAACGCCGAGCAGTTCTACCAGCGCGCCAAGCCCCACGCGCAGCTCGCCATACGGGGCGACGTGACCACCGATGCGCCGTACGCCGAGTTCGACAGGCTGCCGCCCTTCGCCGTGGTGCGCGGCGCCGAAGACCCGCTGGTCGGCCTGAAAGCGCACATCGCGAAGACACCGCACCGCGTGCTGCTGATCGCCGAGAGCGACGGCCGCCGCGAGAGCCTGCTCGACTTCCTGCGCGCCAGCGGCGTGAGCCCGCCGGCCTTCGATTCGCTGGCCGAGTTCGAAGCCTCCGCCGACGAGAAGACCGGTATCGCCACCGCCGCGCTGGCCTCGGGCTTCGCGTGGCGCGAGCAAGGCATCGACTTCGTCACCGAGACCGAGCTGTTCGCCACCGCGCCCACCACGCGCCGGCGCAACAAGAAACAGGAACAGGTCAGCGACGTCGAGGCGCTCATCAAGGACCTGTCGGAGCTCAACGTGGGCGATCCGGTGGTTCACAGCGCGCACGGCATCGGGCGCTACCGCGGCCTGATCCACATGGACCTGGGCCAGGGCAACGGCCCCGACGGCAAGCCGCTGCTGCAGGAAATGCTGCACCTGGAGTACGCCGACAAGGCCACGCTCTACGTGCCCGTCTCGCAGCTGCACCAGATCAGCCGCTACACCGGCGTCAGTGCCGACGAGGCCCCGCTGCACAAGCTGGGCTCCGGCCAATGGGAAAAGGCCAAGCGCAAGGCTGCCGAACAGGTGCGCGACTCGGCCGCCGAGCTGCTCAACATCTACGCCCGCCGGGCCGCGCGCGAAGGCCATGCCTTCCGCTACTCGCCGGCCGATTACGAGGTGTTCGCCAACGACTTCGGCTTCCAGGAAACCGCCGACCAGAAGGCCGCGATCCACGCCGTGGTGCAGGACATGATCTCGCCCCAACCCATGGACCGCCTCGTGTGCGGCGACGTGGGCTTCGGCAAGACCGAGGTGGCGCTGCGCGCCGCCTTCATTGCCGTCACCGGCGGCAAGCAGGTCGCCTTCCTCGCGCCGACCACGCTGCTGGCCGAGCAGCACTACCAGACGCTGGTCGACCGCTTCGCCAAATGGCCGGTGAAGGTGGCCGAGATGAGCCGCTTCCGCTCGGCCAAGGAAATCACCGCCGCCGCCAAGGGACTGGCCGAGGGCCAGGTCGACATCGTGGTCGGCACGCACAAGCTGCTCTCGCAGTCGGTCAAGTTCAAGAACCTGGGCCTGCTCATCATCGACGAGGAGCACCGCTTCGGCGTGCGCCACAAGGAGGCGATGAAGGCCATGCGCGCCGAGGTCGACGTGCTCACGCTCACCGCCACGCCGATTCCGCGCACGCTGGGCATGGCGCTCGAAGGCCTGCGCGACCTGAGCGTGATCGCCACCGCGCCGCAGCGGCGCCTGGCCATCAAGACCTTCGTGCGCAACGAGGGCACCGGCGTGATCCGCGAAGCCGTGCTGCGCGAGCTCAAGCGCGGCGGGCAGGTCTACTTCCTGCACAACGAGGTCGAGACCATCGAGAACCGCCGGCAGAAGCTGGAAGAGATCCTTCCCGAGGCCCGCATCGCCGTGGCCCACGGCCAGATGCCCGAGCGCGAGCTGGAGCGCGTGATGCGCGACTTCGTGGCGCAGCGCTACAACCTGCTGCTGTGCTCGACCATCATCGAGACCGGCATCGACGTGCCGACCGCCAACACCATCGTGATGAGCCGCGCCGACAAGTTCGGCCTGGCGCAGCTGCACCAGCTGCGCGGCCGCGTCGGGCGCTCTCACCACCAAGCCTATGCCTACCTCATGGTGCCCGACACCGAGGGCCTGACCAAGCAGGCGGCGCAGCGGCTCGACGCCATCCAGCAGATGGAAGAACTGGGCTCCGGCTTCTACCTCGCCATGCACGACCTGGAGATTCGCGGCACCGGCGAGGTGCTGGGCGAGAACCAGAGCGGCAACATGATGGAAATCGGCTTCCAGCTCTACAACGAGATGCTCAGCGAGGCGGTTCGCGCGCTCAAGGCCGGGCAGGAGCCCGACCTGCTGTCGCCGCTGTCGGTCACGACCGAGATCAACCTGCACGCCCCCGCCCTGCTGCCCGACGACTACTGCGGCGACGTGCACCTGCGGCTATCGTTCTACAAGAAGCTGGCCACGGCGAAGACGCCCGACCAGATCGACACGCTGCTGGAAGAAATCGTCGACCGCTTCGGCAAGCTGCCGCCCCAGGCGCAGACGCTCATCGACACCCACCGCCTGCGCGTGCTCGCGCGGCCCTATGGCGTGGTGAAGGTCGACGCTGCGCCGGGCATCATCAACATCACCTTCAAGAAAGATCCGCCGGTCGATGGCATGGCCATCATCCAGCTGATCCAGAAGAACAAGCACATCAAGCTCGCGGGCAACGAGAAGCTGCGCATCGAGCGTGAGCTGAAGGAACCCAAGGATCGGGCCCAGATGGTGCGCGACGTGCTGCGCAGCCTGGGCCAACCCACAGTCAAGGAAACCGTCACCGCATGAGCGCTACTGAAATCTCCCCCGGCCTCGTCATCCAGCGCGTGAAGCCGCCGCTGAAGCTCGCCGACTTCAAACTGATCGCCTTCGACATGGACTCGACGCTGATCAACATCGAATGCATCGACGAGATCGCCGATGCCGTCGGCAAGAAGGCCGAAGTCGCCGCCATCACCGAAGCCACCATGCGCGGCGAGATCAAGGACTTCAAGGAAAGCCTGCGCCGCCGCGTGGCGTTGCTCAAAGGCGTGCCGGTCGAGGCGCTGCAACAGGTGTACGACGAGCGCCTGAAGCTCAACCCCGGCGCGAGCGAGCTGGTGGCCGCATGCAAGGCGGCCGGCCTCAAGGTGCTGCTGGTGTCGGGCGGCTTCACCTTCTTCGCGAACCGCGTGAAGGACCGGCTGGGCATCGACTTCGCGCGCTCCAACCTGCTCGACGAGGCCGGCGGCAAGCTCACGGGCGAGGTGGTCACACAGAGCTGGGGCGACATCTGCGACGGCGCCGAGAAGCGCCGCACGCTGCTCGAGGTGGCCTCGCTGATGGGCATCTCGCCGCAGGAAACCATCGCCGTGGGCGACGGCGCCAACGACCTGCCGATGATGGGCGAGGCCGGCCTTTCCGTCGCGTACCACGCCAAGCCGAAGGTTCGCGAGCAGGCCATGGTGGCCATCAACGAAGGCGGCCTTGACCGCGTGCTGGAAATACTGAAATGACCGACACCGCCCCGCTCTACCGTGCCGACGCGCTCAGGGACTACGCCAGTGCCTTGCTGCAGAAGGCCGGGCTCGCACCGTCGAAGGCCGACAGCGTGGCCCGCACGCTGGTCGAAGGCGACCTGCTGGGCCACGACACGCACGGCCTGGCCCTGCTGGCGGGGTACGTGAAGGAACTCGAATCCGGAGGAATGACGCGCGACGGCGCCCCCGAGGTGCTGTCCGACCGCCCCGCCGCCGTGCTGTGGGACGGCAAGCGCCTGCCCGGCCCCTGGCTCATGGACCAGGGCATGGACCTGCTCGTGCCGCGCGCCCGCGAGCTGGGCACGGCCTCGCTGGTCATCCGCCGCAGCCATCACATCGCCTGCCTTGCCGTCTACATGCTGCGCGCGCTGCAGGAAGACATGCTGATGCTGCTGGCCTGCTCCGACCCCAATGCCGCCAGCGTCGCGCCCTTCGGCGGCACACAGGCGGTGTTCACGCCGAACCCGCTGGCCATGGGCTTTCCGCTGTCGCAAGGCGGCGTGATGGTCGACATTTCGGCCTCCATCACCACCAACGGCATGAGCAACCGCAAGCGCGCGGCAGGCGAGACCTTCGCCGAGGAGTGGCTGATCGACGCCGCCGGCAAGCCGTCGAACGACCCGCAGGTGCTGTTCGACCAGCCGCCCGGCACGCTGTTGCCGGTCGGCGGACTGAGCCACGGGCACAAGGGCTACGGCATGGCACTGCTGGTGGAAACGCTCACGGCCGGCCTCGCGGGCCACGGCCGGGCCGACCCGCGCGAGGGCTGGGGCGCGACGGTGCACATCACGCTGCACGACCTGAACGCCTTCGGCGGCAAGGACGCCTTCCTGCGCCAGATGGACCATGTGGCGGCAGAGTGCCGCGGCAACGTGCCCATCGACCCGGCGAAGCCTGTGCGGCTGCCGGGCGAAGGCGGATTGAAGCGTCGGGAAGTTCAGTCGAAGGACGGGGTGCTGCTGCACCCGTCGATTGCGCGCTCGCTGCAGGATGCGGAGCAGCGCCACGGCCTGCGGCTGGCGCAGGCGCTGGTCTGAGCGAGGGTCAGTCTTCGGCGTCGGGCGACGCCGCTTCTTCGCCCGCGGGGCGCGGCTTGCGCTTGGCCGGCCTTGCCAGGATCTCGATGTAGAACTGCTTGCCGGCCTCTTTCACCACGCCGTCGATCAGGCCGGTGATGGCGGAAAGGTGAACGACTTCGGCCGATTCCTGCGACGCGCCGAACCTGCAGTCGAAGTCCCAGAAGTCGGCGCCTTCGGGCAATGCGCGCCGCCGTTCGCGCTTGATGTACTTGCGGATCTCGTGCTTGATGGCTTCGAGTAGACGGTCGGGGTGCTTGCCCTCGACCTGAAGCTGGAAGGTTTTTCTCATGGGTGATCGTAACCAATGTGGGATGGGCACCGAACTTGCTGGCTACCATGGCCGCCGGGCCCATTCCGCGGCGACCACGCCGAGTCATCCATGCTGACCTTTTTTCATCCGGAACAACTGTTGCACCACCCGCGCAGCTACCTGTCGCGCGGGCAGATGCGCACCCCGCAGGAAGTCCCCGAGCGCGCGCTGCGGCTCGTCGAAGCCGTGCGTTCGCTGGGCTTCGAGCTGCGGACGCCGGCCGATGCCGGCATGGCGCCCCTTTCCGCCGTGCACGGCGACGACTACCTGCGCTTCCTCGAGGAAGCCCATGCCGAATGGAAGCAGATGCCCTCCGACTGGGGCGACGAGGTGATGTCGAACATCTTCGTGCGCGAGCCCAACCGCCTGCGCGGCATCCTCGCCAAGGCGGCACGCTACCTGGCCGACGGCAGCTGCCCGGTCGGGGCCCAGACCTGGCGCTCGGCGTACTGGTCGGCCCAGAGCGCGGTGGCCGGCGCGGCAGCCATCACCGAAGGCGCCCGCGCGGCCTATGCGCTGTGCCGCCCTCCCGGCCACCATGCGCGCGTCGATGCCGCCGGCGGCTTCTGCTACCTCAACAACGCCGCCATCGCCGCCCAGGCGCTGCGCGGGCGCTTTGCCCGCGTGGCTGTGCTCGACACCGACATGCACCATGGCCAGGGCGTGCAGGAGATCTTCTATGGCCGCGGCGACGTGATGTACGTCTCGATCCACGGCGACCCGACCAATTTCTACCCGGCGGTGGCCGGCTACGAGGACGAGCGCGGGGCCGATGAGGGCGAAGGCTTCAACGTCAATTTCCCGATGCCGCACGGCGCACCGGAATCAGTCTTCTTCGAGCGGCTCGACGACGCGACGCAAGCGCTGCGCCGCTTCGCGCCCGACGCGCTGGTCCTGGCGCTGGGCTTCGACATCTACAAGGACGATCCGCAGTCGCAGGTCGCGGTGACGACCGAGGGCTTCGGACGGCTGGGCAAGGCCATCGGCGCGCTCGGCCTGCCGACGCTGATCGTCCAGGAAGGCGGCTATCACCTCGAGAGCCTGGAAGCCAACGCACGGTCGTTCTTCGGAGGATTCGCAACTGCAGCGTGATGGTCATGCCAGCGACCGGCGCCGCGCTGTGTACAGTCGGCGCTTCGAACGAAAGCAGGTGAAGACGACATGGCGCGCGCAAACGACTGGGCAAGCAAGGTGATGGCATTGATCAACGGAGGCAATCCCACCGCCGCCATCGCGCAGATCAAGGTCGCGCCCTCGGTCAAGGACCTGAAGGCGCTGCAGACCATCATGACGCTCTCGAAGATGAAAGGCCGCTATCCGAACGTGGATGCGGCCATCTCAGACAACCTGGACCTGCTCGCGGCGCCCAGGCTGCACCGGTCCCCCTGATCGACAGCGTCTTTTACAGCGCCTGGCCGAGGCGCTTCACGCCCTCTTCGATCTTCGCCACGTCGGCCGTCGCGAAGCTCAGGCGCAGCGTGGCCACGTCGGGCTTCTCGGCGAAGAACGGCGCGCCGGGCACGAAGGCCACGAGCTTCTCGATGGCGCGCTTCGCCAGCTCGTTCGCATCGGCCAGCTTGCCGTTGGCGCCCGTGAGGCGTGCCCAGAAGAACAGGCCGCCGTTGGGCTGGGTGAAGCTCACCGCATCGCCCAGCTCGCGCTTGAGCGCCGCGCCCATGGCCTGCGCACGCTGGCCGTACACCTCACGCACATGCGCCAGGGTTGCGGGCATGCGGCCGCTCTTGAGGTACTGGGCCGCCGTGGCCTGCGAGAAGGTGCTCGTGTGCGCGTCGCTGAACTGCTTGCACATGGTGGCCTTGGCCAGCAGCTCGGGCGGAGCGATCATCCAGCCGATGCGCAGGCCGGGGCTCAGCACCTTGCTGAGGCTGCCGCAGTGCGCGAGCAGCTCGCGGCTGCCGGGCACGTCCTTGCTCAGCGACATGATCGAAGGCGGCGGGGCTTCGCCGAAGTAGAGGTCGCCGTAGGGGTCGTCCTCGACGATCAGCGTCTTGTACTTCACGGCCAGCTCGAGCACCTTCTTGCGGCGCTCCAGGCTCAGCATGGCGCCGCTGGGGTTGCCGAAGGTGGGAATGAGGTAGACGAACTTGGGCTTGTGCTCGGCGATGAGCTTCTCGAGCTCGTCGGTCTTCACGCCGTTGGCGTCGATGGGCGCGCTGATGAGCTGCGCGCCGTAGAGGCGGAAGCACTGGATGGTGGCCAGGAAGGTCGGGCCCTCGACGATCACCTTGTCGCCGGGCGAGATCATGGTCTTGCCCAGCAGGTCCAGCGCCTGCTGGCTGCCGGTGGTGACGATCAGGCCGCTCGGCTCGACGTCGACCCCCTTGGTCTTCATGAAGGCGCCGAGCTGGGTGCGCAGCGGCTCGTAGCCTTCGGTGGCGCCGTACTGCAGGGCGGCGCCGGGTTCTTCGGTGAGTGCTTTATGGCTCGCCTCCTTGAGGCCCTCGACGTCGAACATGGCGCTGTCGGGGAAGCCGCCCGCAAAACTGATGATGCCGGGCTTGCCCAGCAGCTTGAAGAGTTCGCGGATGGCGGAGGTCTCGACGTTGTCGAGGCGGGAGGCGAATTGCATGGTCAGTCTCACTTTCTGGGTGCCATTGTCACCAAAGCCGGGGCAATAAAGCTGCGTAAGGCTATCGGCTTTCGACGATATATTGCGCGTGCCGCCCTCACGAAGCCCCATGAAAAAAGACAACATCCCCCTCTTCTTCGCCACCCTGCAGGCGGCCAACCCCGAGCCCGAGACCGAGCTCGAGTACACCACCCCCTTCGAGCTGCTGGCCGCCGTGCTGCTGTCGGCGCAGGCCACCGACGTGGGCGTGAACAAGGCCACGCGCAAGCTCTTCCCGGTGGCGAACACGCCGCAGGCCATCCTCGACCTGGGTGTCGAGGGGCTGGAGGAATACATCAAGACCATCGGCCTGTACCGCAGCAAGGCCAGACACCTGATCGAGGCCTGCCGCATGCTGGTGGAACTGCACGGCGGCGAGGTTCCGCGCACCCGCGCCGAACTGGAGGCGCTGCCCGGCGTCGGCCGCAAGACGGCGAACGTGGTGCTCAACGTGGCCTTCGGCGAGGCGACGATCGCGGTCGACACGCACATCTTCCGCGTCGGCAACCGCACCGGCCTCGCGCCGGGCAAGACGCCGCTGGAGGTGGAACTGAAGCTCGAGAAGCGCGTCCCACCCGAGTACCGGCTGCACGCGCACCACTGGCTGATCCTGCATGGCCGCTACATCTGCGTGGCGCGCAAGCCGCGCTGCTGGGAATGCGCGGTGGCGAGCTTCTGCTCCTACAAGCCCAAGACGCCCGCGCCGAAGACGGCCTGAGAGATGAAGAAAGAACACAGCGACGAATGACGAGAAGCAAGACCACATCGACGAACGCCCGCACGCTGCTGGGCGCGGCCCTGCTGGCCGCGCTACTCCCGGCCTCGGCCTGGGCACAACAGGGCGGCGGCCAGTTCCCCAACTCCATCGGGCAGTACACGGGCCGCTGGTCCGCCAACTGCGCCGACAACTCGGCTCCCACGCTGCAGGTGCGCCAGGACATGCTGATCGCCGAGAGCGGCAAGCGCCGCGTGGTCGCCCGCGAGCCGCAGACGGCCTACAGCTTCTTCGGCAACAGCCCGCCGCCGGCCGGCTTCGATGTGGCGCTGATGAGCGACGCGGGCAAGGCCGGTTCGATGACCTTCCTCGTCTACCGCGGATCGCGCGGCCAGTACATCGCGCTGGATGCCGACAAGCCGGTCGCCGGCCAGCTCGGGCCCGAGATGATGAAGCAGCGCTACTGGCGCTGCAACGGTGCCGAGCGGGCCCTGCCTCCCCCGTCCGAGCCTGCCGCCAAGGTGCCGCCCACGCCCACCGGAAGCCCCGCCGCGCTCGCGCAGGGCCCCGCCATGCAGAAGGCCTGGCGCGCAGCTCTGGGCCCGCGCGAGAACGACCGCTGGCTGGTGCGCCGCGAAGGCCCGGCGCCGGAGCCGCAATGGGTCACGATCGACGGCACGCGCTACCTGCTGCACGCCTTCTGCAAACCGCACGACTGCTACGACAACAACGCCATTGCGCTCTACGACCAGGGCTCCGGCCGCATCTACGGCCTGGTGCAGCGCAACGGCGCCAACCGCCTCGTGGGCACGCCGCCGCAGGCGCTGGCGCCCCAGCTGGACAAGCTCTGGCGCGAACAGTGGCGGCAGAAGAACTGAAGAACTGAACGCAGGCCCGCTCAGGCCAGCTTGAACATGCGCACCGCGTGCACCAGCCCTGCGGCCTGGTCGTTCATCGACTGCGCCGCGGCCGAGGCCTGCTCCACCAGCGCCGCGTTCTGCTGGGTGGTGCGGTCCATCTGCTTGATGGCATCGTTGACCTGACCGATGCCGGCCGCCTGCTCCTGGCTGGCCGCGGTGATCTCGGCCATGATGTCCGTCACCCGCCGCACGCTGCCCACGACCTCCTCCATGGTCTTGCCGGCCTCGTTGACCAGCGTGCTGCCCGCCTTCACCTCGTCCACCGAATCGCCGATCAGCGTCTTGATTTCCTTCGCCGCGGCGGCAGAGCGCTGCGCCAGGCTTCGCACCTCCGACGCGACCACCGCGAACCCCCGCCCCTGCTCGCCCGCGCGGGCCGCCTCCACCGCCGCATTGAGCGCGAGGATGTTGGTCTGGAACGAGATGCCGTCGATCACGCCGATGATCTCCACCACCTTCCTCGACGAGGCGTTGATGGACGCCATCTTCTCCACCACCTGATCGACCACCGCGCCGCCGCGCGAAGCCACCTGCGAGGCAGAGTCGGCAAGCTGGTTGGCCAGCCGCGCGTTGTCGGCGTTCTGCCTGACGGTGCCGGTGAGCTCCTGCATGGCCGCCGCCGTCTGCTCCAGCGAGCTGGCCTGCGCCTCGGTACGCGACGAGAGATCGCGATTGCCCGAGGCGATCTGGCCCGATGCCGAGGCGATGGAATCGGTGCCGTCGCGCACCTGCCCCACCACCTTGGCCAGCTCGTCGTTCATCGAGCGCAGCGCGCGCATCAGCATGCCCGACTCCGAGGTGTCCGACACCTCGATGCGCGCCGTCAGGTCGCCGGAGGCCACCTGCTGCGCCACGTTCACCGCCTGGCCCAGCGGCCGCGTGATGGAGCGCGTCATGAGGAAAGCCAGCAGCAGGCCGCCGGCCAGCGAGGCACAGCTGATCCCGAGGATCATCCACTTCGCGCGCAGGTACGCGGCCTGCGTCGATGCCGTGCCTTCGTCGGCGCTCTTCCTCAGCAGCGACTGGAAGGCAGAGACATGCGCCAGCACCTGGTTGAGCAGCGGCATGCATTCCTGCGTCAGCACCTTGACGGCGGCGTCGGTCTGGCGCGAGGTGGCGAGGGCGACGACGTTGCCGGCGATGGGCAGGTACCGGGCCTCCAGCGCACGGAGCTGCTCTAGCATCCGGCGCTCCTCCGGGGTTGCGGCGGCGGGATCGGCCATCACCGTCGCCAGACCCTGCAGGCCCTTGTCGATCTCGCGCTGGGAGCTTCCGACGAGTTCGATGTCGCCTTTTTGCAAGGACGAGTCCGTCACCAGCGCCAGGTTGCGCGCCGCGATGGCCCGCTTGCCGATGGCCGACTGCACGTTGTTGAGCTCGTCGAGCTTGCGTTCCCCGATCTCGGTCGCGAAGGCGACGCGCTCCGAGAGATTCGCCATCTCGTGCAGGCCGATGCCGGTGATGAGGAGCTGCAACAGCAGCAACAGCGCAAAACCCAGCCCGAGGCGGGCTCCGATCCTGAGATTCGAAAGACCGAACATGTGGCGTTCTCCAAATTGGTTGCGGGGTCTCCCCGCTCTCATCGGCAGCGCCACCGCGCGCCACCCCACCCTCGAAGGGTGGGAATGGGCAAACCCTTGAATATGGGATCCGATCCGCGCGCGAGATGACCCAGAATCCGCACGAATGCAATCTGCCTCAACACCCGGCACACCAGCGCAGCGCACCCGGAGCCGCCGTCTCCTGGTCCGCCAGGGCCTGCTCGACCGGCTCGACGGGCCCGACGGCCGCCGATGCGTGGTGCTGCGTGCACCCGCCGGCTTCGGCAAGAGCTCGCTTCTGCTCACCTGGCAGCGCGAACTCGTATCGGCCGACGCCGGCATCGCATGGCTCAGGCTCGCGGACCTTCCCGAGGGCGACCTGCACTTCATGACCGCCCTGATGACGGCCCTGGCCGGCATCGACACGGCGATTCCGAAGCAGGCGATGGCGCATGCCCGCCCCGACGCCCTGGCGATGGAGCGGCTGGTCATCGCGCTCGTGCGCGGCATTGCAGCGCACGGCCGCAGGGTCGTGCTGATCGTGGACGACGTGCAGTGCGCGCAGAGCGGCAACGTGCTGCACGCCCTGCGCCTGCTCGTCGAGTACGCGCCGGCCAACCTGCTGTGCGTCTTCGCCAGCCAGGACGAACTGCCGATGACGCTGGGACACACCCCGGCCTCGAAGACGGTGCTGGAACTGCGCAACGACGACCTGCGCTTCAGCCTGCCGGAGTCGATCGACTACCTCGGCATGCGCCTGCCGCAACTCGACGAGCGCGCCGCCGCTGCGATCCACCGGCTGACCGAGGGCTGGCCGGCGCTGCTTCGGCTGGCCAGCGCCGACGTGCGCCGCCGGCGCGGCGTGCAGTCGCCCCTGGTCCATGGCGTGCCCGATCCCGAGCCATTTGCCGCGTACTTCCACGCGCACGTCTTCCCCCGCCTTTCGGCGACGCAGTTGCGGCTGCTCATCTGCTGCGCCGCCTGCACGCGCTTCAGCGCGTCGCTGTGCGCCGACCTCGTGGGCGACGGGTACACGCCGGCCCAGTGCGCCGAGCTGCTGGAACCGCTGGCGCGCGAGGGCCTGCTGTCCGCCGCGCCGGAAGCGTCCGCCTCGCCCGCGCAGGAGCACTGGTGGCACATGCACCCGCTGCTGCGCAGCGTGCTGCTCCTGCGCTTCTCGGCCTGGCCCGAAGCCGAGCGGCTGAAGATTCATGCCACGGCCTGCCACTCGTTCATGGCCCGGGGCATGCACCACCAGGCCGTGCGGCACGCGCTGGCGGCAGGCAACCGCGAAACCGCCGCCTGGCTGGCCGAACACGGTGCGCAGGCGCTGTTCGTGCAGGGCCGCATGAGCGAAATGATCGCGCTGGTGCGCCAGCTCGACGCCGAAACGATCAAGGACAACTCCAATCTCGGTCTTTGGACTGCCTGGGTCGAGCTGGCCGACTACCGCCTCGACGACTGCGCCCGCAGCATCCAGCGGCTGCGCGGAAAGCCCGGCGCCCTCGAACCGGCCATGCGCTACCGGCTGACGCTGCTGGGCTGCCTGTTCGCCATCCGCAACGACGACAACGACGCGCTCTCGCGGCTGTTGCCCGAGTTGCTGGCCCCGCCGCCGTCGGCCGATGAGTTCGCGCTGGCCGGGCGGCGCAACGTGCTGACCTGGCTGCACCTGCATCGCGGCGAGTTCGTGCAGGCGCGGTGCATCCAGCGCGACGAGCCGACACCGCGCATCGACGGCGAGCCCGTCGTCGGCACCCTGTTCGGGTCGCTGGTGGGCCAGTGCCTGGTCGGGCTGTCGTATGCCGTCGAGGGACAGATGCACCGCGCGGAGCGCATCTACCGCCAGGTGCTCGGCGAGGCGCAGGAGCGCGGCGCGCGTTGCGCCGAGGCGGCCCGGCTCACCGCCCAGCTGCTGGTGGAGGTGCTGTACGAGCAGCACGGCCCGCTGGTGGCGGCGCGCTTCATCCAGGAACAACTCGGCACGCACGACGGCCTGATTCCCGACACCAGCCTGCGCATGATCCTGGTGGCGAACCGCGCCCAGCAAGCGGCCGGCCGCTGGCGCGAGGCGCTGGAACACCTCGCGCAGGCCGGGTGCTTCCTGCGGCGCTTCCGCATGGACCGCACGCTGGCCTGCGTGCTGCTGGAACAGCTCGGGATCCAGCTCGCGAACGACGAGACCGACGCGGCGCGAGCCTCCCTGCAGGAACTGGAAGCGCTGCACGACCGGCACCCGGGTGTCGAGCCCGGCACCCTCCGGCGCATTGCCGACATCGTGGAGCGGGCGCGGATCCGCATGGCGATGCACGACGGCGAACTGCTGCCCGTGCTGGCACGGATCGACGCCCTGTCGCAGTGCTACGAGGAACGCGGACAGCTCAGCCTCTCGGTCACGCTCCAGCTCCAGGCGGCCGAGGTCGAGCGCAGGCTCGGCCGCACCGAGGCGTCGAACGCGCGCGTCTGCAAGGCCTTGCGGCTGGGTCATTCGCTGGGGCTGCTGCAGACCCTGCTGGGCGCGCACGACAACGCCCTGCAGCTGATCCGCACGGCCGGCGCGATACCCAATCTCGACCCGGTCCTGGGCTTCTTCATCGAGCGCATCGAGGCGCTGGCGCAATCGCAGCTCGAGGTGCGCATCGAGCCTCCGCCGGTGCCGCATTTCCGGGACGACGAGCGCCTGACCCGCCTGCTCACGCTGCGCGAAGCCGAGATCGCCGAACTGCTGCTGAAGTCGCTGCCGAACAAGAAGATCGCGCTCACGCTCGGCGTGTCGCTCGACACGGTCAAGTGGCACCTCAAGAACATCTACATGAAGCTGGACGCCCACGGGCGCGGCGCCGTGGCCGAACGCATGCGGTACGAGCTCGAACGCGGCGGCAGCGGCAAATAGAGGGCGCCGATCAGGCACCGCCGCCCATGTCAGGTGAGCGATGGATTGTCGAAAACCAGCCAACCGCCGAATGGCATCTCGCCGGAAGGCCAGTCGCCCGCAGTGGCCGGGCAACGGATGCCGCGCTGCAGCAAGGTCACCGCGCGCAATACGCCGGCATGCGTGACCCAGAGCACGTCGCGCTCCTGCGCCAGCCATTCGTCGTGCGCCTGTGCAACCCGCAACATGAAGGCGCGCACGCTCTCGCCGTGCACGCCGGCCCGCAGGTCCGCGAAATCGGCGGTCCAGGCGTCGAAGTCCTCGCGGGGAATGTCGGCCCAGGGCCGGCCCTCCCAGGCGCCGAAATCCATCTCGGCCAGCCGGGCGTCGTGTTGCACAGGCAGGTCCGGGCGCAGTGCGGCGATGGCTTCCGCCAACGCGGCGCAGCGCCTCAGAGGAGAGCTGCGCAGCGCGATGCCGGCCGGCAGCAGCGGCGCGATCCGTTCGGCGGCGGCCAGCGTGGCGTCCGCATGGGCTTCGAGGTCCGTCGCCCCGTAGCAGAGGCCGGGTTCGGCCACTACCGGGGCGTGGCGCTGGAGCCAGAGGGTGGTCATGCGCTCCAGGCCAGCGCGAGGTAGATCGCGAGTTCGCAGACCTGCTGGGTCGCGCCCAAGCCGTCGCCGGTGAAGCCTTGCAGCCTGCGCAGGAAGAGACGCGCCATCCAGCCCGCGGCAAGAACGGCCGCGAGAACGGCGGCCACGACATGCACCGCGTCATGCGCGCACAGCAGCAGCGCCACCGCCGGAACAGTCCACACCACGGCGATCGCCAGCGCTCCCCGGCTGATCGCATCAGCCAGCGGCTTGGCCTTGCTCGCACCACTGTCGCCCACATAGGGCAGCCAGCGGATCAGGAAGAGCGGCATCAGCCGCGACAGCACGTGCGCGCCCACGATGGCAATGGCCACAGCCGCCAGGCCGCGCCCGGCCAGCAACGCGAGCAGCGCGAACTTCAGGCCCAGCGCCAATACAAGCGCGACGGTGCCGAAGGCGCCGATGCGCGAGTCCTTCATGATCTCCAGCGCCCGCTCCCGGTTGGCCGAGCCACCGAGGCCGTCGGCCACGTCGGCCAGCCCGTCCTCATGGAATGCGCCGGTGAGCATCACGGTGGCGACGGTGCTCAGCACGGCCGCCGCCAGCGCGCCACCGACGCCGGACAACCCAACGGCCACGCCCGCGCACACCAGCGCCGCCACCCCGCCTACCAGCCAGCCGATGCCGGGCAGGTGCGCCGCGCTCGCGCGCAGCATCTGCGGGCTGTAGCCGACCCATGCGGCCAGCCGCCCCGTCACCGGCACCCGGGTGAAGAACTGCAGCGCGAGCAGGAAATGGCGGATGCTGTTCATTGAAGTACCTTCGTGCTTCGCACTGCGGTGCGTGCTTGCTTGGGGCGGCCCGGCGCGACGCTCATGCGTCCTTGCGCGACACGCCGGCCGATTCGAAGCTCGCCATCTCGCGCAGGATGCGGCAGGCGGATTCGAGCAGCGGCCAGGCCAGCGCGCCTCCCGAGCCCTCGCCCAGCCGCAGGTCGAGCAGCAGCAGCGGCTCCAGCCCCAGCCGCTCCAGCAGCAGCGCATGCCCCGGCTCGGCCGAGCGGTGCGCCGCCACGCAGCGCTGCACCACGTGGGGCTGCAGCGCCTGCGCCACCAGCACCGCCGCGCTGGCGATGTAGCCGTCGACCACGATCACCCTGCGCTCGGCAGCCGCCTGCAGCACGGCGCCGACCAGCGTTGCCAGCTCGAAACCGCCGAAGGCCGCCAAGGCATCGAGCGGTGCCGCCGCGTCGGCGTGCAGCGCCAGCACCTGACGCAGCACTTCGCGCTTGCGCGCCAGCCCTGCCCCGTCGAGGCCGGTGCCGATGCCGATGCAGGCGTCGATGTCCAGCCCGCCCAGCCGCGACAGCAGCAGCGCGGCGGACGAACTGTTGCCGATGCCCATCTCGCCGAGCAGCAGCGCATTGCCCGGCAGCACCTTCACGACTTCGCGCCCGTTGGCGATCGCCTGGGCGCATTGCGCGGCGGTCATGGCCGGCTCCAGGGAAGCGTCGGCAGTGCCCGCGGCGATCCGGCGCGACACCAGCCCCGGGCGGGGCTGGAAGTCTTGCCGCACGCCGCAGTCGACCACGGTGAGCGCAAGCCCGTGCTGCCGCGCGAGCACGCTCACGGCCGCTCCGCCGGCGAGGAAGTTCTCGACCATCTGCCAGGTCACCTCGCTCGGGTAGGCCGAGACGCCGCGCGCCGCCAACCCGTGGTCGCCGGCGCAGACCAGCATCTGCGGAGCCTCGAGCACGGGGCTTTCGGTGCCGAGGATGCAGCCGATGCGCAAGGCCAGCGCCTCCAGCCGGCCCAGCGCGCCGAGCGGCTTGGTCTTGTTGTCCAGCACGGCCTGCAGGCGGGCGGCCAGCGCGGCGTCGCCGATGTCCGGAATGGCGGGAATGAGTTCGGTCATGCAATCAGTCCGGCGAGCACGCCGGCGTCGAAGTGGGTGTCGATGAAGTCGGCCAGGCCGTCGAAGGTGGCCTCGAGGGTGGGCGCCGAGGCGCCGAACAACGCATGCAGCGCGCCAGGGTCCTCGAACAGGCCGTGAAGGTAGATGCCGAGCACGTTGCCGCGCGCGCTCTGCCAGGCCAGCCCGTCGGGCATCACCGCCTGGCCGTCCTGCGCCATCTGCGGGTGCTCTGCGGTCTGGCCGTGATGGATTTCGTAGCCGGCGACCGGCACATCGGACAGCGCCGCCCAGGCACCGGTCAGCTCGCCGAAGCGCGCGACGCGATGCCGCACCGTCTTCTCGCGCTCGAACACCGTCACCAGCGGCAGCAGGCCGAGTCCCGGCGCGTTGCCGTCGATGCCGTGCGGATCGACCAGCGCCTCGCCCAGCATCTGCAGGCCGCCGCAGATGCCCAGCACCACCCCGCCGCGTTCGGCATGCGCGGCCACGGCGCGGTCCAGCCCCTGCGCGCGCAGCCAGGCCAGGTCGCCGCTGGTGTGCTTGGAGCCGGGCAGCACGATCCAGTCGGCCCCGGCCACGTCGGCCGGCGTGCGCGCCCAGACGAGGCGCACGCCGGGCACATTCTTCAGCGCCTGGAATTCGTCGAGATTGCTGATGCGCGGGTATGCGACCACCGCCACGGTTCGCGTGACCGTGCCGCTCGCGCGGCTGCGGTCGTCGAACACGCCGTCCTCCTCGGGCAGGCCGTGCTGCCACCACATGGGCAGCGTGGCAACGGTGGGCACGCCGGTCAGCTCCTGCAATTGCTGGGGCGCCGGCGCGAGCAGCGAGGCATCGCCGCGGAACTTGTTGAGCACGAAGCCGCGCAGCAGCGCGCGGTCGGCCTCGGGCAGCAGCGCCCAGGTGCCGTACAGGTGGGCGAAAGCGCCGCCGCGGTCGATGTCGGTCGCCAGCAGGCAGCGCGCCTGCGCGTGGCGGGCGATGCGCATGTTGACGATGTCGCTGGCCATCAGGTTGATCTCGGCCGGCGAACCGGCGCCCTCGATCACGACCACGTCGTTTTCGGCGCGCAACTCGTCGGGCGCCCCCGAGATCTCGGGCCACACGCGCTCGCTGCGGCCGCGCCAGGGCAAGGCCGAGAGCTCCTCGTTCACCTGCCCCATCAGCACCACCTGGCTGTGGGTGTCGCGCTCGGGCTTGAGCAGCAGCGGATTCATGCGCACGTCGGGCAGCGCATTGGCGGCCAGGGCCTGGAAATACTGGGCGCTGCCGATCTCGCCGCCATCGACCACGCGGGCGTTGTTGCTCATGTTCTGCGCCTTGAAGGGCGCCACTTTCAGGCCCCGGCGCGCATACCAGCGGCACAGCGCCGTGGCCAGCCAGCTCTTGCCGGCGCCGCTGGTCGTGCCCAGGACCATGACGCACCGCGCCGGCCCGCTATTCGCCTTTGAACTCATCGGCGGATTGTCGTTGAGCGCCGCGAGCGCCCCCAAAGGGTCGGCTGGAACCCGCTAATTGCGACATCTTTCACGGTGTGGCGCGGCAAATGCACCCCGGTGAATCCGGTTGCGGATTTCCTGCGTACACCCGCGACAGCACGTTCGCATCGCACCCAGGGAACCCATGCCAGCCTTGAACGATTTGGCGCTGACCGTCGAGGAGCACGAGCCCGGCCAGTTCTTCTGGACCCTGCTCGAGGCCCACCACGGCGACGCAAGCACCGAGACCCTCGACTACCGGATCTACCGGACCGCGGCCAGCCCGCAGACCAGCTATTCCAACGCCATGGCCATGGGCGCGCTGGAGCTGCAAAAAATAAGCGCCGCCGCGAACCTCGCCGGCAATGCCGGCTGAGCCCACGACGGCGCAAGACCGCCTTGCGGCGTTCAGGCTGTCAATTTCTACAAGGCCGATCGCGCCTCGGCCCCCGATTCAGCGCACGGCCACGGTGGTCTTCGCGCCGCCGGCCGCCGCCACGGGCGCCGGCACGTCCCAGCCCCCGCCGATGGCGCGGATCAGGCCCACGGCCGCCTGGTACTGCGCCGACTTCACCTGCAGCGCCTGGCGACGGTTGCGCAGTTCGCTGCGGCGCGCGTCGAGCAGGTCGAGCTGGCTGATGTAGCCGTTGCGGTAGCGGGTGTCCGACAGGCTGGTCGCACGCGCCGCCGAGGTCACGGCCTGCGCCTGCACCACCGACTGTTCCTGCAGCGTGCGGATGGCTGCCAGCTGGTCCTCGACCTCCTGGAAGGCCACCAGCACCTGCGTGCGGTAGCTCGCGAGCGCACCGTCGAGCTGGGCATTGGCGCCCTGCACGCCGGCCTCGCGGCGGCCGCCGTCGAAGATCGGCAGCGACAGCAGCGCGCCCACGCCCCACGAGCGTGCCGACCACTTGAAGAGGTCGCCGATCTCGGGCGAGGCATAGCCGGCGGCGCCGGTCAGCGAGATGTTCGGGAACCACGCGGCCTGCGCCACGCCCACGCGGGCCTGTGCGGCCAGCACGGCGCTCTGCGCGGCCGACACGTCGGGCCGGCGCGTCAGCACCGTGGCCGGCAGGCCGGCAGGAATCGACGGCAGCGCCGTCGACCAGTCATCGCTGCGCAAGCCGAAGCTGGAAGCCGAATCGCCCACCAGCACCGCGAGCGCGTGCTCGACCTGGGCACGCTGGCGGTCTAGCGCGAGCGCGTCCGACTCGGTGGACGACACCTCGGTCTGCACGCGCGCCACGTCGAGCTCGGCGATGTCGCCGGCCTGCTCGCGGCGCTGCGACAGGCGCAGCGTGTCGCGGTAGGCCTCGACCTGTTCGCGCACCAGCACGCGCTCGGCGTCGAGCGCGCGCAGCTGCAGGTAGGTCTGAGCCGTCTCGGCCTGCACCGCGAGCCGGGTGCTCTGCAGCAGGGCCTCGCGGCCGGCGGCATCGAGATTCGCCGCGTTGCTGGCGCCCGAGAGGCGGCCGAACAGGTCAACCTCGTACGAGAAGGTGGCGCCGATGTTGGTCATCGTGGCCGGGCGCGTGCTGGCCGTGGCCTTGTCCAGGCCGGCGCCGCGGTTGGCACCGCCGCTCAGGCCGATCTGCGGCAGGCGGTCGGCGTTGGCGCTGCGCGCCAGCGCGCGGGCCTCGGCCAGCCGCGCGGCAGCGGCCTGGATGTTGCCGTTGTTGACGTCGGCCTTCTCGACCAGCGCATTCAACGTCGTGTCGTTGAACGCCAGCCACCATGCACCGCGCGATTGCGCCTCGGAAGGCACAGCACGCGTGAAGCCGGCGGGCGGCGTGGGCCCCTGCTCCTTGAACTGGGCCGTGGTCGTGATCTCGGGCAGGCCCGAGGGCACGGTGGCACAGCCGGCGAGCACCAGGGCAGCCATCAGCGGCAGCAAGGCGGTACGAAGAGGCCTCACCAAGGGTTGTACTGAGAATTTCATGATCAGCTTTCTTTGTTCTTCCCGATCAGTCATGCGAACCGTGCGAGGGGCGCGGCGACGCAGGCACCGGATGCAGTCCGCCACCGCCCGAGCCGCCGTGCGATGCCGGCGTCACGGGATGGTCGGCCGAGACGAAGTCGTCGCCATGCGGCACTTCGCCATGCAGCTTGAGCGGACGGTTGCCCGCGAGGCGGCGCAGCAGCACATAGAACACCGGCGTCAGGAACAGGCCGAAGGCCGTCACGCCGATCATCCCGGCGAACACCGCCACGCCCATGGCCTTGCGCATTTCAGAGCCCGCGCCGGTGGACAGCACGAGGGGCAGCACGCCCATCACGAAGGCCAGCGAGGTCATGAGAATCGGGCGCAGGCGCAGGCGGCTGGCTTCGATGGCGGCCTGCACGGGTGTGCGGCCGGCGAATTCGAGCTCCCGCGCAAACTCCACGATAAGAATCGCGTTCTTCGCACTCAACCCGACAAGCACTATCAGCCCGATCTGCGTGAAGACGTTGTTGTCGCCTCCGGAGATCCACACGCCGGTCATCGCGGCCAGGATGCCCATCGGCACGATCAGGATGATCGCGATCGGCAGCGTCAGGCTTTCGTACTGCGCGGCCAGCACCAGGAACACCAGAAGAATGGCCAGCGGGAACACCAGGAAGGCGGAGTTGCCAGCCAGGATCTCCTGGTAGGTCAGCTCGGTCCACTCGAAGCTCACGCCCTTGGGCAGCGTCTCGGCAGCGATCTTCGTGATCGCGTCCTGCGCCTGGCCCGACGAGTAGCCCGGCGCCGGACCACCGTTGATGTCGGCGGCGAGGTAGCCGTTGTAGCGCATGGCGCGTTCCGGACCGAAGGTCGAATTCACCTTCATCAGCGCGGCCAGCGGCACCATCTCGCCCGAGGTCGAGCGCACCTTCAGCAGGCCCACGTCTTCGGCACGGGCGCGGTAAGGCGCATCGGCCTGGACGCGCACGGAGTACGTGCGGCCGAACTTGTTGAAGTCGTTCGCATACAGGCTGCCGAGGTAGATCTGCATGGTGTCGAAGATGTCCGTCACCGGCACGCCGAGCTGGCGCGCCTTGGTGCGGTCGATGTCGGCATACAGCTGCGGCACGTTGACCTGCCAGCTCGTGAACATGCCGGCCAGCTCGGGCGCCTGGTAGGCCTTGGCCATGAAGGCCTTCACTGCCGCGTCCATCTGGTCGTAGCCCACCGAGGCGCGGTCTTCCAGCTGCAGCTTGAAGCCGCCCGTGGTGCCCAGGCCCGCCACCGGCGGCGGCGGGAACATCACGATGAAGGCGTCCTGGATGCCGGCGAAGGCACCGTTGAGCTGGCCGGCCACCGCGCCGCCGCTCTGGTCGGGGCGCTTGCGCTGGTCGAAGGGCTTGAGCGTGGCGAACACGATGCCCGAGTTCGAGCTGTTGGTGAAGCCGTTGATCGACAGGCCCGGGAAGGCGATGGCGTCTTCCACGTTCGGGTTCTTCTTCATGATCTCGCCCATGCGCTGGATCACTTCGTCGGTGCGGTCGAGCGTAGCGCCGTCGGGCAATTGCGCAAAACCGATCAGGTACTGCTTGTCCTGCGCCGGCACGAAGCCGCTGGGCACCGCCTTGAAGAGGCCGAAGGTCACACCGATCAGCGCGAGGTAGATGGCCAGCATCAGGGCCTTGCGCGAGATCACGCGCTTGACGCCGCCGCTGTAGGCCTCGGAGCCGCGATGGAAGAAGCGGTTGAAGCCGCGGAACAGCCAGCCGAAGACGCGGTCCATGCCGCGCGTCAGCGCGTCCTTGGGAGCGTCGTGGCCGCGCAGCAGCAAGGCGGCGAGCGCAGGCGACAGCGTCAGCGAGTTGATCGCCGAGATCACCGTCGAGATCGCGATGGTCACCGCGAACTGGCGATAGAACTGGCCCGTGAGGCCGCTGATGAAGGCCAGCGGCACGAACACGGCCACCAGCACCAGCGCGATGGCGATGATCGGGCCCGACACTTCACGCATTGCGCGATAGGTCGCTTCACGCGGCGTGAGCCCCGCCTCGATGTTGCGCTCGACGTTCTCCACCACCACGATGGCGTCGTCCACCACGATACCGATGGCCAGCACCAGGCCGAACAGGCTCAGCGCGTTGATCGAGAAACCGAGGATGTGCAGCACCGCGAAGGTACCGATCACCGACACCGGCACGGCCAGCAGCGGGATGATGGAAGCGCGCCAGGTCTGCAGGAACAGGATCACGACCAGCACCACCAGCATGATGGCTTCGAGCAGCGTGTGGATCACCGATTCGATGGACGCGCGCACGAACTGCGTCGGGTCGTAGGCGATGCGGTATTCCAGGCCCTCGGGCATGTTCTTGTTGAGCTCGGCCATCGTCTTGCGCACATTGGCCGAGATGTCGAGCGCGTTGGAGCCCGGTGCCTGGAACACGCCCATGCCGACGGCCGGGTCGTTGTTCAGCAGCGAACGCAGCGAGTAGTCGGCGGCGCCCATCTCGAGGCGGCCGATGTCGCGAAGACGCGTGACGGCGCCGTCGGTGCCGCTCTTGACGATGATGTCGCCGAACTCTTCCTCGCTCTGCAGGCGGCCCTGCGCATTGATCGACAGCTGCATGTCCACGCCCGACAGGCCAGGCGAAGCGCCGACCACGCCGGCCGCGGCCTGCACGTTCTGGCCGCGGATGGCGGCCACCACGTCGGAAGCCGAGAGGCCGCGCTGCGCGACCTTCTGCGGGTCGAGCCACACGCGCATGGAGTAGTCGCCGCCGCCGAAGATCTGGACCTGGCCCACGCCTTCGATGCGCGCCAGCGGGTCCTTCACGTTCAGCACTGCGTAGTTGCGCAGGTAGTTGATGTCGTAGCGATTGTTCGGCGAGACGAGGTGAACCACCATCGTCAGGTCGGGCGCGCTCTTGACGGTCGTGATGCCGAGCCGGCGCACTTCCTCGGGCAGGCGCGGCTCGGCTTGCGAGACGCGGTTCTGCACGAGCTGCTGTGCCTTGTCGGGATCGGTGCCCAGGCGGAAGGTGACGGTGAGCGTCAGCACGCCGTCGGTGGTCGCCTGGCTGCCCATGTAGAGCATGCCTTCGACGCCGTTGATCTGCTCCTCGAGCGAAGTGGCAACGGTTTCGGCGATCACCTTCGGGTTGGCGCCGGGGTACTGGGCGCGCACCACCACCGAGGGCGGCGCGACTTCCGGGTACTCCGAGATCGGCAGGCCGCGCAAGGCGATCAGGCCCGCTATCAGCATCAGTAGCGACAGCACGCCCGCAAAGATCGGCCTGTCGATGAAGAATTTTGAGAGATTCATGTTCGTTTACTCCACCGCGTCGTGCGCGGTCCACGCCGCATGCAATGCATGCGGCATCCAGGTGGCTCCCATATCAGGATCAGGAACACCGCGGAACCGGCTCTGCCGGGCCGCTGGTGTTGCCCCCGCGAGGGGGTTGGCGGCTACACGAAGTGAGCAAGCCTGGGGGTGGTTCAAGATTTCGCAGCCTCGGCCACGCGTTCCGGTTGTTGTTGCTTGGGGTCCGCCTTGGCGTCCATCGTCACTTGCTGCGGCGCCACCAGCGCACCCGGGCGGATGTGCTGCAGGCCGTTGACGATCACGCGGTCGCCCGCCTTCAGGCCCTTGCTCACGACACGCAGGCCGTTGATCGAGGCGCCCAGCGTCACTTCGCGGTAGACAGCCTTGCTGTCCTCACCCACGACCATCACGAACTTCTTGTTCTGGTCGGTGCCGATGGCGCGTTCGCTCACCAGCAGCGCGGTGTCGTTGCGGGCCTGGCCCATGCGGATGCGGGCGAACTGGCCGGGGATGAGCGCGCCGTCCTTGTTGTCGAACGAGGCACGCACGCGCACCGTGCCGCTGCGGGCGTCGACCTGGTTGTCGATCAGCTGCAGCTTGCCGGTGAAGGGCGTGCCGTCGAGGCCGGCGGTGCCCATCTGCACGGGAATGCTCTCGATCTGGCCGCGGGCGCTGGAGCCGCTCGGCAGGTCTTTCAGGGCCCGCGTGATGACTTGCTCGTCAGCGTCGAAGCTCGCGTAGATCGGGCTCACCGACACCAGCGTGGTCAGCACCGGGGCGCCCGGACCGGCCGCCACCAGGTTGCCCACCGTCACCTCGATGCGGCCGATGCGGCCCGACACCGGGGCGCGAACCTGGGTGTAGCCCAGGTTCAGTCGCGCCGACTGCAGCGAGGCTTGCGCCGCACGCAGGTTGGCTTCGGCTTCGCGACCGGCGTTCACACGCTCGTCGTACTCGCGCTGGGCGATGGCCTTGTCGTCCCACAGGCGCTTGGCGCGCTCCTGCTCGCTGCGGCTGAACGACTGGCGGGCCTGCGCGGAAGCCACCTGCGCCTCGGCGCGCTCGACCTCGGCCGCGTACGGCGCGGGGTCGATGGTGACCAGCAGGTCGCCCTGCTTCACCAGAGCGCCTTCACGGAAGTGCACTGACTGCCCTGCGCCCGCGACGCGGGAGCGCACGTCGACGCGCTGGACGGCTTCGAGGCGGCCCGAGAACTCGTCCCAGGCGTTGATCTCGCTCGACGCCACCGTGGCGACCGACACCGGCGTGGCCTGGGGCGCCGCCGGAGCGTTGTTGGCCTCGGCCTTGAAGCTGTACATGCCCACCACCGCGGCAGCCACTGCCAGCAATGCGGTGAGGCCGGTCACGGCGGGCCAGAGGCCCTTGCGGGCGGCGGAAGACAGCTTTTTCTCGTTGTTCGACATGATGATGAGTCCTTCTCGATGACTTTGGGATGCAACAGGCCACCCCGGCGCTTTTGGCACCAGGAGGCGGATTTCAGGGAAAAAGAGGCCCCGGCACGCTGCCGCGCTGGCAGCGTGTCGATCAGGCAGCCGGTGACCGGCGGGAAACTAGCTGGGGTGGTTCGCCGTCACGGGTGGCGGCGTGGTCGCGCTGAAGAATTCGCGAAAGTGCTGCTGCACCGATGCTTCGCAGGCCACGCAGCCCGTGTTCTCGGTGTCGTACAGCGCCTTCGGCCAGTTCGACGCGCTCGGCAGAACGCTGCTCGTGACCTCGATGCCGGCTGCACGCAGGCGGCCCGCGAAGGTCAGCGCCTCGTCGCGCATGGCGTCGTCCGCGCCCACCAGCACCAGTGCGGGGGCCAGCGATGACAACCGCAGCGAGCCGCTCGGCACCGCATAGGGGTGCATGGCGTTCGAGGGGCAGCTCAGGTACTTCTCCCAGCCGCTGGCCCAGCGGCATTCGGCCGCGTCGTTGGTGGCATTGCGCAGCGAGGCGGTGCCGGCGCACGGGTCGAGCATGGGCGACAGCAGGATCTGGCCTGCGAGCGGCGGATGCGCCCGGTCGCGGGCAATCAACGCCACCGCGGCCGCCAGGTTGCCACCGGCTTCCTCGCCGGCCAGGTACACCTGCGCGCCCTTGCCGCCGAGCTTGGTGCGCTGCTTGTAGAGCCATTCAAGTGCGGCATAGCCCACCTCGATGGGCTCGGGGAACGGCGACTGCGGTGCCAGCGGGTAGGCCAGCGACACCACCACCGCACCCGCCCCGGCCAGCAGCCGCGCCACGTTGCGGCCGTTGTCGAGGCCGCCGCAGACGAAGGTGCCGCCATGGAAATGCAGCACCAGCGGTGCCACGTCACCCTTGGCGCGCTGTCCGTACACACGGGCACCGACCGGTTCGCGGCCGGGCAGCTCGATCGACAGATCGGCTTCCACGCCTTGCGCCGCAGCGCGGGCAGCAGCTTCGGCAGAACGGGACGATGGAACGGGTGACATGGGCGACCTCGGGGATTTGGGCGATGGTTGAAATATAAGTCGCCCGATGCAGCGTTAAACAGGAAACATGCCCCCACTCTGTTTCCAAACCGACAACAATCCGGGCGCTCCGCAAAGGTCGGGCGGCTTGTGTGAGAATCCGCGTCCCCCGGTGTGGGCCGGGTACCAAGAACAGGCATTCAATGGATCAGATCCAGGCCATGCGGATCTTCGTCCGCGTCGTGGAAGCCGGCACTTTCACCCGGGCGGCTGACTCGCTCGCCCTGCCCAAGGGCACCGTCACCAAGCAGATCCAGGCGCTCGAGTCGCGCCTGCGCGTGAAGCTGCTCAACCGCACCACGCGGCGCGTCACGGTCACGCCCGACGGCGCGGCCTACTTCGAGCGGGCCGCGCGCCTGCTCAACGACTTCGACGATATGGAAGCCAGCATGACGAATGCGCAGTCCAACCCCACGGGTCGGCTGCGCATCGACGTCGGCACTTCGGTGGCGCGGCTGATCATCCTGCCCGCGCTGGCCAGCTTCTGCGACCGCTACCCCGACATCCAGGTCGACCTGGGCGTGAGCGACCGCACCGTCGACCTCATCAGCGACAACGTCGACTGCGTGATCCGCGCGGGCGAGCTCAACGACCAATCGCTGGTGGCGCGCCGCATCGGCACGCTCGACTTCGTCACCGTGGCGTCACCGGCCTATGTAAAGCGCTACGGCGTGCCGCAGCACCCGAACGACATCGAGAAGCGCCACCACGTGGTGAGCTACTTCTCGGGCACCACGCGGCGCGTATACCCGCACGAGTTCAGGAAGGGCGACGAGCAGATCGAGCTGAACGGCCCCTACCGCGTGGCGGTGAACGAGAGTAACGCCCACATCACGGCGGTGCTGGGCGGCTTCGGCATCTCGCAGTGCATCACCTTCATGGCCGAGCCGCTGATCGAGAGTGGCGAGCTGATCCAGCTGCTGCCGGACTGGAACCGCGAACCGCTGCCGATCCACGTGGTGTACCCGCCCAACCGCCACCTGAGCGCCAAGGTGCGCGCCTTCGTGGACTGGGCGGCCGAACTCTTCGCGAAGAATCCGAGGCTCCAGCGGCGCTGATTGCGCAGCACCTGCAACACACGATTCACGCCGGCGCCCTAAATTCTGGCCGGTTGGTGCCGTTAATAAGATCGGCCCGACACCGGAAAGCCGCCCGGATTTCCGGTTGAACGCGCGTACCGCGGCCTCGACGGAGGCCGCCCGAAGGCCCGGGAGAGCCCCTGGCACGCGCCCGCAAGAACATACATACCGGCAAGCTCATGGATACAGACCAGTCGAACGGCGAGACCGAAGCGCTCGATCAGCCGCACGCCCCGCCAGACGAGGGCACGAGCGAATTCGGCCGCCGCACGCCGGTGGAGATCGGCGTTCACCTGCGCAACCTCGCCAGTCGCCGCGACAACCTCACCGTCCAGTACGCGGGCGGCCACCTCGTGACGCAGCTCCTCGACGTGGACACGCGCGCCCGCGTCTTCACCTTCGACTGGGGTGCATCGCCCGAGCAGAACCGGGGTCTGCTGGCGGCGCCGCGCTGTCATTTCGAGGCCCAGCAGGACGGCGTGCGCATCGAGTTCTCCATCGCCACGCCGCGCGAGACGCGCTACGAGGGCCTGCCGGCCTTCGAGGCCGACTTCCCCGAAACGCTCTTCTACATGCAGCGCCGGGAGTATTTCCGCGTCGATGCGCCGATCGCCGATTCGTACACATGCACGGGCAGCCTGCCCAAGGGCGACGCGTTCTCCTTCGAAGTGCAGGACCTGTCGCTCGGCGGCGTCGGCCTTCGCACCCGGGACGAACGCGCAGCCGCATTGCCGATCGGCTCATACCTCCGTGACTGCGAACTGTCGCTCGGCACGCTCGGCCGGCTCGCGCTCGACATGGAACTCGTGTCCAGCCGCTCCACCACGCTGCCGAACGGTGCGCTGCAGCACCAGCTGGGCTTCCGTTTCCTGGCGCTGCCGCCGGGCGCCGAAAGCGCGCTGCAACGCCTGATCACGCGGCTCGAAATGAAAAGCCGCTCGCTGGTCGGCTGACGCCGTCAGAACACCGGCTCGCAGCGCACCTCGGTCTTCACCGAGTTCGCGATGAAGCACTCTTCGTGCGCCCGGTGATGCATCTGTACGATCTGCTCGCGCGTCGGCAGGTTGTCGCCGGAGAAGACGACCTCCGGCCGCAGCGTGACGACGGTCATCGCCATCTTGCCTTCCGCGTTCTTCTCCATCACGCCGGTGGCCGCGTCGAAATACCGGTCGACGACGAACTTGCGCTTCACCGCCATCGTGAGGAACCACAGCATGTGGCAGTTCGACAGCGAGGCCACGAACATCTCCTCGGGATCGACCGCCGAGGCATCCGACATCGGCAGCGGCACCACGTGCGGCGACGACGAGCCTGCAACCTCCGCTCCGCCGTCGAAGCGCAGCGAATGCCGCCTGCTGTAGGTGTTTGCGAGAAAGTCCTGCTCGCCCCGGAGCCAGAGGATTTCTGCTGTGTACTGGGCCATGGGATTCCTTTTTCCGATGTTCAAAGATCGATGCGATATCGCAACTTGGTCAGGCTGCCCTGGCTCGGCAGCGTGATGAAGGTCTCGATCAGCACGCCGCCGTTGGCCTCGATCACCTTCTGCGACGCGAGGTTGCCCGGGCTAGTGGTGATCTCGACGCGGCCCAGGCCCTCGCCCGCGGCCAGCTTCAGCATCGAGCCCAGCGCGCGCGTCGCGTAGCCTTTGCGCTGCTTCCAGGGCACGACGTTGTAGCCGATGTGGCCCAGGCAGTAGAGCGGCAAGGCGTCTGTGCCCGGCTGCCAGCGCAGGTCGATGCTGCCGCAGAACTCGCCGTCCCACATCCAGCACTTGTAGCCCGGCAGGCGCCGTACCTTGGAGCCGTCGGGCATGCGGATGCGCCCTCCCCTGGCTTCGCGGTCCACGAGGCTGGCAAGAAAGCGGTCGGGGTCGGCCTTGATGGCAGCGCGCTCCTCGGCACCCGACTCCGGCCGCGTCTCGTCGCGCGCCCAGCCGCGGTTCAGCGCCGACACGTAGCTGGCCAGGTAGGCCCTCGCAGGCCAGACCAGTTCCATCGGATACGCCCCTGGTACGGGCTTCGCCATCCTGCCTAGGCTCCCATCAACCTGACGATCAGCCGCACCAGCAACGCCGTGGCGATGCCGTTCAGCCCCATGGCGAGCGCCGAGAAGGCGCCCGCCGTCTCGTTCACCTGGATGGCCCGCGCCGTGCCGATGCCGTGGGCGGCCATGCCGACCGCGAAGCCGCGCACCGCCGGCTCCCGGATGCGCAGCAGGTTCAGCAGCCCGGTGGCCATGATCGCGCCCGAGATGCCGGCAATGGCCGCAGCCACCGCCGCCAGCGAAGGCAGCCCGCCGATCTTCTCGGCCACGCCCATCGCGATGGGCATGGTGGCCGACTTGGGTGCGAGCGACATCATCAGCTCGTGCGAGCCGCCCAGCACCCAAGCGATGCCGACGGCCGACACGATGGCCGCCACCGACCCCACCAGCAGTGCCACGCCGATGGGCAGCCACAGCCGCCGCAGCCGGTCGATCTGCCCGTACAGCGGCACGGCCAGCGCCACGGTGGCGGGGCCGATCAGGAAATGCACGAACTTCGCGCCCTCGAAGTACGTGTCGTAGGGCGTGCGCGTGAGCAGCAGCACCGAGACGATGACGATCACCGACACCAGCACCGGGTTGACCACCGGATTGCGCCCGCTGCGCGCATGCAGCCACAGCGCGCCCAGGTAAGCCAGCAACGTGAGCGACAGCCACAGCAGCGGCGACTGGGCCAGGAACACCCAGATCTCGAAGAGCTTGGCGGGCGCGCTCACTGGGCGTCCTTGCCGGTGATGCGGATCATCCAGCGGAATGTGAGCGCCGTGACCGTCATGGTGAAGGCCGCGCCCACGATGCCGGCCGCGAGAAATGGCAGCCACTCGCGCCCGACCCGCTCGAAATGCAGCATGACGCCGGTCACGGCCGGGATGAACAGCAGCATCAGGTTGCGCAGCAGATGCCCCGAGGTGTCGGTCAGCACCTGCGGCACGCTGCCGCGAACCAGCAGGCCGATGAACAGCAGCACCATGCCGATCAGCGGTCCGGGAATGGGCAGGCCCAGCCACTGCACGAGCAGTTCGCCGGCAAGCTGGCAGAGAAAGAGCGTGGTGATGGCGTAGAGCATGTTCTTCTTGTGGTTGTCGTGGGTGTATGTGTTCAGGGCACGCTTGTCCAGGCGTCCTTCAAAGCCTGCTGGCTGGCGGGGGGCTGCACTCCCAAGCGCACATGACCCGGCAGGCCGAAAGAAGCGCAGTCGCGCAGCTTGATGCCAGCGGCGCGCAGCGCGGCGGCCACGCCGGGATACGGCCGGTCGGTGCGTGCGCAGAAGAAGTTGGCGTCGCCCGGAAGGCATTGCCAGCCCAGCGATTCGCACAGCGCGCGTTGCCGGGCTTTCCAGTCCTTCAGGGTCTGGAGGCTTTGCGCGAGCCAGCGTTGCGCCTCGTCGCCGGTCCAGGCTTCCAGCATCGCGACACCGTGCGTACCCAGCGGCCATGACGGAGCCAGTTCTTCGACGCGCTGAATGAAAAGCGCATCGACGTCCTCGGGGGCGATCGCGTAAGCGGCGCGGATACCGGTCAGGCCCATTGCCTTGTTCGGCGTCCACAGCTGCCAGATGCGGTTGCGCTGTACGGCATCGAGCGATGGCCGGCCTTCGAGCCGCAGCGGTTCGTAGGCCATGTCGAGCACGCAAGCCCCATGGGTGCTCGCAGCCTGCACCGGCAGATCGGCTTGCGGCTGCCCCATCGGGCTCGACGGTTCGCAACACCAGCGCAGCGCGGCATCGGCATGTGGCTGCGGCGCGCGTACCACCTGCAAGCCCCAGGCTCGGGCGGAACGCTCATAGTCGCCGTAGCTGTGCGCCGGCAACCAGACTTGCTTGCCCCCGCCCTGCGCGACAACCGCGCTGATGCGATGAATGAACTCGCTCGCACTCGCCGCGATCACGATGCGATCGGCCGTCACGCCATGAAAGGCCGCCAGACGGCCTCGCAGCGCCGTGTAGTGCGGGTCCGGATAGTGCGCGGCATCGGCAGCGCGCAGCGCGAACAGCACTGCCGGGCACGAACCTACCGCGTTGCCATTGGTCGAGAAGTCATGCGGCGCCACGCCTATCGCGTCGGGACCGCCGTGCAGGACCGTGCTCATGCCCATCTCCAGCCGGTGGTCGCCACGATGGCCAGCGACGCGAACACACCCAGGGCCAGGGCGGCCCGTCCGCCCAATTGCGCGGTGCGTTGCATGTCGGACGTGGAAGGCGCTCGCCCCTCCGCGTTCAGTGCATAGACACCCGGCTTCGCCAGCCGCACGCCCAGTAGCAGCGCCATGGTCGCCATCGGCCAGCCGCTGTTGGGCGACGGTGTGCGGCGCGCCTCTTCAGGCAGCCCAGCGGGCCAGCGCCACGCAGCCAGCGCAAGCAGCAGCACGGTGATGCGCGCAGGAATCCACGAGAGCACGTCGTCCGCGCGCGCAGCCCATTTGCCGAGCCAGGTCCAGTCACGGCCATTGCGCTCGCCGCGGTAGCCCCACATCGCATCGGCGGTGTTGGCGAAACGGTAGAGCGCCGCACCCGGCAAACCGAGCAGCACGAACCAGAAAACCGGGGCGACCAGCGAGTCGTTGAGGTTTTCCGCGAGCGATTCGATGGCGCTTTCGCGCACCTCGCGCTCGCTGAGCTGTGAGACATCGCGGCTCACCAATCGCGCCAGTTGCTTGCGACCGGCATCGAGCGAAACCGCCAGCGCGGATTCGACCGCGAGCACTTCGTCGCGCAGCATGCGCCAGGCAAAGAGCGGCTTGAGCAGGAGGCCCAGCAACAGCGCGACCGCCCACGCGGGCAGCGACAGCGTGACGAGCGTCTGCAAGGCCATGGCGATGCCCCAGACGCATGCCGCCCCCACGCACCACAGCAACGCACCGATGAAGAACATCGGCAGATCCACCCGCTTCGCCGGGTACGCCGGCGGCGCAATGCGCGAACCCATACCGAGGTAGCGCCCCAGCCACACGACCGGATGCAGCGGCGCGGGCGACTCGCCCAGCCAGCGGTCGATGGCCAGCGCGATCCACAGCGCGGCGGCGACAGCGAGGGCGTATTCGGGGATCTGGTGAGGCATGGAATCCGCCATTCTCGCCTCGCGAATCAGGCGTGCGCCCTGCCCCGGCGCCACTGCATCAGCGCACCGAGCGCAACGAGCAACGCGGCGCCCAGAGCCACCCAGAGCCGGAGGACGACTGTCTCGGCCTTGGGCGCTGGCACCTCGGCCGGCGTCGGCTCGAGCTTCAAGCCCCTGACGGGTTGGGAATCGTCCGATGCAGGCTCCGCCGCCGGGGCTTCGGCCGGAGCGGGCACAGGCGGCTGCACAATCACGGGAGTCGCCGCCGGCATCGATCTGGGCGAAGGCGCATGCGGCACCAGCTCCGCCTGGGCGAACCGCTGCACGCCCGCATTGCGCTCGCGCAGCCCGGTCGCGCGCACAGCCTCCGCATAAGCCTTCGCCAGTTCGCGCCTCGTGGCGGCATCGGGCTTCCAGTAGTTCAGGCGCACCGCGTCGAGCATGCGCTCCAGCGTCTGCGCAAAGGCCGCGCGGTTGTCGCTCTCCAGCCATTCGCGCGTGCCCAGCCGGTACCCGTCGCGCACGTAGACGTCGTGCAGCGATTGCCACTGGTCCTGCCGCACGGTGGCCGGCGCCGTGACCTGCCAGCCCCAGAGGAACTGCGCGGTCTTCAACACCTGCAGCGTGCCGCTGTAGCCCTCGGCCTTCTGCGCCTCGATCCACTGCGGATGCAGGTAGCGGGTCTGCATCTCGCGCGCGATGGCGCCAGCCGCGGTATCGGTGCGCACCGCGCTACCGTCGCGCAGGTTCTGCACGTACAGCGCCGGGTCCTTTCCGGTGAGCTGCCGCACGGCCTGCGAGATGCCGCCGAGATACTGGAACGGGTCGTCGTTGGTCAGCACGCCGTACAGGTTGGAGCTGCGCGCCATCAGCGCCGCATCGACCTGCATGAGATTGCCCGCGTAGGCGCCCGGCCGGGCCGTGCCGTCGAGGCCCTTGCCGTAGGCGTGGCCCATGCGGTCCATGTAGAGCTGCGCCATCTGCGCATCGCCGCCGCCGCGTTGCTGGCTCTTCCACACATCGCTGGCGAGCGCCGCTTCTTCCAGCCCCGCGCCGTAGCTGCCCTGCTCGTTCGAGAACACGCGCGCCGTCGACCAGCGCCGGGCCTCCTGCTCCGACGCGCCTTCCGCACGCAGCCTGCGCGCCATCGCGTCGCTGTGCTGCGCGACCGCATTGCCGGGCTCGCGCAGGGCCGCCACCTGCTGCACCGCCTCGTCGAGCCAGCGCATCACGGCGGGGAACTGGTCGCGGTAGGAGCCGGTGACGCTGACCAGCACATCCATGCGCGGCCGCTTCAGCATCGAGCCCGGAATGATCTCGATGCCGGCCATGCGCCCACCCTCGTCCCAGCGCGGCTTCACGCCCATGGCGTAGAAAGCCTGGCTTTCGAGCACGCCCTGGTGGCGCGAGGCCTCGCCGGCCCAGAGCGTGAAGGCGATCTTTTGCGGCGCCTTGCCCGCATGGGACTTCGCGTGTTCGGCGATCCAGGCATCCATTGCGGCGACGCCTGTGTCCCAGGCCGCGCGCGTGGGCACGCGGCTCGGGTCGAAGCCATAGAGGTTACGGCCGGTGGGCAGGCTATCGGGATTGCGCACCGGGTCGCCACCGTAGCTGGACTTCAGGTAGCGGCCGTCGAGAGCGGTCAGCAGGCCTTCGATTTCCTCGTTGTGCGCGAGCACGGCGTCGAGCTTCTGCGCGCGCTGCGCCAGCTCGCGCAGGCTCTGCGCGTCGGCAGCGGTTTTGCCCATCGCCGCGGCAGCTTGCGCATCGCTCAGCGCAAGCTCGACCCAGCGCGCCGGCCGCGAGCCGGCGACGTTCTTCGCGTCGATCAGGAAGGCCTCGTCGATGTCTTCGCCAAGCGCTTCGACCAGCGGCTTGCCCAGGATCTGCAGGATCGTCATGCGCCGCCGCTGCGCATCGGGCGCCTGCCCGAAGGTCGCAAGGCCCAGCGGCTGCGCGGTCTGCGCGAGTTCGTCGAGATACGGGTGCAGCACGGCGATGAAGCCCGCGAAGTCCGAGCGGATGCGCGCGGGCGTCCAGCCGAGGTCACGGTCGTAGTGCTGCCCAACGAACTCTGCTGTCAGCTGTTTCTCCAGCGCTGTCTTCACGGGTCCGGGCGACAGCGTCTCCCAATCGTGCATGCGCTCGTGCGTTTCCTGCACGCCGGGGCGAAAGCCCGCGGGCGCGAACATCGGCGTCGAATGGCTCACCATGGTCGCGCGGCCGCGGCGCTTGGCGGTGGTGGCCTCGCCGAGGTTGTCCATGATGTACGGGTACACGTTGGGCAGGTCGCCCAGCGCGAGCAGCGGGTCGTCCTGCACCGACAGCCCGCGCTCCTTGCCCGCCGACCATTCGACGGTGCCGTGCGTGCCCACGTGCACCACCGCGCTGGCGCCGAACTGCGTGCGCAGCCAGAGGTAGGTGGCGAGGTAGCCATGGCTCAACGGAATTGAAGAGCGGTGATACACCTGCTCGGCCTTGCCCGCCACCTGCGTGCCGGGCTCGAAGCGCGGCGGCTGGCGCAGCACGACGACGTTGCCGAACTGCACACGTGGAATCACGAAGGCCGGCTCGCCCGCGACGGGGCGCAGCATGGTCGATTTCTCGGGTGCACCCCAATAGTTTTCGATCCGGCGCTGCGTTTCCACCGGCAGCGACCGGAACCACGCGAGGTAGCGCGGCAGCGGCATCGCATCGGCCAGTCCCTTGTCGAGCAGCGGCTGCAATTCGTCGCCATGCCCCGTCGGGTAGTAGGCGCGCATCGTCGCCTGCACCTGCGCGATGAGCGCGTCGGCGCCCGGCAGTTCGGTGCGGTAGCCGGCCGACTTCATCGCGGCGAGCATGTTGTTCACGCTGCGCGGCACATTGAGGAACGAGGCGCCGAAGTTGGCTTCGCCCGGCGGGTAGTTGTAGACCAGCATCGCCACGCGGCGCTCGGCGGACGGCGTGCGCTGAAGCCGCAACAGCGCGGCCGCCTTGCCGGCCACCGCGTCGATCTGCGCGGGCAACGGCTGCAGCGTGCCCGTGGCGGCGTCGCGGGCGCTCACGAGCATCGGATCGGTCATGCCGGCCAGCTCGCTCGGGCTGTAGTAGGCGGCGATGTCGGTCTGCGCGAGGCCGTCCCTGCTCTGCGCCCATTGCGTGGCATCCATGGCCAGCGAGGGCAATGTCTGCAGCACCGACACGCCGATGCGCTCGAGCTCTGCCTTGCGCTCGTTCGGGCTGAAGACCAGCGAGGCATTGACGATCGCATCGGCCACGCGCCGCTCGCCGGCATGCGTCATGCGGAAGAACAGGTCCTTCTGCTGGCGCGGGCCGTAGAACGCGTAGGCGCGCAGGCCACGCTGTTCCAGCGAGGCGATCAGCGCGTCGAGCCAGCCGGTGTCGTCGCTTGTCACGGTGGCGCTGTTGATGGCAATGGCGACGGTGCCGCCGCTGCCGGGCAATCGCTCGACGGCGGAGATGTCCGTCTCGATGCGAGGCCAGCCCGGGTGATAAAGGCCGGCCAGCGGCTGCGGCACGGGATCGGGCAGGCCGTCCAGCCTGCCGGGCTGCGACAGGGCCTTCATCGCCGCGCCGAGGTTGGCTGGCCCGGAGAAGCGCCAGTATTCGCGCAGCCGCTGCGCCCACGCGGCATCGACGCCGCGCTCGGCCGCGAGCGGCGCGGCAACGGAAGCCTGCCCCTTGGCCACCAGCGCGAACTCGCCGATCAGCACATATGGCGTTGCGCCGCGCGAGATCGTGTCGCCGAAGCGCGCAGCTGCCGCCTGCGCGACGCTGATGTGCGGTGCGTCGATGACGAGCAGCCGTGCGCCTTCGAGCGCGGCGGCCAGCGTCTCCGGCGAATCCTGCGACGCCGACACCACCTGCAGCGGCAACCCGGCCTCGCGCGCAGCGGACTGCAGCCGCACCACCCGCGCCGGCGACACCAGCGACGTGCTCAAGACGACAACTCGCTCACCTGCAGGCTGGGCCCGCGCTGGCGCCACGAACCCGAGCACCACCGCCAGGAACCAGAAAAGAAAGACCCGCGTCACTTCCCGTCCTGCGCGGGCACTGCATCCGCCGGCACATAGACCATCGTGCCGTCCTTCAGCCGCCAGGCGGTACCGGCCTTCTCGCCGTCACCCTGCCCGGTCGCACCGCTGGCCTTGAAGCGCGTGATCTTGCGGCCCTCGCGCGTGACGATCTCCATGTTCGGCTGGCCCTCGTTGCGGATGATCGTCACCTTGTCCTGCGCGAAGGGGTTCATCGGGTTGTTGATGACCGCGATCATCAGCATGCCGATCACCACCATGAACACGTCGATCAGGTTGATGGTCGAGAGCACCGGGTCGTCGTCGTCGCTGTCCAGGCTGCTCAATATCGAGAACTGGCGACGGCTCATCGGTGCACCCTTGGCGCTGCGCGCCTTCCCGCCGGGCGGGAGCGAGCTTGATTGGGGCGGCCCGGCGCGGCGCTCATGACAGCCGGTCCCGCGCGTCGAGCACCGTCACCAGCTCGCGCATCAGCCAGCGGCGGCGCACGGTGTAGACAACGAAGGTGATCGAGGCCGATGCCAGCGCCACGATCACGCTCGCGAACGCGGGAGCCAGGCTCTGCGCCACGCCCTGCGATTCGCCCGAGGCCACGGCCACCAGCGCGGGCCCCATCGGGATCATGGTGGCGATCAGCCCCAGCATCGGTGCCACGCGGCTGCACAGGCGCACGCCTTCCAGCTGCTTGAGCACGACCAGCTCCATCTGCTCCTGGCTGGCCTGCGCGTGGGGCTGCAGCACCAGCGCGCGCAGGGGGTCGCGGCGGCGCTGCCAGTACTCGACCCCGAACGCGCCGAGGCAGTACACGGCATAGACGAAGGACAGAAGCACGCCCAGCGTCACCGGCCAGAGGAACAGGCGCGCCAGCTCGAAGAGAACGGTGTCGAAGGCCAGCATCAGGTCGGCTCCACGGAGGACGGTTGATCGAAAAGATCCGAAGGCCGGCCCCAGCCCTCGTCGAACACCAGCGACGCGAGCGGCTCGCGCTTCGCCCAGCGTTCGCGCTGCAGCATCGGCTCTTCATAGAAGCCGTGCACGGGCCCCAGGCACAGCAAGGCGATGGGCTCGGCGCCCTCGGGCAGGCCGAGCAGCGCCGACACCTCGGCCGGATCGAAGAGCGACACCCAGCCCATGCCCAGCCCCTCGGCACGCGCCGCGAGCCAGAGGTTCTGGATGGCGCAGGAGGCCGAGGCCAGATCCATCTGCGGCAGGGTTCGGCGACCGAACACGTGCTTCTCGCGGCCGTCGGCCAGCGTCACCGCCAGCAGCTCGGCGGCGTCGAGCAGGCCCTGCACCTTCAGGCGCATGAACTCGTCCTCGCGTTCGCCGAGCGCGCGGGCCGTGAGCACGCGCTCGTTCTCGACGACGCGGTGCAGCCGCTGCCGCAACGCCTCGCCGCGAATGCGGATGAAGCGCCACGGCTGCATGAAGCCGACGCTGGGCGCGTGGTGGGCCGCATCGAGCAGCCGGCGCAGCACTTCCGGCGCAACCTCGCCACCCGCGAAATGGCGCATGTCGCGCCGCTCGTGGATGGCGCGGTACACCGCCCTCGCCTCGCCGGCCTCGAACGCTTGCGCCATGGCGCTCAATCCTCGATGCCGCGCTGCGCCGGAATGCCGGCCTTGAAGGCGTGCTTGACCAGCGTCATCTCGGTCACGGTGTCGGCCAGCTCGATGATCTCGGGCGGGCAGCGCCGGCCGGTGAGCACCACATGCACATGCTTGGGCCGCGCGCGCAGCGTTTCGAGCACGCCTTCGAGCGGCAGCCAGCCGTAGATCAGCGGGTATGTGATCTCGTCGAGCACCACGAGGAAGAATTCGCCCGACAGGATCGCCGCCTTGGCCTTCTCCCAGCCGTCGCGCGCGAGCTGGCCCGAGCGTTCGAGGTCCTGGCTCTTCCAGCTGAAGCCGTCGCCGAGCCCTTCGATCGGAATGCCGATCTGCTCGAACATGCGGTGCTCGCCGAAGCGCGCGGTCGGCACCTTCATGAACTGGTAGATCTTCACGGCCTTGCCTCGACCATGCGCGCGCAGCGCAAGGCCGAAGGCGGCCGTGCTCTTGCCCTTGCCGTCGCCGGTGTTGACGATGACGAGGCCGCGGCGTTCGCCCTCGGGTTTTTCGTACGGTTTCTCGCTGGGGGGTGTTTCGATCTGCATGGTGTCGGTTCCTGTGTTCTGTGCTTACTTCGGCAATGCGATCCATTGGTCCGCCACCCGGTGCACGCGGATGCGGTGGTCGAACACCTGTTCCAGCGCGGCATGGGTGGCCGGGTCGTCGCAGCCGCCGTGGTGCGTGACGCGGCCTTTGTCCATCACCACCAGTTCGTCGCTCGCCAGCGCCATCGGCAATTCGTGCAGCACGCTGACCACGGTGCGGCCTTCGGCGACCAGCGCGCGCACGGTCTGCATCCAGTCGGACTGATGCGGCGGGTCGAGGTTGGCGAGCGGCTCGTCCATCAGCAGCAGCTCGGCCTCGACCGCGAGCGCGCGCGCCAGCAGCACGCGCTGGCGTTCGCCGCCGGATAGCTGGCCCAGCGGGCGGTCGCGCCAGTCCCAGGCCTGCGTGGTGCGCAGCGCCCGCTCGACGGCCTCGCGATCGGCCTCGCCCGGCACGGCCAGCCAGCGCTGGTGCGGAAGCCGGCCGAGCATGGCGACGTCGTAGACCATCAGGTCGTCGGCGCTGCCCTCGCCCGTGCCGCTCTGTCCGAGCCAGGAAAGACGCTGGGCACGGATGCGGGCCGGCACCTTGTTCTGCGCCTCGCCGAAGAGCAGCACCTCGCCGCGGTGCGCGAGCAGGCCCGAGAGCGCCTTGAGCAGCGTCGACTTGCCGGCGCCGTTCGGGCCGACGATGCTGGTCCAGCGCGCGGCCGACAGCTTCAGGTCGATGTCGTGCAGCACCTCGGTGGCGCCGAGCGTGGCGCTCACGCGGCGTGCCTCGAGCGCGGGCGCGTTGTTCTGCCGGCCGCTCATGCCACGCCTCCGCGCGCGCCGCGCCGGTGCATCAGCCACAGCAGGTAGCTGCCGCCCAGCACGGCCGTGAGCACGCCCACCGGCAGTTCCTGGGGCGCGATCAGCCAGCGCGCCAGCAGGTCGGCCGCCATCAGCAGCAGCCCGCCCATCAGCGCCGACAGCACGATCAGCCGCGCATGCGTGGTCTTGACGACCGAGCGTACGAGGTGCGGCGCCGCCAGGCCGACGAAGGCGATCAGCCCGGTCTGCGCCACGGCCGCACCGGTGGCCAGCGCCAGCACCACGATCAGCGCCGCGCGCATCGCGCCCAGCGGCAGGCCCAGGCTGCGCGCCGTGGCCTCGCCGAGCGCGAGCCCGTCGAGCACGGGCGCCAGCGCCCAGCCCGCCAGCAGGCAGACCGCGCCCACCATCGCCATCACCGCGCAGGCGCTCCAGCCGACGAGGCCGGTGCTGCCGAGAATGAAGCCCTGGATGGCCTGCAGGATGTCGGCCGAGGCGATGGTGATGAGGTCTTTCGCGGCGCCGAGCACCACGCCGACGATCACGCCAGCCAGCAGCAGCCGCAGCGTCTGCTGCACGCCGCGCGCCAGCATCAGCGTGAGCATCACCGCCAGCACCGCGCCCAGGAAGGCGGCGCCCGTGAGCCCGAGCCGCATCACCCACTGCATGCTGGCGGCCGAGCCACCGAACATCAGCAGCGCCAGCGCCACGCCCAGCGAGGCGCCCGAGGCGCTGCCCAGCAGGTACGGATCGGCCAGCGGATTGCGGAACAGCCCCTGCGCCACCGCGCCGGCCAGCCCCAGCAGCGCGCCCGCCAGCCACGCGCCAAGCGTGCGCGGCAGGCGGATGTCCCAGACGATCTGCAGCGCCACCGGGTCGTGCCGCGCCGCGAACAGGCTTTCGAAGCCGGTGCTGCCGATGCCCAGGCCCAGCAGCAGCAGCGCCGCACCCAGCACCAGCAGGCCGGCACCGAGCAGCAGGACGCGGCGCAGGTGAATCGTGTGCCTTCGCGCCGCGTTCACCGACTGCCTTCCTTGCCGCTGCCGCCCTTGTCGACCAGGCACTGCGCCATCAGCCGCGCGGCCTCGTCCATGCGCGGGCCGGGGCGCACGAGCACGTCGGACTGTTCCGCGCTGAAGCGGCAGATACGACCTTCGCGCACCGCGCGGATGCCGGCCCAGCCGGGCCGCTGCTCCAGCCCCTGCGCGCTGCGCACGCTGACCATGATGAGGTCGGGATTGGCTCGCACCACGTACTCGGGGTTGAGCTTGGGAAACGGACCGAGCGATGCCGGCACGATGTTCTTCACGCCGAGCCGCGTGAGCGTTTCGCCGATGAACGACGACTCGCCCGCCGCGTACGGTGCGCTGTTCACTTCGAAATACACCCGCATGCCCTTTGCGCCCGCGGGCACCGACTGCGCGGCGGCCGACACGCTGGCATCGATCACGCGCCAGACCTTCGGCGCCTCGTGCGTGCCCAGCACCTGGTCGAGCTTGTCGAGTACGCGCCGCACGTCGGCGTGGCTCTTGGGTTCGAGCACCAGCACCTTCATGCCCAGCGCCTCCAGCCGCTGCGTGACGCGCGAGGACTTGGCGAGCAGCACCGCGTCGGGCTTGAGCGCGACGATGGCTTCCACGTTCGGATCGATGCCGCCGCCGAGCTGCGGCAGCGCCTTCACCTGCCCGGGGGAATTGGAATAGCGGTCCACGCCCACCAGCCGGTCGCAGGCGCCGAGCGCGCAGACCGATTCGGTGAGCGACGGCAGCAGCGAGACGATGCGCTGCGGCGACTGCGGCAGGCTCACGGAAACGCCGCGCTCGTCGACCACGTCCAGGGCATGCGCCGACAGCGCACACAAGGCAAGGCCGAGCATGGCCAGCAAAGTACGCATCGTCTTCATGCCGCGGGCGCCTTCAGGCTCAGCGGCAGGCCGGCTGCCATCAGCGTGACGCGCTCGCAGGCGGCGGCCACGTCCTGGTTGAGCCGGCCGAGCGCGTCGACGAAGGCTCGCGTCTCGCGACCCATCGGGATCACGCCGAGCCCGATCTCGTTGCCCACCAGCACCACCGGCCCGGGTACATCGCGCAGCGCGACCAGCAGCATTGCGATGTGCGTCGCGGGGGTGCGCGTCACGGGGCGGGCGTCTTCGGAGGGCATCGGCATCAGCAGGTTGGTGAGCCACATCGTGAGGCAGTCGACCACCACCAGCGTCTCGGGCGTGCTCTGCGTGACGATGGCACGCGCGAGCTCGACCGGTTCCTCGATGGTGCGCATGCCGGGCACCCGCTCGGCGCGGTCGGCCTGGTGGCGCACGATGCGCTCCTGCATCTCGTCGTCGTAGGCCTGCGCGGTGGCGATCAGCACGGCGCGATGCGTTCGGGCGTCGGCAGCGAGCCAGTCGATGGCGCGCTGCTCCGCGCGGCGCGACTTGCCGCTCTTCTGGCCGCCCAGGATGAACTCGTGCCCTGCTGTCCTAGGCTTGGTCGGTTGATGCGGCATGGCTCTCCAACTCGATGGGCATGGCGCCGAAAAGGCGGGCCGTGGCTTGCGGACTGGACGCAAACCACGCATGGAAGTAACTCGCGCGCACCGGGCCGTGCACATACAGCGCTTCGCCGCCGCGCGGGCCGGCGGCCTGCGTCGCGCCGGGCCGGGTGGTGCGGGCAGCGGGTACGAGCGGCGTTTCGCAGCTCGAATAGTGAAAGGTGTGGCCGCGCAAGACATGCTTGCCGAGCGCGAGCTGCTGCGGGCCGAGGCCGGCGAGCCGCTTCTGCATGGTCACGCGGCCCGGCAGCAGGCCCCAGAGGCGATGGACCTGCGGGTCGTCCTGCCGGGCCAGTTCGTCGAACAGCGCCATCATCCCGCCGCACTCGGCCCAGACGGGCTTGCCCGAGGCGACATGCTCGGCGAGCGATTCGCGCATCGGCGCGCAGGCGCCCAGCGCTTCGGCATGCAGCTCGGGGTAGCCGCCGGGCAGCCAGACCGCGTCGCAGGCCGGCAAGGCGTCACCTGCGAGCGGCGAGAAAAAGGACAGCCGCGCGCCCAGCGCTGTGAGCACATCGAGGTTTGCCGGGTAGATGAACGAGAAGGCAGCATCGCGCGCAATGGCGATGGTGCGGCCGGCAAGCAGCGGCGGCACGGCCTCCGCATCACCGGACGCGGGCGCTTCGAAACGTACCTGCGGCAGATCGCCAACCTGCATGCGCCCCAGCGGCGTGCCGGCCAGAACGTCGGCTGCCGCATCGAGTCGCGCCATCGCGTCGCCGAGCTCTGTGGCGGCCACCAGCCCCAGGTGCCGTTCGGGCAGCGTGAACCCCGCATCGCGCGGCAAGGCACCGAGCCACTGCGAGGGGTCGCGCAGCGCATCCTTCAACATGTTCGAGTGCCTTTCGCTGGCCACGCGGTTCGCCAGCACGCCGGCCCACGGCAGGCCGGAACGAAAGTTCTGCAGCCCGAAGGCCAGTGCGCCGAAGGTGCCTGCCATGGCGTGCGCATCGATCACCGCCAGCACCGGCAAGCCGAAGCGCTGCGCCAGGTCGGCGGCGCTGGGCGTGCCGTCGAACAGGCCCATCACACCTTCGACGATCAGCAGGTCGCATTCGGCCGCTGCCGCGTGCAGGCGCTCGCGGCAGTCGGCCTCGCCAGTCATCCAGAGATCAAGCGAATGCACCGGCGCGCCGGTGGCCAGCGCCAGCCAGTACGGATCGAGGAAGTCGGGTCCGCACTTGAAGGCGCGCACGCGCCGGCCCTGCCGCGAGTGCAGCCGGGTCAGCGCCGCCGCGACGGTGGTCTTGCCCTGCCCCGAGGCCGGAGCAGCCACCAGCACCGCGGCGCACGAGGCCGCCGCGGCACCGGCGGTGCCGCCTGGCTGGAGAGCTTGGCTTGTCAGTGAGGCGTCCACTTGAGACCGACGTACGCGGTGCGGCCTGCCGTGGCGTACAGCCGCGCGAACTGGTAGTCCTTGTTGCCCACATTGTCGACGCGCGCGACGAGGTTGAGGTCGCGCGTGATCTGCGTGGTGGCCGACAGGTTCAGCACGGTGTAGCCGCCGAGCTTGACGCTGTTGGCTGCGTCGTCGTAGCGGCGGCCGGAGGTCTGCACCTCGGCGCCCAGCGTCCAGCCGGCGATGCGCCAGTCGGCGCCGAGGGTGGCGTGGCGCTGGGCACGGCGGGCCAGCAGGTTGTGGGTGGCAAGGTCGCGCGGGTCCTGGAAGTCGAACGAGCCGCGTAGCGTGACGTCGCCGATGCGGTGGCTGCCCGACAGCGTGACGCCCTGGTAGCGCGCGCGCGCCGTGCTCGCGTAGCAGCCGAAGGAGGAGGCGCAGCCCTTGGCCGAACCGTCGAACACGATCAGGTTCTGCACGCGGCTGCCGTACGCCACGACGCCCAGTTGCGTGGCGCCTTCGGTGTACTGCAGGCCCAGCTCGACGTTGCGGCTCGATTCGGGCTTGAGCGTGGCCAGTCCGTATTCGCTGAAGCGCTGGTACAGCGTGGGCACGCGGAAGGCGGTGCCGGCCGATGCCGTGAAGCGCAGCGAAGGCGTGATGGCGTAGCCGTAGGCCGCGCTGCCGGTGGTCCTGCCGCCGAACTCGCTGTCCTTGTCGTGGCGAACGTGCAGCTGCAGCGAATGCGGGCCCTGCACGAAGCCGTAGCCGAGCGAGATCGCGTCCTGCGAGCGGTCGCGCGACAGCAGCTTGGAGGTGGTGGTGGGCGCGTTCTCGAGGGCGTCCTCGCGGCGCTCCAGGGTGGCCGTGACGAGGTGCGGGCCGAAGCGGAACTCGTGCTGGAACAGGTAGCCGCGCAGGTTGGTCTCGGTGCGGTAGAACGAAGGCTGCGTCTTGTAGACGGACTGCGAGTCGGTCACCTGCACGCGGGTGCTGTAGACGTCGTTCCACTTGGCCGACCAGGTCAGGCCGGCGGTGCGCAGCGTGTTGCTCGACTCGTCGTTGCGGAAAATGATCGGCAGCTTGGTCTTGTAGGCAACGGTGGTGTCGTAGCCGGCCTTGATGTCGCTGCCGAGCAGCGTGGCCTCGATGCGCTGGTCGGGCGTGATCTGGAAGCCCAGCTTCACGTTGCCCGAGGTGCTGTTGTAGCCGTCGCGGTCGGGGCTGGTGAAGCCGTCCTTGACCACGTTGCGCTTTTCCACCGGCTGCACGTTGAAGCCCTTGCTCTCCTCGTGCGCCACGCCGAACGAGTAGTCGAACAGGCCCGATTTGCCGCTCACGCCGCCTTCTATCTTGCGCAGGCCGTAGCTGCCGATGCCGATGCCCGCGTAGGGCGACACGCCCTCTTCGCCACGCTTGGTGAAGAGCTGGATCACGCCGCCCACGGCGTCGGAGCCGTACACCGCGGCGGCCGGGCCGCGCAGCACTTCGATGCGGTCGATCTGCGCGAGCGGGATGCCTTCCCAGCCGGCGCCGCCGGTCGATTGCGAGTCGATGCGCACGCCGTCGAGGTACACGGCGGTGAAGCGGGTTTCCGCGCCGCGGATGAACAGGCTGGTGGTGTTGCCCACGCCGCCGGAGCGCGAGATCTCGATGCCGGGCAGGCGCGCGAGCACGTCGGCCACGCCGGTCGCGCCGCTGCGCTCGATGGCCTGGCGGTCGATGATGGAGACGTCACCCACGAGGTCCGACAGCGGCTGCGGCGTGCGGTTGGCCGTGACCACCGTTTCGCCGAGGGTGGGCGCCTGTTGCGCATGGGCCGCCAGGCCGCCGAAGGCGGAAACCAGTGCCAGCGGCAGGCAGGCGTGGCGGAAACGGCGCGCGGGAGCGCGGCTGCGGGAAAAGCAAACGTGGGAAATCATGAATCAAGCGAACGGACGTCAATACCCCTGGCCGGCCTCCCCGCCGGCGCCTGGGCGCAATGGCTGCGACATGCGTCGTTGTCGACACATGCGGCAGCCGCCTTGTTGGCCGGTATCCGGGCTGGCAGAACGGCCCCTCGCCGCCTTCCCAGACACCTGTTTCAGGGCGTCCAGTGGCTTCGATGGAAAGGGGTTGGCGCCTTTCGGCGCCGTCTGCTTGACCGTTGCGGGGGCAGCGCAGGCGGCTTCGGCCTTGTTCCGGTGTGAACCGGGGGCTTCCACTCCTGCTTCCCGTTGAACTGCGCCGTGCGAACCACGGCGCGAGCACCAACGGGCGGAATTCTATGCCCTGCCCGGCGGTGCTTAAGTCGAAAGTTGCGGTACCGCTAACATCGGCGGCCATGATGCGGCCCGCCTCGGTCTTCCTGAATCTTCGCTCGGCGCTGCAGCGTCTCTTCGGTGTCTCGGGCTGGCAGTCGATGCTGCTGTGGTCCATCGTGGCCGGCCTGCTCGGCACGCTGGCGACCGAACTCTTCCGCGCGGCGCTGCTGGCCTTCGAGCACCTGGTGCTCGGGCCGGGCGAAGGGCTGGTGGCGATGGCGAAGCACCTGCCGTGGTGGGCGCGCATCGCCTGCCCCACGCTGGGCGGGCTGGTGGCAGGGCTGCTGCTGGTGCTCGCAAAGCGCGTGGCCGTGCGCAGCGCCACCTCCGACTACATGGAGGCCATCGTGCTCGGCGACGGGCGCATTCCCGTGGCACAGACGCTGGCGCGCAGCGCGTCGTCGCTGGTGAGCATCGGCACCGGCGGCTCCATCGGGCGCGAGGGTTCGATGGTGCAGCTGGCGGCGCTGGCCTCTTCGCTGCTCGGGCGGGTGTTCCGCTTTCCGGCCGAGCGGCTGCGGCTGCTGGTGGCCTGCGGTGCGGCGGCCGGCCTCACGGCCGCCTACAACGCGCCCATCGCGGGTGCCTTCTTCGTTGCGGAGATCGTTCTCGGCTCCATCGCGATGGAGAGCGTGGGGCCGATCATCATCGCCTCGGTGGTCGCCAACGTCGCGATGCGTGCGCTGCCCGGCTACCAGCCGCCGTACAGGATGCCGGCCTTCCCGGAGATCCACGGCACCGAGGTCGTACTGTTCTGCGTGCTCGGCGTGCTGCTGGGCTTTGCGGCCGTCGGCTTCCTGCGTGCGCTGCAGGGCAGCCGGGCACTGTTCTCGCGGCTGCCTGTCGCGCTGCCGTGGCGGCTGGCCCTGGGCGGGCTCGTGATGGGCGCGGTGTCGGTGCCGATGCCCGAGGTCTGGGGCAACGGCTACAGCGTGGTCAACTCGGTCCTGCACACGCCCTGGCCGTGGACGCTGATCGCGATGGTGCTGGTCGCCAAGGCGGTCGCCACGATGGCGACTGCCGGCTCGGGCGCGGTGGGCGGCGTGTTCACGCCGGCCCTCTTCTTCGGCTGCATGGTTGGCGCGCTGTTCGGCCAGGGCGTGCAGGCGCTGTGGCCGGCAGCCACCTCGGCGCCGTTCGCCTACGCCATCGTCGGCATGGGCGCCTTCCTGGCGGGCGCGACGCAGGCGCCGCTGATGGCCATCCTGATGATCTTCGAGATGACGCTGAGCTACCAGGTCATGCTGCCGCTGATGGCGGCGAGCGTCATCGCGTACTTCGTCGCGCGCTCGGCCAACGCGGGCTCCATGTACGAGATCACGCTGCACCGCAACGAACAGCGCGACGCGCAGATGCGCCTGCGCGGGCTTCACATGCGCGACCTCGTGCAGCCGGCCGAGACAGTGGTCGGCCCGCAGGCGGACCGCGAGGCCATGAGCAAGCTCTTCCTGCAGTACCCCGTGAAGTACCTGTACGTCGTCGACACGGACAACCGCTACCTCGGCGTCGTGCCGCTCTCGGCGCTCGGCACGGCGCCCCGGGAGACGACGGCAGCCGCCCTGCTCTCGCAGATCATCCAGCCGATCACCGCCGACACCGGGCTGGGCGAGGCGCTGCAGCGCTTTCTCGACCACCTGGGCGAGCGCCTGCCGGTGATCGAGAGCGCCGGCAACCCCGTGCTGCTGGGCGTCGTCGCCAAGAGCGCGCTGCTGGCCACCTACGTGCGGCTGAGCGAGTAGCGGGCGCGCACGCTGCCTTGTCCGGCTTACTTGGCCGGACGCACCGCCGTCACCTCGATCTCGACCAGGTAGGCCGGATTGACGAGCGCCGCCACCTGCATCGTCGAACGCACCGGCAGCCGGGGCTGCGCGGTGGTGCCGAAGAACTGGGTGTAGCCCTCCATGAAACCGGCGAAGTCCATCTTGTTGTCCTTGGCCGGGTCGCCGACGAGAAACACCTGCATCTTCACCACGTCGCCCATGGTCAGGCCCAGGCCCGCAAGGCTCTTCTCGATGGCCTTGAGCACACCGACGGTCTGGCCCTTGGTGTCGCCGCCATAGGCCGCCGCGCTGTTCTTCGGCGCAGCCGCGTCCTGCAGCGGCGGCACCTGGCCGGAGAGGTAGACGTTGGTGAACGACGACGGGACCTCCACCGCCGCCGCGATCGGGAAGGTCGAATTCGGAATGCGGTGGCGGATGATTTCATCGGCCGCGTTGGCTGCGCCGCAGCCGGCTGCGAACACTGCGGCGACGAGCGCCAGCTTCTTCGTGATGGAGGTCATGGTCATGCGGGTTGTCTCTCTGCTGGAGTGGAGGAAGGGTGTGCCGGACAGCGGAAGAAGAAGCTTCATCAAGGCCGCAGCTTCTTGACGCTCTCCGCCTCGATGGCGTCGGGGTACTGGTTGCCGAAATGGGTGCGCGCGTAGCCGACCACGGCGGCGATCTGCTCGTCGCTCAACATCTTGCCAAAGGCGGGCATGCCCTTCTGGCCGTTGATCACCACGTAGAGCGGGTATTCGGGGCTCGCGAGCCTCGGGTTCGAGGCGAGCGCCGGGTACGCGCCCGCGCCCTTCGCCCCTTGCCCCTGCGCCATGTGGCAGCCCTGGCAGGTCGCGCGGTAGATCGATTCGCCCGAGCTTTCCTGGAACCGGGGGCCGACGGAAAAGGCCGGCTCCGGCGACTGCGCAAAAGCGGCCTGGCCAGCCACCGAGGCCAGCGTGGCGAACGAAAGGCCGAGCAGTGCGCGCCTGATGAAGGTTCTGGTGCCGTGATTCATGATGCGTGTTTCCTCCTTCATTCGTTCACGCGGCCTGCGCCACGGCGCGGGCATGCAGCCGCTGGATGGCATCGAGCGACGAGAGCAGTGCGCCCTCCTGCCAGGCCGGGATGTAGGAAGCGTGCTCGCCGGCCAGCGCGATGCGGCCATCGACCTGGCACAGGTTCCTGTAGTGCTTCTGGCGCGTCTCGTCGGTCCACATGCCGTAGCAGCCATGCGAGCCCGGAACGCGGTGCCAGCCCACCGAGATGCCGTTGTCGAATTCGCTCGCGTACTGCGGATGCAGCTGCGTGCCGAACTCGACCGCGCGGCGCACGCGCTCTTCGGGAGCCATGGCCGTGAATTCGTAGGAGTTCGGGCCGTCGAACACATAGGCGCCCAGCAGCACCGACTTGCCCTTGGCTCCGTATCGCGTCGAGGGATACGAGATGCGCGAGATCGGCAGGTCGGTGTAGCTGATGCCGCCGTAGATGTGCTCGTCCTCCTCCCAGAAGCGGCGCTTGAACTGCAGGCCCACCTTCACCGATGCGCCGTAGGGCACGGCGTTGATGGCCTCCTGCATTGCCGAGCCCACCTGGATATCGATCTGGCTGAGCACCGACAGCGGAATGGTGCACAGGCACCAGTCGGCCTTGGCCTGCGCGACCGCACCGCCCTTGGACGCATCGGCGTAGGTGACCGTCACGCCGCGGTCGTTCTGCTCGATCTTCGTGACCTTGGCTCCGTAGCGGATCAGGCTGCCGACTTCCTTCTGGAACGCCTTGGCGATCATGTCCATGCCGCCCACGGGCTGGAAGATCGCGCTCTGGAATTCGTAGTCCTGCCCACTCGCGATGTAACGCCAAAGATTCGATTGCAGCAGCTCGCTCATGTCGAGCGGCTTCGAAGGCTTCGCCAGCGGCATGAGGCCGCCGCCCGCGTCGACTTCATAGCCGCGGCGGTCGCTGCTGACGGTGCCTTCGCGATAGCGGAACTGCGTGTCGAGCGCACCCCAGCGGCGCAGGCCTTCGAGCAGTTTCTCCTTGTCTTCCTTCGTCAGGGCCGCGTCGAGGTTGCCTTGCGTCGCGGCCTTGCCGAGCAGTTCGGCGACATGGCCCTGGTAGTCGGCCTGCACGTGGCGGTAGCGCTGAGGCTTGCCGCCGTAGGCCTTGCTCGAATGCACCAGCGCGTTGTAGTTGACCTGAATGAAGGGCTCCAGCGCCACGCCCAGCCGCTTGCAGTAGCCCAGCACCGCATGGTGGTGATAGGGAATGCGCCACGGCCCCGGATTGAAGTACTCGCCCTTGGCGAAACCGCATTGCTGCACGGCACCACCCAGCTCCGTGAAGGTATCGCCGCCGCGCAGCGTCCAGCATCGGCCGCCTGCGCGATTGCTGAACTCGAGAACCTTGACCGAGTAGCCCGCGTTGCGCAGCTCGAGCGCGGCGACCATGCCGGCCAGGCCTGCACCAAGAACCAGCACCGACGCACCCTTTCTCGCGCCGTCGAGCTTCGGTGGTCCGTTGTAGCCGGATTCGGCAGCAAAGCCGAGAGAGGTCATCGCCTGGTACATCGCGCCGCCCCCTGCGGTCTTGCCGATGAGCGCGAGCAGGTCGCGCCGGCTGAATAAAGTGTTGCTCTTCGTGGTCATTGGCTGCTTCTAGGAGTTTGAAAGGCAACTGGAAGGCAGCAGAATCCATGCCACGCCCCAGCCTCGGCGGGACCGCCTTCCCCGGGAAACTACAATCGCCAACCATGCCCGCCTCCAGCCCCATCGATCAGATCGCCGAGCGCGTCGAACGACTGCTCGTGCGTCATGAAGAGGTGCAGCGCACCAACGCGCTGCTGCAGGAACAGGTCGATGCGCTCACGCGCGAACGCGACGCCCTGAAGTCGCGCCTCGTCGCTGCCCGCACGCGCCTCGATGCCCTGCTCGAACGGTTGCCGGCTGAACCACCTTCCGAAGATTCCCCCGCATGAAGCAGATTGAAGTACAGATCATGGGACAGAGCTATCTGCTCGGCTGTCCCGATGGCGGCGAGGCGCAGTTGCGCGAAGCCGTCGAACGCGTGGACGCTGCCATGTGCAAGATCCGCGACGCGGGAAAAGTCAAGGCCCGCGACCGCATCGCCGTGCTGGCCTCGCTGAATCTCGCATTCGACCTCGCCGCCCAGCAGGCGGCCGCCACCGCCGCACCCGTGGTTGCCGCAGCACCGGATACCACAGAGACCGACCCGAAGGCCGCCCAACTCATTCAAAGACTCGATCAGGCCCTGGCGGGCGATGGACATTTGCTCTGAGCGGGTTCCACCGGCACGGCCGGAGCGGTAAAATCCGATCCGTCTGCGGTGCGCGTTGGGCTTTATATGTCCTTGTTCCAATGCTCTACGGAGCCGGGCTTGGTAAATCGCTCGACGGGTGTGATCATCTCGCGTCAGATGAACCCGAAGTCTTGCTGCCCTCGCCCACCTGAACCCCGGTTCAGGATGCGAGTCCGGCGCCCACTTGCAGACACCTAATTCCGCCACGGCCCCCTGCACGCACTGCTCGGGGCCGTTGCCTTTTCTGAAACATCATTTCCGTGAACGTCTCCAGCCTGCTCGACCCCATCCTCATCGCCGAACTCGCCGTCCTCGGGCTCGGCACCGGTTTTCTCGCAGGCTTGCTGGGCATCGGCGGCGGCATGCTGATGGTGCCGTTCATCACGATCATCATGGGCCATCGCGGCGTGCCGGCCGATCTCTCGGTGAAGATGGCCATCGCAACCTCGATGGCGACGATCATCTTCACCTCGGTGTCGAGCGTGCGCGCGCACCACAAGCGCGGCGCGGTGCGCTGGGACATCGTGAAGCGGCTCGCGCCCGGCATCGTCATCGGCAGCCTGATCGGCAGCCTCGGCGTGTTCTCTCTGCTCAAGGGCACTGCCCTGGCGATCTTCTTCGCGCTGTTCGTGGGCTTCTCCGCCACGCAGATGTTCCTCGACAAGAAGCCCGCCCCCACGCGCCAGATGCCGGGCACGGGCGGCCAGCTCGCTGCGGGCGGCGCGATCGGCTTCATCTCGGGCCTCGTGGGCGCAGGCGGCGGCTTCATCAGCGTGCCGTTCATGACGTGGTGCAACATCTCGATCCACAACGCGGTGGCCACCAGCGCGGCGCTGGGCTTTCCGATCGCGGTGGCGAACGTGCTGGGCTATGCGGTCAGCGGCCAGTCGGTGCAGGGCCTGCCGGCCGGCTCCTTCGGCTACATCTGGCTGCCTGCGCTGACAGTGATCGCCATATGCAGCGTGCTGACCGCGCCCCTGGGCGCGAAGGCAGCGCACAACCTGCCGGTGAAGAAGCTCAAGCGGGTGTTCGCGAGCATCCTCTACCTGCTTGCGGCCTACATGCTCTGGAAGGGCCTGCACGGCTGATCCGGCGGGGCCCAAAGCCCTTCGCCGGGAGGTGCGACTCGTTGCCGCCCCGAAAGGGCGCGCCGTATAACGAGGCCATGAAAATCCTCATCGCAGTCGACGGCAGCGCCTACACGCAGAAGGCACTGTCCTATCTCATCGCCAACCGCGCCATGTTCGTGGACGGCCATGACCTCGTGATCGTGCATGTGTCCACCGGCATCTCGGGCCACGTCACGCGCCACCTCAGCAAGGAGATCGTCTCCGACTACTACGCCGAGGAAAGCGCCAAGGTCATCGAGCCGGTGAAGGCGCAGCTCGCCGCGCAGGGCGTGAGCAACTACACGGTCGATGCGCGCCACGGGCACATCGCCGAAGAGATCCTCAAGTCGGCCGCCGCGGCGCAGGCGGGGCTGATCGTTCTCGGCACGCACGGCCACGGCATCTTCGGTCGCGCGCTGATGGGCTCGGTCGCCACCAAGGTGATCGCCGAGACGGACACGACGGTGCTGCTGGTCCAGTAGCAGCAGCTAGTGCGTGCGCTGTTGCTGCTGCCGCCACTCGCGCGGCGAGCAGCCGAAGCGCTCCCTGAACGCGCGGCTGAAGTGCGCCGCGTCGTTGAATCCCCTGCCATAGGCGATGTCGGCCACCGGGCGGCCCGCGAGGCGCGGCTCCAGCAGGTCGCGGCTGCACGCCTCCAGCCTGCGCTCCCAGATGTACTGCGACGGCGTGAGCGGCTCGCTCCTGAACACGCGGTGGATGTGGCTCACCGACACGCCCAGCCCGGCAGCCAGCGTGCCCACCGACAGCGAAGGATCGGCAAGTTGCTCGTCGATGAGCCGCTTCACGCGCGCAAGGTGATATGCCGTCAGATTGCTCAGCGATGGCGCACGCGCGGCGGGCAGCGTCTGCAGCCCCGCCACAAGGATGCTCTGCACGCCGTTGGCCACCGCGAGCGCCGACGCAGGCTGCAGCGTGTCGATGTCCTCGCGCAGCGTGTGGATCATGCCCAGCAGCAGGTGCCCCGCGCCCTCGCGGCCCGACACCGTGGTGGCCGTCAGCGCCTCGGTGTCGCGCAGTTCGCTGCGCAGACGTTCGCCGGGCAGCTTGAGCACGATCTGCTCGAAAGACTCGTCGAACAGCAGCTGGTAGGGCCGCGTGCTGTCGTACAGCGCGAAATCGCCGGCCGACAGTACCGCGTCGCGCCCGTCCTGCCGCACCACGCCGCGGCCGCGCGCCTGGATGCTCACGAGGAAATAGTCGTCGCCTGAATGCGAGATGTGCCCCGGCGTGCGCATCACCTTCTGCGGGCTCGAGGTGACGACCGACACGTCGAGACCGGGCAGCGTGTGCTGGCGGATGCTGCCCTCGAAGTCGCCCACATCGCCTTCGCGCGCGGGATCGCAGCCCAACTGCACATACACGTTGCAGATCATGTCGGTCCAGTAGGCAAGCCGCTGGTCGCGCGGAACGGCGTCGGTGCTGAGCAACTGGTTCATCGGGGTTCCTCGGAAAGCCTGGGCGGCAAGGGCATGCAACGCTGGAACAAGAACGCCGCCAATCCGGGTCAAGGCGTTCCGGCGGCGCGAATCTACGCTTCAAGCAACCCGCATGCCACAGCGCAAACCCGGTGCAGGCATGCGGCGGACGCTTCGTTACTTTCATTGCATCTGGAGAACCACCATGCCGACCACCGTCCATCCCACGCTGCGCGTTGCCGCAGTGCAGGCCGCCCCCGTGTTCCTCGACCTCGACGGCACCATCGACAAGACCATCGACCTGATGGCGCAGGCCGCGAAACAGGGCGTGAAGCTCATCGCCTTTCCCGAGACCTGGGTGCCCGGCTACCCCTGGTGGATCTGGCTCGACTCGCCGGCCTGGGGCATGCAGTTCGTGCAGCGCTACCACGACAACTCGCTCGTCGTCGGCTCGGCCGAGTTCGAACGCATCGCGCAGGCGGCGCGCAAGCTCGGGATCTGGGTATCGCTCGGCTACAGCGAGAAGGCGGCCGGCAGCCTCTACATCGCACAGGCACTCATCGACGACCAGGGCCGCACGGTGCAGACGCGGCGCAAGCTCAAGCCCACGCATGTGGAGCGCACCGTGTTCGGCGAGGGCGACGGCTCGGACCTTGCCGTGGTCCAGACACCGCTGGGCAACATCGGATCGCTGTCGTGCTGGGAGCACCTGCAGCCGCTGAGCAAGTACGCGATGTATTCGCAGAACGAGCAGATCCACTGCGGCGCGTGGCCGAGCTTCTCGCTCTACCGCGGCGCGGCCTACGCACTGGGCCCCGAGGTCAACAACGCGGCGAGCCAGGTGTATGCGGCCGAGGGCCAGTGCTTCGTCGTCGCGCCCTGCGCCACCGTATCGAAGGCCATGAGCGAGCTGATGTGCACCGACGCGGGCAAGCAGCAGATGCTGCGCACCGGCGGCGGCTATGCGCGCATCTACGCACCCGACGGCTCGCCACTCGGCACGCCGCTGGCGGAGGACGAGGAAGGCCTTGTCGTCGCCGACATCGACCTCGGCATGATCTCGCTCGCCAAGGCCGCCGCCGATCCCAGCGGCCACTACTCGCGCCCCGACGTCACGCAGCTGCTGCTGAACAAGACGCGCCGCGAACCCGTGGTGGTGCAGCAATCACCCGAGCCCGAGAGCAGCGTGCCCGAGCCGGTCGCGGCCTGAACGCACGGAGGCACGCCATGGAATCCGCCATCGCAGAGCACCTCAAGTGCCCCCGCACGCGCCATCGCCGCGTGGAAGACGACTACGTGCCGCCCTACCCCGTGTGGTCGGCACGGGCTCCCGTTGCAGTGAAGCAGGTCGTGATGGGCTACTTCGGTGTGCAGTCTCGCGGCCCCGAAATGCAAGGCCGTGCCTGCGCCGCGCTGATGAAGATCGCTCGCGACTTCGCGCTGCCCGACGGCCCGGGACACCACGACCTGACGCACTACGTCGACGCGCAAGGCTTCGACAACATGATCGCCATCGCCTACTGGGGCGATGCTGCAGCCTTCGCACGCTGGTGCGCCACGCCCGAGATCGACGCATGGTGGCGTTCGGACGAACGGCTCGGCGAGGGCCTCGGCTACTTCCGCGAGATCGCGTCGCCGCGCGTAGAGCACTTCGAGACCAGGTTCAACACGCCCGACCGCTTCGAAGGTGTCGGCGTGATCATGGGCGGCGCCAGCGGCGAGCTGCAGGAGCACGGCTACTGGGGGTCGATGCGCGACCGCATTCCGCTGTCGCAGACCGATGCGATGGCGCCTTCGGGCGCTCGCGCGGTGATCGCAGGTGCCCCAGCACCCGGGCAGCGCGTGCGCATCGCAGGCCACGAGAACATCGCGATGATCCGCTCCGGCCAGGAGTGGACCGACACCACCGGCCAGGAACGCAAGCTCTACCTGGAAGACATGGAGCCCGTGCTGCGCGAGGGCATGGACTTCCTGCGCGACCAAGGCCAGCCGATCGGCTGCTACAGCAACCGCTACATGCGCCACCTCGACGCGCACGGCTCGCCGCTGCAGAAGTCATTCGGCCTGAGCTGGTGGCGCTCGCTGGCCGACATGGAACGCTGGGCCGAGTCGCATCCGACGCACGTCGCGATCTTCGGCAGCTTCATGCGCTACGTGCAGGCGCTGAACTTCCAGCTGCAGCTGCGCGTGTACCACGAGGTGTCGGTGCTGAAGGCCGACGAGCAGAGCTACGAGTACATCAACTGCCACGCGGGCAGCGGGCTCATGAACGGGCTCGCACCCGCCGCATGAGCACGCGGGGGCGCTCAGGCGGAGAACAGCTCCTTGTGCTCCGCCCGCAGCAGCGCCTTCTGCACCTTGCCCATCGTGTTGCGTGGCAGCTCGGGCACCACGAAACAGCGCTTCGGAATCTTGAAGTTCGCGAGCCGGGCTTTCAGCTCGGCCACGATGGCATCGGCGTCGAGCGCCGCGCCCGCCTTGGGAATGACAATCGCCACGCCCACCTCGCCGAAGTCGGGGTGCGGCACGCCGACCACGGCGCTCTCCGCCACGCCGGCCATCTCGTTGATGTAGCCCTCGATCTCGGCCGGGTACACGTTGTAGCCGCCGCTGATGATCAGGTCCTTGCTGCGCCCAACGATGACGGCGTAGCCCAGGCCATCGATCTTGCCCACGTCACCGGTCTTGAAGAAACCGTCGGAGGTGAACTCCTCCTTGGTCTTCTCGGGCATGCGCCAGTAGCCCGCGAACACGTTGGGACCGCTGACCTCGATGTTGCCGATCTCGTCGGTTGTGCACTCGCGGCCGCTGTCATCGCGCACGCGCAGCTGCACGCCCGGCAGCGCGAAGCCCACGGTGCCGCCGCGGCGCTCGCCCTGCTCCGGCTTGTAGGGGTTGGAGGTGAGCATGACCGTCTCGCTCATGCCGTAGCGCTCCAGGATGGTGTGGCCGGTGCGTTCGCGCCATTCGTCGAAGGTCTCGATCAGCAGCGGCGCCGAGCCCGCGACGAACAGGCGCATGTTGCGCACTGCCTCGCGCGTGAGGCCCGGCTCGGCCAGCAGCCGCACGTACAGGGTGGGAACGCCCATGAACACCGTGGCCTCGGGCAGCTTCTGCACGACGCGCTTCGGATCGAACTTCGCGAACCACAGCATCTTGCTGCCGTTGAGCAGCGCGCCATGCAGCGCGACGAACAAGCCGTGCACGTGGAAGATGGGCAGCGCGTGGATCAGCACGTCGCCTTCGGTCCAGCCCCAGTAGTCCTTCAGCACCTGCGCGTTCGACAGCAGGTTGCCATGCGTGAGCATCGCGCCCTTGCTGCGGCCGGTGGTGCCGCTGGTGTAGAGGATGGCGGCCATGTCGTCGGCCTTGCGCTTCGCAGGCGTGTGCCGGTCGCTGCATTGCGCGGCCACTTCGAGCAGCGTGCCGGTGCGGTCGTCGTCCAGCGTGAAGACGTGCTTCGTGCCCGCCGCGACGGCAATCGGAGCCACCCATGACGCATTGCGGCTGGTGCACACCACCACGGCCGGCTCGGCGTTGCCGATGAAGTACTCGATCTCGGCACTCTGGTAGGCCGTGTTCAGCGGCAGGAACACATAGCCCGCGCGCAGCGTGGCGAGGTACAGCAGCATCGCCTCGACCGATTTCTCGACCTGCACCGCGATGCGCGCGCCTTTCTCCAGCTTCAGCGCATCGAGCAGGTTGGCGATCATGGCGCTGGCGCGCTCGATGTCGCGCCAGGAATAGAACAGGCCGTTGTCGGTCTCGACGGCGATGCCGTCCAGGTCGGAGGGAAATGCCGCGCGCAGGGCGGCGAACAGGTTGGCGTTGGCGGTCTTCGTCATTCGGACAGGTCTTCTCTTCAGAAATTCGGGGTGCGCTTGGCGAGAAACGCGGCGATGCCCTCGCGGTGCTCCGCGGAATCGGCGTACTCGTAGGCAGTCGCAAGCAAGCCGTGGGCCGAGGGGGCGCCGGCGCGCAGCACGGCGAAGGTCGCCTTGTGCAGGCGCGCGGCCTGCGGCGAGAGCACGGCGATGCGCTGGGCGTGCGACTGTACGGCGAGCGCCACCTCGTTGTCGGGCAGCACCTGCAGCAGGAAGCCCGCGTCGTACAGGCGTTGCGCACCGTGCACGCCGGCGGCCAGCAGCATGTCGCGCGCGAGCACGTCGCCGATGGCTCCATGCACCAGCGCGGCTTCGCGCGGCGCCATCGGAAAGCCCAGCTTCGCAATGGGCGCGCCGAACTTCGCGGAAGCGCCGGCCAGGCGAATGTCGCAACAGCTCGCGATCTCGATGCCCGCGCCCATGCAGGCGCCTTCGATCTGCGCGACCAGCGGCAATGGGCAGTCGAGCATGGCCTGCAGCGCCGCCCACACTTCGTTCTCGTGGAATTCGCGCAGGCTGGGCTCTTTGAAGCGGAACGACGGGTACTCGGAAATGTCGCCGCCCGCGCAGAAGGCCCCGCCCTCGCCGCGCACGATCACGCAGCGCGGGGCGTCGTTGCCGTCCCCGCGCAGGCCGTCGAACACGGCGCGCAACTCGCGCCACATGGCGCGCGTCATGGCATTGAGCCGCCCCGCGTTCGACAGCGTGACGACCGCGATGGCGCCTTCGCGGCGCAATGAAATGGAACTGCCTGCGGTCATTCGAGCTTGGCGCCCGACGCCTTCACCACCGCTGCCCAGCGCTTGATCTCGGCATTGACGAAGGCGCCGTAGGCCGTGGTGGTGAGGGTCGGGATCTCGGAGCCGTTCTGGGCCCAGATGGCCTTCAGGTCGTCGGTGGCGAGCGCCTTCTTCATGTCGTCGATGGCGCGCGCCTGCGCATCGGCCGGCGTGCCCTTGGGCGCCCAAAGGCCGTACCAGGTGGTGACGGTGTAGTCGGGCAGGCCCACTTCGGCGGCACAGGGCACGTCGGGGAAGGCGGGGTTGCGCTTGCTGCCGGCCACCATCAGCGCCTTGATGCGGCCGCTCTTGATGTGCTGCGACGAGGAACCCAGGCCGTCGAACATCAGGTCGACGTTGCCCGAGATCAGGTCGGACAGCGCCGGGCCCGCGCCGCGGTACGGAATATGGGTGATGAAGGTACCGGTCTGAAGCTTGAACAGCTCGCCCGCCAGGTGGTGCGAGGTGCCCGAGCCGGCCGAGCCGTAGTTGAACTTGCCGGGGTTGCGCTTCACGAGCGCGATGAATTCCTGGATGGTGTTGGCCTGCACGCGCTTCGGGTTGATGACCACCACCTGCGGCACGTTGGCCAGCAGCATCAGCGGCACGAAGTCTCTCTCGATGCCGTAGTCGAGCTTCGGATAGACGGACGGCGCGATCGCATGGTGCACCGCGCCCATGAACAGCGTGTAGCCGTCGGCCGGCGCCTTGGCTGCGATGCTGGCGCCCAGCGTGCCCCCTGCCCCACCGCGGTTGTCGATGACCAGCGTCTGGCCCGCGATGCGCGAGAACTGGCCCGAGATCGGCCGCGCGAAGGCGTCGGTGCCGCCACCGGCCGGGAACGGCACGATCATCGTCACGGGCTTGGTCGGCCAGCCCTGCTGGGCCCGCGCGGCGCCGCACAGGACAGCCGCACCGGCGGCGGCCACGCGCAGTACGTCGCGGCGTTGAAAGCTTGGGTTCATTTGTCTCATCTCCTGTCTGTCGTTGTGGATCTTGCCGCACGATGCGGCTGCCGGCCTTTGGCGCGCCGGCTCTTGACTGAACTTCTTCCGGACCTCAGCCTTTTTTGAAATACAGGCCTTCGACGTCTCCCGATACAGCCACCTTGCCGTCCGCCAGCCAGGTGCGATGCTTGTCCAGGCGCTTCAGGTCATAGAGGTAGTTGACCATGAGCCCGTACGACTGCTTGTGCCCCTTGGGCGACGGATCGCCCGCCCAGTTCAGGCGCTCCACGCGGGCGCCGTTGCCCAGGTGAAAGCGCGCGACCGGGTCGGCCGGCGTGCCGTCGACCAGCGCGCGGCCGAGGTATTCGGCGGCGGCCTGCAGCAGCCATTGGCGCAGCGGCGATTTCGCGTCGAAGGTGGCGGCTGCGTCCACAGCGGCGAGCAGGCGCTCGGCGGTCGGCGGCAGCGAACCGATGAGACGGCCGAGCTCGGCCTCGCGCTTCTCGTCGAGGCGGGGCAGCAGGTCGGCGGCGTTCTTCGCGAGCCAGGTGCGAAAGCCCGGTATCGGCGAGAGCGTGGCGAAGGTCTTCAGGCGCGGCAGTTCTTCCTGCAGCGTCTCGACCACGCGCTTGATGAGCGAATCGCCGAAGCTCACGCCGCGCAGGCCGTTCTGCGTGTTGCTGATCGAATAGAAGATCGCAGTGGTGGCCCTTGCCGGCAGCACCGGCACGGCGGCCTCGTCGAGCAGCGGCGTGATGCCGTCGCTGATGCGGTCGACCAGCGCCACCTCGACGAAGATCAGCGGCTCGTTGGGCAGGCGCGGATGGAAGAAGCCGTAGCAGCGGCGGTCGCTGTCGTCGAGCCGGTTCTTCACGTCGGACCAGCTCTTGATGTCGTGCACCGCCTCGTAACGGATGAGCTTCTCGATCAGCGAGGCCGGCGAGTCCCAGTCGATGCGGCGCAGCTCGAGGAAGGCCACGTCGAACCAGGTGGAGAAAAGCTGTTCGAGCTCGGCGTCGAGCGCGAGCAGGCGCTTGTCGGACTTCAGGCACGGCAGCAGGTCGGCGCGCAGGTCGACCAGGAAGCGCATGCCCTCGGGCTCGACCGCGAAGCGCTGCAGCAGGCGCATGCGGGGCGACACCAGTGCGCGGCGCAGGCGCAGCTCGGCCTGGCCTTCGTCGGGCGTGCCGACAGCCGCCTGGTGCTGGTCGCGGGCGGTCTTGAGCTTTTGCGCGTCGGCGGCGAAATGCTCGCTCATCAGCGCCCAGTAGTCGCGGCGCTCCTCTGCGGTGGCGGCGCGGTAGGCGTCCGCGATGGCGTGGGCGCGACGGCCGCCCTCGACCTCGCTCACGCGCGGGTCGATCACGGCCTGCAGGTCGGCCAGCACACGGCGCAGCGCGCGCGGAGACAGCGCCTCGTCGGCCTTGCGCAGCGTGGCCTGCAGGCGCTCGGCGATCGGACGCGCACTGGGCTTGGGCGCATTCTTCGACGCGCCCTTCGACGCGCCTTCGGGTGCCACCGGCACCTTCGACTTTTCGCCAGAACGCAGCCGCGCCTGGAACCATTCGGTCGCACTCATCGAAACACTCCAATGCTTGATGGGACGGTCACGGCATGACCCTGGATTTCTGATTGCGCATGACCTCTCGCAGCGCCTCGCGCTGGCGCGTCATGTGGGTGCGCATGGCGGCGTCGGCGCCTTCGCTGTCGCGCGCCTTCAGCGCCGCGAACACGGCAAGGTGCTCCGACAGGCTCTGGTCGAGCCGCCCCGGCGCATGCAACTGCTGCAGCCGCGCGAGCTTGAGGATCTTGCGCAAGTCGCCGATCACCTGCGCCAGCCACTTGTTGTCGGCGAGCTTGATGATCGCCTCGTGAATGATGTGGTTGGTGGCGTAGTAGTCATTGATGCGCTTCGCCTTGGCATGGCGCACCAGCCGTTCGTGCAGCGCGTCGAGTTCCTGCAGTTCGGCATCGCTGGCATTGCGGGCGGCCTCGTAGGCGCAGCGGCCTTCGAGCAGCGCGATGACGGGAAAGATCTCGTCGAGGTCGCGCTCGGTCACCTCGTTGACGAAGCAGCCGCGCCGCGGCTCGTGCCGCAGCAGGCCTTCGGCGGTGAGCACCTTGAGCGCCTCGCGCAGCGGCGTGCGCGAGATGGAAAGCCGCTCGCACAGGGCGACTTCATCGACGAAGCTGCCGGGAGCCAGCGTGCCGGCGAAGATCTGCTCGCGCAGCGTGGCGGCGACTTCGTCATGCAGGGAGTTGGGGACCAGGCGCATACGGATCGGGGCAGCAAGTGCAGCGTAATTTCCTGTAATTACGCGTAATTCTGAGCCCGCATCCGATCCGGCGCAAGGGCCGCGCACGCCGTGCGCGGCTGGTACTTACCCTGCGAACTTCCGGCTGAAGCAGCCGGAACGGCTCAGGCGCGCGCGGCAGCGGCCTTGCCGGCGGTGCGGCCGAACCAGAACCAAAGCGCGATGCCGGCGATGACCATCGGCACGCTGAGCCACTGGCCCTGGCTCAGGTTGAGCGCCCGCAAGCCCAGGAAATCGTCGGGCTCGCGGAAGTACTCGGCCACGAAGCGCAGCACGCCGTAGCCGATCAGGAACACCGAAGCCACCTGCCCCTGCTTGCGCTCCTTGCGCGCATAGAGCCACATCACCACGAAGAGCAGCAGCCCCTCGAGCAGGAACTGGTAAACCTGCGACGGGTGGCGCGGCAGCATCGAATTGCTCTGCGGAAACACCATGCCCCAGGGCAGGTCGGGGCTGCTGAAGCGCCCCCACAGCTCGCCGTTGATGAAGTTGCCCACGCGGCCGGCTGCGAGGCCGGTAGGCACGCAGGGCGCGACGAAGTCCATCACCTGCCAGAACGGGCGCTTGCGCGAATGCGAAAACCACACCATCGCGCCGATCACGCCGAGCAGCCCGCCATGAAAGCTCATGCCGCCCTGCCACACGTAGAGGATTTCGAGCGGATGCGTGAGATAGAACTCGGGCTTGTAGAACAGGCAGTAGCCCAGCCGCCCGCCGACGATGACGCCCATCACGCCGAGGAAAAGGATGTCCTCGATGTCCTTGCGCTGCCATGCGCCCGCCCCCACCAGCGAACGGAACGGCTCGTGCCGCAGCCGGCGCGTGCCGAGAAAGTAGAACAGCGCGAACGCGGCCAGATAGGTCAGGCCATACCAGTGGATGGCCACCGGCCCGAGCTGCAGGGCGATGGGGTTGATCTGCGGATACATGAGCATCCGCGGATTGTGCCCCGGCCGAATGTCGGGCCCGAGGCGGGGCTTTTCAGGCGGAAATCAGCGCCCGAACTTCCACCACAGCAGCCCCGCGACCACGGCCGGCGCCGCGAAGATCAGCAGGAAAATCGGCAACTCCTCGGCCACCGAGTACCCCGCCTTGATCACGCCCACGGCCATGTTGATGCCCGCGCCGACGAACCACGCCGGAATGAACCACCTGGCCGCCACCGCCAGCGCCGCCGCGGAGCCATCGCCCAGCAGGCGCCCGGCCAGCAGGAACACCACCAGCAGCGCGAAGCCGCCGCCCATCACCATGATCGTGTGCATGTCGTTCGTCCTCCAGGCGGCATCTTGCCGGATCAGCGAGTCGTGTAGCCGCCATTGGCAAAGATCGTCTGGCCGGTGATCCACCAGCCTTCGGTGACAAGGAAGCGCACGATGGGCGCGATGTCCTCGATGTCGGTCAGGCCCTTCTTCGAGAACTTGCTGAGCGCGGCGGCGCTGCTGTGATATTCGACGGCCTCCTTGCTCTCCTGCCCGTAGAAGAACGGCGTGTCCATGGGGCCGGGGCCGATGGCGTTGACCGAGATGCCGCGCTCACCGAACTCCTTCGACGCGGCGCGCGTGTAGTGCTCCACCGCCGCCTTCGAGCCCGGGTAGATCGCATAGAACGGCGTGTACGCCGCCAGCAGCGAGCTCACCAGCGTGACGATGCTGCCGCCGTCGGCCAGCGTGCGGCCCGCCTGCTGGATGAAGAAGAAGGCGGCCTTGGCGTTGGCGTCGAAGCTCTTGTCGTAGTCGGCCTCCGTGACGTCGAGGATCGGCTTCTTGATGACCACGCCTGCGGTGTTGATGGCAATGTCGACCTGGCCGAAGTGCTTCACGGATTGGTCGAACAGCTTCACGCTGTTCTCGACCACCGAGAGGTCGCCCTGCACCAGCAGCGTGTCGGCGCCCTTGGCCTTGAGCGCGGCGGCGGTTTTCTCGGCGTCGGCGCGCGAGGCGTCGCTGTTGTAGTGGATGGCGATGCCGCGGGCGCCGCCGTCGACCATCTGGTGGCCGATGAGCGCGCCGAGGTTCTTGCCGCCGCCGGCGATGACGACGACCTTGTTCTTGAGGGTACGTGCGGACATGGGTGAGCTCCTTGAAGTAAAGCGTGATGCGTGACGAGAGCCTTCAGTCTATTGATGGCACAGTCGCTGATAAATCACTCATCCAAGGCTAGACTGTTCAATAAATCACGAACAATCAAACCGATATCGAACAGCGACGATGGACCGCATCGACCTCCTCCAGGTTTTCGTGAGCGTGGCCGAGACAGGCAGCTTCACGCGCGCCGCCGACCGGCTGGGCCTGCCGCGCGCGAGCGTCTCGACGGCCGTGCAGCAGCTCGAAACCCGCCTCGGCTCACGCCTGCTGCACAGAACCACGCGCCGCGTGGGCCTCACGCCCGACGGCGAAGTGATGCTGGAGCGCGCCCGCGCGCTGGTGGCCGACATGGAAGACATGGAACAGCAGTTCCTGCCCGCGAACGGCCAGGTCAGCGGCCGGCTCAAGGTCGACGTGCCGAGCCGCATCGCGCGGCGGCTCATCGCGCCTGCGCTGCCGGATTTCTTCGGGCGCCACCCGGCCATCGAGCTCGAGCTGGGCTCCAGCGACCGGGCGGTGGACCTCGTGCTCGAAGGCGTCGATTGCGCGCTGCGCGTGGGCCCGATGGCCAGCAGCAGCCTTGTGGCGCGGCCCCTCGGACAGTTCACGCTGATCAACTGCGCGAGCCCTGCCTACCTGGCCCGTCATGGCACGCCGCGCACGCCCGCCGACCTGCCGCAGCACACGGCCGTCAACTACGCCTCGCCGACCAGCGGGCGCGCCGCGCCGTGGGAATGGCAACGCGACGGAGAAACCGCGACGCTGCGCATGCGCAGCCAGGTGGCGGCAAACAATGCCGAGACCTACATCGCCTGCGCGCTGGCCGGGCTCGGCCTGATCCAGATTCCGGCGTACGACGTACGCGAGCACCTCGCGGCCGGAGAGCTGATCGAGGTGCTGCCCGACGCTCGCGCCGAGCCGCTGCCGGTGCAACTGGTGTACCCGCATCGACGCAATCTTTCGCGGCGCATGCAGGCCTTCGCGGGCTGGCTTGAAACGGTGCTGGGCGATGCGCTCGATCGACCCGCGCAACCCACTGCCGGACGGGCCCGCAAGGCGCGCTGAGCCGGCCCCGGGGACGTCAGTCAGGCCGAGGTCCCGCCTTCACTCGGTGCCCTCCTCCCGGTTCTTCGAACTGGCGCCTCGCTCGCGCACGAAGGCAACGAAGCGCGCGAGCGCCGGATTGGCCGCGCCCTCAGGCCACACCAGACTGGTTTCGCAGCCGGGCAGCTCAGGCGCACTCCGGCGCCGCGCGGCCGGCGCGAATTCCGCAGCACGCCGGTACACCACGCCCGCGCGGCGGAACTGCGTGACGCTCTCCGGCACCCAGGCCACGCCGATGCCGCCCGAGACGAGGTTGACGATGGTCTGCATCTGGATAGCTTCCTGCCCCAGTTGCGGCGTGCGACCGGCCGCGTGGTACAGGTCGAAGATGGCGTCGTGCAGCGAAGGCACGATGCGGCGCGGGAAGATCACCAGCGGCTCGGCAAGCACGTCGGCGAGCAGCAGCCTGTCGATGCTCGCGAGCGCATGCCGCGCGGGCAGCGCGAGCACCAGGGGCTCTTCCGACACGGCAAGTCGCGCAAGCCCTGGCGGCGCGGCGCCGGGCGAATGCAGCATCAGCCCGGCGTCGATCTCGCCGCGCGCGAAGGCTTCGAGCTGCACGTCGCCGGTGGCCTCACCCAGTTCGAGTGCCACCTCGGGGCACAGCACGCGGAATTCGCGCACCCACGCCGGCAACTGCTCGAAACCCACCGTCGAGACGAAGCCGATGCGCACCCGCCCCACCTGCCCCGCCGCCGCCGCCCGGGCCCGCGCCGGCAGCGCCTGTGCGCGGGCCAGCAGCTCGCGCACGTCGGGCAACAGGGCCTCGCCGGCGGGCGTTAGCGCCACGCGGCGCCGGGTGCGGTCGAACAGCACCACGCCGAGCGTCTTCTCGAGCTGGGCGATGGCCTGCGTGACAGGCGGTTGCGTCATGTGCAGGCGCAGCGCGGCGCGGCCGAAGTGCAGCTCTTCGGCCACTGCGACGAACTGGCGCCAGGCCCGCAGGTCGATCAGGACTTCATTCATATGCCAAGCATATCAATCTGCACTCGAAAATGGATTGGAAGCAATCAATCAGAAGTCCGATACTTGGGCGCCCACCGATCTCCCCACGACAGAAGAGACACCATGGACACCAAGCCAATCCAGATCAACCGCCGCAGCGCCAACATCGTCGAAGGCAAGAGCCGCGCCCCCAACCGCTCGATGTTCTACGCCATGGGCTACGAAGAAGGCGACTTCAAGAAGCCGATGGTCGGCGTCGCCAACGGCCACAGCACCATCACGCCCTGCAACTCGGGCCTGCAAAAGCTGGCCGACGCGGCCATCGCGGGCATCGAGGAAGCCGGCGGCAACGCGCAGGTGTTCGGCACGCCCACCATCTCCGACGGCATGGCCATGGGCACCGAGGGCATGAAGTACTCGCTGGTCAGCCGCGAAGTCATTTCCGACTGCATCGAGACCTGCGTCGGCGGCCAGTGGATGGACGGCGTGCTCGTGGTCGGCGGCTGCGACAAGAACATGCCCGGCGGCCTCATGGGCATGCTGCGCGCCAACGTGCCGGCCATCTACGTGTACGGCGGCACCATCCTGCCGGGCCGCTACAAGGGCCAGGACCTGAACATCGTGAGCGTGTTCGAAGCCGTGGGCCAGAACGCCGCCGGCAACATGAGCGACGAAGACCTGCTCGAGATCGAGAAGCGCGCCATTCCCGGCACCGGCTCGTGCGGCGGCATGTACACCGCCAACACCATGTCGAGCGCATTCGAGGCGCTGGGTATCTCGCTGCCCTACTCGTCGACCATGGCCAACCCGCACGACGAGAAGGCCAACTCGGCCAAGGAGTCTGCCAAGGTGCTGATCGAGGCGATCAAGAAAGACCTGAAGCCGCGCGACATCGTGACCAAGAAGGCCATCGAGAACGCGGTGGCGGTCATCATGGCCACCGGCGGCTCGACCAACGCGGTGCTGCACTTCCTGGCCATCGCGCACACGGCCGGCGTCGAATGGACCATCGACGACTTCGAGCGCATGCGCAAGAAGGTGCCGGTCATCTGCGACCTGAAGCCTTCGGGCAAGTACCTCGCGGTCGACCTGCACCAGGCCGGCGGCATTCCGCAGGTCATGAAGGTGCTGCTGAACGCGGGCCTGCTGCATGGCGACTGCATCACCATCAGCGGCCAGACCATCGCCGAGGTGCTGAAGGACGTGCCTGACGTGCCGCGCGCCGACCAGGATGTGATCCGCACCATCGACAACCCCATGTACGCCGAAGGCCACCTCGCGATCCTGAAGGGCAACCTGTCGCCCGAAGGTGCGGTCGCCAAGATCACCGGCCTGAAGAACCCGGTCATCACCGGCCCGGCGCGCGTCTTCGACGACGAGCAGTCGGCGCTCAAGGCCATCCTGGACGGCAAGATCAAGGCTGGCGACGTGATGGTGCTGCGCTACCTCGGCCCCAAGGGCGGCCCGGGCATGCCCGAAATGCTGGCGCCGACCGGTGCGCTGATCGGTGCGGGCCTCGGCGAGAGCGTGGGCCTGATCACCGACGGCCGCTTCTCGGGCGGCACCTGGGGCATGGTGGTGGGCCACGTGGCGCCCGAAGCGGCGGCCGGCGGCACCATCGCCTTCGTGAACGAGGGCGACTCGATCACCATCGATGCGCACGAGCTCAAGCTCGAACTGAACGTGCCCGAAGCCGAGATCGCCAAGCGCCGCGAAGGCTGGAAGGCACCGGCCCCGCGCTACACCCGCGGCGTGCAGGCGAAGTTCGCGTTCAACGCGTCGAGCGCCAGCTCGGGCGCGGTCCTCGACAAGTTCTGACCCTTCGAGAAACACCGAGGAACCGGCTCCGCCGGGCCTCAGGTGTTGCCCCCGGTTGGGGGAAGGCGTAGCGACACGAAGTGCGCGCAGCCTGGGGGCGAGCCTTGTCTAGGCCATCATCCACGCGCCGTAGCCGAAGGCGATAAAGCCAAGGCCCACGATCGCGAGGATGCTGCGCGACTGGAACTCCATCGCTGGCGGCAGGCTTTGCACGAGAAAGTGCAGCATGGCGCCGGCACCGATGGTCATGAAGCCCGCTCCGAACTGCTTCATCGGGTTCGGATCGGGATAGAGAAACACCAGCGCGAAGCCGGCCAGGAAGACGAGGTTGGCAAGCACGGTGCCGCGCGTGCGCCAGAGCTTCTGTCCGGGGGTGGGTTCGCGCGCCGGTGGCGGCCTGCTGCCGTAGCCGTACCCGCTGCGCCCTTCCTTCAGCGCCATGCCGATGAAGAACAGGCCGAACATCGCCGGAAACGCGCCGAAGATACCGAGCCCCCAGACACCGCCCCACATGTTCTGGAAATCGGCCACCAGTGCCTGCGAAGGGTCGGCCACGCTGTAGCGCACCTCCACCGGATCGCCCCACTCCTTGTCCGACAGTCCGCCGCCCAGCCCCTTGACGCGGCGCTTCTGCCCATCCGATGCGGTGTATTCGACGACGGGCGCGCGCGACACCGTAGTGCGGCCCTTGCCATCCGTGGTTCGCTCGTCGACGAACTCGACCAGGCTGCCCTGCACGCTGGCGGTGCCGGCAATCGACTGGTACCGGTGCCAGCCGATGGTGGCCGAGCCATAGAGCCCGGCGCAGCCGATCAGCAATGCGCCTACGCCCACGCCCCAGAAAAAGTTCTTGAGCCACCCCACGAGCCCGCCGATGGCCGGGCCAAGCAGCAGCGAAAGTCCGAAGACGATCAGCGCTCGGGTGGTGGCTTCCTCGTCCATGGCACGTCAGCGTGAAGCATGCAGTGCGGGGACTCGGGCCGACGGCGGCTGCGACTCAGCGGCGCGGGCGCTGCCCGTTGCTGGTCTTCATGCCCATGTTGGTCTTCTGCCGGTCGATGCGCGCCTGCTTGCGCCGGTCTTCCCGCTCGACGACCTTGCGCTTCGTATAGCCCGACGAGTCGGCCCAGGCCCACCATGCGACGGCCATTGCGAACGGGGACAGCACGATCCACCAGCTCCAGCTGGCAACCATGCCCACTTCGAAATACTTGAGGGCCAGCGCAAGCAGGCCCAAGCCGAGAAACCACATCGCGAATCCCTCCGGGTCGTACTGGCAACGCATCCGTGCGCCGTGCACGGTGCTACCTACAATCGCGTTGAGTCGAATGTAACTCAGCCCTTACCAATTACATCCCCATGAAAAGAGTCTTGTTGTCGGCAGCCCTGGGCCTCGGCCTTGCGGCACTCGCCGCGCCCGCCTTCGCCGACCTGGCGCTGGCAACCTCGAAGAACTGCATGAGCTGCCACGCGGTGGAACGCAAAGTGCTCGGCCCGTCGTTCAAGGACGTGGCCGCGAAGTACAAGGACGACAAGGGCGCGGTCGACGCCCTCGCCAGCAAGATCATGAAGGGCGGCTCTGGCGTGTGGGGGCCGGTGCCGATGCCGGCGAACAACCAGGTCAGCGAAGCCGACGCGAAGAAGCTCGCCGCCTGGGTGCTGTCGACGAAGTAAGCCCCGGAGGCCTCAGGCCTGCGGATTGATGTCCGCGGGCACCGGCCGGCGCTCGATGCGGTCCTCGAGCTGGCCGATGTGCGCGGCCATGGTGTTGTCGGTCTGATCCGAGCGCAGGCGGATCGCGGTCTCGAGCTGCTCCAGCCGCGCCAGCATCGCCGACTGGCGATCGGCGTTCTGCGCCATGTGCTTGTTCTCCTGCGCCTCCAGGAAGTTGCGCAACTCGGTGAAGCGCGAAGCCTCGGCCTTGTCCGCCAGGTCGCGCTGGACCTGCATTTCCTTGGTGTGGCGCTTGGTGTCCAGGAGCACCGAGCTGTGCAGGTACAGCACGTAGACGAGGAAGAAGGCGGCCAGCACCGTGGTCAGGCCAAGCATGATCAGGCCCAGCGGTGCCGAGACGGTCATGAAACCCAGCCACACATCGGTGGGCGCGGACAGCGTGCCCCAGTTCAGCGTGGCCAGCGCCGCAATGAGCAGCACGACGACAAAGAGAAAAGCGGATCTCACGCCCATGGGGGCCTCCTTCGGAAAGATCGAACACGTCGGAACCCGTGCGCATCGAGGCGCACGGTGGTTGCGACGGTTTTACCTCAGCGAAGAGCCCCGTTCGGCGCAAATGGCCGCATTAACGGCCACGTCCTACAGCACTAGTGCTCAGTTGGTCTGAGACAGCTGCTCCAGGATCGCAGGATTCTCAAGAGTCGACGTGTCCTGCGTGATCGCTTCGCCCTTGGCGATGCTGCGCAGCAGGCGCCGCATGATCTTGCCGCTGCGGGTCTTGGGCAGGTTGTCGCCGAAGCGGATGTCCTTCGGCTTGGCGATGGGGCCGATTTCCTTGGCGACCCAGTTGCGCAACTCGTTGGCGATCTGCTTGGCCTCCTCGCCGGTCGGGCGCGCGCGCTTGAGCACGACGAAGGCGCACACCGCCTCGCCGGTCACGTCGTCGGGGCGGCCCACCACGGCGGCTTCGGCCACGAGGTCGGTCTTCGAGACCAATGCGGACTCGATTTCCATCGTGCCCAGGCGGTGGCCCGACACGTTCAGCACGTCGTCGATGCGGCCGGTGATGCGGAAGTAGCCGCGGTCGGCGCTGCGCACCGCGCCATCGCCGGCGAGGTAGATCGTGCCGCCCATCTCCTCGGGGAAATAGCTCTTCTTGAAGCGCTCGGGGTCGTTCCAGATCGTGCGGATCATCGAGGGCCACGGCCGCTTGATGACCAGCATGCCGCCCGCGCCGTTGGGCAGGTCTTTACCCGTCTCGTCGACGATGGCGGCCATGACACCCGGCAGCGGCAGCGTGCACGAGCCCGGCACCAGCGGCGTGGCGCCCGGCAGCGGCGTGATGACGTGGCCGCCCGTTTCGGTCTGCCAGAAGGTGTCGACGATGGGGCAGCGCTCGCCGCCGATATTGCGGTGGTACCACATCCACGCCTCGGGATTGATCGGCTCGCCGACCGAGCCCAGGATGCGCAGGCTCGTGAGGTCCCAGTTCTTCGGATGCACCTTCTCGTCGCCGTCGGCCGCCTTGATGAGCGAGCGGATGGCGGTGGGCGCCGTGTAGAACACGCTGACCTTGTGCTTCTCGAGCATCTGCCAGAAGCGGCCCGCGTGCGGGAAGGTCGGGATGCCCTCGAACACCACCTGGGTGGCGCCGGCCGCGAGCGGGCCGTAGGCGACGTAGGTGTGGCCGGTGATCCAGCCGATGTCGGCCGTGCACCAGAACACGTCTTCGGGGCGGATGTCGAAAGTCCAGTCCATCGTGAGCTTCGCCCACAGCAGGTAGCCGCCGGTGGAGTGCTGCACGCCCTTGGGCTTGCCGGTGGAGCCCGAGGTGTAGAGGATGAAGAGCGGGTGCTCGGCGTTGACCGGCACGGGCGCGCATTCGGTGCCCTGCCCCTTCAGCGCCTCGGTGAAGCTGATGTCGCGGCCCTCGACGCGATTCCACGCGGTGGGCGTGCGCTCGTACACGAACACGGTCTTGATCGACTCGCAACCGCCGAGCGCGATGCCGTCGTCCACGATGGCCTTGAGCGGCAGTTCCTTGCCGCCGCGCAGCTGGTAGTTGGCCGTGATGACCGCCACCGCGCCCGCGTCGATGATGCGCTCCTGCAGCGCCTTGGCCGAGAAACCGCCGAACACCACGCTGTGGGTGGCGCCGATGCGCGCGCAGGCCTGCATGGCGACGACGCCCTCGATGGTCATCGGCATGTAGACGATGACGCGGTCGCCCTTCTTGATGCCCCGCGCCTTCAGCGCATTGGCGAACTGGCTCACGCGGGCCAGCAGCTCCTTGTAGGTGACGCTGGTGACAGTGCCGTCGTCGGCTTCGAAGATGATCGCGGTCTTGTTCTCGACCGGGGTGCCGACGTGCCTGTCGAGGCAGTTGGCGCTGGCGTTGAGTTCGCCGTCGCCGAACCACTGGTAGAACGGCGCATTCGATTCGTCGAGGGTCTTCGTGAAGGGCTTGGTCCACTGCAGGTTGCCCTTGGCCAGGCGGGTCCAGAACCCTTCGAAGTCCTGCTCGGCCTCCTTGCACAGGGCCTCGTAGGCAGCCATGCCGGAAATGCGCGCGCCATCGGTGGCGCGGGCGTCGGGCGGGAACACGCGGTTCTCGACCAGGACGGATTCAATGTTCTTCGATGCGCTGCTGCTCATGCTCTTTGTCTCCAGGATGGGTGCGGCCGTAATGTCGGCGGACCCACTTACGGGTCACTGACGGTTGCGATGTTAGAGCCTGTCCGATAGCCCACTCGGGGTTATCACGAGTGCGTCACTGGGACACCCCTAGAATCCCCGGTCCTCAAACACCGCCCTGCCGATGTCCGCACCCGATCCCTTCGACACCCGGCACCCGCCCGTACCACGCCGTGGTTCGCCGCTGCGGCCCCTGCCCAAGCTGATTTTCGCGAGCCGCTGGCTGCAATTGCCGCTGTACCTGGGCCTGATCGTGGCGCAGGCCGTGTACGTGGTGCACTTCCTGGTCGAGCTGCTGCACCTGGTCGAGGCCGCCTTCGGCAGCAAGGAAGCGCTGCAGGCGCTGATCACCAGCATCGGCTACAAGACCACCGCACCGGTCGGCACGCTGAACGAGACGGTCATCATGCTGGTGGTGCTCGCGCTCATCGACGTGGTGATGATCTCCAACCTGCTCATCATGGTGATCGTGGGCGGCTACGAGACCTTCGTGAGCCGCATGGACCTCGAAGGCCACCGCGACCAGCCCGAGTGGCTGAGCCACGTGAATGCCTCGGTGCTCAAGGTGAAGCTGGCCACCGCCATCATCGGCATCAGCTCCATCCACCTGCTGAAGACCTTCATCAACGCGGACAACTACACCGACCGCGTGCTGATCGCGCAGACCGTGATCCACATCGCGTTCCTGCTGTCGGCCATGGCCATCGCCTACACCGACCGGCTGATGAGCCCGCCGCCCCACGCCGGCGACGGCCACTGAGCCCTGCCCCTAGCCTGCGTGCTGCACAACGTCCCACGCAGGCACTTCGGTAAAACGCGCGGCCAGGAAGTCGAGCATCGTGCGCAGCGTTGCCGGCATGTGCTTGCGCGAGGCATACACCGCGTACATGCCCACCACCTGCGGCTCGAAATCGGTAAAAAGCCGCACCAATTCCCCCTTCTGCAACAGCTCCGACGTGAGGTAGGTCGGCAGCATCGCGATGCCGGCCCCTGCCCTCGCCAGGTGCATCAGGCTCGCCGCATCGTTGGTCGACACGTTGCCGCCCACGGCCACCGACACCGGCTCCCCGCTTTCCTTGCGCGTGAAGTTCCACAGGCTGCGCCCGAAGTAGGAATGCGTGAGGCAGTTGCGCTGCGCCAGCTCTTCCACGCTCGACGGCCGGCCGTGCTCCTTCAGGTAGCCCGGTGACGCGCACACCACCGAGCGGCAGTCGGTGAGCCTCCGCGCGATCAGGTTGGGGTCGATCTCCGCCGCCACGCGGATCGCGAGATCGATGCGCTCGTCGACGAGATTCACCGCACGGTCCAGCAGCACCAGGTCGACCGCCACGCCCGGGTACAGGCGCACATACTCGGCCATCGCATCGGCCAGCTGGGCCTGCGCGAACGAGGTGCTGGCGGTGATGCGCAACTGCCCGCGCGGTGCCTCGGCGGGGTGCCGCACCGCGGCCTGCATGTCGCCCGTGAGCTCGAGCACCTGACGGCAGCGTGGCAGCAATTCTTCGCCGGCGGCAGTGAGGCTCAGGCGGCGCGTCGTGCGGTGCAGCAGGCGCGCGCCGGTCCATTGCTCCAGCTCGGCCACGTAGCGCGTGACCACAGGGCGGGACATGTCGAGCTTGTCGGCAGCGGCTGAAAGGCTGCCCGAATCGACCACCGCCACGAACACGCGCATTGCATTCAATCGGTCCATTCGAACGATTTTAGGAATAAACAAGCGCGTAAATCGAGGTATTTCTTTCGAAAGCAGAAACCTAAGATTCGACTCATCCCATCCGATCTTTCACAGGAGTCACTCATGAGCCATATCGCCATCATCGGCGCCACCGGGCGCGCCGGCAGCCAGCTTCTCGAAGAGGCCCTGCGCCGCGGCCACACCGTCACCGCCATCGCTCGCAAGGCCAGCACCAAGCTGGCCGGTCGCGCCAACGTGAAGGCCATCGACCTCGACGTGCTCGACGGCGCCGCCCTCGAAAAGGTTCTGGCCGGCCACGACGCCGTGTTCAGCGCCGCGCACTTCGCCACGGTGCCCCCCGCAGCCATCATCGAGCCGACGAAGCGCGCCGGCGTGAAGCGCCTGCTGGTGGTCGGTGGCGCGGGCAGCCTGTTCGCAGCGCCCGGCCTGAAGGTGATCGACACGCCGAACTTCCCCGATGCCTATCGCGCCGAAGCCTCGGCCGGCGGCGTGTTCCTCGACACGCTGCGCAACGAGAAGGACCTGGACTGGACCTTCCTTTCGCCCTCCGCCGAATTCGTCGAAGGCGAGCGCACGGGCAAGTTCCGCCTGGGCAGCAACGACCTGCTCGTGAGCGCCGAAGGCCGCAGCTGGATCACCTTCGCGGACTACGCGATCGCGTTCATCGACGAGCTCGAAAGGCCTGCGCACTCGCGCCAGCGCTACACCATCGGCTACTGAGCCGCAGGCAACAAAAAAGGACCCTCGCGGGTCCTTTTTTGTTTGAGCGGGCCTGGTCAGCGGCCGGTCATGTTCTCCGGCACCACCCATTGGTCGAACTGCTCGGCCGTCAGGTGACCCGAGGCGATCGCCGCCTCGCGCAGGCTGGTGCCTTCCTTGTGCGCCTTCTTGGCGATGTAGGCCGACTTGTCGTAACCGATGTGCGTGTTCAGCGCCGTCACCAGCATCAGCGAACGCTGTACCAGCTCGGTGATGCGCTCGCGGTTGGGCTCGATGCCCACGGCGCAGTGGTCGTTGAAGCTCACCATGCCGTCGGCCAGCAGGCGCACGCTCTGCAGGAAGTTGTGCGCCACCATCGGGCGGAACACGTTCAGCTCGAAGTTGCCCGAGGCGCCGCCGATGTTGATGGCCACGTCGTTGCCGAACACCTGCGCGGCCAGCATCGTCACGGCTTCGCTCTGCGTCGGGTTGACCTTGCCCGGCATGATCGACGAGCCTGGTTCGTTCTCGGGAATGCTCAGTTCGCCGATGCCGCTGCGCGGGCCGCTGGCGAGCCAGCGCACGTCGTTGGCGATCTTGTTCATGCTGGCTGCGAGCGTCTTCAGCGCGCCGTGGGCGTGCACCAGCGCGTCGACGCTGGCCATGGCCTCGAACTTGTTCGGCGCGGTCACGAACGGCAGGCCCGTGAGCTTCGCCAGCTCGGCCGCCACCTGCTCCGCATAGCCCTTGGGCGCATTGAGCCCGGTGCCGACGGCCGTGCCGCCCAGCGCCAGTTCGCACAGGTGCGGCAGCGCGGCGCGCACGTGCGCCTCGCCGTGCGCGAGTTGCGCGACATAGCCCGAGAACTCCTGGCCCAGCGTGAGGGGCGTGGCGTCCTGCAGGTGGGTGCGGCCGATCTTCACGATGTCGGCGAAGTCCTTCGACTTCTGCTCAAGCGTGCCGCGCAGCTTGGCGATGGCGGGCAGCAGCCTGTGCGTGATGGCCTCGACGGCGGCCACGTGCATGGCGGTCGGGAACACGTCGTTGCTCGACTGGCTGCGGTTCACGTCGTCGTTGGGGTGCACGAGGCGGCCTTCGCCGCGCTCGCCGCCGAGGATTTCGCTGGCGCGATTGGCCAGCACCTCGTTGACGTTCATGTTGGTCTGCGTGCCCGAGCCGGTCTGCCACACCACCAGCGGGAACTCGCCCGGGTGCTTGCCGGCGACGACTTCATCGGCCGCGGCCACGATGGCCTTGGTCTTCTTCTCGTCCTGCAGGCCCAGCGCGTGGTTGACCACGGCGGAAGCGCGCTTGACCTGGGCCAGCGCCTTGATGATTTCGCGCGGCTGCTGCTCGCCGGAGATGTCGAAGTTCTGCAGCGAGCGCTGCGTCTGCGCGCCCCACAGCTTGTCTGCCGGCACGTCGATCGGTCCGAAGGTATCGCGCTCGGCACGGGTCTTGGGGGAAGTCGTCATGAGAAAAAGCTCCGCAGGATCATGAAAGGTCGCGCCGCTTTCCGGCGCGCCCCGGAGTATCGCCCCGATGAGAGTAGCTCTCATCTGACGAGGGCATTGCGCTGTCGCCGACAGAGGCGCCACGGCCTTCGCCTTGACCTCATCATGTCAAAAAGTTATGATCCATAGCTTCTGACGACCAACAAGTCATGATGACGCTGTTGGTCAAGCCTTCACTACTCGCGGATCCTCGAATCCCGTCGCGGTGCAAGGTGCTCCCGCCGGGCCATGCCCGGCAAACCGGCCGGATCTTTCCGTCCCCATTGCCACGTCACGCTCATCCAGGCGGCGCCCCTCGACCAGGCCCGTCGCGCTGCGAATGAAGCATCCGGCGGGCACTGGCTTCGTCGCCCTGTCGTCCTCAGTGCCTGTCGGCAGCCCACATCCGTTGGGCTGGGGGCGTGGTCGCGTCGCCCTTTCGGAGGGTGGCGATCTGTCAACCCTTCACCCAAGGAGCCCCGACGTATGGCCAAAGGAATTCTCATCGACCATGTCTTCAAGGTGTTCGGCGACGAGCCCGAGCAAGCCCTGGAGCTGGTACGGCAAGGACTTTCCAAGAAAGAGATCCTGGCGCGCACCGGCCAGTCGATCGGCGTGTTCGACGCCACCTTCGAGATCCAGGCTGGAGAAATCTTCGTCATCATGGGCCTCTCGGGTTCGGGCAAGTCGACGCTGGTGCGCCTGCTGAACCGGCTGATCGAGCCGACCGCGGGTCGCATCGTGATCGACGGCGCGGACATCAACGAGCACTCCGACGCCCACCTGCGCGCGCTGCGCCGCAAGGACATCAGCATGGTGTTCCAGTCGTTCGCGCTGATGCCGCACATGACGGTGCGCGAGAACACCGCCTTCGGCCTCGAACTCTCGGGCACCGGCAAGAAGGAGCGCCTCGCGCAGGCCGACAAGGCGCTCGCGCAGGTGGGCCTGGCCGGCTGGGGCGACAGCTACCCCGACGAGCTCTCCGGCGGCATGCAGCAGCGCGTGGGCCTGGCACGCGCGCTGGCTTCCGACCCGTCGATCCTGCTGATGGACGAGGCCTTCTCGGCGCTCGACCCGACCATCCGCACCGAGATGCAGTCGGAACTGCTGCGGCTGCAGCAGGAGCAGCGCCGCACCATCGTCTTCATCTCGCACGACCTCGACGAAGCCATGCGCATCGGCGACCGCATCGCGATCATGAAGGACGGCCAGGTGATCCAGGTCGGCACGCCCGACGAGATCCTGCGCAGCCCCGCCAACGACTACGTGCGCAGCTTCGTGCGCGGCGTGGATGCTGCGGCGGTGTTCAAGGCGGGTGACATCGCGCGCAAGTCGCTCACGGTGGTCTGCGAGCATCCGGAGCGCGGCGCACGCGCGGCGCTCAAGCTGCTGGAAGACCAGGACCGCGACTTCGCCTACGTGACCAGCCCGAACAGGCGCTACCTGGGCGTGGTGTCGGCGGACACGCTGCGCAGCGCGCTCGACGGGCACTCGGGCCCGCTCGGGCTGCAGCACGCGTTCCTCGACGACCTGCCGCGCATCGACGCCGAAGCCCCCGTGGCGGGCCTGATCGGCCAGCTCGCGCAGGCGCCGTGCGCACTGCCGGTGGTTGCGAGCGACGGCCGCTTCTGCGGCGCGATCAGCAAGACGACGCTGCTCAAGTTCCTCGACCGCGACACGCCGCCGATCGAGCCCGTCTCGCCCAACGCCGCCCCCGCACTCGCCGCCGAGCCGCACTGAATTCACGGAGGACCTTGAACGATGAACGACAACACACTTCCTTCCGACCTGAGCGCGCCGGTGCTGGATGCGCCCGCGGCCCCGACCTTCGTCGATCCATGGGAAGCGCTCTCGGCCGCGCCCGACGCCTCGGCAACCAGCGCCTGGCTCGACGCTCCGGTGAACGCCGCCCACCAACTGGCCGGCCAGGCCGACGCCGCCACCGGCGGCTTCCAGTTGCACCGTCTCTGGGACGGCTCCCTTCCCGTCGAGTCCTGGATCAACAGCGGCTTGGGCTGGGTGGTCGAGCACTTCCGCCCCTTCTTCCAGACCGTTCGCCTGCCCATCGACAGCACGCTGAACTGGGTGCAGGCCATGCTCACCGGCCTGCCCACGCTCGCGATGATCGCGCTCATCGGCCTGCTGGCCTGGCAGTTCGCCGGCCGCGCGCTGGCCATCGGCACCACGGTGGCGCTGCTGCTGGTAGCCATGCTCGGCATCTGGCCCGAGGCGATGGTGACGCTGTCGCTGGTGCTGACCTCGCTGGTGTTCTGCATGGTCATCGGCCTGCCGCTGGGCGTGCTGCTGGCCAGCAGCGACCGGGCGCAGCGGATCATGCGGCCGGTGCTCGACGCGATGCAGACCACACCCGCCTTCGTGTACCTCGTGCCGGTGGTGATGCTGTTCGGCATCGGCAACGTGCCGGGCGTGATCGTCACGATCGTCTTCGCGCTGGCACCGCTGGTGCGCCTGACCAACCTCGGCCTTCGCCAGGTGCGCCCCGACCTGATCGAAGCCGCGCGCGCCTATGGCGCCTCACCGTGGCAGATGCTGGTGAAGGTGCAGCTGCCGCTGGCCATGCCGTCGATCATGGCGGGCATCAACCAGGCGTTGATGCTGTCGCTGTCGATGGTGGTGATCGCCTCGATGATCGCCGTGGGCGGCCTGGGCCAGATGGTGCTGCGCGGCATCGGCCGGCTCGACATGGGCCTGGCGACCGTGGGCGGCCTCGGCATCGTGCTGCTGGCGATCTCGCTGGACCGGCTGACGCAGGCCATGGGCAAGTCGCGCCGCAGCGGTGGCCGCCGCTGGTGGCATACCGGACCGGTCGGCCTTGGGCTGCGGATGCTGCAGCGCGCCGTGGCTCCCGGCCGCGCGGACGCCGAGCCGGCACCCGCCCTGTCAACGCAGGCCCAGTGACAGGAGGCGCCGGACACATGCTCAAGAAACCCCACCTCATCGCACGCGGCCTGCTGGCCTTCGCCTTCGTAGCCTCGGGCGTGGCCGCCCAGGCCGCCAACGACCTTCCGGGCAAGGGCATCACGGTGCAGCCGCTGAAAAGCTCGCTCGCCGAGGAAGCCTTCCAGACGCTGCTGGTGATGCGCGCGCTCGAGAAGCTCGGCTACAAGGTCGAGCCCATGAAGGACCTGGAGCCCGCCACCGAGCACCTGGCCATCGCCAACGGCGACGCCACCTTCATGGCCAACCACTGGAGCCTGCTGCACGCCGACTTCTACAAGAACAGCGGCGGCGACGCCAGGCTGTGGCGCAAGGGCGTGTACTCCGACGGCGCGGTGCAGGGCTACCTGATCGACCGCAAGACGGCCGAGCAATACGGCATCACCAACATCGCGCAGCTGAAGGATCCGGCCATCGCGAAGCTGTTCGACACGGACGGCGACGGCAAGGCCGACCTCACGGGCTGCAACCCCGGCTGGGGCTGCGAGCTGGCCATCGAGAGCCACCTCACGGCCTACCAGCTGCGCGACACCGTCACCCACAGGCAGGGCAGCTACGCCGCGCTGATGGCCGACACCATCGCCCGCTTCAGGCAGGACAAGCCGGTGCTGTACTACACGTGGACGCCCTACTGGGTGAGCGCCGTGCTGCGCCCGGGTGCCGACGTGGTGTGGCTGCAGGTGCCCTTCTCGTCGTCGCAAGGCGACGGCGGGAACGTCGACACCCAGTTGCCCAACGGCAAGAACTACGGCTTCCAGGCCAACCAGGAGCAGATCGTCGCCAACCGGGCCTTCGTCGAGAAGAACCCGGCGGCAGCGAAGCTCTTCGAGGTGATGAAGCTGCCGATCGGCGACATCAACGCCCAGAACCTGCGCATGAGCCAGGGTGCGAACACGCAGCAGGATGTAGAGCGCCACACGGATGGGTGGATCCGGGCGCACCAGCAGCTGTTCGACGGCTGGGTGGATCAAGCCCGGGCTGCGGCGCACTAGGCGCCCCGGCTGAGATAATCGGGGGGCGTTTCACACTCCAAAAAACTCCCCCCACCATGACGACCACGATCCAGCAGGCCGACCTGATCGAATCGATCAGCGCCGCGCTGCAGTACATCAGCTACTACCACCCCGCCGATTACATCGCCCACCTGGCCCGCGCCTACGAGCGCGAGCAGAGCCCCGCGGCCAAGGACGCCATTGCGCAGATCCTGACCAACAGCAAGATGAGCGCCACGGGCCAGCGCCCGATCTGCCAGGACACCGGCATCGTCAACGTGTTCCTCAAGGTGGGCATGGACGTGCGCTGGGGCGGCTTCACCGGCAGCCTGGACGACGCCATCAACGAAGGCGTGCGCCGTGGCTACAACCACCCCGACAACACGCTGCGCGCCTCGGTCGTGGCCGACCCGCAGTTCGACCGCAAGAACACCAAGGACAACACGCCCGCGGTGATCTTCACGGAGATCGTTCCGGGCGACAAGCTCGAGGTCACCGTGGCCGCCAAGGGCGGCGGCAGCGAGAACAAGAGCAAGCTGGTCATGCTGAACCCCGGCGACAGCGTGGTCGACTGGGTGCTCAAGACCGTGCCCACCATGGGCGCCGGCTGGTGCCCGCCGGGCATGCTGGGCATCGGCATCGGCGGCACGGCCGAGAAGGCCGCGCTGATGGCCAAGGAAAGCCTGATGGACGACCTCGATATGCACGAGCTGCTGGCCAAGAAGAAGTCGGGCGCCGAGCTGAGCAAGGTCGAGGCGCTGCGCATCGAGCTGTACGAGAAGGTCAATGCACTGGGCATCGGCGCGCAGGGCCTGGGCGGCCTGGCCACCGTGCTCGACGTCAAGATCCAGATGTACCCCACGCACGCGGCGAGCAAGCCCGTGGCGATGATCCCCAACTGCGCGGCCACGCGCCACGCGCACTTCACGATGGACGGCAGCGGCCCGGTCTACCTCGAGGCGCCCTCCCTCGACCTGTGGCCCGACGTGAACTGGGCACCCGACGAAAAGAAGAGCAAACGCGTCGACCTCGACAAGCTCACGCCCGCCGAAGTGGCGAGCTGGAAGCCGGGCGACACGATCCTGCTCAACGGCAAGATGCTCACCGGCCGCGACGCCGCGCACAAGCGCATCCAGGGCATGCTGGCCAAGGGCGAGAAGCTGCCGGTCGATTTCACCAACCGCGTCATCTACTACGTCGGCCCGGTCGACCCGGTGGGCGACGAGGCTGTCGGCCCCGCCGGCCCCACCACCGCCACGCGCATGGACGGCGTCACCGAGATGATGCTGGCCGAGACCGGCCTGATCGCCATGATCGGCAAGGCCGAGCGCGGCCCGGTCGCCATCGAGGCCATCAAGAAGCACAAGAGCGCCTACCTCATGGCCGTGGGCGGCGCTGCCTACCTCGTCAGCAAGGCCATCAAGACCGCCAAGGTGGTGGGCTTCGAGGACCTGGGCATGGAAGCCATCTACGAATTCGACGTGGTCGACATGCCCGTGACGGTGGCGGTCGACGCCGGCGGCACCAGCGCGCACATCACCGGCCCGGCCGAGTGGCAGAAGCGCATCGCCAGCGGCGAGTTCAAGACCATCATGATGGAAGAAGCTTGAGCCCCGTAGGCGTCTTCGACAGCGGCGTCGGCGGTCTCAGCGTGCTGGCCGCGCTGAGGGCCGAGCTGCCGCACGAGAACTTCGTGTACTTCGCCGACACGGCCTATGCGCCGTACGGCGAACGCGGAGACGCCTACGTGATCGAGCAGTCGCGCAGGGTAATCGAGCACCTGCGGCGCGAGCACGGCATCAAGGCGCTCGTCATCGCGTGCAACACGGCAACGACCGCCGCAGTGCACCTGATGCGGGCCGAGAACCCCGACCTGCCGATCGTGGGGCTGGAACCTGGCCTCAAGCCCGCTGTGGCCTCAACCCGCACCGGGCGCATCTCGGTGCTGGCCACGCGCGGCACGCTTGCCAGCGCCAAGTACGCCGCGCTGCGCGCCTCGTTTGCCGGGTCGGCCGACGTCCGGCCCGTGCCCTGCGACGGACTCTTGAAAGCCATCGAAGGCTTCGAGTCGGCCGGCATCGCGGCACTGAGCGAACGCTACATGGCCGAGGCCGGCCCCTTCGGCGATGCGCCCGGCGAGGTCGACACGGTGGTGCTCGGCTGCACGCACTATCCACTCGTGAAGGAGGAGCTGAGCAGGCATGCGCCGGCAACGCTGCGCTTCATCGACACGGGCGTGCCGGTCGCCCAGCAGACGCGGCGCCTGCTCGCCTCGGCGGGCCAGCTTGCCGAGGGCAGCAGCGGTAGTCTTCTGCTGCAGAGCAGCGGCAATGTCGCCGTGCTCGAAGCCGCAGCCGCCAAATGGCTCGGGCTTTCCGTTGCAGCCACGGCCTGAGCCCAAAGACCGAACCATGCGCCTGCCGCGCCGCGCCGCCTTCTCCGCCCTCTTCCTCCTGGGCCTTTCGGTTGCCGGCCTGAGCCATGCAGCCTGCGAGAGCGGGCTTGCCGAGCGCATGCACGCCAAGCTGCATCCCAATCGCCAGCTCGACGAGCGGCTCGCGGCCTGCAAGGTGTGGCCGGCCTTTCCGGGACGCAGCATCGTCGTGCTGCCGATGCCGCGCGAAACAACCGACCGCGGCGCCAAGGTGTTCGACCTCGAGATCCTGCTGATCCAGCGCCCCGACAACGGCAACACCGACCGCGACACCGTGATCGGCCGGCTCATGCAGCCCGAGGCGCTCGACGAGGACGCCGCCACGTCGATCCAGGACATCCGCATCGACACCGCGCGCTACGTGCTGTCGCCCGAGGCGCGCGCCTTCGGCCTGCGCGTGCGCTATCGCGGCAGCGACTCGCCCGGCAACCCGCTGGCCAGCGAGACGGTGCGGCTCTACGTGCACCACGGCAAGCAGCTGCGCCAGGTGCTGCAGGAGATTGAGCTCGATCACGACCACGGCGGGTGGGACTCCACCTGCACCGGCCATTTCGAGAAGCTGCGCACCATGCTGTCGGTCGGCAAGGGCAGCAGCAACGGCTTCGGCGACCTGCAGCTGTCGCGCACTCTGCTGCAAAGCCGGGCGCAGGAGCAGGAAGACCAGGGCTGCGTGGAGAAGGCGCTGCCCCCGAAGTTCAACACCGTCACGCTGCGCTACGACGGAGAGCGCTACAAGGTGCCAAAGTCGCTCCAGCAGCAGACACCCTGACGGAGGCCTGACCCGAAACTACTTTTTCACCGGGTCGTCACACAAAAGTACCAGCATGCGCGGTTTGTCAAAAAGTATTGCCGCGCACAATGAACTCACACTTCCAGGCCCGCATTCCCTTCAAGCCCCTCCTGCTCGCCGGCGCGCTCGCGCTGATGCTGGGCGCCTGCGGAGGCGGCAGTAGCGGCTCAGGCTTCGGTGGATTCCTCCCGCCCACGAACACCGCGCCGCCAGCGGCCCAGCCGGCACAACCTCCGGCCGCGCAGCCCGAGCCCGACCAGCTCGTGTCGGAGGCCCGCTTCACTCCCAATGCGGGCACCACCAAGGGCTCTTCCGACGCATCGACCGCTTTCGCACTGCCCGACAACTTCATGATCGTGGCGGACGACGAGGCCAACGTGCTGCGCGTCTACCCCCGCGGCGGCGGTGCCGCCGTGAAGGAATGGAGCTACGAGCTCGAAGGCCCCAAGCTGGCCAAGGAACTCGACCTGGAGGCTGGCACGCGCATCGGCGACACGCTGTATCTCACCGGCTCCAACAGCAACAAGAAGGACGGCGCCGACGCGGCCGCCGATCGTTCGCACCTCTTCGCGGTCAAGGTTGGCGGCACCGGCGCGGCCACCACCTTCGACTATGTCGGCAAGTTCTCGCAGCTCGAGGCACAGCTGGTCGCCTGGGACGTGAGCAACGGCCACGGCCTCGGCGCCAACCGCCTCGGCTTCGCGGTGTCGGCCGGCGCCGGCATCGTGCCCGAGCGCGTCGACGGCTTCTCCATCGAGGGCATGACAAGTTCGCCGGGCGACACCGCCCTGTGGCTCGGCTTCCGCGCGCCGCAGACGGGCGCGACGGTGCGTGCCAAGGCGCTGATCGTGCCGGTTCAGAACTACGCAGCACTGATCGCCGGCACCGCCACGCAGGCCGCCTTCGGCGCCCCCATCGAGCGGGAACTGGGCGGCCGCGGCATCCGCTCCATCGACAAGGGCACCGACGGCAACTACCTGATCACCGCCGGCCCGGCGGGCCCCAGCGTGCCGGAGGTGGACCGCAACTTCGCGCTGTTCGCCTGGGACGGCAACCCGAACAGCGCGCCGGTCGAGCTGTCGAACGACCTCGACACGCTGCGCAAGAAAACCGGTGGCAGCTTCGAGTCAGTGGTCGAGGTACCGGGCCCCGTGAAGGCCGGCACGCAGGTCCAGCTGCTGCTGGACAACGGCGACACCAAGTGGGACGGCAAGACCGCCTCCAAGGACCTGCCCCCCGCGGACCAGAAATTCGACGGTTTCGTCGTACGCCTGGGCAAGCCCCTGGTCGATACCGCCGCCCCGATGCTGAAGAAATCGATGCCGGCCGCCGGCCGCGTGGGCGTCAACCTCGACACGTCGATCACGCTGTCGTTCAACGAGGCCGTGCGCCTGGGCTCCGGCAGCATCGTGCTGCGCAAGGCCGACGGCACCGTGATCGAGACCTTCCACGCCAACAGCCCCGCCGCGCGCCTGCAGGTGGCCTTCAACGTGGTGAAGCTGGTGCCGACGGCACCGCTCGAACTCAGCACCGGCTACTACGTCACGGTGGATGCGAACGCCGTCACCGACGCGGCCGGCAACGCCTTCGCGGGCATTTCCGATGCGACCAAGCTGAGCTTCACGACGACCGCCGGCGCCACGCCGCTGATCGCCGGCGACCTGCTCTTCATGGCCGCCAATGCCGAAGCACCCGATGCCTATGCCTTCGTGCTGCTGAAGGCCGTGAGCGGCGGCACGCAGGTGCTCTTCACCGACCGCGACCGCAAGGCGGGCACGGCGGAATTCACCGGCATCACCAATGAATCGGCCTTCTTCTGGACCGCCGACCAGAACCTGCCGGCCGGCACCATCGTGACCATCCAGACCGACGTCACGGGCAATCCGATCGCGGACAAGGGCTTCACGCTCGGGTCGCCGGGCGGTATTGGCAAATCGGAAACCGTCTATGCCATCGCAGGCGGCACCATCGCCGGACTGGGCGACGGTCAGGCGGGACAGATCACAGCTGTCGGCAACTACCTTACGACCATCACTCTGGGCGGCACAGCGGGCAGCATCCCCGATGCCGTCACGACGGCCGGCACGGGCATGAGCTTCACGGTGACGCCCGCCAACCAGACGAATGCGATCTACACCGGTTCACTCGACCGCACGGACCTGGCGGCCTTTGCGGCTCGAGTGAAGGACCCGGCGAACTGGACCAAGCGCTACGCACCGGAGGTTGGCTGGCCGCTGACCAACGACAGCCTCTTCGGCGACAAGCTGCCTTGATCCAAAGGCTGGTCAAGCACGCAGCGCGGCTTGCCGGCCGCGCTGCATGTCGATCGGCAGCAGCAACAACAGCCCCGCCACGAACAACACCGCGGTCGATAGGATCGCGATGCGCTGGTTGCCACCGGTCATCCAGGTGATGGCGCCGAAGCTCAGCGGACCGACGATGCTCGCCAGCCGCGTAGCGAAGGTCCAGAGGCCGAAGAACTCCGCGAGCTGCAGCGGCGGCGCCAGGTAGCCCGTCATGGCGCGGCCCGCCGACTGGCTCGATCCCATGGCCAGCCCGGCGATGGATGCGGCCCACCAGAAGCCGCCCTTGGTCGTCACCATCGCGGCAATGATGCAGACCGCGATCCACGCGACCAGCGTCGCGGCCAGCGAGACCTTGTGGCCGATGCGGTCCTGGACGTAGCCGAAAGAGAAGGCGCCCAGCGCCGCCGCGATGTTGAGCACGAAGATCAGTACCATGGTCTCGCTCGCCACGAAGCCGATCACCTGCTCCGCATAGATGGCCGCAAGCGTGATGGCCACCGCCACGCCGCCCTGGTAGCAGACCGTGCAGGCCAGCAGCCACATGAAGTCGCGATAGGCCCGTGCCTGCCTGTACGTGGCGCGCAACTGCTGCCATGCACCGAGCCCGGCATCAGCGGCTCGGGGCTGCGCGCGCTCGGGCAGCAGCGCGAAAGTGGCGCAGGCGGCCAGCCCGTAGATGGCGGCCGTAATCAGCATCGTGACCGGCACGAAATGCGCCGCCGGCAGGCCCCTTGCCTGCGACCACAGCACGTAGGCAAGGCAGATGCCCAGCGCCAGCATGCCGCCGACATAGCCGAAGGCCCAGCCCCACCCGCTTACCTTGCCCATACCCTCGGCCGTGGCGAGCTCTGGCAGAAAGGCGCCCGTCAGGGACTCTCCGTAGGAATAGAAGGCGTTGGAGACGACGATCAGCGCCATCGCCAGCGCGACGCCGGTGGCGCCCGAGAAGCTGGGCGTGAAGGCAAGCGCCGCCGTCGCGAAGACACAGCCGATGGTCGCGAGGACGAGCACCCGCTTCTTTGCCGCGCGCAGGTCGGCCCAGGCGCCGATGGCAGGCATCGTGAGCATCACGATGGCATACGAGGTGCTGAGCGCGGCCGTCCAGGCGAAGGCGGCCCATGGTGCGCCCTTGGCGATGCCGCCCACGAAATAGGCGGCGAATACAGCGGTGATGACGACCGTGGTGTAGCCCGAGTTGGCGAAGTCGTACATCGCCCAGCCGAACACCTCGCGCTTGCGCACGCCAGGGCGCAGCGCGGAGGCGGGAAACAGGGCCATGAGGCCTCTTCTCGCGAGCTAGCGGGTCTGGATCAGTGCAGGTGGCGCGGACGGCGGCCGCCGCCATGGCCACCACCGCTGCCTCCGCTGCCCGGCCCACCGGTACCACGCGGACGCTTGCCGATCTCGAGCGAGTTCACGAGTGCGTCGAAGCGGTCGCTGAAGAGGCGGTCGATCTCAGCGACCACGCCGCCCAGTTCCGCGCCGTCGAAGTGGCGCTCCATGAGATTGACGACGTCTTCCACCAGCAGGTCGCGCTGCACCTGCATGATCGCGGCCGGATTCGGGCCGACGAACAGCATCAGGAAGTCGTCGCGCGATTCTTCTTCGGGGTCGCCCTCTTCCTCGTCGAAATCGGTGTCGTAGAAGGTGACCTCGATGGCCGCCCCGCGTTCGGAGAGCTCGTTCAGGCCCATGCACATCTCGTCGAGTGCCTGGCGGAAATCCTCGTCGCCGGCCACAGTCCAGCACATCTGGAGCATGTGGTCCTTCTGCTCGAAGCGGATGCCGGGTTCTTCCTCGTAGCTGCTGGTGGCGCCATCGGCCAGCGACTTGGCGCCAGCGTATTTCCAGAGCGGCTTGAGCGCCTCCTGGATCTGCTCGAAGGTCGCATCCGAACGCAACGGCACGTCGCCGTGCACATGGATCTCAAATGGAGCGTTGTAGCGAGGCATCTAATGCTCCCTTGTAAGTTTGGTACCCGGAACGGGGGTCGAACCCGTATGCCCCGATTAAGGAAGCGGCGGATTTTAAGTCCGATGTGTCTACCAATTTCACCATCCGGGCGTCAGGTTGGACATCGACGATAACCCAAACAAAACAAGCCCCGGCAACGTCGGTTGGCGGGGCTTGGTGTTCGGGGTCGAATCTGGTTGAACCGAGAGAGTGGAGGCGCGACCCGGAGTCGAACCGGGCTAGACGGATTTGCAATCCGTTGCATAACCGCTTTGCTATCGCGCCACGCAGAAATACGAAATCGAACTAGCGAAAAAAAGGGAAGCTGCTGCTTCCCTTTTTCAAAACTGGAGCGGGAAAACAGACGTGTACTAGGACAGTAAGTCGTTGTTTCCCAAACACTTTCTTCGTTGGACTGGCCAGCGAAGACCTCAATTGTAGCCTTGTTTTTCGTCCTCGGCAACAAATTCGTCCAAAGAGTTCCACAGACGTCCAAAGAGCTGCACTCAGTACACCAGACCCACGATCGGTACATCGTCGTAGGCGACTGCCTCGAACTCATCATCCACGCCCGGTTGTCTGCCCCGCATCCATCATCGTGAAGACGATCAGGCAGATGGTTCTGGTGATGGCACAGGTCGGATGCTGGGAACGCCTGCACCACAACTCACAAGGACCTTCTGCTCAAGCTCCTTTGAAAGAACGCGCACGCTGGCCACCGCGTTTCCGCACACGATTCTTTGTCGATATATCAGGATGACGGGGCAAGCATGACAGACGCGGGTTTGCTGCGTCCGGCTGGACATTCGACGACGATTGCGGCCCCTTAACGCCTCCTGAGACCGCTGGCATATCAGGTCATACCTAGACGGTTTTGCAGAAACCGTAACTTCTCACGACCCTGATAGCGTGAGCGTCACTGTCGAGCCTACGTCCCGATGCTCGACCTTCTAATCGATGAATTTTTGCACATCGAGCACACGACGACTACCAGTTGCGCGAACTGGTGAGCAGTATTCAAACCACATGACGAAGCGGCCTTCGGTGCCCACTTCCTGCACAGACGACAGGCCGACCATGAGGTCGGTGACAAAGGAGTCGGTCATGTAGTTCTTCTCCTGGAAGGAGACGGAGCATGCACGAGAACAAGAATGATGCACCAACATCAAAGGTGTTCTATCGCCCGATCGAAGCGTCCATCCGCTGGGCCGGGCTGCTGCGATACGAGCAGGTGATCCTGGCTTCGATTTCGTCGCCAAGGCGCCTGCCGCAGTCGTTGGACTG
>Ga0126362_10000029_pt1 | contig 201081 bp, 196 predicted proteins | sample ANMtaG_FD_126269 | JGI IMG/M metagenome (GOLD analysis project Ga0126362, IMG submission 126269) | Continental margin sediment microbial communities from North Pacific Ocean - ANME2c_DSS_Sorted | ecosystem: Environmental > Aquatic > Marine > Continental margin > Sediment | place: Pacific... | reverse complement strand
GTTACCCATGCCGCCGTGCGAGTTCGGGGCGGGGTACATCGACAGGGTCGCGCCGACATAGGGCTGGCCCGGGGTGTAGGACACCTTGAAGGGCTCGTAGTCCATGCAGACGTGGTTGGTGGGCACGTAGAACAGGTTCGTCTTGGGCGAGTAGGCCGCCGGCTGCTGGTCCTTGGTGCCCAGAGCCGCCGGGCAGATGCCCTTCGAGTTCACGTCCTCACCGTTCTGCTCGGTCGAGTACTTCGACACGACCAGCGGGCGGCCGTAGTTCTTCGAGCCCTTGTCCATGTCGACCTTGGTGGCCCAGTTCACCACCGGATCGAACTTCTCGGCGACGAGGAGCTCGCCGCTCGCGCGATCGAGGGTGTAGCCGAAGCCGTTACGGTCGAAGTGGGTCAGGAGCGGACGATCCTTGCCGTCAACCTTCTGATCCGTGAGGATCATCTCGTTGATGCCGTCGTAGTCCCACTCGTCGTGCGGGGTCATCTGGTAGACCCACTTGGCCATGCCGGTGTCCGGGTTACGCGCCCAGATCGTCATGGACCACTTGTTGTCGCCCGGACGCTGCTTCGGGTTCCAGGTCGAGGGGTTGCCCGAGCCGTAGTAGATCAGGTCGAGCTTCGGATCGTAGGAGTACCAGCCCCAGGTGCAGCCGCCGCCGGTCTTCCACTGATCGCCTTCCCAGGTCTTCAGCGAGGAGTCCTTGCCGACGGGCTTGCCGAGCGAGGTGGTCTTCTCGGGATCGACCAGCATCTCGTCGTCCGGGCCCATGGAGTAGCCGCGCCACACCTTCTTGCCGGACTTCAGGTCGTAGGCAGTGACGTGGCAGCGCACGCCGAACTCGCCGCCCGAGATGCCGACGATGACCTTGTCCTTGACCGGTAGCACGGTCGCGGTGTTGGTCTCGCCCTTCTTCGGGTCGCCGTTCACGACCGACCAGTTGACCTTGCCGGTCTTGGCGTCGAGCGACACGAGCGTGGTGTCGGCCTGGTGCAGGAGGATCGCGCCGTCGGCATAGGCCAGACCGCGGTTGACCGTGTCACAGCACATGACCGGGATCACGGACGGATCCTGCTTCGGCTCGTACTTCCAGAGGATCTTCGCCTCGTTGTTCAGGTCGAGCGCGTAGACGATGTTCGGGAAGGGGGTGTGGACGTACATGACGTCGCCCACCACCAGCGGCGCGCCCTCGTGGCCGCGCAGAACGCCGGTCGAGAAGGTCCAGGCAACCTGGAGGTTCTTCACGTTCGACGCGTTGATCTGGTCGAGCTTCGAGAAGCGCTGATTCGAGTAGTCATGGCCGGGCAGAACCCATTGGTTCTGGTCCTGCGACAACTTCATCAGATTTTCGTTGGCTGAAGCCGGCAGCAGCGCGGCCGCATAGGCCGCCGTCGCCGCAAGGGCAAACTTCCTCATGCGTTATCCTCCGTCGCGATGTTACGGCGCCACCCGCACGGGACATGCGCCACCTCACGCTTGCTTGAACCCGAGCCTTGGCTCGTTACGAACCAGGTCGAGCCCGGCTGTTCTATCGATTTCCAAATCAAACACAATAAGAAACTTCTAAGTGCGACACATTTGAACAGCAACTCTGCCAGAAAGTTTGTATTATTCCAATGCCGAGCGACCCGGAAATGAGCATAGCTCCCAGGTTTATCAAAAAACCAGTTTAAAAAAAATAAAGGCATCCGGATTTATTTGCGACTGAGGCCGTTTGAGCGGTTGACTCAGGCGTTTTCCTGATTACCTTTATCTTGTTTGCGACTGGATCTAAGGGCTTCTTGGTTTGAACCGCTCGGAAGCTTCATGGATTGCGGCGGGGTCTTCGGGCCTCGCCGTTTTTTTTGAACGGTCGTGAACGGGCGCGAGCCGCTGCGCGTCGGATGCGCGGCGGCTCGCGTCGGGTGGGATGTCAGGAGGAAAGGCTCATCGACACACAGCTCTCGCCGGCCTTCGAGTGAAGGCATGTTGCAGTGGCGAGCGTGCCGAAGGTGGGAGAAAGCATAGCCCTACCCGCGCTCGACGCGCCCGGTAGGAGCTATCGTCCAGGCGGTGGGCGCCTGGCGGTTGTCGGGGAGCTCCATCCCCATCCCACGTTCCGGAACTTGCCGTAATCCCGCAAGCGCGTCAATTCGGCTGCCTGCGGAGAGCGCCACGTGGTGCCGCGCCGACGCGCAAGCGCAATTTCCTTAAGGCGAGCCGTCGCTTGTGATAGAGTGGCCGCATGGTCCTTCCTCGGGAGGCGGCCGTCATGGACATGCTCGGCTGGTTCGTCCTTGGGCTCGCGAGCGGCGGTCTAATGGTCCTCGCCGGACCGAACCTCGCGCGTCTCGGCCGGCGGCAGGCGTGCCGCAACCTCTCCTCGGCCCTGATCGGCGAGACCGTCGCCCTGCTCGATGCGGTCGAGAGCCACAAACTCGTGGCGCGCCTGGAAGCGCTGGGCCGCGGCGAGCAGGAGCAACTCGGCCGGCTGCCTCCCCTGCCCATGGTCGTGTTCGGGGCCAACGCGGACAAGCTCGACCGCTTGCCGGCGCCGCTGCCGCGCAAGATCGCCTACTTCTACACGCGGCTCGCGACGCTGTGGGGCCGGCTCGAAGCCCTCGGGGCGATGCGGGCCTCGGAGCACGGCCTGACCGCGCAGGAAGCCGCGGCGCTGGCCCGGGAACTCAACACGGTGCTCGACCTGGCCGACGACGTCCTTCGGCACTTGCGCCAGGGCCTCGTCCGCCACCGCCTACGCAACCCGTTCCGGCGCGAGCTCATCTCGACGCTGCCCGCCTACCGGAAGTTCGCCCGGCGGACGCTCATGCACCCCTTCGCCAAGAGGCCGTACGTGCCGCCGGGCCACTGAGCGGGAGCGTCCAAGCCTTCCGGGGTGCCCCTCAGGCCCTGAGGCCGAGCAGGATCACCCCAGCGCCGACCAGGACCACCCCGAACCAGTTGAGGCCCGACAGGCGTTCCCCGAGGAAGGTCGCCCCGAAGACCGCGACGAGCACCATGCTCAGCTTGTCGACAGGGGCCACCCGCGCGGCGTCGCCGATCCGAAGCGCGCGGAAGTAGCAGATCCAAGAGGCGCCCGTCGCGAGGCCCGAGAGCACCAGGAACAGGTAGGTGCGGCCGGAAACGGACCCGGGCGCCTGCCACTGGCCGCTGCCCGTGACGATGGCGGCCAGCACGCACAGGATCACCACCGTGCGCACGAAGGTCGCGAAGTCGGGGTTGGTGCCCTGAACGCCGACCTTGCCGAGGTTCGCGGTGAGCGCCGCGAAGGCGGCCGACAGGAGCGCGCAGGCCTGCCAGGGCAGCGGCCCGTTCACGCGCCGCCCCCGGCGAGGAGGCTCCGGACCACGGTCAGAGCCGCGAAGAGCGCGCCGACGGCGAGCACCACCGAGGCGACCACGTAGGCGAGCGCCGCGCCCGCCTGGCCCTTCTCGTAGAGCAACGCCGTCTCAAGGGAGAAGGCCGAGAAGGTGGTGAACCCGCCGAGGATTCCGGTCGTGAGGAAGAGCCGCCATTGCTGCGGCAGGCCCGACCGGAGCGCGAAGTATTCCGCGATCAGTCCCATCAGGAACGAGCCGAGGACGTTGATGCCGAGGGTCCCGTAGGGAAACGCGCCTGCACCGAGCAGGCGCAGCGTGAGGAGGTTGACCCCGTGGCGGAAGGCGCCGCCGACCCCTGCCCCCAGGAACACGATCAGAAAACCCACGGCTTGCCCTTTCCTCTCTCGGTCCAGGGCAACGAAAAACCCGCTCGCGGCGGGTTGGCGTCGGACGCACTCCCGCCGCGAGCGGGCGCCCTCGCGCCCACGCAGCAGGAGCCATCAGCCGGCGGCGCGCCGGCGGTTGTCGGGGGAGCTCCATCCCCATCGCACGCGGGAGAATAAAAGCGGACCGCGCGCGAGGTCAAAGGGTATCGACCGCAACCCGCTCATGCGCCGGCCCGCCCGTCGTCCGGAGCGTCGCCGCACCCGGCACGGATCGGTCATCCGGCTGGCGCCCGGCCCCCGCCGAGGCGCCATCCTTCGGCGCCGGTGTCGCCGGAAGGCGGAACCTCACGGCCCGAGTAGTTCGCAGGGTATGTCCGCCAGAACGCAGGAGCCGGCACGCAGCTCGAACCGAAGGGCGGGGACCGTCGCGCGCGCCAGCAGAAGCATGGCCGCAAGCGCCAGCACCAGCATCGCGGCGCCACGCCCTTCGGACCGTGCCGACCCGCGCGTCGGCAAAGTCGTCGGCATCGTCGCACCCCTCCTGTCTCGGTGGTCGCGAGGCGGAAGCACCCGCCGCGGACGGGTCTCGCATCGGGCAGGCTCCCGCCGTCGACCGGCGTTCCCGCGCCCTCGCGGCAGCGGCCATGAGCCTGCGGCGCGGGGCAGCCGCCGGGGAAGGCTGCCCCGCACCGCGGGTCGACGTTAGAGCGCGGTGCCGCGTCGGGTCAAAGGCGTCCTAGGGTCCGACGCCGACGGGCTCCGCGTCGAGCGCCGCGAGGCTGCCGACAAGGCGAGAGAGGTTGCCGCGCAGGGCGCCCTCGCCCTCGACGACCAGGAAGCCGCAGTCGGGCTTGCACCAACCGAGGTCGTCGAGATCGTCCCATCGCAGCCTGCTCAGGTCCGGAGGGCGACCGCGCCCGCTCCCCGGGCGGGAACGCGGCCAGGATGGCCTTGCGGTCGCAGGCCTACATCAGGCGGAGGCCCCGACCCAGGCGAGGCGCAGGAAGTAGAGGCCGTAGGCCGTGACCATCAAGGCCGCCATCCCGTCGAGCACATAGGAGGGCACACGCCGGAACGCTCCGGTCCCGCGCATCGCGCCCCCGATCAGCCCGATCGCCGCGAGGCCGAGGCCGACGCCGAGCGTCGCGGTCGCGGGTCCCTGCCGGAGCGAAACCCCGAGCCAGACCACAAGGATCTCCAGACCCTCGGCGACGAGCGCCCAAGCCGCCACGCCGACCCCGGCCGCGTTCACGGGCAGGCTCCATCCGAGCCTCGCCTGCCCCGTCGCGTCCGTGGTCCCCCCACCGAGGCCGCCCACGAACTCGTAGCCGAGATAGAGGCCGAACCCGAGCAGGAGCAGCGCCGAGAGCCAGTCGAGCCAGCGCAGGGCGACCGCGTAGGCGGCCGCCTGCAGGACCCCGGCGAGCACGGCGACCGCGAGGACCCCGAGGACCGAGCCCAACGCGACGCTGCGCCAGCCGAAGCGGTAGGAGGCGGCCGCGATGACGCTGGCCGCGATGAACAATTCGGTGAAGGTCACCTGGAAGGTGATCAGGGCGCCGAGCCAGGACACCGGCATTCTCCTCTCCGCGGCGGGCCGCTGCGGTGGTGCCCGCCAAGCGTTTCCATCACTTGCGATGTAACGATGGTTACATATAACTCGTCCTATGACTACAGTGAAATGGCTCCTGCTCACCTACAAGGTCCCTGCCGACCCCTCTCGGCGGCGGGTCGCCCTCTGGCGCAAGCTGAAGGGGCTGGGGGCCGTCTACCTGCAAGGCGGCGTCTGCCTGCTGCCGCGCACGGACGAGCACCTGCGGGCGCTCAAGATCGTCGAGCACGAGGTTGTCGGGATGGCGGGCGAGGCCGTTCTCCTGGAGAGCGCGCCGCTCGACCCGGCCCAGGCCGAGAAGGTGGTGGCCCGCTTCCGCGCCGACCGGGACGAGGAATACCGCGAGTTCCTCGGGCGCTGCGACGACTTCGAGGCGGAGATCGCCAAGGAAACGGAGGCTCGGCACTTCACCTACGCCGAGCTTGAGGAGAACGACGTGGACCTGCGGAAGCTGAAGGGCTGGCTGGAGAAGATCCGCAGGCTCGACTTCTACGGGGCCGCCCTCGCCGGCGAGGCCCGGGAGCGCCTCGCCGGCTGCGAGGAGTTGCTAGACGGCTACGCCCATCGGGTCTTCGCCGCGCAGGAGGAAAGCCGATCTGCCGGAGGCGGGGACGAACCCTGAGGAAACGCCTCCGGGAGTGCGAAGACGCAGGTCCGGAACGGGCGCGATCCTGACGCTAGGCACCCGAACTCCGAGCACCCGCCTTCCGCCCTCGGCAACCTTTCGCACGGTCCGCCTGGTCGGGTCGCGACCCTGGCCTCGGGTCCACGATCCCTAGGGCAGTCCGATGCGCCTGATCAGGGCTTCGGCCTCCTGACGCTCGAAGAGAAAACGTTCGAACTCCGGCGTGGAGCATACCGGTCGGAGGCCGTTCTTGAGCAACAGATAGGTGACCTTGCGTGCGGTCCCATGCCTCTTCTCGCGGCCGGCGAGGCGCCCCTAGCTCGTTCGCGAACACGCCTCTGAGGATGGGACCGCCCGAGCTTCAGCTACGACGGCGGCGTGGGGCTCCGGCAGGTGGCAGGAGCGCTGGTGGCGCCGTTAAGGCGCGAAGAACACATACAGAACGGCTTGAATCGGCGTCAACGAATTTGGGCGGTCCTGACTGACCTTTCGTGCGGTTCCGGTGGATAGCGGGGATGAACGCCCAGGCTCTCCGCGGATGCTTCGTCCGCAAAAAGCCATCCCATTTCGGGGGGACGGTGGTGGCGGTCGCGACGCCTCGCGACTACCGCTTGGTCGTTGAGGCGAGTCAGTCGTCAAGATCGGTCTCGATGTCCGCGTCCCAGGGGCGCTCAGGAGCCGGCGCACCTTGCGGACGAAGCGTTCGGCGTCGAACCTGTCATTCTCGGGTACGGCGACATTCGGGAGATGCCCTTCGACCGCATCGGCGAACGCGGCGGCGTCGACGAACGCCGGGTCCGGCAGCCGATCGATATCCCGATATTGATAGGGTGGTGCGCTTGAGTTGACGCGGTGCATCTGCTCGAAGGCGAGGTCGAGTGCCGCGGTCGGGTCCGACAATCGCGCTGCGACCCAGGCGGAGGGTGCATCCACCCCCGCAAACGTCGACCAGACCCTGAGGGGCGGCCCGATGGTCGGTTTCGTGGCGAGCGTGCCCGCCTCTGCGGCTCGGTCGATGCGCTCGGCGACGGCGGAACCGATCCGGTCGAGATCGGCACGGGAGACCAGTGGCGGATCCCTTGGCTCCCGGCTGATCCAAACGACCTGATGGTCGCGTCCCAGGAGCGCCACGAGCAGCGCCGCGGCGTGAAGACCCGTCGTCGTCCGCGATGCCGCGTCCAGCAACGCGTCTCGCCGTAAGGGTTCGGGGACGCGCTCGATCGAGAGCGTCAGGAAGCTCATGAGGCGGTCCACGTTGTCGATCCGCATGAAGTCGTCGACCACGTCGCGGACCGTCATGAGATCCTCCGCGATCTCCATGACAGCATCGATCAGGGAGGGCTCCACGGCGGCCCCGTCCGCGAGCATCCCGGAGATCTCCTCAAGCAACGGCGCGGCGAAGGTGATCTCGTCCGACCGCCGCCGCCCGATCGCATCGCGGAACGCGCTTCGGATCCGTCACCCAGTGTCTCGTCGATGACCCGAGCCAGTTCCGAGACGTAGGCGGCCGCCAGCGTCTCCAAGCCCGAGAAGAGCCAGGGATTGAACGGGCGTACCCTGAGCCGCCGCCCCTCCGTGACGCCTTCCTCAAGCTGCCGGATCGCTTCCAGCATCAGGTTGATGGCGCTGCTCTTGCCCATGCCCCACTGGGCCTGGACCCCGATGACGAAGCCATCGCTCGGCGCGCGCTCGACGATGCTGCGCGCGAGCGCCCCCGCGAAGGCCTGGTAGTGGAGGCAGTCCTGGGCCTTGGTCGTGATCGGCCGGTCGGCGGCGAGGGGGGCGGGTTTGCTTCATCGTCCATGTCGTCTCGCCTTTGATACTTGTGGCGTCGACCGGCAGAGAAAGGGTGTCCTTCCGCCGTTCGGGATCAGGCCTCCAGGCCCTGATAGCCGGGGTTGAAGGGCTCGATCACGTCGTTCCGCACGGCGCGGCGCGACCGGACCGAGCGAAGGTCGATGTCGACGAGCGCGTCGGGCGCGTCGCCGGCGAGAAGGCGAAGGACTTGGCCCAGCATCAGGCAAGCCGCCACCGTACCCACGAACGGCGCGCCGACGGCCGTCTCGGCCAGGCGCGTCAGTCCGCAGACGTCGCTCCCAGCCTCCGAGAGGCGCCGGTAGCCCGGTCGGTCGAGATCGTCCGCGCGGCGGGCGGACCCGGACACCCAGAGGTCGGCGGCCTTGCGCGAGGCCGGGAAGGTGTGGAGCCTGATCGACCGAAAATCCTGCACGCTGTCGCCGATCCCGGCCTCCACGACGAGCGGGAAGCCCGGACCCTCGATCTGCGATCGCGCCAGCAGGTTGTCGACCCCGCAGATGAGGACCGCGGGATCGTCGGCTGCCCTGCGCCGGAAGCCGTCGTCGAACGGCCGCTCGATCAGCGTCGTCTTGAAGCCGTGCCGCTCCAGGACGCCGGCCACGGCGCGGGTCTTCATCGCTCCCAGCATCCCGTCCTGCGTCAGGATCGAGGTGCTGTCCGTCGAGCCGGTGACCGTATCGACGTCCTGCAGCACCAACCTGACCGCGGACCGGTTTGCATAGGGGCACATCAGCAGGGTCCAGAGAAAGGCCTGTCCGAGATGCCCGAGCCCGAGGATCCAGAGGTTGTCCGGCAGGGCTTCGAGGGGCGGTCCGTCGCTCTCGGGCTGCAGCCAGTGCGCCGTGCGGCCGGGACGCCAGAGCGAGAGGCCGACGGTCTTGTAGCCGGCCTCGGTCTCGCCGCGCAGCATCGCGAAGGCCTCGGCCGACGCGAACGCCCCGGCGAGCACGGCGGCCGGCATGACCGTCGTCCGTTCGGTCAGGCGCGCTGCCTCCGGGGGTACGACGCCGCCTCGCCAGCCCTCGAAGGTCAGTGCAACGCCGCGCACGGGGCGACGGGTGGGCGCACCGACGATCACGGTAACCTCGTCGTCACCGGGCATGCCCCGCTGGCCGCCCTGCGCAGCGACCTCCTCCGCGAGCGACCGGCTCCGATCGCCGGCGACGAGCAACGGAACGTCGAGGTCGCCCTCGACGGTCACACCGCCCAGCGCGAACCGGCGCGCGATGTTCACCACCGTCAGGAGGGCGGCCTGATGCGGAGCGCTCGCCGCGATCTCGGGGCCGGCCGTTACGCCGATGCGGTGATCGCGCAGGCGAGCCACGGCGGTCTCGATGTCGGGCGCGGAGCCGTTGTCGAGATCGACCTTGGCGACGCGGCTTAGCGTGTCGCGGATGGTCGCGATATCGGGAATGCCCATCATGCACCTCGGATCCTGATGCCGAGCCACCCGGGCCGGGGCGCCGGGAGGTCGTCCCAGAGCTTCGAGCCGCGGTAGCGGTAGACGCCGATTCCGGCGAGGTCGAAGGCGCTCCGCGCGAAGCGCGGGGCGATCAGGGCGAGATGCCCCTTCATGGAGACCATCGGGTGCTCTTGGTCCGAGCGGCTCTGGCCCGCGCCGCCCGGATGCGTGTGGATGTCGGCGAGGACCTCCAGGCCACGGTCGGCGCAGGTCTGCCAGACGGCATTCATCGCGTGCCCGGAGAGGCGCACGATGCCGGTCGAAAGCGCGTTCGGGTCGATGTCGTCGTAGAAGACGAGGGCTCGCACCGTCGCCGCGCCGGCCTTGCGCGTTCCGAGGAGGAAGGCCCCGCTTTCCCTGGTGCCGGCGCCACGGCGCGACAGTTCCCGGAAGAGCCGCCACCACAGCAGGTAGGGACAGGTGACGGACGGGCGGTCAGGCGACGCCATGGTAGCCTCGCGAGTTCAGGAATCGGTGGACCTCGGCCAAGTGCTGGACGATCCCCTTCTCCGGCTTCCAGGTCAGGTGCGGGTGGGTGTTGGCCCAGTCGGGGTGCCCCTGCCGCGAGAGGCGATCGAGGGGGAAGTACAGAGCGGCCCCCATGTGCCAGTCCTGCCTGAAGGTCCCCAGGAACACCGCGTCCCCGCGCGGCCATTTGACCGCCGGCAGGATCGCGTTGCCGGCGAGGTCCCAGAGACCGCCGGTTGGCGGCTGCGCGGGGTAGCCGCTGCATTCGAGGCGGACGGCGAACTCCCGTCCGTCCTTGGCGGTGATGCCGAAGGTCGCGAACGGCCAGGCGATGGTGATCAGGCGCCAACGCCCGCGGGCGGCCCCCTCCTGGAAGGGGACCGCCGCGAGGTCGCGCTCCAGCTGGGCGCGATCGGGGGTCATTCGCCGCTCCCGTTCACGCGCACCGTAGGCAGGAGGTCGAAGACCACGCGGCAGTCGGGGCACTTCGCCAGCGAGCCGACGTGGGTGGCCTCGTCGGGCCGGTCGGTCGAACCCGCGAGCTGGAGCGAGAGCTCGGCGGCATCTACGGCGTCGATCCCGAATTCGCGCTCCGCCCAGTCCTTGATGCGGGCCAGCGTCGAGCCTGGGCCGAAGGCCCGCTCGATCGGGCGTCCGGCATAGCGGACGGCGACGTGGACGTGCCGGCAACGGCTGTGGTGCAGGACCTTGTGCCCGTACCCGTGGCCCTGGCCGTGCTCATGTCCGCGCCCGTGTTCGGGCCCGTGGTGTCGGATCTGATGGTGGTCCGGCAGGGGCTCGTCGACGTCCTCCTCGAAGATGAAGATGCCGGCCACGTCGGCGCCGCCGGCGAGGAGGAGCTTGAGGGCCTGGACGGTCAGCCCGGCCTCGACCTTGTGGTGGGCCGGGTCGGGGTGGCCCTCGCGGCGGATGAAGATGTCGATCTCAGTGGTCATGATGGAACTCCGTTCACGGCCGCTCTGGCCGCTCACTGGTTCCATCGGTCCGCCGACGAAAAATCCTCTGGCCTCGTTCGCCCTGGACCCGAACTCTCTCGCTCAGACCGTGCGGCGCGCGCCCGTGGCGGGGCAAGACACGAAATGGCCGCAGCGCATGCAGACCTGCAGGCTGGGCTTCGGTTCGAGCCGGCCGGCACGCACGGCGTCCAGGATCGCCGCGGCTTCTTCGAGGTCCTGCTCCATCTCCTCGTCAGATCGTGTGATCGCGACGATGCCGCCGTCGGTGAGGTGGGCGATCTCGGCCGCGATCCGTCGTTCCTCGCGGAGCCTGGCCGCCGCCAGGAACAGGCGTGCGGTCAGGGCCCGGGCGTTCTTGGTGTCGCGCTTGCCGACGGCCACCATCCGGGCGGTGCGCGGCTTTCCCGGATCGCGGGAAAGGAGGGGCGGGGGCACCAGGACATGGCCGCCCCGGATGGGAAGCCGGATCAGGTCGGCACCGGCCCCCTCGTGCCCGACGATGAGGTCATGCAGCTTAGCTAGGTCCCTGCGGCCGACAACCTCGTACTCGGCTCGCAAAGGGTGGTCGGCATCCGGCCCGCGCTCGGCCCATGCCACGGCGAACGCGGCTTCGAGCGCCGCGATGACCCCCGCTCCGTCGTCGGCAATCTCCGACACGCGGTCGATCACCTCGTAGAGGGCGCCCCTGGTGCGCTGATACGGGCTCTCGTGCCGGCGGCTCCGGATCGAGAGCTGGTGGCGGTATGCGACGCGCAGCGGGCACTTCTCGAAGTCGCGGACGTCGTGGAGGGTGATGTGGCCGAGGGAGGCGCCGCCGACGTTGTGGGCCGGGAGCGAGAACTCGGCCGGAGGCCCGTCGAGCGTCTCGGCGATGAAGCCGCCGAGATCGGCGAGGAAGGGTGACGCGACGCGCTCTTCCTTGGCGGCCTGGAGCGTGTGGTAGAGGCGCAGGTGATCCTCGGCGCGGGAGATCGCCACGAAGAAGCAGCAGCGCTCCTCCTCGGCCTGCGCCTTCTTGGCGTCGCGGCCATCGCCGATGCCGGGCGGCACCTGGCACTGGTCGGATTTCGGCGCTTTCGGGAAGCCGTCGTCGTGCAGGCCGACGACGTGGACCGCCTCGAACTGCAGGCCCTTGGAGGCGTGCACGGTCATGAGCCTGACGGCGTCGGCCTCGGGCCCGAGGTCGGGCTCGCGGAGGTCCCGGTCGTCAGCGAGCAGCATGACGGTACGCACGCGGCGCAGGGCATCCTTCGCGGACAGGGGAGACCCGTCCGGCTCGACCTGATCGAGAAACTCGACGAGCTGGCGAAGCGCGGACCGCTTCAGGTCGCCCTCGATGCCTTCCTCGATCGCGAGGTGGCGCAGGTAATCGCCCCGATCGAGGAGCCAGGTGGAGACCACCTCGAAGGCGGGGGTCCTCGGGGTCAGACCCTGGAGCCTGCTGCCCAGCAATGCGAGCGCCTCGGCCCCGGCCGGGCTCAGCCCCTCGAACGAGAGAGCATCGGGAAGGACCTCGGCAAGCGCGCGCCCGCGACACCGTGCATGCTCGACCGCGATGGCGACGTCGGGTCCCTCCACATCGATGCCCCGGAACGCCGCTACGCGCGAGAGCGCGGCACCGTTCGTCTCGGCGACGATGGCGAGGATCGACAGGACGTCGCGGACCTCCGATCGCTCGAAGAAGCTGCCGAGGTGCAGCACGGGGATGCCGTGCCGGGCGAGGCGGGCGGCCAGGGTGTCCAGGCGAGTGTTTGTCCTGGCGAGGACGGTCTGCCGGCCGTACGGCACCCCGTCGTCGTGCAGACGCCGGATCTCCCGTTCGAGCAGGTCGGTCTCGCAGTCGTCGTCCTGCCCGACCAGGAGCTTCGTCGCGCTTCCCTCAACCTCTCGGTCAGCTTCCGCGGCGTAGGGAAGGCCGGCCGGGGTGAACCCTTCCCGGCCGCGGATCGCGTCCGTTGCTGCGGCGAAGGTCCGGCACAGGCCGGTGATGTGGTCGGTCGAGCGATAGTTGAACGCGAGGGGGATGCGTTCGACCTCGCCCTCGCCTGCGGGGAAGTCGCGCTCGAAGCGCTCCATGTTCAGCGGCGAGGCGCCGCGGAACCGGTAGATGCTCTGGCGGGCATCGCCCACGACCCAGACGCGGTTCTCCTCGCCCCATAGGAGCTTGACCATCTCCGCGCTGGCCCGGTTCACGTCCTGGAATTCGTCGACCAGGATCTCGCGATGTTGATCGCGCAGTTCCTGGAGCACCTTCGGCTCGCGGCGCATGAGTAGGGTGGGCAGCATGACGAGGTCGGCGAAGTCGACCAGGCCGTTGCCCCGCAGCAACTTCTCGTACTCGTCGTAGACGGCGGCCGCCTCCATGGTCTTTTGGGCGATCTCGACGGACTTGTAGGCGGTCTTGGTCTGCCTGCGGAGAGCGGCGTATTCGGCTTCGGCGCGAGCCAAGTTCTCCCGGGCCATCCGGCGGAACTCCCCGGGCCCGACGAGCTCGTCCTTGGCCCGCCAGACCGGCCGCAGGAGTTCCTTCAGCTTGGCGGCGGGATCCCTGAGATCGTGGAAGTGCTCAAGGCCGAGGAGCGGCAGCCGCTCCTCAAGCAACTCGACGGCCTGGGACGGCGAGAGCAGGCGGATCTTGGGCCCGAGCCCGAACAGCTCGTAGTGCCGTCGCATCACCTCCAGGCCGAAGGCGTGGAAGGTGCCGGTCCAGACTTCGACCGCCTCGTCCCCCTTATCCTCCATGAGCCGGGAAGACAGCTCGGCCGCTGCCTTGTTGGAGAAGGTCAGCGCCAGGATGCGGGAGGGATGCTCCGTTTCGAGGAGCCGGTTGATTCGGGCGACGAGCGTCTTTGTCTTACCCGATCCGGGGCCGGCCTCGACCAGGAGGGCCCGCCCTTTGTAATCGACCGCCCGCTGTTGGCTGGGATCGAGTGTCTGGGGCTTCCGTAGGCCCTTCTCCTTGGGCGGAGCCACGTCGGCCTGCAGCAGCGCGTCGAAGAGCTGCTGGCGGACCATCCCGAGCGGAAGGCCCAACCGCGCGGCGATCGCGGGCGCGGAAAGGCGGTCATCGACGAAGAGCTGCCGCGCGAGGTCGCGCGGTAGCAGGTACTCGCGCCCGAAGACGTTCGCCATAAGCTCCCGGCGCTCGCGGGGCCCGTAGGCTTCCACGCGCGAGATGGCGCGCGAGCCGGCCGGTCGCAGATCGGTTCTGTGAAGCTCGCACTCCTCGTGCGGCTTGTGCAGGTCGAGGTGTCCGAGCTCGTGCGCGAGATGGAGCGCCTGCTCCGGCTTCGGGACGTCGTCTCGGACATAGACGGCGGAGGCCTCGCGGAAGAGCTTGGCGTCGCATCCGCCCAGGATTGTGCCGTCGATCTTTTGCTCGTGGATGTCGATGCCTGCGTCGGTGAAGGCCCATTCCACCGCTGCGTAGCCGGACATGATGCCGGCCGGCAGGAGGGCGCGCTTGCGCCTGGCCTGGAGACGGGCGAGGGCAAACGCGTCCATCGGGGTGTTACTCCGCCAGCCAGCGCGAGCGAAGCTCGTCGGGGATGCTCGCGGCCCGGACGGCCTCCGCGAAGTCCTCGACGCCGTCCGTCCCCGGCTTACCCGTTGACTTGAACTCGGCGCCGGCGACGCCACGCGGCATGCCGTCGGCGAAGTGCTGCCTGACCTGGGTGATCGCCACACCGAGCGCATCGGCGGCGTACCGGACGAACCGGCCGGTCGGCGGCGTCACGTGGCGGCCGGCGAGCTTTATGACGAAGGTGACGTCGTTACCGAATGCCGCCTTCGCCGCGACCCAGGTCGGCAGTTTCGAGAGGTCCTTCGGGCGCGCCAGGGCCGCGGTGTCGGCCTTCTCAGCCTCGTAGACCGACTGCACGTGAGCCAGAAGCGATGCCGAAGCCTCGGCGTCGCGATCGGCGGCATCGGACGCATCCCCGTCGCCTCCGCGAAGAGCGGAGTGAGCGGCGAGACGGCCGAGGAAGACACCAGCATGATCGCCTAGCTGTGTGAGGGCGGCGGCGATCTCATCCGGATCGGCTCCGGCCTCGACGATGCGGTCGGCCATGGCGCGTGGATCGTTCTTGTCGGTGTTCATAACAGCGACTCCTGTTCCAGCGCGGCCTTCAGCTTCTTGACGATGGTGGCCTTCTTCTCGGCGAGGGTCCCTTCCGGGATGCCGAGGTATCGCACCAGGTCGAGCTTGGCCTTTTTGCTGGAGATCGGAAGGGTGGAAAGGAATAGTGGGTGGACGAGGGCGACCTCATCCGGATCGAGGACCTCGACCAGGCGGGCATTGCGCACGGCGTCCTCGACGAGTTCTTTCGCGAGGGCGCCTTCGTCGTGCAGCTCCTCGGCTTGGTCGCCGATGTCGGCGGTCGCCGACCTCAGGCCTTCGTCGTAGGTCTTCTCGTATTGGCTCGCGGCGGCTTTGCGCAAGTTGAAGAAGAACCGGCACTCCCACCAGTCGATGCCTGTCGTCCTGGCGACCGCCTTGACGACGTGAGCGAGGAGCTCCTGGGACATCTCCTCCTGATCGGCCGGTGACAAGCCGGCGAACTTGCGGGTCACCCAGCGGGCGACCCTTTTGACGAGGGCGCGCAGCACGGCGCCCTCCAATTTCCAGTTCGCTTCGACGCGGCATCGCCGAAGAAGCCTGACGTGGACCTCGGGGGGGACGGCGTCCGGGCCACGGATGACGCTGACGGCCGCGAGCAGCCCGTCCTCGTCGTCGATCGCATCGATCCTCGCCAGCGCACGGTCGACGTGCGCCGGGTGATACTGGGCGTCTGCCATATCCCCCCGCTCGGTTGGGGGTGCCGATGGCTCCCCTACTCTTCCTCAATCGGGCGCCCGCCCGAAAATCCTCTGGAACCGGTCTGCGGGAGGTGTCGCGCCTCGGGACGGCAGATCGGCTGGTCGGCGATGAGGATACAACCGCAGCCGATTCGAGCCATCAAGTCGATGCCGAGGGAGGCTCGATCGACACGACTTTGGCGGGATCGAAGCCGCTGCCCTTGTCGGCGTGGCCGCGCGGGTTGCAGACGATCCGCGTGCGCCCGGCCAGGTAGTCGGCGGCGCGGTGGACGTGGCCGTGGACCCAGAGATCCGGCGCGCGGGCGTGGATCAGGGCGCGCACTCACGCCGTAGGGACGATTGAAGCCGATGCGGCTGGCCTCCCTCCAGCACTGCCTGTTCGACAGGGGTGACCAGATGCGGTGGCGCTCGATACTGTCGACAGCAGACTTGAAGCTCGGCCATGCGCTCCCGATATGTCAAAGGGTTAGGGAGGAATCTAGGTGATGGCCAGGACGCCCAAGCGGGACATCTTCCATTCCACGCCCAATCCTGATGGGAAGGGTTGGGTCGTGCAGCATAACGGCGAGGTAGTCTCCCGCCATCGCAAGCAGGAGACCTCGGAACGTGCGGCGGTGAAGGCGGGGCATGCCGCCGAGAATGCCGGCGGTCTCGGCCAAGCCGTGTTGCACAAGAGCGACGGGACCATCCGCGAAGAGCGGACCTACGGGTCCGATCCCGCGAAGACCCCCGGCTGACCGCAGGTCCCTACGCCAAGCTAGGGGGTGCCGTGGAGATTGCGTCCTCGGGCAGGCCTGTCATGGCGCACCGCGCGAGAGGCAGGAGCCCTGCTCCGTGCCGACCTGAGCAACCTGCCGGGCCGTCGGGCTATCGGCGGAGCGCGGGCGCAGCGTCGAAGTCGGACTGGTAGGTCGGGACCTTGAAGACGCAGCCAGGTCCCTCTGGACCGGCGAGGTTGTAGTCCGCCTCGCGCTTGAAGGTCGGGATCGTGAGCGTTTCCGGGACGCGGTCGGCAATGACGAGGAACGGCCCCTGCATGATGTCGGGGTGGAGCAGGGCCAGGGCGCCACGGCGCAAAGCGGCCTCGACCTCGACGAGGTAGTCGCGGAAGCGCTTGTGGTGGGCGACGATGACGAGCCCGTCGTCGACCCAGGCCGTGACGAGGCCGGTGGGGGCATCGGCATCCTCGTCGGCCCGGAATAGCGGATTCCGCCCCTCCCGCTCCACGAGGCGGTGGATGTCGATGGGGCGGGCGAACTCGCGCGGGTCCCGCGTCAGGGCGAACACCGTGCCGAAGAACGGGCCCTTGTCGCGGTGGTCGTAGAGGGTGTGACCGGTGAGGGTGGCGGGGCCGATGCAGGCCTCGCGAACCGTCTCGGCGACCGGTAGCACGCCGAGACGCCGGATCAGGCCCCGCATGCTGCCCTTGTGCTGGGCGCCCCCGCCATTGCCCATGCCGATGGCGAGGAGCTCCTCCTCGGCCCCCACCATGATCTGGCGGTCGTCCGTCCCGGACGCATGGCACGCTCCCAACCTTTCGATTCGGATGCTAGGAGGCGTGCCAGCAAGGCACACCCTGTCCGAGGCGTGCTCAGCCGTGGCTCGGTCGAACTCAGTTCACTGTGAGGAAGACCCGCTCATGGGTCTGCGGGCGCGACCAGCTATTCAAGCAGTCGCACCCTCGTGGCGCCCGTGCGCGTCTGGTCCGTCACGTGCTCAAGCTGGACATCGTCGCCAAGGCCGAGCGCTGCCTTGGCGACGGCCCTGGAATCCTTACGCTGACCGAGGACGGCATTGAATTTGTGCCTGTCGTGACGCGAGCCGTCATCGTTCCATGAGACCTGCTTCCCGGATGCGCTAAGGTGCTTCTCGGCCGCAACATGGACATGCCGCCGCTGCTTCATCTCGGGTCGCTCCGGATCGACGCGCTGGTAGAGGCCCTTCACGCAGGAGGGCGTCCAGCGGCCCTCGTTCAGGTCCTGGCACGTCGACCGCAGAAGCTCCCTGGGGATCTCCACGATGAGTTCGGGGAAGTCGAGCGGTACGCCGGCATCGCGGTCGGCTTCGAAAATCTCGTCCAACGTCATCATCGTCCCTTCCCATGGGAACGTCTCGCCCCCCCGACGAGAGAGGTGTGACCCACTGGGCAGGGCATGGGGGCGATCCCGCTCAGGTTATGGGGTGAATTGGCAGGTTATGGGTGCCTGCACAGCCGCAGGTCTCGAGAAATGTTCGGTCAGTCGTCATATGGGATTAGACTCGGCGTCCGAGGGCTTGACGGGTTCGCGCTTCGTACCGGAGGGGTGAGCCGTGAGCCTGATGTCCTACTCGAAGCCGCACCCGACACGGCGCAGCACCGCTTGCACAACGATCGTCTTGAGCGGCAGCGCCTGCTCTACAGGCAACCATGGCGAACAGACGGGGAACGGGCACCACCGACCGCCTTGAGCTACGGAGACGCTATTCTGACACGATAGAGCATCTGTGTTGGGTTGAGGCTGATCCTCCAGAGTGCAACGTGCGGGCATGATCCGTTCCAAGCTCGTCGCCCGCCTCGCCGACCTGAACCCGCATCTCTACCAAAAGGATGCGGAGCCCGTTGTGGACGCCATTCTCGGCCGCATCGAGGAGGCGCTGGCAGCCGGGGACACCGTCGAGCTGCGCGGGTTCGGCACCTTCTCGACCATGCGCCGCGAGGCCCGCGAACGCCGCAATCCACGGACCGGTGACAAAGTCACAGTGCCGGCGAAAATCGACGTACGCTTCAAGCCAAGCAAAACCATGCGGACTCGGCTGAATCCTCGCTCGGCTTCTGGAGCGATGGCTAGGGAATAACGGTCATTCGCCATCTGGGTTTGATGAAGGGTTGCAGCGGCTTGACGGGTTCATGCTTCGTTCCGCAGTGTTGTCCTGTGATCCTCACGTATCGCCAGAAGCTGGGTGCGACTCGAACGCAGCACCGCTCAGCTCGACGTTCTCGGGATCCGTCTTGTGACCGTCGCACCGGCCAAATTTTCCCCCAGCAGGTCCGGGCCAAACCGCATGACAACGGTCGGGCTGGAACCCTGCAGGTTTGTGTGTTTCACCGTTCTGAGACCTGGAGCGGCGGTCGCCATGCCTACAGGTCAGGTTGCGGCTGTGTCGCAGGCCATCAATCGGGGAAATTGATTATTTCATCGAAGTAATCAGGGGTGTAACCATGCCGTGCCGCATGCAAAAATACATGTAGTCGATGTCGGATGAAGCGCCGAGCTTGGACTTGATGATGTAGTGGTAGTTGGCGACGGTCTTGGGTGTGAGATGGAAAGCGGTCGCGATCTCCTCGGTGGACTTCGCGTCAATGATCATGCGCAGCACCTCGAACTCTTGGGGCGACAGCTGGTCGAGGGCGGTCGCCTGCTCCTCTAAGTGACTGGTCGCTAACGCTTCCGAGATCTCGGCACAGAGGGCCAGCTTGTTTCGGAGCACGTTTCGAACCGCTTCGACCATCAGGTCAGAGGCGCTGCTCTTCGTGATGTAGCCCCTTGCACCGGCGCGAATCGCCTGGACGGCGTAGCTGACTGTCGCATGCATGCTGAAGACGAGGATGCGCGCGCTCGGGTCGGCCTGCCGGATCTGGCGTATGGCATCGATGCCGCCACGGCCCGGCATGATGATGTCCATGATCACAACGTCCGGCGCGGTCTCCCGGAACCGAACGTAGCCCGAAGGTCTCAAATCTTATCCTCAACATCAACGTCTACGTGAAAGACCTGAGAGGGGGCGCTCCCGAGAGGGCCTACAGCGTCGACATCCGGGGCGGCAACGATCTTTCTTTCCAGCACGGGGTGAAGTACCTCGTGAAGAACAGCCTGCTACCTCCGGAAGGCGCTGCCCCAAGCAGCGCCGGCCCGAAACGCGACACGAGGGGTAGGGAGGGATGTGGCCGAACGATCCGGCCAGCGGGGCGCCGGCAGCACAGTCAGGGACGAAACCTCTCCAGCCAGGGAGCTGAAGAGAAGCTCAGGGAACGATCTCGACGGACGCGTCGAGCTTCCCCGTCCCAACCTGCCTCAGAATGGTCCGGACATAGGGACCGCCATCGCCTCGCACTTTCGCCGCCGCCTGCTCGGCAGAGGAAAGATCCCGCACGCTCACGAAGATCTCCGCGGGCAAGACCACGAGCTCGGCGCTTCGGAAGCTCGGGTCCACCAACAGGCCAGGGAGATCCTTGAGCCGCTCGATCGGGCGCAGGAGCGCTGCGGCCTTCTGCGGGTCGCCGCCGAACTCGCGCTTCGCTCGAAGGATGTCGGGGCGCGCGTCGTTCAGCGCCATGACGAGTGGGAGGGTGTAAGGACCCGCCCGTGAGGTGCCTTGGCCGACATCGCCCAAAACGGCCAGCGTGCTCGTCGGGCTGAGCCCTTTCGCCGTCAGCGTCACGGAGCGGACCTGATCCGGATCGAACGCGACCTGGATGCGAACGCCGGCACGCTCGGCCGCCGGAACACGCTCGAGCGTCGCCGGTGACAGCGGAAGGCACACGTCACCGAGGTCGCACGGCTCCGCACCCGGCAGCTTCAGGGCCTGCTCACGGGTCGTCGAGAGCCGTAGGCCCTTCGTCAGCGGCGTGTCCGGGGAGATGGCCTTGCGGAACGTGCATTGGCCGACGCTGTGCATCATGCCGAGCTTCGCCCCGGTCAGGAAGGCCGAAAGGTCGGACCGGGTGCCCATCATCTCTTGCCAGCCGTTCTGCGCCGGCTTAAACAGGATATTGGCGGCACTCGACCGGACGGTCGCATCCGAATGGACCTCCTGTCGGAGCGCGAGAACCTCGACACCGTCGTTGTTGCGCAGCACGTAGCCGTACCGATAGAGCCCGGATGAGTTGAGCTGGGCGAGGTACAGCGTCTCGTTCAGCGGTTTGAACGCGAGCGTCTCGTCGCCGAGGCGGTAGATCGTCCCGCCGCCCGTGGGCTCGGGATGCGTCAGGTCGAAGCGAAACGGCTTATCGCCGATCTGACTGCGCTTCGAGGTGTGATCGCCGCCCATCGGCTTGGAGGCGAGTTGGCCCTCGTGGCGGAAGCGCTCCGACCAGCGGCTGGCGCTCGACACGCTGACCCCGAAGCGAGCTGCGACGCGACGGCAGGAAGCCCCCGCCGCCACCGCGGCAACGACACGCTCGCGCAGGTCCACAGACAATGGTGAAGGCATCGGCATGCTCCTTCACCCGTTAACGCACCACCCGCTAACCCGTCCCAAGCTGCGCGGGATCTGCTCTAGGTTGATCGGGTGGCATCGCGAACTCGCGTGTGATGGCCTCCTGGACACGCGCGAGCCCTTCCTCCGCGACGCCGGCTTCTCTCTCCGTAGCCGCGGCTCGCGTCTCAGCGGCCTGGATAGAAGCTCCAGCGCTCACCTCGGCCTCTCGGACGTGGGCTTCCGCAGGCCTTAGGCGGGCGTTGGCGTTCGCGTCTTGGGCGGCGGTACAGTGGCTGCAAGCGAGACGCGTTGCCGTCCGTTCTCCACGGACCTGATGGACGATGCCTGCTGTAGGAGCTTGGCCGTACTTTCGTGGAGTTCAAGCGGGCCGCCAGACGGCGACGTGCTTCGCGACATGATCACCGGCGACCTCAACCCATGTTTTTCAACATAGGTTGTCGTCTGATCAGCCTGGCTCCTGCTCCGGCAACCGCCGGAAATGGCTGCCTGGGGAGGACCCACGCCTGCGCAGTGAGAGCAATCGACAGCTTATTAGAAATATTCCCGCTCAGGTAGCGACGGCCAAGTCGTCCTGGCAGCCGGCTGCGGCGAGGTCTTTGCGGCACACCTGCGGAGTGAAGGCGTGAATGCCTGGCGGATCGCCGCCCGGAGATCCGGGATCGTGCTATGTGGGAGCGCAGGCCGAGGCCGTCGCACCCTCCGACGGCTCGATGGCGAGGCCGTCGCGTCGGCGCGAAAAGCAAGTTCCGTTCGACTGGATTGGTACGATCCGGCCGAGAAACGGGACTGAACTTGGCTGCGCGATCAAAGATGTCTCGAAGGCGCTTCCAAAATCGGTATGCCGCCGAGCTAGGACCTTTCCCAGATCTTCGTGCTCCGGATCGTCAGGCAGGAGTTCGTCCGCCAAGCCAAGCTTGTCTGCCCCAGGAGCAACCACGCTAATATGACAGTCGGCCGCATCGGAAGGTCCCTGAGCGCGGTCGCGGGTTACAGCTGGATTCGACCTCGGCCCCGATCGAAATTGATCCAACACACAAGGCAAATTGCTTTGCTGAGAAGCCGAATATCAGCGTTCTGACCACGCGCACAAAATCTTCTGATATACTAGGATGCTAATGCGATGAAGCTGATCCCGAAAGGCGTACCATTGCATCTCCATGGATGATTTCAGCTATATTATTCATTTGATACCATATGCCTTCGATTGCCTGTGGATAATATGTTTGGGCATATGCGATTTCACTTTGACAAGGATTAAATTAATTTCCGAGTCGTTGTTGGCTGATTGGCTGCACAATTTCTTGCGCACGCTTTTATCGCTTATTGTGACCTCTGCATGCCCCAGCGCCGGACAGTCGAGCGCTCGATTGCGGCGAACACGACCCCCTCCACGAACAGTCCGACGATCATCACAGTGATCAGGCCCGCAAACACGCCCGCCGTGTCGAGGAGATTCCGGTTCTCGAAGATGTACCAGCCGAGACCGCCCTGTCCTGCCGAGACACCGAAGACGAGCTCGGCGGCGATTAGCGTACGCCACGCAAAGGCCCATCCGATCTTCAGCCCGCTGAGGATGGCCGGGAATGCCGCCGGTACCAGGATCCCGATCACAAAGCGCAATCCCCTCAGACCAAAAGTCTGACCGGCCATACGTTGCGTTTCGGAGACGGAGAGGAAGCCGGCATGGGTGTTCAGCGCGATGCTCCACAGCACCGAATGCACGATCACAAAGACGAGGCTCGGGGTGCCCAAGCCGAACCAGAGCAGCGCGAGCGGTAGCAGCGCAATCGCCGGCATCGGGTTGAACATGGCGGTCAGAGTCGAGAGCAGGTCGGTACCGAACCGCGTTGAGACGGCGAGCGTGGTGAAGACCGCGGCCATAAGGAGGCCGAGCCCGTAGCCGACGAGCAGGATGCGCAAGGTCACGGCGAGGCGTTGCGGGATGCGGCCGTTGAGGATGTCCGAGCCAAGGGTTTGCAACGTCTCGGTCAAGGTCGGCAGCGACAAGGGGTTGTCGAGCCAGCGGGCGTAGCTCTCCCATACGATGGCGATCAGGAGGATCACCACAATGCGGCGCACGACCGCCAGATCCCAGATCAACCGCCACAGAGGCAGCCGCTCCTCGATCGGACCGATCGTGACCGGCGGCAGAACGGCGTGAACCCGGTCGGGCCGTCGTCTCGTCCCGGCCAAGCTTTGAACGCGTCCGAAGCCCGTGGAAACCTGCGGGGTGTTCATGCTGCGGTCTCCTTGGGCACTGCGCCCTCATGGCATTCGGGGTCGAACAGCATGGCGTGGATACGCCGACAGAGGGCCTGGAACTCAGGAGTGGTCTGGCTCGCCGCGTCGAAGCCGCCGGCGTCGAGTTCGGCCCGCACCTGACCCGGATGGGGGGACAGCACGAGCACGCGGTTGCCGATCAGCACCGCCTCCTCGATCGAGTGCGTGACGAAGATCAAGGTGAAGCCGACATTCTGCCAGAGTTCGAGCAATTCCTCCTGCATCCGCCGCCGGGTCAACGCGTCCAGCGCGGCGTAGGGCTCGTCCATCAGCAGGACCTTCGGCCGCATCGCCATGGCGCGGGCGATGGCCACGCGCTGCTTCATCCCGCCCGACAGAGCGTGCGGGTAGGCATCGACGAACTTCGAGAGATGCACCTTCTCCAGGATGTCCACCGCCCGTGCATCGGCCTCGGCGGCGGACACGCCGTTGCAGCGCATCGGATAGGTCACGTTCTGGCGCACCGTCTTCCAGGGCAGAAGCTGATCGAACTCTTGGAACACCATCATCCGGTCGGGACCGGGCCGGACGACCGGCAGGCCGTCGAGGCTGATCCGGCCCTCCGCCGGCTTCATGAACCCGGCGATGGACTTCAGCAGCGTCGACTTCCCGCAACCGGACGGGCCGAGCAGGACGAAGCGGTCGCCGCGCTCGATATCGAAGCTGACGCGATAGGTTGCGGTAACACGGTGCTCGCGCGTGCGATACTGCAGGGTGACGCCCTCTACCTGCAGCAGGGGACGGTCGTCGGACAGGTGCCCGCCCGTATCGCCGATCTCATCAGTCATCGGAAACCCTTGAAATCTCGGCCTTCAGGCCGGGGAGCGCGCGCGTCTGCGCGCTGCGAGCGGACGTATTGGGTCACGGCGAACAAAGGGGCACCGCCACACGAGGCTACGAAATACGAAGGCGTCCAGAGCCCGCCCAGGTGGTAGCGGCCTGTGATCTCCGGGCGCATTTCGCGCAGCTTCCGGCTCGACACGCCCTTGAGGCTGTTGACGAGCTTCGACAGGCTGACCCTCGGCGGATAGGTCACGAGCAGGTGAACGTGATCGTCCTCGCCCGAGCGCTCGATAAGCTCCGCCTCGAAGTCGCGGCACACCGTTGCAAAGATCGCTGTCCGGTCGCGGATCGCCAGCGCGGAGAGCTCGCCGCGCCTGTATTTCTGGACGAGGACCAAGTGTGCATGACGCGCCGAAACGACGTCCCGCCCTCTACGGACTTCCTTGTTGCGGCTCCTGAGACCGACCAACAGGCTCTCAGGGTAATCGCCCGCGGCTTCCGCTACAAGCTGGAACCGCTGTCCGAGCAGGAGACCCTGTTCCGGTAGTTCGCGGGTGTGTGTCGCCTCGTCTACAATCTCGGTCTGGAGCCGAGGGCGACCTAAGCGCGGAAACACGGCCTCGGATACGTCACACAGGCCGTAGATCTGACGAAGCTCCGCGCCGAGTTCGACTGGATACGCGCCGTCTCTGTCTCGTGCCAGCAGCAGGCCGTGCGCGATCTCGACCGGGCGTTCCGGAACTTCGTCGCAGGCCGCGTGAGCTTCCTTCGGCCCCGCAAACGCGGCCTTGATGACAGCTTCCGCCTCCCTGGTCGCGAGGTCGCGGCAAAGCTCCTGAACGGCAAATGGAGTGCCGTGCGCCTGCCGAAGATCGGCTGGATCAAGTTCCGCGACACGCGGCCGATGCGCGGCGACCTGAAGAACGTCACTGTGAGCCTCGACGCTCTGGGTTGGCACATCGCGTTCACCCGCGAGCTCGAGCACGAAGCGTTGGCGCCGAGGGCAGAGATGGTTGGTATCGACCCTGGGGTATCCACGACGCTGGCCCTGTCGACGGGCGAGAGGCTGGCGCTGCCCGCGAGCCCGGACCGGATCGAGGCTCAGAGGCGGAAGGCTCAGCGCGTGGTTGCCCGCCGCAAACGGGGGTCGAACCGCAGACGTTGGGCTCAGGCCCGCGTCGCGCGTGTTCAGGCGCGGCAGGCGCGCATCCGGCGCGACTTCCACCACCGCGCCGCGCTCGACATCGCCAAGCGCTTCGGCGTCGTCGTGCTTGAGGACCTGAACACCCGCGGCATGACCGCCAGCGCGCGGGGCGCGGTGGCCGAGCCCGGCCGCAACGTGCGCCAGAAAGCCGGGCTGAACCGGGCGATCCTGGCCGCGGGCTGGCACCCTTTCGCGACGATCCTGACGTACAAGGTGGAGGAGCGCGGTGGGCAGGTGGCCGGTGTGCCCGCGCGGGTCACGTCGCAGACCTGCACGGCGGGCGGGGTGGTCGATGCGAGGAGCCGCGAGAGCCAAGCGCGCTTCACCCGCATCAACTGCGACCACGCCGATACCAACACGGCGCTCAACATCGAACGGCGGTGGAACACACCGGTGCGGAACGTGGAGGGTGTGCATCAGCGGCCCTGTGAAGCGTCAACCGGACGAGGTCTCACGGTCTCCGAAAATCCCCGTCCTTCAGACGGGGAAGATGTTAAGTGCCGGTTCCTCTCCGATACGACGGCCGCCGCAATCTTCGTGCGAACCGTTTGCGGAACGGATCTTGCTGGGTCCCGTCAGCTCTTGCGTCGGTCTCCGACGAATGCGTGGACCGCCTCACGATGTTCGGGCGTGGCGGTCACCACCGCATAGTGCGACGAGATAAGGTCGAGGTTGGTGCGCAGGTCGTTGCGCATGCCTTGGTAGACGGCCCGTTTGATCAGGCTCAGCGTGAGAGGAGGTGCCTTCGCGATCCGGCGGACCAGCGCCTGGATTTCCATCTCGAAGGCCGCATCATCAAACACGCCGTTGATCAAGCCGATGCGCTGCGCTTCGGCCGCATCGACGAAGTCGCCGGTGAAGAACAGCTCCAACGCCTTGGCGGTCCCGACGAGACGGGGAAGATAGTGCGCGCCTCCCGCTCCGGGTACGAGGCCTACGCGGACGTAGGTCTCGGCGAATCGGGCGCTGCGGGCGGCGTAGCGCAGGTCGCACATCAGCGCGAGATCGAGGCCGGCTCCGGTGGCGACGCCGTTGAGAGCGGCGATCACCGGCTTGTCGAGATCTTCCAGGGCCAGAGGGATCCGCTGGATATGCCTGTAAAGTTCGTCCTTGCGCTTCTGGGGCGGCTGCTCCAGACGGTCGCCCATCTCGACGATATCCCCGCCGCTGCAGAAGGCCGAGCCCGCCCCAGTGACGACGACGACGCGAACGGCTTCGTCCGTGCGGCACCGCTGGAGCGCCGCCGTCCAGGCGTCGATCATGCCAAAGGTGAAGGCGTTCTTCCGCTCGGGTCTGTTCAGCGTGATGGTCGCGACGCCGTCGTCCACCGTGAACAGCAGTTCGGAGGTTCCGCTCAGATTTCCGTTCATGTTGTAGTCTCCAGCGCAGCGGCGTCGGCCGCCACGGTCTTCGGAGAGGGGATGTCGGTCGCGAGCGCTTCGATTTCGGTCCCGCTCAGGCCGATCTCGCGAAGCACCTCTTCGGTGTGCTCGCCGAGGCGGGGAGCGTGGCGGCTGATGGCGAACGTGCTGCCGCTGAAGGACACCGGGCGCCGCATCGTGCGGTAGGCCCCTTCGGTCGGATGCTCAGCCGTGCCGAAGAATCCGACCGCGCGCAGGTGTTCGTCCTCGGGCAGTTCCTCAAGGCTGAGTACCGGCATGCAGGGGATGCTGACCCGATCGCAGAATGCGACCCAATCGGCGGTTGAACGTTTGACCGCCTCCTCCTCGACGAGAGCGTAGAGCACCTCGATGTTCTGCACGCGGATCGACAGAGTCTCGAAGCGCGGGTCACCGACGAATTCGAGACGGCCGGTATAAGCGTAGAAGTCGCGCCAGTTCCGGTCGCTGTAGGGCAGGATGCAGGCGTAGCCGTCCTGCGTGCGATAGGGCTTGCGCTTCGGACTCAGCACGCGGTTGAAGCCGGGCGGGCCCAGCGGGGGCTCGAAGGCGAAGCCGACCATGTGCTCGACGAGGTTGAACTCGACCATCGTCTCGAACATCGGCACCTCGACCGCTTGGCCGCCTCCGCCGCATCGGCGCTGATAGAGGGCCGCCAGGATCGCGTTGGCGATGGCTTGCCCCGCGATCTTGTCGCAGAGCACGGTCGGCAGGTAGCCCGGTTCGCCGTAGGCTGCGGTCTGAAGGGCGGCGAGACCGGATCCGGCCTGGATCAGATCGTCGTAGGCCGCCTTGTGGGCGTAGGGGCCGTCCGCGCCGAAGCCGTAAGCGCCGCAATAGACGATGTCGGGCCGAACGGTGCGGACGTGTTCGTAGCCGTAGCCGAGGCGCCGGATGGCGTCAGGACGCATGGCGTGAACGAACACGTCCGCGGTGGCGACCAGCCGGTCCAGGGCGGCCCGGGCCTCCGGCCTCTTGAGGTCGAGGCGGACGCTGCGCTTGTTGCGGTTGAGGTGCAGGAAGTTGCCGCCCATCCCCGGCGTGCGCGAGGGCCGATAGTGTCGGAAGGAGTCTCCCTCCGGTGCTTCGACCTTGATCACGTCGGCACCGAGATCGGCCAGGATATGGGTGGCCGAGGGCCCCATGATCACGTTGGTGAGGTCCACGATGCGCACGCCCGCGAGAGGCGCCGCCTTCCCCGGCATGGTCTCGCCTTGCTCTGCTGCCACTGCCATGCCTCTCCTCATTGTGCTCCCGAGCGCAGCCGAACCAGCATCGGCCAGAGCGCGGCGCCACCCTCGAGGCAGACCAGACGGCCGATCCGCTCCTGCCAGAGGGCTTCGTGGCCGAACTCGTCGCGCCACGACCAGAGCCGTCTCGTCGTGTGGTGCAGCGGATGCTCGTGGGTGAAGCCCATCGCACCATGCACCTGCTGACAGACCTCGGCGACCCGTCCTGCAGCCTCGCCGCAGCGGGATTTGGCGATCGCCGTGGCGAGCACGAAGCGGGATTCGCTCCAGGCAGCCCCCGCAAGGTCCGCCGCGGCACTCGCCGCGGCGACGTGGCCGGCAGCCTCGGCCAGCATGTGCTGGATCGCCTGGAAGCGCCCGATCGGCCGGCCGAACTGCTGGCGTTCCCCAACATGCTGGATGGCGTAGGCGAGGCTGCGCTCCAGCCCGCCGGCGAGTTGCTGCGCCCTAACCCAAGCACCGATGGTTTCGACCGCACCGGCCGCCGATCCGGCGATCCAGTCGGGTGCAGCTCGCACCTGTTCACCCGGGAGCACGAGGCCCGAGATGTCGAGGCCATCGCGCGGCTCCCCCGCCAAATTGTGCTGGGTGTCGAGAAGCCTGGCGCCTTCGATCCGGGCGACGCAGCGGCGTCCGCCCGAATCGACCGCATCGACGAGGAGCGCGGAACTCTGCGAGCCCCAGGGCACGCCGCGCAGTGTACCCGATAGGAGAAAGCCGTCCTCGACCTGCGCCAGCTCGATCGTTTTGGAGGCGAGGGTCAGGCTGCCGGATGCCGGCTCGCCACTCAGATCCGCCCACAGCGCGGCACCGGCGAGCGTCTCGGGTAAAGGCAGGGGCAGAGCATGGAAGCCGCACCGGCGGATCAGCCGGGCCGCGGTGCCTGGATCGAGACCGACGCCGCCGGCCGACTCGGATACGAGCGCGAGAGGGAGGCCGTTCTCGTCCAGCAACTTCCAGAGATCGCCGCACCAAGCCGTTGCCCCGGTGGCCCCGTCGCAGCCGACGAGCAGCTTAGGCGTCACCTCCTGAGCGAGAATGCGGTCCGTCTGATCGAGAACGATCGTCCCGAGATCGTCCCCAACTCCCGTCCCCTGATCGAAGCTGGCATTCATCGCAGACCAAGCCCCCGTGCGATGACGCTGCGCAGGATCTCGCGTGTGCCCCCCCGCAGCGTGAAGGACGGCGCACGCAGCGTCGTGAGACCGAGTGCCTCTCGGTAAGAGTCTCCGGTAGCATCGAGCCTGGGCTCGACCGCCAGAAGGCGGCGCGCCACTTCCGGCACCTCGCGCTCGAAGCTGTTACCGACATCCTTGACCAGGGCGGCCTCGACGCCGGGAACCACGCCGCGGTCGAGCAGACGTGCGACCGAAGCCGACATGCCGAGCAGCGCGGCAAGCTGCGCCACCAGCCGTCCCGTCTCCACCGCCTGGAAGCGGTCGGGCTCGGGGCCGATGCGGCCGACCATCTCGACGAGTAGTCGATAGTCGGAGAGGAAGCGGTCCGGTCCCGAGCGCTCGAAGGCCAGTTCCTCGGTGACGAGATCCCAGCCAGTGCCCTCGGCTCCGACCATCATCGCTTCCGGAACGCGGACGTTTGTGAAGAACACCTCGTTGAACTCGTGGTGGCCGGACAAGTCGAGAATGGGCCGCACGCTGATGCCGGGCGCGGCGAGGTCTACGATGAACTGGGTCAGGCCTCCGTGCCGGTCTGGGCCTGCATCCCCGGTGCGCACGAGGGCGAGAAGGTAGTCGGCCTGGTGCGCGTTGGTGGTCCAGATCTTCGAGCCGTCGATGACCCACTCCTGCCCATCGCGAACCGCGCGGGTGCGGACGGCGGCGAGATCCGAGCCGGATCCCGGTTCGCTCATGCCGATGCCGAACGCGCATTCACCGCGACAGATCCGGGGGAGGATTGCCCGCTTCGCCTCCTCAGTTCCGTGGCGGAGGATCTGCGGACCCGATTGCCGGTCGGCAATCCAATGAGCTCCGCAGGGAGCGCCCGCCGCCAGCATCTCCTCGGTGACGACGAAGCGGGCAAGACCCGACCGCTCGTGACCACCGTAGGCCTTCGGCATCGTCATCCCGACAAAGCCGGCTGCTGCCGCGCGGCGGCTGAACCCGGCATCGAAGGTGGTCCAGGAAGTCCGGTGCGGGATGAAGCGGCCGGCGGCCAGCTCCGCGTCGAGGAAGGCGCGGACTTCGGCCCGTGCCGCCTCGGCTTCCTGCGGGAGCGGCTCCGCCGAAAATCGGAAACTCTGCATCTCAAGATCGTTCGGGTTCCGTTGGTCGGACGAGCGGGTCAGCTCAGCTCCCGTTGCGGGCGCCGAGATTGGGGAAGAAGACATCTTTCCAAGTCGACGGAGCCTTGCGCAGGAACTCCTGCGCGACCATCGCCCGGCCGAGGCCGGCCACGCCTCTGGGAACCACGTCATAGGTGATCGAGCCGTCGGTCAGCATCGCCACGATTTGCGGCACGGTCTGCTGGACGGTCTCGGAGGCGAGATAGATATCCGCCGCCCGTTTCGGGTCCTCGCGGATCAGACGATTGGCGTCCTCAAGCCCCGCAAGCAGAGCTTGCGCCACCTTCGGGTTGGCATCGACGAAGCTCTGCTTCGCGGCGAGGGTCGCCGCCGTGGGGTCGCCCCCTTCCAGGAGATCGGTCGAGGTCATGACCACATGGACTCGGGCATCCTCCTTCAACAGCTGTGCGAAAGGCGGGGTGGCGAAGTAGCCGGCTACCGCCTGCCCGGCGAGAACCGCCGCCGTGGCATCCGGATGCGGCAGGCTGACCATCATCGGATCGGCCTTGCGACGGTCCCCAAGATCCTTTTCTGCGGCGATGCGCAGGAGGATCGCCTGTGGCGAATTGAAGGCCGGAATTGCGATCTTCTGGTCCGGCCCGAAATCCTTGAGTGACTTCAGCGCCGGTTTGTTGGCGTAGAGTGTGTAGGTCACCGAACTCAGTGCCGCGAGGCTCTTCACCTGCTGACGCCCGCGGGTCTTGTCCCAGGCGATCAATGCACCGGCGGACCCGAGCGTGCCCAAGTCGACGCTATCCGAGAACAGTGCTTCGTTCATCGCCGTCGAACCGCTGAAACGGCTGAGCGAAACGGTGAGTCCGGGTAGACCGGCCTCCTTAGCATGCTTCTCGAACAGGCCGGCGTTTTGCGCGACCACGACAGGCAGGTAGACGAGGCCGTACTGCAAGCCGATGCGTACGCTTGCCGTCTCCGCCGCGATAGGTCGGGGCGTGGTCGCAAGCAGCAATGCGGCAACGGCGAGGATGGGCCAGCGGCGCCTCGGCATCGTCGTCCTCCCGGATTGTTTCCCACGCATCCCGCGGGCTCGACCTTGTTCGGAGCGCACTCGCTCCGAGGCTGTCGTGACGATTAAGACGCCTCGAACAAGCCGCTGCAATCGTCAGCAGTCGAGTGACGTCGGATATCACATATGTGCTGAAAGCTGCTGTGCCGACCGGTGTAGAGGTCTTCGCCACATATGTGATATTTTCTGACGAATATGGATTGGCCGATTTCGCCAGCCATAGTGCTGCGTGACACCGGGCCGCAGATGCCGGGGTCCTGAGGAAACGCGGACGAGAGAGGCCCTAATGGTGAGCACCACGTCGCAGCCCGTGGCCGTTGCGGCAGCCGACACGGGCCTCACCGCCTTCTATCGAGACATGACGCCACCGGAACGGCGCACCTTCTGGGGCTGCGCGGCCGGCTGGGCGCTCGACGGCATGGACTTCATGATCTACCCACTGGTGATCGGCACGATCATCCAGCAGATGGGCGTCGACCGCGGCTCCGCAGGACTTGCCGTCACGGCGACGCTGCTCGCGTCGGCGGTCGGGGGCTGGCTCACGGGGTACCTCGCGGACCGCGTCGGACGCGTCCGAATGCTGCAGTTCACCATCCTCTGGTTCTCGTTCTTCTCGCTCGTCTGCGCGTTCGTCCAGAACTTCGAGCAGCTGTTGATCGCCCGCGCTCTCCTCGGCTTCGGCTTCGGCGGCGAATGGGCGGCCGGCGCCGTGCTGATGGGCGAGGCGATCCGGGCTCAGTATCGGGGCCGGGCCGTTGGGTCGGTGCAGTCGGGCTGGGCGATTGGCTGGGGCTTGGCCGTGCTGATGCAGGCGGTGTTGTTCAGCCTTCTCCCGTCCGACCAGGCGTGGCGCTGGATGTTCGCAGCCGGTGCCTTGCCGGCGCTGCTGGTGTTCTACCTTCGCCGCCACGTGCAGGAACCGGCCATCGCCGCGGAGAGCCGCAAGCTGCAGGAGGCATCCGGTGACCGTCCGAGGATATGGGAGATCTTTGCGCCGGGGGTGCTTCGTACCACTCTGCTCGCCGCGATGTTCGGCACCGGTGCACAAGGCGGCTACTATGCTGTGACGACGTGGTTGCCGACCTATCTTCAGGTCGAGCGCAAGATCTCGATCGTCAGCTCGACGGGCTATCTTGCCTTTCTTATTCTCGGCAGCTTCCTCGGGTATCTCGCGGGCGCCTGGATCTCCGACCGCTTCGGCCGTCGCGCCCTATTCCTCGGCTTCGCAGTCGGTGCGATCCTGACCGTGCTGGTCTACACCCAGGCGCCGATCTCCGACGGTTTCGTCTGGCTGCTGGGCTTCCCTCTGGGGTTCTTCGCCTCTGGGTACCTCTCGGGTATCGGTGCCTTTTTCACCGAACTCTTCCCGACCCGAATTCGCGGCTCGGCTCAGGGCTTCTGCTACAATGTCGGGCGCGGGCTCGGCGCGCTCTTCCCGACGCTGATCGGCTATCTCTCAGCCTCTCTTCCCCTAGGAACCGCCATCGCGGTCTTCGCAATCGGGGCCTATGCGCTGCTTCTCCTCGGAGCGCTGCTCCTACCCGAGACGCGCGGGCGCGTACTGCATGCAGCCTGAAGGGGAGTGTCCGTGTATCCGCCGCCGAACCCCGTCACGGCCGAACCTTTCGCGCGCCTGCCCGACCGCTACCGCGCGCGCGACTCGAGCCGTTGGGGCAGCATCAACTTCGCCGGTCATGCCCTGACCTCCTTCCTCGAGGGCCCAAGTTTCGACCGTGCGGGACGGCTCCATGTAGTGGACATCCCCTTCGGACGGATCTTCCGCATCAACCACGACGGAGATTGGGACGTCGTCGTAGAGTACGACGGATGGCCGAACGGACTGAAGATCCACCCGGACGGCCGTCTATTCGTGGCGGACTACCGTCGCGGCATCCTCGTCGTCGATCCCGACACTGGGGCGATCAAGACCCTGCTCGACGGCTACCGATGCGAGGGCTTCAAGGGCTGCAACGACCTGTTCTTCGCTCCCGACGGGACGCTCTACTTCACCGATCAAGGTCAGACCGGACTTCAAGATCCGACGGGACGTGTCTACGCCTGGAGCGACGAGCAGGGCCTGCGCCGCTTGATCGACACGGTTCCGAGCCCGAACGGCCTGGTTCTGAACGGCAATGGCACGCAACTACTCGTCGCCGCGACACGAGGAAACGCCGTCTGGCGCCTGCCTTTGATGGATGACGGCGGAGCCTCGAAGGTGGGCATCTTTGTGCAACTCTCCGGCGGCCTGGCCGGGCCGGACGGCCTTGCCCTGGATAGCGAAGGCGGCCTCCTTGTCTGCCATGTCGGGATCGGAGTCTGGCGTTTCGATGCCCGCGGGCGTCCGACGCACCTCGTCGAGGCACCGGAGGGCTCGCTCTGGACGAACCTCGCCTTCGGGCCTGATGGATACAGCCTCTTCATCACCGACTCTGCAAGCGGTACCGTCATGCGGGCCCGGATGCCGGTGCCCGGTCGCCCGATGGCCTCACACGGGCCGATCTGCCAGAAGAGCACGGCATGATCTGGGACGAGCCTCAGGACGCAAACCGCGAGGGCCTCGCGGAGGCAAAGTGCGATCGCGATGTCGACACCCCACGCCCGGTAGCGCGCAAGCCCCGGGACCGAGGTCGGCCGCAGAGCGGTATGGCCGTGGGTGCCGATGCACCCCTCGGCAACGTTGCTCTCGTCAAGTCGGCCGGCCGCGTGCTGCAGGTGCTGGAGCTGTTCGACGAGATCCAGCGGGAGGCCCGCGTCTCGGAGATCGCCGAGCGTCTCGACTTCCCGCAATCCTCCACCTCTGTGCTGCTCAGGAGTCTCACCCAACTCGGCTACCTCGATTACGACCCCGACAGCCGCAGCTACCTGCCTTCGCCTCGGGTCTCGTTGTTGGGCACATGGCTCGACAAAGGGCCCGTGCGCAACGGGAGTCTCGTGCGCATGCTGGAGGACCTGTCGGACCGCACCGGCGGCACGATTATCCTCGCCGCCCGCAACGGCGTGTTCTCGCAGTACATTCATGTGCTGCAGGCCCGCACGGCCATGCGCTTCCACGTACCGCCGGGCACACGCCGCCTCGTGGTCTGGTCGGCCACAGGCTGCGCCCTGCTTGCAGGAGCCTCGGAAGCCGAGATCGGCACGCTGGTGCGTCGCACGAACGCCGAAGCGCACAGTGATCAGGCCCCGATTTCGCTCGCCGCTGTCCTCGCCAACGTGCAGCGGCTGCGCCGGGAGGGTCACTTCTTCTCACGGGGTCTCGTCACCACGGGGGCTGGCTCGATTGCCGTGCCACTTCCGAGCGGTATCGACCGTCGCGAACGGCCTCTTGCTGTCGCAGTTTCCGGGGTTCTGGACGAATTCGTGAGTCGGGAAAAAGTCATTGCCGAAGTAATTCACGACGCGATTCGGCGCTTCCTGCCCCACGATCCTTAACATCTTCCCCGCCCTGAAGGACGGGGATTTTCGGAGACCATGAGGCCTCGTCCGGTTGACGTTTCACAGGGCTGCCGATGCAAACCCTCCACGTTCCGCAACGGTGTGCTCCACCGCCGTGCGATGTCGATCGCCGCGTTGATGTCGGCGTGAGCGGTGTGGCCACAAGTGACAAAGACGAAGCGCGCTTGGCTCTCGCAGCTCCTCGCATCCACCACACCGCCCGCCGCGCAGGTCTGCGACATGAACCGCGCGGGCACACCGACCACCTGACCGCCGCGCTCCGCCATCTTGTCGGTCAGGATCGTCGCGAGCCGCAGCCCGCGTTCAGGATTACCCGATTCAGTCCCGCGTTCTGGCGGACGTTCCGCCCCGGCTTGGCAACGGTGCCCTTCGCGCCGGCGGTCATGCTACGCGTGTTCAGGTCTTCGAGCGCGGCGACGCCACAGTGCTTGGCGATGTCGAATGCGAGGGCAAGGGTCGGCACCGCCCTGGGAGAGGCCTTATACACGCGCCGCGGACAAGGCAGCCGCGGGGACGCATCGGGGCTCTACCTTGCCATCGGTAAGTGCGCCTACGAGCGCCAACAGGCCAGCCAGTGCAAGGGTATCGCGATCGAGAGATCGTGCTGGGCGGCTTCAACGCCGCCTACAACGCGCGTCGGCTGCGGGTGCCTAGCGGGCTCTCACCCGAGCTGGTGCTGCGCCAGCATCTCGGGTGAGAGCCCGCCCTAAGTACGCCCTCGTAAGTTTCGTGGTATGCTGAGGTGGTTGATCCAGGAGGCTGCGGATGCGCGCCTTGCATCTGGACGCGCTGTGCATTGATCAGTGGCGCGAGCTTGACCATCTCTACCGAACGACGCGCGACGTTCGGGTCCGCACGCGGGCCCAGATGATCCTGCTGGTGGCCGAGCAGGGCCTCACCGTCGCCGAGGTCGCCGCCATCGTGCGCGAGAGCGGCGAGACGATCCGGCGGTGGGTCCACCGCTACGAGGCCGAGGGCATCGACGGCCTCTCCGATGCGCCGCGCTCGGGCAAGCCGGCCAAGGCCGGAGCCGCCTACTGCGAGCGGCTGGTCGAGCTGGTGCGGCGGCGCCCACGCGCCCTGGACCTGCCGTTCTTGATGTGGACCGCAGCCCGTCTGGCCGACCGTTTGGCGGAGGAGACCGGCTTGCGCATGAGCGTGGCCAGCATCCATCGACTGTTGCGCTCGGCTGGTCTGGGGTTCGGTCGTCCCCAGCACACGATCAGCAGTCCGGATCCGGATTATGCCGTCAAAAAAAGGTGGTCGAACGCGCTCGCGACGATCTGAAGCCAGGATCCGTCTTCTACTACGCGGATGAGTTCAACATCAGTTGGCACCCGACTTTGCGGCTGATGTGGGGACCCAGGGGACAACAGGTGATGATCCCCACCCCCATGCAGCCGACGCGGCGCTACGGGCTCGGAGCAGTCGACTGACATAGCGGTGAGACGGTGGTCCTCACCCGCCACCACAAGCGGCGACGGGAGGTCGCCGAGCTCCTCGAAGCTCTCCTGGCCAAGCACCCAACCGAGACCGTCTACATCGCTTGGGACAATGCCAGCACGCATGAGGACGACGAGGTCGAGGCGGTGCTGCGCGGCGCGGCCGGGCGCCTCGTCCTGCTGTATCTTCCGACCTACAGCCCGTGGCTGAACCCGATCGAGATGCTCTGGCGCCAGTTCCGCCGCGAGGTCACGCACTGCGAGCTCTTCGCCTGCATCGACGCCTTGGTCGAAGCCGCCCGAGCGTTCTTCGACCGTTACAACCGCAAGCCAGGCGGTGTCCGCTCCATCATCGGAGCGCATTCCACATAACTTCCACGGTTGTACTTAGCCGGCAAGCACCGCTGCCCGATGCCGCTCGAGCAGAGCGAACTGGCCAATGCACTCGGTCTCTCGAACGTGCGCGTCAACCGCGTGCTGCAGGCCAGGCGGGGCAACGGTCTGATCACGCTCAGGTGCAGTAGCTTGGTCGTGGACTGCTGGAACGATCTGGTGCTGGCCGGCGAATTCGATCTCGCATGCCTGAACCGGGAAGGCCCGGCCGTGGGATGAACGTCCGCCAGTTATGCGACGTGTTACCGGAGGGGCTTGCATCCGCCCTCAGTCGCGCCCTCTTGTGACCTGCTCCTGCAGGACCGATGCTCGCTCTTCGAGCTCGCGAGCGGACCGTGCGAGTTGTGCAGCCTCATTCGGCTGGCCCTGCTCGGTAAGCTGCCGGGCCATGCCGTCGAGGAGCATCACGCCTTCTTCCAACGCACGTTGCGCGTTCCACAGCGCCTCTTCCGCCGTCTCGGTGAGGCCAGACAACAGAGCTTCGGCCGTGAAGGCGTGACCTGTGTGGCAGCGGAACCGGGTGTTTGGTCCCTCTGTGATCTTCATCAGGGCACCATGACACTCGGGGCAGGTGAACGCCGTCACCTCTCCATAGCGCATGAGCCCCTTCTGGAAAGCGTTCTGTGAGGCAGCCACGGCGATCTCCACTTCCATCCGGTCAGCGAGTTCCTCCGGCACCTCTGACGGCTTCCCAGGACGCTGATTGACCAATCGCGCTACGAGCCGTCCGATCTCACCGGCCGGCAGGATGTGGTCGCTCCCGACGTGTTCCAGCGCGTTGCGCGGCATGTCAGCGAAGGCCGCCTCGCGCGGGTCCTGCACAATGGTGGTGCCGCCGAGCTGCTTGATGCTCCACAAGCCGGACGTGCCGTCGTTCAGCATCCCGGACAGGAGGATGCCGATGACACGGTCTCGGTGGGAATAGGCGGCCGAGCGGAACAGCACGTCGATGGCGGGCCGATGCCGGTTCTCCTTCGGCCCATGCTTCACGCCGATGCGTCGGTCCTCGACCAACAGGTGGCAATCGGGCGAGGCCACGTAGATCTGCCGGTTGTGGATCTCCTCGCCGTCGTGGGCTTGCACAGCGGGAAGCGGACCAGAACGATCAAGAACCTCGGCAAGCTGACTGCGGGCGTAGGGTGGAACGTGCAGGACGATGAACACGGCGGCGTTCAGATCGGCTGGAAGACCTGCGACGAAATCCTGGAGGGCAGACACACCACCAGCAGACGCGCCGACCACAACGATCCTCAACTCCGATGCCATGGCCGCAACGCCTCCAACACGTTCAAACCGACGCCCCGTCCAGGGCGCTGGGACTAACGTGTGTGCATCCGCCGGGTGCCCGGTCCGCACCGAGTGCGAAGTACCCCCAGGTCTGCTATGCGCAATGTTTGCTCCCCACCTCGCGCGCCACGGCGTTGAGGTCACGGTCGACGACCGCCCGGTCGAGGTTGACGTCGCCGAGACCCTGCGCAGGGCGGCCAAGCGCTTCGGAGCCGACATGATCGTGATGGGCGCTTACCGGCATTCGCGCACGCGCGGGTGGTTCCCGGGCGGCGCGACGCGATCGTTGCTAGCCCGGAGTGCCGTTCCCTTGTTCTTGGCTCATTGACGAGCGCCGAACTCACTCACGCAAACTGCGCGTTTGGTCCGAGCCGCCAAACTTCGTCCTTGTGACCGCCACGCATCTCTGCTTCTCGCCCCGAAGCCGACTTTAGAAAGGGGGAGCAAGTCTGGAAAGGGTCACTTTGGGGCTTCCAACTAAGCTCGACTTTGGCCAATCGAACGGGCGGTTGAGCGGCGAGGTGACGAAGCGGGCATGACAGGTAGGCTCGGGGTGTCCCGACCAAGAGACACCCGATGCCTGATCTGCCCACCCGCTTCGCCGGGCTCATCCTGGCGTTCGCGCCGCTGTTCGTCCACCGCTCGTGGCGACACGCGCAACTCCTGCTGATCGGCGCGATCCTGACCCTGGGGCGGCGCACGGTGGCCAGCGTCCTGCGCATCATGGGACGCGCGCAGGATCGGCGGTTCGTGAACATCCACCGCATCCTCAACCGCGCCGCGTGGTGCCCGCGCACCGGCGGCCGCATCCTGCTCGGACTGCTGATCGCTGCTTTCGCCCCTCGCGGTCCCGTCATCATGGCGCTCGACAACACGATCGAGCGCCGCCGCGGCAAACGCATCACGGCCAAGGGCATCGACCGCGACCCGGTGCGCTCGTCCGACAGCCATTTCGTCAAGGCGAGCGGCCTGCGTTGGACGAGCCCGATGCTGCTGGCCCCGATCCCCTGGGCGGGCCGGGTCTGGGCGCTGCCGTTCCTGACCGCGCTGGTGCCGTCCGAGCGCGCCTGTCGCGAACGGGACCGTCGGCACAAACCGTTGCTCGACGTCGGACGCCAACTCGCCCTCCAGGCGCGGCGCTGGCTGCGCGGGCGTGACGTCGTTCTCGCCGGCGACGGCAGCTTCTCCGCCCTGCTGTTCCTCGATGCCATGCGCCGCGCCCGCATCACAGGGATCACCCGCCTGCGGCGCGACGCAGCCCTCTACGAACCCGCTCGGCTCCGGCTGCCCGGCACGATCGGGCGCCCGCGCACCAAAGGCGCACGCCTGCCCACGCTCGCCGCGACCCTCGTGGCGAAGGACACGCCCTGGCGCTCGGTCATGGTGCCGGGCTGGTACGGGTCAGCCCGGCGCGGCATCGAAGTCGCCTCCGGAACCGCGGTGTGGCGGCACGGTGGGATGCCGGTCGTGCCGATCCGCTCTCGTGCTCGTGCGCGATCCAGCCCAGCGCTTCGAGCTCCAGGCGTTGCTTTGCACCGACCTCGCCCGCGACCCAGCCCAGATCGTATCATGGTTCGTCCGCCGCTGGAGCGTCGAGGTCACCTTCCAGGAGGTACGCGCCCATCTCGGCGTCGAGACGAGAGCGGCAGTGGTCCGATACGGCGATTGCTCGCACCATCCCCTGCCTGCTCGCCCTGTTCTCGATCGTCACCCTGCTGGCTGCGCGTCTCCCGGCTCGCCAACGGCGACGCATCACGGCCGCCGCGTGGTACCCCAAACCGTGCCCGACCTTCGCCGACGCGCTGGCCGCCGTGCGCTACGCGATCTGGCGCGAGCGGACTTTGGCGACATCACCGCGCCGACGCGCTCGAACAAAACCTCGCTTCCGCCTGCCACTGCCCTGGGCCTATGCCCTCTGCAACGCTGCATGATTGGCCAAAGTCGAGCTAAGGTAGTAGGCGTCCATCCGGGTGTACCCGGCCTGCACGGCCGCAAGCGCTGCCAGGGCTGCGCAACCGCCTCCGTCGCAATGGTTGACGATCCGCGCGCCTGGGCGGAACCCGGCGCCCTCCAGCATCGCACGCAGTTCCTGGGGTTGCGTCATGCGGCCTTGGGCCGTCAGCAGGTCGGCATGAGCTCGCGACCAACGGGGCCAAGTACGGTGGCCTCTCCAGCGAGCGCGGCATGGTCGACCTGCGCTCGCCCATAATCCACGAGGGCACGGCGCCGCGCTTCTGCCTGACCTGTTCCGAACAGGGCGGCCCACCCATCCTGTGCCAACCCAGCAGTCGCGGCTTCGGCTCGCGCCTGATCGAGCGCAGCTTCGCCGCCGAGGCTGGCGGCGAGGTCAAGCTCGCCTAAGCGCCGGCCGGCCTCGCCCGCCGGTTGGAGGCCCCGCTCGCCTCCATGCAGGAGCAGAGCGATGCGGCAGCGGCCTAGCCGCACCTGGGCCTCGGCCCCGACGCCGCACATCCTGGCCCACAGCGGCGTTGTCTATGTACGCGTCAAACTCGCTCAATCTTCCTCCCTAGGGAACCGCGGGGTAGGGCCGGTCCCTCGATGTCGCTGACCAAACGGATCGTCGGCCTGGTGGCCCTGGCGCTCGTGCCGGCGCTGGCCATCCAGGTCTACAAACGGGTACACGCTGCGCGCCGCGCGCGCGGAGACCGTGCGCGGCCAGGCCATCCGTACTGCCCGGAGCGCCGCGGCCGACCTCGGCCAGTTCGGGCGCTGGGTGCGCCAAGCCCCCGGCACCCTCGCGGAGGTGCCAGAGATCCGCGGCAAGGATCACTAGGTCTGCAGGCCCTACCTCAAGACCCTGCTCGACAAGGTGCCCGGCGCCTTCTTCTTCGCCGTGGTCGACGCGGACGGGAGCGTGGTCTGCAACACCCTCGCCTCCACCTATGGCGCCTAATCGTCGGGAAATCGCCGTTACTTTCAGGACGCGATGCGCACCGGCGGCTTCGTCGTCGGCGAGCACACCCGCGGCCGCATCACCGACAAGTCGACCATCCAGCTCGCGCAGGCGCTGCAGGGTTCGGACGGCCGCCCCGACGGCGTCATGGTGGCGAGCATCGACTTGAACTACCTTGCCGTTCAGCAGGCGCGGGTGGGCTTGCCGCACGATGCCACGCTCACGGTCACCGACAAGGCTGGCGTGATACTCATCCGGGTGCCCGACCATGCGGAATGGGTCGGCAAGCCCGTCCGCCTTGTGGTCGGCGCTCTCGGCGAACCGCGGCCAGGTCGTGGACATGCCCGGACTGCGCGGCCGGATGCGCATCACCGGCGTCGCGGGCGCTACTCCGGACGACCTCGACAACTTCACGGTCGCTGCCGGCCGGTCCCCGAGGTGGCCTTCACCGACATCGACGCGGCGACCTGGCGCGGGCTCGTGCTGATCAGCTTGGGCGCCGCTCTCGCCCTTGCGGCAGCCCTGCTGGCCGGCCGCGCCTTCATTCGTCGGCCGGTGCGACGCCTTTTGCGGGCGGCGTCCGCTTGGCGGACCTGCGACTTCGGCGCGCGGACCGGTCTCTCCGGGCCGACCGAGTTCGGCCTGCTTGGTGAGGCGTCCGACGGCATGGCGGCGTCCCTCCAGAAGCATGAGGGAGAGTTGCGGGCCGAGCTCTCCCGCAGCCGTCTGCTGCAGGAGCGGCAGACGATGATGCTGCACGAGCTCAACCACCGCGTCCGCAACACGCTGACGACGGTGCAATCCCTGGCCCGTCAGGCCCGCCGAGGCGATGCCACCGGCGAGGAGTTGGAGGGCCGCATCCTTGCCCTGTCGAAGACGCACGACCTGCTCTCGCGCGACGACTGGTCCGGTGCCTCTCTCCGCACGGTACTGGAGAACGAGCTCTCCCCGTTCCGAGAGGGGCAGGCCAACCGCTTCCGGCTCGACGGTCCCGACCTCGACTTGGCGCCGCGTTACGTCCTGGCGCTCGGCATGACGGTGCACGAGCTCACCACGAACGCCGCCAAGTACGGCGCGCTGGCCGTCGAGGGCGGCCAAGTGAACATCGCCTGGCGCATCGCACGACCGATGACGGCGTGCGCCGGCTCGCGATGGAGTGGCACGAGCAAAGCGGCCCACCTCCGGAGGAGCCGCGTCGGCGCGGCTACGGCACCCGCCTGATCACCGGCGCCATCACGCACGAGCTCGGCGGCATGGTCCGGCTGGCGTTCGAGCCCGCTTGCTCTGCACGATTGACGTGCCCCTCGACGCCCAGGACCGGTTCACATCGTTCCGAGACCCCTCGAGCGTCGCCGCCTGAGCGCGCAGGGGGACGCCCACCGTTTCCCTTGGTCCTCGACCGTGCCGGGCATCTGGCCACTCCCGCAAACGGCAGCGCCCAGTGGCATCAGCCAAGGAGAGCGCTTACCTGCCGCTCAGCCGGCAAGGGGCACCGTAATTGGCGCAGTGAATGGGCACGAATATCGACGACGAGACGACGTGGCTGGTGCGTACCCTGGCCCAGGAACCCGAAGGGTCTGACGCGGCCGTCGCGCTCATGGTCGAGCGCCTGCGCCGCATGGAGGAGGAGGCTCGCCTGGGCGGTGCGAGCCGGCAGGCGTTGCAGAAGATCATGTCCGCCCGACGCGTTCTCGGGGACCCTGCCGACTTCGGGACGGTACCCTCCGCCTTCAGCCCCGAGTAGTCGCTCAGGCAGCCGATCGGTTGGAGGTCCCTCGCCTCAGTCAGGAAGCTGCCTGCACCCACAAGCCTTTTCCGCACGCTTGGCATACAATCGGCCCAAAGAAACCAAGCGGAGAAACGCGTCCGTGGTCCTCACGTCTCCCGGTCAGGTCAACATCCTGCTCGTCGACGACCAACCGGCCAAGTTGCTGACCTACGAGGCCATGCTGGGAGACCTCGGGGAGAACCTGATCAAGGTTGGCTCCGGGCGGGAGGCGCTCCGCTGCCTGCTCTCTACCGACGTCGCGCTCGTCCTGATCGACGTCTGCATGCCCGACATCGACGGTTTCGAGCTCGCGAAGCTCATCCGGGAACACCCGCGCTTCCGCAAGACACCACTGATCTTTGTCTCCGCCCTGCAGGTATCCGAACTCGACAGCCTGCGCGGCTACGAGGCTGGCGCCGTCGACTACGTGCCGGTGCCTGTCGAGCCCCGGGTGCTGCGAGCCAAGGTCAGGGTATTCGTCGAGTTGCACCGGAAGACGCGTGAGCTCGAAAGCCTGAACGCCGAGCTCGAACGGCGCGTCGAGGAGCGAACCGCTGCGCTGCAAGCCACGGCCCGGCGGCTTCAGGAGAGCGAGCGGAGCCGCAGCCTTGCCATGGCTGCCGGCGAGATGGGCTCGTGGGAGTGGGATCTGCTCACGGGCGAGTACCGCTGGGACAGGGGGCACTGCCGGATCTGCGGCGTCGACCCGGATCACTTCCACCCCGCGCCCGAGAGCATCGCGCCCCTCATCCATCCCGAGGACCTCGACCGTGTCCGCGCGGATGGCGAGATGGCGGCCCGAACCGGGCAAGCCTACCACATCGAGTTCCGCATCATCCGCCCTGACGGCGAGGTCCGGTGGTGCGTCGCGGGCGGAGCGGCGACCCGCGACGAGAGCGGCGCACTGGTTCGCCTAAGCGGCGTGATCCACGACATCACCGGGCGCAAGCGCGCGGAGGAGAGCCTCCAGCACCGCAACGAGGTGTTGGAGCACCTGGTCGAGGAGCGCACCCGGGAGCGGGAGGCGGCCTTGGCTCAGCTGTTCGAGGCGCAGAAGGTCGAGACCATCGGTCACCTGACCGGCGGGGTCGCGCATGACTTCAACAACCTGCTCATGGCCGTGCTGGGCAGCTTGGAGCTCCTGAAGAAGCGCCTTCCGGCCGAGGATCAGCGCTCGCACCGCCTCCTGGACAACGCGGCTCAGGGAGCGGAGCGCGGTGCGGCGCTGACCCAGCGCCTTCTGGCCTTCGCGCGGCGGCAGGAGCTCAAGCCGCAGGCAGTCAGCCTTCCGCATTTGCTTCAAGGGATGCAGGACCTGCTGGAGCGCGCGGTCGGCACCGAGGTCGAGATCCAGGTCAGCGTTGTCGAAAATCTCGCATCCGCCGAGGTCGACGCGAACCAGCTTGAACTCGCCCTCTTGAACCTGGCGGTTAACGCGCGCGATGCCATGCCGGCAGGTGGCACCTTGTCCATCGCCGTCCACGAGGTCGTGCACGAAGAAGGACAGGCCGGCGAGCCGCCAGGGCTGCCCTCGGGCGAGTACGTCTGCATCACGGTGATCGACACCGGGAGCGGGATGGACGAGGCTACGCTCGCAAGAGCGACCGAACCGTTCTTCACGACCAAGGGGCTTGGGAAGGGCACGGGGTTAGGCCTGTCCATGATCCACGGACTGGCCTCACAGTCAGGGGGCGCCATGACGGTGTCGAGCCAAGTCGGCCGTGGGACGACGGTGCAGCTCTGGCTACCGAAGTCAGGACGAGCGCCTGAAGCTCTCCTGAGCGTAGCCCCGGAGGAGCCAGGCTCGGAACAGGCGGTTCACCCGACGGGCCAGCTGATGATCCTGCTGGTCGACGATGACGCGTTGGTGCGAGGGGGCACTGCCGAGATGCTGGAAGATCTCGGCCATGCAGTGGTCGAGGTGGAATCGGGTTTTCAAGCTCTGGAATGGCTTCGGGCGCGCGAAGGCAGAGTCGACCTCGTGATCACCGACCACGCCATGCCAGGCATGAGCGGCTCGGAGCTGATCCGGCGCCTGAGGGAGACTGACCCGCTTCTGCCGGTGCTCCTGGCAAGTGGCTATGCGGACATGGCCGAGGAGGAGCATGCCGAGGATTGGCCGCGTCTCTCCAAACCGTTTCGCCAGGGTGAGCTCGCGGTTGCAGTTGCTCATGCGATCCGACGGTCCGAGGGTCCGACGGCGAACGAGGCCGCCGCATAGTCAGCGAGGCCGACCTCAACGAGGCTCTGCGGCAAAGCGGGCTTGAGAATGCATCGGGCGTACGACAGGCTGTCCTGAGGGAGGCCATGCTGGAGATGACGGCGGCGCTCGCGACCAACATCGCTGCGCTGAACGCCGTAGCCGGCGAACTGGCCGCCGTGGCTTCAGATTGCGATGGCAGGCCCGTCGCCGAGGTCATGCTCGGCTTGGCCCGCCGCCAGTGCATCGAGGCACTTGAGATGTAGGGCGGCCGGCGCGCGGCCCTCAGCGACGCCTGCGCCGCCCGCTTCTGCGAGGGCTGACGCGTGTCCGCGTTCCCCGGTCGCCTTGTCCGCTCGAACGGCCACGCTGAAACCAAGGGCATCCCGGCTCATTGGTGAGGACAGCTTTGACCCACTTTAACGCGAGGCCAGGGCCGGCGGGAGGGCGCCACACCAGAACGGGAAAGCATGCGCCAGTGCCACCAGCGGCATCCGATCCGCTCCTCGGCCACCCAGCACCCCTGCCTGCACGGTGTCGGCCAAGGGCTGGAGGATGCCTACGCCGACCTTCTGCGGGAGCCGCTCCCCGAGAATTGGGAGCGCTTGGCCGCCCGTCTGGTCGAGTGTGCCGACGTACCTGGGAACGACAAGGAGAATTGATGCGGAAGGTCACCCACGTGCCACCCCTCGCCCTTGTGGTCGATGAGGATGACGTCGCGAGGAACCGGGCTGAGGCGCTACTCGGGGAAACCGAGCTCGACGTGATCACCTGTGCGAGCGGCGAGGCTGCGGTCGAGGTGCTTCAGCGCTGCGGCGAGGACGTCGCATTGTTGCTGACGAAGGCGACGCTGAAGGGCGACGTGGACGGGCATCGGCTGGCGATTGCCGCCGGCGAGTTACGTCCGGGCATCCGGGTCGTCCTGAGCACCGGCACGCCGCAGACGTGCCGGGAACGGCTGCCCGGCGAGGCCGTGTGCACCCGCCAACCCTGGCTCCCGCTCGACGTCCTCGTCCAGGCCCATGCCGCGTTGCGAGAGCGGCAGCGGTCCGTATCCTAGGCCACCCGCCCCGGTCGTGCCGGACGCGGCTCAGCCCATCCTCTCCGCGGCCCGCGCGGCCTTCTCATGGGCCCTCGCCTCGGCCGCGTCGGCGGCCTCGCGGGCGTCATCCAAGCGCTCAGCCCGGGCGCGCGTCGCGCAGCGCTGCCGAAGTTCGTCGAGCTCCTCCTCGGTGAGCATCCCGATGCCGATGTAGCGGTTCTGCGCGGCGCTCGACCGGGTGAGCTCGTCGAGCTTGGCCTGGATGAGGACGACCTCGTCGAAGCTCTTCTCCGGGGCCGTGTCGAGGATGCCGTAGGCTTCGAGGGCCGTGAGCCGGGCCGGATCGAGGACGTCGGCCAAGGGAGCTTCGAACACGGTCATCGACAAGTCGGGTGTCGGCGCCCCTGCGCGGTCTCGACGTCCGCGGGGCGCTCGTTGTGGGTTGGCGGCGCGATCGGCCCGCCACAGGTCGGCTCGGTCGCGCGCATGCCGCCTGCATAGCGCAAAACCGTCAGGCAGGGCGGCATCCGCCTCCGCCAGGGTTACCGGCGGGCCCGGCATGACGGGGAAGCCATGCGAGCCGCACTGCGGGCCCGGACCGGCCGGCCTCGCGGGACCGCTGCCGAGGTCAGGGCGCGGCGATGAGCTCCTTGATGCGGGAGGCGAGCGCCTCCATGACGAAGGGCTTGGTCAGGACCGCCATGCCGGGCTCCAGGTGGCCGTTCCCGACGGCCGCGTTCTCTGCGTAGCCCGTGATGAACAGCACCTTCAACTCGGGCCGGCTCACCCGGGCAGCGTCGGCCATCTGGCGCCCGTTCATGCCGCCGGGCAGTCCGACGTCGGTGACCAGAAGGTCGATGCGCACGTCCGACTGCAGAACCTTAAGGCCCGAGACTGCGTCGGCCGCCTCGATAGCCGTGTAACCCAGGTCCTCAAGGACCTCCGTGACCAGCATCCGCACCGTCGGCTCGTCATCGACCACCAGCACCGTCTCGCCTTGCTCGGCGCGCGGGGCCGTGGCGAGATCGGGCAGCGTCACGTCACCTTCGGCCGCGCCGTAGTGGCGGGGCAGGTAGAGGCACATGGTCGTCCCCTGGCCAACCTCGGAGTAGATTCGAACCTGGCCGCCCGACTGCCGGGTGAACCCATAGATCATCGACAAGCCGAGGCCCGTGCCCTGGCCGGTGGGCTTCGTGGTGAAGAACGGGTCGAAGGCGCGCGCGATCACGTCCGGTGTCATACCGGTGCCGGTGTCGGTGACGCACAGGCTGAGGTACTGGCCTGGGGGCAGGTCGCGGTCGCGGGCGGCGTGGTCGTCGATCCACTTGTTGGCGGTCTCGATGGTGATGCGCCCACCCTCCGGCATGGCATCGCGCGCGTTGATGCACAGGTTCAGCAGCGCGTTCTCAAGCTGGGGCGGGTCGACGAGCGCCGGCCACAGACCGGCCGCCCCGACCACCTCGATATGGACGGAAGGACCGACCGTGCGGCGGATCAGGTCCTCCATGCCGTGGACCAGGGCATTCACGTCGGTGGGTTTCGGGTCGAGGGTCTGCCGGCGCGAGAAGGCGAGCAGGCGGTGCGTGAGCGCCGCCGCCCGCTTCGAGGCGCCCTGGGCGGCCGTCATGTAGCGGTCGAGGTCGGTCAGCCGACCCTGGCTCAGGCGGGCCTGCATCAGCTCCAGCGAGCCGGAGATGCCGGCGAGCAGGTTGTTGAAGTCGTGCGCCAGCCCGCCCGTGAGCTGACCGACCGCCTCCATCTTCTGCGACTGCCGCAGCGCGTCCTCGGTCCTGGCCAGCGTCTGCGCGGCCTCCTTCTCGGCCTGCACGTCGCGCCCGACCGCATGAATGAACGCCTCGTCCGGCACGGCGATCCAGGAGAGCCAGCGGTAGCTGCCGTCCTTGTGCCGGTAGCGGTTCTCGAAGCGCAGGGTGCGGATGCCTTGCGAGAGTTTGCCCACTTCGGCGAGCGTCGCCGCTACGTCGTCCGGATGGACGAGGCCCATGAAGTCGCTGCCGAGCAAATCGCCCTCGCTCCAGCCGAAAAGGGTGGTCCAGGCCGGGTTGACGGCCTCGATGCGGGCTTTGAAGTCCGCCACGAGCATCACGTCGGTCGAGAGCCGCCACATGCGGTCGCGGTCGCGCGTGCGCTCCTCAACCTGCTGCTCCAGCCCCTCGTTGAGGCGCTCCAGCTGCGCTACCGCGCGCTTCCGATCCTCGATGTCGGTGTTCGTGCCGATCCAGCGGACGACCGCGCCGTCAGGACCGCGGATCGGCTCGGCCCGGACGAGGAACCAACGGTAGGCCCCGTCGGCGCGGCGGATGCGGAACTCGGTCTCGTAGTGGGCGCCGGAAGAGAGTGCGCCGGCCCAGGCGCGATCTGCTCCCTCGACGTCATCCGGGTGCACGATGGCGGCCCACGCCGTCCCGTCGAGCTCGCCCGGCGCGGTTCCGCTGTAGGCGTAGACCTGCTCGTTGAACCAGTAGAGCGCGCCGTCCGGATGCGCGGCCCAGACGTGGTTCGGCATGGCCTGGGCGAAGACCCGGAACTGCTCCTCACTCTCGCGCCGACTGGCCTCGGCCCTGAAGCGCTCGATGGCGGCCCGGGTGCGCTCGGCGATGTCTCGGATGAAGGCGAGCTTGTCGGTGCGCCAGTCGCGGACCTGCCGGTCGTGCAGGAAGAACAGCGCGACCACGCGACCGTGCTCCATCACCGGCACGTTGATCAGGGCGCGGACGCCGATGCCTAAGAGGGGGGCCGGGTTGCCCGCGGTCCGCGGGTCCGTCGTCACGTCCGGAATGACGATCTCCCGGCCTTCAGACAAACCTGCCCGGACCTCGCCGTAGTCGTCGAAGCGGTGGCGGCCGGCGATGCTCGGCACGCCGGGCGCCGTCCAGTCCCGCTCGATCTCGATGTGCTCCAGCATTGCGTCGACCGTGCCGTACCCGGCCCGGTCCAGGCCGAGCGTGCGCGCCATGATCTCGGCCCCGACGGCCGCCATCTCGGCCGTGCCGCGACAGGCCTGCAGCCGGTCGCCGAACGCGATCAGGGCATCTCGGAAGGATTCCTGTCTGCGGCGTTCCGTGAGGTCGCGCGTGACGGTGCCGTAGCCGGTGGCGGTGCCGTGCGCGTCGCGGACCGGGAAGATGGTGTGGTGGACCGGGATGGCGGCGCCGGTTGAGAAGTTGCGGAACGCGAGGTCGCCCTCCCAGAAGCCGCTCTCGCGTACGGCCGGGAGCACCTGGTCGAGCACCTTCGACCTGTCGCCGGGCTCGAAGTAGTCCACCAGGTTGTAGCTGCGGGCTTCCTCCAGGCTCGCGAGCCCGACGAGCCTGCGACCCGCCTCGTTCAGGAACTCGGCCTTGCCGCGGAGGTCGGCGACGCCGATGAAGTCGCTCGATTGCTCGACGAGGGCGGCCAGCCGGTGCGCTTGCGCCTCGGCAGCCCGGGCCTCGGTGATATCGCGGACCGTGCCAACGAAGCGCACGGGCGCGCCGTCCCGGAAGACGGTGTTGCCGCGTGCGGCGAGCGTGCGTTCCGCGCCGTCGCGCCGGCCGACGACCCGGTACTCGATGTCGAAGCCGTCGCGCGAGCCGATGGCGGCCTGGACCGCGCGGTCGGCCCGCTCCCGGTCCTCGGGATGCACGCCGGGCAGGAAGGCGCCCTCGTAGGAGACCGGGTCGTCGTCGGAGAGCCCGAACAGGGCGCGGGTGCGCGCGTCCCAGGTCAGCGCGCCGGTCACGAGGTCGTAGTCGTAGATGCCGGTGCCGGCCGCCTCCAAGGCCAACCGGAGCCGGTCCTCAGCCTCTTGCAGGTCCGCCTGCGCGGCCTGGCGCTCCGCGATGTCGGTGACCATGACGAAGATGCCGTCGACGGTCCCGTCCGCGGCTCGGCGCGGGAGGAAGCGGATCTCCGATTGGCGGGTGGCGCCGCCGCGGTAGGGCATCAGCGCATCGAAGATTATATCTTCGCCGGCCAGGGCCCGTGCCATGTACGGTAGCCGCGCTTGGTAAACCTCCTCGCCGACGACATCGCGCACGGGGCGGTCGACGATCTCGCTGGGCGGGCGTCCGAACCAGGTCTCGTAGTGCCGGTTCGCGAACCGGTAGATGTGGTCCTTGTCGATGAAGCTGATGAGCACCGGCAGCGCGTCGGTGACGACCTGGAGCTCGTCCCGGCTCCGCCGCGTGGCGCCTTCCTCGACCGTGGCCGCGGTGCGGTCGCGCAGGATCTTGAGGAAGCCTGGGTTGCCGCCCTCGGGTGAGCGCAGGGGCATCAGCTCGCCGCTCGCCCAGAACCGCGAGCCGTCCCTGCGCAGGTGCCAGCGCTCGTCGACCGCGCGCCCGGTCTCGGCGGCGCTCCGCATTTCCTTCTCCGGTACGCCTGCCGCACGGTCCTCGGGCGTGAAGAAGGTCGCGGTCGGCTGTCCGACCATCTCGCCGGCCGACCAACCCAGGATGCGTTCGGCACCCAGGTTCCAGGCCGTGATCCGGCCATCCCCGTCCGTGGTGATGATGGCGAAGTCGACGGCGCTGTCGAAGATCGCCTCGTAGTGCCCCGTCGGTGGCGTGGGGCGGTCGTTCCGAAGCCGTGCCAACTCCGCTTCCAGCTCGCGCGCGCGTTGCCGGAGCCGCTTGATCTCGACGGCGCTCACGGACGCACCCCACCCCGTGCAAAGCAGGACACCCGGCGATCCGGCTTCCGAGAAGGCCGGGGGTCAGGCAGAAAAGGGGCGGGAAGGGAGAACGCGGGTGTGATCAAACCGGATAACTGACGGCAGCGGCAAAGGCGGAATCGCCTGCCTAACTAGGGGGAGGCCTCGGCGGTAGCAGGGGCGTAGGCCAGACCCGTCCCTTTACGCAATCATGCCCTGCAGGAGGCCGGCGCAGGTGTCGCACCCCTCCGGCCTATGGGGCGGATCGCGGGTCGGCCCCGGAACCCGGACGCCGCCCTTCGCCTCCACAAGGGTTTGCGAACGGTGCACCGCCTCACGCGTTCAGTCCGGAACGGTAAGGGCGGCTCACCCGGTATGCTCGCCGGCTCTGGCCATGGATCCGGCAAGATTGGTGTTCTCGGTGACGATGCGGGTCCAGGGTCAGAACGGGCGAGCGGTTTGGAAGGCTGGATTGCTGCGCGCTTGGCAGGTGCCAAATGTCTGACCCCGACCAATCGGTGCCCGCGCCGACGCCGCCGGATCGGCCGAGGCGTATCGTCCTCCGAGCACGATGGGTTGCGCGGGCGAGCGCCCTCATCGGCGTCGCCGCCTCCCTGACCGTGCTGGCCGGCTGGTGGTTCGACGTGCCGGCCCTCAGGCGCATCGTTCCGGGTTAGCCGCCGATTGTCGTTCTGACGGCCATCGGCGCACTCCTGCTCGGATCGGCGCTGCTGGCCGCGACGGCGGCCGTGCCATCGAGGGCCGCCCGCCGAACCGCCCGTTGGCTCGTTGGAGGCCGTCGGCCTCGGCGGGGTCATGCGTTACGTTCCGCCGGGGGAGATCCGCCTCGACGATTGGGCACAACGCCTGGTGTTTGGGCCGCTCAGGAAATGCCTTGCGGATCTCGCTGAAAAGCGGGGGGCGAAGAGCGCATCGGGCCAGCGCCTCGTCACGCTCGCTAGAGGCCGGCGGAGCTTCAAGGGCGTGGATGGCATCATCGCTCACGCGTTGTTCGTCACCAGAACCTTCGATCAGCCCATATGCTCTTACGGCGCCGATCTTGGTAAGCGCACGTCAATTGAGGCCACTGTAGCCTGGGTGTCTTGCTAGGGTGTGAACCGAACCAAGCTGTTGCGGGGTTTGCTGTTTTGTGATCCCAGGCGGCCGTTTTGCGGCCTGGAGGTGACGATGGCGGACCTGTTCTGGCTCTCGGACGAGCAGTGGGCGGTGATCGGACCGTTCATGCCCAGGGACCAGCCCGGACCGGAGCGGAAGGACGACCGACAGATCATCTCCGGCATCCTGCACGTTCTCACGTCAGGCTGCCGCTGGCGCGATTGCCCGGCCGCCTACGGCCCGCGCACCACGGTCTACAATCGCTTCAACCGCTGGTCGCGGCGCGGCTTCTGGAAAGCCATGCTGGCCGCGCTGGCCAAGGCAAGATGGGCGGGCGATGCGGCCACCCTCGACAGCAGCTACGTCCGAGCGCATCGCTCTGCCCATGGTGGCAAGGGGGGGCGACGGCGCAGGCCATCGGCCTGTCGCGCGGCGGCCAGACCACCAAGATCCACGTCCTCACCGATGTGCTCGGCCGGCCCGGCGTCCTCCTGCTGACGCCCGGCAACGCCAGCGACGTGACCACCGCCCCAGCGGTGCTGGCCGAAGCGCCTGGCCGGATCTGCCTGTATGGTCCCGGGACATCTTGTTCCTATGCTCCTCGTCATAGACGGGCTGCACAGCCTCTAGAGCGGAAGCAAGGGCGAAAGCTACAGCGACGGCGAGGCCTGCACCAACCAAGCCGAGTCGTTCTTCGCCCGCCTGCGCCGCGCTGAGATGGGCGTCCATCACCGGATCAGCGGCGGCCTACTTCGCCGCCTACGCTGGTGAGATGGCTTGGCGCGAGGATCACCGCCGCAAGAGCAACGGTATCCAATATCTGATGGCGACAGAGGCCTCGCTGCGGCACCTGCCGTCGCTGGCCTGGAAGGGCGATTGGCAGCGCCGTCGTGCTCCGAAGGTTGCTGCCTGATGGCTCTCCCTCAGATCGTCACGACGCTCACAGCCAAGCGCAACGAGATTGAGGCGCACATTGCTGAGCTACGGCGGCAACTCGCGGCGGCCGAGCGCGACTTGTCGAGCGTGACGGCAGTGCTAGCGCTCTATGAAGTCAGCCTGACCTCTCAGACGCGCTTCCCGGTCTACGCCCACCTGAACCGGCTGTTTGCCTATGGGGAGATGTTCAAACTGTGCTAAGCTGCGCTCAAGGAGGCGGGCGGTCCACTTACGACGCGTGGAGTGCACCCTGGTTGACCGGACAGGCAGCGGGGCGGGTTTAGGCACTCCGGCTGAGGTACTCTCGGGGCGAGAGCATGCGCAGGCCGGAGTGCGGATGGATGGTGTTGTAGTCCTCGAACCAAGCCGGCAGAAGCAGCATCACGGTCTCGGCGTCGGCCAAGATGGCGAGGCGGGCGTAGTCTCGCTTGAGCGTCTTCACGAACGCCTCCGCGATGCCGTTGCTCTGCGGCGAGCGCACCGGGGTGAACAGCAGCTTTAGGCCGAGCGCGGCGGCCGTCTGCGCTGTCTCCTTGGCGATGTAGGCGGAGCCGTTGTCGGACAGCCACTCGACCGGGTGCGGGGTCCTCGTCGCGCCGAACCGGCGCTCGCAGCAGGCGATCATCAGGTCGCAGACCATCTCGGCCGAGACGCCTGTCGTGGTCGCCGACCACGCCATGATCTCACGGTCGCAAGCGTCGATGGCAAACAGCACCCGGACGATCGCACCGTCCCGGCAGCGCAGTTCGAGGTGATCTGAGCACCAGCGCACGTTTGAGCGCAGCGCCACCACGATGCCGTCGTGGGTGCGGCCAGGCCGGCGGGCGGTGTGCGGCGCGAGGGTGAGCCCGTTCGCCTGCAGGATGCGCAGCACCCGCTTGGCATTGACTCTCGCCTCGCCGCGCGAGCGCAGTGCCCGGTTCACCAGCGCGGTGACGCGGCGATAGCCGTAGCTCGGGCGGGCATCGACAATCGCGCGAATCGTTGGCAACAGCTGCGCATCCTCGGGCTTGCGGTAGGGACCGCGCGGCTGGGCGGAACGGCTCAGGCGCTCGGCCAGGTGGGAGCAGGCCACGCCGAGCGTGTCGGCGACCGCCTTCACCGCGAACCGCTCCAGGAGCTGAGCGGCGAGATCGGTTTTTTTGTGCGCGCGAGGTCGAGCGCCTCCTTCAGGATCTCCACCTCCATGGTCTTGCGACCGAGCAGGCGTTCGAGGTCGCGCACGCGCCGCTCCAACTCGCGCACGCGGCTGGTGCCGACGACCTCCTCGTCGGCCTGCACGGCCTGATGGCCGCCCTCCAGCATGCGCCGCTTCCACGAGAACAGCAGGCTTGGGCCGAGATGCCGTAGCGGCGGGCGACGAACGACACGGACGAGCCGGGCTGCTGGCTCTCATCGACGAGGCGGATCTTCTCGGTGGTGGACCAGCGCCGGCGACGCTGAACGCCGGTCAGGATCTCGCCGTGCACCGGTGGGGCGGTCGGATCGGATGACATAGCCTTACCCATAGGCCAACGCCTATGCCTTCGTGAGCTATGCCGCCTGTCCGGTCAAAACGGGGTGCGATTCAACGCGTGAGATTGCGCTGGCCATTATCCGAGCAAAAGGCTGGGACGAGCGGGACGAGATGCTTAGGAGGGCCGTAGCCTACCGCCTTATTCAGGCACTCACTCGCGCACTCCCGCAGGGGCGCATCGCGGAAGCGGGTAGGCGAAAAAACATCCACGTCTAGGCACTTAGCTGATGACTGCTTAATGTGGAGTGGCTTCTTGTTTGGAAAAAATGGAGGAAACCAAAGCGGAAAGGTGTGGCTCGCGCGTTATTGCAACCGAGAATATGAAAGTGAGTAGGACGAGGACCACAAAGCCGGCAACATGCCCGACAATGTGGTGCTTGTATCCACTTATGTGATCAATCTTGCTATTAAGGGTATTTAGCTCATTGAGGGCTCGCTGATTGAAGGCGTTATCGGTCATCTCCGTCATACGAGCGTCCATGACCGATGAGCTGAACCTGAACAGGGTTCCGGCAGCTTCATCTTTTAGAGAAGCCAGCGCGCTATCCTGAAAGCCGCGCGCAAAGGACTTCAGTTCGTCTTCAGAGGGTTGGCGCCCCTCCTCAGCAAGGGAAGTCATCCATTGACGCTTGCGCTGCTGATAGATCCCGTAGGCGACCAGCCCAGTTAAATCCTCTGGACCATTAACGAGCCTATCGAAGATGTCGCTGTGGATGTAGCGGACGTTGGCAGCAGCGGGAAGTGGGGGGCGTGTGGCAACAGGTTGTGCGGGCTGAGGCGAACCCGTCACTTCTGGCGCACCATCGCAGCCTTGACTGCCCGGTCGAATGTCTCGCGATCAAGCGCGTGCACACGCTGGCCATTTGGCAAAGTCAAGGTGTCAACCCTGATCGCTGCGGCCAAGCGGTCATCGATCTTTGCTTGCTTGTTAGGGCGAACGAAATAGGTATCGCGTCTGTGTGCGACCTCTGTCATCGCGCCCTCCTGTGTGGACGTCATCGCCAATGAAATTGGCTCCGTCTGGATTGCCCTACGTAGGACCAAGAACGCCCACGAGGCCAATTTGTTCAGACTGGCCCACGTGACATCGGGACCGTGCACCTTGGCAAACAAAGCGTCAACACCCTTATATGCACACGACGCGTCAACGGTGAGCCACGGTCGTTACCATACCCCTTAACATGGTGGGCGAGGAGGGCTTTTTAAGGTCCGGTGTCGCCTTCGCCACATCGCCTCTGGCCGCTTGCTGCGCCTACAGGCCCACCGCTGAAACACTGCCTCAACGCTTTTGGGTGAGATTGCTGCATAAAGCCGGTCTCTTCCTCGACAATCTCCGTGATTGTCGTGTCCATAATCTGCCTGCGCGTGTCAGGCATGCGTCGTCCTCAGCGTGTGAGGATGCCTTGCGATCTGGGAATTTCCCCTGATGGCCCCGATGTTTAGGAATGTAGACCTGTCCCGACCCGGCGGCATGGCCGGTCTCCTGGACGAAACAGCCAAGTCGCCGGCCTGCTGAAGTCTGAACCAGGGGGAAGCCGATGACGACCGACCACGCGGCGGCTCCGGCCGTTGCGCCGGAGCAGGGCGGCGGGTTTGCCGAACAGACGGTCTCAGGGAGGCGCTGGACGGGACGCGCTCGTCGAGCACCAGGATGGGGCTGAACCGCTGACCGTCGAAGGCAGCGAGGTGCTCAGTCCGAGCGACCGCGGCTCGGCAGCGCCGACGCCGAGGTGCTGGCCGCGCACGATACCCGCAGGACGAGGAAAGGCCTGGTTAAGCGCCTCCTCGCGAAGTCGCGCCGAATGTCGCATAACCTCCCGACGTCGTGTCACATCAGACCGCCCGCGGATCGGAGCCCGCGAGGCCAACGGCACCGCCCCGCAGAACGTAGCGTCCTGCCCGACCGAGCCTCGGCAAGGGTGGGGCAGACCGGCCGCGGGCACAAAAAGGGCGCCGCGGTACGGCGCCCTCGCGTTCGGTGTCCCTCGTGAACCCGTCAGACCTTGAAGTAGGAGGTGAGCGTGATGATGTGCGAACCGACCATGCGGATCGCCTTGCGCAGCTTCTCCTCGCTGACGCCCATTCGGGTCGCGAACGCCTCGCAGGCTCGCGGTCCCAGAGGTAGGGGTGGGTGCGTTCGGGGCGCGCGCCCCGCGTATCAGTCATAGGAATTGATGCCGCGCCTCTCAAAGAGCCCCGCTCCTGATGCTGGTGTCTGGATGAGGGGAAAACGCGGCGGCCAGCGGTTTGTTGCCGGGCCGCGTGAGTTCCTTCGAATGCCATGGACCCGCAGCATCGGACTGACGCGGGGGCTTGGATGCGCCCCACTCGGACGTCCCCGCCGCCTCAAGCCATGAGACGCCGCGTGTTATCGGCCACCAATTCTCGATAGCGGGCGATGACTTTGTCAGCGGAGCCGCCGGTCAGGAGTGTGGTGCCGGCCTCCATCGCCGCGCAAACCTTCTCGCCGACCATCGAGACCAGCTCCGCATGCGCCGCGGCTCCGCCTCACGCGATCCGCACCAGCCGCAATTCTATGGCCTTCTGTGCCTCAAGGGAGAGAAGGAACGCGGCACAGTACGGGTTTGGCATCGAGGTCTCCGGCGCATCATCGGGACCTACAACGCGGCAGCGGCGTCCCAGTACCCGCGGACGGCTACGTAGCAAGGATCGGGAGGGGTCCTGCCCCCGATGAGCGAATGCTCGCGGCCTCAACAATCCCGCAATCGCGTGCGATGACAGGCCGTGGGCAACACGAACGCGAAGGCGACCCCCGTCCCTGGCGGTCGGGCTACCGACCACCTGATTCCCGGACACGCTACCATGACCCGCTCCCTCGTGGCACGCGCCAACCTGCTGGTCTTCGGCGTGCTCGCGGTCATCCTCGCCCTCGTCGGGATCGTGACCTGGGAGCGCCTGAACGCCTCCCGGGACGCCCGCGAGTGGTCGCAGCACAGTTACCGCGTCCTCGCCGTGACGAAGGATCTCGCGATCGCTCTGCGCGACGCCGAGCGCGGCCAGCGCGGCTACCTCCTCACCGGGCGAGAGGAGTACCTCGGGCCCTACGACGCGGCACGCGACCGCATCGTCATGGTCCAAGGCGAGTTGCAGAAGCTGACGGCGGACAACGCGGCCCAGCAGGCGCGCCTGCGTGCGCTTGCCCCGCTCGTCCTGCACAAGCTGGAGGAGCTCGCCCAAACCGTGCAGGCCCGCCGGGACAGCGGGCTGGAGGCCGCCCTGCGTATCGTCAACACCGACGCGGGCCGCAACGACATGCGCGAGGTGGAGAGCGTGCTCGCCACTATGCTCGCCGACGAGCAGCGGCTCCTCGACGAACGCCTCGCGCAGAACGATGACCGCGCCGCCTGGGTGCGCTGGCTCGTGATCGGCGGCTCGGTGCTGGCCATCCTGACCCTGCTCTGGGCCGCCCGGCTCCTGAACCAGGCGTGGTCGCGCTCCTACCAATCGGAGGCGCAGCAGCGTGACCTTGCGCTGCGTCTGCGCACCACGCTCGACAGCCTCAGCCAGGGCGTCGCGGTGTTCGGGCCCGACCGCAAGCTGAAGAACTGGAACGAGTGCTTCCAGGTGCTGCTCGACTTGCCCAAGGCCATGCTACGCCCGGGCACCGCCTACTCGGCCTTCGTCGAGCACACGGCCGAGGCGGGCTGTCCGGCCCTGGAGACCGAGGACCAGGTGCGCCACGGCAGCCGGAATCCTGGCGAGGCGGTCACCTACGAGCGCGAGCGGGCCGACGGCCACCACCTGGAGGTCCGGCGAACCCCGATGCCGGACGGCGGCTTCGTCCTGACCATCTCCGACATGACCAAGCGGGTCCAGGCCGAGGGTGTGCTCCGGGAAGCGCAGAAGATGCAGGCCATTGGGCAGCTGACCGGGGGCATCGCGCACGACTTCAACAACCTGCTGCAGGTCATCCTCGGGAACCTGGAATTCGTGAGGGCCAAGCTCGACGGCGACGCCAAGCTGCAGCAGCGGGTCGAGCGCGCGGCCTGGGCCGCACAGCGCGGTGCGACGCTGACAGGCCAACTCCTGGCCTTCGCCCGCAAACAGCCGTTGGCGCCGGCTGCCATCGACCTTGCGGCGACCATGCCGGACCTGATCCCACTGCTACGCCGGACCCTCGGCGAGCACATCGAGGTCCGATACGTCGAGACCGCCGGGCTCTGGCCCGCGATGGCGGACGCGGCGCAGCTTGAGAGTGCCGTCCTGAACCTCGCGCTGAACGCGCGCGACGCCATGCCCGGCGGAGGCCGGCTCACCATCGAGCTCGGCAACAAGGTGCTCGACCATGAATACGCCCGTCACCACGCGGAGATCGTGCCGGGCGATTACGCCATGGTGGCGGTCTCCGACACCGGCCACGGCATGACGCCGGACGTGGTCGCCCGGGTCTTCGAGCCGTTCTTCACGACCAAGCCCGACGGCAAGGGCACGGGGCTCGGTCTCGCCATGGTGTTCGGCTTCGTCAAGCAGTCGGGCGGGCACGTGAAGATCTACTCGGAGCCCGGCGAAGGGACGACCGTGAAGATCTACCTGCCGAGGGCGGTCGCGGTGGCCGCCGAGGCCCTGCGATCGAGCGCGCCGCTCGAGCTGCCGCGCGGCTCGGGCACGGTGCTGGTGGTCGAGGACGAGGCGGCGGTGCGCGAGATCGCCTGCGCGATCCTGTCCGACCTCGGCTACCGGGTTCTTGAGGCCGCTGACGGCGAGGAGGCGCTGAGGGTGTTCGAGGCGACCACCGCCTCGGTCGACCTCCTCCTGACCGATGTGGTCCTGCCGGGCAAGGTGCGGGGCCGTGAACTGGCCGAGCGTATCCAGGCCCTGCGCCCGGAGATGCGGGTGGTGTTCATGTCCGGCTATACCGAGAACTCCATCGTGCACCACGGCCGACTCGACGACGGCGTGCACCTCGTCGGCAAACCGTTCAAGCGCGAGCAGCTCGCCCGCAAGGTCGCCGAGGTGCTTGGGTTCGGGAGCCTGGCGAGAGCCGACGACGGCACGGTCGTGGAGTTCAGACCGATGCGGGACGCCTGACGAGGCCAAACCGAAGCAGGGCGCAGACCGGCGGGCGCCCCCGTAAAGACCCAGGGACACCCCCGCACGTCGCCTATGCTGCCAGCATGGATGCAGCGGAAACCAAGCTGGAGATGCTCAGGCGGCATTGCCGGGAGGTCGAGGAGCACGTCGCCAAGCAGCGTGCGTTCGTGGCCCGGCCGGCGGCGGATGGTCTTCCGATGCAGGAGGCCGCGGAGCTTCTCGGCACCTTCGAGAACCTGCAGCGCCAGCACGACGCCCATCTGGCCAGGGCCGAGGCGGAGGCGTCCGAAGACCGGGGAGGCGGCGATTAGGCCGCCGTGTCGATGGCCTTCAGGAGCTGCGCCTGCCGGTAGGGCTTGAGCAGGAACCGCCCGTCGGCCGGCATGTCGGCGTCGCGAAGCGTGACCCGGCTCGACGCCACCACGAGCCGGATGTAGGGCCAGAGCTCGGCGACCTGGGTGGCGAGCGCCAAGCCGTCCATCGAGCCCGGCATGTCGATGTCGGTGAACAGCACCCCGATTGCCTCCGCCCTCTCCAGGATCGCCCAGGCGGCGTCGGCCGTGGCGGCCTGCAATACGGGCAACCCGGCATCCTCCAGCATGTCGACGGCGACCGTACGGACCATGCTCTCGTCCTCGACGACGAGGACGGCGGCAGGCCTCACGGTGGGGTCACTCGGCATTACGAAGGTGTGGTCCAGGGAAGGGGGCGTTGAAAGGGTGAACGGATTTAACCAGTGTTAGCTTCAGCTTGGCGAATGCCTCTCCGATCCTGCGTGCCGCAGCTCAGGCGACGGCCTCGTCGCTCGGCGCCTGAAAGGAGGCGAGTGGCGCCTCCAGGCGGCAGGTCAGGCCGGTCGGCGCGTAGGTGAGCTTGACCTCCCCGCCGACCTCGGCCGCGAAGCTGTGCTCGATCAGGCGCGAGCCGAAGCCGCGGCGCGTGGGCGGGGCCAGGATGGGCGGCCCGCCCTGCTCGAACCAGGTCAGGCAGAAGCGGGGCGCGTCGCCCTTGTGCACCACGTGCCACCGCAGGTCGATCACGCCGCTCTCGTTCGAGATTGCCCCGTACTTGACCGCGTTGGTCGCGAGCTCATCCAGCGCCAGCGACAGCGCGAGGGCCGCCTTGGCGGAGAGGAGCACGTTCGGCCCGCTCGCGCGAATGCGGGCCGCGGCGGCCCCCGGTGCACGGAGAGCGCGCCCTCTACGACCTCGGCGGTGGGTGCCGCGGTCCAGCTCGACCGTGTCAGGATGTCGTGAGCGCGCCCGAGCGAGATCAGACGCTCGGAGAACGCCTCGCGGGCCGCCTCCAGGTCGGCGGCGTTGCGGAAGGTCTGGCTGGCGATGGCCTGGACCATCGCCAGCGTGTTCTTGACCCGGTGCTGCAGCTCGCCGGTGAGCAGCCGCTTCTGCCCCTCCGCCCGCTTGCGCTCGCTGATGTCGAGCATGGCTCCGATCATGTGGATCGCCCCGCCGCCCGCGTCGCGTAGGACGTAGCCGCGGTCGAGGATGTCAGCGTACGAGCCGTCAGCGCGCAGGAAGCGGTACTCGTCCGTCCAGGCCGAGCCGGTCCCGTCGATGACCGCGTGGACCGAGGCGTCGATGCGGGCGCGGTCGTCGGGATGGATCTGGGAGATCCACCAGTCGCCCGTCGGCTCGACGGCATCCGGCGCGTGGCCGTGGGCGGCCTGGAGCGCCTCGTTCCAGAGGACGTGGTTGGTGAGGAGGTTCCAGTCCCAGATCGCGTCGTTGGTGGCGCGGGCCGCGAGCCGGTAGCGCTCCTCGGTCTCGCGCAGGGCCTGCTCGGCGCGCCGGCTCAGGGTGATGTCGCGCGCGGTGCCGATCAGGCGCACCGGACGCCCGTCCTCGAACAGGGTCTGGTCCTTGGCGGCCACCCAGCGCTCGCCTCCGTCGCCGGGCAGGACGCGGTAGGCCACGTCGTAGGTGCCATCCCCGGCCGGATCGAGCGCGGCGCACACAGCCGCGTCCGCCAGGTCATGGTCGTCTGGCTGAACGCGGGCCAGGTAGACGTCGTAGTCGAGGGGTGCGTCGGGCGCCAAGCCGAAAAGGGCCCGGAGGCGGACGTCTCAGGTCAACGTGTCCGTGACGAGGTCACAGTCGAAGACGCCGGTCCCGTGCTGGACGGCTCATCGACGCCCTCAAACCCGACGCTGCTGTGGGTGCACGTCGACCATCTCGGACGGCCCGAGCTGATGACGGACGCCACGAAGGCAGCCTGCAGGCGCAGCGGATGCAGAATTCCGGAGCGCGCACCCTACTTTGCCGACCTCCTGGGTCTGACCGCAGTGATCGAGGCGATCTCCAACTCCTGATCCGTCGACGACGCTGGCGCGAACGGCCGGATCCGGCGGAGTAGGAGCTGCACAATGGCCTCGCCTTCGCGCCGTCGGTCCCGGAGCGAAACCGGCTCGTGAGCTTGGTCGCCGGCGCCGCCATCGATTAACCGAACGCTGGCTTGGAGCTTTCGGCGAGCCGTGCGAATTTCCAACGCAAAAGATTGAGCAGGGCCAGATTGATGCCTCGGAAGAAGCGCGAGCAGACCTACGGCGAGTGGCTCTCGGACCAGCTTGCGGCCAAAGAGATGTCGATCTACGCGCTCGCTGAGAGTAGCGGAGTCAGCTACCAAGGAATCAGCCTGATCGTGCAGGGCGTGACGGAAAATCCGCGCGAAGTGACTAGGCAAAAGATCGAGAAAGCGCTCCGAAGCAAGCCCGAAAGAGAGATAATCGACAGCATCGAGGCTGAAACCAATATCGTTGGAATGGGCAACCTTGAGGAATTTGGCGCACACGACGCAGATGATGCGCCGGAGGTAAAGGGAATATATGTCCTATATGATACATTCGATAGGCCCGTTTACGTAGGAAAAGCGGTCAAGCAGACAATCAAGAAGAGGCTGGACCAGCACAGAGAAAAATTCTGGTTCAAAGATCCTATCGTAACGCGGGCAAGGTACATCGAGATAAACGATACGAACCTTTGTGGAAAAATAGAGATGTTGCTGATCCGTTTTTTGGGATCGCACAATGTGTTGAACAAGAAGGGCGCCGACGCATTCAGGCCGAGCTATCTCAATGAAGACACATGAGACCTGCAAGCAGGAGGTAATTTCGACTCTGATGCTTGGTAGAAGCTATGCTGGTCTTCGATTTTCCAGGAAGGCGGCACACCTCTAGGATCCACCGGGGTCACAAGCCATCAGTTCATACAATCCGCGATCTTCAGCAGAGTAGAATCCTAGGCGCTTGTACCACTCACGCGCACGGTTTGCCTTGTCGACGTGCAAGATGACGTGCTTTCCGGCCTGCCCGGCTCTCGTGAGGATGTCAGTGAGCTGGTACTCCGAGCGTCCCATGTCGAGACCGGGCCGTTTCGCATCCCGGCAGCCCGCCTGGTGCCACTCGGCAAGCTCCGCCGGAAATGTGTTGATCGAGGGCTAGGCGCTGCCTGTCCAGCCTGGCACTCCTCCGGAGCAGTGAAAACTCCGCCCGCTGAAGCACCGAAGCGGTATTTGTAGGATCGCAGGGCCACACGCGGATCGTACGCGCTTTGTTCCTCGGGGCACTGGCGTAGCCGCATACCGCCGTCGTCTGAAGACGCCGGTCCCCGGTTAAATCATTTATGGATGGCGGACCTTCGTGGGCGAGGCCGCCTGTCAGGTGCCCAAAGTTCGTTCCATCCGCGGGAGAGCAGACCCTACGCTCGTAAATCGTTGTTAACCGTAGATTGCGTTGAATCCGTTCGCTCGCCCGGAGTGCCCTATTTAAGGTCACCCCTTGGGAGTGGAGCACGCATGCACATCGTCGGTAGGTGGCATCCGGTTCTGGCCGCACCAGTACGAATTGAGAGGCATGGGTAGGGGAAACGGCTCGACAGAATGCGGCGATCTCCAGGGTGATGGTGGTTGGAGAGGTCGTGCCGACCTGATCCAAGGCGCGAGGGTCAATAGCAGCCATGGGTCCCACTCCACTCCGCTGACCATACTGCTCAGGCAGCGTAGCCGGACCGTAGTGACCGCTCCACCGCCAGGAAGTGGTTCCAGCTTGTAGCGGAAGCTGCACACGATCACAGTTTGTTCCTACGACTGGATTTACCATAAAGCGCGGAAGGCCCCGCCCTTCAGGGCCGGGATGCAGAGCGCCAACGGCGGCAGCCGCTTTGGCGACTTCACAGTCCGTTCTAGCTTCGCCGCGTGCTTCGACGCCAATCAACCGGTTCGAGCTCCGGCCCGACGGCGCCCAGGTCCGGCTCTCCCGCCGCTCCTGCGGCGCGCGCCGCTACGTCTTCAACAGGGCCCTCGCCCTGCAGAATACGGGCACGTCGACGCGGCGAACCGGCCGAGCCAGGCCGTGTTCCGCTGCGTGGCGTGCGGGCACCCAGGCCACGCCGACGACGTGGCGGCACTTAGAGCGCCTAACAGAACCGTCTGATCTGGTTGAGGATGATGAGGCTGGCGGCGAGGCTGGTGAAGGCCTCGTAGATGTCTGCACGTCGCTCGTAGCGCACCGGCAGCCGGCGGAAGCGGTTGAACCAAGCGTGGGTGCGCTCCACCACCCATCGGTGCCGGCCCAGCCGCTCGCTGCTGTCGATGCCCCGGCGCGCGATGCGCGGCACAATCCCACGCGCCCGACACTCGTGTCGGCGCGGTCTGGCGTCGTAGGCTTTGTCAGCGTGCAGCTTGTCGGGTCGCCGTCGCGGCCGTCCCCTCCTGCCGTTGCGCAAGGGCGGGATGGCATCGAGGGTGGGTGCCATCATCACGCTGTCGTGCCGGTTGGCCCCACTCAGGCAGACGCCGAGCGGCGTACCACGGGCATCCGTGACGAGGTGGCGCTTCGTGCCCGCCTTGCCCCGGTCCGTCGGGTTCGGGCCGGTGGCAGAGCCCCTTTTTTGGCCGGCACAGAGGCGCTGTCCAAGCTCGCCCGCCGCCGGTCGATCTCACCTGCCGCGTGTAGGCGCTCCAAGAGCACCTGATGCAGGTGGGCCCACACGCCGGCCGCCTGCCAGTCGCGCAGACGTCGCCAGCAACTCATCCCGCAGCCGCAGCCCATCTCCGCTGGCAGCATCTCCCACGGGATGCCTGAGCGCAGCACGAACAGAATGCCGGTCAACGCAGCTCGGTTCTCGATCGGCCGTCTGCCACCTTTTGGACGTGGGCGGGGCGGCGGCAGAAGCGGCGCAATCTCGGTCCAGAGATCATCAGGCAGAAGCGGACGAGCCATCACGACCAACGCCTGCCCAAGCGATCCGTGCCCGTTCTGTTAGACGCTCTTAATATCGAAAGGGCGGGACACGCCCGGTTAGCCCGTGGAGAGACTTCGCCCGGAAGGGCGTTGGCCCGGGAACCCGCCGAGGTGATGTCGGCCCTCGCGGCCTGACACGTGGTCGGAATCCCCGCCCATCAGGGCGGGGAGGATGTCAAAACGGGTACGACGGCGCGGATCCGTGGGGAGGAGGATATCCGGGCGACCCTGGTGGCTCCCGAAGCATGCCACTTCACGAGAAGGCGGATGAGAGCCTTGCCGCCGCACGACAGTGGAGGCCTATCGCGATCCGCCCCCGGGCGATCCCGCTCAGCCGCACACGCCTTCGCCAATGCGATCGACCGGACTTCTTGGCCTCTGGCTGGCAGCGGCAGGTCAGGACTTTGCCCGCCGAACGTGCCCGGAATCTCGTGCGCACGTAGGTGCTTGGCATAAGGACAGACAGAAGCGGCCATTCGTCCGGGTACTCTGTCCCGTGGACGCCGCCCGCATCGAAGACCATCGAAAGTCGCAGCAGGACGCGGATGGCGATAGCCGACCCGTCTCATAGCGCGAAATTGCGGCGCGAGTCGCCGAGCACCACGCGTTCGCCCCCGAATATCATCCTGCAGGATCGCTCGCGCGACATCGGGTCCCATTTTTGCCCGCCGCGCCGCGGGCCTGCACCACGGTGGTGGAGGTTGAGCGGCGGGCCTACTTCCGATCGCGCCGGAACTTCGAAGCGCCGACTCAGTTCGAGGGTCGCTCCACGACGTAGACGCCGTAAGTTTGCCCGTCGGTAGAGATCGCGTAGAGGCCGGATGCCCCGTCCGAAGCCCAGATCGGGTCGACGGTACTCGTGGACCGGTTGAAAAGTCTGACCGCGTCCAGCTCGGTTGCCGGAAGGCCATCCGCGTACTGAAACCGAACCATCAAGCCGCGCTCGTTGGTCAATCTGGTGCTGCCGTCATACAGGAAGTAGAGTGGTCCATCGGCCGGGCGGATAGCCTGGACGCCCGTGCCGCCCAGGCCCGACAGGACGCCTGTGATCTTGTAGCCGGACGGAAGCTGCGCCTGTGGGGCTGCGAACGCCGCGTCGTCGGGAGCCGGCGTAGTAGCCCGGCAGCCGCCGGCCCCACCATCTCCGGCAATCCGCGAGGCGACGCAGCTCAGTTCCGCCCGCAGCTCCATTCGCGTGGTACCAAGCACGGATACGATGCCGAGCATGACGATGCCAGCCACCAAGCTATACTCGAGAGCACCGGCGCCTCGATTCTCGCGCAACAGAGTATGAATCGCCGACATGACCCGCGCTTTCTCCTTGCAATGGCTCCACAGTACTATGCTGGAATAATCAGAGCTTGTCACGCTTCCCCAGTTCTGGCGATTCGGTCGAAGGAGACCTCGGAATGCGATCAGAGGAGCTCCACTCGCTTCCGGTTCGGAGGATGTACTGGAGGCGGCGTCCCCCAATTGCGAGAGCGCCGCGGCTCCGGACCGGGACGTTGCGGCTGCGATGGTCGTGCACCGGCGGCCTTCCAGGCCGCAACACGGCCTTCGGAGCGTAAGCGGGCGGGGCGCAGCATATAAGCGGCGAAGCTGCCGCTTCGAGCTTCCCCTTATGTGATGCCCTACAGATCAGCCTGTAATCGCGGGGCCGTAGCGGTGGACAGCCACTCGGGCTCCGGAGTGCCGCTCTGCCGCTGAGCGTTCAACACGCCATGTGTTCCGCTTGATCCTGCGTGATATCGAGCCCACCTGATGCACTCCGAGCGGCGAACGAGTGGCCGCTTTCCGGAAGCGCCAATGGATGGCGGCACGGTTGGCATGGGTCGCTAGCGGAATGGCCGATCGGGGTGGTTTCGAGAAGGTCCTGTGTGGATGGCTCCCGCATTGCAAGTGGCGAATCGAGCTTCTGACGCGCTGGTCGGGTGCAGTCTTGTGTCCGGCCTGTTGATGCAGTCGTTCATGTTGACCGCTGGCCCTGATGGTATCCGCGAGCTGGGCCCCACTCTGCTTTGCGGGCTATGACGCCCTGGACATTCGGCGGGGTGTCCCGGCTCCCGGTCTGACCGGTGCGCCATCAACTCTCATCGTCCTCGCAACCTGGCAAAGTCTCCTCGCCGTGCTGTCAGGCGGCCATGGCCGCTGGTGCGCGGTAGGTGCCGCCGCGGGTCATGATCGCCCGGGCGACCCGCGCCGTGCGATTGGCCGCTGCCACGGTCACGACGCGCACCGGCTTACGCTGCAGCAGCGCCGGCAGCCGCGGGTCGACCGAAGTCGGCGTCGCCTTCGCGCGCCGGATCAGAGAGGTCATGCCGACCACGAGCAGGCGGCGCAGGTAGCGGTCGCCCATGCGCGAGATCCGGCCCAGGCGCTCTTTGCCGCCGCTGCAGTTCTGCAGCGGTGTCAGGCCCAACGAGGCTGCGAACTGCCGACCGGAGCGGAAGCGCTCGGGCTCGCTCACCGAGGCGGCCAGCGCGGTCGCCGAGACGATGCCGACACCGGGATCGTCGCCAGGCGCTGTGACAGGTCGCTGTCCCGATGCCAGGCCAGCAACTCCTTCTCCAGTCGGGTGAGCTGGATCTGCACGGCGCCGATCTGGTCGGCCAGCCCGGTCACCACGCGCTGGGCCAGGAGTGGCACCTCGGCCGCGTCTCCGGCTGAGAGGCTGGCCGCCAGTTCGAGCGCATGGCGCAGGCCCCGCGCCATCTCGATCCCAAACTCGGCGAGCAGGCCGGGGATCATGTTCACCAGCTCCGTGCGTTGCTTGACCAGCAGGTCGCGCGTCCGGCGCAGGCCCAGCGTCGCCTCGTCCGGGATCCAGACCTCAGGCAGGAAGCCGCTGACGTAGAGCCGAGCCAGCACGGTCGCGTCGATGACGTCCGTCTTGATCCGCGCCTTTCGCGATCAGCCGCACCTGCCGCGGGTTGGCGATCACGACCCGGCCGACGTGCGGCCGGATCACCTCGACGACCGCGCTCGCGTTACCGGTCGCCTCGACCACGACGTAGTCGTCGTGCGTCAGCGTCTTGGCGAACGCCGTCAGGTGATCACGCGTCATACCGATCCGGCCCAAACGCCGGACCGCGCCGTTCTCCAGCACCACCGCCTCGGCGAAGACGCGGTGGATGTCCAATCCCACGACTCGCATGCGCCTGCCTCCTCGTCTCGATGGCGCGAGCTGGCGGGCAACACGGCAACTACGGATCCGCGCTCACAGCGCATCCGGGCGAGCCGCAGGGGCGGCCAAATAACGGCTCGGGCTCGCAGCCCATCGTTCAAGCGTCGGCCTGCCCGCACTTAAATGCTCCCGGTGCCCCGTGTCCCGGATGGGCTCACCATAGCGCCGATCCGGAGATCCGCGGACCGCGAGGGCACCGAAGGCCATCATGCCGGATAACGGCAAGGCCGAGCGGATAAACCGAACCATCAAGGACGCCACGGTCAAGCGCTACCATTACGCCAGTCACGACGAGCTCCGGCAACACTTGCAGCTGTTCGTGGATGCCTACAACTACGGCCGCCGGCTCAAGAACTTAAGTGGGTTCACTCCGTTCGAAGCCATCTGCAAAGCCTGGACTGCCGACCCGGACCGCTTCAGGCTCAACCCGCTCCATCAAATGCCGGGACCAAACATCTAGCCCCATCATCGCCTGAGCCGATCCGAGCTCGCGGCGATGCACAAGATGCCCATGAAGGAGCACACAGTCTTCTTGTAGCGCGTGGCGACAGCCCGCCACTCCTTGAGCCGTGCCCAAAGCCGCGCGATGGTTTGAACACAAACGAAAAATTCTGCCTGGTACGCACGGCGCAACTCGCGCTGACGTGGTGGCGGTCCTTGCGGCGGCGTGGATGCATGCAGGCGAGCAAAGGTTCGGTCCTCGATCTGGAGAGTAATCGGGGGGCGCCCATGCGTCGTTACTGGCAGGTCCGTCGGCAGATGCTGGCTGCTTCGGACGGGGCACGGCGTTGGGGCCGGGCGTAGCCCCGTGCCCACGATGTGAACGGCGCCCTGCATCGCATTCGCTCCGGCTACCGGACGAGCACGTTGCGGAACTGCCAGGGATCGCTCGCGTCGATGTCCTCCGGGAACAGGCCCGGGCGGTCGCTGAGCGGGGTCCAGTCGGTGTAGACGCCCACCACGGGACCGAGATAGGGGGTCTGGACCTCCAGGCAGCGGCGGAAGTCGATCTCGTCGGCCTCGACGATGCCGGCCTCTGGGTTCTCCAGCGCCCAGACCATGCCGGCCAGCACCGCGCTCGTCACCTGCAGGCCCGTGGCGTTCTGGTAGGGGGCGATCGCCCGGGTCTCCTCGATGGAGAGCTGCGAGCCGTACCAGTAGGCGTTCTTCCTGTGCCCGTAGACGAGCACGCCGAGCTCGTCGATGCCGTCCACGATCTCGTTCTCGTCGAGGATGTGGTGGCGCTCCTGCACCTTGCCGGCATTGCCGAACATCTCGTGCAGCGAGAGCACGGCGTCGTCGGCCGGGTGGTAGGCGTAGTGGCAGGTCGGGCGGAAGACCGGCTTATCGCCCTCGCGCACCGTGTAGTAGTCGGCGATCGAGATCGCCTCGTTGTGGGTCACCAGGAAGCCGAACTGGGCGTCCGCGGTCGGCACCCAGCTGCGCACGCGGGTGTCCGCGCCGGGCTGCAGCAGGTAGATGGCGCAACGCGAGCCCCGCTCCTGCTCGCGGGCGTTGTCGGGCTTCCACGCGCGGCCTTGCGCACCATCTGCGATCACAGGAGCGCGGCGGTCTGGGCCTGGGTCTCAGTCGGAAAGGTCCGGTGCGAATCGGCGAGCACCTCACGCGTCTCGCTCAGAAGCACCCATTCCCACATCTTACCCGCCTGGTAGACCTCGAAGCGCATGGCACCCTCGCCCGATCTGTCTCATGCGCACGAGGATGCGCCGCAAAATGCGTCGCGTCGTCAATGCTTTGCCGGCTGCCACGACATAGACCGGGGGGCCGCGCAGGTATCCGCGTTTTCTACGCGATCCACATGGCGCCCGGCCTTGGCGGTAGTGTCTCAGCCGCGGCCGATCACGGCCTCGATCTGCCCGTGCGGCTCGTCGGTAGGCAGGAACACGGTACCGGGATTCGTCAAACCGAAGGGCGCGAGGTTGATCGGGATGTAGTGCTTGTTCGGCATGGCGAAGCTGATCTCGGCGATCTCGGGGAGCGCCGCGAGCACCGCCTCGCCCATCCGGTACATCGAGTCCTGCACGCTGTGGGAGTAGGTGGTGCCGAACACGGTGATCAGCGTGTCGAGCACCGCGGCGTTGGCGGCGGTGTAGTCGGCGGGGACAGCCCGCCAGGTCCAGGTCGCGTCCATGATGGTGGCTGCGATGCGGTCGTCGGTGTCGGCGAGCGTGCGGAAGGGATCGGCGAAGAAGTCGCTCCAGCCGGAGCGCGTGGTCTTCATGACGGTGAAGCCGCGCAGGCCCGATTGCAGCTCCGATCCCTGCCTGTCCGCGACGCGCCGGACATAGCCGAAGCCGTTGCCGTCGAGCACGAAGGTGTGCCCGTGCGGCTCGCCCCCGATCACCTGGCGCAGCCAGCGCGTCTCCAGGCCCTCGACCACGACCGCGGTGACCTGCGGGTAGGTCTCCAGGAAGAGGGCGGAGACGGCCTCCGTGAACGCCTCCTTGTCGAGGTCGAGGTTCCGGGCCGCGACCACGTTGACGATGTTCTTCACGGTGTCGGTGGCGATGCAGGCCCGGTTGTCGGCGCTCGTCCAGGCGGCATCGAAGCCACCGGTCAGCATCACGCTCAGGCTGAGTTCGCGCGGGGTGTGGTGCTCGCCGTCGCGGGCGAGGCGCATCACGCGCACCCGGCCCTTGCCGTAGGTCGAGGAGGTCAGCGGCATGGCGGGCTCCGGATTGGCTGCGCGCCCGGTCGCGCGTCGCGGCCGGGTCGGAAGACGGGGGCAGGGCTCAGTGGGCCTCGGCGGTCCGGGCCTGGGCGGCCGCGGCCGCGCGCGCCTCGGATGCGCTGCCGAGCCCGTTGAAGAACAGGTTGAGCACCACCGCCGAGATCGCCGCGAGCAGGATGCCCGATTCCAGGAGCGGATGCAGCGCGTGCGGCATCTGCTTGAAGAAGGTCGGGGCGACGAGCGGGATCATCCCGAAGCCGACCGAGACCGCGACGATGAAGAGGTTGTTGCGGTTGCGCGCGAAATCCACCGCGCCGAGGATCCGCGCGCCGGTGGCGCCGACCATGCCGAACATCACGAGCCCGGCCCCGCCGAGCACGCATTGCGGCACCGCCTCCACGAGCGCGGCGAGCTTCGGGATCAGGCCCAGGCCGAGCATGATCAGGCCGCCCACCACCGTGACCCAGCGCGAGCGCACGCCCGTGACCCCTACGAGGCCGATATTCTGCGAGAACGACGTGTACGGGAAGGTGTTGAAGACGCCGCCCACCACCGTGCCGAGCCCGTCGGCGCGCAGGCCCCGCGTCAGGCGCGCCTCGTCCACCGGCTCGCCGGTGATCTCCGACAGGGCGAGGAACATGCCCGTCGATTCGATCATCACCACGATCATCACGATGCACAGCGTGAGGACCGCGACGGGATCGAAGCTCGGCCAGCCGAACGCGAAGGGACGCACGAGATCGAACCACGGCGCGGCCGCGACGCGTCCGAGATCGACGAGGCCGAAGCCGGCCGCCACCGCCATGCCGACCACGATGCCGATCAGCACCGAGGCCGAGGCGACGAAGCCGCGGCCGTAGCGGGTGATCGCCAGGATGATGCACAGCACGAGGGCGGCGAGCGCGAGGTAGAGCGGCGCGCCGTAGTCCGGGTTTCCGAGCCCGCCCGCGGCCCAGTTCACGCCGACCCGCATCAGCGAGATGCCGATGACCAGGATGATGGTGCCGGTCACCACCGGCGGGAACAGGGGCAGCAGCCGTCCGACCAGCGGTGCCACGAGGAGCGCGAACAGGCCCGAGGCGATCACCGCGCCGTAGATCCCGGTCAGCCCGATGGCGGGGTCGGCCCCCATCGCCAGCATGGGCGTGACCGCCGCGAAGGTGACGCCCATCATCACCGGCATGCGGATGCCGATTCCGGGCAGTCCCCAGCTCTGGATCAGGCTGGCGAGGCCGCAGGCGAAGAGGTCGGCGCTCACCAGCATCGCCACCTGCTCCGGCGGCAGCTTGAGGGCGCGCCCGACGATGAGCGGCACCGCGACGGCGCCCGCATACATCACCAGCACGTGCTGCAGGCCGAGAAGGCCCAGCGCCGCGGGCGGGACCGACGAAGCGGGGGCGGCCGGAGCCTTGAGCGGCACGGGGCCGGCCGCATGCTGCACGGACGAGGGAGCGGACGGCGACATGGTTCGGAAGACCCCTCGACGAAGAGGCAGGGTGTGCGACGCGCAGGCTCACGGGCCGCGATCAGCAAGGCACATGCCAGGGCAGATGCCAGCGCAGCGGGCGGCCGGGCCGGGCGGGAAGACCCAGCGATCGGCGCGCGAGCCCGCCCGCACCCTTCCACACCGGCCCGCATCCCTGGCCCGTTGCCTGCTAGATGTTCGGTCCCGGGATGTGGTGTGACGGCTCGAGCCTGAAGTGTTCCGGCTCCCTCGTCCAGGTCTGGCAGACGAACTCGTAGGGTGTGAGGCCGCGCAGCGTCTTGAGCCTGCGGCCATAGTTGTAGGCATCGACGAACAGCTGCAGGTGCTGCCGCAGCTCGTCGTGGCTGGCGTAATGATAGCGCTTGACGGTCGCGTCCTTGACGGTGCGGTTTATCCTTCGCGGTGCAGGCGATTGGTCGCGCGCGCGGGATCGGATACGGGTCCGAGAGCCGCGCGAGGGGCGGTGACGGATCGGGAGGCTCGGGCGTGGTTGAAAGCGGGATCGGGGCCCCTGCACGCCGGCAGCGGCGCGACGGCGCCCTGCGCCGGGAAGCCGTACTCGATGCCGGACTGGAGATCTTCTCGACCGTCGGCCTGCGGGGCGCCAGCCTCGACCAGATCGCCGTGCGTGCCGGGCTCTCGAAGACGAACCTGCTCTACTACTTCCGCACCAAGGAAGACCTCTACGTCGCCGTGCTGCGGCGCGTGCTCGATGTCTGGCTCGACCCGCTCCATGCGCTCGACGCGGAATCCGAGCCGGCCGAGGCGCTCAAGCGCTACATCCGCTCGAAGATCACCCTGTCTCGGGACGCACCGCGGGCCTCACGATTGTTCTGCCTGGAGATCGTGCAGGGTGCGCCGCTGCTGCGCGCCGAACTCGAAGGCCCCCTGCGAGCCCTGGTCGAGGCCAAGGCCGCGGTCTTGCGCAGCTGGATCGCGGACGGGCGTATCGCCCCGCACGATCCCCGCCATCTCGTCTTCGCGATCTGGGCGGTCACCCAGCACTACGCCGACTTCGCGGTTCAGGTGGAGGCCATCACCGGGCGCGACCTGAGCGACGAGGCCTTCTTCGAGCAGACGGTGGAGAGCACCCAGAGGCTGATCCTGGCGAGCCTCGGACTGTCCTGATTCGGGCGAACCCCGCACCAAGACCGACAAAAGCCGGACGAAACCGCATCGGCCGTAAGCAGAGACGGCCCGCCGCGCGGGCATGGCGCGGAGAGTTTGTGCAAACGGTCAAATATCGGCTCCCAGAGTTTGACCAAATGGTCTGACTCGCTACCGTTCAGACCAGTCGCCGGCCCTTCACAGCGCCGGCCGGACGAGCGAGCGAGGGTTTGTCATGACCCAGGCCAACAATCACGCCATGAATATCGGCGTCTTCATTCCGATCGGCAACAACGGCTGGCTTCTGTCGGAGAACGCTCCGCAGTACATGCCGAGCTTCGAACTCAACAAGCAGATCACGCTCAAGGCGGAACAGTACGGTCTCGACTTCGCGCTCTCGATGATCAAGCTGCGCGGCTTCGGCGGCAAGACCGAGTTCTGGGACCACAACCTCGAATCCTTCACGCTGATGGCCGGGCTCGCGGCGGTCACGAGCCGGATCAAGCTCTACGCCACGGCGCCGACCCTGTGCCTGCCGCCGGCCATCGTCGCGCGCATGGCCTCGACCATCGACTCGATCTCGAACGGCCGCTTCGGCCTCAATCTCGTCACCGGCTGGCAGCGGCCGGAATATTCCCAGATGGGCCTTTGGCCCGGCGACGAATACTTCAGCCGCCGCTACGCGTATCTCTCCGAATACGCGCAGGTGCTGCGCGATCTGTGGGAGACCGGAAGCAGCGATCTCAAGGGCGAATTCTTCCAAATGGAGGATTGCCGCCTGAGCCCGCGCCCGCAGGCGGAGATGAAGATCATCTGCGCCGGGCAGAGCGCCGCCGGCATGGCCTTCACCGCGACCTACGCCGACTACAATTTCTGCTTCGGCAAGGGGGTCAACACGCCGACCGCCTTCGCCCCGACCGTGGAGCGGCTGGAGGAGGCCAAGGCGAAGACCGGCCGCGACGTGTCCTCCTACGTCCTGTTCATGATCATCAGCGACGAGACCGACGAGGCGGCCCGCGCCAAGTGGGAGCACTACAAGGCGGGCGCCGACGAGGCGGCTATCGCGTGGCTCGGCCTCCAGGGCGCGGCCGACACCAAGTCCGGCGCCGACACCAACATCCGCCAGATGGCCGACCCGACCTCGGCGGTGAACATCAACATGGGCACGCTGGTGGGCTCCTACGCGACCGTCGCCGCGCTCCTCGACGAGGTGGTGACCGTGCCGGGCACCGGCGGCGTGCTGCTCGTCTTCGACGACTTCCTGAAGGGCCTCGACGATTTCGGCACGAAGATCCAGCCGCTGATGGCCTCGCGCCGGCACGTCACCGGCGAAGCGCTGGCGGAGGTGGCGTGATGGACGATGCCCCCGCGGGCTACCGCGATCCGTCCGGCCGCCACGGCGCGGTCACGCTGACGGCGCGCCCCGAGCCGATCGCCTTCGACGCGGACGCGACCGCGCTGATCGTCGTCGACATGCAGAACGCCTACGCGACCAAGGGCGGCTATCTCGATCTCGCCGGCTTCGACGTCTCGGCGACCGGACCGGTGATCGAGCGGATCGCCCGGGCCGTGGCGGCGGCCCGTGCGGTCGGCATCCGCGTCATCTGGTTTCAGAACGGCTGGGATCCGGACTACGTCGAGGCCGGGGGACCGGGCTCGCCGAACTGGCATAAGTCGAACGCGCTCAAGACCATGCGCCGCCGGCCGGAGATGAACGAGCGGCTGCTCGCCAAGGGCACCTGGGACTACGCGCTGGTCGACGCGTTGAGGCCGGAGCCCGGCGACATCGTCCTGCCGAAGCCCCGCTACAGCGGCTTCTACAACACGCCGCTCGACAGCATGCTGCGGGCGCGCGGCATCCGCACGCTGGTCTTCACCGGCATCGCCACGAATGTCTGCGTGGAATCGACCCTGCGCGACGGCTACCACCGCGAATATTTCGGGGTCGTGCTCGCCGACGCCACCCATCAGGCCGGCCCGCCGAGCCTGCAGGAAGGGGCACTTCGCAACATCGAGACCTTCTTCGGCTGGGTGTCGGACACCGCCGCCTTCGAGGCCGCGCTTCAGCCCGACGAGGCCCGCCGCATCCCCGCCTGACCGGAGACTCCCATGCCCAAGACCGTCGTGATCCCGCCCGGCACCGGCAAGCCGCTCGCGCCCTACGTGCCCGGCACGCTCGCCGACGGCGTGCTCTACGTCTCCGGCACCCTGCCGCTCGATGCGGAGGCGAACGTCGTCCACGAGGGCGATGCCGGCGCGCAGACCCGGCACGTGCTGGAGACGATCAAGGGCGTCGTCGAGGCCGCGGGCGGCTCGATGGACGACGTCACCTTCAACCACATCTTCCTCAAGGACTGGGCCGATTACGGCGCCGTCAACGCCGTCTATGCCGAGTACTTCCCCGGCGAGAAGCCGGCGCGCTACTGCATCCAGTGCGGGCTGGTGAAGCCGACGGCGCTCGTCGAGATCGCCTCGGTCGCCCATCTCGGCAAGCCGGCCTGAGCCGATGGCCGCGCCCGTCCACCACGCGCTGCACGGGCCGGAGGGCGCGCGCACCGTGCTGCTCTCGCCCGGGCTCGGCGGCTCGGCGCATTACTTCGCGCCGCAAGTGCCGGCGCTGGCCGAGCGCTTCCGGGTCGTCACCTACGATCACCGCGGCACCGGGCGCTCGCCGGGTCCGCTGGAGCCCGGTCACGACATCGCGGCCATGGCCCGCGACGTCCTCGCCCTGCTCGACCATCTCGGCATCGGCACGACCGACGTCGTCGGCCACGCACTCGGCGGCCTCATCGCCCTGCACCTCGCCCTCACCCATCCCGAGCGGGTCGGGCGGATCGTGGTGATCAACGGCTGGGCGGTGATGGACCCGGCGACGCGCCGCTGCTTTTCCGCCCGCAAGGCGCTGCTGACGCAAGCGGGCCCCGAAGCCTTCGTGCGCGCACAAGCCATCTTCCTCTACCCGGCGCCCTGGCTGTCGGAGAACGCCGCGCGGGTCGCGGACGACGAGGCGCAGGCGCTGGCGCATTTCCCCGGCGCCGAGACGGTGCTGGCGCGCATCGCCGCGCTGGAGGCGTTCGACGCGACCGGCGCCCTCGCGCGCATCCCGCACGAGACCCTGCTCATGGCCGCGCGCGACGACGTGCTCGTGCCCTTCACCGCCTCGGACGTGCTCGCGGCCGGGCTCCCCAACGCCCGCCTCGACCTCGCACCCGAGGGCGGCCACGCGCACAGCGTCACCCGCCCCGACGCCTTCAACCGCACGCTCCTCGACTTCCTCGCAAGCCCCTGAAGCGCCCCGACCTCACGAAAGGCCGCCGCCATGACCGTGTCCGAGACCGAGAGCGCCGCCCCCGTCGATGCGAGCGCCTACCGCGAGGCGATGTCCCGGCTCGCGAGCGCGGTGCATCTGATCACCACCGACGGTCCGGGCGGGCGGGCCGGCTTCACCGCCTCGGCCGTGTGCAGCGTCAGCGACGCACCGCCGACGCTGCTGGTCTGCATCAACCGCGCCGCCTCCGCCTACGCCCCTCTCATTCGCAACGGGGCGCTGTGCGTGAACACCCTCGGCGAGGGGCATGAGACGGTGGCGGGCCTGTTCGGGGGCCGCACGCCCATGGACGAGCGCTTCGCGGCGGGCACGTGGCGGCGGCTGCGCAGCGGGGCGCCGGCGCTCACCGACGCCCTGGTCAACTTCGACTGCCGCATCGTCGAGCGCCACGCCGTCGGCAGCCACGATGTGCTCTACTGCGCGGTCGAGGCCGTCGCCGCGGCGGGGCAGGCCGACGCACTGCTCTACAGCGAGCGCCGCTACCGCACGCTTCCCCGCGCGCCGCGCGGCGGATCCGCACCGGCCGAGCCGGCGCGCGGCGTTCGCGCCATCGGAGCCCGGCCCCCTGAGGGACCGGTGCTGGCCCTCAGGAGCGCCTGAGCCATGTCCGACGCTTCGCCCGGCGGCGTCGCCACCCGCGACCTGCGCATCGAGCCCCTGACGCCGGAGGCCTTCGCGCCGTTCGGCACCGTCATCGCCGCGGGCGCGGACGGCACGCCGTTCGGCCCGCAGGACGCACAGCTCGAATTCGGGACCGGCACGCCGCGCTTCTACATCATGCGCATCCCAGGGCGCGGGCTCACGGTCCCCGGCATCACCCGCCACCGGGCCTGCACGCAGACGCTTGCCTCGGTCGGCGGGCTCCCCTGGGTGCTGGCGGTGGCGCCGCCGGAGGGGCTCGATGATCCAAGCGCCGAGCCCGCCCTCGACGCGATCCGCGCCTTCGCGATCCCCGGCGACGTCGCCGTGATGCTCTACCGCGGAAGCTGGCACGCGGGACCGCTGTTCGAGGGGGCCGAGCGCAGCTTCTTCAACCTCGAACTCGCCGACACGAACACGGCGGACCACCAGACCTGCCATCTGAACCGGCGCTACGCGGCGGCTTTGCGCTTGGTCGCGTGACGCCGCGCTCGAAAGCACCGGGCGGCACGGAAAATGCTCGATCCGGTGCTGCGACGACGTCCGGCGGCGGGCCCGCCTTCTCCTCAAACCGCCCCCGGCTCCCGCACGACCGGTCGAGAGCCGCCCCGAACTCCACGGAACGAAAGCCTGCCATGTCGCGTGCCGGCGCCCTCGCCCTCAAACAGCCGCCCGAGTTCGAGCAAGCGGCCCCGCGCGCGGTGCCGGCGGCGCCGGTCATCGCGGCGCGCGGGCTGTCGCTGACCTACACCACCGCCGACGGGCCGGTTCACGCCCTCTCGAACGTCGATCTCGCGGTGGCGCCGGGCGAGTTCGTCTCGTTCATCGGTCCGTCCGGCTGCGGCAAGACCACGCTGCTGCGCTGCGTCGCCGACCTCGAACAGCCGACCGGCGGCGAGTTGACGGTCAACGGCGTCGGCGCCGAGGCGGCCCGGCTGCGGCGCGACTACGGCTTCGTGTTCCAGGCGCCCGCGCTCTATCCGTGGCGGACTATCGCGCGCAACGTCGCGCTGCCGCTCGAGATCTTCGGCGTGCCGCGCGCCGAGCGGCGGGAGCGGGTGGCGCACTACCTCGACCTCGTCCAGCTCTCCGGCTTCGCCAACAAGTTCCCCTGGCAGCTCTCCGGCGGCATGCAGCAGCGGGCCTCGATCGCCCGCGCCCTCTGCTTCGATCCCAAGCTCCTGCTGATGGACGAGCCCTTCGGCGCATTGGACGAGATCGTGCGCGATCACCTCAACGCGCAGCTCCTCGAACTATGGCGCAAGACCGCCAAGACGGTCCTGTTCGTGACCCACTCGATCCCCGAGGCGGTCTACCTCTCGACCCGCGTGGTGGTGATGTCGCCGCGCCCCGGCCGCATCATCGACATCGTCGATTGCACCGCGCTCGGGCGGGAGCGTCCGCTGGAGATCCGGGAATCGCCCGAATTCCTGCGCCTCGGCCAGCGGGTGCGCGAGGGCCTGCGCGCGGGTCACGCCTATGACGCGTAAGGCGGCTTTTTCTCCGCACGGCCGGGCGCTGCCGGTCATGGGCGTCGTGCTCGCGCTTCTCGCGGGCTGGTATCTCGCCGCCCTCTTCGGCAACTGGAACGGCGCCGCGGACGCCTTGGCGCGGGCCGGCGCGATACCCGACGCGGAAAAAATCGCCGCGGCGACGATGGCGCAGGAGCGGCCCGTCGTGCCGGCACCGCATCAGGTGGTCTCGGAGTTGTGGCGCAGCATCGTCGGCATGCCGCTCGGCTCGAAGCGCAGCCTTCTCACCCACGCCTGGGTCACCCTCTCGGCGACGCTCGTGGGCTTCGCCATCGGCTCGCTGCTCGGCATCGCGCTGGCGGTCGCGATCGTGCACCTGCGCAGCGTCGAGGCGAGCCTGATGCCCTGGATCGTCGCCTCCCAGACCGTGCCGATCCTGGCGGTGGCGCCGATCATCATCGTGGCTTTGGGCGCGGCCGGCCTGACCGGCCTGCTGCCGAAGGCGGTGATCGCGGCCTATCTCTGCTTCTTCCCCGTCACGGTCGGCATGGTGAAGGGGCTGAACGCCCCCGACCGGATCCAACGCGACCTGATGCGGACCTACTCGGCCTCGCGCGGGCAGATCCTGGTACGGCTGCGCTGGCCGGCCGCCCTGCCATACCTGTTCGCGAGCCTGAAGATCGCGGTGGCGGCGAGCCTCGTCGGCACCATCGTTGCCGAACTGCCGACCGGGACCCAGGCCGGGCTCGGCGCGCGGCTGCTCGCCGGCTCCTATTACGGCCAGACGATCCAGATCTGGGCGGCCCTGTTCGCGGCGGCGGCGCTCTCGGCCCTCCTCGTCCAGGGGATCGGCCTTGCGGAAGCCGCCACCGCCCGCGCCCTCGGCGCCCGGCCCGCGGGACGTGTCCCAAGGAGCGCACGATGACGCGCCGCGCCGCACGGATCGGCCTGCTCACCCCAGCCGCCTTGATCGGCGGGACGGCGCTCGCTCTTGCCGTCCACCGGCCCGGCCTAGCCGGCGCGGCGGGGGCGGGCTTCTGGCTCGCCGCCTTCCTGGTCTGGCTGGCCGCCACATTGGCCGCGCGCGACATCGCCGCCCTGGAGCCGGGCCATGCGGCGGGCCGCCGCCTCGTGCGGCTTTCCGTGCCGCTGCTGTTCGGGCTCCTCGTTCTGGTGCTGTGGGAGGCCGTCGTCGTCGGTGCGGGCGTGCCCGCCGTACTGATGCCGCCGCCCTCAGCGATCGCCGCGCGCTTCGCCACCGCGCTTCCGGTCCTCGGGGCGGATTTCGTCCAGACCTGCCTGAAATCGGCCCTGCCCGGCTACGTCATCGGCTGCCTGTCGGGCCTCGGCGTCGCCATTCTGGCCGACCGGCTGCCCGTCCTCGGGCGCGGCCTCCTGCCGGTGGCGAACGTCGCCTCGGCGCTGCCGATCGTCGGCATCGCCCCGATCATGGTGATGTGGTTCGGCTTCGACTGGCCGTCGAAGGCCGCGGTGGTCGCCGTGATGACCTTCTTCCCGATGCTGGTCCAGGCCGGCGCCGGCCTCGCCGCCACGGGCGGAATCGAGCGCGACCTGATGCGCACCTACGCGGCGGGCTATGGGCGCACGCTCCTGAGCCTGCGCCTGCCCATGGCCCTGCCCTTCCTGTTCACCGCCCTGAAGGTCAACGCGACGCTGGCGCTGATCGGGGCGATCGTGGCCGAGTTCTTCGGCACGCCCATCGTCGGCATGGGCTTTCGTATCTCGATCGAGGCGGCGCGGCTCTCCCTCGACATGGTCTGGGCCGAGATCGCTCTGGCGGCCCTGGCGGGATCGGCCTTCTACGGCCTGATCGCCCTGGCCGAGCGCGTCGCGACCGGCTGGCATCCATCGGTGCGCACCGGCTGACGGCGGGATCCGCCCGCATTCGTTCGAAAACACCACGGCCGAAGGCGAAAAGGGAGAGGCTGGAGATGGCGGGGAAAACGGTAAGCGCGCTCCTCTGTGCGGGGGCGGCCCTGCTCGGGCTCGCCGTGGGCGGAGCGCGGGCGGCGGAGCGGCTCACGCTCCAGCTCAAATGGGTGCCGCAGGCACAGTTTGCCGGCTACTACGTCGCGCAGGCCAAGGGCTACTACAAGGAGGCCGGGCTCGACGTGACGATCAAGCCGGGCGGACCCGACGTGGCCCCGCCCCAGGTCATCGCGGGCGGCGGCGCCGATGTCGTCGTCGACTGGATGCCCTCGGCGCTGGCCTCGCGCGAGAAGGGCGTGCCGCTCGTCAACATCGCGCAGCCCTTCAAGAAATCCGGCCTGATGCTGACCTGCCGGGCCGATACCGGCATCAAGACGCCCGCCGACCTGAAGGGCCGGACGCTCGGGGTCTGGTACGCCGGCAACGAGTATCCGTTCCTGGCCTGGATGGCCAAGCTCGGTCTCAAGACCGACGGTTCGCCCGGCGGCGTGACCGTGCTGAAGCAGGGCTTCAACGTCGATCCCTTGATCCAGCGCCAAGCCGACTGCGTCTCGACCATGAGCTACAACGAGTACTGGCAGGTGATCGATGCCGGCTTCAAGCCGGAACAGCTCGTCGTCTTCCGCTACGAGGACCAGGGCGTCGCGGCCCTCGAGGACGGTCTCTACGCCCTCGAACCGAAGCTGAAGGACAAGGCCTTCGTCGCCCGGCTGGCGAAGTTCGTGGCGGCCTCCGAGAAGGGCTGGGCCTACGCCGCCGCCCATCCGGACGAGGCGGCCGAGATCGTGCTGGAGAACGACGCCAGCGGTGCCCAGACCGAAAAGCACCAGAAGCGGATGATGCGCGAGATCGCCAAGCTGCTCGACACGTCCGGCGGCCGGCTCGACCCCGCCGATTACGACCGCACGGTCGCGATCCTGCTCGCCGGCGGCACGGACCAGCCCGTCATCACCCGCAAGCCCGAGGGGGCCTGGACCCATGCGGTGACGGCGGCCGAGGGGCAGTAGGCCCGCAAGGGGATCCGTTCGCGCATCCCCCCTCTCCGCGCGCGCGTGTGGGGAGGGGGAAAGCCGCGTACCCTGAAATCATCATATCGAAACCGTGTAAGCTCCGGTGCCCTGCGCTGGATAGGAACTTGCAAGCCGGCCTTCCGATGGATCTCGACACGATCACCGCCGTCCTGAGACCGGCCGGCCTCGACGAACTGCCCCCCTGGCGCGAGGGCGATGCCTGGCTCGCGGGTGGGACCTGGCTGTTCTCCGAGCCGCAGCCTGCGCTCGCCCGGCTGATCGACCTGTCCGCCCTCGGCTGGCCGGCGGCCGATATCTCCGAGGCGGGCCTTCGCCTGTCGGCGACCGGCACCATCGCCGAACTCGACCGGCTCGTCCTGCCGCGGGACTGGGTCGCGGCGCCGCTCGTCGGACAATGCTGCCGGGCGCTGCTCGGCTCGTTCAAGATCTGGAACCGCGCGAGCGTCGGCGGCAACCTCTGCACGGCGCTGCCCGCCGGGCCGATGATCGCGCTGACCGCGGCCCTCGACGGCACCTGCCTGCTGGCCCGGCCCGGCGGCGGCGAGCGGCGCCTGCCCGTCACGGCGTTCATCCTCGGTCCGCAGCGCACGGCGCTCGCTCCCGGCGAGATCCTGCGCGGCATCGACCTGCCCGCCGCCGCGCTGCGGCGGCGCACGGCCTTCCGGCGCATCGCCCTCTCCCCCGAGGGCCGCTCCGGGGCGCTGGTGATCGGGACGCGCGACCGGGCCGGCGCCTTGACGCTGACCGTGACGGCTTCGACGCCGCGGCCGGTCCAGCTCCGCTTCGATGCGCCTCCGGCGGCGGCCGCGCTCCAAGAGGCGATCGCGGCGGCGATCCCCGAGGACGGCTGGTACGACGACGTCCACGGCGCGCCGGACTGGCGCCGGCACGTCACCGGGCTTCTCGCGGAGGAGATCCGGGAGGAACTCGCCCGATGAGGCTCACCGTCAACGGGCAGGTCCAGGAGGCCGCGCCGCGGCCCGGCCAGTGCCTGCGCACGCTGCTGCGCGATCTCGGCTGGTTCGGGGTCAAGAAGGGCTGCGATGCGGGCGATTGCGGCGCCTGCACCGTCCATCTCGACGGCGAGCCGGTCCATTCCTGCCTCATGCCCGCCTTCCTCGCGGAGGGGCGCGGCGTGACCACGATCGAGGGGCTCGCCGGCCCCTGCGCGCCGGAGGATGCGGCGCCCGAACACCTACACCGGATGCAGGACGCGTTCTGCGACGCGCAGGGCTTCCAGTGCGGCTTCTGCACCCCGGGCATGATCATGACGGCGGCCGCCCTCGACCAGGGCCAGCGGCAGGATCTCGGCACGGCGCTCAAGGGCAATCTCTGCCGCTGCACCGGCTACCGGGCGATCCGCGATGCCGTGGCCGGCCGCGCGCATGTCGATGCCGGCGGCGAAGGCGCCCCGGTCGGCCGCAGCCTGCCGGCCCCGGCGAGCCGAGCGGTCGTCTCCGGCCGGGCCGCCTTCACCTTCGACACCGCCGTGCCGGGTCTGCTGCACCTGAAGGTGCTGCGCGCCCCCCACGCCCATGCCCGCATCCGCAGCATCGACCGGTCGGTGGCGCTGGCCGTGCCCGGCGTGATCGCGGTGCTCACGCACGAGGACGCGCCGCGCCGCCGCTTCTCGACCGGGCGGCACGAGAACCCCCTGGACGACGCCGCCGACACGGCCGTCCTCGATTCCGTGATCCGCTTCCACGGCCAGCGCATCGCGGCGGTGGTCGCCGAGAGCGCGGCGGCGGCCGCCGCGGGCGTGCGCGCGCTGCGCGTCGCCTACGACGTGCGGCCCGCCGTGTTCGACCCGGAAGCGGCTTTGCGCCCGGATGCGCCCCTGGTGCACGATCCGGCCGACCGCGATCCGCCGCATCCCGGCGAGGATGCGCCGCCGCTCCTCGCGCACCCGAACCTCGCGGCCGAGGCGCACGGGGCGATCGGCGATGTGGAGGAAGGTTTCGGCCAAGCCGACCGGATCCACGAGGCGGAGTACGTCTCGCAGCGGGTGCAGCACGTGCATCTCGAAACGCACGGCGCGCTCGGCTGGCTCGACGCGGACGGAAGGCTCACCCTGCGCTCCTCGACGCAGGTGCCCTTCCTGACCCGCGACGCCCTGTGCCGCCTGTTCGATCTCGACCGGGACCGGGTGCGCGTGCTCTGCGGCCGGGTCGGCGGCGGCTTCGGCGGCAAGCAGGAGATGCTGACCGAGGATCTCGTGGCGCTCGCGGTGCTGCGGACCGGCCGCCCGGTCTCCTACGAGATGACCCGCGAGGAGAATTTTTGCGCGGCGACGACGCGCCATCCGATGCGGGTACGGGTGAAGGTCGGCGCGCGGGCCGACGGGAGCCTCACCGCGCTCTCGCTCAAGGTGCTTTCGAACACCGGCGCCTACGGCAACCATGCCGGCGGCGTGCTGCATCACGGCTGCAACGAGAGCATCGCCGCCTATGCCTGCCCGAACAAGCGGGTGGAGGGCTACGCCGTCTACACCCACACCCTGCCGGCGGGCGCCTTCCGCGGCTACGGCCTGAGCCAGACGATCTTCGCCGTGGAATCGGCGCTGGACGAACTGGCCCGAGAACTCGGGATCGACCCGTTCGCGATGCGCCGCCTCAACGCGGTGCGGCCCGGCGACACGATGGTGTCGACGAGCCTGGAGCCGCACGACGTCCTTTACGGCTCCTACGGGCTCGACCAGTGCCTCGACCGCGCCCAGGCCGCACTGGCGGACGGCAGCGGCGCGGCGGCGCCGGGGCCGGAATGGCGCGTCGGCGAGGGCATGGCGATGGCCATGATCGACACGATCCCGCCCCGCGGCCACGTCGCTCATGCCCGCATCCGCCTCGCACCGGACGGGACGTATGCCCTCGCGGTCGGCACCGCCGAGTTCGGCAACGGCACCAGCACCGTGCACGGGCAGATCGCCGCCGAGGTGCTCGACACCACGCCCGAGCGCATCCGCCTGATCCAGGCCGACACCGACGCCGTCCGGCACGATACCGGCGCCTACGGCAGCACCGGCACCGTGGTCGCGGGCCAAGCGAATTTCCGCGCGGCCTCGGCGCTCGCGGACCAGCTTCGCGCCGCCGCCGCCGAGGGGGCCGGCGCCGCCCCGGCCGAGTGCCGCCTGACCCGCGACGGCGTCGAGACCCCCGCCGGCCTCATCGGCCTGACCGCTCTGGCCGAGGCTTCGGCCTTCGAAGCCGCGGGCGAGGCCGACGGGACGCCGCGCTCGATCGCCTTCAACGTCCAGGCCTTTCGCGTGGCCGTCCATCCGCAGACCGGCGAGGTCCGCATCCTCAGAAGCGTCCAGGCGGCGGATGCCGGCCGGGTCATCAACCCGATGCAGTGCCGCGGGCAGATCGAGGGCGGGGTGGCGCAGGCGCTCGGCGCGGCCCTCTACGAGGACTACCGCTTCGACGAGGCGGGCGCGGTCGTCACGCGCACCTTGCGCAACTACCACATCCCGGCGATGGCCGACGTGCCGGTGACCGAGGTCCTGTTCGCCGACACCCACGACACGGTCGGGCCGCTGGGCGCCAAATCGATGAGTGAGGCGCCCTACAACCCCGTTGCCGCCGCCCTGGGCAACGCGATCCGCGACGCCACCGGCGTGCGGCTGACCGCGACGCCGTTCGCCCCCGACCGGATTTTTCAAAAGGTCATGGCTGCAACGGAGAAGGCGGAGCGGGAGACGGTGGACGCATGACGGCGGCACCGGCTCGGATGCGGGCGATCCGCGGACAGGCGGTGAGCCTGACCGGCAACCCCTTCCTGAGCGAAGGCTGCCTCCAGCACGTGGCCGACGCCCTGATCCTGATCGAGGACGGGCGCATCGCCGCCTTCGGCGACTTTTCGGACCTATCGGAAAGGATCCCGGCGGGCGTCCCGGTGACAGTCTACGAGAACGCCCTGATCCTGCCCGGCCTGACCGACACCCACGTCCATTATCCGCAGCTGCAGATGATCGCCTCCTACGGCGAGCAACTGCTGGCGTAGCTCGAGAAGTACACCTTCCCCGCCGAACTGCAGTTCGCCGATCAGGCCCATGCCGAGCGGGTGGCCAAGCTGTTCTTCCGCGAGATCCTTGGCGCAGGCACCACCACGGCGGTGGTCTATTGCACCGTCCACCCCGGCTCGGTCGAGGCGTTCTTCGCCGAGTCGGTCCGCTTCAACACCCGGATGATCGCCGGCAAGGTGCTGATGGACCGCAATGCCCCGGCCGGTCTCCTCGACACGGCACAGCGCGGTTGCGACGAGAGCCGCGCCCTGATCGCCCGCTGGCACGGGCGCGGGCGCCAGCATTACTGCGTCACCCCGCGCTTCGCCCGCTCCTGCACGCAGGCCCAACTCGATGCGGCCGGCACCCTGATGCGGGAGCACGACGCGCTCTTCCTCCAGACCCATCTGTGCGAGAACACCGACGAGATCGCCTGGCTGCGCGAGCTGTTTCCCGATCGGGCGAGCTACCTCGACGTCTACGTGCAGTCCGGCCTCGTCGGCCCGCGCACGGTGCTCGGCCACGCGATCCACCTCTCGGAGGAGGATTTCTGCACCTGCAACGCGCGGGGCGCGGCGATCGCCCATTGCCCGACCTCGAACGGCTTTCTCGGCAGCGGCCTGTTCCGGCTGTTCGACGCGCTGGATCCGCGCCGGCCGGTGCGGGTCGGGCTCGGCACCGATGTCGGCGCCGGCACGACCCTGTCGCTGCTCAAGACGCTCGGCGAATCCTACAAGGTCGCGGCTTTGCGCGGGACCAAGCTCGACGCCGTGCGGGCGTTCTGGCTCGCGACGCTCGGCGGGGCGGAAGCGCTGCGGCTGGACGACCGGATCGGACGGATCGCGCCGGGACACGATGCGGACCTCTGCGTCCTCGACCTCGCGGCGACGCCACTTCTGGGCTTCCGCACCGGCACCTGCTCCAGCATCGAGGAGTTGCTGTTCGTGCTGATGACGCTCGGCGACCACCGCTGACGCTCGGCGACCACCGCACGGTGCGCGCGACCTGGGTCGCGGGTGAGGCTGTCTACGACAACCGGCGCGCGGGCGACCCGCTGGTCTATCCGCGGACGGATGGGGCGGCCGGTTCGGGCGGCTGAACTTCTTCGCCCGTCAGGCCGCCCCCGCCGCGGCCTCGCGCTCCGCCTGCTCGACGAAGCGGCGGATCAGCCAGCGCCCGGCCGGCCCCGGGGGATGGTCGGTCCGGTAGATCATCGTGAGCGGCAGCCGGCGGCGCCGGACCTCAGGCAGGCTCAGCTCGACGAGGCGGCCAGCGGCGATGTCCGCCTCGACCATGTGCGCGGGCATGCTGCCCCAGCCGATCCCGGCGAGCAGCAGGGTGTGCTTGGTGCTCAGATCCGACAGTCGCCACGAGCGGTTGGCGACCACGCCGAACTCCTGGTCCTGCGACAGCGGCGAGCGATCGGTGATGACGAGTTGGACATGCTCGCGCGCTGCCCCCGGCATCAGGCCATCTGCCCCGGCAAGCGGATGGTTCGGCGCAGCCACGGGCAGCATCTCGACCTCGCCCACAGAGATCAGTTCGAGCGGGTCGCTGTCGCGGGTCCACAATTCCACGGTGATCCCGAGGTCGGCCCGGCCATCCGTGATGAGTTGCTGGGCTGCGCCAAGCGCCTCGACGTTGAGGCGCAGAGTGACGGTCGGGAAGGCTGCCTGGAATGCAGTCAGCGCATCGACGAGCCGGTCGCCGGGCATCAGCACGCTCGACACGAAGCCGAGTTCGGCTTCCAGGCCGCCGAGCAGGCCGCTCACCTTGGCCCGCAGGGTGTCGATGCCGTGGGCGACGGTGCGGGCCTCCGCCAGCACGGCCCGGCCGCCCTCGGTGAGTTGGGGCCGGCGCGTCGCCTCGCGGTCGAACAGGGGCAGGCCGAGCTGAAGCTCCAGATTGGCGATCGTGTAGCTGATGACCGAGGTCGCGCGGTTCAGCCGGCGCCCGGCCGCGGCGAAGCTGCCGGTCTCGACCACGGTGAGGAACACCCGGAGCTGGTCGAGTGTCGGCGTCCCCGGTCCCTGCATCCGCTCTGCCCCCGAACCCGGCGTCCCGCCGCCGCGGCGAAAGCTCCGACAAGCAAGCGCGACGCCGCGGCCGGAAACGGCCGAAGCCGGTCCCCTCGCGAGGGCCGGCTTCGGGATGCGTGCGGATTTCGGGATCGCCGGTCCCGGGGCCTCGCGGAGACCGGGCGGCGGTCAGCGCGCGTGATGGGGCCGCCGCACCGAGCCGGTGGTCAGGTCGGCATCCGCCGGCAGGGTGCCGAGGCGGGTGTCGCGAACGGTGGAGCGCTGCACGGCGCCGGCATCGTTGAGGCCGCCTGGGGCGGTGACCGTGGGGATGCCGGCCGGCGCATTGTAGCTCTGGGCCGAGGCCGGGCCGGTCACGCCGGCGGCGAGGGAGAGGGCGAGGACGGAAGCGGTGAGGATGCGGGTCATGGAATACTCCATCGGTGGGGCGGTGACGGCCGGTTCGTCGTCATCTGATGGAGCGAAGATGGACCTGCCTGAGCTTTCCGAAAACTGGAATAAGATCGAACGAACTGTTCGATGAAATCGAAAAGCTTGAGGTGAGCCTCTCGCGGAAACGGTGTCCGGGCGGTTTGGGATGGGCATGGTGGCCCATGAAAAAGGGCCGGCTGCGTCGCTGCGCGGCCGGCCCTTCGGAGCGTCGAGACGAAGGTCGTCGGACCCTCGGGATGCCTCAGCGCCCGTGAACGGTGCGCGCCCCCCGGGCGGTCGAGCCGGTGGTGTAGACGCCATCGACGGAAACGGTGCCGTGGCGGCCGTCACGATCGAGGTAGCGCTCGACGTTGCCCGGACCGGCGATGCCGACGAGGCCGCCCGGGGCGGTGACGGCGGGAATGCCGGCCGGCGCGTTGTAGCTCTGTCCCGAGGCGGCGGTGGTGAGGGCGAGGCCGAGGATCGCGCCTGCGGCGATGCGTGCGATCATGTCGTCAATCTCCGAGACTTGCGTCGGCGCCGCGATCAGATCCAGCGACGCCGCATGTCCCACAAACTGAGCATCAATGCCCTGTAAAACAACACGAATTGCTCGGAACCTGTGCACATAGATACGGCACAGCCGAGGCGAGGGATCGGGGTCTTTCGAACCCGAAACCAGAAAACATCAGTCTTCACTGAGCGTTAGTGCGTATTTGCAGAATTTTTCGACAGAACGGGCGTTCTGGCACGACTCTTTCGCGGTGAGTGCCGTTCCGCACCCATCCCGCCGTCCCGCGACCGCCTACCAGGGGGCGGCCTCGCCGGTCAGGCTCTCGTAGGGCGGCAGCGGCGCCGTGATGGGCCGGCCCGCGACCACGACGATTCGATCCGCATGCGGCCGCGCGACGACCTCGTTGAGGCTGCGGGCGGGCAGGAGGATGAGGTCGGCGGGCCCGCCCTCGCGGAGGGTGCCGGCATGGGGAAGCCCCATCATCGCCCCGGGCACCGGCCCGGCGAGCGCGGGCGCCCCGGCCAGGGGATGATCGAGATGGAGGATGCGCACCGCCGCACGGACCGTGTCGAGCATGTCGTGGTCGCCATAGGCGTAGAACGCATCGCGGCAATTGTCGCCCGCGACCATCACGGGCACGCCGGCCGCCATCAGTTCCTGGACCGGGGCGACGCCGCGCCAGCGCGGGGTGCGCCCCCGCCGCCGGTCCTGCAGGTACATGTTGACGGTCGGCAGCGTCACGACGCGGATCCCCGCCTGCGCGACCCGCGCGACCGTGGCCGAAGCCTGCGCGTCCGGCTGCAATGCGAGGCTGCAGCAATGCCCGCAGGTGACGCGGCCCTCGTAGCCGTGGCGCAGGGTGGCGCGGGCGACGGCATCGAGGGAGGTCGCCGCGGGATCGCCGGTCTCGTCAACATGGAGATCGACGTCGAGACCGCGCTCCCGGGCGAGGCCGAACAGGTGGTCGAGCAGGGCGTCGATCTCGGCCAGCGCCCCGCCGTGCAGGCCGCCGGTCGGCCGGGTCACGCCGCCGATCAGACCATCGGAATCCGCGATCAGGTCGGCGAGACGGCGCCCGTAATCGGTGGCGTAGGCATCGATCGGGGTCAGGCCCACGGCCTGGAGCGCGATCCGCCCGGCCCAGGCCGCCCGCATCTCCCGGAACACCGCCCAGCTCGTCGCGGCCTGGTCGCGCGGCGCACCCTCCTCGCCGCCGCTCTCCTGGCTGTCGAGATGGGTGCGGATCGCGCCCGTGCCGTGGGCGAAGGCGCAGGCGAGGCCGAAGTCCATGCGGCGGCGCAGATCCTCCGCGTCCCAGTAACGGGTGCGGTCCGCCGTCGTGGCGTCGCGGGCGCCGGGGAAGTCGCCGTCCGGATTGGGCGTGCGGGCGACGGTGTGGCCTTTGTCGAGATGGGTGTGCGCATCGACGAGGCGCGGCCAGACCTGCCGTCCGGCCAGATCGGCGGCCGGCAGGGCCTCGGGCGATCCGCCCGCCGGCATGAGACCGGCGAAGGCACCGTCCGCGACCACGATGTCGATGAGCGCGCAGCCGTCCGCGTCGAGGATCGCGCCGGCCGGTACGCCGCCCGTCAGGAAGGCGGCGGGCACGCGCGCGTTGCGCAGGCGATAGGCACGGGCCTCGGGCAAGAACGACGGCTCGGACATGGTTCAACCCTACGCGGAAAACCCGATCGGAACGGCGGGCAAGGAACGGCTTGCGGACGGCTTGCGCCGGATACGGTCAGTCCGGAACGCTCTGGCGCTCGAACTCGGCCTGGATCCGGGCCGCGAGGAGGTGGGCGGGCCCGTCGAGGGCGGAGCGGGCGCGCTGCATCAGCGACGCGCGCTGGATGATCGCACTGGCATCCGAGATCGGCGTGAAGGCCAGCACACCGCGGCGGATCTCCTCGCCGACATCGGAAAGGTTGACGAAGGTGATGTGCGGCGACGTCTGCGCGAGGCGCTTCATCAGCTCGATCGAGTTCGTCTCGACCACGGGCGTGAAGCTCGTGCCCTCCGGCACGAGGAGTTCGAGCACGTCGCGCAGGGTCATCGAGCGGTCGGCGACGACGAGGGGATATTCGAGGCAATCGGCCATGCGCACCTGATAGCGGCCGTTGAGGGGATGGTCGGGCGCCATCACCGCGCCGAGCCGGTGCTCGAACTCGGCGATGCAGCGCATGCGCGGATCGGGCGGGAGCCGGTAGGCCAAGGCGAGGTCGACCTCGCCCGCGAGCAGGGCGCCGGCGATCAGATCGACGGGCAGGACCAGAACCTTGACGACGATGCGGGGATGGGTCTCGCGGAAGGTGCGGATCACCCCCGGCAGTACCCCGGCGGCGATGCTCGCCATCGTCGCCACCGTCACCTCGCCGCGGGTCAGGCCCTTGAGCGAGGCGACCTGCGCCAGCATGCGCTCGTGGCCGTTCAGCGTGTCGCGCACGTGCCGCACCAGCACCTCGCCCGCCGCGGTGAGACGCAGGCCGCGCGGCAGCCGCTCGAACAGCGGCGTTCCCATCTCCTCCTCGAGCGAGAGGATCTGACGGTTGACGGCGCTCGAGGCGACGTTGAGGCGCGTGGCCGCCCGGCGGATCGAGCCGCTGCGGGCCACCTCGTCGAGGTATCCCAGCAGGCGATGATGCAGCATGGGGGTGCGGCCTCCGCCCGCGTGCCGTCGCGCTCCCTCGGCGCAACGCGTCGGCGGTGTTCTGCAGGGAGCTTGCCAACTCGCCTTGTCCGACCGCGCGCGGACCACCCCCGGGCAGGCCGGGACGCGTCGGCGCCGAACGCTTCACCAAGCGCACAGCCATGCGGCAGCGTGCGAATTCTGCGAGCGCTGCGCACGGAAAACGATGCTTTTCCTGCAGCACTGCTTCCGCTTCCTTTGTGTCGGTCAGTCCGGACAGGTCCGACGCGGCACGGTCCATGCGTCGAGGAGACCGTCCCAGGCAACGCGGCGGGGGACCATCACCGATGCGGTCAATCCGATTCGATATGGGGGCCTCCACCCTTCTGGCGGTGACCCTGGCGCTGGCGATGGCCGGGCCCGCGCGGGCGGCGGACAAGATCGTCTTCCTGACGAGTTGGTACGCCCAGGCCGAGCACGGCGGCTTCTACCAAGCCAAGGCCACCGGCCTCTACGAGCGCGCCGGGCTCGACGTCGAGATCCGCATGGGCGGTCCGCAGGTCAACGGCATGCAGCTCCTGCTCGCGGGCGAGGCCGACGCGATCATGGGCTATGACATCCAAGTGCTTCAGGCGGTCGAGAAGGGCTTGCCCGCGGTCACCGTGGCCGCCTCGTTCCAGTACGACCTCCAGGGGATGATGACCCACGACGACGTCACGTCGCTGGCGGACGTCAAGGACAAGACGATCCTCGTCTCCTCCGCCGGCATGACCGCGTGGTGGCCCTGGCTGAAGAAGAAATACGCGCTCTCGGATGCCCAGGTGCGGGCCTACACCTTCAACCTGCAGCCCTTCTTCGCCGACAGAGATGTCGTGCAGCAGGCCTATCCGTCCTCGGAGCCGTTCCAGGCGCAGGAGAAGGGCATCCCCGTCAACTTCTTCCTCTTCGCCAAGGACGGCTACCCGCCCTACGGCACCACGATCGTGACGACACGCAAGCTGACCGAGGCCAAGCCCGAGGCGATGCGCCGGTTCGTGGCCGCCTCCATGGAGGGCTGGAAGAGCTACATGGAGAATCCGGGGCCCGCCAACGCGCTGATCAAGGCGGCCAACCCGAAGATGAGCGACGGCCAGATCGCCTTCGGCATCGAGCGGATGAAGGTGCTCAAGGTGCTCGGCGGCGAAGAGAACGTCCCCATCGGCACCATGACGGAAGCCCGCTGGAAGGCCTCCTACGACTACCTCGTCGAGGCGGGGCTGCTCAAAGCCTCCACGGACTGGAAACGAGCCTTCAGCCTCGACTTCATGCCCGTTCTCTCGGCCAGGGCGGAGTGAGCCGCGCGATGGGGGCCCTCGCTCAAACAAAAAACGCGCTCACCAGCCCGCTCGCGGCCTATCCGCGGGTGGCGCAGGCCGAGCCGGCCGCGCCTCCCCCGGAGCGGCTGGCCCGGCCGGCCGCCAACGCGGCGCCGGCGATCGAGATTCTCTCGGCCGAGAAGGTGTTCGCCGACGGCACACGCGGGCTCGCCCCGGTCGACCTGACGGTGCGCGAGGGCGAATTCCTGTCCCTGATCGGCCCGTCCGGCTGCGGCAAGAGCACCCTGCTCTCGCTCGTGGCCAATCTCAGCGAGCCCAGCGACGGGCGCCTGCTGTGGTGGCGCGGCGGGTTCAACGGCGTCGGCGCGGAGGGCCGGCGGATGTCGGTGGTGTTCCAAGACGCCACCTTGATGCCGTGGCTGCGCATCGCGAGCAATGTGCGCCTCCCGCTCGATCTGGCCGGCGTGAAGAAGGCCGCGTCCGCCCCCCGCGTCCAGGCCGCGCTCGAACTGGTCGGGCTCGGCGAGAAGGGCTGCAGCTATCCGCGCCAGCTCTCGGGCGGGATGCGCATGCGCGCGGCGATCGCCCGCGGCCTCGTCACCGAGCCGAACCTCCTGCTGATGGACGAGCCGTTTGGCGCGCTGGACGAATTCACCCGCAACAAGCTCGACGCCGACCTCGTGGATCTCTGGTGGCGGCGCTCGCTCACCGTACTGTTCGTGACCCACTCGATCTACGAGGCGGTGTTCCTCTCCACGCGCATCGTCGTGATGGCGGCCCGTCCCGGTCGCATCTTCGCCGAGCTCACCATCGACGAGCCGCATCCCCGCGGCGACGCGTTCCGGCGCTCCCCGCGCTTCGCCGAATACTGCCAGCGCCTCTCGGCGCTGCTGACCGAGGCGTCGCTGGCGAGCGATCCCGCCACCGCGGAGGCGCGGACATGAAGCGGCCGCTGATCCGGGATCCCCGCGTGCAGGCGGCGCTGCCGCCGCTCCTCGTCGGCCTTGCAGTGCTGAGCCTGTGGGAGGCCGCCTGCCGCGGCTTCGCCATTCCCGATTACCTGTTCCCGGCGCCGTCCGTGATCGCCGCCTCGCTCGTCCAGAACGGACCGGACCTGCTGCGGGCCCTGTGGAGCACGATGCGGGTGACGCTGATCGCCTTCGCGCTCTCGACCGTGCTCGGCACGCTCGTCGCCTTCCTGTTCGTGCAGAGCCGCTTCATCGAGCGCGGCTTCTTCCCCTACGCGGTGATGCTGCAGGTGACGCCCGTGGTGGCGGTGGCCCCGCTCATCATCATCCTCGTGCGTGACACCCAGGTCGCGCTCGTCATCTGCGCCGCGATCATCGCGATCTTCCCCGTCATCTCGAACACCACGGTCGGCCTGCGCAGCGTCGATCCGGGATTGTCCAACCTGATGCGGGTCTACCGCGCGAGCCGGATGCAGACGCTCCTGCGCCTGCGCATCCCGAGTGCGCTCGGCTACTTCTGCGCGGGGCTGCGCATCTCCTCGGGGCTCGCCCTGATCGGCGCGGTGGTGGCGGAGTTCGTCGCCGGTACCGGCGGACGCAGCGCGGGCCTTGCCTACGAGATCCTCCAGGCCGGCTTCCAGCTCGACATCCCGCGGATGTTCGCCGCGCTCTCGCTGATCACGCTCGCCGGCATCCTGCTGTTCCTCGCCATGAGCGGCCTGAGCCGCCTCGCGCTCGGCTCCTGGGGCGATCCCGAGCGCGCCTGACCCACCCCGATCCCTTTGAGACCATGCCGGAGGGCTTCACGCCGGGCATCACCGCGGAGAGCTTCCATGCTGACGACCCGACAGACGCTGTGGCGCCACTACTGGTACGCGACACTCCGCCTGTCCGACCTCGCGGACGGCCCCAAGCCGTTCACGCTGATGGGCGAGAGGATCGTGCTGTTCCTCGACGGCGAGGGCGAGCCCGCCGCGATGATGGATCGCTGCTGCCACCGCACCGCCCGGCTCTCCAAGGGCTGGTGCGAGGACGGCCTGATCGTGTGCGGCTATCACGGCTGGGCCTACGACCGGCACGGCGCGCTCGCCCGCATCCCCCAATTCAGCCCGGAGCAGGTCGTGCCGCGGCTCGCGGTGAAGAGTTACCACTGCACCGCGAAGTACGGCTACGCCTGGGTCTGCCTGGAGGAGCCCTACGCGGCGATCCCTGAGATCCCCGAGGACACGATGCCCAGCTACCGGCGCATCCAGCAGTTCCACGACGTGTGGAAGACCTCGCCCCTGCGCCTGATGGAGAATTCCTTCGACAACGCGCACTTCGCCTTCGTGCATCAGAACACGTTCGGGCAGCTCAGCCGGCCGATCCCGGAGAAGTACGAGATCACCGAGACCGATTCCGGCTTCGAGGCGGAGACGATCATCACCATCGCCAACCCGCCGATGGCTCACCGCATCACCGGCACCACCGAGCCGACCACCCGGCGCCACATGCGCAACAAGTGGTTCATGCCGTTCTGCCGCCGCCTCGACATCGAATATCCGTCGGGCCTGCGGCACATCATCTTCAACTCGGCCACGCCGATCGACGACGGCACGATCCGGCTCGCACAGATCCTCTACCGCAACGACCGCGAGGAGGATTGCTCGACGGACGCGCTGATCGCCTGGGACGCGGTGATCGTCGAGGAAGACCGCGACATCCTCGAATCGACCGACCCGGACGCGACGGTCGACATGAGCCGCAAGGTCGAGAGCCATATGCCCTCCGACCGTCCCGGCATGATCATGCGCCGCCGCCTGCTGGCGGCCCTGCACGCGCACGGCGAGGAAGAGGTGTCCGAGGCGGTGCCGGCGGTCACGGTACCCGTGGCGCCGACGCTGATGCCGCACGAGAGGGTCGCGTGATGGCCCGTCTCGCCGCACTCCTCGCGACGCTCGCCGCCCTCGCGGCCTCGCCGGTGCTCGCCCTCGACAAGGTCTCGTTCGGCCTCAACTGGGTGCCGGAGGCCGAGCATTGCGGGTTCTTCCAGGCCAAGGCGACGGGCCTCTACGAGCGGGCCGGGCTCGATGTCGAGCTGAGACCCGGCAATCCCAACGTCAACATGCCCCTGCTCGTCGCCTCGGGCGAACTCGACATGGGCATGGGGTCGAGCTTCACCACGCTCAACCTCGTCGCCAAAGGCATCAAGGCGCGCACCGTGGCGGCCTTCTTCCAGAAGGACCCGCAGACGCTGGTGGCCCATGCCGGCCAGGGCGTCGCCCGGCTGGAGGACCTGAAGGGCCGGCCGATCATGGTCGGCGGCTTCTCGCGCAACGAGTTCTGGCAGTTCCTCAAGGCACGCTACGGCTTCACCGACGACCAGCTCCGGCCGTTCGCTTATTCCGCCGCCCCCTTCCTCGCCGACAAGCGGGCGGTGCAGCAGGGCTACATCACCGAGGACGCGGCCCTGCTCGGCAAGGCACTGCCCGAGCCGCCGGTCTCGATCCTGCTGGCCGATTACGGCTACGACAACTACGCCACCTCGATCTTCGCCACCGACGCCTTCATCGCCGCCAAGCCGAAGCTCGTCCGGGCCTTCGTCGAGGCGAGCCGGAAGGGCTGGGAGGCCTGCATGGCCGGTGATTACGAGCCCGCCATGCGGGCGGTGCTCGCCCTGGTGCCGACCGGCGGCGCAGACCTGTTCCGCTTCAAGATGGACCAGATGAAGCGGCGCGGCCTCGTCGAGGGCGGCGACGCGGCCCGGCTCGGCCTCGGCGCGATGACGGAGGCGCGCTGGCGCTCGTTCTTCGACGTCATGACCCAGGCCGGCCTCTACCCGGCCTCGCTCGACGTCCGCCAAGCCTACACGCTCGACTTCCTCGCCCAACCCTGACGGAGCGCATCCATGCGGCAGGCGGATCTTCCGATCGTCGACATCGCCCCGTTCATCCACGGCGATGCCGCCGCGCGGGCGGGTGTCGGGCGCGCCTTTGGGCATGCCCTCGAGACGACGGGGTTCGCCGTCGTCGTCGGCCACGGCATTCCCGAGCGACTGGCGAACGACGTCTACGACACGATGAAGCGCTACTTTGCGCAGCCGCTCTCCGTGAAGAGCCGCGATGCGGCGCCGGAGAAGACCAAGGGCCGGGGCTACCTGCCGGTCGGCATCGAGAGCGTCGCCCGGACGCTTCAGGGCGAGACGCCGCCCGACCTTTGCGAGGCGCTGGTCTTCAACGCGCCGCACCGCGAGGGAGCCTCGGCGCGCCCCAACATCTGGCCCGCAGAGCCGCCCGAATTGCGCGGCCTCGTCGAGGCGTGGCGCGACGCGATCCTGCGGCTGACCGGGCAGCTCACCGAATTGTCGGCGCTCGCACTCGACCTGCCGCAAGACTACTTCGCCCCCTGGTTCGCGGATCCGGCGCTGACGCTGCGCTTCGTCCACTATCCCGACCAGGCCGAGCCGCCGATGCCGGGGCAGCTCCGCTACGGCGCGCACCACGATTACGGAGGGCTGACGATCCTGCGGCAGGATGCGGCGCCGGGCGGCCTCCAGGTCGCCGACCGCGCCGGCAACTGGTTCGAGGCCGGCGTGGTGCCGGATTCCTTCGTGATCAATGTCGGCGACCTCCTGGCCCGCTGGACCAACGAACGCTGGCGCTCGACCCTGCACCGGGTGTCGAACCCCGACCGTGGGCTGACCGGCTCGTCCGCGCGCCTGTCGATGGTTGCCTTCACGGCACCGAACGAGCTGTCCGAGGTCGCCTGCCTGCCGAGCTGCTGCGACGCCGCCAATCCGCCGCGCTACGAGCCGGTCAAAGCGGGCGAATACATCCAGTCGAAGCTGCGGGCTTCGATGGATCTGACGGCGCGGGCCTGAGATGGCGGCCCATCCCTCCCCCGACGCCCTCGCGGCGCTCAAGGTGGATCTTTCCGGCCGCGTCGTCCTGGTCGAGGAGCCGGCGCGGGTGCGCAAGCGCTCGCGCGACTTCTTCTGGTACTCCCCCGTTCTCGACGCCGAATTGAAGGGCCTGTCCGGCGACCTCGTCGCCGAGCCGGCGAGCGAGGCCGAGGTGATCGCGGTCGCCGCGGCCTGCGCCCGGCACGGGGTGCCGCTGACTGTGCGCGGCGGCGGCACCGGCAATTACGGGCAGGCGGTGCCGCTGCACGGCGGCGTCGTGCTCGACGTCTCCGGCCTCGACCGGATCGAGTGGCAGCGCGACGGCGCTGTGCGCACCGGTCCCGGCCTCCGCATGAACCGTCTCGACGCCCTCCTCGCAGAGGGTGGCGAGGAGATCCGGATGCATCCCTCGACCAAGCGCACGGCGAGCATCGGCGGCTTCGTCGCGGGTGGTTCGGGCGGGATCGGCTCAGTGAATTACGGCCAGCTGCGCGAGCGCGGCAACATCCGCGCCGCCCGCGTCGTGACGCTGGAGCCGGAGCCGCGGGTGCTCGAACTGACCGGCGACGCGGTCAACGGTATAGCGCACGCCTACGGCACCACCGGCATCGTCACGGCGCTGGAGATGCCGCTGGCACCGGTCCATCCCTGGATCGACGTCATCGTCGCCTTCGACGATTTCCTGACGGCGGCCGAGGTCGGGCTGGCGGTCGGCCGCGATCCCGCGATCACCAAGAAGCTCGTGACGCCGATCGCGTGGCCGCTGCCGCAATGGTTCACGCCGCTGCGGGCGCAGTGCCCGCCGGGGCAGGCGCTCCTGATCGCGATGGTGGCGGAGGCAAGCCTGCCCGCCTTCCGGGCAAGGGTTGCGCGGGAGGGCGGCACGATCACCCTGGAGACGCCGCTCGACGACTCGCCCGGCCACACCCCGCTCTACGAGTACAGCTGGAACCACACCACACTGCAGGTGCTCAAGACCGACCGGAGCTGGACGTACCTCCAGAGCCTCCACCCGGCCGATGGACTGATGGAGAGCGTCGCCGAGATGGAGGCGCTGTTTCCCGACGAGATCGTGCCGCATCTCGAACTCATCGAGTTCGCCGGCCGCCTGACCTACGCCGGCATCCCGCTCCTGAAGTTCACCGACGCGGACCGGCTGAACCACATCATCGAGGCACACGAGGCGCGCGGCGTCTCGATCGCCAACCCGCACGTCTACACCCTGGAGGACGGCACCCGGCACAAGCGGGCGGAGACTGATCAGCTCGGCTTCAAGCGGCTCACCGACCCGATGGGCCTGATGAACCCGGGAAAGATGCGGACCTTCACTCCCGCCCCTCCTCCGGCCTGACTGCCGTGGCGCGCGTCCTCTACCTTTACTGTCACCCGCTGCCGGAGAGTTTTCATGGCGCGATCCGCACGGGCGCCCTCGACGGTTTGGCGCGGGGCGGCCACCGGGTCGATCTGCTCGACCTCTACGCTGAGGGCTTCGATCCGGTCCTCACCGCGGAGGCGCGACGCCACTACCACGACGTCACGGTGAACCAGCGCGGGCTTGAGGATTACATCGCGCGGCTCCGCGCCGCGCAGGTGCTGGTGGTGCAGTTTCCGACTTGGTGCTTCGGACCACCCGCGATGCTCAAGGGCTTCATCGACCGGCTGATGATGCCGGGCGTGGCCTTCGACCTCTCCGATCCGCGCCACGCCCGGCCAACCCTCGACGCATTGGAGCGGATCGTCGGCGTCGTCACCTACGGCCGGCCGCGCTGGATGGCGCTGGCGATGCAGGATCCGCCGCGCCGGATGGTGACCCGCTACCTCCGCTGGTTCGCCGCGCGCCGGGCTCGCGCCGAGTACCTCGCGCTCTACCACCTGAACGTCGCCCCCGAGGCCCGCCGCCGCGCCTTCATCGAGCGGGTACGCGGGCGGATGGAGCGGCTGTGAGCCCGACGATTACCTAGGACCCCCGCCATGCTGATGCATCGTCTCCTCACGCTCGGCGCCGAGCGCCATCCCGATCGGCCCGCCTTCCACTGGGTCGATCGCGACCGCGGCCTGACCTATGCCGGGGCGGTCGATGCCATGGAGCGCATGGCCGGCGCCCTGCACGAACTTGGCGTGGGAAAGGGCGAGCGCGTCACGATCTTCGCCCATAACGGGCTCGACTACATCGTGGCGATGCTGGGGGCGTGGCGGATCGGCGCCATCGCCGCCCTGGTGAACGTGAAGTTCGCCGACGAACTCACCGACTACTTCGCCGACCACACGCCGAGCGCGGTGGTCTACACCCACGACATGGAGGCGCAGGTCGCCGCGGCCTGCGCCGCCGTCGGCACGGTCCGCGCCCGCCTGTGCATGGACGGGGCGCAGGGCGGCGCCCTCTCCCTGCCGGAACTGCTGGCGGCGGCCCTGCCGGCGCCGCCCGATCCCGGCGACGAGACCGCCATCGCCCACCTCTCCTACACCTCGGGCACGACGGGCAAGCCGAAGGGCGCCTGCCTGCGCCACGAGCCGACCGTGCGGGCCTCCCGCTGCATCGGCGAGCGTCTGCGGCTGCGGCCGAGTGATGTCTCCTTTGGTCCTTCGGCGCTCTCAAGCTCCTACCAGCTCGTCGCCAACCTGCTGCCACCGCTCGCCGTCGGCGCCTCCATCAACGTGATGCGATTCTGGACGCGGGAGGGCGGCTACGACGCGCTCGCCGCCCGCCGGGCGACGAGCCTCGTCGCCAACCCGCCGATCCTCGACGACGTGTTGCAGGAAACCCGCCGCCGCGGCGCGCCGCCGCCGGCCCTGCGCCTCGGCATCTCCGGCGGCGGGCCGGTGCCGCCGACGCTCAAGGCGGCGTGGCGCGACGAGCTCGGCCTGCCGCTGGTCGAGAGCTACGGCCAGAGCGAACTCGGCGGCTTCGTCGGTCTCGGCTACCCGGAACTGGAGCCGGACGATGCGCGGCTCGGGCGGGTCGGGCCGCCGCTGCCCGACAAGGAGGTCTTCATCCTGGGTCCCGACGACCGCAGGCTGCCGCCGGGCGAGATCGGCGAGATCGCGCTCACGGGCGGCTTCATGGCCGGCTACTGGGGCAAGCCGGACAAGACCGAGGCGGCGACGCGCGGCGGCTACCTGCGCACCGGCGATCTCGGGCTCCTCGATGACGAGGGCTGCGTGACGCTGCGCAGCCGCCGGGCGGAACTCGTCGAGGTGGCCGGGCGCCTGTGGTATCCGCGCGACGTCGAGGAGGCGCTGACGGCGCAGGCCGGCGTGGCCCAGGCGGCTTTGGTCGGCGTCGCCGATCCGGCGCTCGGCCAGCGACCGGTCGCCTTCGCGCAAGCCCAGCCCGGCGCCGTCCTCGACGCGGCGACGCTGAAATCCGCGATCGAGGGGCGGGTCCCCTACGACCTCGATCCGCTCGTCCTCGTCGTCGTGCCGGATATGCCGATGACTCCGACCGGCAAGATCGCCAAGGCGGATCTCGCCCACTCCGACCTCGCGCGAAACGCCGCCGAGAGCGCCGCCGAAAGCGCCGCGAAGAACGCGGCGGCGACGTGATGCGCCCCGCCTCGCGCTGGTGGTGGGACCTGACGACGGAAGACTTCTCACGCCTCGACTGGGCGCCGCTGGTCGCGATCCTGCCCGTGGCGGCGGTCGAGCAGCACGGGCCGCACCTGCCGGTGCGGGTCGATGCGGCGATCAATGCCGGCATCCTCGCCCGCGCCGTGGCCCTGATGCCCGACGACCTGCCGGCGCTGGTCCTGCCGATGCTGCCCATCGGCAAGTCGAACGAGCACCATGCCTTCCCCGGCACGCTCAGCCTTTCCTACGACACCCTGGCGCGCCTGTGGATCGAGACCGCCGAGAGCGTGCACCGCGCCGGCTGCCGCCGCCTCCTGATCCTCAACAGCCATGGCGGGCAGCCGCAGGTGATGGAGATCGTGACCCGCGAATTGCGCGTGCGGCTCGGCATGCTCGCGGTCGGCAGCAGTTGGGGCGGGGTGACGCCGATGGACGACCTCTTCTCGGCAGCCGAGCGGCGCCACGGCATCCATGGCGGCGAGATCGAGACCAGCGCCATGCTGGCGCTCTATCCCGACCTCGTGCGGATGGAGCGGGCGGGGGACTTTGCGCCGCTCTCGGTCGAAATGGAGCGGGCCGGCGGCCTTCTGACGCCGGAGGGCCGGGTCGGCTTCGGCTGGATGGCGCAGGATCTCCACCGCGCGGGCGTCAGCGGCAACGCCGCGGCGGCGGATGCGCGGCGCGGCGCCGAACTGGTCGAGCGCGCCGCCGCGGGCGTGGTGCGGCTGGTGCGCGAGATCGCGGATTTTCCCCTCGACCGGCTGCGCTCCGGGACCGCCTTCAATGCCCGCTGACACCCCGCTCGCCGTCGCCGAGCCCGAGACCGCGACGCTGACGCTGCCCGACGGGGTCCAGCTCACCGCCGACGTCTGGCGTCCCGCCGGCCCCGGCCGCCATCCCGTCCTGCTCATGCGCCAGCCCTACGGCCGCGCCATCGCCTCGACCCTGACCCTGGCGCACCCGGCTTGGTACGCGGCCCGCGGCTACCTCGTCGTGGCGCAGGACGTGCGCGGGCGCGGCGGCAGCGGTGGCAGGTTCCGCCTGTTCGAACACGAGGCCGCGGACGGCGCGGCGACCCTGGCCTGGGCGGCGGATCTGCCGGGATCGGACGGCCGCGTCGCGACCTACGGCTTCAGCTATCAGGCGGTGACGCAATTCCTGGCGCTCGAAGGCGCGTTGCGGGCGGGCACCAAGCGCCCCGATGCGATCGTGCCGGCGATGGGCGGATGGGACATCCGCGACGACTGGGCCTTCACCGGCGGCGCCTTCGGGCTCGCCGGCAATATCGGCTGGGCGAGCCAGATGGGAGCCGAAGTCGCCCGGCTCCGGGGCGATGCCGCCGCCTTCGCGTCGCTCGCCGCCGCGGCGCGCGGCACGCCCTGGAGCGGACCGGTCGCGGCGCGGCCCGAGATCCTCGCGCACCATGCCGCCGACCACCATTACTTCGACTGGCTCGGCGACGATCCGGCCTACTGGGACAGGATCGCACCGGCCCGCCGCCTCTCCGGGAGCGACCTCGCCGTCCCCGGCCTGCATGTCGGCGGCTGGCAGGATTTTTTGCTCGACGGCACGCTCGGCGCCTACGAGGCCTTCCGCGCAGGGCCCGCCCCGCAGCGTCTCCTGATCGGGCCTTGGACGCACGCCCCCTGGGGCCGCCGGATCGGCGGCCTCGATCTCGGGCCGGAAGCGGTCACGCCGGTCGATGCCGCGACGGTCGCTTTCCTCGATCACGTGCTGCTCGGGCGCGAGGATCGGGGTGCGCCCGTCCGGCTGTTCGACGTGGGGAGCCGCGGCTGGGCCGGCTTTTCCGCCTGGCCCGAGCCCGAGCCGACGGCGCTCCATTTCGCCTCCGATGGTCTCGCTGCCACCGCCGCGGGCGGTCGGCTCGCGGCGGCGCCGGGGGAGGCAGGCGAGGACCGCCTCGTGCACGATCCCTGGCGGCCCGCGCCGATCGTCGGTGGGCCCTGGGGGACGCCGCCCGGCTATCAGGACCGCGCCGCCCTGGACGATCGCAGCGACGTGGCGGTCTATGACGGCCCGGTGATCGCCGCGCCCCTGCAACTCGCCGGCCGGGTGGCGGCAGAGGTGTTCGTCGAGACCGCGGCGGCGAGCCACGACCTTCACGCCACGCTCTCCCTCGTGGAGCCGGACGGACGCGCGCTCACCTTGACCGCCGGCCATCTGCGGGTCGCCGACGCCGACGCGCCGGGGCCCCGACGCATCGCCATGCGGGGCGTGTGCTGCACGCTGCGGCCCGGACAGCGCCTGCGTCTGTCGCTTCAGGCCGCCGCTTGGCCGGCCTTCGCCGTCAATCCGGGGACCGGGAGCAGCCCGGAGGCGGCTGCGGCGATGCAGGCGCAGGTGGTCGTGCTCGCCCTGTGCCACGGGGCGGAGCGTCCGTCGCGGCTGCTGTTGCCGATCCTCGGGTGAGTCGGCCGATTGTCCGAACGGCGGCGGCACGGCCTTTGCTGCCGACGACGGCGCAAGCGGCGGCCATCACGGCCCTGCGGGAGCCCTCACAATGCGCTTGAAACGGGCCGGTCTCGGCCTCAGCCTTCCCCTCCTCGCTTGGTTCGTCGCAGCCTCCTGTTTCGGCAGCGGCATCGTCACGGCCCCGGGTGCTCGCGCGCAGGGCACGGTGACGCCGCCGGCCGGCCAGTCTCGCATCACCGCCCCGGGCGGGCGGCGCGGAAAGGCCGCCCGCTTCCACCGGAAGCGTCACCGGTGAGTCGCTTCGCAGCGTCCATGCAGCCCGACACCGCCTCGCCTCCCATCCGCAACCGGAAAGTCCATCACATGCGTCTCATTACGACTGCCGTCCTCGGCCTGTGCGCCCTCGCGGGCCTGGGCGGTGCCGCCTTCGCCCAAGGATCGACAGGCGCCCCGGCCGGCAGCCCGGGGGCGACCGCGCCGGGCGGCACGGAAGGAGCGGCCGCCGTCTCGAACGAGCAGGAGGCCATCCGCTCGGGCGACGCCATCCCGGTGGCACCCGGCGCCGGCGTACCGGTGGAAACGGCCCCGCCCCCGGCCGAAGAGCGCCGCCTGCCGCCACCGCCGCGTCCCTGACCGGCCTCGAAACGAGAAAAGGCGCCGCCGGATCGCTCCGGCGGCGCCTCTTTTTTCGGGAACCCGCGCGTTCTACTGCGTCAGCCGGTCGTCGATCCCCTTCACGTACCAGTTCATGCCGAGGATCATCGGATCGGGCGCATGCTCGCCCTCCTTCACGGCGACCGAGCCGTCCTGCTTCAGCACCGGCCCCTGGAACGGGTGGATCTTACCCTCGACGATCCCCTTCCTGGTCTCCTCGGCCAGCGCCTTCACGTCGTCGGGCATGTTGGTGAACGGCGCCAGCACGACCATGCCGTCCTTGATGCCGCCCCAGGTGTCATGGCTCTTCCACGCGCCCTCGAGGACGGCCTTGGCTTCCGCGATGACGTAACCGTTCCAGTCGTCGACGATCGAGGTGAGCTGCGCCTTCGGGGCGAAGCGGTACTGATCGGAGGATTGGCCGAAGGCGAGCTTGCCGGCCTTCTCGGCCTCCTGCAGCGGCGCCGCGGAATCGGTGTGCTGGGTCAGAATGTCCGCGCCCTGGGCCAAGAGCGCCTTGGCGGCCTCCGCCTCCTTGCCGGGGTCGAACCACGTGTTCACCCAGACGATTTTGACCTTGATGTCCGGGTTGACGGATTGCGCGCCGAGCATGAAGGCGTTGATGCCACTCACGACCTCGGGGATCGGGAAGGAGGCGATGTAGCCGACGGTGCCCGATTTCGACAGCTTGCCCGCGATCTTCCCGCAGATGTAGCGGCCCTCGTAGAAGCGGGCCGAGTAGGTCGAGACGTTGTCGGCGCGCTTGTAGCCGGTGGCGTGTTCGAACTTCACCTTGGGAAATTTCTTGGCGACCTTCAGGGTCGGCTCCATAAAGCCGAAGGAGGTCGTGAAGATCAGACCGGCGCCCGAACGGGCGAGCTTCTCGATCGCACGCTCGCTGTCGGCCTCGGGCACGTTTTCGAGGAAGGTCGTCTCGACCTTGTCGGGCAGCGCCTCGGCCAGCGCCTTGCGGCTGAGGTCGTGCTGGTAGGAGTAGCCGTAATCGGCGACCGGGCCGACATAGACGAAGCCCACCTTGAGCTTGTCCGCCGCCCGCACCGGAGCCGCCGCGACGGCCGCGCACAGAAGTGCTCCGGCCACGCGCGTGACGATGCTGCCCATCATGATTGTCTGCCCCTTTTCGACGGCGTTGTCCGCCGCGGCTTGCCGGCGCCGCGCATGGGCGCCCGGGGCATTTCGGAGCAAGACCAGGGCCAAGAGGAGCCGCGGAAGCGGGGCAGGCCGGCGAACGCACGCGGCATCCGCTTGATCGCAGGGGTGTCCTCCCTCGTCGTCGCGAGGCGGAGCCGAAGTGATCCAGGGCGCGCCCTCTCCGTGAGAGTCGTGCCCTGGATTGTCGGGGCTCTGCCTCGCGGTGACGGCGTCCGCACGGTTCAGTGGTGCCCGGCCATGTGGCGGCCGATCACCCCGGCCTCCGCCGCCGCGGCCGGCGTCTCGTAGACGAGGCGCCCGTCCGACATCACGCAGATGCGGTCCGACAATTCCAGGATCTCGTCGAGATCCTCGCTGATCAGCAGCACGGCGGCGCCGGCATTCCGCGCCGCCACGATGCGGGAGCGGATCTCGGCGACCGCCGCGAAATCGAGGCCGAAGCAGGGATTGACGACGATCAGGAGATCGACCGGATCGGTGAGTTCGCGCGCGAGCACGGCGCGCTGCACGTTGCCGCCGGACAGGGTGGCGATCGGCGCCTCGGAGGAGGCGGTCTTCACCTTGAAGCGGGCGATCAGGTCCTTCGCCCGCCGGCTCATGGCGCGCCGGTCGAGCCAGAGGGTCGGCGGACCCGCGGGGTCCTCGCCGCGCCGGTCGAAGGCGCGGAAGGCGAGGTTCTCGGCGACCGACATCCGCGGCGCGCAGGCGTTGCGCAGAGGCTCCTCGGGGATGAAGCGCACACGGTGCCGGCGGCTCTCGGCCCGCGTGCCGCGATAGGGCTCGCCCTGCACCGCGACGCGCCCGCCCGTCGCGCGGATCTGTCCGCCGAGCACGTCGGCGAGTTCCTTCTGCCCGTTACCGGAAACGCCGGCGATGCCGACGATCTCGTGGGCGCGCACGCGCAGATCCGCGACATCGATCCGCCGCAGGCCGGAGACGTCGGTGGCGGTCAGGCTATCCACCCGCAGGATCTCATGCGCCGTGTCGGGCTCGCCGACCCGCGCGGCGACCGTCCGCACGGTGCGCTCGCCCACCATCATCGCCGCCATGTCGTCCCGCGACAGCGCGCCGACCGCGCCGTCGCCGACGAGCCGCCCGCGCCGCAGGACGCTGAGGGTGCGGGCGAAGGCTTCGACCTCCCGGAACTTGTGGCTGATCATCAGCACCGTGAGCGCGCCCGCATCCGCCATGCCCCGCAACAGGCCCAGCACCTCCTCGGCCTCGGCCGGCGTCAGCACCGAGGTGGGCTCGTCGAGGATCAGGAACCGGGCCTTGAGGTAGAGCTGCTTGACGATTTCGAGCTTCTGCTTCTCGCCCGCCGCGAGTTCCGCCACCGGCCGGTCGAGGTTCAGCCGGAACGGCATCCGGGCCATGAAATCGGCGAGCGCCGCGCGCTCGGCCTTCCAATCGAGGATCGCGGGCGCGTCGGCCCGGCCGATGACGAGGTTCTCGGCGCCGGTCAGCGAGGGCACCAGGGTGAAATGCTGGTAGACCATGCCGAGGCCGCGCGCCTGCGCGCCCTTCGGCCCCGTGATTTCGGCCTCCCGGCCGTCGATCAGCACCGAGCCGGCGGTGGGTGCGTAAAAACCCATCACGCATTTGACGAAGGTCGACTTGCCCGCCCCGTTCTCGCCGAGCAGGGCGTGGAAGCCGCCGGCCTCGATCTTCATCGAGACGTCGTCGAGGGCGGTGAAGCCGCCGAAGCGCTTCGTCATGCCGATGGTCTCGACGCCGAGGGCACCGGAGGGGGCGGTGTGCGCGAGGGCTGTCATGACGGCCTCAGCCCATCGCCGCCAGGATCGCCTCGGACGAGGCGACCGCGCCGAACACGCCGCCCTGCATCGTCACCATCTTCAGCGCCGCGTCGTGGTTGCCGGGGTCGGTCGCGGCGGTGCCGTCGGGGACGATCACGCATTCGAAGCCGCGGTCGTTGGCCTCGCGCATGGTGGTGTGGACGCAGACATCCGTGGTGATGCCGGTCAGGATCAGGTTGCGGATGCCCCGCGTCGTCAGGATGAGTTCGAGATCGGTCGCGCAGAAGGAGCCCTTGCCGGGCTTGTCGATCACCGGCTCGTCCGGCAGCGGTGCCAGTTCGGGGATGATCTCCCAACCGGGCTCGCCCCGCACCAGCACCCGCCCGCAAGGGCCGGGATCGCCGATCCCGGCCCCGATCCGGCGTGAGCGCCAGCGCTTGTTGGCCGGAAGATCCGCCAAGTCCGGCCGATGGCCCTCGCGGGTGTGGATCACGTGGTAGCCATGCGTCCGGGCGGCGGCGAGGAGTTCGCCGATCGGCCCGATCGGCGCGCGGGTCAGGGCGAGGTCGTAGCCCATGGCATCGACGTAGCCGCCCTTGCCGCAGAAGTCGGTCTGCATGTCGATGATGACGAGTGCCGTGGTCTTCGGGGCGAGCGAGCCGTCATAGGGCCAGGGATAGGGCTCGGCGGCGACGAAGCGGCCGCTCTCGGCGGCCCCGGCGGAGGGGAAGGGGATGATGCTCACTCCGCCGCCTCCCGCGCCGCCGGGAGCTGGCCCTCGCCGTAGCTCCGGGTCGGTGCGGCAAAGCCGCAGCTCGTCCCGTCGGTCACCGTCACCCTGTCCTCCCACGGCACGCGATAGCGGCCGGCGGCGAGGTCGTGCATGTAGCTGTAGGGGCAATCGCCCGCGCCGCCCTTCACCGCCGTGTAACCGCGGTGGCCGAGCTGATAGATGTTGTTCTCGACGCCCCAATGCGCCCGCGCCTCGCGCACAAGATCGGGCCGCACCTCGGCGGTGATGATCTCATCGACGCGGCCCGTGGTACCGTGGGCGAGCACCGTGCCGTCGAAGTTGACGATCATCCCCTCGCCCATGGAATCGAAGGTGCCGTCGGACCCGCACATGCAGACGTTGGCGGTCACCATCAGGTTGCAGAAGGCGTTCGACTGGTTGGTGAAGCGCCAGGATTCGCGGATCGGCGCGGTGTAGCCGGCCGTGCGGATCATGATCTCCGCGCCCTTGTAGGCGCATTCGCGCGCCATCTCCGGGAACATGCCGTCGTGGCAGATGATGAGGCCGAGCTTGGCTCCCTTCGGCCCCTCGATCACCGGAATGCCGAAGTCGCCGGGCTCCCAGGGCTCGACCGGCACCCAAGGGTGCATCTTGCGATAGTAGAGCTTAAGTTCGCCGGTGTCGTCGATGACGAGGCCGGAATTGAACGGGTTGCCGTGCGGGTTGGCCTCCATGATCGAGAAGCAGCCCCAGATCCGGTTGTCGCGGCAGGCCTGCTTGAACGCCGCGACTTCGGGGCCGTCGAGCGTGCAGAGGATCTCGGGCCGGGTGTCCATCGACAGGCCGTGCAGGGCGTATTCGGGGAAGACGACCAGATCCATCGTCGCCATGTTGGCGCGCGCCTTGGCGACCATCGCGACGATGCGCTCGGCCTGGGCGGTCACGTCGACCCGTGTGGTGATGGTCGGCAGTTGAAGCTGGACGAGGCCGATGACGACGCCGTTCGGGGATTTGTTCAGTCCACCGAGACCGTTCATGAGGTTTCCTTACTTGAGAGACAATTCGCCCGGCGCGCCGGTCAGCGCCCGGTCCGGCGAGGAGGTGGCGATCAGCAGCGCCAGGGTGAGGACGTAGGGCGCGGCGTAGAACAGGTAGTAGCCCTGCGAGATGCCGACCGATTGCAGGGCGGGTCCGAGCGCCCCGGCGCCCCCAAACAGCAGCGCCGCCCCGAAGCAGGCGAGCGGATTCCAGCGGGCGAAGATGACGAGCGCCACCGCCATCAGGCCCTGCCCGGACGAGATGCCCTCGTTCCACGAGCCGGGATAATAGAGCGAGAGATAGGCGCCGCCGATCCCGGCGAGCACGCCGCCGACGGCGGTCGCGAGCAGCCGCACGCGGTCGACGTTGTAGCCCATGGCGCGCGCCGCATCCGCGCTGTCGCCGACCACGCGCACGATCAGGCCGGCCTTGGTGTTGCGGAACGCCCACCACAGGAACAGCGCCAGCGCGGCGCCGGCCAGGAACAGCACGTTGACCCGGAGCGCCGCCTGAACCTGCGGCAGGTCCGACCAGAAGCCGAACGGGATCGCCGGCAGCGGCGGGGCCGAGGGCTGGATGAAGGGCTTTCCGAGGAAGAAGGCGAGGCCTGAGCCGAACAGCATCAGCGCGATGCCGATCGCCACGTCGTTGACCCGGGGAAAGCGGCAGATGAAGCCGTGCAGCCCGCCGAAGGCGCCGCCGGCCAGTCCGGCGACCGCCACGCCTGCCCATGGGCTGCCCGTCAGCACGGCGGTGGCGTAGGCCGACATTGCGCCGAAGACGAGGGTGCCCTCCAACCCGAGATTGATCCGCCCCGAGCGCTCGGTGATGGTCTCGCCGAGGCTCACGAACAGGAACGGCGTCGAAACGCGGATCGCCCCGCCGATGACGGCGAGCAGAACGGTCGTCAGGCCGAGATCGTCGCTCATCCTGTCCGTCCCGCAATGGCCGTCACGACGACATTCCTTGGGCCGCCCCGCGCTTCTCGGACCAGAGATGCGGGCTGAACAGCTTGAAGCGCCCGTAGAGCGTCTCGCTGACGAGCACGACGAGGAAAAGCAGCCCTTCGAGCACGAGCACCGTCGCGTCGGGCAACTGCATCCGGCGCTGGATCAGGCCGCTCGAGGCTTCGATGCCGCCGAGCAGGAAGGCCACCGGCAGGATCGCGAGGGGATTGTGGCGGGCGAGGAACGCGACGAGGATGCCGGTATAGCCGAAGCCCGCATTGAGCGAGGCGTTGGCGTTGCCGTGCACCGCCGCGACCTCGAAGAAGCCGGCGAGCGCGGCGCAGGCGCCGCCCAAAGCGGTGAAACTCACGATGAGGCGCCCGACCGGCAGGCCCTGAATCTGCGCCGCCCGCAAGTTGCCGCCGGCGATACGCGCGGCGAAGCCGATCGTCGTCCGCTCCGTCAGCGCGTAGGCGGCGAGGCAGGCGAGAACGCCGATGCCGAGCCCCCAATGGACATCAAGTCCCGGCAAGGGACCGACCATGAACGCCTCGCCGATCGGCGCGGTCGAGGGCTTGTTGAGGCTCGCCGGATCGCGCAACAGGCCCTCGATCAAGTGGTTCGAGAGCGCGAGCCCGATATAGGACATCAGTAGGCTGGCGATGGTCTCGTTGACCCCGCGATAGGCGCGCAGCGCCCCGACCATTCCGATCCAAGCCGCCCCGGCCGCGGCGGCGGCGAGCGCCATCAGCGGTACGGCGAGAAGCGCGGGGAAGCTTTGGAGCGGTTGCGCCGCGGCCGCAGCGGCGACGCCGCCGAGGACGATCGCGCCCTCGCCGCCGATCACCACGAGTCCGAGACGGGCCGGCAGAGCGACGCAGAGCGCCGCAAACAGCAGGGGGGCGGCACGCTGCAGGCTGTTCTGAAGCGCGAAGGGGGAGCCGAAGCCGCCGCGCCAGACGAGATCCAGGAAGGCGAGCGGGCTTTTTCCCAGGGCGAGCAGGAACAGGGAGAAGATCAGGAAGCCGGCGATCACCGCGGCGACCGGAATCGCGACGCTCTCGGCGCGGCGTGCGAGCCACGCCCGGATCTGGAGCGAGGCCGGTGGCCGGTCCGGGCCGCTCTCGGTCAGCGGCAGGCCGGGCGCGGTGGTGTCAGCGGCCATGGGTGCGGCCATGGGTGCGGCCATGCGTGCGGGTCCATGGGGTCGGGTCCATGGGTCGGATCCTTTTCCGCGAAGGCGCAGAAACCATGCCAAGCCCCCTCGGGCATCCGCCCGGCGGCCGTGTCAGGCCGAGCCCTTCACGCCCTCGACGAGGTAGTTGGTCTTCTCCAGCTCGGCTGCGTTCTCGGCCAGCGCCGTGCCGGCACCGGCGATCTCGTTGCCCTTGTTGTCCTTGAGCGGACCCTTGATGATGGCGAAGCCGCCCTTCATCATCTCGGCCTTGACGGCGTCGGCCCGCTTGCGGGCCTCTTCGGAGACCGCGGGGCCGTAGGGGCTCATCTTGACGAAGCCGTCCGGCAGCCCGCCGCGCACGAAGTTCGGCGGGGCCTTGCCCGCCTGCATGTCGGCGACGAAGCCCTTGTAGATCGAGGCCCAGTTCCACTCCGCGCCGGTGAGGTACTTGTCCTTGGCCAGAGCCGATTGGTCGGCATGGTAGCCGCAGACGAAGGCGCCGCGCCGCGCCGCCGTCTCGACCACGACCTTGGGACTGTCGACGTGGCAGGTGATCACGTCGGCGCCGCCATCGATCAGCGCGTTGGTCGCCTCCGCCTCCTTGACGGCCAACGACCACTCGCCGGTGAAGATCACCTGAACCGTGATCGACGGATCGACGCTGCGCGCACCGAGCAGGAAGCCGTTGATGTTGTTGAGGACCTGCGGGATCGGCTTGGCCGCGACGAAACCGAGCCGCTTCGATTTCGAGGCGTGGGCGGCGACGATGCCGTTCAGGTACTGCCCCTGGGCGATGTAGCCGAAATAGGAGCCGGCGTTCTTCGGGTTCGCCTCGGTCCAGAGACCGCCGCAATGGCGGAACTGCACCTTCGGGTTCTTCTTCGCCTCGATGAGGACGTGCGGGTCGAAGTAACCGAAGGAGGTCGGGAACAGGAGGGTCGCGCCGTCCAGGTTGATCATGCTCTCCATGGTCTTCTGGACATCGGTGGTCTCGCGGACGTTCTCCTCCTCGACCACCTGGACACCGGGGATCGCCTTGAGGGCGGCCGCTCCCTGGGCGTGGGCTTGGTTGTAGCCGTAATCGTCCTTGGGCCCGACATAGATGAAACCGACGGTGAGCGGACCGGCGGCCCGGGCGCGGCCGAAGGGGAGCGCCCCGAGCGAGAGGGCGGCCGCACCGCCGAGCAGATGTCTGCGGGAGAAAGAATGGGCTGACACGAGGCGTGATCCCTCTTTCCGGGCCGGCGGCACAGGCTTGGTCAGCATTGATCCTGTTTCAGGCAGAGAAAAGATCAAAGTTTCGGCACCAGAACGCTGATCAACTATCAGGGAAAATCTCACCGAAACGGAGGATGCGCCCAAAAAGACGTCCGCATATGCATCCTTTCGCGCCATCGATCCCGTGAGGCGGCGCCCCTCAACGACTCGGGGCGAAGACGCGGCCGAGTGCGGCCGGTGCCAGAGAACCGCCCCGCCGCCGGCCGAGCGAGAGCAGGACGAGCGCCAGGATGGTGGCGAGGTAGGGGACGGCCGAGAGCAGCTGGCCCGGCAGGCCGAGACCCGCGGCCTGGGCGTGAAGCTGGAGCACGGTCGCCCCGCCGAAGAGCAGCGCGCCCGCGGCGACCCGCAGCGGCTGCCAGGAGGCGAAGACCACGAGCGCCAGGGCGATCCAGCCCCGTCCGGCGGTCATCGCGGGCGCCCAGAACGGGGTGTAGGCCAGCGACAGGTAGGCACCCGCGAGCCCCGCGCAGGCGCCCCCGAACAGCACCGCGAGGAAGCGCACCTTGCGCACCTTGAGCCCGAGGGCATGGGTCGCGGTGTGATCGTCGCCGATGGCGCGCAGGGTCAATCCGGCGCGGGTGCGCCACAGGAACCACCACACCCCGGCGACGAGGAGGAGGGCCGCGTAGACGAAGGCGTCGTGTCCGAACAGCAGCCGGCCAACCCCCGGGAGGTCGGTCAGGCCGGGCAGGTGGAGGTGGGGCGCCGGATCGCGCTTCATCCCGACATAGCCAGCGCCGACGAGGCCGGAGAGCCCCAGCCCGAGGATGGTCAGCGCCAATCCCGAGGCGACTTGGTTGGCCGCCAGCCCCACGGTGAGCACGCCGAAGAGGGCGGCGAGCAGCAGGCCTGCGCCGGCCCCGCCGAGGGCACCGAGCCCGGTCGATCCGGTCTGGGTGGCGACGGCGAAGCCGGCGGCCGCGCCCAGCACCATCATGCCCTCGACGCCGAGATTGAGCACGCCGGAGCGCTCCACGACGAGTTCGCCGATGCCGGCCAGGATCAGCGGTGTCGCCGCCGCCAGCACCGTGACGAGGACCATCTGGACGATGTCGAGGCTCATGGGGTCACCTTGGCGCCCGCACCGCCCGGCACGATCCGGACGTGGTAGCGCGTGAGCACGTCGGCCCCGAGCACGAGGCCGAGCAGCAACCCCTGGAAAGCGCGGGTCAGGTCGAGCGGCAGCTTCAGGTCGATCTGAGCCCCCTCGCCACCGATGGTCGTCAGGGCGATGACGATCGCCGCGAGCAGAATCCCCGGCGGGCTGAGGCGTCCGAGGAAGGCGACGATGATCGCGGTGAAGCCGTAGCCCGGAGAGATCTCCGGCTGAAGCTGGCCGATCCGTCCGGCCACCTCGCAGATGCCGGCAAGGCCCGCCGCCCCGCCGGAGATCGCGAAGACCGCCAGCGTGAGGCGCGCGTCCGAGAAGCCGGCAAAGCGCGCCGCCCGCGGGCTCGCGCCGACGGTGCGGACCTCGAAGCCGAACAGGGTCCGGGCCAGGACGAGGGCCGCCAGCACGATCGCGAGACAGCCGATCGGCACGCCCGCATGGAGCGACTCGCCCGCCATCAGCAGGGGCAGCCGGGCGGCCTCGTCGAAGCTGACGCTCTGCGGGAAGTTGTAGCCCTGCGGATCGCGCAAGGGCCCGCGCACCATGTAGTCGAGCAGCAACTGCGCGACGTAGACGAGCATCAGGCTGGTCAGGATCTCCGACACGCCGAGCCTGACCCGCAGCAATGCCGGGATCATCGCGTAGCCGATGCCCGCGAGCGTGCCGGCGAGCAGCATCGCGGGCAGGATCCAGAACGTCAGCCCCTGCGAACCGTGCGCGGCGACGGCGACCCAGCCGCCCGCGAGGCCGCCGGCCACGTACTGGCCCTCCGCCCCGATGTTCCACAGGTTGGCGCGGTAGCAGAAGGCGAGCCCGGTCGCGATCAGCGCGAGCGGCGCCGCCTTCAGCGCGACCTCCTGCAGCGACCAGACCTCGCTCAAGGGGGCGACGAAGTAGGTGAGGAAGGCCTGCCCCGGCGGGACGCCGAGGACCGCCACCGCGATCCCGCCGATCAGGACGGCCGCGACAAAGGCGAGCGCGGGCGAGAGCAGATCGAGCCAGCGCGACCGGCGCGCGCGGGGAAGAAGATCAAGGCGCATGGCGCATCCCGTTCATTCCTGGCTGGCCTCTCACGCGCATCTCTCACGCGCATGGGGAGGATCGGGTCCGGCAGGGGTTCATTGCGCCGGCGCGACGGTTCCGATCGCAGGGGCCGCCGAAGGGTCGCCGGCCTGCGCCTCCGGCTCGCCGGCCCCGCCCATCAGCAGCCCCAGAGCCGCGCGGCTGGTCGCGCCGGTCGGGACGGGCCGCGAGAGTGCACCGGCATGCAGGACGGCGATGGAACCGGCGATCTCGAACAGCTCGTCGAGATCCTGGCTGATCACGACCACCGCACTTCCCCGACCGGCGAGATCGAGCACGGCCTGCCGGATACGGGCGGCGGCGGCGGCATCGACGCCCCAGGTCGGCTGGTTGATGACGAGGATGCCCGGCTCGGCGAGGATCTCGCGCCCGACCACGAACTTCTGAAGGTTGCCGCCCGAGAGCGTGCCGGCTGCCGGGTCCGGGCCGGCGCCGCGCACGTCGAAGGCGTCGATCACCCGGCGGGCGAGGGCCCGGGCCGCGCCGAGCCGCAGCAGGCCGAAGCGGATGAGCGGTGCGGTGGCGTGGCGGGAGAGCAGCGCGTTCTCCGACAGGCTCATGGGCGGGACGGCGGCGTGGCCGTTGCGCTCCTCGGGCACGAAGGCCGCCCCGAGCCGGCGCCGGGCATTGATGCCGAGGTGCCCCGCCGCCCGGCCGTCGAGGCGCACGGCTTCGGATGCGGGCGCCCGGCTCTCGCCCGACAGGGCGTCGAACAGTTCCGCCTGCCCGTTGCCCGCGATCCCGGCAATGCCGAGGATCTCGCCGCCCGCGACGCGGAGCGCGACGTTCCGCAGCGGCGTCCCGTGCAGGCCGGGCGCGGGCAGCGACAGACGGTCGAGCACGAGGCGCTCCGCGCGGGTCCCGCGGGCCGTCTTCAGCCGGACCTCGCTCACCTGCGTGCCGACCATCATCGCGGCGAGCGAGCGGGCGGATTCCGCCCGCGGATCGCACGCGCCGACGACCCGGCCGCCCCGCAGGATCGTGGCCCGGGTGCAGAGGCGGCGCACCTCGTCGAGCCGGTGGGAGATGTAGAGCAGGGCGCGCCCCTCGTCGCGCAGGCGTTCCAGTACCGAGAACAGCACCTCCGCCTCGCTAGGCGTCAGCACCGAGGTCGGCTCGTCGAGGATCACGAGCTTCGGGTTCTGGAGCAGGCAGCGCACGATCTCGATCCGCTGGCGCTCGCCGGCCGAGAGCGACCAGACCGGGCGCGCGGGATCGAGATGCAGGCCGTAATCCGCCCCGAGCCGAGCGATCCGCTCCGCGAGCGCTCGGCCCGTCAGCGCGGCGGGCATGACGAGGGCGATGTTCTCGGCGACCGTCAGGTTCTCGCACAGCGAGAAGTGCTGGAAGACCATGCCGATGCCGAGCGCCCGCGCGGCTTCCGGGTTCGCCAGCCGCACGATGTCGCCCTGATGCGTGACGACGCCCTCGGTCGGCTCCAGGAGGCCGTAGAGGATCTTCATCAGGGTCGACTTGCCGGCGCCGTTCTCGCCGAGGAGGGCGTGGATCTCCCCGGCGCGGATCTCCAGGTCGACGCCGTCATTGGCGGTGAAGGCACCGAAACGCTTGACGATGCCGTAGGCCCCGAAGAGCGGGGTCGGGCCTCCCCGCGGCGCCGGGGCAGCGGATGCGGCCGCCATCACGCCGTACCGAACAAGTGCCGGGCAAGCCGCGAATGCTCCTCGCGCAGGCGGCCGGTCTCGATGCCGAGCGGCTGGCCGTCGATCACCCGCCACGTGCCCGCGACCATCACCCGGTCCGCCCGGTGGGCCCCGCACAGCACCAGCGCCGCAAGCGGGTCGTGGGCGCCGGAAAAGCGCAGTTCGTCCAGGGTGAACAGCGCCAGATCCGCCTCCCGGCCCGGCTCGAGCCGGCCGATATCGCCGCGCCCGAGGCAGGCGGCCGAGCCCTCCGTCGCCCAGCGCAGCGCATCGAGATGGGTCACCGCCTCCGCGCCGTAGATCAGCCGGTTGATCATCAGGGCGTGGCGCACGCCCTCGATCAGGTTCGAGCTGTCGTTCGAGGCCGAGCCGTCGACGCCGAGACCGACGGGCGAGCCCGCCGCCTCCAGCTCGCAGGTCCGGCAATGGCCCGAGGCCAGCACCATGTTCGAGGTCGGGCAGTGGCAGACCCCGACCCCGGCCGCGCCGAGGCGCCTCACCTCGTCGTCGTTGAAGTGGATGCCGTGGGCGAGCCAGGCCCGGCGCGTCATCCAGCCGGCCTCCTCCAGGTAGTCGACCGGGCGCTGCCCGAAGGCTTCGAGGCAGTAGGCGTTCTCGTCGCGCGTCTCGCCGAGATGGGTGTGCAGGCGGCAATCGTGGCGCTCGGCGAGCCCGGCGCTCTCGCGCATCAGCCGCTTGGTGACGGCGAAGGGCGAGCAGGGGGCGAGCCCGATCTGCACCATCGCGCCGGGCGCGGGATCGTGGAACAGGCCGAGCACCCGCTCGCTGTCGGCCAGGATGGTGTCGTCGTCCTGCACCAGCGTCTCGGGCGGCAGGCCGCCATCCTTCTGCGACAGGCTCATTGAGCCGCGGGTGACGACGGCGCGGATGCCGAGGGCGCTCGCCTCCTCGACCTGGATGTCGACGGCCGCTTCGAGGCCCTTGGGGAACAGGTAGTGGTGGTCGCCCGCCGTGGTGCAGCCCGAGAGCAGGAGTTCGGTGTAGGCGAGCCGCGTGGCGAGGCGGAACGCCTCCGGAGTGAGCCGGCCCCAGATGCCGTAGAGCGCTTTGAGCCAGGGGAAGAGCGGCTTGTTGATCGCGATCGGGTGGGCGCGGGTGAGCGTCTGGAAGATGTGGTGGTGCGTGTTGACGAGACCGGGGATGACGACGTGGCGCGAGGCGTCGAAGGTCTCGTCGACCGGGCTCGCGGGCCGGCCACCGGCGGGCACCCGTTCGGCGATGCGGGTGCCCTCCACCACGAGCCCGCCGCCGGCTCCTTCCGCCAGGATCGCCAGCGGATCGTGGAGCCAGAGGCGGCGGGGGCGGGCGCTCGATTCCATCATCCGGCTTCGCGTTCCTGTCCGGGATCAGAAGACGTGGAAGGCCACGCCGGCCAGGAAGCTCTTCTCCTCGGTGCCCTTGAAGGTCGCGGTCTCGACGTTGCCGAACTTGTTCAGCCAGTACTGGAAGCCGATGAAGACATCGATCTTGTTAGGCTGGTCGTAGACGAGCTTGCCGAGATCCAGCACGAGGTTGGTGCGCGACAGGAATTCCAGCCCGCGCGGCGGGTTGAAGGCGTAGTCGCCGAGATTGCCGCGGGCGATGCCGCGGCCCTTGGGCAGCACGATGTTGTTGAAGCCGGCCAGCGTCAGCGGCAGACCGGTGAAGGTCAGCGGGAAGCTGTAGACGATCTCGAATTCGGGGACCGTATTGAAGCTCTGGTCGCGGTCCGGCTGGACGTTGAAGCCGTTGCGGTTCCACTCCTTGTAGGCGTGGGCCGAGAGGTTGAGGAACCCGGCCGGCACGTCGAAGGCGAAGTTCAGGCCGCCGACGACGTCGCGCTTCTTCGAGCCAAAGGCGTCGTTCTGCGAATTCGCGTCGAAGCCGAAAGAGAGCGAGACGTCCTTGATCAGCCCCGGGATGGCGAAAGCCTTGGTGTTGGTGAGCGCGTTGAGGCTCAGCGTGCCGCGGTAGAGGCCGTAGGCTTCGGTGTTGCCGTAATCGGCGAAATAGGGCGCGCCGATGCTGCCGGGCGGGTTGGTGGTGCCGGCGGGGAATTGCGAGCCCGATTTCAGGATGTCGAGCGAGAAGAAGTTCGTGCCGTAGGCCCAGGCATCGGCGTGCGAGATGTTGAGGATGTGCTTGGGCGCCTCGCGGCTGCGGAAGGTGCCGTCCGCCTGCTGGATCTGCACGCCGGGCGTCACCGTGGGGAACTGGTAGCGGTAGCTGACCTGCGTGTCCGAGAAGAGGAAGAACGGAACTTCCTTGGCGACCACATCCTCGGAGGCCTTCTTATCCTTGAGATCCGCCGCGATTGCCGAACTAACCGTGAAGAGTGACAGCGCGACCGCCGAAAGCACACGAACCGACATTTTATATTCTCCGACCGCTCATGTGGTCCGGGGACAGCAATGAGGGTGCCAACAAAATGGAGGCCGCGACCTTCGACGTCCGCGCGGCGGCATCAGTCACAAATTGGCAACAGTTTCCCGCGGCTTTCAGGCTGATCGCCCGTGTATGGCTGGTCCGGGCTTTCGAGAGGATCGGTAGAGTTGGATGGTGAAGTCTCATCGCGGCAGATAGCGCCCTGAAATTCTTTTCGGGCCGCCTGCGGTCTGGTCATCCTGCGCATTTCATGGACGTGGTGCTGGGAGGTGCCCGGAGTGGAAGAAGTTTGCGAGCACAGCCCGCTTGATTTCGGCATCGCGCGACCGCCCGGTGGACGGGCCGGCATCAGCTTGGCGACACGTCGTGCATCGCAGACCGTGGATCGGGCACGATTTTTTGAAGGCGTGCCTCCATCATCGCATCAACGCGGCGGCCCGGACGATCTCAGGGGCTGGATCCCGCGGGAGCACCCGAGATGGCCCATGCCGCTCAATGGTGGCGACGGTAAAGATGTACTGTTCGGCAACGACGGTGCAGACTCGCTGCTGGGCGGGACCGATCAAGACAGCCTCTACGGGGGGTAGGGTCGTGACAGCCTGAACGGTGGCTTCGAGGCCGATCAGTTCTACGGGTGGAATCACGCGGCCGTCGCAACAGCTGATGGAGGGCTGTAGCGATGGCAGGTCGGCGGCGCTCGGAGCGTGTACTTCGCGGCAAGCTGAGGTCGCCAGGTCGGCCCGGTGTGGGATCACGGGAGGCCCGACGACGGTTCTGGGCGTTCATCGCGGCAGGTCTGTCGAGCGAGGACGCGGTGATGGCAGTCGGGATCTCTCAGCCGGTCGGCGCCCGTTGGTTCCGCTGGTCCGGCGGGTTCGCCCCCTCCCACCTCGCGCCGTCGTCCAAGCCCCTCTCGGGTCGCTACCTGTCGTTCGCCGAGCGTGAGGAGATCGCGCTGTGGCGGGCGCAAGGCTTGGGCGTGCGTGACGTCGCGCGTCGCCTGGGGCGAGCAGCCTCGACGGTCTCCCGGGAGTTGCGACGCAACGCGGCGACGCGCGGTGGCAATTTGGATTACCGGGCGACGACCGCGCAGTGGCACGCGGAGCGGGCGGCTCGCCGACCCAAACCGGCCAAGCTCGCGACCAACCTGGTGCTACGGACCTACGTGCAGGATCGGCTCGCCGGGGTCGTCGTCGCCCCGGACGGCATCGCGCTGCCTGGGCCGACTGTGGCCTGGAAGGGGCGGCGACACGGACGACGTCAGCATCGGCGCTGGGGTATAGCCTGGAGCCCACAGCAGATCGCCGAGCGCCTGCGGCTCGACTACCCCAGCGACGCGACGATGCGCATCAGCCACGAGGCCATCTACCAGGCCCTCTACGTCCAGGGGCGCGGCGCTCTGCGGCGTGAACTGACCGCCTGTCTGCGTACGGGGCGAGCGCTTCGGGTTCTACGGGCACGGACCCGCGGTCGGGGCAAAGCCTTCGTCACGCCGGAGGTCCTGATCAGCAAGCGTCCGGCGGAGGCAGCAGACCGGGCGGTGCCAGGGCATTGGGAGGGCGACCTCATCCTCGGGCTGCGCAGTTCGGCGATCGGCACGCTGGTGGAGCGCACGACGCGGTTCACGATGCTGCTGCACCTGCCGCCGATGGAGGGGCATGGTACGGGGGTTCGGGAGAAGAACGGGCCGGCGCTGGCCGGGCATGGTGCCGAGGCGGTGCGCAGGGCGATCACGCGCACGATCACGACGCTGCCCGAGCAGTTGCGGCGTTCGCTGGTCTGGGACCAGGGCTCGGAGATGGCCGAGCACGCGCGGCTGAGGATCGACACAGGCCTGCAGGTCTACTTCTGCGATCCGCGCGCACCGTGGCAGCGCGGCACCAACGAGAACACCAACGGGCTGCTGCGGCAGTACTTCCCCAGGGGCACGGACCTCGGTGCACATGCTGAGGACGACCACGCTGCGGTCGCCGCAGCCCTCAACGGCAGGCCGCGCAAGACACTCGGGTGGCGAACGCCCACGGAGGCCCTGGACGTCCTACTGCAGTCCATGCAGGCTGCCGTTGCGGCGACCAGTTGAACCCGGGCTCTTATCGACACTCTGTATGGTGGTCAGGGTCGCGACAGCCTCGACGGAGGCACCGGAGCCAATCTGCATTACGGAGACGGCGAAGACGATACATTGCTTGGCGGAGCCGGCAACGATATGGAAGTGGGGGGTTCGACGTACTCCTAGGCAGCGACGGAGATGATCTGCAAGCTCCCCCGCATGGGCATCCTCCCAGATCGTTGCTGGATCAATCACGCTCGCGTTCAGCCCTTGAACTCCCAGATCGGGATGCTTCGCGGCTCGGCTCAGATCTCTACGTGCTTGGCAGAACGTCGATCACTTCGGGCTGCCCGAGCCATGCTCGAACGGCTTGGTAGCTTGAGAAGGTGTGTTCAGGAGCCGTAAAGGGGCTAGGCATTTCGCTCGGCGGCAGTGGGGTCAGCAGTCGGACGCGCCATTTCGGCCGGTTGCCTGGTGCCGCCTCCAGCAAGAGGCTTGCTATGACTTTCCCTTCGAAGGCGATGTCAAAGCTCGTGCGGGCGAGCCGGTAGAGGATGTAAGGCATCCTAACCTGCAGAGGCGAAGGCCGGCTGCTCTATGACCGGCTCTCTGGAGACGTAAAGGTCGAACATCGGGCGTCCTAGCTGCATTGGTTATTCTGGCTCTCGGCGCGTAAGCACCGCTGTTCCGGCCGGCGCTCTGCCGCAACTGTGGCAACGGATGCCTCGCGCGATCTCATACACGCTCTGATCTGACCTCACTCCGAGATCCGCCCAGGTGCGATAGGTGCTAGCTCCGCAATCGACGCAGCGCAGGATCCTCAGCCCGTGAAAGCCGCGGGCGCACCAATCTGCAACGGTCGCCCACCTTGCGCCTATGGCATCCATCACGCCGTCCCGAGACGCTCCCCACGCCTGGAACGCGTTCGCCGGCTAAACCGATGCGCTTGTCAAGGTGCCGCGGTCACCGAGCCCTATGCCGAAATAATCCTCTGCGCCTCGTAGAACCAGCTTAGCGTTCAGACTTCGAACGCCCAGATCGGGATGCCCTGCGGCCGCGCGGGCGTGCCTCACCGGTATGTCCAAGCGCCGTACCACAGCCACACGTCGCTGATCGCCGCGGCGGGCATCCGACTGAGCACCAGCGCACCGCAATAGTCCGCGCGGGTGTTGCCGATCTGCGGATGGATTCCGAACAGGTCGAGGTCCGTCCAGCCGAGGTCTTGCGCCTACGCCCCGAAGCGAGCCAGAAAGTCGAGCATCGCTTCGTGCACCTTCTGCCACGCCTCGCCGTAGAGGCCTGGGCACAGCGACTTCGCCGGGTTCAGGCTCTCGACCCCGTCGCGCCACGCACGCAGGTCCGAGGTCGGGACAATGGTGAGGCGGGCTGGGGCTGCCATGTGCGCCCATGAGCCCTCGACCTGTCGGGGAGGGGCAGCCAGATGCCCGCCGCACCGCCTGCTGAACCTCGCGATCTAGCGGGGGGCCTCCGTCAGCCCCTCGAACTCGGCAAGCACGCAGCTGTACAGCGACCTGAGCCACATCTGAGCCTCCGCTCGCTCTGCCTGCGCCGCCTGCATCTCCTCTTCCGCACGGCGTGCCCGAGTCTCAGCAGCTTCCGCCGCCGCTTCCGCCCATGCCGCCCGAAGGAGCGCAGCCTTGGCAGCTGCTTCGGCCGCACGCTCGCGCCGCTCAGCGACTTCAACTTTCCGGAGGCTCTGTTGAGCGAGGGCGTGCGACCGCTCGGCATTCTCCTGAGCTGCCTTGCGCGTCCGGCGCATGCGGGTGCCCATGTCGCGAATAAGCTGGATTGCCGCTGACCAGTTGATCTCTGGCAGCGGCTCGCCGTCCGCCACCGCGCCCACATCCGGGCTGGAGAGGAGCGGCACGGCCGCCTGATCCACAGCGGGCGCGAGGACGGGGGCGATCAACTGCCGAAGCGGGATGCGCCTGTGCTCGGCGCCTGCGGATGAGACGTGCTCGCTTAGCGCGTCCGCTTCACTGGCTGATGCGAGTTGCGCGCCTTGTGCCATCAAGCGGCTGGCTTGCTTACAGGAGCTGCAGAGAACTCGGTGGCGATAGCCTCCTGCACGCGCTGCAGCCATTCCTCTGCGTTGCGCGCACGCTCCTCGGCTGCCTCGGCCCGCTCCTCCGCCGCCCGGATCCGAGCTGCTGCACGCGCCTCTGTGTTAGCGGCCCGAGCCTCGGCAGCTCGAACACGTTCGCCGGCCGCTGCGATGTCCTCGCGTACACGTTCCAGCAACTCCTCGACCCGCTGCTCCTGCTCGCGTGACTGCGCCTCGACCTCACGAGCGTGACTGGCAGCAGTGCGCACCCGCTCGATGAGGGCCGACCAGTCCTGTGCGGTTGCTGGAGGCGCAGCGAGAGCGTGGTCGTCGATGGACGAGCCGAAGCTGCGCAAAACAGAAGTCAATGTGCTGCGCTCCATCGCTGATGATGGCTGGGTTGCACCGATGTCTTCTGCTTGCTTGGAAATATCCAAGTGCAGCTTCCTTATAGTGTCCATGCCGAAAGACTCCAGCGATGCGGGAGGGCGCCAAACGGCCACGGCGACCTGCATAAGAGCGCTTAACGAGCATTAACTTTCTGCGAAAGCAAGTACAAATGCGCTTGTTTCATTGCCCGAAATCGCTGCCATGCAGAGAGTTGCTCATCGATCACACAACATGGATTAGTCTGCAGTGGCGCGTTGGCATCCCTAGCGCTGCCCCGGTCCCCTGATCCTGTCAGAGGGTGGGGCTGCGGCGGGGGAGGGGGCTTGTCTGAGCGTTCCAATCATTTGTCTTAGCGTCCGCTGAACCACTCGCGCGGTGCTGGTGTTTGATTGAGCTACTACGTCCTGTCTCGGCACTTGGTCAGCGTGATCCTCGCAGGTAGCAGCGGCCAGCGGATGCACAGAAGGTTCGCACGGATCCTGCTATCAGGTCGCATTGGCAAAGCCGCCCTGTCTCCCGACATCAAGGTCATGAGCACGAACGTGGGCCACTTCTTCACGTTAGAGATTCTGCCCAGCCAGCATGTGGCAGGGCACTACACCTAGGTTATCCGCGACCGAGGCAAGCTGTACCGGCGGTCGGACAGACCGCATCCATCCGAGGCGCAGGCCAGGGCCGCAGCCGAGTTGGAGATGACGAAGCTGACCCGCATCCGAGTGGCCGCGTAAGCGCAAGGACCGCCCCGTTGCCGGCTTGCTTCATGTTCCAGCTTTGTGCCGCCGTGCAGGCTTTTCCCGGCCGTCTGGTAAGAGGACCACGCGGTTATGAGGGAGTGGTCGTCCCTGGGTCACGCGCCATGTCGCACGCCGCACACAACCTGATCCTCGAACACCGCGAAGTCGCGGCCGTCGCTGCCACCTCAGCCATGTTCTGCAATAGCTTCCCAATCGGCTGGGTCCAAAATACCGGTCCGGTCAGATCGCGAAGGTCGGGGTCTCGTCTGTCGCCTCGTCGTTTGGGGTTGATTGCGCAGTTCCCGGACACGCTTGAGGAGCGCGTCCTGCTCTGTGGTGAGCCAAGTGATCGCGCGCTTGAGATCGTTGATCACATCGGGATGGACGCCGTATCGCAGCCGACCGATCAGCATCATGTCGCCTCGCACGCGGCCAAGTTTTCGCGGTTTTAAGGGGATCAACGCGTCATGAACGTGCAGAATGCAAACTCCAGGTGCAGAAGCTCGAGCCTTCACGGTTCTCTCGTGTCCTGGTGGCAATTTGCGACAGGCCTTATGGCCGCTCCCGCGCCGTATGCTGCGCAAATATCAAAACGAGCTCCCGGACGCTTTCGCGCAGTGCTTCAAGCCCATCAGGTTTGTAGTTGTTGGCGATCATTTCGGGCACACGTACGTCCTGCTCGCGCAGAGCATCGCCAAAATCGGTCAGGCCGGCCAGTACAGGTCGCTTGTCGTCAGGATCCCGGGTGCGGGCGACGTAGCCGGATGCCTCCATCCGCTTCGGAAGGGGCGTCAAGGTTCCAGTGTCGAGATAGGGACGTGGACCGAATGTGCCGACCGTCTGCGGCTCCCCACAAAAGCGGCATGATGAGATATTGCGGATAGGTAAGTCCCAGTTCCCCGAGGACCGGCCCGTAAAGCCGGTCTAGTAGGTTGGTGGCAGCATAGAGTGGGAAGCACACCTGCTGGTCGAGCAGCAGCTCTTCCATTTTGTTCGGCGCCCCCCACTTTGCAGATCATCGTGTTGTCACGTTGAGCTTAACATCGACGTTGCCCTTCACCGCATTCGAGTAAGGGCATACAGCGTGGGCGGCCTTGACGATTTCTTCCGCCTTCGCCTGGTCGACGCCGGAAATCGCGACGTCGAGCGTCACGGCAAGATTGAATCCGCCCTGGCCGTTCGGCAGCAGGCCGACCTCGCCCACTACCTCGATGTCGTTGTCGCGCACCTTGTCCACCTGTGCACGGGTGACATGGATCACAGCATTCTCAAAGCAGGCCGCATAGCCGGCGGCGAAAAGCTGTTCGGGATTGGTTGCGCCGCCCTTGCCGCCCAGTTCCTTGGGCAGGGCGAGCGGCAGGTCGAGAACGCCGTCCTCGCTTTTGATGGTACCGCTGCGACCCCCGACGGCGGTGACTCTCGTCGTGTAGAGGTGGCTCATGATCGGCTCCTTGGTCGTTGCACCACTCCGATATTAATTGCCTAAAATACGATCGCGCACAAGATGATATTGCGGCCGCGCCCGTCGCTCGAGCGAAAGGTGGCGCGTTCGCTTGGGTGATCCCTTCCCTCGTGGCTCTCCATCAGGTTTGGTGGATCAGGCAGAGAGAGGAAGAGGCTGACACTGAGCGCGCGGGCGATGCTTCTGTTGGTCGAACCCGGCTCGGCACAGACCAGCACGATGCGGGCGCGCTGGGCGAGCGCCTGGCCGACATTGCGGCGCACGAGTTCTTCCAGCCCAGCGCGTTCCGCTTGGTTCAAGTGAACGTCGGCGGGTTTGGGACCGCGAGCCATCGGCACCACCGTCCAGACATCGCTGACACGTGGGAGGCCAGCCCCGGAGCAGCAAAAAGTGTTAACTCAAACCAATAGGGTGTAGATTTTGTTGACGCATATGCACGAATCGGCCCCTTGATAAGTGTCACTCCCTGTCGCTCGCCCTAGGCATGCAAGCAGGTGGGTGTATTGCGCCAAGCCAGTTCACGGCTCCATGTTCGTGGAGAGGGCGGCCACGGTGAGTGCCCCCAAAGGCATGGAGGGCAATCTTCCCGCGCCCGAGACCAGGAGCGCAGCAACCCTGCGAAAGCCCTCCGGTTGGCTTGGGCCCTCGATCGCCTGCTCAGCGACCGTCCAGAGTCGCAGGTTGCAAACGTGGTGGCGGGCGCAAGCGGTGTCTAGCGTGTCGACGGGCGGCGCCGGCATGTTGGCGCCGGGCCCGCAGACGTCGCCGTGCACGAGCAGGACTTCCGCCCTGTCCGCGGGCGTGGTTTCGAAGAATGCGGCATCATCAATTCGGCGAGCCAGGCAAACGGTAGGGCCGAGCGGATCATCGGAGTTTCATGTCGCTCGTTGGTTGTCGTATCCAGGGCGCGATGCGTCGCCACCCTGAGCCGGAACATGATGCGCGACATCGAATGGCAGGTCCCCGCCTGACGCGATCGACCCTCAGCGAGGGCTTGCGGAGCGTCTCCCATCCGATCGGCTGGAGCCCTCGTTGAAGACCGCTCTGCGGCTGGGGCTGAGGTTGGCCCGCTGCGACTTCAGACAGCCCACGATGCGATCATGATCCGGGATAGCAAACATACAGAGGCGCATGACATCATCGCGGCAGAAGGCGGCCCGCTCGTCGCTGGCCCGCATGCTCGTCGTGCCGACGGGCGCGAATGCGAGCGGTACCAACGGAGTTTGGATTCCACCCTTCATCGAATGCTTCATGCAGCCGACCAACGTGTAGGCCAGCCTCCGACATGAACGCAAAGGAGAATACGGTGTTCCTTTTGGGTCGCGCGACCAAGCGAGCTCGACGCTGCGCGGCCGCCGATCGAGAGCGTTCGCCGGCGATCGAGCGAGCGGCCAAGATCGCGTTTAACGGCCTTGCAAAGGAAACGATCCGGTCTATAATTACGTCTAAGAGGCGATCGGTCATGCTCTCACGCAAGCTCTTAAGCATGGTTAGCCTCGCCTGTCTCGCTGCGCCGGCTTCGGCGCAGGATCGGGTCAGTCTTGCCGTCCGCAATTGGGTGACATCGGTGGTGACCGTTGTCAGTCAGGCGTCGCGCCAGATCGATCCTCGACCCTGGGGAAAGGGACAAACGGTCCAGATCCGCGTTCGGGTGTCTGGGGATGGTACTGTCCTCGACGTGACGATCGAGCGTCCGACCGTGGATGCGCTCACGGAGAAGCGGGTGAGAGAGGTCGTTATTGCGGCCGGCCCATTCAAGCGCCCGCCCGCCGAGATGCTTGCCGCAAATGGTTCGACGGAACTCAGTTTTCCTGTGGAAGCCGACGCCCGATGACGCCTACTCCCGGCCCGCAGGGGGGCGAATCATAAAGATCGCGAGGCTGCGGCGCCTCGCGATCGAATTGCGGAGACGCTTCCCCAAGCGGCGCTTCTTGGGCAAGGCAGCCGACCGGTGTGTGGCCCTGATCTAGATGTTCGGTCCCGCTGTGTGGTGGCACGACTGATGCCGCATGGAGGGACGCGCTATGGGACAGGTTCTCCACGGCAGCGCCACGACGACTGAGCGGCTGTGTTGAAGATCAAGCCTCGAGTGGCCGCCAAGGTGCGCGGTCGCGAACGATGGCGTTGAGCGTCACCAGGAGCTTCCGCATCACCGCCACGAGAGCAACCTTTTTCGGTCGGCAACGCAGGGTGAGCCGCTCGTAGAAGGCCCGGAACGGAGAGCCTCGGCGGATCGCGGTCAGCGCAGCCATGTACAGCACCCCCCGAACAGCCGTTCGGCCGCCCGCAATGGATCGCCGGCCTCGCATCAGGCCGGAGTCGCGGTTGATCGGAGCGATACCGACGAGAGCTGCGAGCTGGGGGCGGCCAATGCTGCCGAGTTCAGGCAGCTGAGCCAGAAGCGTGCGCGCGGTGACATCACCAACTCCAGGAACGGACTTGAGCAACGCCTCGGTCTCGCACCAGACCGGAGAGGCCTCGATGGCTTGGCCGATGTCGCCGTCGAGCTCTGCGAGCTCCCGCTCCAGGAAGGCGATGTGACGGTTGAGCCGCCGGATCAGCTGCTTGTCCACGGCTTGATAGCGGCGGTTGGTCTCCATGTTGATCATCCCACTGATCTGCCGCCGCCGGCTCACGAGCTCGGCGAAGTGACGTCTCTCTGGCTCCGGCAGAGTGAACCGTGCCGGGTTTCCCGGAGGCTCTAACTCTTGAGAGACCGGAGCCATGACGAAGCATATCCCGCCCTGTTCCTCTGAGGTCCGCGAGCGGGCGGTCCGGCTGGTTCGGGAGCACGAGAGCGAGCACGGCTCGCAATGGGCCGCGATCCAGTCGATCGCGGCCAAGATCGGTTGCTCGGGCGAGACGCTGCGCAACTGGGTGTGACAGGCCGAACGCGACCGGGGCGTCAGGGCCGGCCCGACCACGGACGAGCGTGAGCGGATCAAGGCTTTGGAGCGGGAGAACCGTGAGCTCCGGCAGGCCAACGAGATCCTGAGGAAGGCCGTCGGCGTATTTTGCCCAGGCGGAGCTCGGCCGCCGGTTCCGGTCATGATCGCCTTCATCGACGATCACCGCACCTTGTACGGGGTCGAACCGATCTGCAGGGTCCTGCCGATCGCCCCGTCGACGTACCGCGCCCATGCTGCGCGGCGGGCCGATCCCGGCAAGCTGCCGCCCCAGGCCAAGCGTGACGCGGCACTCATGGTCGAGATCCGGCGCGTGCACGCGGTCAACTTCGGCGTCTGCGGGGTCCGGAAGGTCTGGCGGCAGCTCGCCCGCGAGGGGATCCCGGTCGCGCGCTGCACGGTGGCCCGGCTGAGGCGGGCGTTGAGCTTGGCCGGCGTGGTGCGGGGACGCAGTGTCCGCGCCACCGTTCCCGGTCCAGTCGCGACCTGCCCGCTCGACCGGGTCAATCGGCAGTTCAAGGCCGAGTGCCCGAACCGGTTGTGGGTCGCCGACTTCGCCTACGTGGCGACCTGGGTCGGGTTCGTCTACGCGGCTTTCGTGATCGACGCCTTCGCCCGCCAAATCGTCGGCTGGCGGGTATCGTGCTCGGCCTGGGCGGACTTCGTGCTCGATGGCCTGGAGCAGGCGCTGCACGAGCGCCGCCCCTTCGCCGGCGGCGGCCTCGTCTGCCATTCCGTCCGTGGCTCGCAATACGTGAGCATTCGCTACACCGAGCGCCTCGCCGAGGCGGAAATCGAGCCCTCCGTCGGCAGCGTCGGGGATTCCTACGATAACGCCCTCGCCGAGACGATCATCGGCCTGTTCAAGACCGAGGTGATCCATCGGCGTGGGCCGTGGCGCTCCTTCGAGGCCGTCGAGTACGCCACCCTCGAATGGGTGGATTGGTTCAATCGCCGGCGGCTGCTCGAACCGATCGGCAACGTGCCTCCCGCCGAGGCGGAAGCCCGCTATTATGCCGAAGCCGAGGTCGAAGCCTTCGCTGCCTGACCCAAACCAAACGGCCTCCGGGGAACCCGGCGCGGTTCAGCCGAAGGTGCGCCGCGATGCCCGCAGCCTGTGGACAAGCGCAGGGGCGGTGCTCGCAGGCCTTAACCCTGACGGGACCAGCTTGGCTGTTCCGAGGACGCACATCGATCAGGTTCGGTAAGATCCCTTCACCGTTTCGAGCGCTTTCTGCGAAGACGGCCTTCCATGAGAGCGTCCTCGCTGATGCAAGCCCCGATCGATCCAGAGTCGGTGGCAATCAAGCTGACACCCGCCTTTGCAAAAACATCTATGAATGTACTCAGGATTGTGTCGCTGAATACGTATGTTCCGTTCTCGTAATCGACGAGCATGCGACGCGATACGGAGGTGCGTTCCGAGAGTTCCTCCTGAGACCATCCTAGCATGGCGCGCGCAGCCTTCACCTGCTCGGGCTCGATCTTAACCAAGACTTCCTACCTGTAATGACTTGTTAACCATCCATTGCACAAAATGTGCAGCCCCAGAATCCGGCACTATATTGGTTTCGTCACAACCAGGAGTGGCGACAATCCATGCCGAACAACCTCGAGCTTGACCAACTCGCCAGCCTGCTCGAGCAGACTGGCAATTACCGCGTGCTGCGTCGGCTGACACCCCGTAGCAGCTACGATGAAACCGACGACCCTGTCGCGGGTCGTGCCATCTTCCTCGACTTGGAGACTACCGGACTCGATCCTGCGGTGCACGAGGTGATTGAGATCGCCGCGGTGCCTTTCACCTATTCGGCGAGTGGCCGAATCCTGAGTGTCGATGAACCCTACTGCAGCTTCGCGCAGCCTTTCATGCCCATCTCGCCGGAGGTCACCAAACTCACCGGCATCACGCCGCAGATGGTGGATGGCTCCGTGATCGACGTCGGCGAACTTGAGCGCATGATCGACGACGCGGATTGGATCTGTGCCCACAACAGTCGGTTCGACCGGCCTTTCGCCGAACAGATCACTCCCGTCTTCGCCCGGAAGCGCTGGGCCTGCTCCCTCACCCAGGTGAATTGGAGGGAGGAAGGCTTCGGCGGTGCCAAACTCGGGTACCTGCTCGCCGATCTCGGCTACTTCGCCTCCTTTCATCGCGCCCATGAGGACTGCATGGCGGCCATCGAGATCCTCTCGCGACGCCTGCCGAAAACGGAGACGACCGCCTTCGCCAAGCTCATCGCCGAGGCGGAGGTGCCAACCTACCGCGTGTGGGCCACACTCGCGCCCTTCGAGCGAAAGGATGCGCTCAAGCACCGCGGCTACAAGTGGAACGGAAGCCCTTTGCCGAGCCGGCCGAAGGCTTGGTACCGCGACCTCGCGGAGGATCTGGTCGGCCTGGAGTTCGAGTGGCTTCGGCGGGAAGTGTACGGGTACGATGCGGACATCTCGGTCACCGAGATCACGGCGTACGATCGCTATTCGCACCGTATCTGACACCGGAGGAGGGCACGATGGAGAAACGCAACGCGCTCCAATCCTTGATGCGGTCAGGACTGTCCCTGAAGCAAGCGGATGCCGTTACCCAACTCGTCTACGATCTCAATGCGGAAACGATCGGGGCCGTGCGGGATGAGCTCCACACGTGGAACGCGCGCATGAGTCTTTGGCTGCTGCTGCTCGTCTTCGCACTCGCGTGTGGTCTGCTCGCTGCGGCTCCCCTGGCGTTCCTGTAAGCCGGCGGTCACCGGCTCGACCGCATCGTAACCTGCGATCGTCTCCGCGATAGCGCACCGATCCGAACGGATCCCACCCGTCGCGACGGCGTCACCTCTCCCATCATCGTCGTGCCTCGTCCGCTGCCGGACGAGCGACGCCGGTTCACCGGCGGCGATCGCCCATGCTCGCCGGCAGGCGCCCCCAGCCGAACAACCACAATCCCAGGAGCATCCATCATGCCGAATGCTGCGGCCTATCGTATCCCTGCCACGGTTCCTTCGGGTTCAGGGAACAGGCCAACACCGCCGGTCCAGCGCATCGCCGATCTCCAGGCTGTGCCGCATCTCCAAGAGAGTGCCGATCGGGGAGGCGAGGGGCCGGCTCAAGCCGATCAGGCTGATCAACGTCATGGAGGTCTCAGCGACATCCGTATTTTCCGCCAGGACGCCTTCGATGCCGCTTGGTCGGAGGTCGTCGGGGTACGGGCCGCCCAGGCTCGGGAGGCGCTCACTCCGGAAGCCTGGCGACGGTTCTGGCTGCGCGGTTACGCGCACCTTCGCAAGAGCGATCCGAAATTCTTTGCCCCCACGGCCTATGGGCTGGAGCAGGCGATTGCCGTGCTCACCCCGCTGATCCGGAGGATCGAGGCGGACTTTCGTGAGGCTGGGATCCGCCAATCCGGGCTTCCCGGCCGGATCTGGAGCCGATGCCCGCCCTCGGCTGCAACGCTCTCGCGTTGGCTGCGGGTTGAGGCCGACATGGTGTTGGTTGCCGCCGAGACGCGGCGCCGGTCCGAGCAGCCATTCGGATCGCTTCGATCCCTGATTTGGTCGAACTCCGTCCTGAGAGGGGACTTTGGCACTGCTACCGCCCGCGACGGAAGCGACTGCGGCAATGTGCGCACCGACGGATAGACGCTCGCCGGCCGGCCAGGCCGCCCGCATGCGATCCCAAACTCCTGCTGACTTCATCTTGAGGTTGGTGTCGAGTCAAGAAAAGGCCGAAGCAAGCACAAGATAATATTACTTGCTGTCTTCTTGTACTGGAACTTTATAATATCGGCGATTTGGGCAGTCGCGCGGCGCGGCCGGCGGATCTTGTGCCGTTGACTCGGCCGAGCACTTACGATGTGCTTCGCGGATCATTCATCGGAGTACCTCCTCGTGAGACACGACGCCGACGTCACTCCGCGAGCGGAAGGCGCGCGGGCCAAGGCCCGCGCGCCTCCGAGGGCATAACAACCGCACGTTCCGCCTGATCTCCCCAGAACAATTCGGAACGTGCACCGACATCGAACACGGCGACTGCCGAAGCAGCTGAGCCGTGTCTCTAGCCCGCAGTCGAACGTGCGTGCTCGCGGCCATTCTCATGGCTTGCGGTCACCGCGAACGGTCCCTGCTGGACGAAGAGTCGCATAGGTGCCGCGGTCCCGCAATCCCGCGTAGAGCGCCGGCCCCGCGACACCTCGACTCCCCCCCCCCGCAGGCAGCCTCCCCGGAGGCCGGCGCCCCGAACCCAGTCGGGACGGGCCGTCGGCCTCGCCTCTCCCGCGCGCCGACTCCGTCGGCGCGATCCCTGCCGCTTGAGGGAAGCGTTCATGCCTGGAGCTCTCAGTCCCTTTGATTCCCCCAACCTCGTCTGGCCGGAGCCCTTCCGGGAGACTTTGCCAAGCCTCGCCAGTCGAACAATGCCGCGTCGATCGCGGGTGTCTGCCGTTGGTCAGCTCGTCACCACCACCGGTGCGCGGCGCGTGGTGTTCCAGAGCATGATCGAGCTCCACGCGGCCCTGCGCCTGTTCTCCGATCCCTCGGTGGAGACGCTGATCGATCAACCGCCCGCCATCACCTACACGCGGAACGGGCGGCAGCATCGGCACACCTTCGACTTTCTGGCCGTCCTGCGCAGCGGCGAGCGCGTCGCCGTGGCCTGCAAGGCCTCCATGCGCGCTGAGTTGAAGGACCTCGCCGGGTTCTACCGGAGCATTGCCCACCAGATCCCGCGCAGCTTCGCGACGCGGATCGTCATCTTCACCGAACTGAGCTTCTCCAAGGCGGACATCTACAACGCCGGGCTGCTGCACGACTGCCGGCGCGATCCGGTCGGCGAGGCCGACGCCGCCGTGGCCGCCTGCGCCGGCGGCCTGTACGGGCGAACCACGCTCGGCGCCATCGTCGAGGCCACGGGCCTCGGTGGCGACGGCTTCCGCGCCGCGATCCGAGCGCTCGGCGACCGCACGCTCGTGCCGGTGCAGGCCGGCCGATGGGACTACGAGACCCGCGTCGCGCCACCCGCGAACAGGGAGGTCGCCGCGTGAGCCCGCTCGAACCCATCGTCCCGCGATACGAGTTGGGACGCTACGACCAGATCATCCTGCCGGATGGCTTGGCCTACACCTGCCCCCGTACGCTCCCGGACCATTACGTGTTGGTCCAAGTGGCCAGCAACATCGCCCAGGAGATTGGCTTCGCCGAGTTCGAGGCGTTCCGGCGTTCCGCGAAGTTCCAGCACAACCGCGACTTCTACAGCCTGGGCCACGTGGAGGCGCGGGCGCGTTCCGGCGTCACCTCCATGCTCGACTTGCCGCGGGACGAGCTCGCGGCGGTGCTGTTCCGCGAGGCCTGCGTCGAGACGCTGATCGACCTGGTAGCGGAAGGGCGGACCACGATCGACGACGTCGCGATCAGGAAGGTCCTTCCCGAGATCGAGCGCCGCGTCGCCGCGCGCGGCCTGTCTGAGCACATGGTGCTCGTCGAGGACCGCGAGGGCGTCGGGCGGAAGGTGGAGAAGCGGCGGCGCTACGTCACGGCGTCGTACACCTTCAGGATCCCGGGGCCGCGAACGCTGCGGGAGTGGCATCGCAACTATCATACGTGCGGTTGCCTCGCCTACGCGCTGCGCGATCGACTGCGCCACTGCGGGAACCGGGAATTGCGCAAGCATCCCGACGCGCTCGCGTTGATGCACGAGCACGTCCACGGCTACATGTCCGAGACGCGGCCGTCGCAGATGGACTGCTACAAGGCGTTCGAGGCGGCCCTGAAGAAGGCTGCCTTCAAGCCGCGTGCCGGCGAGGATCCGGAAGCCTACCGGGTCTCGTTCACGACCTTTTCCGCAGCCGTGCGAGCCTTGCCGAAATTCGAGGTCTGCGTTGCCCGACGCGGGCTGCCTTATGCCCTGCGTCGCTTCAAGGCGGTCGCCCAAACCTTCGGGGCCGAGCGCATCGGCGAGCTCGCCCAAACGGACGAGTGGCAGGTTTCGCTCATGAACCTGTGCGTCAGGTCGGGCGCCTGGAAGCTCATGAACGCGGCGGAACGGAAGCTGGTTCGGCGCGAGCGGCGCTGGCTCGCCGTCGCCATGGATGTGGCGTCGCGCTGTATCCTCGCGATGCGCTTGAGCCGCACGGTGACGACCGAGTCGAGCCTTCTCGTCCTGCGGATGATGTTGAACGACAAGACCGACATCGCCCGGGCCGCCGGGTGTCGGACGCCCTGGGACTACACGTCGGTTCCGCTCACGCTGCGCAACGACACCGGGCCGCCCTACGTCTCGGACCGCTACAAGCTCGCCATGGCCGACCTGAAGATCGTCAACGTCAGCCCGCCCGCCGGCATGCCCGAACTGCGTCCGCACATCGAGCGGTTCTTCGGAACCATCCGAACCAACCTCCTAGGCTACTTCACCGGGCAGACATTCGCGAACGTCACCGACAAGGGCGACTACGATGCCGAGGCGCGGGCGAGCCTCACGATCGACCAGCTCTGCGACCTGCTCGTCCTCTGGTTCGTCGACGTCTATCATAATACGCCGCACGAAGGCCTTGCCGGACGGACGCCGCGCGAGCGCTGGCTCGAGCTGGAGCCGCGCTACAAGCGCGGCTCGCCGCCGCCCGGACGCCACGACCAGCGCGCGATCTTCGGCATCACGGTCAAGCGCACGCTGAACAACCGCGGCATCCGGTTCATGGGCTTGTACTTCCACTCGCCGGCTCTCGACCGTCACTTCCGTGACCACGAGGAAGTCGAATTGGACGTCCGGGTCGATCAGGACGACCTCGGTTGGATCTCCGCGCGGATTGGTGGCGACTGGCACCATGCGAAATGTCGAACCCCGGGCCTCGACGGCGTGTCGGTGCTGGCCTGGCGTCGAAGCGTCCAACAGGTCCGCATCGGAGCCGGTCCCGGCGACCACGATGGACGAGCGATCGCCGAGGAGGCGCTCGACAAGATCCGGACCATGGCCGACCAAGTCCATGCTCAGGCCGGCCTTACCGGTATCGTCCTCGATCCGAAGCGGATCGATCGGATCGAGCGCGTAACCATCCGCAACCTGGAGGTCCTCGACGACGAGATCGGAGCGCCGACCGACTTGGCGGATCTCGCGGGCGGCATTCCCGTCACCGGTCCCGAACAGCCCGGGCCGTCGGAGGAGGCCGCCCATCCCGAGCCGTTCTGCCAGCCCGAGGATGAGCCGGACGACGACCAGGATGTCTGGCAGGTGCGGAGGCCCCAATGATGCAGCCCGATCCCCTCGCTACCATCCGCAACGGCCTCCAGGCGGCAGACCTCGAGATCGTCGACACGATGGAACGCGTCAAGGCGGTCTACTTCGAGACCCCGACGCACAAGAACGTCGAGGCGCAACTCAGGATCGTCCTGCAGCAACTGCTGGAGCGCCGCGATCCGAAGCTGCCGGCGGGACCTGCAAACGTCACCGAGGCGCGCGGCTTCGTGTTGAGCGGGCAGGCCCGCGCCGGCAAGAGCCGTACGCTGGGAGAAGTCTTCCGAACCCATCCCAGCCTACCCGGCTACGGTGACCCAGAGGCCAACTGCCCTCTGGTCACGGTCATCCCGCAAGGCGCCTGCACGCTCGGACGATTCGGCCAGGACGTCTTCGAGCAACTCGGCCTGCCGATCGTCAACATCCCCACCGGTAAGAACTACGAGCTGAAACTCGCTCACATGATCCGCAAGCGACTGAAGATTCGCGGAGTCAAAATCCTGCACGTCGACGAAGCCCATCATGTCACTGAGCCGGCCAACAGGAAGGAGATCAAGAAGATCGTCAACATGTTCAAATACCTGCTGATCCATCTCGACTGGCCAGTGTCCGTCATCCTCTCTGGCATCCCCGCGCTCGTCGCTGCCATCCGGCGCGATACGCAATTGTCGGGACGTATGTCGTTCATGCCGGCAACGGGCCTCTTCCCGCGGAAGGACGGGCACCGGATCCAGCACGTCGTCGGCGAGCTCGCGAGCGTCGCCGGCCTCACGATCGAGGCATCGGATCTCGCCGCCGTCGCACCGCGCCTGATTCACGCCGGCGACCGGCAGCTCGGCCGAAGCATCGAGATCACCTACGACGCGATCCGGCTCGCGCTGGAGGGCGGGGAGGCGACACTCACCCTCCGGACGTTCGCGCGTGCCTACCTCCGGTCCCGAGGCGTCGCGCCCGACCACAATCCCTTCCTGGCGCGGGACTGGCGCCTGACCGACCCCCTGTTAGTGCTGGATGAGACGCGAAAGCAGCCCCTGTTGCGGGCCCGGAAGATCTCGCGCGCCAAGACGATCGAGGATGCCGATCTCGACGAGGAGGCGTTTGCGTGAGCCTGCGTAGGCCGCATTTCCGCACCGGCCCGGCGGGACACGCGGGGGTTTCTCGTCCGTCGCAGCGGCATGGGGGCGGAGATCCGAAGCCGTTTCCCGGCTTTTGGGGCATCGACGTCCTCCGGGCGCCCAACTTCACCCATCGCAATCTCGGTCCACGTGTGCGGCATCGCGAGGTCGATGGTCCCGACCGGCACCGTGCCGCGTTCCGCCGCGAGGTCGGGCGCAGTGAGAGTTGCCGAGACGAGCGGTCCCCAGCCTCTCGCCGAACCCTGGGCGGCATCGGATCTCACCGCTTCATCGAGATCGTTGCTCAGCCCACTGTTCCACCGCCAATCCCGCGGGCCCACAGGGTGGTGGGGCTGCCATGGGTCAGCGCGCCCGCCCATGCGCCAACAACGTCGGTCATAGAACCCGGGCCGAGGTCGGAAGAACGACCTGGGCAACGAATTTCAAGTCGATGTTCGTCCGTGATGCACGCGAATGGCAATCGAACGCAGGAGCTCACTTTGAGGAAGTTGAATCGGGAAGCTGCCATGAATCTCATCCGCGCGCTGATGGCAAAGACCGTCGCGAACGGCTGCACCGAGAGCGAGGCGCTGGCCGCTGCGGCCAAGGTCGGCGAACTCCTGGATCGCTATGCGCTCACCTTCTCAGATTTCGAGATCAAGCAGGCGCGCTGTAGGCAGCGCGAGGCGACAGATCGCCGGCACGATGTCGGTTTGGTAGCGGACGCCATAGCCCGCTTCTGCAGCTGCCGCTTCTGGTTCGAGGCTGGACGCATTCAATATTTCGGTTTGCCGCTCGACGTGGTCATCGCGGCCTACATGACCGATCTCTGCCGCTCGGCGATGGATGCCGGCTTTCGTGCATTCCTGCTCTCGGCGGAGCGTCCACAGGCGCAGGACGGTCGCACGCTCCGCAAGCCCTACATGGTCGCGATGGCAGGTCGCTTATCCGAGCGCATCGAGGCGTTGGCGGCGGCACGCGAGGCCAAGGCTACCACGGCGACCGGCACGGCCTTGGTTCGCGTGAAGAAGGCGGTCGTCGAGGAGCAGTATCGCGCACTCGGCCTGAAGCTCTCCCCCGGCAGGGCGACCCGTTATCGCGACAACGATGTGGCGCGAGCCGCAGGGCGGGCGGCAGGTGATCGCGTGAACCTCGTGACGGGCATCTATGGGGCGGCGGCCCGGAAATTCCTCAGCTGACGACCGGGGTGCTGGCGGCACCGTTCGCCGGAACGCTCGCAGCCCGCACATCTGTACAGACCGAAGGTCTTCCCCTCGCGCCGGGCATGGGAACGAGCCAGAGCGAGCCGGCTTCGAAGCCCGCTGCGGTCGTACGAGCTTCGGCAGCTTCACCGCGAACGCATTCGCAGCTAGTGGCGCGCCAAACCCCGAGCTGAGGGCGAAGGGGCTTACGAGCGGGGCGATAGGGGACAACAATCCAGACGCGGAGGCGACGGTTTGAATGTGCTCTGGCCCCATCTTCCCTACCAGCCAGGCGAGACGCCTGCGAGTTTCATGGGCCGTCTCGCCATGCGCCACGGCATGGACGATCCGAAGTTGCTCGGCCAGATGCTCGGCATCGATTTCCGGTCCGTTGCAAAGGGTGATCCACGCCACATCCAAGCACTCGCGGCGGTTGCCGACGTCGATGCGACGGTCTTGTTGCAGAGCGCGATTCGAACCGACCGCAAAGGAATCGGTACATATCGAAACGAGCGCCTCGCTGCTTTCGCCTTACATCGGGGGTTTCGCAGGATCTGTCCGCGATGCCTGCTCGATGACGTCGAAGCCAGCGGGCTTCCTGCATCTTGGGCCGCATGCGGCCGAACGATCTGGATGTTGTCGGCGATCCGAACATGCCCAGTGCATGGCCTACCATTGGTCGAGATCGGCTTAGCTCCGGAGCGCTTCGTCTTCCACGAATTCAACCGCTGTGTCGCGCCGGCACTACGAGATCTCGAGCGTCTCGCGCGTTCGCACGGGCCACGCCCCCTGTCGGATTTGGAAACCTATCTGTTGCGGCGGCTCGACGGCGCGAACGGGCAAACACCTTGGCTGGACAGCCTGGAGTGGCATGCGGCGGCCAAGCTCTGCGAGATGGTCGGCCTCGTCGCCCGCAACGGACGTCGGGCATCCATGCGGGGACGAACCGAAGCGGAGTGGCACGCGGCCGGGCAGGCTGGGTTCGTCATTGTCGCGCCAGGACCGGAGGGATTGCGAACCGTCCTCGAGGATCTGTGGAGGACGTCCCGACACCAATCGGCGGCATCGGCCGGTTGCAGATCGATCTTCGGCACGCTCTACGACTGGCTGACCAACATCCGGCATCAGTCGGCTTTCGAGCCCGTCCGCGATGCAGCGCGTCAAGCTATCGCCGAGATGATGCCGCTCGGGGCCGGAGACAAGGTCCTCGGTACCGCTCTCGAAGTACGGAAGCTGCACTCGATCCGAACGCTATCGATCGCTGTCGGTCGCGACCGACGGCGCGTGCGCAAGATCCTCTTCGCGGCAGGGTTGGCGGCTGCAGAGCAGCGCGACGACTGGGACCATCATGTCGTCTTCGATGCCGCGGTCGCCGAGCGAGTCATCGCCAAGTATGGCGATGCCCTAGCGCTGCCGGCCGTCGCCAAGGTTCTGGATTGCTCGTTAGTCCAAGTGAAGCGTCTGGTCGCGGCTGGCTTCCTCCGGCCGATCCCGCTGTTCGCTCGGACGCCTGGGCTGGCGCCCGTCTACGCTCGAACCAGCGTCGTCGCATTCCGGGCCGCCCTGCTACGGCACACCGTCCCGATCGACGCCGCTCCCGCCAATCTCTGTTCGATCGCGGAAGCGGTGCGAAGGGCGAATTGTACCGTGAAAGCCCTCGTCGCGCTCATCCTTCGGGCTGAACTCGCAACCATTCGGCTCGATCGCAGGAAGTCGGGCTACACGGCGCTGCTCGTTTCGCCACAAGAGGTCGTCTCCGCGCTCGCGCAGCCGGCCGACAGCACCCACCTCAAGATACGAGAGGCGGAAGCGGCGCTCGGCCTCACGGCCGGTGTGACAGGTCGGCTGATCCGCAAGAAGGTCATTCCGGCATGGTCGGGCATCCATCCCACGTCCCGCCGTCGCGTCACGCTCGTCTCGAGCCGCGACATCGAAGCGTTCAAGGCTAGGTATATCGCGGCCTCGGAAATCGCTGCGCTCCTCGATACGAACTGCCAGGGCGTCGTACATCACCTCCGTGCTCTCGGTGTCGAACCTGAGGCTCCGCATGCGTCCTGCGGGGTCAGCTTCTATCTGCGAAGCGATATCGTGAACTCTGCGATGAGGGAGCGCCTCGCCTCGTCGCTTGGCGCCACTCAGCGTCGGCGCCTCGGACGAAAGGCGCCGCCACAACAATCTCGAGGAGAGGGGCGGCAGTGAAATCACAGTGCTGCCGTGGAGAATTTGGCTCATAGCACGTCCCTCGCAGCATGGTGGTCAACCGTACCACCACACCGCGGGATCAAACACTCCGCAATGAGGGCCATGTCGCGCCCAAGCCGATGGGCGGCGATCACACCTCGAAGCGCATAGAGGCGCATGCCGCGCTCATCCTGGCGACCTCTAGCCACGAGCCGTGCCTCTTCCTGCGCGAGGTGCGCGACCGGCTGGCTGAGCAGGGCTTGCAGACCAGGACGAGCGGGTTGTCGCGCTTCTTTGCCCGCCACGGGATCACCTGGAAAAAGGGGCGACGCACGCAGCTGAACAGGAGCGCGCAGATGTGAGAGCGGCGCGCGAGGCCTGGTTTGAGGCACAGCCCGAGCTCGATCCGGACCGGCTCGTGTTCCTGGATGAGACGGCGGCTGCCACCAACCTAGCGCGGCGCTATGTATGGGCGCCGCGCGGAGAGCGCTGCCGGCTTGCCGCGCCGTGGGGGCATTACAAAACCACCACCATCACGGCCGCCCTGCGCTACGTCCGGGCTGTGCGCCACCGCGCTGTTGGACGGTCCCACCAACGGCAGGCACTTTCGCAGCTACGTCACCGAGACCCTGATCCCGGTGCTGCAGCCGGGCGACATCGTCGTCATGGATAACCTGCCAGCCCACAAAGTCGCACGCGTGCAGGACGCGATCGAGGCCATGGGGACCCAGCTGCTCTACCTTCCATCCTACAGCCCCGATCTGAACCCGATTGAACAGGCCTTCGCGAAGCTCAAGGCGCTGTTGCGCAGCGCGGCCGCCCGCACGATCCCAGATCTCTGGGCCGCAATCCGGCTGGCGCTCACGCGCTTCACTCCTCAGGAATGCCGCAACTACCTCGCCGCAGCAGGGTACGAAGACGACTTGGCCGTCGCTATCTGACCGGGAACAGCTCTGAGACCCCGCGAGCATGGTTCCCCGCGGTTCGCGTCAGCACTCCGGCGGGTCGGATCGCGCCAGTCGTGTTTTCCGAAGCGGTAATTGCCGCGTGTCCCGCCGAGCCCAAACGACGAGTGACCGATCAGCCCTCGGCCGCTCGGCGCTTGCGAGCGGCCACCGCATAGGCGCCCTGCTTGCGTGCCAGCGGATCGCTGTTTGGCGCAACGATGGTCCTCCGGTAGGCGCTCCAGTCTTCGGCGGACATGCCGTCGAAGCCCATATGAACGGTGAAATCGTTGAGGCGTTCGTCTGCGTATTCGCTCCGATGGATAGGCATAACCTGCAAGAAAGGCCTATGAGAATGAAAATTTATTGGTGCATCGGTTCGAGTTAAGCGAATGTTCGTAAATAGTGGTCCAAACCATCGATCGGTTTCTATCACCCCTTCGTAAGAAAAATAACCGCTGCTCGGCACAATGTTCGCTGGAGATCTGACTAGGCAGCTGTAACCGGGGGCAGTTTTCACAAAGTATCCTGTCCATACCTGAACGATACCGTGATCCTCTCCGATTTGAAGAAAGGGCTGGACGTAGTCCTTGACATCATCGGGCGCATGGGATGCGAACCGGTCGTACATACCTGAGTACTGAATGGACGTGAGTGGTATCCATTCGTCGCCGTCGTCTAGCGAAACAAGCACGTCATTATGACCATCGAAAATGAGTTGGAAATCTACCGGCAGGAACACGTGCCAGCCAAGCCCGGACGCCGTCCGTACCGGCTCGCATCGATGGTGGCGATCAGGCAATTGGCCAGCCCCGTTCTTCGCAGCGCGAATGGGAAGATGCGCGTTCGGCTGAACTTCATGGAACGTGATCAGCGACATAGCGACTCCGTAGGAGAGGGCTGGAGGGCTTCTCCCTCCAGCCCTCTCTGGCTACTACTTCCAGGTACCCTTCACGAGAATGCGTGGGGGATAATGTGAGGCACCGCCGCCGATCCTGACCGGCTTGCCAGCAAGAATCCGTGCATCGCGCAAGTTATCAGGAACGGATTTCACAATCTTCATCTCTGATATCTCCCGGCCTCTCCAAAGAACTTTCACATCAACGTCGGCGAAAGGCTAGACTCCGACGTCAAAACTCGGAAAAACTCTGCGACAACAGGATCGATGTGCTGCCTCCACTCTTCCGGATGGCAGATCTCTAGCTCCAAAGAGTGTACAGGGACGATCGATGCTCCGGAGATCCGGAACAAATCGATGCGCACCCGTTCGCTGCATCGCTGAAGGGTGAACTGAAGATCATGCTCGTGCCCCGGAAGCTCAGCCGTCAGCGCATGTTCGATGAAGAAGATGGCCGTCGGATCACCGCGTAATGGGTCGACCAGCAACGGTTGCCTGAAAGCCATGGCGAGCACCCAGGTTTCGGCCTCGCGACATCGGGTCGGCTTGGCCTCAGAACTGGAAGGAGTCATCCTTTCTGATTCTTCGGTCAGGCGCAAGCGAACGCGCTCCCGAACCTATGGCGCGTCGATCTTCGTGATTTTGCCGGGTCACGTCTTCGGCATCGCGCAAATGCGGCGGAGGCGGCAGCGTTGATCCGTCACGTACGTCTTCTGCATGACAGAGGACACGCACGACACGCCCCGCAATGGCGGCAATGACCGGTATCGCTCTAAAGGGACTGATATAAAGCAACGATCAAGCAGTAGCTTAGTCATGCGTTCTAGATAGCTTCAGAAGCCGCGGCGTGAGCACTCCTACGATGCTCACGGAGAAAATAAATATCATTAGGAAGCTGTAGCAATCAGCGTCGTAGACCGGTCCGCGATCTAGCGTACGGCCATCCCACGAATAGAAGAAATAGGCTCCAGTGATTTGTTGGGCTAGAGCTGTGAGCAGGCCGGACAGAGCAAAATTGATGGCCAATCCGATGCCGATTTGTGACGAGGTGTATACATCTCGAACGGTGCGCAGAATCAGCGGCAAGGTCCCGCCCGCCGTGAAGCCCAATGCCCCGAAAATCAAAGACGCTGCCGCCTTGTCGAAACACAGCCCAAATGCGGGAAGCAGCGACAGGACTAGTGCCGACCTCGTCGTCGCAGCGATCATGAGAGCCGCGCGGTAAGATGCCACTTTGTCAACGACATACCCACAAATGGCCGACCCGATCACGTTGCCTGCCATGAAGAACATGAACGGATAACTCGCGTCTGTCCTGCTGTAATCGTACATGTCCATTAACATTGCTGCGCCCCAAGCAGCAGCCAGCGTCGAAATCGGAACGAGGTGAGTTGCAAACGAACTTGCACATGCCCAAGTGTTTCTGGTTTTAAGCCGGTCCTTCATCTTTTTAAGGATGTCAAAAAGCTGTTTAGATAGATCTCCGAAGCTTCCAGCATCTGTCTTTTTTTCGTCTTTCGGCACCAAAAAGAGCAGGATAAAATTGAGAAAGCTCAAGAGAGCCACGATCAGGAAGGACGAACGCCAGCCGTAAGTTGTTACCGATACAGCCAAGGGTATCGTAGCAAACGCTCCGCCGAGGTAGCCGGCGACTTGCGAGAGCCCAGACATCAGTCCGAATCTACTTGAAGGAAATCTCACTGCCACATACTTTATGAGAATTGAAAATACTAACGCATCGCCGAAGGCGATAATTAATCTCGAAAATGTCGCTGCATACAGCGTGTCTGATTGTGCGAACATCAGCACGCCCATGCAAGACGTGAATTGACTCAGCAGGATAAGTCTCTTCACGCCGTAGGCGTCTGTAAGAATACCCGCCGGAATTTGCATAAAAACGTAACCGTAAAAATATACGGCAATCAAAAACGAAACCGCGCTTGCATCGATCATGAGATCGCGAGTCAGGATGTCTACGAAGCTCTGTAGTGAGTTTCTCTGGAAAAATGCGACAGCGTACGTGAGCGCTATCACGCACCAGCCCAGGCCGTTGTGGAACCTGCCTGCTCGCGTCATGGGCTCTTGCTCCTCGCAAGCGAAGCGCGCCTCGGACTCACCTGTTCGACTTTGGAGCATTGCATGCGACAGGGGCACCCGATATTCTGAGAGTTGCGGCGCGAATTCGATTCTGTGAGCCATACTGCGCTATCTGAGGCCACATAATCGCCGCGGCGGCCAGTGCGGGGAACGACTAGACCCGGCGGATCTGGCGTCGCGACCGGCTGAAGGTCGCACTGAAGCATCAGACCCGCCGCCGGCTGTGGCTGCCCAACGGCTCGTGCGTACGGCTGCAAACGGCGGCAGGCGAGGTGCCAGGATCCCTCGTCTCTTGTCAGTGACCTGACCGGTATTTTGGACCGAGCCGCGTGAGAGGCTACTGCATGGCCTCTGCCATGGGTAGCCGGAAGGCCAGATCGGGGAAGCTCACGGGCGCGGGTGGTCTGTAGCCCAAGGATGAGTGGGGCCGGACGCGGTTGTGGGTGTTCTGCCAGAGACTGATCACGATCTGCGCTTCTCTCAGTGAGTAGAAGAGCTCCTGACGCAGGCACTCGTCGCGTAGCTTTGCTCAGAGATCTCCGCCTCCTTGCATGCCAGCGCCAAGCTCTTGCCCTGGGCTGTCTGCACCTCGATCTGGCGCAGCTTCAGCACGACCTGCTCCGCGCTCGTCTTCTGACCTCGCCGCATGTCCGACCCCTTCGGTCCTGGCTGATCCTCACAATCAGCCCGGTCCAAAACCAGTCGGTCAGGTCAGTGGCCCGGCCGCGAGCCGCTTCCTGGGTTGGGTGCTGCTTTTGCCCGTTGACATGGTCGGCTTCTGGGCAGGCATCGCGCATGTCCCTTTCCTGCAAGTCGCGGCCTAGCACATTGGTTGGCGGTGTAGCCCCTTTTTGTTCGAAGTCGGGATGGTCGATCTTGCGTGGGTGTAATTCAAACCAAAAGATACGCCCACGGACGTACAGGCTCGGTCAGTTCGAATCATGACTCTGCCTTCGAGGTACCGTGGACGGTAGACATGCCGCTCGGCTCGTCGCTCGCCGGCAGTGACTTCCTCCAGAGCAGCAATGCCATCTGTCAGCCCATTACGGGCGTTGATGGCGACCTCCCATCGACCAACCGATGAAGAAGGACCAATGCCACCCCAGCAGGATTAGCTTGTTAGGGTGACTTCAGCCACCGCCTTCCGGAGCCGTTGGTTCTCCGTCGCCGAACCCCGCACGCGCCGGATCCGACCGGTAGAGCTTCGGTCGGCCAGAGCGCTTGCCGCTCTCAATTTCATCGCCATTCCCGATCAAGTGCTAGACAACATCACTCAGGTAGCCGCCTACAGCCTTCTGGTGCCTCCAGTCCAAGTCCATAGGGCTTCTGCCGCTTGGTACCGATCCGGTGGGAGGCAACGAAGCTGCCCATGATGGTCGGGCAACATACCTCTCGTTCGAGAAGAGTTTCTTTCCTACCTCCTTTTCGCAGACACCTTTGTAGATCCTTGCTCGTCCTGGCATTGCATTCAATTGATCAGGACGCCTGGATTGCATGCAATCCAAAGTGACAGGGACTTGATGACGACGAGCCTGTGCTTGTTGCATCTTAGACACAGAGAAACCCGAGGTAACTTTTGCCACGGTCGATGCGGCAAGAGGGTGTTGACTTAGGGTAGCGTCATGCGTCTTCTGCACATCACAAGCAATTGATGACTCGCGCCAAAGCGAGCCGGGCCGAAATTCCCTCGTTTTGCAGAGCAGGTGAATAATATGCTCCGGTCGGTCGCATATCTGATGTTGCTTGCCCTTTTGTATTTACCTTCAACTAGCGTATCTGCTCAGACGGGACCAGAAGGCTATCAGGGTTGGTGCGCGGCCATCGGCCCCAACGACCCGTGCGTGTATTTCGGTTCTGCCTCGGCTGCATGCAGCGCCATGCGTCAAGCCTGGAATCCCGAAGCAAGCGAGGAAGGCGTAAAAGACTCCGGGAACTGGCCGGACAAGGTGTGCAGTTGGTGTAAGTACAACGGCGACGGCGTGGGATGCTATGGTATCGGGCCGCCGACGACCTTCTTCACCTGCCAGGCAGGCTACGTCAGGGTCGCCCCAGGGAATTGCGTGAAGCCAGACGATCCGGTCGATGAGCCTCCGTCGTGCGGCTGCGGGTCGGATCAGTGCACGTCCCATCCGGTATCGATCCTGACCGGCAGCAAGAAATTCTTCTATACCGATTTTTCCGCGCAGCGGTCGGCGCTGAGTCTGTTCCGAACCTACTCGAGCCGCCGCTCCGGCGTCAGCGCCTATACATCGGCATTGGGTCTCGGCAGCGATTGGCGGTATGATTTCCAAATCGAGCTCGATGTCAGCGGCTTGATTTGGGGCAGCACCGGGACCGCCAGACTCAATCTCCCGATCGGCCCGGTGATCGACATCAGTCGTGTATCGAGCGGTGGCTTCGAGACCTACGGAGGCACCAGGAGGCCCCTCTTTCTCGGATACAGCTTGAGGTTCATCGGAACGTGGCCGGCCTCAGGCACCTTGAACGCGAACATGACGACCTGGGAGCTTACCGACCCCGACAACTCCGTCTGGACCCTCGAGACACAGAACTCGAACTACGCCAATTCGGCCGCTCCGAACTACGTCATTGCACGTCCCGTTTCCAAAATCTCGGGGAAGGATGGAACCAAGACCACCTTCAGCTATGACGCCACCGGAGCCGTTAAGGAGATGTCTGACGAGTTCGGCAACAAAATCTCCTTCATATGGAACTACGAAACCAGGAGAAGTCCCGACGATATCAACCAGACATACCTGGTCCCCGTGTCGGTGAAATCCGCCACTCTGCCGGACGGATCCACGATCAATTACACCTATGCGGCCACTGCCGCAGGCGCCGTACCGGTTCCGGCGAGAATGACGAAGTCGGAGCGGACCGCAACGGGCGGGCAGGTCATCGACCGGCAATCATACAGCTTCGAGGATCAGCGCTTTCCGGATTACATCACCAAGATCACGGATCTGCGCAGTGTTGTCGTCAACGTCGTCACCTACGATGGACGTGGTCGCGCGGTGTCCAGCACCCTCGCGAACGGAACCGACGCCTCCACGATCCTGTACAATGACGTGGCGTCGGGCAGTACGACGCGAACCGTCACCAACGCACTTGGCAAGAAGACGACCTACAACTTCAGTCTCGTTCTCAACCAGTGGCGGTTGACGAGCGTCGATGGGGTCGCGTCGACCAATTGCCCGGCCAGCAACAGCGCATTCGGCTACGACAATCGGAGCTTCGTCACCTCGCAGACTGACGAGGAGGGCCGACTGACGACGTACGTGCGCGACGCCCGCGGCCGCCCGACCTCGATCACTCGCGTGAGCCCATAGACTCGTCCGATACGTGCCAGTGCGCCTTCTCCGATCCGATTCCGAACGTCGTGGCCGCCGCGGATCCGCGTGATCCGGACAGGTGAGGCTGGGGAGCCTTCCGAGATGAGTACGAAATTCGCCAGCCTGCTGGCTGGAACCGCCATGTCGGCTGTGCTGCTCCTGCCGTCCGGCGCAGCATTCGCCCAGACGTTTTTGCTCGAGACGACGCTGACCTGGCATGCGACCTTCAACCTGCCGACGCAAGTCGTCGAACCTGGCCTCACCACGGACATGACGTACGACGCGTAGGGCCGGCTGACGCAGCTGAAGCAGACCGATACCACGAGCCAGTCCGTACCGTTCGCGACCAACGGCCGTACGCGGACCTGGACCTACACCTACGGCACGGGCGGCCTGCTCGCATCCGTCGACGGGCCGCTTGCAGGCACGGGTGATACCCGAAGCTACACCTACAGCGCCAAAGGCTACCTTCAGACCGTCACGAACCAGCTCGGACATGTCACGACGGTGACGGCCTGGAACCTGCTCGGCCAGCCGACCTCGGTCACCGGCGCCGACGGGGTCGTCACCGCCTACGGCTACGACGCCTCGGGACGTCTCACCTCCGTCACCGTCAACCCCGGCGCGTCGCAGACCGCCTGGACGATGACCTACACGGCGGTCGGCGACCTCGCCACCCTGCACGAGCCGGCCGGCGCGACCTACACCCTCACCTGGGACGATGCCCGCCGCCTCACCAAGATCTTGAACAACACCGGCGAGACGATCAACTTCACCCGCGACGCCATGGGCAACGAGACCGGCCGCACCATCCTGGCCGCCGACGGCGTCGAGCAGATGTTTGCTCAGACCAACACCTTCGACGAGCTCGGCCGGCGCATCAAGCAGATCGGCGGCGAGGGCCGCACCTGGTCCTTCGCCTACGACAAGACCGGCAACCTGACGGGACTTACCGATCCGCGCACCAAGACGATCGGCTTCGGCTTCGACGCCGTCAACCGCCTCATCTCCGAGACCGAGCGCGACGGCGGCATCGTCAAACACGCCTACAACGGCAAGGACGAGGAGGTCACCTACACCGACCCCAGGAACCTCGCCACCACCTACGTGCGCAACGGCTTCGGCGAGGTCATCCAGGAGACCTCGCCCGACCGCGGCACCACGATCTACGACTACGACGCCCGCGGGTTGATGATCTCCAAGAAGGACGCCCGCAACGTCACCGTCACCTACAGCTACGACACCGCCGGACGCCTCACCGGACGCAGCTACCCGACCGCGGCGCTCAACGAGGTCTTCACCTACGACGAGGTCACGGGCGGGGCGACCGGCAAGGGCCGCCTGACCAAGATGAAGGACGCGGCCGGCACCAGCGTCTATTACTACGACGCGGTCGGCCGGGTGGTGGGCGAGGTGCGCACCATCGGCACCTACGCGCACACGGTCGCCTACACCTACGCGGCAGACGGCAGCGGCCGGCTGCTGGCGATGGACTATCCGTCGGGCCGCAAGGTGATCTACAACTACGACAGCCTGGGACGCGTCAGCTACGTGGGCGTGAAGACCTCGGCCTCGGCCGCCGAGCAGCCGATCATCGCCTGGATCGGCTACTTCCCGTTCGGGGGCCTGCGCGGCATCACCTTCTCGAACGGCCTCAACATGTGGTCGAACAACGATTGGGAGTACCGCCTCGACGGCCTGTTCCTCGACCAGGCCTCGGGCGGTCCGAGCCTGATCACGCGCTTCCACTACCTGGGCGACAAGCTCAACCTGACGGTGCTGAACAACGACAGCATCGACCCCGGCCAGACGCAGGGCTTCAGCTACGACGATGCCGGGCGCCTGCTCACCGCGACGGGCCCCTACGGCTCGCGCGGCTACACCTACGACAAGGTCGGCAACCGGCTCTCGGAGACGAAGACGGTCTCGGGCACCACGACGACGCAGACCTACACCTACCCGACCACCTCGAACCGGCTGAGCGCGATCACGCAGGGCGGCACGGCGGTGCGCTCGTTCCTGTACGATGCGGCCGGCAACCAGACGAGCGACACGCGATCCGGCACGGCCTACGTCACCACGATCAGCGACGCGGGCCGGATCGGCCAGGTGAGCGTGGGCGGCTCGGTCAAGGCGAACTACAGCTACGACGGGCGCAACCGTCTCTCGGTCCGGCAGACGCTGAACGCGACGCCGTCGGGCACCACGCACGTGATCCACGACGTCTGGGACCACCCGATCGTGGAGACGAACGGGGCGGGCCAGGCGGTGCGGGAGTACGTCTGGGTGGGGGATATCCCCGTGGCGGTGCTGGACGGCTCGTCGACGCCGGCGAACCCGACGCTGCTGTGGGTGCACGTCGACCATCTCGGCCGGCCCGAGCTGATGACGGACGCCACGAAGGCGGTGAAGTGGAAGGCGGCGTACGAGCCGTTCGGGATGGTGTCGGCGATTACGGGGGCGGCGGCGCTGCAGATGCGCTTCCCGGGCCAGTGGTTCCAGCTGGAGGCGGGGCTGGCCTACAACTGGCACCGCCACTACGACAGCACCACAGGACGATACACACAGCCCGATCCGTTGGGGGCTGCGGACGGCCCATCTCTATATAGTTACGCTAAAAGCAATCCGGTCTAGAATGTCGATCCGACCGGTCAAATTGCAGTAATACCCATCATAGTCGGCATAGGCGCCGGATATGCAATCGAGTATATCATTTCGCAGTACAAAGAGAGTAGCTGCTCATGTAAGGACTCCGTGTTCGGAGCGGGCGGTAAAACAATCATAGGCGCAGCCCTCGGGGGCACCGGTCCATTTGCGAGGAAGCCAAGAACTGGTATAACCGGAGGAGGGTTATCAGGGGATGCTACTTCTGCATTCAGCCAGATCAATCACTCCGCATATAGATTGGGACTCTACTCTCCTGCTGTGCACAATGCCATTACGAGAGGTCTCCGTCGAGTCCCCTATGTCGGTACAGGCATGCTAGCGTATGAGCTCTACGATGCAGCAACATGCAAATAGGCTTGCCTCGAGTTTGCAGCCTGAGATCAGAAGATATCTAGAACTCTGCGGCCTGTCTTCCGCACAAATGAGCAAGTGCGATGCCAATACCCGCCTATGGCAAGATCTCGGCCTGTATGGAGAGGAGGCAGAGGCATACATGGAAGTACTTGCGAGGGAATACGGCGTCAACATGGAGGAATTTGAATTTCCGCGATTCTTCCCTTCGGAATTTGCTGGTAAGAATACGTTCATAAAATTTATAATTAGCTCAATACCTTTCTTAGGTACTTATATGAGATCCAGCAAATCATACCATCCGATTACATTAAGCATGATAGCATCAGCAATCGAGGCGAAGAGATGGATCTTTAAAGATGGTAGATAGGAAAGTATTTGGTGCCGGCGTCTTCACTCAATGAGAGCTAAATTGATAAACGGCACATAGAGAAATAGAAATAATCGGGCGAAATTATTCTGAGCTCATGATGTAACCGTTTAACGAGCGGATCCCCTGATGACGGCTCGCGCGTCACGTTTTGATACGGCGGCCTAACGGTCGGCGATGTGGGTCGGATCGGCCAGGTGAGCGTGGGCGGCTCGGTCAAGGCGAACTACAGCTACGACGGGCGCAACCGGCTCTCGGTCCGGTAGACGCTGAACGCGACGCCGTCGGGCACCACGCACGTGATCCACGACGTCTGGGACCACCCGATCGTGGAGCAGCAAGAGCAACCCTGTGGTCTTGAAGTGAGATAAGTATCAGAAGACCGGGATGGCTTCGACCAACCAAGCTACGCTTATCGCAGCAGCGAGAGTCCCTCCAAGTGGGACATACACATACCGAAAGCTTGATCGCCGTCTAACCCACATGCGCAGCATAGCGAAAGACAAACCGAGAGCAGCTGCCGACGCAACAGATAGGGCGAACGCTTGCACTGGAAGTAGCGGACCCGCAGCAATAATGAGTTTGACGTCCCCCAGCCCCATGCTCTCCCGACCGCGCAGACCGATGTGAGCGAGCCGAATGATCTGGAAAGTGGCAACGTAGCCTAAGCTGCGCAGGAGCGCACTGATACAACCGCTGACAGGCTCAGGCGAGGACCAGCACACCCAAGCCAAGCCGATTGCAGTCATCATGGCGATATCGAGATGCGTGATGACGCGCATCTTGAGGTCGATGAATGCGATCCGAGTCGTCACGGCCGCCAACCCGGCGGCCGCGGCGCAGGTCGGATAGTCGCAGCCGAGCGCATAGGCTGTTGCGAAGCCGAGCACGGCGCCGACTGTTGCCCAGAAGCCAAGGTGCCGCGGAGGGCGTGGTGCTAGGCTCGACAGAGGCAAAGGCATCAGCTCGTCTAGTTCAGGCCCGCCAGAGGTACACGATCGTGACAGTCCACTTTGCAGGCCGTTTTAGATCCATTGAGCTATTGCCGGTCATGGGTTCCTTGGCACTTCGGATCCTAGCGGCCCAAGGGGCGCGATGACACCAAGTGCAGTGGCAGTGATCGCGGATCCAGTTGCCTAATCGATGCTATATCCCGCTGGCCCTCCCCAAGCAGCGATACCTCCGCGGTCGCCCGGGGCTTCGGCACCGGTCGTCGGCGCGGTGCTGAAAGGGATTGCCGACCACGCCCGTCGCTCGTCAGCGGGCTGCCGGCTCTCGGTGTTTTCGGGCACCGCCGAGTGGCCCGGTGGGCTGGACCTCAGCCCCGCTCCCGCCCGAACAGCGCGCCGACGATGTCGCGCGCTAGGTCGCGCACCCATAACGGCTGGCATGGTTGAGCCGCGCCATCGTTAGCCCTCTGAGCAGGAGGGACCTGGATGGCGCGGTTTGACCTGACGGATGCGGAGTGGGCGGTGATCGAGCCTCTGTTGCCGACAGACGTGCGCGGCAAGGAGCGGGTAGATGACCGGCGGGTGCTCAACGGGATCTTCTGGCGGCTGAGCACGGGCGCACCCTGGGCCGACATCCCGGCGCGCTACGGCCCGCATACGACTTGTGGCAACCGCTTCCGGCGCTGGCGCAAGCGCGGCATCTGGGATCGGCTTCTGGACGCGGTGTCCGAGGCTTACGACGGCGACCTGCAGATGATCGACGCCACCAGCGTGCGGGTTCACCAGCATGCCGCCTGCGCCCAAAAACGTATGGCCCGCCCCGTCTGCAAGCGGTTTGTGCGAGGTGAGCTGACTGGTCTGCGCCAACGTATCCGGTCTCGGGGGCATGCCCCGGCCAAGATGGAGTTCCGCGCACCCTGGTCCTCATAAAAGACACGGCGTCGAACGCCATTTTTTGGGTCAGGATCACACCCAAGACGGTGCCGAGGCGGCCCGGTTCCAGTGGCGGAGCGTGGCCGACCAGCTCGGGCCGAAGGTCCCCAACCTCGCCGCCCTGTCGAACGAGGCCGAATCGAACGTGCTGGCCTACATGGGCTGTCCCGCCCGGCATCGGGTCAAGCTGCGCTCCACGAAGCCATTGGAACGCCTGAACGGTGAGATCAAACTCCAGCCCGAGTTGGATGGCATCTTCTCCAACGAGGCTGCCCTCACGCGCCTCTTCGGTGCGATCCTGCTGGAACGAAACCACGAGTAGGCCGTCCAACGCTCCCGGTACATCATCTGGCCAAGCAGAGCCCCTATCGGCGATAATCCCCTCGTCAGCCTGCCCACCGTAGCAGCCTGATTGATCCGGTCCCGGCCGGTAACTGTGATGGGCACGCCGAAGCTTCACCACGCCAGCGGACACGACCCGCTGAGCGCCCGGCAAGGAAGCGCTTGCCGCCTTTCCAAACGCCGCGCCCTACTTTAGGTGTGTTCACTCCCTGATCCCGAAGCGGAAGCAGACGATGCAGCGTGCCTCGCACTTGGTGGATGTACCTGCCAAAGCGCTCGCGGTACAGACATTCCTGGCCGAGAACAGGGGACGCTTCCTCGAGGAAATTGAGCGCGTTAAGAAGATCATTGCTGAAAAGCATCAACATGATCGAAGGATGTTGTGTATATACAAGGTGTATTCCAGGGGAAGCGCTCAAGGTGAGGATGCTCTTAAGCACCCTAGGAAAGTAAGGTTGAAGTTCGATAGGCATAATCGTAAGGCCGGACGTACTCAGGCGTCGCTCTATGATGTTCCGGATATCGTCGGGCTGACCATCGTGGTTTCGTATCCCTCTGACATTAACACTGTAGCTCTCGTTGTCGATGAGTTGGTGGATCAAGGTCTGCTGCTTGTGCCGGCATCGATGACCACAGTGGTCGGGACAAAGGCAGATGGGCGGATCACCAGTCGATATGGACGGGCGACCGAGAGCGGGGGGTACTTCGCCTGCCACTACAACCTACAGACGCCAGGGATCGGCGCAAGACCAGTCTGCGAGATCCAGATCAAGACGGTGCTGCATGACGCCTGGGGCGCCAAAACACACGACCTCACCTACAAGCCCGCGGACAGGACGGATCGCGATCTGCTGAGCAGCTTCGAGCTTCTCGGCGACGTTCTCGCCAACGTCGACATGCAGAGCGACATACTCAGGTCCAGCATTGGACGTCGTGCCGCTGTCCGGGAGGCAAAACGGTCCGCTATTCAAATCGAAACCATCCGCGCGTCGGCGGCAAACGCGGTTGCGCACGCTGAAAAGGAAGGTCTTGCCCATGCGGCCGACATGCGCGCAATCTACGGTCGAATCGAAGCCGCTGATCTGTATGTCGAGACAGAATTGGCGCAAAAGCTATATCGAGAACTGACTGTATTGTTCGATGCCGATCACGACAAATCCTGCCTCTTGATGTGTCTACTTGCTGTAAGATCTCGGCGGCCTGAGCATGGCCAGAACGCACAGGAAGCCATCAGAAGCTGGATTGAGGATGCGGCAAACGATCTGGACCAGATATGGGCGCGCGGCGTCGCGGCGCTGGCCGCTTTCGGTGTTGGCAACGCCTCCGAGGCGATTGACAACGCTGAGGAGGCGGTCGCTGTGCTCGAACGTGTAGACCCGGCCATGCTGTCGCCAAAGGAACAGAATCGATTGGCGCGACTAGAGGCTGTTATGGACCTGGGTGGGTCTGATGCTCAGATGGGCGGGGATGAGCCCTGCCCGCAAGCCGTATCCGTCCGACGTTTCCGATGAGGAGTGGGCGCTGGTCGCGCCCTACCTGACGCTGCTGCGCGAGGATGCCGGTCAGCGCGAGCATGCGTTGCGGGAGGTGTTCAACGGGCTGCGCTACGTCGTCAGGAGCGGCTGCCCGTGGCGGCTGATGCCGCATGATCTGCCGCCTTGGTTTGTCGTGTATCAGCAGGCCCAGCGCTGGCTATCAGCTGGCTGCTTCGAGCAACTGGCCGAGGATCTGCGCGCGGTGCTGCGCCTAGCTGCGGGTCGTGCGCCGGAGCCGACGGCGGCTGTGCTCGACAGCCGGACTTTGCGCTCCTCGCCCGAGAGCGGCGAGCGGGCCGGCTACGATGGGGCCAAGCGCAAGAAGGGCTCGAAGCTGCACATGGCGGTGGACACTCTCGGCCATCTCCTGGCGCTGCACGTCACGCCCGCCGATGCCGATGATCGGGCCCAGGTGGGCCGGCTCGCGAAGGCCGTGCAGGCAGCCACCGGTGAGAGCGTCGAGGTTGCCTTCGTTGATCAGGGCTACTCCGGTGAGAAGCCGGCCACGGCAGCCCGCGAGCATGGCATCGCTTTGGAGGTGGTGAAGCTGCCCGAGGCTAAGCGCGGCTTCGTGCTGCTCCCACGCCGTTGGGTCGTGGAGCGCTCGTTTGCCTGGGCCACCCGCTTCCGCAGGCTCGTCAAAGATTACGAGCGCTATGCCAGCACCCTGGCAGATCTGCACCTCGTCGCTTTCGTCTGCCTCATGCTCAGACAGGCCGCTCAACTCGCCACAGGTTCATAACAGCCTCTAGGAAACTCGCTGCTTTCGAGTCTTGCCTATTATCACGCTGACAGGATTGGATCTCACGAAGGCGACGAGCGTGATTCGGCAGGGCAGGCGTTGGCCTATCTCCCACGCGCTGTCGCCTTCGGATTGCAGGTTGGACTACCGCGTGCTGGGCTCGACGATACGCCCGAGGAACTCGCGCGAGTGCTTTTGGATCACGAAGCCGGAAGCCGTGTGTTTTCATCTCTCGATAATGAGGCGTTCGTCCGGATCCAGACCGCCCGGACGGAGAGCGAACTTAGGGACGCGCGCACGAAGCTCCAGATCCTGCACGATAAAAAGCCGGCGGGCCTGGACCCGCTGGCTTCGTGGCTGTTCGATTACCATGACTACTGCGCTAGGATGCGCTTAGCCGAACTCGAGGCGAATTAGGGGCGCCCGTCGTCCCATCCGAACGGAAACTTCATCACCTATCTGTCTCCTATGCTTGGGCCTCGCCCACGATGCCGTCGTGAGGTTGACGAATGGTTCCGAAGAGGGCCTTGGCGTCGCCGCCGTCTAGCCCACCTGAGAGTGTCATTCAACATATTGTCGTTCAATTCGCGGCGTCCAGACGCACGCGACGATTCACAGCAACCTGTGGCCTCGCTGCAAGGCGCTTCGGCAGAGGTTTCGGTCGCGTATCGCTGGGAGCAGACTGCGGTCTGCCTCTGACACAGCGGCAGGCTTGAGCGCGCGAAGGTAGGCTTCTGCCGCCGCTGTCCAGCCTGGATCGGTCGCCGTCACGGTCGGATCGACCAGCATCGCCTGCGGACGCTCGCGCAGGAGGCCCGCGGTCGCGGCCGGGTCGGCGTGAGCCGCGAGGTTGGTGTGCGCGCAGCAGCTTGCCGGCGTCGAGGGAGGCGAATTGTGGGGCGTTCGACAAGGTGTCCTGTTCCCAGCCGAAGTGGAAGCTCCCCAGCGATCCGCCTGCTCCGAACCGCAGTGGCCGTGCCAGCGCCTTCGTGGTCGCGATGAGCTTGCGCAACAGCACGGCGCTGTCGCTGCGGATCTCGAGCTGGGCCGCATGGACACCACGAGGCCCGAGAGTCTACGCATCTTCCGAAACAAGGCAATCTCTTCCGACCTCGCAAGCTCCAATGCTTTGATCTGCATGATTTTTCTGAGCTGAGGCCGGCGAGGTGGGCCATTATGCTTCATCTTCCGCATAAGGTCAGCATGAACTCAGGCAAGAAAAAGTATGTTGGCCAACCCTTTGTGCTGCACGAACTGGCAGCACATTGCTGCACGTCACATTGTCGCGCGCCCAAGAATTATCCTGAAGTGTGGATATAAATAGGCGCGGGATCTTGCTTCGTGTATCCAAGCTTGAAGCAGCGGCGGCTGGGCGACCGGCCGCCGCTTTCGTTACTCAACGGACAAGTCGATGTGCGACGTTTGATGGATTTGTCCCAGCATCGAGATGGTTGGTGTCGAGGCGATGCCTCCACGCTTCTTGACTGAACGAAACCTCCCGTTCGACGATGCGAGCAGCCCAAGGCTTGCCATGGCGCCAGAGGTGCTTCGTCCACAGCCCATGAAGGCCCGCGGCCCGAAGTCCGGTGAGGATAGTCGCTGTGCACGATCATCCTGCACCTGGATGCGCTCCCTGGCCGCATCCGCATCGGGGCGAACGGCTCTCCGGCGAGGCCGATGCCTGGCATGACGGAATGCGCCGCCGAGGCCGCACGACCACATGATCGGCACAGGACATGCCGCCGACCTCCCTCGCCAGTCAGCCCGGCATACCCTGACCGATCATCGGTCGGGGACAGAGAAGGAGCAGACGGATGAGGGCGGCTTGGCGATGCGTCCCCGTCTTCTCGAACAGGCGGCGCAGGTGAACGCGCCCCGTGCTTGGTGCGATTCCGCGGCGGGCTGCGCTCGTCGCCAAATCGTTGCCGGCCAGCAACTCGAGAGCGAAGGCCGCCTCCGTAGGCGTCAGTCCGAAATGATCCCGCAGCGCGTTTCCGTCGGGCAGCCGGATCCGCGCGGGATTGATCAGGCGCAGGAGGATTGAGGCCTCGGTGGGCGGGAAGCCGGGCGTCGAAATCGGGCTCGCCGCAATGAGCAGGGTGTCGTCCTCGCCCACGAGCCGTATCGCGCTCCCGCATCCGTCCGCGGCGCAGCGGGCGATCATCTTGCGGAGCGCCATACTGGTGTTAGGCGCCCTGGCGCGCAGATATCCGTCGACGAGGAACAGGTGAGCACCGCCGACGATGGCTCGGGCGGCACGGTTCAGGAAGAGCGCGCTCCCGGTCCTGTCGACAACCGCCACCCCTTCTTCGAAATGCTCGACGAAGGCGTAGAGAGCGGTGTCCACACCCGTGGAAAGGGTCGAAGGATGGGCGGAAGCGCGCTGCTGCGTCTCGACGAGGCCTGGCCTGTGGAATGCGCCATGGCTCGGCGGATGGGGATCGGCTCGCGAAACGCCGTGCTGGAAGGACACTCTGTTGGTGGCAGCTATCATGCGCGGCCCCTGCTGAGGTTCGAGTCGAACGACCCTCTTGGACTCCGATCGTAGGACACCGCGATGCCGTGTGGATGTGAGCCTCGTCACGCTCGCGGCGCAGAGCGCCCATCCTTGTCCGAAGCGCCCGTCGCTGTATCCTGTGATCCTCGCTTCCTGGGAGCGAGGACGCGGGGACGCTGCGGATGTGGTCGGCCATGCGCGAGCCGGGACGAAGCGGCGCGTCATCGCGGCACGACTTGGCGGTGGGGCCAGAGCTAGGCGCGGTTCGCCGCGAGCGTCCGGTCGCCTCTCGGCGATCGGGCGGGAGCCTGTCCCGTGCCGCCCGGTAGGATCGAGGCGCGGTTCGACAAGCACGCCGCGCTGTCGCGGCACGAGTTGTTCCGCGAGGCGCCCCAGGCCGTCATCGAGCGCCTCGCCCTGCGGGCGCAGCCGCTCACCTTCCGCCCCGGCGAGCGCATCTTTTCACGCGGGGACGAGAGCCATGGGCTGCTCGCCGTGGTGAGCGGCTACGTCCGGATCTCGACGGCGGGCCCGGAGGGACGGTCAGAACTGGTCATGAACCTGATCGGCCCGAACGAAGTGGTCGGGGAGGTCGCCCTGCTCGACGACGGACCGCGCACGGCGGACGCCATCGCTGCCACGCGCTGCTGCTTGGTCCTGATCGAGCGGCGCGACCTTCTTCCCCTCCTCGGCGATTGCCCGATCCTGGCCGTGCGTCTCTTGGAGATCCTGAGCAGGCGCTTGCGGCGTACCAGCCAGCAACTGTCCGACCACGCCTTCGCGGGAGCCGAGCAGCGGCTGGCGAAGGCGCTGCTCGCGCTGGCGGGCGATGCGGACCGCGACGGCGTGCGCGTGCTGACCACGCAGCGCGAGCTTGGCCATATGATCGGCCTCTCGCGCGAAGGCGTGAACCGCCATCTCTCGGCCTGGCAGCGCAAGGGTTGGATCGCTCTGGCCCCGGGGGCCTGCAGGATCTGCGACCACGCGGCCCTGCGGATCATCGCTCTGGGCAACGAGGGGACGGATGCCGGGCCGTGATCGGGCCGTCACGCCGGTTTCAGGTTCCCGCCGCCCCGCCTCGCAATTCCGGCGGGCGTGGTCGGCACATCGGTCGCGGGCGGGAGGGGCGGATCGGCCAGGTGACGGGCGAGTTGGGGAGCCGCCGCACTGGTGCCGACCAGACGGACGACGCCTCCGCTCCTGCTGCCACCGGCAGGGACACCCCGGAGGGCGTCGGAGCTGTCGCACGGAAGGAGAAAGTCCGGGCCTGCACGCCACGCGAGAGGGCCGGGGCGCGCCGGCCCCGCCGACGCGTAGGGCGACGGGCGGCCTTTGGCGATCATGTAGCCGCCGGCCACGTGCAGGCCGGTTGCCCGCGCCGTGGCGATTCCATTGAGCGTGCCGGAGCGGCTGATCAGCGAACCCGCCTCGTCGAACATCCCCTCGGCATAGGTGAGGGCGGCCTCGGCGGCCCGGTCCGCCTCCCACGCGTCGTCCCGGAAATAGGATCGCTTGGCCCCCGTGCGGGCGCCCATGTTCGGGTCGCTCCGCGCCACGTAGGCGTGAACCTCGGTCCCGTCCGCGAGGCCCGAGACCGTGATTCGCCAACTGCCGTGCTCCGCCCCGCCGCGGGTCGCCTGAACCGCAAGCAGCCAGACCGTGTCCGTGCCGCGTACGATCGGGCCGCAGATCCGGAAGGTGGGGGATGACGCGTTCGACGCCGGCACGGATGCGCCCGCCGAGACGGCCGCACCGCTCGGCGCGGTGAGCGTGACGGTCACGGGATCGGCGTCGCCGGCGATCCAGACCTCGGCGAAGCAGACGACCGGATTGTCGGGAAGCAGGCGCCAAGTCCAGGCGACGGCGTCGGCCGATCCGGGGTGACGGATGTGAGCGATGTGGCTCCCGCTCAGGTAGCTGTTGCCGGCCGGCAGGACGATCTCGAGCTTCGGCTTGCCGGAGGTGCCGTTGAAGCCGGCCACGAAAGCCTGCAGGGCCTCCTCAAGGTCCGAGGTGCCATTGTGGGGGCCGGTCGTGATGCCGTAGCTGACATTGATCACGACATGCTTCGTGTGTTTCGGATCGATGAAGGACAGGATGTAGCGGATGCCGTCGAACACGTAGGCCTTCAGCCAGACGCCGGTCGCGTCCGCGATGCAGGCGTCGGAAAACTGGACGAAGACGATGTCCGCCTTCGAGGCCGGATCGGTGGCGGCCCGCCAGCTCGGCGGATCGCGCCTGTCCCCGCCCGGTCCCGCCGGGCCCAGGCGCGATGAGACCGGCATCCGCCCGGCCAGTGCGTCCATCACGTGCGCCCCATGGGACTGGCGGGCGCGGAGACGTCCGAAGCCGCCCTCCGCGTAGCACCCGTCCTCGTCGATGCTCCCGCCGCTAGCGTGCAGGGCGATCCACTCGTCGAGGTCGATCTGGTTCGGCGATGACAGGGACTCGACTCCGCGCCGGAACTCAAGGCCGTAGCGGAATGCCTTCGGGACCTCGCCGAAGAGGCGGTCGACGCCCGCGCCGTCCTTGTACTGGACCGGCTGCCGGGACTGGGTCTGATCCCAGATGCTCCGCACGCGTGTGCTTGCGGGCCCGCGCAGGAACTGGGCCGCGGCGAAGGGGCAGCCATCGTCGAGCATACCGATGAGCAGCGATCCGGGTCGTTTGCGAGACTTCCTGTGATGGCGCAGCATGAGTGTCTGCTGCGGGATGCTCACCGGCTCGATCGGCAATGACAGTTCGACCCGATCGACGCAGGCATCCCAGATCGGGATCGCTTCCGGCTTCGTCACCCCGTCCGAACCGGTGAACGCGGTGGCGAACCGGCCCTGGTCGCTGTCCGGCCCCAGCGCGATAAGAATTCCGGCCTCCTGCTGCATCCGGGCCGCGAAGGCAGTCGCCGAGCCGGCCTGCTTGAACGCGATGAGGAGGAACAGCGGCGGCGTCTTGCCGTCGGCGGGCTTGAAATCGCTGAAGTCCGTGGCGATCGCGTAGCGGAGATAGGGGCCGAAGCAGCGCGGCGATGCGGGCCCGAGGCTGCCGTCCTGCGTGGTCACGGTCTCACCTCCATCGCTCACGGGAAGCGTCCGACCCACTCGGCGCTGGCGCGCGCCCAGACCTGTTCCATCAGCGGCGAGGGGGAGATCGGCGCGCCTGTCGCCTGCGCATAGAAGGGAGCGCCGAGTCCTTTCTGAGTCGGGCTGAACGGGTTGAAGTCCGTCTTCATCCTGTTCGGATCGTCGATCGCCGCCGCGAGGAAGGTCCGGCCGGGAAACGCCACGCCGCTGGTGCAGCGTCCCACGACGTACTCGCCGAGCGCGGTGCCCAGCATGCGCCCCGCCAGGCTATCGACCGGGAAGTGGACGCCGGCGATGACCCTGTTCGTGGCGATGCGCGCGGCCTGCCGTTCCAACTGCTCGACGACCTTCGGATGGTTCGGTTCGAGGCCGAGCAGGGCCTTCAGAACATGGACGACGGCGTAGGCCTGCGTCGCGTGCCCGCTGGGGAAGCTCCCATGTCCGGGCGTGGTGATCATCGGCTGGACCTGGGCGCTGTACTCGACCGGGCGCCAGCAGGCGAGCGCCTGCTTGATCCGCATCTCCACGTAGACGCAGGTTTGCAGGACGATGTTCAGGAGTTCGAAGGTGCGCTTGGTCCGATCCGGATGCAGGTAGACGATGGATGACCAGAACGCATATTGCGGATCGATCTGGGCCAGGATCTCGGTCGCACGCTCGCTGCGCAGCTCCGACCAGCTGAGGACGAGGGGGATCTGGGCCTCGAAGGTGGCCGCCTGCGGTCGCCCGATCTCCGCGATCAGCTCGCTGCCGCAGGTGACCTTGTAGCCGGAGGCCGTGCCCTCGAACGCGATACCCTGCAGCAACGCGCCGACGGCGATGTAGGCGCGGACCCAGGGCTCCCAGCGGTCGAGCTGGGCCGGATCGTCGATCGCGGGGAGGCCTGGTGCGTGGCAGGTGGTGTCACCCGTCACAATGCCCTCGCGCTCCAGGATCAGCGCATCCACCATGACCGGGTTCGCGAAGGCGTCGGCCATGGTGCCGATAAGCGCCCCGCCGGCGCCTCCTGCTCCACCTGCTCCCCCGGCCCCGCCCGCGCCGCCGGCCCCACCGGCGCCTCCCGCTCCGCCTGCTCCGCCTAGCTGTGCCATCCCGGCCGCTCCCCACAGTTCAGGTCATCGCCCACGCGGCAAACCGGCCGCCGCCAAGCAGCGCGCCCAGTCCCGCCCCGTGTCGAGATCCGCGTTCGGCATTCGCGCCAGGTAGCTGTCCACTGTCAGATTCGGCTCCAGGTGTCGGACGTTGCGGACCGCTTCCCGGGCCTCATCCATCCGGCCCTGATGGACGAGGGCGATCGTCAGGACGCGCCAAGTCGAGGAATGCATGCGGTTCAGTGCCAGCGATGCGCGTGCCAGCCGCTCGGCGCTCTCGTAGCGGTGGGCCGACAATTCTGCGGTCGCGCCGAGGGACTCGAAATAGTAGCGGTGCGGGTCGAGCGGCGAGAGTTCCAGCGCGCGCCGCGTCGCCTCGACCGCGGCATCGCTCTGGCCGAGGAAGGCCTGGATGGTGCCGCGATAGAGCCAGCCCAGAGCGTGGCTTGGGTTCACGTTGATGGCTTGGTCGCATCGCTGCCGGGCCACCTCCAGATCCTTCAGCAGATGGCAATGGACGAAGCCTTCGGTCGCGAGGGCGAGGGCGTCCGAGGGGTCGCGATCGAGCGCGGCGCGGGTCGCCCGCAGGGCCTCTGCGGCCTCCTGAACGCGGTCCTCGGACCACCCGCGCGTGAGGCGCAGGATGAACCAGTTGCCGAGGAGCGCGTGCGGGGCGGCCATGCGGTTGTGGCGGTTGATCAATTCGTCGAGGAGCGTTCGGGTCTGAAGGAAGTCCTGCTTGTTGGAGCGGTGCATGAGCGCAATGCTGCCGAGGAGCAGGGAGTAGCTCTCGAGGCACGGCAGGGGCTGAGTCCGGATTTGCTCGACCTCGGTTTCGAAGATCGCCGTGTGGACCTCCTGGGCGATCCGACTGGTCAGTTCGCTGTCCGGCGCGAGGAGGTCGCCGACGCTTCCGCTCGACCGGCGGGCCCAGATCACTTGGTTGTTGCTGGCCTGGCACAGCTCTGCCGACACCAATACGCGGTCGCCGTCGGCGACGTAGCTGCCGGTCAGGACGTAGGTGGCGTTGAGAACGTCGGAGACCTGTGCCGCGAGGTCGGGGCGATTGCGGAAGGCGGCGGTCGAGAGGCGGGAGACGACCTTGAGGTTCACCGCCTTCGACAAGCGGCAGATCACGCCATCGGCGATCAAGTTGCCGACATCGAGATAGGCGCGCGTGTCGCTCCGGGCTTCGAACGGCACCACGGCGATCGTCGGAGCCATGGGCCGTCCGTAGTCCCGCCGGCCGGTGAGATAGGGCTGCGGCGAGGCTGGGCCGAGCCGGTAGGCCCGGACCGGCATGTCGAAATGCTTGAGGAAGCAATCGCCCAGATCTTCGCAGGTGGCGTCGATGCCGTTCGTCAGCGCGTCCCGCGCTGCGGCGTTGCCGATCGTCTCCCCGGGCTGTCCAAGGCCCGCCAGGGCGGCGGCCAGCTCCATATAGGCCGACATCCCGGCGATCGTCTCGCCAGGGCCGGCCAACGTCGCCAAGCGCGCGGCCAGATTGATGCCCGTTCCATAGACATCCTGCGCATCGCACCAGGCGAATGCAGCGTTCAGACCGGCACGGAGGTGGAAGTGCTGATCGCTCGGAAACCCGGCGTTCTGCCGGGCCGCCGCACGATGCATGGCGTGGGCGGCGGAGGCTGCGTTGAGGACGGTCTCGAACCGGACGAGCAGGCCATCCCCCAGGCTCTTGACCAACACGCCCTGATGCCGGGGCAGGATCTCCCGGGTGACAGTGCCGACGAAGTCGGTCCAGCGGTGGATTGTGTTGTGCTCATGCTGCTGCATGAGCCGGACCGACTCCACAAGGTCGACGAGCAGGACAACAACCTTCTCGCGTACGAGACCCCGGCTCGCGGGGTTCGCGCCAACATGATCGGAAAGGATGGTTTGCTCATCAAGTCTGATGGCGCTGCCCTCATCCAAATCGAATCGGCACGTCCTCCGGCGCGTTTCTGAATAGCATATCAGTCCCGGAACCTCACGCTCCATCAAGTCCAGATTCCGGCCTTGCGGCCAGAGCATCTTTGCTTGCTGGTTGGAGTGCGGAGCAAGCGATTGCGCGGCCCCAACATTTCTCGCCCGCCAGCAACGCTGGGGTGCCTCGCCGGCACCGTCTTGGGTCTGCGCTTCTCGGCGGATGTTCGCTGAGCATGTTTCTCAGCGTCGCTGGCGTGGCTCACGATGACACTCTCGTGTCCCCGTCGATGGTGCTGGGGGGCCGCATCCGCGGTCAATCTTCAGGCGCAGCGCTCGCCCCACTCTGCGCAACGGTTCGCTGATCAGACTGAGCTCCGTCGTCCGCGCACCCGATGTGATCCCGCTCCACCTGAGTCGAAGCCTGAGCGCAGGCGAGATCTGCAAGATCATTCAACGCATCGGCTGTAGCGGGTGTGCAAATCAGTACGAAGATCGTTGTCATTGCAAGAACACGCATTGCAAGACTCCATCGCGTTGCAAGCATGTTCTACATGCGGCCGGTGAGTGTGGCGTCCTTCGTTCGGATTACGCGCTTGAGCGAGTATCGCCACCGCCTCCGACTGGCCGCGCCTGCCAGAATTTTGTTTCGGTATGCGGCTTGTAATTCATATTTGTAATGTAACTCATGATACAATCTTGATGCGCGCTGGGACGAAAATTGACATCGTAAAAAATCGCGTCGATGATGATTCGATTTTCAGGGTTTTCTGTGTGATTCTTGAGGCTGCGGTTGCCAGGACTGCGACTTGCATCGGATTTGCTGATGGAGGTGCGACGATGCCCGTCAACACCATCTCTCATCTCCCTGGCACAACGGCAGATTCGCTTCCTCGGCCACCGCCGGGCCCGCAGGGGCTTCCTCTCATCGGAAGCCTTATTCCGTTCGCTCGCGATCCCTTGGGCTTCCTGACGGACTGCGCGCGCCGGTACGGCGACGTCGCCGCATTTCGTGCCGGTCCACAGACGATGCTCATCCTCACGCATCCGGATGAGATCGAGAGAGTGCTCGTGAAGGAGCACGGCGCCTTCCCGAAAGATCGCCGGTTCTGGCGACAGGTCACGGCCGTTTTCGGCAACGGCCTCCTGACCAGCCAAGGCGACCTGTGGCAACGTCAGCGCCATCTCGCCGCTTCCGCGTTCGCGGGGCCAAAGCTCGCCGCTTATGCCGAGATCATGGCGGATGCGACAGAGCGCACGCTTGATGCATGGCGCACTGGAGAGGTGCGCGACCTGCACGTCGAGATGATGGCGCTCACCCTGAAGATCGCCGCCAGGGCCCTGTTCGGCACGGAGGCCGACGAGGATGTCGCCGTGATGGAAGCGGCTCTCGACGATGTGCTCGGCGAAATCGCCACCCGGATCACGCGACCCTTTCCGATTCCGGATGCCGTGCCGCTGCCCGGCCATCTCCGCTACCGGCGTGGCCTGCGCCGGATCGAAGCGATTGTCGCACGCATGATCGCCGAGCGGAGGAGGTCGTCGAGCGGCACGCTCAACCTTCTCTCTGCCCTGATGAATGCCCGCCATGAGGACGGCTCGGCGATGTCTGATCGGCAGCTTCGCGACGAGGTCATCACCTTTCTGCTCGCGGGACACGAGACGACCGCCCTGGTGCTCTCCTGGACGATCCACCTGCTTGGCCAGCATCCGGACATCGACGCGAGCCTGGCCGCAGAGGCGTGCGAGGTCCTGGGGGGACGCTCGGCCGGGATCAGTGACATGCCGCGCCTGCGTCTTGCCGAGCGGGTCGTGACCGAGAGCATGCGCATCTATCCACCGGCCTGGGCGTTCGGTCGTGAGGCGCGGCAGGACTGTGTGATCGGCGGTTACCGCGTTCGGGCTGGAACGCCGATCTACATTCTCCCCTGGATCATGCATCGCGATCCGCGCTTCTTCGACGAGCCCGAGGCGTTCCGCCCGGAGCGCTGGGCAGGCGATCTGGCACGGCGGCTGCCACGCTTCGCCTACATGCCGTTCGGGGGTGGTCCTCGCATCTGCATCGGCAATCGCTTCGCGATGATCGAGTCGGTGCTGATCCTTGCCAGCTTGGTCCGGCGATTTCGGTTCGTCATCCCAGCCGACCGGAAGGTGATCCCGTTTCCATCGATGACCCTGCGATTACGGGGTGGGCTGAGAGCCAGGATCGCGGAGCGACTCTGATCGAAGGATCGAGCCCGCGTGCGGCCCGCGCGAAGGCGATCGGGAGCTGGACGCACGAGGATCGTCGGTTGCGATCCAGACCGTGAGAACGACCGGGTAACGACTTGGTCGATGCGAGGAGACGCATGCGGTCGACGCCATTCGCGCTCGCAGCACGCGTCCTGCGCCCCCTCGGAATGCCGCGATCCGTCCGCGGACGATCGGAGGCCGAGGGCCTGTCAGGGCCGCAAGCCGCGCCGGAGGCCCGATGAGCCCAGGATCGGCTCCTGGCGCTAGAGCCGCTCCCGATCGCGTTGCAATCAAGAACGGCTCCAAGCCTTTTTCAACGCGCGCTCTCTCGCCGAGCCGGCATCCAATTCGGCGGAGAGCGCTCTAGCCGGCCCCGTTCGCCGAGACGGCCATATTGCCCTGGATGAGGTCCCGGCCGGCATAGATGCCGCCGACGACCTCCAGGTCGAGACGCTCGGCGTCGCGGCGGCGAACCTCCTCCATGATCGCGCGCGCCGCCTCGGGCTCGGCCCCGACCGTCAGGAGCGCCGTCTCGCCGAGGGCCAGCGCAGACTCGACGGTCTCGCGGACTTGGTAGGTCACGCCGGCCTGGATCAGCTCGACCGCGTGCTCCCGGTCGCGGGCGCGGGCCAGGACCGGCACCAGAGGGAACTCTGCCTTGGCCATCTCCGCGATACGCTTGGCCATCGCGGGGTCGTCGACGCAGATCAGGATCGCCCGGGCCGTCATGGCGCCGGCCGCGCGCAGGATATCGAGCCGGGTGCCGTCACCGTAATAGACCTTGAAGCCGAACCCTTCGGCCAAGCGGATGTTGCTCGGGTTCGTGTCGATGATCGAGACGGAGCAGCCCTGCGAGATCAGCGGCTGGCTGGCGATCTGCCCGAAGCGGCCGAAGCCCACGATGAGCGCGCTGCCGACGAGATCCTCGGGGGCCTCGACGCCGTCGGTGGACAATGAGGCCTTGGGCCCGAGGCGATCGAAGGCGATGACCATCAGCGGCGTGATCGCCATCGACAGGATGACGGTGGCGGTCAGGACGGCATTGGTGGTGCCGCCGATGATGCCCGCGCTCGCGGCCGCCGCATAGAGGACGAAGGCGAATTCGCCGCCCTGCGCCATCAGGGCCGCGCGCTCCAGCGACTCGGCGTGCGAGGCGCGCAGAGCCCGGGCCACGCCGTAGATGAGAAGGCCCTTCACGGCCATGTAGGCGGCGACGCTCGCGAGGATCAGGCCCGCATTCGCGGCAATCACGGTCAGGTCCAGCGACATCCCGACGCCCAGGAAGAACAGGCCGAGCAGGATGCCGCGGAACGGCTCGACATCGGCCTCCAGCTGATGACGAAAGCTCGATTCGGAGAGGAGGACGCCGGCCAGGAAGGCGCCCATGGCCATGGAGAGGCCGCCGAGCTGCATGGCGAGCGCCGAGCCGAGCACCACCAGAAGGGCTGCTGCCGTCATCACCTCGCGCGCTTTCGCTGCGGCGAGCAGGCGAAACAGCGGGTTGAGCAGCCACCGACCCGCGGCCACGAGCGCGGCGACCGAAGCCAGGGCGATCACAACCGCGACGGCGCGCTCCATTCCGCTCGCCTCGGCGCCGCCCGGCGCCAGAAGCGCGACGGCGGCAAGGAGAGGAACGATGGCGAGATCCTCAAGGAGCAGGATCGCGACGATGCGCTGGCCCTTCGGCGTCGAGAGCGCGCCGCGCTCCTCCAGAAGCTGCATGACGATCGCGGTCGAAGTCAGCACGAAGCCGGTGCCGGCCACGAAGGCCACGCTGACCGGGAAGCCCAGGGCGATTCCGACCAGGGTGAGGGCCGCGATGCAGGCGCCGACCTGGGCGAGGCCGAGGCCGAAGATCGCGCGGCGCATGCCCCAGAGCCGGGAGGGCTCCATCTCCAACCCGATGATGAAGAGGAACATCACCACGCCGAGTTCGGCCACATGGAGGATGGCGTGCGCATCCGTGAACAGGCCGAGGCCGAACGGGCCGATCGCGAGCCCCGCCAGGAGATAGCCCAGCACCGACCCGAGCCCGAGCCGCTTGAAGATCGGGACGGCGATGACGCCCGCAGCGAGCAGGGAGACGACTTGGACGAGGTCGCTGGCGGCCCCGGACGCTTCGACAGCCATGGCGTAGTCCTACCTCGTGAGCGGGGAGCAGCGCCGAACGAGCGCCGGGCTTCGGAGAGACCGCGATCACGCCGCCGTGAACGAGGGCCGCGGTCGCGTCAACTCAGGGGTAGTGGACGGGCGGGGGATCCTCGGGCAGCGGGATGAACTCGGCGTCATTCGGCACGGTGTCGAATCGGCCCTGGCGCCAATCCTCCTTGGCCTGCGCGATCCGCTCGGGCCGCGAGGAGACGAAGTTCCACCAGAGGTGGCGCGGGCCGTCCATTGGCTCACCGCCAAGCACCATGAAGCGGGCGGCTTCCGTTGCGCGCACGCTGATGCGGTCGCCGGGGCGGAACACCAGCAGCTGCCCGGGCCCGAAGCCGTCGCCGGCGATCTCGATCGCGCCCGTCACCGTGTAGATCGCGCGCTCGTCGTAGGTGGGATCGAGGGGCAGCACGGCGCCCGCCTCCAGAGCCACGTCGGCGTAGACCATCGGGCTCGAGCTGCGGACGGGCGAGCGCGTCCCGAAGGCCTCGCCGGCGATCAGGCGCACGGTCTTGCCTTCGCCGGTGAGCACGGGCAGCGCTGCGGCATCGTAGTGCTCGAAGGCGGGTGCCTGCTCCTCGTCGCGGGCCGTCAGCGCGACCCAGCTCTGGATGCCGAACAGCCGGGAGCCGGTCCTGCGCAGGTCGGGGGCTGTCCGCTCCGAATGGGTGATGCCCCGGCCGGCCGTCATCCAGTTCAGCTCGCCCGGCCGGATCGGCAACTCGGTCCCGAGGCTGTCACGGTGCATGATCTCGCCGTCGAACAGGTACGTGACGGTGGACAGTCCGATATGCGGGTGGGGCCGCACGTCCATGCCGGCGCCCAACAGGAACTCGGAGGGGCCCATCTGATCGAAGAAGATGAAGGGCCCGACCATCCGGCACTCGGTCGAGGGCAGCGCGCGGCGCACCGCGAAGGATCCGAGATCGCGCGAGCGCGGCACGACAATGGTTCGAATCGTGTCGCAGCTGAAACGGTCGCCCGGAACCGGGTCGTCGGCACTATGCCAGCTCATCGCTCATGCTCCCTGTTCGACCGGGACGAACCCGGCGGGTCACGATGCACCCTGAGGGCACGCCGTCAGAAGCAGTCTGCGCGAAACGGCTTGGATCGAAAACAGAAACAAACGAAATGCATCGTTTCCGAATGGAACTAGATCGGCGGAGCTTCGGCCGATCACGCGAGGGTCGGGACGATCCCGGCCGAACCTGTAATCGGCGGCCTGCCACGGTTGGAACGGCTCCGGGAGATCGGCCTTGTCTCCGTAACTCCGACCTCGGATGCCAGCCTCTTGGACAAGTTCCTCTACTATCTCATCACCTGTCTCGAATCCGCCTTGTCGGTCGTCGGCATCCGCGCGACGTACGAGCAGCCGCGCTACGCGGTGGTCGGGCGCCTGGACCGCGGCGTCGAGATCCGAGCCTATGAAGGCCGCGTGGCCGTCGAGACCGCGACGAAAGGCCAGCAGGACGGCGAGGCGTTCGGGCGGCTGTTCCGCTACATCACCGGAGCGAACCGCGATGGCGACCGCATCGCCATGACGACGCCGGTCGAGACCAAGGGGCGCCTGATCGCGATGACGGTCCCCGTCGAGCAGGGCGCGGCGGGTACGATGCGGTTCTATCTACCGCACAAGGTGGTCGAGGCCGGGGCGCCCGAACCGACCGAGCCAGGCGTCAGGCTGGTCCGCATCCCGCCGGAGCGACTGGCGGTGCTGCGCTTCTCGGGCAGCGCGACGCCCGAGGCACGGGAGGAGCAGGCCCGCATCCTCACCGAGGTGCTCGACAAGGCAAGTCGGAAGCCGGCGGAGCCGCCCTTCTTCATGGGGTACGACCCGCCTTTCTCGATCCCCTTTCTGCGCCGGAACGAGATGGCCGTGCGGTTGCCATCCTCGGGGCCGTGACCCGGGACGCGTGTCGAGTCCTGATCTGATGGGATGGGGCGAGCCCGCCTCGTTCCCGATCACGCTGTCACAGTCCAAGAGCGTGCATTGGCCTTGACGACAGGTTGGGGCGGCTCCGAGCCAATCCGCACGAACTCCGGCACCAGACACCTCATGGAGGCCGGTCATGCCCTTACTGCCGGAACAGCGTGAGGATGGTCTGGCTCGAGACGTTCGCGATCGAGAGCGCCTGAAGCGCCAACTGTTGCTGCGTCTGCAGGGCTTTCAGCCTGGTTGATTCCTCCTCGATGTCGGCATCGACGAGGATCCCGAGTGCCCGGACGTTGGCCTTCATCAACGTGTCGAGGAACGCCCTCTGGCCGCCGACCTGCGTGCTGGCTGCCCCAAGCTTCGCGCCCGCATCGGTCACGCGCGCAATCACGCCTTCGACCTGATTGATCAGGCTTGAGATCAGGCCGGTCCCGGCCTGTGCGATGTCGATGCTCTGCACGGAGAAACCCGTGGCGATGTCGACCGTGTCGAGGAGGCCGCGCCCCAGCCCGCCGATGGCGTCGGTGCCGCTGCCGACGATCTGGCCGCTGCTGCCGCTGCCATAGCCGAGGCTCAGGTCGGCCGTTGTCACAGGGGTGACTGAGATGTCGTCGAGATGCCAGTAGCTCGGCACCTGCTGTGCCTCGAAGCTGAGCACCGTGCTGGTGCCCGTGGCGGTGACGGTGAAGGTCTCGTGCGTGTAGGGTTGCGCGGCCGTGTTGGTGAGCGACAACAGCGGCGTACCACCCCAGGAGGCCGTGAAGCTGCTCGGGGTGCCCCCGGGGTTCTGCAGCCAGAATTCGAGGGTGTAGGTCTGGCCTGGCACGGTGGCGAGGGTCCGGCTCACGGTCGTGGTTCCGGTGACGGTGCCGAGTGCGAGGCTCCGGGCGCCGCTATGGGCCGGAACGCCGGGCGAGACATAGGTGGCGTCTCCCGACACCGTCCACCCGGCCAAGCCGCCCTCGAAGCCGCCGTTCGTCATGAGGTCGGTACCCGTGCCGCCGGCCCCGGCGCTTGTCCGATCGACGACCAGCGAGCGTGCCGCTCCCGTCGCGGTGGTCTCGAACGAAAGTCGCCCGGCGGCGTCGAGCCCGGCGGTAACCCGACCGGCGAGCGCCGGGGTGCCGGCGATCTCGTTGTTCAAGGCCGCCACCACCTGCGGGGGTGTCACATGCGTGAGGTCGGGCACCGCGGCGGCTAGGCGCGCTGCATCGAGAACGAGATCCTGGGGCAAATTGCCGTCGACTTGCAGAGCGAAGCGCACGGATTGCCCCCCGCTCAGATCGACGGTCGCCGGCAGCGCGGCACCGCCGGTCACACGGGCGGTGGTGGCCGGGACGGCACCCCCGCTCGCTGCGGCATCGTAGAGCGCGATCTCCGTGGTGCGGATCTCGACGTTGGAGAGCCCGACCGTGCCGTCGATGCCGCGAGAGAAGGCGACAGGGATCCGCTGGATCGCCCGATAGAGTGGGTCCGCCGAGTTCACGGCGAGCCAGTTCTCGCCGGAGCTGACCGAGGAGGCCGCCGTCGCCTTCATGGTGGCCTGGAGCGCGGTGATCTCGGTCTGGATCTTGGAGCGGTCCGCGCCTGGCTGCAGGGCGGTCTGCAGCTTGGCACGCAGCGTGCTGAGATTGCCGAGAACTGCGGTCAGGCCATTGTAGGCGATGTCGATCGACGAAGCGCCGAGGCCAAGTGCGTCCTTCACGGCCGAGAGCGAGGCGTTGTCGGTACGCACCGCCGTGGCGATCGACCAGTAAGCGGCGTTGTCCGAAGCATTGGAGACGCGCTGGCCCGTCGAAATACGGTTGCTCGTCTTATCGAGCTGCTGACCAATCCCTTTCAGCGTCGTCAGAGCGGTCATCGCCGCAATGTTCGTCAGCAGGCTCGTCACGCTTCGCCTCGGAACATCCGCTGTATTGATGTATGTTATATTCGTTCGGCTTGTCTGCTGGACTAATTGCAGCAAACAAGCGGCGTCATTCGGAGTTGTATCGATGGTTAATTTCGAGTTGGTTAATGCCTCTGCTCGACGCAACCGAAAATGGTTCGGCCTCGTTCAGGCATGATCCGTGACTATCCTTCAGGCAATGTGCCGACGGCGCTCTCGGCATTCCACAAGCGATCTGCCACGATCGCGCGCGCCGCACCGGATGCATCCCGGCCAGTGGCTCGCTCAGGCTGGGATCCGCGTGCCATCCCAAGCAAAGACGCCACCGGTGTCCTTCGTCCCGAGGCTGCCGAGCACACGCAGAAGATGAGCCGCGCTGATATCGGGCTGAAAGATGCCGTCGGCTCTCGGGTCTGGCCGGTAGGGTCGCGACAGGTCGGACGCGACCGTGCCGGGATGCAAGCCGACGACAATCGCGTCCGGTCGGCTGCGGGCCACTTCGATTGAGAGGGTGCGCAGGATCTGGTTCAACGCCGCCTTCGAGGCGCGGTAGGTGTACCAGCCGCCGAGCCGGTTATCGTCGATCGAACCGACCCGCGCCGACAAGGCCGCGAACACGCAGCGTCCCCTTCGCGCCAGCATCGGCACGAAATGCTTGGCGACGAGCGCCGGGCCGATCGTGTTGACTGCAAAGACGGTGGCCATCGCCGCAGGATCGAGCGCCTTGACCGTCTTCTCGGGTGAAACGCCATCTTGATGCAGGATACCGGTCGCGACGATGACCAGGCCGACAGGTCCAGCCTCGCCGACCTTGGCTGCAGCCTCGGCGATCGTCGCCTCGTCGCCCAGGTCGATCGGGTGTGTGCGAACGCTGGGCGGGACTGACGGCTGCGCGCGCGAGAGCGCGAAGACCGGCGCGTAGGCTTCGCTGGCAGCGAGTTTGCAGACCAGAGCCTGGCCGATGCCGCCGGAAGCGCCGACAACGACTGCACTGGTCGCGCTCGACGCAGTCATAGCGAAGGGCCGCCGATGCTCACGGTGGATCGGTCTGCCTTGCGGAAGATCAGGCTGAGGTTGTTGGCGGGCATCGCGACACGCTCGGCGAGATGGAGCCCGTGCGCGTCGGCGGTCGCCGCGACGGCCTCGACATCCCGCACACCCCAGGACGCGTTCCTGGCACGCAGGCTCTCGTCGAACGCCGCGTTGCTCTGCGCTGTATGGGCGCCATGCTCCCGAAACGGGCCGTAGAGACAGAGCAGTCCGCCCTCCGACAGAGTGGCTCCTGCGCCAGCCATCAGCCCGGTGGTCGCGTCCCAGCCCGCAATATGGATCATATTGATGGCGACGACCGCGTCGGCCCGCGCCACCGGCCATGGCTGCCGGGACGCGTCGATCGTCAGCGGCGCGCGGAGGTTGGGGAGGCCTGCGTCGCGCGCATGGGCAACGATGCTGCGGCGTGCCGCTTCGTCCGGATCGCTGGGCTGCCAATCCAGGGCAGGCAGGGCCCGGGCGAAGTGAACGGCGTGCTCGCCTGACCCGCTCGCGATCTCGAGGATGAGGCCGCTGGCCGGGAGAACGCGCTTCAGGACCTCGACGATCGGTGCGGCATTGCGGGCAAAGGAAGGCGAGAACAGAGCGTCCGACATGAGGAACTTATAGCGCTGGGTCGTCTGAGCTGCGCGACCCAGCGCTGCGACATGGTTGCCTCTCAGGAGCGTACCCGCGATCCTCGCTCGACGCGGGTTTATATGATTCTGTTCTCGATCGAGAATCTCAGAATGATGTCTATGATGCCCGCAGGGTCCTGATCCTGGGGGGCGTGGCCCAGTTCCGGCAGGTGATGAACCTCCACATGAGGACAGGACTGGGTTACGGCATCGATCTGCACCGCGCTGCCGTAACGGTCCTTCTCGCCCTGGACGAGGAGGAGAGGTACGGTCAGGGCCTGCAAAGCCGATCGGACATCCCATTCGCCCCGCCCGGGATCGAGCCAGGCGTCTCTCCATCCCCGGAAGGCGCCCTCCGCATCCAGGTGCTGCAAGGCCAGGCGCTGCTTCAACGCGCCGGTCTCGAACGCCTTGGCGGCACGTCTGACGCCCTCGAGCGTGACGGCCTCCACCACGACGTGCGGCGCGATCAGGGCCGCTCCTCGTATGCGCAGGTCGCCGGACGCCGCCGCGAGAGCGGCGATCGTCGCGCCGTCCGAGTGGCCGACGAGAATGCAGTCGCGGATGCCGGCCGCGTCGAGCACGCGCGGGAGAACCTCCGCCGCCTCGCGCTCCAGGTAATCGATGGAACGGGGCAGCGTGACCGCGCTTGATCGCCCGTATCCCGCGCGGGAATAGGCGAAGACCCGGCATGTCGACGCCTCGGCGAGCGCGTCGGCGAATGGCCACCAGCCATCGGCCGAGCCGAGCCCCTCGTGAAGGAGCACGAAGGTGGTGGATCGCCGCGGTCGTAGAGCGGCGCGCCGGTATTCGAGACGCTGCGTACCGAGATCGAGGAAGCCGGAGGCGGGTTCCTCGGCCTCACGCGGCTCGGAGGCCATCGGCGATCTTCTCGGCGATCATCAGGGTCGGAATGTTGGTGTTGGCGCTCGGCAGACGCGGCATGACGGAGGCGTCCGCGACCGTCAATCCGTCGATCCCGATGACGCTGCCGGCCGGGTCGACGACGGCACCGGGATCGCCGCGATCGCCCATCCGGCAGGTGCCGCTCGCGTGCCAGACTCCAAAGACGCTCTCACGCACGTAGTCCGCGAGGGCCGTCTCGTCGTCGACGATCCGGGGGAAGTCGCGCCCGCCCGTGAAGCTGCGCAGCATCAACCGGCGGAAGGGGCGCGGCCCATCGAGCAGGCGCGCGAGGGCCGCCGTGATCAGGCGGTTGCGCCGGCCGACGCGGCTCAGCCGGCGGATCGCCGGGGAGAAGCTCGCCGGGAAGATCTCTGCCGGGTCCGGGTTGAGGTGGGGCGAGACGGCGAGCGCGACGAGGCGCCGGACGCCATCCGCGAGGCGGGCAAGGTCGCGCGGATCGGACAGGAGATTGAGGTCGATCGCGGGGCGGCCCGCGGGATCGGTCGGGTCGAGGCGCAGGGACCCGACGGAATGAGGCTGGTTCACCCAGAGGAAGTGGAGGCCGAGCCGCGCACCGAGGGCGTGCCAGCCGGCCCGGGCGGAGACCGTGAGGTACATGTCCGACGCGCTACCCCCGGGCAGGCCTGAGGAGTAGCGCATCGCCAGGAAGCTCGCCCGGCGCTGGTGCGCCTCCAGCCGGAGGGCAGGCGGCAGGAACTGCGCGATCGTCAGGGCCGGATGATCGCGCAGGTTCGCGCCGACACCGGGCCGGTCGGCGGTGACCGCGATCCCACAAGCCCGCAGGTGTTCGGCCGGACCGATCCCGGCGCGCAGCAGCAGGACGGGCGTCTGCAGCGCCCCGGCGCAGAGCACGACGCGGCGGGCAGCTACGACGCGCTCGGTCCCGTCCGGCAGCCGTAGCCGGGCGCCGGTGACGCACCGTCCCGCCCGCTCCAGCGCCCGGACCTCGGTGCGGGCCGCGATGGCGAGGTTCGGCCGCGCCCGGACCGTGACGTCGAGATAGGCCTCCGCCGACGAGACCCGGGCATCGTCGCGGTTCGAGAAGGCGGGCGGGAACAGGCCGTCCGCGAAGTCCCCGTTCTGGTCGAGCCGCCGCGGCAGGCCGCTCGCGTCGAAGGCCCGGAAGGCGGCGTGGGCGAAGGGCGGCCAGACGGGCTCCAGAAGGCGCCGGATCGGCAGCGGACCCGCGCGTCCGTGCAGGGGGCCGTCGCAGTCGAGGTCAGTCTCGAGCCTGCGGAACCAGGGCAGGACATCGTCCCAGGCCCAGCCCCGGCAGCCCGCCTCCGCCCAGGCATCGTAGTCGCGCGGCAGGCCGCGATTGGCGGACTGGACGTTGATGCTCGACGAGCCGCCCATCACGCGGCCCTGCTCGTAGGGGCGCCGCCGTGCCTGCCCGTCCGGCCCCCGCGTCACCGCCGCGTCGAGGCCGGGCCAGATATAGGTGTCGCCGTGGAACAGCGGCATCGGGTAGCTGTCGCGGATCGCCTCCGGCACGGCGCCGGGCGGCGTGTCGATCCCGGCCTCCACGAGCAGGACGCGGCGCCCCGGATCCGCGGACAGCCGGTTCGCCAGGACGCAGCCGGCGGAACCGCCGCCGACGATCAGGACATCGACGGAATCAGGCAGGTTCTGCATCGGGGGCTCAGGCGGACGCGGCGTCGCGCCAGTCGGCCTCGGGCACGATGACGGCGGCGAGGTCCACGGCGTCCTCGCCCGGCACGCGGATACGGGTGAACTTCATCGGCGGCGCATCGAGAGGCGCGGTGGCGTCGAGGCCCATCTTCGCGCCGACCCCGTCGCGGGTGGAGGGATCGAGCTTCGAGCCCTGACTGCCCGCGATCACCACGAGGTCGCGGTCGGCCTGGAAGCGGGTCGAGACCGCCCACTCGACCTCCTGCGGATCGTGGATGTCCACATCCGTGTCCACCACGACCGCGTGCTTGATGTCGTAATGGGCGGCGAAGGCGCCGAGGAGCACGTTCTTGGCCTCGCCCTCCTGCGACTTCCGCAGCTTGACGTAGAGATGGTAGCGGCCGACGCCGCCGAGCGAGAGGTGGACGTCCTCGACGCCGGGGAAGCTGCGCTGGAGCGAGGCCAGGATCGTGGCCTCGCGCGGGATCGCGCCGAGGAGGAGGTGCTCCAGGCCGCCGCCGACGATCATGTGGAAGATCGGGTTCTCGCGGTGGGTCACCGCGTCGACCGTCATGACGTGGCGCTTGGCCCGCTCGCCGTAATATTGCGGGAACTCGCCGAAGGGGCCTTCGAGCTCCCGCACCTCCGGCAGGATCCGGCCCTCGATCACGATCTCCGCGGTGGCCGGCACGCGCACGTCGTTGGTCAGGCACTTCACCACGTCGAGGGGGGCGCCGGTGAGCGCGCCCGCGATCTCCAGCTCGTCGTGGCCGAGCGGCACGATCGCCTGCGAGGCCAGCAGGCAGGCCGGATCGACGCCGACGACGAGCGCGACCTCCAGGCCCCGGCCGGCAGCCTCGGCCTTCCGGTAGAAGTTGTCGGTGTGGCGCGGCAGGACGAGCACGCCGATGCGGTCCGGCCCGCTGACCTGGCAGCGCAGGATGGCGACGTTCTGCGCGCCCGTCTCGGGATCGCGCGAGATCATCAGCCCGGCCGAGATGTAGGGGCCGCTGTCGTGCTCGTTCAGCGTCGGCACGGGCAGGATGCGCAGGATGTCGATGTCGGAGCGGTGCACCACATCCTGGGCCGGGCCGGTCTCGCGCTCATGCCAGGGCAGCGGCTCGGCGCAGGCGCGCTGGAACTGCGCGATCAGGCGGTCCTCGCGGGTGCCGAGCGCCTCGGCCATCCAGGCGCGGCTGGAGACGAGGCCCGAGACGATGGTGCCGGGCCGGCCGCCGGGCCGCGGGAACAGGGTGGCGCTGCGCCCGTCCAGGCGGTTGGCCACCGCCGCCGCCTCGTGGCGCAGGCCGATGCCGGGGCGCGCAACGCTGAGGCGCCCGATCGCGGCGAGGCGGTCGAGCCAGTCGCGCAGGGAACGCGCGGGGACCGGGTCGCTCATGATGTCCTCCCGTTCGCCGCTCGTCGTCGGCGGCGTCGTTCTCCCCTGGTTAGGACGTTCGCGGAGCGCGCCAAAATAAGGATTGTTGATACCGGCGATCAGACAGTCTGAATTGCTCCGCCAGCACCGGCATGGTCCAGTCGGAGACGGTATGGCCGCAGAGCCGGACCGGGGAGGCACGAGCGTTGGACCTGCGCCAGATCTCGTATTTCGTGGCGCTGTTCGAGGAGGGCAGCGTCACCCGCGCGGCGCAGCGCATGAACGTGGTGCAGCCGGCGCTGAGCATGCAGATCGCCAAGCTGGAGCGGGAGCTCGACCAGCGCCTGTTCGACCGGCAGCCGAAGGCGATGGTGCCGACCGCGGCCGGCCGCACGCTGCACAGGCTCGTGCAGCCGATCCTGCGCGACGTCGCCGAGGCGCGGGCGGCCATGGCGCGGTTGTCCGAGAGCGTGTCCGGCCGCGTCACCGTCGGCATCCTGTCCTCGCTCGCGATGAGCGTCGTCCCGAGCGTGCTCGCCCGCTTCTCGGCCGCCTATCCCCAGGTCGAGCTGTCGCTGGCCGATGGCTACAGCAGCACCTTCATCGAGGGCGTCGGCAACGGCAGCCTCGACCTCGCCGTGATCAACAAGCCGCCGCGCCGTCTCGGCCTGCTGGTCGACCCCCTGCTCGACGAGGAGATGGTGGTGGTGGGCGGGCGCGACACCCCGCTGCCGATCCCGGTCCCGGTCCGCATGCGCGACCTGACGGAGCTCGACCTGATCCTGCCCTCGCAGCGGCACGGCCTGCGTCTCGAGCTCGACCGGCGGGTCGGGTCGGAGGACATCGCGCTGAGCCCCAAGCTCGAACTCGACCTGCCGCCGGCCATCGCCGATTTCGTGGCGCGCTCGGACTGCTTCACCGTTCTTCCGAGCGTCGCCGTCAGCCGCCAGCTCGCCGAGGGAAGCCTGAAGGCCTACCGGATCGTGGCGCCGCGCATCACGCGCCAGCTCGTGATCATCCACCACCCGAAGCATCCGCTGAGCCCGGCGGCCATCCGCTTCATCGAGATGCTGTCGGAGGATCTCTCCGCCGCGGCGAACGCGCTGCAGGCCCATATCGTGACCGGCCCGGAGCGGTGACCGCCGCACGCATGCAGTCCCGCTGATCGCGCCTATCAACCTTCCTTATTCGACAGGCCCGCCCGCAGGCTCCTACGATCGGCGGAAACCGCCCGCCCGACGCCCGGGGCGTGGGGGATCTCACGATCGAGGGCGGGGAAACGACCATGGACGGCAACGCGCATCATTGGATCGATGGCGAGTGTTGCGGCACGCCGGCGGCGGAGAGCCTCGACCCGGCCGATGGCAGCCTCGTCGGCCGCCTCGCCGATGGCGGCCTCGGCGAGGCGCGGGCGGCGGTCGCCGCGGCCCGGCGCGCGTTCGACCGCGGCCTCTGGGCCTCGTCCCCGCGCCTGCGCCAGCAGGTCCTCCTGCATTGGGCCGCGTCCCTCGAGGCGGAGCGCGAGCGGCTCGCCGAACTCCTCACCCGCGACAACGGAAAGGCCATCGCCCAGTCCCGCGGCGAGATCGCCGGTGCGATTTCCGAGGTGCTCTACTATGCGGGCCTTGCCCGACACATCCCGGGCCACGTGCTGGAGCCAGAGCCGGGCGTGCTCTCCACCATGCTGCGCGAGCCCGCGGGCGTCGCCGGCATCATCGTGCCCTGGAACGCCCCGGCCGTGCTGCTGGTGCGCTCGCTGGCCCCGGCGCTGGCGGCGGGCTGCACCGCAATCGTCAAGCCGGCCGCGCAGACCGCGGTGTTCAACGCCGCCCTCCTGGCCCCGCTGCTCGCCGCGCCGGGCCTGCCCGCGGGCGCCGTCAACGTCATCGTAGAGACAGGCCATGCCGGGGCCGAGCATCTCTCGGTCTCGCACGACGTCGACGTCCTCAGCTTCACGGGCTCCACCGCCACGGGCAAGGCGATCATGCGCGCCGCCGCCGACAGCATGAAGAAGCTCTCTCTGGAACTCGGCGGCAAGTCCGCCTGCCTCGTCTTCCCCGATGCCGGGATCGATGCCGTGGCGGGCAGGATCGCCGCGGCTGCGACCATCATCTCCGGCCAGCAATGCACGGCGGCGCGCCGCGTCCTCGTGCACCGCTCCCGGCTGCCGGAGATGCGCGCGGCCCTCACCGCCGCGCTGTCCGCCCTCCGAGTCGGGCCCGGACTCGATCCGGCCACCCAGGTCGGCCCGCTCATCGATCGTGCGACCCGCGACGCCGTCGCGGCCCGTGTCGAGGCGGCCTGCGCCGACGCCGACGCGGTGCTGCTGCGGCCGCGCGTGCCCGAGGGGCCCGGCGCCTTCCTGACGCCCGCGCTCGTCGAGCACGCCGACACGCGCGCGGATTTCGTACAGGAGGAGATCTTCGGCCCCTTCCTCGTCCTCGAAGGCTTCGAGAGCGAGGCGGAGGCGGTTGCCAGAGCCAATGACAGCGTGTTCGGGCTCTCGGCGAGCGTCTGGACCCATGACGGCGCCCGCGCCCTGCGGGTGGCGCGGGCTCTGCGGAACGGCACTGTCTGGATCAACGACCACAACAAGCTCTTCGCCGAAGCCGAGACCGGCGGCTACCGGCAGAGCGGGCTGGGCCGCCTGCACGGCTACGACGCCTTCATGGACTTCACCGAACTGAAGCACGTCTACCAAGCGCCGGGCCTGATCGGGGGCCAGGCCGAGGGGGCGTCCGCATGAGCCGCAACCTCCCCCTCGTCGTCGGCATCTCGGGCGCCTCGGGCGTGGTCTACGGGATCCGCCTGCTCGAGATCCTGCGCGACCTCGACATTCCGGCCCATCTCGTGATGTCGCGCTCGGCCGAGGTAACGCTGGCCCACGAGACCGACCTGAAGGTCGCCGACGTCCGCGCGCTCGCGGCGAAGACCTATGCCCAGGCCGATATCGGCGCGGCGATCTCCTCCGGCTCCTTCCGCACCCGCGGCATGATCGTGGCGCCCTGCTCGGTGCGGAGCATGTCGGAGATCGCGGCCGGCACCACCACCGGCCTGCTGACGCGGGCCGCCGACGTGGCGCTGAAGGAGCGTCGCCGCCTCGTCCTGATGGTGCGCGAGACGCCGCTCCACACCGGGCATCTGCGGACGATGACGGCGCTCTCCGAGATGGGCGCGATCATCGCCCCTCCCGTGCCCGCCTTCTACGCCCGGCCGGAGAGCCTCGCCGAGATGGTCGACCACACGCTCGGCCGCGTCCTCGACCTATTCGAGATCGATGCCGGCTGCGTGCGGCGCTGGCGTGGTGATCCGGAGTGAGCGCGCGCCATCATTGATGGTGATTGCCTGCATAAGACAAGATTATTTGCCAGAATTATTGTTCCGGCGTTGAATTGGAAACCAAAAAACGGCCCATCGCGAGCGCGAGCGAGGCCGAATACCGGGCCTTTCTCCCATTCGATGGGGCCGGCCGGGGAACAAGAACAGGGAGGTCCGAATGAAGGTCGAGCTTCAGCCAGGGACGCGCGCCGGCGAGGTACAAAGCGCGGCAGACGTCCTGCTCCGGCAGCTCACCGCCTGCGGCATCGACTATTTCTTCGCCAATGGCGGCACGGATTTCCCGCCGATCGCCGAGGCCTTCGCGCGCGCGGAGGCCACTGGCGAGAACGTACCGCGGCCGATGGTGATCCCGCACGAGAACCTCGCCGTCGCCATGGCCCACGGCGTCTACATGGTCTCGGGCCGGGCGCAGGCCGTGATGGTGCACGTGAATGTCGGCACCGCCAACGCGGTCAATGCCGTGCTCGACGCCAGCCGGGACGAGACACCGGTCCTGCTGTTCGCCGGCCGCTCGCCCTATTCGGAGGCCGGCCGTCACGGTGCTCGCACCCGATACATCCATTGGGCACAGGAGATGTTCGATCAGGCCGGCATGCTGCGCGAGGCCGTGAAGTGGGATTACGAGCTCCACCTGCCCGAGCAGGCCGGGGAGATCGTGGCCCGGGCCCATCAGGTCGCCATGTCGGCGCCGCGCGGGCCCGTCTACGTGACCCTGCCGCGCGATACGCTGGCGGGCGCCGCGGCCCTGCCGGGTGCTGCCTCGGCTCCTGTCCTCGCGGCGGTCCCTGCGCCCCACCCCGATCCGGTCGCCGTCGCACAGCTCGCCGGCTGGCTCGCCGAAGCCCGGCGGCCCGTGATCGTCACCGCGAGCGCCGGGCGCAGCGAGGCCGGCTTCCGGGCGCTCGCCCGCTTCGCCGAGCGCCATGCGGTGCCGGTGGTCTCCTTCCACCAGCGCTTCCTCAACATCGCCACCGATCATCCGAGCTTCGCGGGGTTCGAACCCGGCCCCTGGATCCAGGACGCCGACCTCGTCATCGCCCTCGACTGCGACGTGCCCTGGATCCCCTCGATCCAGAACCCGCCGGAGGGCGCGCGCATCGCCCATCTCGGGATCGATCCGGCCTATACCCGCTACCCGATGCGCGGCTTCCGGGCCGATCTCTGCCTGCCCGGCGAGACGGCCACTCTGCTCGATGGGCTGGAGCGCGCCCTCGAAGGACGCCAGGACGAGATCCGCGCCGCGGAGCGCCGGGCGGCGATCGGGCAGCGCCGGACCGTCGCCACGCAGCTCTCGGCCAGCGACCCGATCACCCCCGAATGGATCAGCGCCTGCCTGACCGAGGCCGTCGGGCCGGAGGCGATCATCGTCAACGAGTATCCGCTGCGCCTCGACCATTGCCCGCGCACGCGAGCGGGGACCTATTTCGGGCTGAGCCCGGCCGGCGGCCTCGGCTGGGGGCTCGGTGCCGCGCTCGGCGCGAAGCTCGCGGCGCCCGACACGCTCGTCGTCGCGACCTTGGGCGACGGCGCCTACATCTTCGCCAACCCCACCGCGAGCCACTGGGCCGCGGCGGCACACGGGCTGCCGGTGCTCACGGTGGTCTTCAACAACGCCCTCTACGGCGCCGTGCGGAACTCGACGCTCGCCATGTACCGCGAGGGCTACGCGGCGAAGGAGCGCGGGCGCATGCTCGCCGATCTCGGGCCCTCCCCCGATTTCGAGCGGGTGGTGGAGGCGAGCGGCGGCCTCGGGCTGCGCGTCGAGACGGCCGAGGCCCTGCCCGGCGCCCTCGCCGAGGCGGTCGCGGCGGTGCGCGCCGGCCGGCAGGCTCTCGTCAACGTCGTCTGCGAGTACTGAGGTGACGGCGACTCATCCGAGCGTCGCCGAGGCCGTCGCGGGGCGGGGCACGGCGCCCGTCCGCGCTGCCGGATGGGGCAGCGGCGGTCTCGACGGGCGCGCGGCCCTCCTGCGCCGCCGCTACCCGACGATCGCCGACCTGATGGTACGGGCGCGCCGCCGGACGCCGCGCTTCGCCTACGATTTCGTGGCCGGCGGAGTCGGCGACGACCTCTGCCTGGCCCGCAACCGCGCCGCCCTCGACGCCATCGCGATCACGCCGCGCCTCGGGCTCGACATGACGCGGGTCGACACCACGGTGCGGCTGTTCGGGCGGGATTACCGCGCGCCCTTCGGCGTCGCGCCGATGGGACTTGCTGGGCTGCTCTGGCCGGGCGTCGACGACGCGCTCGCCCGCGCCGCGCAGCGCGCCCGCATCCCCTACGTGCTGTCGACGGTGGCCAACACCACGATCGAGCGCGTTGGCGCGCTCGCCCCGGACGTGTTCTGGTACCAGCTCTACGGCGTGCCCGAGAACGACCACGCCGTCTCCTTCGACCTCGTCGCTCGAGCCGAGCGGGCCGGCGCCCACGCCCTCGTCGTGACCCTGGACGTACCGGTGCGCTCGAAGCGTACCCGCGACGTGCGCAACGGCCTCGTCGTACCCTTCCGCCCGACCCTGCGGACCGCTCTCGACGTCGCCCGCGCGCCGCAATGGGGCTTGGCCATGCTGCGCCACGGTCAGCCCCGTTTCGAGAACTTCCTCGCCTATGCCGGTCGGCAAGCGAGCACCGCGGATCTTGCGAGCTACGTCTTCCAGAAGATGACCGGTCCGATGACCTGGGAGACGGTGGCGCGCCTGCGCGAGGCGTGGCCGCGCGCCTTCCTGGTCAAGGGTCTGCTGCATCCGGACGACGCCGAGAAAGCGGTGTCGCTCGGCGTCGACGGCATCGTCGTGTCCAATCACGGTGGCCGCCAGTTCGACGCGGCGCCGGCCTCGATCGATGCGCTGGCCGAGATCGCCGCCCGCGTCGGAACCCGCACGAGCCTGATCGTCGACGGCGGCATGATGAACGGCCTCGACCTGTTGCGGGCCCTGCGCCACGGCGCACAGGCGGCCTTTGCGGGCCGCGCCTTCCTGTTCGGCTACGGCGCGCTCGGCGAGGAGGGCGGCGACCACGTCGCGCGCCTCTTCGAGGAGGAGCTGCGCCTCGCCCTCGCCCAGAGCGGCTCCGCCTCCGTCGCGGAGGCGCGCGCCACCCCCTGAAAGCCTGACACGGTCAACGGCACCCACGACCACACCGGTCCAACGAGGTCGCCGAGCCGCCCAATCCGGAGGAGCACCGATGACGACCGTACACGACCGCCACCCGGCAGGCTGCAGAGCCTTGCCGGAACGCCCCCTGCTGACCTTCGGCCGCTGAGGAGGCGATCATGCAAGCGAGTTGGACCGTCCTGTCGCTGACGGGACTCTACATGGCCGTCCTCGGCGTGATCAGCTTCGCGGCGAAGCGCTACGCCGACAGCGCCAAGAGCTTCACCTCCGGCGGCACGACCTTCCCGGCCATCCTGATCGGCTTCCTGCTGATGTCCGAGTTCATCGGCACCACGGCGAGCATCGGCACCGCGCAGGTGGCCTACAGCCACGGGATCTCCGGGGCCTGGAGCCTCGCCGTCCTCGGGATCGGCTTCATCCTCTACGCGATGCTGCTCGCACGCCGCTTCAAGGCGCTCGGCGAGAACACCATCTCGGGCGCGCTGTCGCGGATCTACGGACCGAAGGTCAAGGTCGCGACTTCCGCGATCATGATCTTCGCGATCCAGATCGTCGCGATCTCGGTCTACACGAGCGGCGGCGCCGTCCTGTCGAGCATCCTCGGCATCGATCGCACCGTGGCGATCGTCCTCACCGGGATCGTGGCGGTGCTCTACGTAACGGTCGGCGGCATGCGCTCGGTGATCTACACCAACGTGCTGCACGCGCTGGTCAAGTATCTCGGCATCGTCATCGCCTTCGTGTTCGCCCTGAACCAGGTCGGCGGGATGGGCGAGCTGCAGGCGCGGCTGCCCGCGCGGATGTTCGAGGCGAGCACAGTCGGCTGGCCGCAGATCATCGCCTGGTTCATCGCGGCGACCGGCGCGATCTTCTCGACCCAGTACGTGATCCAGGCGATCAGCACGGTGAGCGACGGCCCCAAGGCGCAGCGGGCGAGCCTCTACTCGGCGCTCCTGCTGATCGGGTTCAGCCTGTTGGCGGCCGGCATCGGCCTGTGCGCCGCCGTGCTCTCGCCGAACATTCCGCCGCTCCAGGCCTTCCCGAGCATCATCGCGCGGATGGACACCCTCACCGCGGCCTTCGTGGTCGCAGGTCTCGCGGGCTCGCTGTTCGGGACGATCTCGGCCGTGAGCATCGGGACCGCGACGCTCCTGTTCAAGGATTTCTATCAGCCCCTGTTCAAGGATCGCGGCGACAGCCAGCGCTCGCTCATGTTCGTGCGCATCGCGACGGTGGTGGTCGGACTGATCCCGCTGCCCTTCGCGATCCTGGCGCCCGACGTGGTCAAGGTGACCTTCCTCGCCAAGGCTCTCCGCGCGACGCTTGCCGTGCTGGTGCTGCTGCTGTTCTACGCGCCCTGGTTCGGCACGCGCCTCGGCGCCCTGATCAGCATCCTGGCCTCCCTCGTGCTGACGATCGGCTGGTTCCTGCTCGGCGATCCCTTCGGCATCGACAACACCTACATCGCGGTCGCCATCCCGATCGTCGTGATGAGCGTCTCGCACCTGCTGCGCGGGCTCACCGGCGAGGAGCGGCCCGGCCATCTGCCCGAGGTGGTGACCGGCGAGGAGAATGCGTCTGGACGCGCGCTGCCCCTGCACTCGACGCCCTCGCGGGCCGGGTGAGGGCGGTGTCCGACGTAGGGTCGGGAGCGGAGCTGCCGGCGCAGCTCCGCGACAGGCTCGGCGCGATCCTCGGCGCGCAGGGCCTCGTGGCGGATGCAGGCACACGCTACGGCGAGTCCTGGGGCGGGGCCTTCACGGCGCCGCCGAGCCTCGTGGCCCGGCCCGGCTCGACGGCAGAGGTGGCGGCGACCGTCGCGGCCTGCGCCGAGGCCGGGGTCGCGATGGTCCCGCAGGGCGGCAATACCGGCCTCGCGGGCGGTGCCCAACCGACCCGGCCGGGCTGCGTGATCATCTCGCTGGAGCGGATGCGGGCCGTGCGCGCGCTCGATCCGGTCAACGACACGATCACCGTCGAGGCTGGGATGACGCTGGCGGAGGTGCAGGCGCGGGCCGCCGAAGTCGACCGGCTCTTTCCCTTAAGCCTCGCCTCGGAGGGCTCCTGCCAGATCGGCGGCAACCTCTCGACCAATGCGGGCGGCACGCAGTGCCTGCGCTACGGCAATGCCCGCGCCATGGCGCTGGGCCTGGAGGTCGTGCTGCCGGACGGGCAGATCTGGGAGGGCCTGCGCGGCCTGCGCAAGGATGCGACCGGCTACGACCTCAAGCAGCTCTTCATCGGCGCGGAGGGGACGCTCGGCATCATCACCGCGGCGGTGCTGCGCCTGCTGCCGCGCCCGCGCGACGCGGCGACCGCCTTCGTGGCCGTGCCGGATCCGGCGGCAGCGCTCCGCCTGCTCGATCGCGCGCGCCGCCACCTCGGCGAGAGCCTGACGGGATTCGAGGTGATGCGGCGCGAATGCCTCGACTGGGTGCTGGTCGCGCTGCCCGGCACCGCCTCGCCCTTCGCCGAGCGCCATCCCTGGTACGTCCTGATCGAGGCGACCGGCCAGGGCGCGCCGGGCACCTTGGCGGGACTGATGGCAGAAGCGCTGGCGGCAGCCCTGGAGGAGGAGATCGTCTCGGATGCGACTTTGGCCGCCTCGGAGGCGCAGCGTCGGCGCCTCTGGGCCCTGCGCGAGGGTCAGGCCGAGGCGCAGAAGGCGGCGGGGTTCGGGATCAAGCACGACGTCTCGGTACCGGTCTCGGCCGTGCCGACGTTCCTGGCCCGCGCCGACGCGGCCCTGGCGGCGGCGCTGCCCGGCATCCGGCCCTTCGCCTTCGGCCATCTGGGGGACGGCAACATCCACTACAACCCGCTCGGGCCGGCGGGTGCGAGCGCCGCAGAGGTGGCGGCTCTGCGCCCCGGGGCGAACCGCATCGTGCACGACATCGTAGCCGATCTCGGCGGCTCGATCAGCGCCGAGCACGGCCTCGGCCAGCTCCGCACGGAGGAGGTCCGGCGCTACAAGTCGCCGGTCGAGCAGGCGATGATGGCCGCGCTCAAGCGGAGCTTCGACCCCAAGGGGTTGATGAATCCCGGCACGATCGTCCCGGCCTAAGACCAGACCGCGATGCGTGCGGCTCATCGCGGCCTGCCCGCGCGACGGCGGCCGTCCGCGTTGATCCCGACCAAAGGTTGGGATCAACGCACATCGATATAAGCCCTCAGGACCGGGCGAGCCCGTCCAGGAGCACGCTCAGAGCCTCCTGGGGGAGGGGCCGCCCGAGCAGCCCGGCATAATGGCCGAGATGGTCCCGCGCGGCCCGCCCCCGGTCGAGGGCCGGGCCCGGTTCCGGCGCGCCCGCGAACAGAGCCTCCTGCACGAGGCGCTCGGCTTCGAGCTCGACCGCCTTGATCCGCTCGCGATAGGCCTCCGATCCGAGGCGCGCGAGCGGCTCGGCCTTCAGCGCCCGACGGACGGCGCGAAGCGGCTCGACCACGGCCCCGCGCCAGGGCGCGATGCCCGCATCCGCTGCCCGGACCGCCGCGGCGTCCAGGGATCGGTCGGTCGCCGCGCACCAGAGCAGGTAGAGCACGAGGTTGACGTCGGCCCCCGCCTCGTCCTGCAGGGCGAGGCAGGCGGGCGCGATGCCCGGCCGGCGGTAGAGATCGAGGGAGAAGTCCCAGAACGGGTTGTCGGACATCGCGCGCCCTCAGCCGCGATCGAGATTGCCCCGCGTCTCCGGCATCAGGAAGGCCCCGACCAGATAGACCAGCGTGACCACCGTCGAGAAGATCGCCAATACCATCGTGATCTGTCCGGGGCCGTCGGCGGTGAGCGAGACCAGCGTCGGCAGCATGCCGCCGAGCGCGAAACCGATATTCCAGCTCAAGCCCGTACCGGTGGCGCGCAACGCCGTGGGGAAGGTCTCGTTGAGGAAGATCAGCAGCGGGCCGTAGCTCGCATTCGCGACGAAGGCGAGGAGCAGCGCGCAGATTCCGATCGTCACCGCATCCGTGGCCTGTCCCAGCGCCAGGAACAGGACGGGGAAGGCGACGAGCCGCACGGCGCCCATCAGCAGGAAGCAGCGCCGCCGCCCGATATGCTGGCTCAGCTCGCCCATGCCGCAGGCGCCGATGGCCGCGGCGACGCTCGCGCCGATCAGCATCAGGGAGGCGGTGGCGTTCGGCAGGCCGTTCACCAGCTTCAGGACGGTCGGGAGATAGCCGGAGGTGAGGTAGTAGGCCGCGCCGCCGCCGAAGGAGAGCAGCACTGCGAGGACGAAGTTGCGGGCGTGCTCGGCCGAGAACAGGGCGCGCACCGGCGAGGCCACCACCGGGGTCTCGCCGCGCCGGGCCGCCTTGTCCGCCTGGAGCTGGCGGAAGATCGGCGATTCCTCGAGGTTGCGAAACAGGATGAGCCCGACCACCGAGGTGAGGAGGCCGGAGAAGAACATCACCCGCCAGCCCCAGGCGGCGAAGGCCTCGCCCGGCGCGAGCAGCGAGACGATGGAGAAGACGAGAGAGGCGAGCAGGCCGCCGATCGCCGCGCCGCCGCCGCCGACCGAGCCCGACATCAGGCCGCGCCAGCGCTCGGGCACGGATTCGGTGCCGATCGTGTGCGAGGCCGCCACCACGCCGCCGACGAAGATGCCCTGAATCAGCCGGAAGGCCAGGAAGATCGCGGTGGCGAGCCAGCCGATCTGGCCGACGGTGGGCAGGAGGCCGAAGGCCGCCGTCGAGAGGCCGACGCCCATCACCGCCACCATCAGGGCGCGCCGCCGTCCGAATCGGTCGGCATAGGTGCCGAACAGGGCCGAGCCCAGCGGCCGGATCAGCAGCGTCACCGCGAAGGAGGCATAGGCGCCGGCGAGCGACAGCATCGGCTTGTCGGCCGGGAAGAACAGCGCGCCGACGACGGGCGCCACGTAGAGCAGGATGAACAGGTCGAACAGGTCGAGCCCCCAGCCGAACAGCGAGGCCAGAGCGGCGGTCGCGGTCTGTCGGGTGGTGGGCTTCGGCAGGGCCGCCGGGGCGGCCATCGTCGTGGTGGCGTCCATGGTGTCTCTCCCTCGGGCTCGGGCAGCCTCGGCCTCAGAGCCGACCGCCGGTCTTGCAGCCGGCGTGGCGGTCGTTCACGCGATCGGTGATGCGCGGCACTAAGTCTTTGTTTTGGCGCGCTCTCTCGCGCCGAGCCGGCATCCACTTCGGCGGAGAGCGCCCTAGCTGCCGATGAACTTCGGCTGGCGCTTCTCGTGGAAGGCCTCGACGCCCTCGCGGAAATCGTCCGACTGGCGCAGGCGGCTGTAGCAATGGCCCTCGAGCTCGATGGCGATCGCGAGCGTCGAATCCTCGGTGTCGTTGAGGAGCTTCTTGGCGGTGCGCTGGGCGATCGGCGAGAAGGCGCGCAGCTCGTCGACCAGCGCGTCGACGGCCTTCTCCAGATCGGCATCGGCCACGCATTCTGTGGCGATGCCCCAGTCGAGCGCCTGCCGGCCCGGGATGCGCTTCGAGCGCATCACGATGTCCTTGGTGCGGGTGATGCCGACGATCTTCTGCAGGCGAGCCGAGCCGCCGGAGCCCGGGATCTGGCCGAGCTTCTGCTCGGGGAGCGCGTAGCGGCAGGTCTCCGAGACGATGCGGAAGTCGCAGGCGAGCGAGATCTCGAACCCGACGCCGAAGGTGTAGCCGCGATTGGCCGCGATCACCGGCTTGGCGCATCGCGCGGGCGCGGCGATGTTCCAGGCGAGCTTCGAGACATGCTCGGGCGAGGCGTCAAGGAAGCCCTTGATGTAGCCGCCCGACGAGAAGTGCTCGCCCTCGGCGCGCAGCACGATCACGCGCACCCGCGGATCCTCGTCGAGCGCCTCGAAGACCTTCCGGATCTCGTCGCGCTGGGGCATCGAGATCACGTTCATCGGCGGCCGGTTCAGGATCACGTCGGCGCGCTCGCGGGCGGGATCGATCTCGACGCGGAAGCCGTCGAGGTTCGTCAGGCGGGGATCGTCGGTCATCGGGTCTCTCTTCTCCGAATGGGGTGGGGAGGATTCAGGCCGGGTCAGGCGGCGGCCGTGGGTTCGTCCGCGGGCTCGCGCTGGTATTCGCCCGCCACGAGCTGGCGGCGCAGGAGCTTGCCGACCGGCGATTTCGGGATGTCGGCGACGAAGACGTAGGCGCGGGGCAGCTTGTGGCTCGGCAGGCCGGCCGCTCGGCAATGCGCGTCGAGGGCGGGGCCGTCGGTGGCGTCCCGGCGCTTGACGAAGGCGGTCACGAGCTTGCCCCAGCGCTCGTCGGGCAGGCCGACCACGGCGACCTCCGAGACGCTCGGATGGAGGGAGAGGCAGCTCTCGATCTCCACCGGAGAGACGTTCTCGCCGCCGGTGATGATCATGTCGTCCACGCGGCCGGTGACGAAGATGTCGCCGTCCGGATCGGCGAAGCCCGTGTCCCCGGTGAAGTACCAGCCGCCGCGGAAGGCCTTCGCGTCGGCCTCGGGGCGGCGCCAGTAGCCCTCGAAGGCCTCGTCGCCGCTGGCGATCACCGCGATCTCGCCCTCCTCGCCCGGAGCGGCGACAGCCTCCGGGTCCGCGGCGCCGAGCGGCACCACGCGCACCATGGTGTTGAGGCCCGCCCGGCCGGCGGAGCCGGGTTTCGTGGCGGCGTCCTGGTTGATCGTGAAGGTGTAGACCTCCGACGAGCCGTAATGGTTGACGAAGAGGTCCGGCCGGAACGCCTCGGTGAGCTTGGCGAGCAGGCCGTCCGTCATCGGCGCGCCGGCAAATCCGAGCTTGCGCACCGAGGCGGTGTCCGTGCCCGCGAAATCCGGATGGTGCACGAGGTCGTGGTAGAGGGTCGGCACGAGGTAGAGGTTCGTCACCCGCTCGGCGGCGATCAGGCGGAGCGCCCCGGCCACGTCGAAGCGCGGCAGGCAGATGAAGGCGCCGCCGATCAGCGACATGGCGATGAGCGAGCGCACCCCCATCGTGTGGTAGAGTGGCATGACTCCGAGCGTGCGCTCGCCGCGCGCGTAGAGATTCTGCGCCACGTGGGCGAGGGCGGCGGCGCGCTCGGCCCGGTGGCGGCGGGGCACGCCCTTGGGCTTGGCCGTGGTGCCCGAGGTGTAGAGCATCAGCGAGGTCGCTTCCGCGCCGACGCGGGGCTTGGCGGGGGCCGCCCCCGGCTGCGCGAGATCGGCGAAGGCGATCGTCCCGGATCCGGTGGTGTGGCCGACCGCGATGCGCGGCAGCGCCCGGGCGGCGGCGCTCGCCCGCACCGCGGCAGCCGAGACCTCCTCGTAGGCGAGCGCCTTCGCGTCGGAATTCTCGATCGCGAAATCGATTTCGTCGGGCTTGGCGCGCCAGTTGATGGGTGTCAGCACGATGCCCGCGAACTGGCAGGCCCAGTGCAGCGTCGCCGCCTCCAGCCTGTTCTGCAGCGCCGTGACGAGGTGATCGCCGGGCTCCAGCCCGAGCCGGCCGAGTCCCGCCACCGTCGCGGAGATCAGCCCGTACCAGTCGGCGTAGGTCAGCCGGGTCTCGCCGTCGACGATGGCGAGGGCCTGCGGATCGCGGGAGACGCTCGCGAGGAAGCTGGTGCCGAGGTCAAGCATGGGCCGTCTCCTCCTGGTTCGCCGCTTGAGTGGATTCGCCGCGCAGGATGGCCGCGGCTTCGAGCGCCGCCGCGACGATCGGGGCGTAACCGGTGCAGCGGCAGAGATGGCCGCCGATGACCTCGGTCAGTTCCGCGCGGCCCGCGCCGGGCCTGAGGCGCAGATAGGCGTCGAGGGACATCAGGATTCCGGCGGTACAGAAGCCGCATTGCAGGGCGTGGTGGCGCCGGAAGGCAGCCTGGAGCACGCCGAGGCGGCCGGGCTCGGGCTCGAGCCCCTCGACGGTGCGCAGGTCGCAGCCCTCGACGCCGACCGCGAGAGTCAGGCAGGCCCGGGCCGGCACGCCGTCGATCGCGACCGTGCAGGCGCCGCAGACGCCGTGCTCGCAGCCGACATGCGTGCCGGTGAGCCCGAGGCCGTGGCGCAGCGCGTCGGTGAGCAGCGTGCGCGGCTCGACCTCACATTCGGCGGGCGCCCCGTTCAGGGTAAAGCGCACGCGATGGCGCTGTTGCGCGTCTAGCTGCATCGGAGGCTGTCCTGTCGCGCTTGGTCCAGCACCCGGCGTCCGAGCTGACGCACGAGGTCGCGGCGGTACCGGGCGGTGGCATGGAGATCCTCGCCCGCGCCGAGTTCCCAGGCGAAGGCGTTCAGGGCGTCGTCGAGGGCGGAGCCGTCGAGGAGGGGGAAGTCGCGGGCGGTCGGCCGGTCGGCGACGCCGCCGACCGCGAGCCGCATGCGCCGGGCATCCACCACGGCGGCGCAGGCGACGATGGCGAAGTCGCCGTGGCGGCGCCCGACCTCGGCGAAGGCGTACCCGGTCCCCGCTGCGCGGGTCGGGTAGGCAATCGCCTCGATCAGCTCGTCGTCGCCGCGCTCTGTCACCATCATGCCGGTGAAGAAGTCCTCGGCACGCACGCTGCGGCGGCGCTTGCGCGAGCGGAGCCGAACCTCGCCCTCGAGCGCCACGAGACAGAGCGGGATCTCGGCGCTCGGATCGGCATGGGCGACCGAGCCGCACAGGGTGCCCCGCGCCCGCGTCTGGACGTGTCCGACCCAGGGGAGGGCCGCGGCGAGCAGCGGCAGGTCGTCGGCTAGGCCGGGCCGGTCGAGCAGGATCGCCTGGCGGACGCCGGCCGGGATCACGAGCGCGCCCCGCTCCGGCACCGGCTCGCGCAGGGCCTCGATCCGCATCACGTCGATGAGCATCGCGGGCTTGGTCAGCCGCATGTTCAGCATCGGCAGGAGCGACTGGCCGCCCGCCACGATCCGGGCCTCGGCGCCGTGCCGGCCGAGGGCCTCGAGCGCTTCGTCGAGGCTCGCCGCGCGGAGATAGCCGAAGGGTGCGGGCTTCATGCCGAGATCCCCAGTCGGGCGAGGAGGCGGCGCAGCCAGCCCGGGCCGCTCCCAGAGCCGCCCGCCCGCCGCGCGAGGGCCGAGAAGAAGCCGCCGATGATGACGCGAGCCGCCCCGTCGAGCAGGCGCCCGCCCACCGCCGCGACCTTGCCGCCGACCGCCGCCTCGTAGCGGTAGCCGATGCGGGTGCCGCCGGACCCGTCCGGTTCCAGGGTGAGGCGGCCGGTGCCGCCGCCATTACCGAGCGCCCCCGTCACCGAGCCGGCGAGCGTCGCCGCACGCGGTGCATCGAGGTCGGAGAGGCGGATATCGGCCTTGTAGCGGCCCTTCACCGGACCAACGCCGAGGGTCACGTCGGCGGTGAAATGGGTCTCCGAGAGCCTGCGCACGCCGTGCGCGCCCGGGATGACCGAGGCGAGGACATCCGGATCGAGCAGCATCGACCAGACCGCCTCGGGCGGAGCGGTGACCGCCGCCGTGCCCTCGCCGCGCAGGGTGCGGTCGCCCGGCTTGCCCACGGGCTGGGCCTGGGCGGCGAGGCCAGCGGGGGGCGCCGGCTCGTCGCGGCCGGCGGCGAGGCCCGCGAGCTTGGCCGGGGTCAGCGGCAGGTCGATGGCGTCGAGGCCGAGCGCATCCGCCACCGCGTTGGCGAGGCAGACCGGCGTCGACATGCAATTGCCCTCGCCGACGCCCTTGGCGCCGAGCGGCGTGAAGGGCGAGGGACTCTCCACGTGCAGGACGGTGAGGTCCGGCATCTCCGTCGCGGTCGGGAGCAGGTAGTCGGCGAGCGTGCCGGAAAGGAAGGCGCCGTCGTCGCCGTAGGCCAGTTCCTCGTAGATGGCCGCGCCGAGCGCCTGCGCGAAGCCGCCGCGCACCTGCCCCTCGACCATGCGGGGATGCAGGATGCGCCCGCAATCGTGCATGGTGACGTAGCGGTCGATTCCGATCTTGCCGGTGACCGGATCGACCTCGAGCCCGCAGATATCGAAGATGAAGCCGTGGCAGAGCGAGGAATTGACCGCATCCGCCTCGTCGGGCGCCGTGAGCTGCGGCGGCGTCCAGAAGGCAGTCTCGCGGATCGGCGTCCCGTCCAGGTCCGGCAGCAGGCCCGGGGACCAGTGGGCGGTCGCGGCAACGCGCGCGAAGGGCAGGAAGGCGTCCGGGTTCGCGCGGGCGCTGACGCGCCCGCCGGCGAAGACGAGGTCCTCCGCCCGCACGTTGAGTTGGGCCGCCGCCACCGCCGCGAGCTTGTCCCGCAAGCGCGTCGCCGCCTGATGCGCCACGCCCGCCACCGCGGCGGCGAAGCGGCTCGAGTAGTTGCCTGAGGCGATCGACCACGCGTCCTTGGCCGTGTCGAGATCGGCCGTGACCCGGACCTGGTCGAGGGCGATGCCGAACACGTCAGCCACCACCTGCGCCAGCACGGTGCGGTGGCCCTGGCCCTGCGGCACGGAGGCGACCTGCACGGTGACCGAGCCGACCGGATCGAGGGTGATGGTCGCGGTGGCCTGCGCCCCGTTCTTCGGACCGGCCTTGGCCCGCTCCGCGGCGGTGAGAACCGTGGTGATGTAGCCCATGTTCGAGACGCTGGGCTCGACCGCGGCGGTGTAGCCGATCCCGTAGAGCCGCCCCTCGGCACGGGCGGCGTCCCGGCGCCGGACGAGCTCGGCGAGGCCGCCGTCGCGGGCCGCCACGTCGAGGGCGTGCTGGTAGTTGCCCGAATCGTAGAGCGCGCCCGTCGCCGTCCGGTAGGGGAAGGCGTCCGCCGGGATCAGGTTGCGGCGGATCACCTCGAGCGGATCGAGGCCGAGCGTGACGGCGATGCGCTGCATCAGCCGCTCCAGGGGATAGTAGACCTGCGGGCCGCCGAAGCCGCGCACCAGCCCGGTCGGCGTCTTGTTGGTCAGCACCACCCGGTTGCGCATCCGCACGTGCCGGATCGCGTAGGCGCCGGTCATGTTGCCGTGCATCCGGTAGAGCGTGGCGGGCTCGGGCGCGCGCAGATAGGCGCCGCAATCCTCGATCTGGTCCCAGTCGAGGGCCGCGACCCGGCCGTGCTCGTCGAAGGCGGCCGTCAGCGTGGTGACGCGGTTGGTCGCCGAGACCGAGGCCGCGAGGTGCTCGAGCCGGTCCTCGATCCATTTGACCGGGCGCCCGGACTTGCGGGACGCGGCCGCGATCAGGACGGCGTAGGGCGCGACGCCCTGCTTCACGCCGAAGCTGCCGCCGGAATCGGGGGGCGTGCGCAGGCGCAGGCGGTTGCCCGGCACCTTCAACGCCCGGGCGACCACGGCGTGGATGCTGAACGGCCCCTGGAAGTTGGCGAGCACGTCGTAGCTGTCGTCGGTGGGGTCGTAGGAGGCGACGACGCCGTAGGTCTCCATCGGAGAGCCGGTGTTGCGCGGGTAGCGGACCGTCACCGACAGGGTATGCCGGGCGTTCGCGAAGGCCGTCTCGGGATCGCCGTAGCGGAAGGCGCGGTCGCTGACTTGGTTGGCGCCGACGCCGTCGTGCAGCACGGGTGCATCGGCCGCGAGGGCGGCGAGCGGATCGACCACGGCGGGACGCTGCCGGTAATCGACCTCGATCAGGTCGCAGCCGTCCTCGGCGATGTAGCGGTCCGTCCCCAGGACGATGGCGACCGGCTCGCCGACATAGCGCACCCGGTCGACCGCGATGGCGCGGGCATCCACCGCCGCGCGCACGGCCGGGACGAGGCCCGCGGTGATGTCGAGGAGGTCGCGCCCGGTGAGCACAGCCGCCACGCCCGGTAGCGCCTGCGCCGCGGCGGCGTCGATCCCGAGGATGTCGGCGTGGGCGTGGGGCGAGCGCAGGATCGCCGCGTGCAGCGTGCCCGGCCTCGTGCCCAGATCGTCGATGTAGCGCCCGCGCCCCGACAGCAGGCCCGCGTCCTCGACGCGCTCGACCGACCGTCCGACGAACGGGATGTGCTCGATGCCCAACGTTCGCTTCCTCGTCCAGGGCTCTTGCTGGCCTGGTCCGAGCAGGATGCATCGCGTCAGGGGCGGCGGAGGATCCCGTCGCGTCTCAGGACTTACCCAAACGTCTCAAAAACGCCGCCGGCGCGCGGCGGCGCTCAGGCGAGCAGCGGCAGCCCGCCGCGGCGCACGATGCCGCGGAAGACGCTCGGCGGAACGCCGACATGGTCGCGGAAGAAGCGCGAGAAATGCGCGGGCGTGGAGAAGCCGAGGCCGAGCGAGAGATCCGTCAGGCCCTGATCGGTGCCGACGATGGCCCGCACCGCGCGCTCGACCCGGATGGCGTTCTTGAACACGTTCGGCGAGGCGCCGGTCGTCTGCTCGAACAGGCGATAGAAATGCGCCCGCGAGAGCCCGACCTCCCGGGCAAGCGCATCGATGCCGTCGCCCGTCCCCGGCTCCGCCCGGATCCGGGCGATGGCCCGCTGCACGCGCCAGTCCCGGCTCCGGCTCGCCGCCCGCAGGGAGGCCCCGGCCTCGCGCCAGGCGGTGAACCGCTCGATCAGGGCGATCATCAGCCCGGGCAGCAGGGTCTCGCGGATGTGGTTCGAGTCCGGCGCGTAGACCATCTCGGCTGCGAGGTCCCGGGCGAGCTGCCTGATCCGAGCCGTGATGAGGCCGACCGGCTGCTCGAAGAAGCCCGGGGCGCCGCTCGCGGCCCAGTTGTTGCGGAACGATCCGAGCCAGGCCGGCTCGACATAGAGCGCGAGGATCATGGCCTTGTCGCGGGCCGGATCGTGCAGGTAGGCGTGCGTCTCCCAGGCGTTGACGAGGACGGCCTGCTCGTCGGTGAGGCGGACGACGCGCTCGCCGACCAGAAACTGCGTATCGTCACCCTCGACCTTCAGCAGGACGTGGCAGTGATGATGCGCGTGCCGGACGAGGCCGCGGTCCATGTCGAGCAGGACCACTCGGCCGAAATCGCCATGGGCAATCTCGAGAGCTTCGGACATCCGTTCCGAATACCATACCGCCCGAGGAGCAGCCAAACGCATCCCTCCGCTCAGGTCTTTCCTCTCGCGGGCGCAAGGATCCATCTGGATTCCGGCACCCGGCGGCGTCTCGCCGCCCGACGCTTCGCCTCGGTGGACGCGCCTGCCGCGATCCGGCTGTGCCGGATTCTGGGCGCATGTCTCGGGACGTTTGGAGCACCTCACACCATTCCCGGCGGCTGTCCTGCTACGCGCCGGTCCATGGTGAGGTCAGACTGCGGAGCAGCGTCCCGAAGATGCGAAAGGCAGGATTGATGCTCGTGCCGCAATAAACAATCCAAATTTGGCGTTGGACAGCGATACGGGGCTGTTCCACCGATCATGCCGAACGAAGGTCTGCCACCGCTCGCATGAGCGCTGAGACGGGCCTCGGCATCGGAGGAACGCGATGGCTCAAGCAGGGCACGGCTTGAAGAAGACCAATGTCAGATACCTCATCCTGGCACTGATCTTCCTCGCAACCACCTTCAACTACGTCGACCGCGCCACCCTGTCGGTGGCCGCCCCTGCGATGCGCGGCGAGTTCGGCTTCGACGCGATCACGATGGGCCTCGCCTTCTCGGCCTTCGGCTGGGCCTACACGGCGATGCAGGTCCCCGGCGGCTGGGTGCTCGACAAGTATGGCGCCCGCCTCGTCTACGGTATCGGCCTGATCCTGTGGTCGGCCTTCACGATGATGCAGGGCCTCGTCCACGTCGTCTCGTTCACCTTCCTGGCGCTGTTTGCGCTGCGCTTCCTGATGGGCATCGCCGAGTCCCCGGCCTTCCCGGCCAACAGCCGCCTGACGGTGATGTGGTTTCCTACCAAGGAGCGGGCCTTCGCGACCTCGATCTTCCAATCGGCCCAGTATTTCGCCTTGGCCGTCTTCACCCCGGTGATGACCTGGATCCTGCATGCCCATAGCTGGCAGGCGATCTTCTACTGGGCGGGCGGTGTCGGCATCGTGCTCGGCGTCGTCTGGCTGCTCTACGTCCATGAGCCGCGCCACCACCGGGGCGTGAACCAGGCCGAGCTCGACTACATCGAGGCCGGCGGCGGCCTGCCGAACATGGGCGACAAGCGCGACCGCATCCGCTGGTCCGAGGTCAAGGCGCTCATCAGCAACCGCATGATGATCGGCATCTATATCGGCCAGTTCTGCCTCACCACGATCACGTGGTTCTTCCTGACGTGGTTCCCCACCTACCTGCTCGAAGCGCGGGGCATGTCGATCCTCAAGGTCGGCCTCGTGGCGGCGATCCCGGCAATCTGCGGCTTCCTCGGCGGACTCGCGGGCGGACTGTGGTCGGATTGGATGCTCCGGCGCGGCTTCAGCCTCACGGCGGCGCGCAAGCTCCCGATCATCGTCGGCCTGCTGTTCTCCAGCACGATCGTGCTCGCCAACTACGTCCAGTCCGACGTGTTCGTGATCGTGGTGATGAGCGTCGCCTTCTTCGCCAAGGGCATCGGCAATCTCGGCTGGTGCATCGTCGGCGATGTGTCGCCCAAGCAGATCATGGGCGTCAGCGGCGGCATCTTTAACCTCTGCGGCAACCTCGCCAGCATCGTCACACCGCTGGCCATCGGCATCATCGTCAAGGAGATGGGCTCCTTCGACCTCGCCCTCGTCTATATCGGCGTGGTCGCGCTGATCGGCGCCCTGTCCTACCTCGTCATCGTCGGGCCGCTGAACCGCCTTGAGATCCGCAGCGACGAGCGGGCTGCGGACAAGGCGCCCGTGCTGCCGCGCGATGTCGGCGCCGCCCGGGCCTGAGCGCCGCAATCCCAACCTCTGGAGGACATCATGGCTCAGGACACCGTCACCGGCATCCGCCTGCGCTCGGTCTATCTGCCGCTCAAGACGCCGATCAGCGACGCCAAGGTGCTCACCGGCCGCCAGAAGCCGATGACCGAGATCGCGATCCTGTTCTGCGAGGTCGAGACCGGCGACGGTCATCGCGGCCTCGGGATCAGCTACGCGAAGCGGGCCGGCGGGCCGGGGCAGTTCGCCCATGCCTGCGAGATTGCGCCGGCCCTTCTGGGCGAGGATCCGAGCGACATCGCCAAGGCCTGGGACAAGCTCGCCTGGGCCGGCGCCTCGGTCGGCCGCAGCGGCCTCGCCGTGCAGGCGATCGGCGCCTTCGACGTCGCGCTCTGGGACCTGAAGGCGAAGCGCGCCGGCCTGTCGCTCGCCAAGCTGCTCGGGGCGCAGCGCGATGCGGTCCGCTGCTACAACACCTCCGGCGGCTTCCTGCACACGCCCCTCGACGAGTTGCTGGTGAACACCGACCGCTCCCGCGAGAAGGGGATCGGAGGCATCAAGCTGAAGGTCGGGCAACCGGATTGGGCGCTCGACATCAAGCGCGTCTCCCGCGTGCGGGAGCATCTGGGCGACGCTTTCCCGCTGATGGTCGATGCCAACCAGCAATGGGACCGTCCGACCGCGATGCGGATGGGCCGGATCTTCGAGCAGTTCAACCTGATCTGGATCGAGGAGCCGCTCGACTGCTACGACGCTGCCGGCCATGCCGCGCTCGCCGCCGCCCTCGACACGCCGATCGCCACCGGCGAGATGCTGACGAGCGTCTCCGAGCACTGGGACTTCATCCGCCAGAACGGAGCCGACTTCCTGATGCCGGACGCGCCCCGCGTCGGCGGCATCACACCCTACCTGAAGGTCGCGACGCTCGCCGAATTCGCGGGGCTGACGATCGCGCCGCATTTCTCGATGGAACTGCACATCCATCTCGCCGCCGCCATGCAGCGCGAGCCCTGGGTCGAGCATTTCGAGTGGCTGGAGCCCCTGTTCAACGAGCGCCTGGAACTGAAGGACGGGCGGATGCTGGTGCCGACGCGCCCCGGCCTCGGCATCAGTCTCAGCGAGCAGGCCCTCGCCTGGACGCGGGACTCGGCCGGGTTCGGAAGCCTCGGCTGATCCGCGGCGCTCGGATCCGGCTGCCGGGTCGGGGTACGGGCCCCGGCCTGATCATGATCTACGGCTTCGCCGAGCAGTCGGGTGGGCGGGTGCGCATCTCGTCCGAGGTCGGGCAGGGCACGGCCGTCTGTATCGATCGCCCGCGCCATCACGGTGCGGCGGAGGAGGCCGATCGGCGCGCGGCACAGGCCCTGGCGCCGCGCGCCGAACAGGGCGAGACGGTGTTGGTGGTCGACGACGCGCCGGCCGTGCGGATGCTGGTGAGAGAAGTTCCGGAAGATCTCGGCTACGCGGCGCTCTCATCACCGGCTACGCGGAGACTGCGGCGGTGGGCAACGGCCATCTGGAGCCCGGCATGGCGGTGCTGACCAAGCCCTTCGCGGTCGAGACGCTCGGGGTGCGCATTCGCGAGAGGCTTGGGACCGGTTGAGGCCGAGGGCGGACGGCGACGTCCGGAGGCCACGACCCGTCCGCGCGGCCGGACTCCGACATCGTCCGGGGCCGATGCCTTTCGAGCCTGGGCAGGATGCGGTCCAGCGGCTGCCCGCCCAGGCCCGCGTTGCCTCGATGGCAGGCATCCTGCCTCTGCGCGTTGCAATTTGAGCCATGATCCGTCTACGAACGTCTGGTATGCCAGTGTTCTGGGCCGGCGAACGGAGCGTCTGCCTGTCGAACAGGCGCCTCCGGCATCGGTTCGGGCGAGCGAGGGACGCGCGCGGATGTCCAAGACCGTCAGCCCTGAGCAAGCCGGCAAGGCGTCCGGGTTTCGCCTGTTCAGGCCGATCCTGGCGGGCGCGACCCTGCGGGAACGCCTGATCGCGTGTCTCGGGGCGCTGGTCGGCATCACGCTGACCGGCCTGATCTGTGGTCTGGTCTTCGGCCAGGGACCCCACATCCCGCTGATCGTCGCACCGATGGGGGCCTCGGCGGTGCTGCTGTTTGCCGTACCCGCGAGCCCGCTCGCTCAGCCCTGGTCGATCATCGGCGGCAATACGATCTCCGCCTTCATGGGCGTGCTCGCCGCACATTTCATCCCGAACCCGGTCGTGGCCATCGGCGTCGGGGTGTCCCTGGCCATCGCCGCGATGTCGCTCACCCGCTGCCTCCATCCGCCCGGCGGCGCCGCTGCGCTGACAGCGCTCATCGGCGGTCCGGCCGTCACCTCGGCCGGCTTCCTGTTCCCCCTGTTCCCGGTCTGCGTGAACTCGGTGATCCTGGTCGCCCTCGGCGTCGCCTTCCACAGGCTCTCGCGCCGGAACTACCCGCACGTCCCGGTCCCGGCACCGGTCAACACGCACGGGACGGGAGACCTGCCCGCGCCGCTCCGGGTCGGCTTCAGGCCCGAGGACGTGGATGCGGCCCTGGGCGAACTGCACGAGACCTTGGACATCGACCGCGCCGACCTCGACCGGCTCCTCCGCCAAGTCGAGCTTCACGCGCTCGTCCGCTCGCAGGGCGAGCCGACCTGCGGCGCGGTCATGTCGCGCGATGTCGTCACCATCGGGTTGGATGGCAGCATCGCGCGGGCGCGGGACCTCCTGATCGCGCACAACATCCGGACGCTGCCCGTCGTGGACGGGGGTGGCCGGCTGGCGGGCACGCTCGGCCTGCGCGAATTGACGCTGCACGGCGACGGGGGCATCGCGCAGGTGATGTCCGAGGCGCAGACGGCCGGGCCGGACGAGCCCGTGGTCGCGCTCGCCGCCTCGCTGTCCGATGGCCGCACCCATGCGGTGGTCGTCGTGGACGCAGAGCGCCGCATCCTCGGGATCATCACGCAGACCGACCTGCTCGCGACTCTGACGCGTCTTCTGTCGGCCAAGGCCCTCGCGCGTCCCGACCCCGTCGCCGCATAGGCGGTCGCCGCAGCCCAAACGGAGATGCTCACCCGAACCCGCAACGGCGCGGTGCGCCGTCTCGGCTGTTGGCCCGGTTGTTGCCAGGATTCCCGCAATCCTGGCGCAGCCAGGCCCACGGGATTGATCCGATGCAAGATGGGCCGCTTCTCCTCCACCTGCTGCACGCCGCCTTGATGGCGTCGAGCATGATGCTGACGTGGCAGGTCTATCGCCTTCGCAACAAGGCGGAGTAGGACCGATTCCGGCGAGTGATACGGAAGCCGCTTGATCAGAGCGGGCTCCGTATCACCAAGCCCGCGCGGCGCTTGAGCGAAGCCCAGATTCGCCATCCCGAAGGGATCAACCGGATTTGGTATGATACGGGCTTCGCTTGATCGAAGCAGAGCCCGTATCGGAAGCCCGCGCGGCGCTTGAGCGAAGCCCAGATTCGCCATCCCGAAGGGATCAACCGAATCTGGTATGATACGGGCTTC